>Ga0209010_1000004_pt1 | contig 241025 bp, 223 predicted proteins | sample BlaSpr_A8_OM1_O3_FD_187985 | JGI IMG/M metagenome (GOLD analysis project Ga0209010, IMG submission 187985) | Forest soil microbial communities from Thunder Bay, Ontario, Canada - Black Spruce, Ontario site 2_A8_OM1_O3 (SPAdes) (version 2) | ecosystem: Environmental > Terrestrial > Soil >...
GCACACGAAAGCCCGGTGCCCCAGGTTCGCGTCCGTTCTGTGGACGCTAACCTGGGATTCGCCCATGACACCTCACCCACGATATTTGACATGTGCCGCCCGGTGCCCCAGGTTCGCGTCCGTTCTGTGGACGCTAACCTGGGATTCGCCCATGACACCTCACCCACGGCACTCTCGCGCCTCAGATTAGCCTTCAGTCGTACTTCTCATACAGAATCGACTTCCGATCCCAGCCCAGCGACTTCAGCAAGTCGCGGTTAGCTTTCACCATCTTGTCCAGACCGCAGACGTAAGCGTGCATGTCGGTCCGGCCCCGCGCGATTGCAGACACGTGCTCCTGCACGTAGCCGCGAAGACCCTGCCAGTCTGGTCTGCCGCGGCTCAAAGTAGGCAAGTAATGAAAGTTCGCGTGCCCTTCTGCCAGACGCAGAAACTCATCGTGGTAGTAGATGTCCTTCTCCGTGCGATTGCCGAAAATCAAGTAGAGTTGCTTGCCTTGGTGGCGCGCCTCGTCGCTCAGCAGCCAATGCAGCATGGAACGAAACGGAGCGATCCCGGTCCCAGTAGCGATGAACATGGTATCGCGCATCGGCGGACGCAGAATGAAATCCCCGAACGGTCCTTGGCAGCCGATCTCGTCGCCTTCTTTCATGTCACAAAGAAAGTTGGACATGAAGCCATCCTGCACGCGATTCAAGCAAAGGGCGAACTTGTTGTCGCCACCCGGCGGAGACGCGATGGAGTACGCGCGCACAATCTCCTCGCCATCGGCCTTGTTGGTTTTGAACGATAGCCATTGCCCAGCGACAAAGCCGAAGCGGGGAACGCCGCTCATTTCAAATTCAACATGCTTAGTGAGCTCAGAGAGGGGGACCGAGCGGACGAGACGCGCAGTGAAGGTCTGGAATGCCATCGCTGATCTAGATGATGGAAAGTATGCCGGCGACGCGACCAGCTGGATCAGCCAACATCCTGTCATCCTGATCAGCCAACGCGCTGTCATCCTGAGCGGAGTTGTCGTTCGCAAAGCGAACGACAACGCAGTCGAAGGACCCCGCGTTCGATCCCAGTACCAGCACCGTTTCAGGGAATTTCCATTGTGCTGACAGTAAGAAACCAGAAACCTGAAGCCAAAAGCCTTCTACTCCACCGTGACCGACTTAGCCAGGTTTCTTGGCTGATCCACGTCGCAGCCGCGACGCACTGCAATGTGATAGGCCAGCAACTGCAGCGGAACGGTTTCAAGAATCGGCGACAGTGCTTCCGGCGCGGGTGGAATGTAAAGCACGTGGTCAGCAGCCTCTTTGATTTCTTCATCGCCCTCAGTAGCCAGTGCAATAACGATGCCGGATCGCGCTTTTACTTCTTTCAGATTCGACGAAGTCTTTTCGTAGCGAACCATCGAAAGCTCACTCTTCGGATCACGCGTGCAGATAATTACCACCGGCAGGTTCTCGTCGATCAGCGCATTGGGGCCGTGTTTCATCTCGCCCGCGGGATAGCCTTCCGCGTGGATATAGGAAACTTCCTTCAACTTCAACGCGCCTTCGAGGGCGATCGGATAATGAATGCCGCGTCCTAGAAACAGGAAATCCTGCGCGCGGACGTACTGCTTTGCCAGGTCTTCGCAAGCTCGGTCATGCGTGAGCAAGTGCTCGAGTTTGCCGGGAATCAACGTGAGTTCACGAACCGCCTCTGCGGCCTGTTCTTGATTCAGCGTGCCGCGCACTTGTGCTAGGTAAAGCGCGAACAAATAAAGAGCGGTGAGTTGGGCGGTGAAGGCCTTAGTAGAAGCTACGCCAATTTCCGGACCCGCATGTGTATAAATCGTTCCCGCGGCTTCGCGCGTGATCATCGATCCGACGACGTTGCAGATGGCGAGCGTCTTCGATCCCCTGGCTTTGGCCTCGCGTTGAGCCGCGATCGTATCCGCGGTTTCTCCGGATTGTGAAATCACCAGCGTGATCGTGTTGGCGTCAACGATCGGATCGCGGTAGCGCCACTCGCTGGCGTAATCCACTTCCACCGGGATGCGCGCCAGGCTCTCGATCATGAACTTGCCCGCCACCGCCGCATGCCAACTGGTACCGCAAGCCTCGATGTTGATCTTCTTCGCCGCTTTGAACTCGGCCTCGGTGATTTCCATTTCGTCGAGAAAGATGTGCCCGGTGTCCTGCGAGATTCGTCCCAGTGTTGTGTCGCGCACCGCGCGCGGCTGCTCGTAGATCTCCTTGAGCATGAAATGCTTGAACCCACCCTTCTCCGCGGCAATTGGGTCCCAGGTGACGTGCTGGACCTTGCGCTCAATCGGCTTTCCGTTGAAGTCGGTGACCTTTACGCCTTCGGGCGTGACTACTGCTAAATCGCCATCGCCGAGGAAGAATAGATCGCGGGTGTGATGGAGAATCGCTGGGACGTCGGAGGCGACGAAGTATTCGTCCTTGCCCAGGCCAATGACCGCTGGCGGGCCGTTGCGGGCGGCGACGATGGTGTCCGGGGCGTCAGCCGAGATCACGCCCAGAGCGAACACGCCGGTTAGCTGGCTCACAGTCTTGCGCACGGCTTCTTCCAGCGAGGGCCGAGTGCCGTTGCTTTTGGCAAAATATCTTTCAACCAGGTGGGCAATAACTTCAGTGTCAGTTTCGGTGGTGAACTTGTGGCCTTCTTCGATGAGCTTTTTCTTCAGCGCGAGGTAGTTCTCGATGATCCCATTGTGCACGACGACGATTCGCCCGGTGCAGTCGCGATGCGGGTGCGCATTCTCTTCCGTGGGACGGCCATGTGTGGCCCATCGGGTGTGGCCAATGCCGTAGGTTCCATCGAGAGGTTTGAGGCGGATGACTTCTTCGAGATTACGCAGCTTGCCTTCGGCGCGACGAATCTGCAGACCGTCGCCATTGCCGCTCACTGCGATTCCGGCGGAGTCGTACCCGCGATATTCGAGGCGCCGAAGCCCCTCGATGATGACGGGCACCACACTCTTCTTGCCCACATATCCAACAATGCCGCACATGGTTTACTCCGATGCTGATTGACTCTAGAGGGAGCCAACTCGTAGCCGTGCTTTGTTTCGCGGAACTCCCCGACGTATCATTGGGGAATCAGTCAGCGCTTGGGTGCTTCGACTGCTCCGCTCAGGATGACATTTTTCTTTCACTCTTCAACGGAGAAGCGGAATTCCTCGATGACCGGATTGGTTAGGACTTCTCGAGCCATGCGCCCAACTTCTGCTTCCGCTTCCGCCCGGGTTAGTCCGCCGTCCAGCGTAAGTTCAAAATACTTGCCTTGGCGCACTTCCTCCAGGCCCTTGTATCCCATCTTCTTTAGTGCACCCTGGATGGTTTTTCCTTGAGGATCCAAAACGCTCTTCTTTAGCGAAACATAGACATAGGCTTTCATGGGGGATGCCTCATTATACGTCAGATGCGGGGCCAAGGTCGGCACACTACCGGCTTAGACCAGTCGTGCAATTCGGGAGTCCAAGTCGGCCAGCGCGCTTTGTAGGATTTCGCGGTGGCGCGGGTTCTGCGCGGCTTCGAGTTGTTGCAGCACATGGCGGCGGGACAAAAGCAGGCTTTGCCGCTGACGTTGCGTGGCGATTTGGGCGGGAGTCAGCGCCGGCCTGGCTGGGCTGGGAGCGGAGAGTGCTTGTGCCTGCTGATCCTCAACCGATTTGCTCTCCCATCCCCGCGCCACAGCAGATTATAACTGCCAACCGTTACGGAGACATTTCCCATTTCATGGCATAGGGGAATCCCTGATGCAGATCGTGGTATTTTCCTCGATAAAAAGCAGGGGCGGTCAGGTGGTGTTGGCACGAAAAGTGCCAAGCTGACACCAAATGTGCCAGTGTAGAAAATATATGTGCTTGCGGGCGGGGAAATAGGGTATATGATTCGGCAAAAGAGTTTTGAAGTAGTTTTTGCTGGGAAGGTTTGCTCGAGGGGGGCTTCCTTAAGTATGGACTCGCGCAAATGGACCCTGGTCGCCACTTCGAAGTAGCTGGAGATGTCGGTCGTTACGAAGCGTTGCTGCAGATGGCGGACCTGGTGGTTCACCATCGTAGCGTAGCTGAACTGTTGCCGGAACTAGCGCAACGGTTGCGTAACGTGGCCTCTTTTGAACTTGCCAGTCTTTGTCTTCACGATCCTCAAAAAAATGTCATGCGGATGCACTTCTGGGAGGGTAATGAGCGCCTTTCGGACCTTGCCGAATTGCCGGTGGAAGAATCGGCTTGTGGATTCGTGTGGGAGAAGCAACGGCCGATGGTGTTGCCTGACCTGCACCTGGAAACGCGGTTTCAGCTTGCGGTGAATCTTCTGAGAAAAAAGGGAGTTCGTTCCTACTGCGAGCTGCCGCTGACGACGCCGCAAAAGAGGTTTGGGGCGCTGGGGTTGGGAAGTTTCCGTCCTAACGCCTACAACGACGATGATGTAGAGCTGCTGCGACGCGTGGCAGAACTGGTGGCGTTGGCGTTGGAAAACGCGATGACACAGGCTGCTTTCCTCGACGAGAAGCAACGGCTGCAGATGCTGCTGGAAGTGAGTACGACGTTGATGTCCAACCTGGATGTGCGGCAATTGTTTCCCGCGATTTCAGGTCTCATTCGCAGGGTAATCCGGCAGGACTACGCCAGCGTGGCGCTCTATGAGGAAAGCAATCGCTGTCTCCGGGTGTATGCGCTGGATTCTCCGCTGGGGGATGAGTTCATCAGCCCAGGGACCGTGGTGCCGATCGCAGAGTCAGCTTCGGGAGAGCTTTTCCTGAAGGGAGAGACCAAGGTTTGCAATCGAGAGGATCTGGTGGCGATAGGCTCTCCGGTCGTGACGCGAATGCTGGAGCTTGGGATTCAGTCGTTTTGCTCCATCCCCCTGATCACCAGGAAGGGCAAACTGGGGACCCTGAACCTGGGAAGCGCAACCGACCACGCGTTTGCGACCCAAGACATCAGCTTTTTGAAACAAGTAGCGGCCCAGCTCGCCATTGCCCTGGATAATGCCCGGGCGTACCGTGAAATCGCGGAGCTCACAGACAAACTGAAGAAGGAAAAGCTTTACTTGCAGGATGAAATCCGCTCGGTCTTGAACTTTGAAGAAATCGTGGGCGAAAGTCTGGCACTTAAGCACGTGCTGGCGCAGGTCAACACGGTAGCGCCGCTCGATGCCACGGTGCTGATCCTAGGGGAAACAGGAACTGGCAAAGAATTAATTGCTCGGGCTATTCACCGCATGAGTTCACGGAAGGATGGAAGTTTCATCAAGCTGAATTGTGCTGCGATCCCCACCGGACTGTTGGAGAGCGAGCTTTTCGGGCATGAGAAGGGCGCATTTACGGGAGCCGTCAGTGCCAAGATCGGACGGTTGGAACTGGCTGACAAAGGAACGCTGTTCCTGGATGAAGTGGGAGACATTCCGTTAGAGCTGCAGCCCAAACTCTTGCGCGTGTTGCAGGATCAGGAGTTTGAAAGGCTGGGCGGGGTGCGGACGATCCGGGTGAACATACGCCTGATCGCGGCTACCAATCGGGATCTTGCCAAGAGCGTCGCCGCGCGGGAGTTTCGGAGCGACCTCTATTATCGTCTGCATGTTTTTCCCGTGCATATGCCGCCTCTGCGGGAGCGGGGGAAAGATGTTGAGTTGCTGGTGCGTTATTTTGTGCAGAGGTTTTCGCGCCGCATGAACAAGCAGATAGAAACGATTCCCACAGAAACCATGAATGCTTTAGCACGCTGGGAGTGGCCCGGAAATGTGAGAGAGCTGGAGAACTTTATCGAGAGATCAGTCATTCTCTCCGAGGGAACGATTCTCAACGTTCCTTTGTCGGAGTTGCGGCCCACCTACGCGGGCGCTCGCTACGATGCCACCTTAGAGAGTCTGGAACGGGAGCACATCCTTCGCGTGCTGCGCGAAACTGGTGGAGTGATTTCCGGTTTGCATGGGGCTGCGGCCCGGCTGGGCATGAAGCGAACTACGCTGCAGTCCAGAATGCAGAAGATGGGGATATCGCGCGGGGATTACGAAAACTAAGGCTCCAACCCTACGGAGCAGACCAGTCCAGCTCTTTTCATGACGAAATGTCGGCGTTCTGCCGTAGCCCCGGCAGATTCGCCCTGAGAAATGTGCAGTTCGAAGTCGATCTCATCCGTGGCGCCCAATCTTTGCTGGCAGTTGCATCCATCTTTGAGTTTGGCATTCGGGCTGCGAAGGAACAGACCGATACCGACTGATCTCCAATTTAGAGAGTTGCGAAGAATTCAGATCGTCAGAGTTCAGATCGTCAGAATTCAGACAGAGACTGATGCGATCGACAGAATTCGATTGGCACGGCTGCGTGGCTCCTATCCCCAAGGATGCGCGCGCAGGATTCGAGGAGGCAAGAGGAGAAACCTTTGCTTATCCAATTGGGCGCTGCGAGAAGTCGGGGAAGCGTAGAGCGGGTTATAACCGGTGGAGTTCTGCCAGGACAGCGCGACGCAAGCGGCCAGAGGCCGCCGTTTCCGATATTAATTCAACCCGATTCAGCAAAACCGCAGGAGTTAGCGGGACGAGCATCCAAGGGAAACCGGGTTCAGGAGTTCGGCGCGTCGGTCGATCCTTTGTATCTGTTTTCATGCGGCGTGTCGTGGCACCGGGAACGCGATGCCGGCGCGGGTTGGGAATTGGTTCAATTCCTGCGATCGCAAGACAAAGGCTCGCGAGCGATCGCGGCCGCATTGCTGGCAAGAACGGAACACGCACGGCTTTTGGTTCGGGACCTGCGTCGAGCTCGGGTTCATGTCGCTAAGCTGGCTACACGTACCATCGAGCATCCCATTGAACAGACGCCGAGCAAGGTGAATGAAATGAATACGCCCTATGGGCTGGAAATCGTCGAGAGCTGTTTGAGCTGCAAGTTGCGGAGGGATCACTGGTTCTGCGGGCTCTCGACCGACGTACTGAAGTTGCTGAGTGCCGCGAGCCATTTGAGCACGTATCCTGGCGGCGCTGTCCTCTTCGTCGAAGGCCAGACGCCGCGTGGAGCTTTTGTGTTGTGTTCGGGCAAAGCGAAGCTCTCAACCACCTCGCGTGACGGCAAGGTGCTCATTCTGAAAATTGCCGAAGCTGGCGAAGTCCTGGGGCTGAGCGCGGTGATTGCAGGCGAGCCCTTCGAATTAACTGCCGAGACTGCCGGGCCGTGCCAGATCAACTTCGTGGAACGCGAGGCACTGGTGCGGCTGATCGAGAAGAATGGAGAATTCGGACTGCATGCGTCGCAGGCCCTGAGCCGCGAGTTCCAGTCGGCGTACCGGGACATCCATGACCTGGTTCTGGCGCGTTCTTCCGCGGGCAAGCTGGCGAGATTACTGCTTTCGTGGACCCCGATGCGGGAACAATTCGAGCCTCCCGAAATCCGCGTCCGGGCGAGCCTGACCCATGAAGAGATGGCGCAAATGATTGGTTCGTCGCGTGAGACCGTCACCCGGCTGCTGAGCGACCTCAAGAAGAAGGAGTTCATTCGCCTAGATGGCTCGACTCTGGTGATCCGCAATCGAACGGCGCTGGAAGCGCTGGCTGCATAGTGACGGATGCAGCTTGGGTAGACGGCCGGCACTCCTCCCCGGCCGTCTATCTCCCCTCGCAAATATTCTCCTAAAAGTGGAACCCGAGTTGCGCCGTCAGGGTGCGCGGTGTGACGTAATGAGTTCCGCTGAAGGTTGAAAGGAAGTTATACAACACATAGTTGTTTGCGAGGTTGATCACTGTGAGTTGAGCGCTCCACTTGTACCTGTCGCCGTGAAAAAGATTGTCGTGTCCCACTGAGACATCAAAGAGATTCCGAGATGCGATACGCGGCGGATTGTGGTCGTCGTTCTCGGTTTCTATCGCCGGCACTTTTATGAGACTGGATCCAAACTGTGATGCCAGGCATGGGGAGGGCAGCGGAGTCGTCGGGGTCGCGTGAACGCCATTGCAGGTAAATCCTGCTTGAAATTCCTGATCGGCGCTGAGAGGGTTTCCAAAGACGTCTTGCAACAGGACGGCGGGTTGCCCGTTGATGGTGGTTGACTGCGGACAATCGTTGGTTGCGCCTATCCCGTAGCACGGTGCGTTCCCTGCCACAAGACCGCTATCGTATCGCCAGTTGAATCCCATCCATGGGCCACGCTTCCACGGCTGGTATTGCAGGTGCGTGGTCTGGTTGAACTTTTCGTCGTGATCGATGCGGAACGGGAGTCCGGCGTTGGTCGAGACAGTTGCGCCGGCTCCGCCGATTTGGGGCTGGAAGAATCGCGCGGCCACGCTGGAGAAGACCATGAGCGCGGAGAATCCGTGGAGGTTCGGGACGCTGATGCGGCCAGCATATCCGGGAATTTTCGAGTTGTGCCACTCGATAGGGAAAGTGATCGGAGTATTGCCGAGCACACTGAAATCGTAGCCATTGTGGGTGTACTTCGAGATCCACTCGCCAGAGAAGACCAGGTACTTCCCAAAAGCCTGCTCGATGCCGGCGTGAAATTCATTGCGAAAGCCGGGACTCAACGCGCCGCTCGACAAACCGGTGCAGAGAAGCAGCGGAGATAAGACGGGGTTGCTGCATCCGGTGCTGGAGAGTATCAGATTTTCGTTGAATGGAGATTCGAGCGTACGCGCGTAGGAAACCCGAAGAATCGTGTTGGTCTTCTTCACATTGTACGCAATCCCAACACGAGGCTCAGCCTGCCTCGCAGTCGATAGACCGTTGTAGAGGTCGCCGCGTATACCGAGGTTTAGAGACCAGTTTCCCTTGGTGACGTTGTCTTGCAGGTAGAGAGCAAGCTCCTTCACGTCGGTGTGGCCATGAAAGGCGTAATAGCTTCCGCCCCTGGTCAAGTCGTAGGGAAAGAGGATGGGATTGAAATTGGGGTAAAGGGCGGAGCCGGGCGCGTTGGGGTTGAGCGCAGTGTTTGGCTGGTAGGCTCCGGTGCACTGCGAGGGATTGGTGACGCCGGGTGCGGGGGCGGCGACGTATTGATTCTGGTCCGCGGAAAAAGTTATGCAGGGTGCGTTGTAGGTTGGATCGACAATGCCGAGAGTGTCGTTTTCATTGAGAAATGTTTGTGTATAGGTAGCTCCCGCCTTCACGTTGTTCACGCCCTTGACGTATGAGATATCGGATCGGAGCCCCGCGTTGGTGAGCGTGCGGTTCTGACCGACGGACTGGCGCTGAAGGCTGGGTGGACCGAGGTCGGCGAAAGGGTCGCTGCTTGGATAGTAGTTGTAGTCGTCGCGGCGGACGAATGCGCCCAAAGTGAATACAGAGCTTGCATTCAGCACGTGCGTCCACGAGGGTGCGATGTTGAAGGTCCCAATCTTGGAGCGCTGGTCGGTCGGTCCGACAACTTCGCCGTTGGGAGCGACACCTCCGTAGTTGTTTACGTCTTGTGCGTTCACTCCATCCAAGCCGCTCCAGGGCGTGGCGTTTTCAGCATCGAATGAATTCGGGGTTTGAAACCAGCTCCGGCTGTAGCCGAAGTTCAGATGAATCGAGTCGCTGTCGGAAAGTTGGTAGTCGACGCGGTCGAATGCGTTTTGTTCGTTTCCCTTGTCGTGCAGCACGGTGAATTCTGGTGGATCCAGGAATCGACCGGTATTCAAACCGTTCACCGAGATGAAGTTGCCCCAGTTCTTACCGCCGTAAGCAAGCTCAGCGGCCAGGTTGGACGTTCCAAACGATCCGTAGGACGCGGTCACGCTGCCATGGGGTGTAGTGACACCCTGGCCGGAGCGTGTGGTCGCCACGATTACGACACTGGTCTTGCCTCCGAACTCCGCTGGCGGCGCGCCGGAAATAACTTCCATGGATTGAATCGAATCGAGGGGAATCTGGTTGGAGAACACTTTGCTTTGCTGGTCGGTAATCGGCTGGCCGTCGACAGAGAACGAATTCTCCGCATGATCGCCGAGGCCGTGGAACAAGCCATTGGAATCGGCAGCGATTCCCGGGGTGGAGAGAGTAACCAACGAACTCAGGGATGATGAAGCGCTCTCCAGGGGAATTTTGTCGAACAACTCCTTGTTAATGTCGGAGTGGAAGGTCGGATCGTTTTCCAGCAGATCTTCTCCAGCTTCACTCTGTACCGTAACCGTTTCCGACGATGCCGCCACCTGAAGGTTGATCTTGATTTCCAGAGGCACAGAGGAGCGCACGTCAACGTCTTGTGCGTAGGCAGAAAACCCCGTGGCTACCACGCTCAAATGGTAGGGATTGAACGGGATGTTAGCGAAGCTGAACCGTCCGGAACCATCTGTGGTGGTCGATCGGTCGAAGTGGCTGACCGGGTTATGAATTTCGACGGTTGCATTGGGAACGACGGCGCCGGAAGAATCCAGAACCGAACCGCTAAGGGACGCTGAGTTGGACTGCGCGTGGCCATGAAGAGCTGAGGCCAAATAGAAAACCACGACAAAAGCCGCAGGAAGCGACTTCTTGTAAGAAGCCAGCATGAATTCCTCCAAAGGAACGAGAGCTAGGGTCGACGAATGGGCTGAAAAGCCCGGATCAATTCTCGTGTGCGAATTCCCTAGACTGCGGGAGGAGGACGGATGCGAAGCGAGGAGACAAAGCCAAATGAGCTGGGGTCGACTTGCGGCAATACCGCGAGAGCCCTGCGGACAAAGAGCGGAACCGGGCGATAGACCGTGCTGACGAGAACTCCAGCATGGGCCACGGAGCAGATCGAGCACTCGTGGCTTGGCAACTTGGAGTTGTCAGTGTGTACGTGGACTGCCTGGACGATGCCAGTGAAGGCGACCAGCAGGATACATAGCACAGACAAGGCTGCGATCGGCCTGCCTTTGTGCGACTTGTATCCCGATGAAGTCAAACGGAACGCCCCACTACGAGCACAATTCTAGATATAGCACGAATGAAACGTACGATGCGGCACATGGAGGACAAGTTGCCAGATTCGAAAGGTCATAGATGAAAGAGTTCCCGCAGGCGCTTGGTTTGAGCGCGGCTGACCGGGATCTCAGTTTGTTTCTTATCGTCCAAGCGCAATTGGTAAGAGCTCTTGAACCAGGGAACGACTTCTTTGATCCGGTTAATATTCACCAGGTACGAACGATGGGCGCGCCAAAACAGATTGGGGTCAAGGCTATCCAACAATTCTTCAAGCGTGCGGCAGTTGGATTGTCCTTCCATGCCGCTGGCGCCGCTCGTCACGACGCTAATGACGCCGTCCTCGATGGAAGCGAAACAGATGTCTTTCTGATTGACCAGGAACAATCGGCCGGCAGCTTTCAGCAGGATTTTGGACGTCTGCGGCTTCTGAGATTCCAGCATCCGCATCAGCGTGTCTAACTTCTCCGACGACGGGCCGTTGCTTTCCATTTTGGCTCGCGCCCGCTCTACCGACTGGGCCACTCGCTTCTTATCGAAAGGCTTGAGCAGGTAATCAACCGCGTTCACTTCGAATGCCTTCACGGCGTACTGATCAAAGGCCGTCGAAAATACGATTTTCGGCAGCAGAACTTTTCGATCCAGAAGCTTTTTGATTACGCCAAAGCCGTCGAGGCCGGGCATTTGCACATCGAGGAAAACCAGGTCAGGATTGTGTTCGCGGATGAGATTGACGCCTTCGACTCCGTTTTTGCCTTGGGCTACCACGTCGACCTCGCCAATACTCTTCAAAAGAAAGGCGAGTTCGTCGCGAGCAAGTTGCTCGTCGTCCACGATTACAGCAGAAAGCGACATTAAGGCTCCGATACGCTACTTAGAAGTATAGGAGCGCTGGCAGCGGGAGCGCAACCGGAGGCGAATGGAGGGTAGTGGATCAGTTTGGATGGGGTGAAGATGGCTTTTTCTTCTTCGGCTTCGGTCTCTTCTTCTCTTCCTTAATTTTGTCGAAGTCTTTAAGCTCAGGCAGCGAATTCAGTATTTCTCTGGATTCTTTACCTATCCACCGTGGACGCAGTTTGTTCCATACTGTGACCAAACCGCCCTCAATCGTATCCTCGCTTAGAGTGATAAAAGTTCCATCCGCCTTGGCGATATAGAGGTCTGTATCTTCTCCAACCCCACTAGCCTGTTCACCAAATAGCTTTGCCTCCATTGCGTAGTAAACCGCTTCGCGTGCAATTGTCTTGTAGCTCAGATCGCGGTAGTACAGCATAAACACTGCTCCTGTCCCACCGCTTCCGATGGAATAAAAGCCCGGCAAGTCATGGCGATTTACGATGGCTCCCTCACGTCCAATGAGACTGAATACATAGGCAGACCCCTCGCTAAAGCCAGCCACCAGCAGTTCTATGTTTAGGACGTAATCTGCAATCTTTGCCTTGATCTCTCCAAAATCCGGCAAGCAGATAGGTCCACCAGCCGAAGCATTGAAAGTTGTAATGTCCCATCCTATAGGCTTTAGATACAGGGATTCAGCTTGCTGCATCCGTTTCTTTTCGTAGCTCTCTCGCACAGCATCCATAACCGTTTGTAGTTGGGCTGGGGTGTCCGGCTGGAGGTTATCTTTAGCTTGCTTCTTCTTGATCGCTTCCTTCGCGTAATCAATAATGTCGAAAACGGGTGATATGTCATCTCCCGCAAACAGAAGCCACCACTGGGAGTGTAGCTTTACTACTTTGTTGATGTTCGGCTCAGACTCGATAAAACCTGGGCCAATCATTCTGTCGGAAACAAGGATTATCGTCTTGCCATTGTCACAAATGGCCGCAACGCAGACTGTCATGTAGCGCCTCGGAAGCCGTCGTTTAGGGTAGGGAGAGAAACGGCAGGCTGGGAGCTTCATCGCACCACGCCCGCTTTAGCATAGCTTGAGCCTGTCGAAAAGGAAACTGACCCGCTACCGAATGGAGGCTGTGTCTCAGGTCGATTCTCTGCGCACTCTGCGGTAGTTCTTTGCGGCCTCCGCGATTTAGGACTTTGTGTTCGCCGAGCCCTCACGAAAACCTTAAACCGCCGAGAGCGCTGAGAACAGACGCAGAGTGCGCAGAGGAATCTGGAGGAGACCGACCCGAGACACTACCCAAAACGGAGATGTTGCTCGCTACGTCTCCTAGCTTCGCGCCACGGTTGGCGTGGCTGAAAGTTGGGTGGCCGGGGCTGCGACCGCGCCTCCGCAATAAGGACAGTAGACTTCGTTGCCCTGAACTGCATGCTGGCAATGGGGGCAGGTGGGGTGCAATTGATGATTGCATTTGGGGCAGTAGTTGAATCCGCCTTGCACAGCCGTGTCACATTGCGGGCAGCGACTGAGCAGCGGTTGCCGCAAAACCAGATACAGGATGATGCCGAGACCGTGAGTAATCACAACCGCGATGACTGTCCACAATGCCCGGTTCATGCCACGGCGCGCGGCGTCACGGTTGACGTAGACGATCAGCAGGAAATAGCAGGAGAATATGGTTCCGGCAAAGAAACCAAGAAGACTCCGGACAGGGGGCGAGGGGGTATCTCGCTGAATGGCCAACAAGGTCGCGAAGAGGATTTGCACGCCCACAAAGAGCAGGACAGCCACTCCGTACGCCCATTTGGGGATGAGACGCAATTCCTCGGTAAACTGGGTTCGTATGTCACTTCTTAACTGCATATGAGTTCTCCCTTAAACCTTATCCCCGCGACGTTCCATTCGAGTTAGTTAAGTGGACGCCTCGAGCGAGAAAAATCAGGCTGGCGGCGAGTGCGGGCGAAATCCAAAAAACCATGAAGCCCACCTGCCAAACCGGACTTGAGACTCGCGCCCACTCTCCCAACCACTGAAAGCCCCGCCACAAGAACGGCGTAGTGATAGCCGCCGAAAGGCCGACAAGAATACAAGACATGCACACGAACCACAGACGTTCTTGCTTTTGCCGCAGTTGGTGAGCATGTAGACGCACTCGCGTCTGGGTCGAGCGCACCAGAGATGGATCGGCGGCAATAGGTACGGACCGCAGCGAGCGGACAACCTGCTCTGCAGCTTGGGCGTAGTCGTGGCACGATGCACATTCGTCGAGGTGCGTGCGCAGCCATGTTTGTTGCGAATCCGTGAGGCCTTGAGAACCGCAGGCAATCAACTCGCGCGCTTGTTGGTGTGGGTCGCGGATCAAGCTTGTGCTCCTTTTAACAGCGGCAAGAGCGCATTCAAACCTCGATAGAGCCGTGACTTGATTGTGCCCAGCGGCGCGCCGGTCACGACTGCAATTTCGTCTAGCGCCAGTCCTTCCTGAAAACGCAAAACGATGGCTTCGCGATATTCGGCAGCGATGCCGACCAGTGCGGCGGTGATCTGCTCAGCTTGCTCCTGTCGAGCGATCAGTTCCAAAGCCGAAGGCCGAAGGTCGGGAGGATCCAGAGAAACTCCTTCTTCCTCGTCCAGCAGTCCGTCCAGGCTGGCTGGCTTTTTCTTGCGTAGGTAATCCACCGTGAGATGACGCGCGATGGAAAGCAGCCAGGTACTGAATTCGTACTTGGGGTCGTATTGGTGGCCGCGTTCCAGCACGCGAATCCAAGTCTCCTGGAACATATCCTCGGCGAGTTCGCGATTGCTGGTCAGATAGATCAAGTAGCGCAGCAGACGGTGCTGATACTGCTCAATTAAGCGGTCAAGCAGGTCGGGATCACGGCGGCGAAGACCACGGGCGATCGCGCTCGTCTCGGATTCCATCCCATTCACGAAATAGCAGGCTGCGGCGTTCATGCTAACGGATATACGGTCGAGGGGATTAAAAAGATGCAGGTGTACTTTGGGAGACCAGAGCCAGTATAAGTAAATGTCCTATTTACATATACTTGGAAATACAATTAGGAACCATCACTTGATGCCTCATGCCACATTCTCAATCGCGAGCGCCATACCCATGCCGCCGCTTACGCACAGCGTGGCGACACCGCGCTTGGCTTTGCGCTTAAGCATTTCGTGGAGCAGAGTGACCGTGATCCGCGTTCCAGTGCAGCCGATCGGATGGCCGAGTGCAATCGCGCCGCCGTTGACGTTGAGTTTCGAGCGATCGAAGTGCAACTCGCGATCGCAGGCCAGGACCTGTGCAGCAAAGGCTTCGTTGAGCTCGATCAAATCGAAATCGGAGATGCGGAGCTGATGCTTCTGCTCCATCTTGCGTAGCGCCGGAACCGGACCGATTCCCATGATTCGCGGATCCACGCCAACGGAAGTTACTGCCATAATACGGGCGAGTGGTTTGAGATGGTTTTTCTTGGCGAAGTCTTCACTCGCGAGCACTACTGCGGCTGCGCCGTCAGTAATACCCGAAGAATTGCCCGCCGTGATGGTTCCGGTTTTCGAGAACACAGGAGAAAGTTTGGCCATCTTTTCCATCGTGGCTCCGACGAAAACATGTTCGTCTCGATCGAACGTCTGGGGGCCTTTCTTGGTTTCAAGAGTGACCGGGGCTAGCTCACTGTCAAATCGTTTGGCGTTGATGGCTGCCGTTGCGCGGGTCTCCGAGCACAGAGCATATTCATCCTGCGCTTCGCGCGTGATCTTGTATTGCTCGGCCAGGACTTCGGCAGTTTCTCCCATCAGCATTTTCGCCAGCGGGCAGAAGAAGCCGTCGCGGTACATGCCGTCGACGAGTTCCTGGTTGCCCAAGCGATAGCCCCAGCGCGCACCCTCAAGGTAGTAGGGCAAACGCGACATGGATTCGGTGCCGCCAGCCAGCACGCAATCTAGATTGCCCGTGGCGATTTCCTGATATCCCAGCGCGATCGATTTGAGGCCAGAGGCACACGCCTTGTTTACCGTGTAAGCCGGCACTTCCTGCGGGATGCCGCTGCGGATGGAGATCTGGCGAGCGGGATTCGGGCCTCCGCCAGCCTGGCGTGCGTTGCCGAAGATCGCCTCTTCAATCTGATCGGGACGAACGGCGGCGCGTTCGATGGCGGCTTTTGCCGCAACGATTCCCATGTCGACCGCGGTCATGGAGGCCAGGGAGCCTCCGAACTTACCGATCGGCGTGCGTGCGGCTGAGAGGATGTAAACGTCGGGCAGTGGAGCCTCCGTATTTCAGTCTAGCATTCGATAAACACAGATTTGATGCAGCGGAGCAAGGCAAAGCTTCGGAGGAGGTCTCGGCCCGATTGAGTTTACGAATCGAAAAACCTTTTTATCTGGGGCCAATATTTCTGGACGACGTATTCGGTTCTGAGATGGCCGCCTTGCGAGAGCAGCTTGAGTTTTATTCCCGCGAGACGGGCGAAACTATCGACCAGTTTCCATGGAATATAGGGATCGTCTTTCGCGTGGAACATCAAAATCTTTGAAGGATTAAGATCTTTGAGATGATGCGCGGGGCTGTAAAAAATGCCGCCATGTAGTTTGTTCCAATTCTTGGCGGAGAGGCGGTATCCGTTGCCGAAAGCGGCGCGGATGTACGCCGGATAGCTTGGGTTCGAAGTCTCCTTCTTTTGCTCCTTCCGCAAGATGGCCCAATCCACAACCGGGCAATTGGCGATCACTTTTGTGATGCGTTGGTCCAGCGAGGAAAGAATGGCAGCGGCGCCTCCGAAACTTCCGCCGATGACGAAGATCTTATCGGGCGAACAACGGAACGTTCGCCCGAACGCAAGCTCTCGGATTTCTTTGTGCAGATCGCTGACGATATCGATAATGTCTTCGTGAGGAGAACGCTCGAGAAATTGGCCTTCACTCTCCCATGCTCCCCGCCATCTCGGATAAAAAACCCAATAGCCTTTGGCAGAAAGGTACTCGACAAGAGGCTGCTTTCTGGGGATCGAAGGCATGCCATCGCAGAGAATAATCGCCCTCTGTTGTTTGCTCGGGCGAGCCGGAGGCAAGAACTCGGCGATGATTTCCTTCTTGAATCTGGTTCTGAACATTGGGTTTAGTCTAGCCGATTCGCGAACCTCCTCGGCCGGCCCACGCTCCACTTACCGACGCACACTCGCTCACTGAATTAAACTACCAGAGCATGAATTACATCTACGGGATTAACGCCGTGGCCGAGGCGCTGAAGGCGCGCGGACGCACCTTTGCCTGGGTTGGCGTCGCAAAAGAGCGTCACGATCTTCGCTTGAAGCATGTGGTCGATGAATGCCGGCGGCAGGGAGTTGCCGTGCGCGTCCTGCCGCGAGCGGAACTCGACGAGTTGGCCGGCAACAATGCGCATCAAGGCGTGGTCGCCGTCACCTCGGCGAAGCAGTATAACGATCTCGAGGATGTAGTTGCCGCCAAGCGCGGACAGTATTCGCTCATCGTCGTGCTCGATGGAGTGGAAGATCCGCACAATCTGGGCGCGATTCTTCGCACCGCCGACGCGGCGGGCGCCGATGGAGTAGTCATTCCCGAGCGCCGCGCCGCGGGAGTGACAGCGATCGTGACCAAGACTTCAGCCGGCGCCAGCGAACATCTGCCCATCGCGAAGGTAACAAACATTGCTCGCACGCTGGAGGAATTGAAGGCGCAGAATCTGTGGATGGTTGGCCTGGATGAACGCGGTGAGCAATCTTACGACTCGCTTGATTATCAGATGGACTGCGCCATTGTTCTGGGGGCCGAAGGCAAAGGACTGCACGACCTGGTCGCGAGAAAATGCGATTTTCTGGTTTCGATTCCCATGCTGGGGAAAGTGCCGTCTCTGAATGTTTCCGTCGCGGCCGGAGTGATGTTGTATGAGATCGTGCGGCAGCGGAGAAAGAAGTCCGCATGAAGCTGCTGGGTATCCTGTGTGTTCTTTGTAGTTTGGTGGTTCCGAGCGTCGCCCTCGATCGCGAGGCTTTCACTTTCACCAGCTATGATCTGAAGGTACGGGTCGAGCCGGAGCAGCAACGATTGGGCATTCGCGGCAAGATTACACTGCGCAATGACTCAACTGCACCTCAGAAAAATCTTGCTCTGCAAATCTCGTCTACGCTCGATTGGAGCTCGATCCAACTTGGCGACGCGCCCTTGGAGTTCCTGTCTCACGAATACACATCCGACATCGATCACACCGGCGCGTTGTCTGAGGCAATCGTGACGCTGCCCCGCGAAATTCCGCCCAAAGGCACAATCGAACTCGACATCGGATATGAAGGGGTGATCCCACTCGATGTCACGCGCCTGACGCGAATCGGCGTGCCCGAAGACAAAGCCAAGCACACGGATTGGGACCAGATCAGCAAGTCATTTACCGCTGTCCGCGGAATCGGATACGTGGTGTGGTATCCAGTGGCAACGGAAGCAGCGAACTTGTCGGAAGCGAACAGCGTCGACGAGACCGTAGGCCGATGGAAAGTGAGATTTGCTGACACCGCGATGCGGTTAGTTTTTGAGTCGACGGCGGATACCCCGATATTCTTCAGCGGCACTCCGAGCTCGGCTGCGGATCATGTGGATACGTCGGTAAAAAAGATTTATGCATTCAGCATGGCCAAGCCCGGAATCAGCGTGCCGACTTTCGTGATTGCTAACTATCAAACGCTCGCACCCAGAGATTTACTCACCATTCAGTATCTGCCGGGCCAGGAAGATGGAGCGAAAGAGTATGCCGAGGCCGTAGCAAACATCGATCCCATTCTTCCAATAGGACGCGGGTCGGGCAGTCTGCAGATCTTTGGTCTGCCCGATCCCGACGCGGCATCATTTGTTAGCGAAGGAATGTTGTTGTGCTCGCTCAAATCTCCCATAACGAATGAGGCAGTGTTAGACATCGTTTACGCGAAGGCCCGCCATCTCGTTTTATCGCCGAGGGCTTGGATCGAGGACGGTCTTGCGCATTACGCGCAGGCAGCATTCATCGAGGATCAAGCCGGGCGCCAGGCCGCGCTCGACTACCTGAATGCCCACAGCACGCCGCTGGTTGAAGCTGAGAAAGCGAAACCGACAGCCGACCAGGAAACAGGGCGCTCGTTAATTAATGCGCCGGATGACTTGTACCTACAGACCAAAGCCATGGATGTTTGGTGGATGTTGAGGGACATGTTGGCGAATCCGTCGCTCGGGTTCCTGCTCAATTATCATGCTGCCGAAGATAACGACGGCGCCTACCTGCAGCGCGTCATCGAAAAGCAGACTCAGCGCGATTTGCAGTGGTTTTTCGATGATTGGGTTTATCGTGACCGAGGATTGCCGGATTTTCGCGTGGATTCTGTCTACCCTCGCTCCATCGTGGATGGGGGCTACATGGTAACGGTAACGATCGAGAATCTCGGAGATGCCGGCGCGGAGGTGCCAGTAATCCTGCGAACGGAGAGCGGAGAAATTATAAAGCGGCTCGAAGTGCACGCGAAGTCCAAGGCCGCAGTTCGCATCCAGACCGCGTCCATGCCGCTCGAAGCGGTTGTAAACGATGGCAGCGTGCCGGAAAGTGATATGAGCAACAACGTCTTGAAGGTTCCGCCGCCCGACGCGGCGAAGTGATGCATTGAGAAATTGGGTAATCTTGTAATTGGGTAATCTGAATCCGTATAGGCCCTACGAAATTGCTCAATCGCCCGATGGCAAATTGCAAAATCCGAGGTTCCTATGACAGAAGCTGAACTGAAAAAACATCTTGACGTGGCGGAGAAGAGCCCCAAGCAGATTGCGGCCGCAGTTTCGGGACTGCCCGACAAAACGTTGCGCTACAAACCATCGCCGGACAAGTGGTGCATCCTCGAGGTTCTAGGCCATCTCGCGGACATTGAAATCGTTTTCGCACACCGCTTCCGGCAGATGCTCGCCGACACAAAACCCGTGATTGCGCCCATGGACCAAGACGCGTGGGCACAGAATCTTGGCTACCTGGAAACTCCCGCGCCAGAGTTGATCGCGCTCTACGGATTGAATCGGCATCACACTCTGCAATTGTTGCACCGCTTGAAACCGGGCGACCTGGAGAAAGCTGCGTACCATCCCGAACTCAAGCACGATGTAACCGTCGCACAGTACGTAGAAAAAATGGGCACGCACGGCGCGAGTCACTTGGCGCAAATAGAGCGCCTGAAAAAGCAAGCCGCGGGGGTGTAGATCACTGCCGCGCATTGGTGAATTGCACCAGCGCTTGCAGCTTTTCGGCGGCCGCTCCGGAATCAATCGACTTAGACGCTAACGGAAGAGCATCCGTCAGATGGTCTGCTTTGCCGGCTGCCACCAGAGCTGCAGCCGCATTCAGCAACACCACGTCCTTTCGAGGGGATCTCTTGCCGGCGAGAATGTCGCGAATAATGCACGCATTGGCGGCAGCATCGCCCCCGGAGATGTCATCCAGCGTGCCTCGCTTCATGCCAAACTCTTCCGGCGTGACTTCATAGGTGCGGATTGTTCCCTCGCGTACTTCAGCGATCCGGGTCGGACCGGTGATCGTGATTTCGTCCAACCCGTCCAGCCCATGCACCACCAACGCTCGGTGCAATCCCAACATGCTCAGCGCTTCCGCGAGCTTTTCCACTAGCGCGGCGGAATATACGCCAACCACTTGAGCCGACGCGTGCGCCGGATTGGTAAGCGGCCCCAGCAGATTGAAAACTGTGCGCAACCGTAGTTCGCGGCGGGCAGCTTGAACATACTTCATCGCGGAGTGCATGGCTGGAGCAAAAAGAAACGCGATGCCAACGTCTTCCAGACAGGCAGCGAGTCGGTCGGGAGGCAGACTGATGTTGACGCCCAGCGCTTCCATAACATCGGCCGAACCGCTATTCGAAGTCACGCTGCGGTTTCCGTGTTTGGCAACACGCACTCCCGCACCCGCGACTACGAGAGCCGTAGCCGTCGAAATGTTGAAGGTGCCGCTGGCGTCGCCGCCGGTGCCGCAGGTGTCTACCAATGCGTCGCGCTCAGTCCCACTGACCTCCACAGTATGGTTCGGGCGCAGGCCCAGCGGAGCGGCGGCAGTGCGGATAGCGTCTGCGAAACCGACAATCTCCTCCACAGTTTCGCCCTTCATGTGCAGCGCGACCAGCAGGGCAGCAATCTGTGCGTCGGTGCATTCGCCAGCCAGAACTTCTGACATGACAACGCGCGCCTCTTCGCGGGAGAGCGATTGGCGATGGTCGGCAATGCGATGGATTGCGTCCGTGATCATCGATGGAACACTAGAGTAGCATCGTAGAGAGTTGATTGCAGGCAAGACTCGCGCTCCGAAATGAAACCGCGAACGCAGATTTTGTGTCCGCATGACCGAAGGAGTTTGCCCAATGGGCAACCGTTCTATAGAATCAAATGTTTGCCGCCCGCGGTTCTAAAGCTGCAAGCAAGCCTGCCGAAAATCATAGTGAATCTGGAACTGTTATGAAAATTCATGAGTATCAGGCCAAGTCGATCCTGAAAAAGTATGGTGTTGCGGTGCCGCGCGGCGAAATGGCCGAAACCCGCGAGCAAGCAGAAGCCGCTGCGAAAAGGCTATTTGACGCGGGTGCGAGCGGGGTTGTCGTCAAAGCTCAGATCCATGCCGGAGGCCGCGGCAAGGGCGGCGGGGTGAAAATCGCGAAGTCGGTGGAGGAAGCTGCTGAGCTCGCCTCCAAAATTCTTGGGATGACGCTGGTTACGCATCAGACCGGCCCCGAGGGTCGCGTGGTTCGCCGCCTGCTCATTGAAGAAACTTTGCCCATCGAGAAGGAACTCTATCTGGGGATCGTGATCGACCGTGTCGAAGCGAAGCCCGTCTTCATGGCGTCGGCCGCGGGCGGCATGGAAATCGAGCAAGTCGCAGCGGAGAATCCCGATGCGATTCTTAAAGAGTACATCGAGCCAGGGATGGGATTGGAAGCGTTTCAGGCGCGCAAACTGGCTTTCAAGCTAGGTCTGAAGCCACCACAGATTAACGAAGCCGTGCGTTTCATGACTGGACTGTTTCGTGCGTTTCAGGAAACGGATTCGTCGCTGATGGAAATCAATCCCTTCGTCAGTTGCACCGACGGCCGGTTGTTTGCGCTGGATGCCAAGATGAATTTCGACGACAACGCTCTGTTCCGGCATTCCGATCTTCGCGATCTGCGCGACGTTACGGAGGAAGACCCACTAGAAGTCGAGGCCTCGAAATACAGTCTGAATTACATCAAGCTTGACGGAAACGTGGGTTGCATGGTGAACGGCGCAGGGCTGGCAATGGCAACCATGGATATCATCAAGTACGCTGGCGGGATGCCGGCAAATTTTCTTGATGTGGGTGGCGGAGCGAATTCCGAACAAGTTACTCATGCCTTTGAGATTCTGCTGAGCGATAAGAACGTGAAGGCCGTGCTGATTAATATTTTCGGCGGAATCCTTCGCGTGGACACGCTCGCCACAGGGGTGGTTGAGGCCGCGCAGAAAACTAAAATTCAATTGCCCATCGTGCTGCGTCTCGAAGGGACGAACGTCGAGGCCGGGCGGGAGATACTGAAGCAGTCGGGCTTGAACTTTATTGTCGCAGAAACCATGAAGGACGCCGCCGAAAAAGTCGTAGCGGCGGCTGCAGCATAACTGAGACGCGGCTTGCTGCGTCTTACTGGGCCAACCGGCGGGAGGCGTAGCAAGCTAGGTCTCTACGAAGAGCCAATTTTATGAGCATTCTGGTAGATAAATCGACGCGAGTTATTGTGCAGGGGCTGACTGGACGGGAAGGCACATTCCACGCCAAAGCCAGCGCGGAGTACGGAACCAAGATCGTTGGCGGAGTGACGCCCGGCAAAGGTGGCACCACTCACGAAGGATGGCCCATCTTCAATGCCGTCCAGGAAGCGGTCGACAAGACGGGGGCTGATGCGTCGGTGATTTTCGTGCCGCCGCCATTTGCTGCCGATGCGATTATGGAAGCGGCTGATGCGGAGGTCGAGCTGATCGTCTGCATCACCGAGGGCATTCCGACCCTGGATATGGTCCGCGCATGGGAGTATCTGCAGAATCGGCGCTCGCGGCTGATCGGGCCTAATTGCCCGGGCATCATTTCGCCGGGCAAGTGCAAGATCGGCATTATGCCGGCCCGCATCCATCTTGAAGGATCAGTAGGAATCGTTTCGCGTTCAGGCACGTTGACCTATGAGGCGGTCTATCAGCTCACCACGCGAGGGATTGGGCAATCCACTGCCATTGGCATCGGCGGCGATCCAATCATTGGTACGAATTTCCTCGATGCGCTGGAGCTGTTTAACAAGGATCCTCAAACCGAAGTAGTGGTGATGATCGGAGAAATCGGCGGCAATGCTGAGGAGACTGCGGCGGAATATGTGAAGTCTCGCATGAAAAAGCCGGTCGTGGGATTCATTGCGGGTCAAACCGCGCCTCCGGGACGCCGCATGGGCCATGCGGGAGCGATTATCTCCGGCGGGAAGGGAACTGCCGCCGAGAAGATTGCGGCGATGGAAGCCGCGGGGATTCGTGTCGCCAAATCGCCTGCTGAAATTGGCGAGACCGTTGTGGCGGCCATGGGCATTGCCGCGAAGGCTTAGGACCAAAAACCAAGGACAAACCAACGAACTATGAAGACTCTGCAACGCACTTTTACCATCATCAAGCCGGACGCAGTGGAAAAGAATGCCATTGGCGACATCATCGAACAGTTTGAAAAAAATGGTTTCCGGATACTGGCTATGAAGATGCTTGAGATATCGAAGCATCAGGCTGAACAGTTCTACGCCGTCCATGCGAGCCGGCCGTTTTTCCGTTCGTTGACCGATTTCATGTCGAGCGGGCCGATCGTCGTGTTGGCACTGGAAAAAGAAAATGCTATCGCCGATTTGCGCAAGCTCATGGGTGCGACGAATCCGGCCAACGCTGAGGAAGGCACGATCCGCAAAAAGTGGGCAAGCGACATTGAACACAACGCCATTCACGGCTCGGATGCCGACGACACCGCCCGCTTCGAGCTGAGCTATTTCTTCGCCGGGTACGAATTGGCTAATTGATGCTGCTTCGCTGGGTGTCCGAGCCGGCCCGGCAGGATCCTGAACGAAGTGAAGGATTTTTGTTATGCCTCTAGTGCAAATCACGATGTTAACTGGCCGTACCGCAGACCAGAAACGCAAGCTGGCGCAGCGCATCACCGATGCCATGGTGGAAGAAGCAGGGGCTCGCCGCGAAGCCATCGTGGTGGCTTTCCACGAAGTCTCGAAAGAGAGCTACGCTTCGGGTGGGGTCTTGATGGCGGACAAAGAAAAGTAACGAGTTGACGCAACGCTTGACCGCTTGCAGTCATTTTTGAGCCGAAGAAAGCGGGCGAGGGCGACCGCGCCACGTAATCTATCTATCCTAGCGGTTCGTACAGCTGCCCCTCAATTCGCTCTCCCAGCTTGGGCAGTTCTTTCTTTGCGTACTGCAGGAAGTGGGGCGCGGCGCGATGGGCCTCTAGCGCGGCGTCATCCTTGTATTGTTCATAGATGAGGAACCGGCGCGGCTCTGTCTTGTGCCGGTGGACCTGGTACACCAGACACCCGGGCTCCTTGCGGGATTCTTCGGTTAGCTTGGAAAACACGCCGATCACATCCGCTTCACGACCGACCTTCGCCATCCACGTCACAGCCAGAACCACCATCGCTTGCTCCGTTCTTAAATTTTCGCCTGCGCCTTGGTTCTCGATTCCGTCAAGTCCCGAAGTTTCGCTGCAAACTCATCGAGAAATATGGTTTCCTCGCGTCCGGGTCCGGTTGAGACCATGCCGATGCGTGCTCCGCTTTCCTTCTCGACGAAATCCAAATACTCGCGAGCTGCTTTTGGCAATTTCTCCAGCTTCGTAATCCCCTGGGTCGGAGTGCGCCAGCCAGGTATCTTGCGATAAACGCATTCGATCTGACCATAGCCGCTGTCCTGGGCCGGGGCCTCGTCGGTTTCCTTGCCGTTGATTTTATAACCTACGCATACCGGAATCTCCACCAGTTCATCCAGCACATCCAACTTGGTCACGACCAGCCAGGAGATTCCGTTAATCATGCCAGCGTAACGCAAGAGTGGCAAATCTAGCCAGCCACAACGCCGCGGACGTCCCGTCACCGCGCCAAATTCATTGCCACGCTTGCGCAGCATGTCTCCATTGGCATCGGTTGCCTCGGTGGGGAATGGCCCACCCCCGACGCGCGTGCAATAAGCCTTGGTCACGCCGATGACAGTATCAATTGACGTGGGAGCGACCCCCGTTCCGGTCACGGCTCCTCCTGAAGTTGCGCTCGAAGATGTTACAAACGGATAGGTGCCGTGGTCGATGTCAAGCATCGTGCCCTGAGCTCCCTCGAACACGACCGATTCCCCTTGCGCCAGAGCTTTGCCCAACAAAGCAGCCGTGTCGCAAACGAATGGCGCAACCTTCTCAGAGGCAGCGGCATATTCCTCGTACATTTTGTCCGCGTCGAGCGGCTCCGAGTTGAACAGTGCATGGGCAATCATGTTCTTCTCGTGGCAGGCATTCTGGATGTGGGTCTTCAGCAGTTTCAGGTCGAGCAGATCAGCGACGCGCAGCCCGCGACGTCCCATCTTGTCTTCGTAAGTAGGACCGATGCCACGCGAGGTCGTTCCGATCTTCACGCGTCCCGGCGCGTTTTCCGACGCCAGCTCGATCATGCGGTGGTAAGGAAGAATCACGTGTGCCCGATTGCTGACGAACAGGCTGCCATCGACTTTGACTCCCGCTTCGCGTAAGGCGGCAACCTCTTTCAGGAAGGCTATGGGATCGAATACTACCCCGTTCCCGATTACGCTGCGACAGCCGGCGCGCAGAACTCCGCACGGCACCAACTGAAGAATGAACTTCTTGCCATTGATTATGACCGTGTGGCCGGCGTTGTGCCCGCCCGCATAACGGGCTACGATGGGAAAGTTCTCCGAGAGCACATCGACAATCTTGCCTTTGCCTTCGTCGCCCCATTGGGCGCCCACAATGACCGCAGCTTTTCCCTTCTTCAAATGCAAACTCCTCGGAACATGAATGGTGCGGCCACCCCAGCCGCAATGCAGGGTCGCACACACTCGTTGCCCCAGTGAACCAACGAGTCGCTGAGATTACAAAGGATATAAGCGGAGCAGAGGTGTACTTGCAATGATAACCCCGGCGGGCGACCGATGGCAATTCGCCGGGCACTGTAAACTATTTTCATGCCAGAACTGCCCGAAGTTGAAACCATTGCACGTGGCTTGGCTAACCGAGTCACTGGCGACGTCATCGAGTCGATCTGGCTTGGATCCAAGCCAGAACTGCTCAAGTCCTCCGCGTCCGAAATTGCGAACACGCTCGAATCGAAGCGCATCGTGGACGTGCGCCGTGTCGGCAAGCACATCGTATTCGATCTGGAAAATGGAGGACGGGAGTCCTCGCCCGTCAAACGGAAATCTCGTCAGAAATCTTCGAACCCATCGGGCGGGGACGCCCGCTCCACACCCGCCCCAGCGCAGTGGATCGTGCATCTCGGCATGACTGGACGGATGCTGGTATCCAACCCCGACCAAGTGATCGAGAAACACACGCATGCGGTTGCGAAGCTTACCTCGGGCAGGGAACTGAGATTCGTGGACCCCCGCCGCTTTGGACGTCTAAGCGTGGCCCATGGATTTGAAGCCCCGGGGGCCGAACCACTTGAAATTGAACTGGATCGCTTCGTCGAACTGTTCCGCGGACGCAAAACCCCGATCAAGAGTGCGTTGCTGAATCAAAAGCTATTGCGCGGTGTGGGCAACATTTACGCGGATGAGTCGCTTTTCCGGGCTGGCATCCGGCCCCGGCGCAGAGCCGCCTCCCTTGCTCGCAACGAGTTGTCACGCCTCTACTCCGCCATCCAGGAAGTACTTAAAGAGGCCATCGCGCTGGGCGGATCCTCAGTTTCTGATTATGTCGACGCCGATGGCGAGGAAGGATTCTTTCAACTGCAACACCGCGTCTACGGACGGGAAGGCGAGCCGTGCCTAGTTTGCAAGACTCCCATCAAGCGCATCGTGATTGCCGGACGCAGCAGCCACTATTGTCCCAAGTGTCAAAAATAAACGTTGGCTACCGCACCGTCGTTCGCTCCATTACTTTCTTAAACGCTCTCAGAAAGACATCATTCTGCTCCGGTGTACCGATCGTGATTCGGATTGCGGTTGGCGCGCCCCAGGGCCCCAACGGTCGCACGATCACGCCTTCGGATTGGAATCGTCTGGCGACGCCAGCCGAATCATCACCCAATTCGCAATACAGAAAGTTAGTCCAGGTTGGAATCGGCGGATAGCCTAGTTCGGCAATTCCTGCGATAAGCCGTTCGGCCTGCTCGGCGTTGTTCTTTAGCGTTTTCTGGATATGCGCTTCGTCATCAAGGGCCGCCAATGCGGCTGCCTGCGCCACGGCAGAAATAGAGAATGTTGTTCGCATGCGAGCGAAGTAGCACATCAACTCGGCGGGACCGATTCCGTATCCAACCCGGACCCCAGCCAAACCATGCGCCTTCGAAAATGTGCGCAGCACAACAATCTTGCGTCCCTGGTTCACATAGTCCAGAGCACGCGAGCAATTGACGTTACGCTCAACCGCAAAGTATTCGGCGAAATCGTGGTATGCCTCGTCTAGGATGACGACTACATGTTCAGGAAGCTCGTCCAAAAACCGATCGAGCTCTTTTACCGGAATCAGCGTGCCTGTCGGATTGTTCGGATTGGAGATGTAGATGATGCGCGTGTGTTGATCGACCGCTGCCAATATGGCATTTAGATCGAATCCATTATTCCGCATCGGAACCCGGATGAGCCGCCCGCCCGCCGCCTGCGTGGCAATCGGATATACGATGAACGAGCGCTCGCTGGTAATCGCGTTGAGCCCTGGTGACAGCAAAGTGCGCGCAATAACGCCCAGCAATGCCGTCGACCCGGCCGTAGGAACAATTTGTTCTGGCAGAACATTGTGGCGCTCGGCCAATTTCTGCCGGAGTTCGATGGCGTCGTTGTCGGGATAGAAGTTGCTCTCCGCGAGCGCGGCCTGCATTGCCTTCACTGCCTTCGGAGAGGGCCCAAACGGGTTCTCATTCGAGGCCATCTTGATGCAGTTCACATGGCTCTCCTGTTGCGCTTGGCGCAGCGACTTGCCCGGCGTGTACCCGCTCAGGTTCCGTATGTGTTCGGGCACCAACTGGCGGAAGTCACTCATCTTTCGGATATCTAATCTTACATGCAGGTCAAGCGTCGTCACCTGCCGCAGTGTCTTGTGCGGCGCGGGCGCCCTCGCCCGCAGGATTCAGCTATTTGGCGAGGGACTTCAGTTTAGAAACTTCCTCGATCGTGAGCTTGCGATATTTTCCTGGATGCACATCCAATTCGAGTGGGCCATAGCGTACCCGCTTGATCTTCTCCACGTGGTGCCCGATCTCTTCGAACATGCGCCGGATCTGCCGATTCTTGCCTTCGATCAGCGTGACTTCGTACCAGGGATTGGCAGATTCACGAATCACTCGGATCTTGGCGGGAGCGGTTCGTACTCTCTTTCCGCGATCCGACGGAATGAAAATACCTTCGCGTAACCGCGCCAAGCCTTCCCCAGGTGGATTGCCGGCCAGTTTCACCATGTAAGTCTTAGGCACGTGGGACGCGGCTTTCATCAGACGGTTCGCGAACTCGCCGTCGTTAGTGAGCAGCAGCAGCCCCTCACTTGCATAGTCGAGGCGGCCCACTGGGTAAACCCGCGCGCCCACGCCGTGCAGCAGATCCATAACCGTGGGGCGGCGTTCCGGATCGCGCAGCGTGGTGACGTACCCTTTGGGCTTGTTCATCAGCAGGTAAACATGCCGCTCCGGACCGTGCAACAGTTTTCCGTTCACACGGATGTGATCGCTCTCGGGGTCGGCTTTGCTGCCAAGTTCGGTGACCGTCTGCCCGTTCACCGACACCAGTCCACCAGTAATTAGTTCCTCAGCCTTGCGGCGAGACGCGATTCCGGCAGCAGCAATGATCTTCTGTAAACGTTCAGCAGGCATAAGAATTCAAGTTGTTGAAATCTACGGGATGGTTACGAACGCGCTGGTCAAGCGGCCGGATCGCTTTCGCTCGCGTGGTGCTTTGCAGTAGCCAGCTCGGATTCATCGACAGTATGGGCCAGTTCGGAATGTTGAGTTTCGGTCACGGGTAAACCAAGGTCGCTCGTCGCCGCAGGCTCTTCACTCGGCAACAAATCGCTCTGGAACGACTCCGCAACCAACTTCTCGAACTCCTCCATACTGGGCAGTTCGCCGACGTCCTTCAAGCCAAACCGCATCAGGAATTCCTTGGCGGTTTTATAAAGAATGGGCCTCCCTATCACCGCCTTGCGGCCTGCGGTCGTGATCAGCTTGCGATCCAGCAACGTAGCGATCACTCCGCTCGAATCGACGCCGCGAATTTCACTGATCTCCGGCACCGTTATTGGCTGCTTGTACGCGATCACGGCCAGGGTCTCAAGCGCAGGCAGCGAGAGGCGGATCGGCGGCTTCAAGCTCTTGGCAAAGGCGCGCACGATATCGTGATGCTCCGGTTTCGTCGACATCCGATACCCGCCGGCTACCTGGCGAATCTCCATACCATGATCCGGAGCATAGTAATCGACGATCAGTTCCTCCAGCGCGAGACGCACACGCGACTTGACCTCGGTGCCATCGGCAGCGCCTTCGCTAATTACCGACTCCTTGACCAATTCGATCAGTTGATCGAGCGTCACCGGCGTTTCCGCCGCGTAGATAATGGCTTCGAGTTTGGCTTTGAGGCTCATGGGCTCCTGATGCTAGCTACTGCTCCTATCTCCAGTCATCGCGCACGGCGGCTTGTTCCGCCATGACCGCTTCAAACCCCACATGTTTGCGCAGCAGGATTTCCCCAAACAAGCGGTCTTGCCGCAGTTGGATGGCCTGCAGGCGCACCATTTCGAGCAGCGCGAGAAACATACAGACCAACGCCTGCCGCGACTCAACATTGCGCAACATCTGCTTCAATCGGATCGGCCGGTCTTCCAGCGCCAGCCGCCGTCGCAGGTATTCAATCATCTGCCCGACGGTGACAGTCTCTTCGTCCACCTGAATCATCGGCCGGTTGCGCGCGCGATCGAGGATCTGCTGGAAAGTCTTCACCAGGTCAATGACGTCGGCAGCGAGTTCGGGTTCTGTGCCTTCGGCATCGCGGAATTCTTTGAGCGCAGGGTTCGACAATATTGCGTCTTCGATCTGCTGTTTCTGCATCAGCATCTGCGCTGCCGCCTTGAATTTCTCATGCTCGATGAGGCGATTGACCAACTCCGCGCGCGGATCGTCTTGAGCGTCGGATGCTGCTGCAGGATCACGCGGCAACAACATTTTCGACTTGATGTGAATCAGAACCGCAGCCATGTAGATGAACTCAGCCGCCACGTTCACATCCAACTCGCGCAGTTTCTCGACATAGGCCAGATACTGTGCGGTAATCCTTCCAATCGGAATATCGTAAATGTCGATGTCCTGCTTGCGAATCAAATGGAGCAGCAGGTCGAGCGGTCCTTCGTAGACGTCGCCCACGGTAACGGAAAAAGGGAAGTCGCTTTCCTCGTTCCGCGATTTTTCTTGCTTGCGCGGCGCGGAAGTCCCCACAAGCGCCGGACCGAGATCCAACGCGGCCGTGCCATCGAAAGCGATCTTTGTTTCTTCGCCCATCGTGACTACTTTGTAGCTTGCGGACTGCGCGGAGCCTCGTACTCGAGCGACATCCCCATGGCCTCACGCACTTCGTTCATCGTCGCTCCGGCAACTTCACTTGCCCGCGCCGAGCCAGCCTCAAGAATATCCCAAGCCAGCCGTGGATTGTCCTCATATTTCTTACGACGCTCCTGCATGGGATTCAAGACGTTAACCAGGGCATCGGCAGCCCAGCCTTTGCATTCAATGCAGCCAATTCCCGCCGACCGGCAACCTTCATTCACCTTGGCCAATGTGGCGCGATCGCTGAAGATCTTGTGCAGATCCCCGACCGGGCAAACATCAGGATTGCCGGGGTCCGTACGGCGCACACGCGCCGGATCCGTCACCATGGTCTTCAGCTTCTGCCGCACAACCGGCTCAGGATCAGTGAGCATGATGGCATTTCCGTAAGACTTCGACATCTTGCGGCCGTCGGTTCCGGGCAACTTCGGCGTGGGCGTCAGCAAAGGTTGCGGCTCGGGAAACACAGACTTCGCGTCCAGGCTATAAAACAGGTTGAACCGGCGCGCAATCTCTCGCGTCAATTCCACGTGCGGCACCTGGTCTTCACCCACCGGAACGAAGTCGCCTTTGTAGATGAGAATGTCCGCCGCCTGCAGTACCGGATAGCCAAGAAAGCCGTAAGTGCTCAGATCTTTTTCCGCGATATTTTCCCGCTGCTCCTTGTAAGTCGGCACGCGTTCCAGCCAACCCAGCGGCGTAATCATCGAGAACAGCAGATGCAACTCGGCATGCTGCGGGACGTGTGACTGGATGAACATGGTGCTCCGTTCCGGATCGAGCCCGGCAGCCAACCAGTCGAGTAAAACTTCGATGGAATTTTCTTTTATTCGCGACGTGTCAGCGTAATCGGTCGTCAGCGCGTGCCAGTCGGCGACGAAGAAAAAACATTCGTACCGATCCTGCATGCCCACCCAGTTCTGCAGTGCGCCAACATAATTGCCCAAATGCAGTTTGCCGGTTGACCGCATCCCGCTGAGCACGCGCTTGCGTTGGTTGGATTCAGAGGGCATCAGATTCTCAAGAGGATGTCGTTAAAAACTCCAATGACGGGGAAGATCAGCCTGCCTAAAAGCCCCCCGCCTAGAAACACAAGCGCCATCAACGCAAATATGCCAAGCGTGTCGTAAATCCGCAGCGCGCTGGGAGGCAGAAAGTGACGCAGTACGTGGCTGCCATCAAGCGGGGGGACTGGAATCAGATTGAAAACTCCGAGAATGATGTTGATCACCATCAGCTCGTAGAAAAGCACGCTGAGCGGCATCAGAAACGAGTCAGTTTGACTCGCCAGCACGTCGAAGTGATTCGGATAAACAAGCGGAATCGCGTGAACGATCGCTGCCCCCAGCCGCGAGCTCAGCGAAATAAGAATCAAAAGCAGCACTGCACCGGTTGCCACTATGAAGTTGCTGATCGGCCCGACCACGGAAGTCAAAATGTCATCGAGTACTGGGTCCTTAAAATTTCTCGGATCCACCGGCGTAGGTTTGGCCCAACCGATCACCGGAAGATGGCTGATCATCGCAATCAGCGGCAATAAGACGGTTCCAATCGGGTCAATATGCTTGATGGGGTTCAGCGTGACCCGGCCCAGCATTCGCGCGGTCGGATCACCACGACGGTTCGCCATCCAGGCGTGCGCCGATTCGTGGATGCTGATCGCGAACAAGAAAACGATCAGCTGAAACAGGATGTCAACGTGTTGCAGAGTCATCAGACGTTGAGTCTGATACTAACACGCGGGGCGCGAAATGCGGCCAGTTCAGGGCGTTTCGGCAATCGCCAGCGCCGCATCTTCAGCCGCATAGTCATATTGCGCGGCATCGAGCGCAGGTGGATGTGCGCGCAGCCACGCGACAGTGCGGCGCAGTCCCTCGTCTACCGGAACCACGGCACGGTATCCCAGTTCGCTCCGGATGCGGCCAGTGTCATAAGCCAAATCCTGCGAGTAGTCGTGGGCATCGCGTAAGTGAAGCGGCAGAGACGTCCGCGGGAGAGTGACAATCTTGCCGCTCCAACCCACTGGCGTCGCCAACAATCGCACTCTTTCGGCGGTCGTCGGAACAGAGTCCTCTCCGACATTGAAAATGCGCCCACTCGCACGATCATTTGTGACCGCTAGCACGATCGCGGCCGCAATGTTCTCGACGTATCCATGCGACCACCGCCAATGTGCTTGATTTTCGTCGAGCAGAATCGCGGGCCGATTGTCATCCATGCGCTTCAACTGCGAAAAGAGGCGATGGTTCGTGTCTCCAGGGCCGTAAACAGCAGGCAATCGCAAAATCGTCGCTGGTAGCTCCGAATTGTTCATGACCACTCGCTCCATCAGAATCTTGTCATAGTGATAGAGCCAGTCGTCTGGACCTTTCGCGATTTTGCGATAGGGATAGAAGTGCTCGCGCAAAGGCGAATCTTCACACAGCAATTCCGACCGGGCTGCTCCGGACTCACTCCCGATCAGAACTCCGTAAGCGGCATACACGTCGCCGCTGCTGGGGACGACCAGCCTCCGCGTTACCCCTTTGAAGGCGCGCACGACGGCCTCTGCATCACGCTCGCCCATCGCGACCATGTGCAGAATCACATCGGGCTTCCAGGAGACGAGTTCTTCCGGAAAACTTAGAATCGGAAACGCCGCGGATGCGCTATGAACATGGCGCACGCTATTGGGCAGTTCCGGCTCATGCTCGCCACGGTGAAAAAGTGTAACGTCGTGACCGAAAGAAACCAGATTGCGAACTACGTGAGGTCCGATGAACGCTGTTCCGCCGATGATCAGAACACGCATAACCGCGTCTCAAGTGCTTCGCGCAGAAAACATAGCACATCGGTTGGGCGATAGGTGTCGAGACCGATAGCCTACTCCTCGGTGGCATGCTTTATAATCCACGCCGCGTGATCACTCTCGCCCGCAAGCTCCGCGTGGTGGATTACTTTGCCTTGGGCTGGGGCACGATGGTGGGCGTGGGATGGCTGGTCGTCATGGACGACTGGCTGCTACGTGGCGGCGCTCTCGGTGCGATCCTCGGCTTCGCAATTGGTGGGGCACTGTTGTTGCCTATCGGCTATGTGTACGGCCGACTGGTCACGGCTATGCCGGATGCGGCCGGTGAAGTCGCATACACAGCCAAAGTTTTTCCACAATCCGTAAGCTTTGCCACCGGTTGGATGATGATCCTCGCTTACTTCATCGTGTGCCCATGGGAAGCCGTCGCGGTCGGCAGGATCGCGGGTTACATCTTTCCGGCGCTGGATTCGACGGAACTCTACCGCATCGCAGGGCACCCAGTTTACCTGCCGCACTTGCTGATCGGACTCGGCCTGACCGGACTCCTCACCGTGCTGAACTATCGCGGAATCCGGTTGAGCGCCACGTTTCAGAACTGGACAGCATTCGGCACCCTGGCGCTGTTTGTGGTGTTCGTCGGATTTGGAGTGAGTAAAGGTTCGCCGCGAAATTTTCCGCCACTATTCACACACAGCCCGTTCGTATCCGTGTTGCTGGTGATGCAGATTGTTCCCTATTTCATGACGGGGTTCGAATCGGTCGTGAAAGGTGCGGAAGAGGCCAGCCCCGAATTCCGCGCCCGCGGTTTTTTCAAGGCGATTTGGATGGCGATTGTGGTTGGCATTCTGTTTTACACCATCGTGATCGCATCGGTTGGATATGTCGCGCCGTGGAGAGAGCTGACGACGCAAAAATTCATGACCGCGGTTGCGTTCGAGGACGCCGTGCGCTCCCGTTGGATTGTAAGCGTCATTCTAGCCACGGCGTTGCTTTCACTCTTCAAGGTATTCAACGGAAATTTTGTAGCCGCCAGCCGGTTGTTATTCGCGATCGGGCGGCGCGGCCTGGTGGATCGGCGTCTTGGCCACGTGCATCCGCGCAACCAGACGCCTTCAATCGCTGTGGTCTGCATCGGCCTGGCGACCGGCGCGTGCATGTTTCTGGGCGATGCCATTCTCGTCCCCATTTCCGAAGTTGGCTCGGTAGCTTCCGCCATCGGATGGCTGGCGGCTTGCGCGGCCTACTACCAAATGGGTCCGGCGCCGCGCGAACGGTTTATCGCTGCGATTGGTTTGACCGTCGGGCTACTCATGATCCTGATGAAGATTGTTCCAGGCATTCCCGGTCATTTCACCGGGTACGAATGGCTGGCTTTTGGGATTTGGATTCTGATCGGAGTGGGCCTAACTTGGTCGCGACATACAGTCCCAAATTCTAAGTAATCCCTCGATCGCTCCTTACGGTTTGAGCGCAGCTTGCGTCTCCGGCGACTGGATTTGTGAAACGTGCGGCTCGGTCAGTGTACCCGTCACGTTCAATCCCGGGGCGCCTTCACGCGTCAACTTCAAATTTAGAACACGAGTCAGAGATGCCGTGCCGCTCACTTGAAAAATACCCGCTGACGTTTCCAGCTTGCCTTCCTGAATTTCAAACTTGCCATCGTGAAGGGATAACTGAGTTGTCAAACGTTGCATTTGCAGCGGTCCGGTTCCTTCCGTCAGCGCGATGTGGCGCAGCAGGCCGTCCCGCGCATCCAACCTCAGTGTGCTGACGGCCGACGCAAATAGTTCTGTCGCATCCAGGCCTGATGTCTTCACCCGATAGGCTGCGGTCGCGAAACCCGTGATCCAATCGTCATTCATGATCTCGGCAAGCTGATCAAGCGAAACCCGCTCCAACGTGCCGCTTCCGCTGTACTCCGGAGGCTTCGCCGCGAAATCAGCCTCCCATTCGCCGATGTGTTTACCTCCAAGAACATCACCTCGAAGATCGGACACTCGCAACTTTCCTTTATTCAGTTCGACGTTGGCCGAGACCCGGTTACCGACAAGTTTTCGGACGACCACGCTATTGGCCGCGAGCTTGCCCACAGCGTGGACCGTGAGCAGGTAGGGAACAGCAGCGGTTGGCGAAGAAAGAAAGCCGTACCACGGCTGCTTGCGAACATGCGGATTGATCAGTTGGTTCAGTCGATCGGTCGCGATCTCGTCGGCATGCAGATCGAAGCGTATCGGGCACGACTCCGGCACGGTGCACTGCCGCGGAAGCGTCAGAGAGCCCTGCCACGAAGTGTCCGCTATCGACGCCGTCAGGCCCTGCACGTTAATTTGGTCCGGTGAAAGGAGAAGGTTCGCGGAAACAATTTCCAGCGGCGCATTCAACCCACGCACTTCAGCACGAATCGAATGCAGTTGCGCCTTCCCCATAGCTCGCGGTGCCGCGAATCCGGACCAGCCTCCTGCGATTTGAAGATCAATCCTGGCCAGGCCGTCGGCCACTGGTTGCGGAGCCGGAATTCCCACCGTTCGCGCCACTTGCAATACGCGTTGCAACTGCGCATCCCCGTGGATCGTGAAGCTGTATCCCGAACGGGAAGCCCATCCGCGCACCACCGCCGGCGACGGCCTACCCATTGCCAAATTGAAGGGACCGACAACCAAGCACGTTTCTACCGGAGCCCCGACAATTTGTCGCGACGCCGCAACTGACTTCGAATCTGTTGCCGGAGATACCGAGAATGGGACCCTGCCAAGCAACAGTTCGGTCTTTGTGAGTTTCGATCCAAGTTCGAAGCCGGAAGTTTCGCCCCCGCCTTCCCATAACACTTCGTGCACTCGTGAATCAGCGGCCTGTCGAAGCTTCATGCTGCCATTCAAACGGCCCGCCGCAATCAGATCATCCGGCACACCCTGTTTGGCATGGCGTGCCAAAGCAATCAGCGACCGAATTGGCAAGTCCCGAGCGATCAATGCGAGGTCGTAATTGCGAGATGAGAAAGGATGGTCCACCCTACCAGTGAGCGTCACCGTGCCATCCCCGACCGGGGCGTTGCAGCCAACGTCAGAGAGCGCGCGATCCACCGTGCTGTAATGACCGGTGCACTGCATCGCCAATCGTAAATCTCCACCGCCAAAAATGTCGTATCTTCGAAAGTCGTCCACCGAGGCTGCGGTTACGATCGCAAGATTCGCAGGTGTACCCGTAAGCGTGGTAGAAACCTCGACACCTCCACGCCAGCCCTTGTCGTTGCCGTAAGTGAGTTTAGTGACTTGACCGAGTTGGGCGCGATACCACTCCAGGCTGAACTGAAGTGGCGTGTCGCGCAAGCTTGCTGCTCTTTGCCACGATCCGTTCACGCTGATAACGCCAGTGTCGCTCAGATTGAAATCAGTCCGTATGGGTTGCGCCTTGAGGCGCATGCCCCAGGCATTTTCCGAGTCCTGCCACAAAGCGAAATCGGCCTCAGTCAACGCGTAAGGTGTTTTTTCCGCTCCGAACTTGAAGTTAATGCGGCCGCGATCGGCCTCAATGTAGGGAAAGCCTGGACGCTTTTCAGTCTTCGCCTTGCTGGTGGGCGCCACCGCGATTTTGGCAGTTCGCTCGATAAGATTTTCGAGATTCCAATGTCCCTCTTTGTTCCGCACAAGATTAAGGCTCGGTTCGGTCAGGTTCAGACGCGAGATTTCCAGACGTCCGCGCAGGAGTGAAATTATGCGCAGTGAAGCGGTGACTTCCTGAGCGCGAAGCATGGGCTCGGCGCTGAAAGCGGGATCGTCGTGGATTACGAAGTTCTCAAGATCAAATCCGGGACGCGGAAGCAAACGCAGATTCACCGCCGAGACATCCACCGGCCGTCCTAAGGCCAAACTAATGGAATTGACAATTCGGGCGCGCAGTCGATTTGCCCCGGGACGTACGAGAAACAGCCCCAGAAGCACAACAACGCTCAGCGTGAGAACTCCGCGCCTTGATCGCCAAAACCTCACTGCACCACCTTGAACGTCCGCCGCCAACGAGTTTCATCGAAGAAATGGACGACCACATGAACCAGGAACCCGACTCGTTGGCTGAATTCTCTCTCCAGATACTGTCCCGGCGGGGTTTCAAACGACCAATAGATAAACATGGGCCGCCCAATCACGTTTTCCTTTGGAATGAAGCCCCAATACCGACTGTCGAGGCTGACGTCACGGTTATCCCCCATGCCAAAGTAGTTGTTTGGAGGAACCACAAGGTCGTCGCCCTGGATGTGCTGCGGCAAGGCAAGCTCCCAATCCGGAGTCACATTGTTCATCTCGGAGGGCGGAACCGAGGGGAAGTTGTCGCGGTAGGGATTGTAGCCCATCTCACCGCCCTGATGAATCACGTAGGGCTCGTCCAGCTTATCCCCGTTGCGGTAGACCACGCCGTCGCGTAGATGAATGCGGTCTCCCGGAATGCCGATGATTCGCTTGACCACGTAAAGGCCAGGCTCGGCGGGAGAGAGAAACACGACGATGTCGCCTCGGCGTACTTGCCGGTAGGGCAGAATGGGACCCAGCCACCGCGTCTGCGGCGCGAATTGCTCGCGGTTCACAAATACGTGATCCCCGATCAACAGAGTGTTTTCCATCGAGCTGGAAGGAATCTCAAAGGCCTGCACGATGAAAGTAATAATGAACAGACCGGTCACCAGCACCGCCGCCAGAGACGCGAGAAACTCAACCGTAGTCTCACGCGGTTTTTCCGCCTGCGTTTCTTCTTTCTTGGTCACTATTGTTTTCCCGTTAACTGGGCGATCTCCGCCCTAGTTCACTACTCGAAATGTCCGATCCCAGCGAGTGAGCTGAAACAAATGGCTGACCGCGTAGGCGAAGTGATAAAGTTTATCACTCGGCGAGGCCGAAACTGGCATGTCGTCCTCCGCACTCCGCACCGACCAGTAAATCAGCAGCGGCCTCCCGATAATGTTGTCCCTCGGAACGAAGCCCCAGTAGCGGCTGTCCAGGCTCTCGTCCCGATTGTCTCCGAGCACGAAATAGTGCTTCTCCGGAATAATGAGTTCGCCTTCCTCGACCAGTTTCTTCATCTGCAACCACCATCCCCCCTCTAGGCCCGGAACTGGAATGTCCACGCGGGGGAACTCGTCCCGAAAAACATCATGCACCTGGGAGCTGTAGCGGACGTAGGGTTCGGTCAACGGAGTGCCGTTCACATACACTCGCCGATTGATCAAGCGCACTCGATCCCCCGGAACACCCACCACGCGCTTCACGAAGTGTTCGCTAGGGTGAACCGGATAGTGGAAAACGACAATGTCGCCGCGATGCACCGTGCGGTAGGGCAGAATATGATCGAGGAACCCGCCGCTTCCGCCGTAGCAGAACTTGTCCACTAATAGATAGTCCCCGATCAGCAACGTGTTTTCCATAGACTCAGAAGGAATCTGAAAGGCCTGGATAATGAATGTGATCACGAAAACCGCAATTACCACCGTGGTCAGCAGCGATTGCAGCGAAATCAACCAGTCCGGCTGTGGCGTTTTCCCCATCACAATTCCGGCTAGGGGTGTCCTTTGCCGGGTACCTTGCTGGCCGAATCCACCGCTAGCGAAGCCAGATGCTCCAGAACCTGGTGCGCCGCAGCCTGTTCGGCATTCTTCTTGGTGGACCCCTCGGCTCGGCCTACGAACTCAGTCTCACCGTGATTGCCCAGCGCTTGCAGTCGAACTTCAACCGTAAAAGTCTTGCTGTGCTCCGGTCCCAGCTCTTTCACTAATACATAAGATGCCTGCGAACGGCCTGTGGCCTGAAGCTTTTCCTGCAAAGCCGATTTATAGTCGGACAGCGGCAAGCTGCTTCCATTTCGCGCGATGTTTTCAATTTCCGGAGTGACGATATTCTGCAATATGACCCGCCGCACGGTTTCCAAACCGCTATCCACGTACATGGCTCCCAGCACAGCTTCCAAGCCATCTACCAACAGAGCAGTCTTGTTGCGACCTCCGCTTTTTTCCTCGCCTCGGCCAAGCCGCAAGTAGTGCCCGAGTTCCAACTGGCGCGCCACCAGGATGAGATGTTTTTCACTGACCAGATGCGCGCGCAACTTAGACAGCTCACCTTCACGAAAATTTGGAAAACGATGAAACAATTCTTCAGTCGTAACCAGCCCCAGAACGGCGTCCCCGAGGAACTCGAGTTGCTCATTGTCTCCCACTCTCGTCTGTGCTTGCAGGGATTCCAACTCGCGAGCTTGCGAACTGTGGGTAAGAGCCTGCTCCAACAATTCAGGCTTGGAGAATTGATACGCCAGAGCTCGCTCCAACTCCGAAATGTCGCGCGGCTTCATGATTTGCTTGAACAATCTGATCGCGGCTCGCTCGGACCACTGACTTCGTAGTCCATCACGCACCGATGCTCAGGCGTCGCCGAATCCCCTCTGAACTCCTGCCTAGTGGGCAGGAGGAGGTGTGTTCGGAGCAGCGCCAGCCGGCGGTTTCGATGAGGGAGCCGGACTGCTGACCGCCGGAATGGTGCTTCCGGTCAGCTGCATCAACCGGTCGCGCTCATGACGCGCTGTGGTTCCTGCGTTCGTTCCATCCTGGGTCAAATCGACAGCCCTGTTGGCCTGCGCTAGCGCATCCTGATACTTCCCCTGTTTATCCAGGGCCAGAGCTAAGCGCAGCACGACTACGGGGTCTGGCTGGGCCGGGTAAGCGTCGATCGATTTGCGAAAATAGCCCTCCGCGTCCGCGTATTTTTCCTGATCGTATTGAATCGTCCCCAGGATCGAATAGGCACTCGATCGCAACAACCCTTTGTACGCATCGATTTGGGCTTGCGGTATGTTTGCAGGAGTCGGAATATCGGTGTCGATCGTTTCCAGCGCGTGCTGCGCGTCTTTTGCCGCTTTGGCATACCGCTGATCCTTATCAAGATCGGTATCGCGGGTGCGCTCCGCCGTCACTTCAGCGGAAGCGATGAGCGCCTCGGGATCATCGGGATCGAGTTTCAATAATTTCTGCGCCTCCTCCAACATTTTGTCGCCGTTATTCGCATTCTGGTAGGCGCGCATGGCCGCTTTGAAGAGCAGGACGCGCAGTTCGCTGTCGGGGAACTTAGTAGCGAAATCGTCCGCCGCCTTCTCCATAGCAACCGGATCCTTCTGGTTCGCGATCGCCGCGTTATAGCCGTCGAATTCCGGCTGCGTCTTGGCTTGTGGTGGCCGCTTGCCGGGAGGTGTCGTCGGCGCGCCAGCACCTTGCTGCGCTGCGCCTGCAGGTTGCTTTTGTTGGGCGGGAGTTTCCTGCTGCTGCGCAACTGCGAATGCGGCTACCGCTAGGACCCCCAATACCATGGCTGCTCGCTTCATGCTCTCTCCTTAAAGTTTGAGACCCCGGCTTCCTGGTCGCAGGTTACGTAATTTCACTTCAATTCTGCTGCTGCGGATGGCTCGGCGGCTCGTAAGGCTGTTCAATTCCGCGCTCCGCAGCGGCTTTGGCCTCGGGCAACGAACCGCCGGCGGTCAGCGCTGCCCGGTACTGGTCGAGGGCGGCCGCCCGGTCTTCCTGTAAGTCAAAGATTCTTCCCAGGTAAATATGAGACCACGCCAACACCGTCGGTTCATGGGCAACGCCCAACGCCTGCTGGAAGTAGCTTCGCGCTCCCGGCATATCGCGATTCAATGTGGCCACTTGCGCCAGGATGAAAAGCGCGCGGCCCGGATCTTCGCTCTTCTCATCCAAGACCTGCTGCGCAATCTTTTTGGCTCCTTCAACATCGCCGTTTGCCAAATGTTGCTGGGCAGCTAGCAGCAGCTTCGGCTGCGGATGTCGCGACAGGTGCAACAGCTCCTGATCCGCCGTGCTGGCAAACTTCACTTGTGCCGCGTTTTTTTGCTCCTTGCCCACATTGATGCCGCCGATCAAATCTCCATACGCAGTTCGCAGCCCTATCGGGCTTTTCTCGAACTGCGCCAGCGCATCGTAGAAATATGGCGTCAGGATGAAGCCTTGCTCTACCGATCGCTCCACCAGTTGTTGCTTCTGCAATTCCGGTGTCTTGCTGGTCCCCACGGTTCGCGCCTCGATGGCGCGTATCAGGCACTCCGTGGTCAGAAGCGAAACATCCGTCCTGAAACTTTCATCCATCGGAGATCCCTTGACATTGGCCAGCAGAGGTTTCAACCGATCAATGGCTGCAGGATATTTTAGAGCCATGGGATCCAAAAGATAGTGCAGATAAGTATGCCGGATCTGGTCCATCTTGAGCTCTGACTCAGCTCCGATGCCAGGCGAAAGCACGACGTAATAGTCGCTTCCGTAATTGCGCGCATTGGCTTGCCCAGGGGCTCCCATGGGTTCGAGGTAAACCGTAAAGCTTCGCCCCAAATATCCCGCCGACGGCAGCTTCAGATAAACCTCGGCATCGAATAGTACGTTGGCGAGCGGCTCATGATAAACAGCGGTAAGGCGAGAGTAAGCGGACTGATGTCGCGTCCAGATGGTTCGCAGTCCGGCATCCCCATAAAACTTCTGCACCAGTGGCACCATCCCCGAAACATAGCTCGCGTCCGGCGGAAGGTCGGTCTCTTTGCCCTTGATCGTGAGCTCCGGTGGAGCATTCAGATTGAGCGCCAATGACACGTACTGCGCCAGCGTATGAGCCGGATCCGTCTGCAGATGTTCAGTATAAAACTGACACATCACCTGGCTGGATTCTTTGGCCCCAGCGGAAGCGTCAATGGCTTTCGTGACCTCGGCGCGAATCTGCGCGCGCAGCGGATCGGAAGCGCTCAGCTCCGAATCGTAGCCACAATAGTTGATGGCCGTCAGAACCGTGAACAACGTCTCGTTGTTGTCTAACGTCACCTGATGGCTAGCGTCATCCGCCCACACCTGCGCGAGCAGCGCAAGCAAAGCCACGAACAGCGAACTCCGAAACCGATTACTCAGGAACCCTCCTGCAGAGCGGTGAATGTGCGGATTACATTGTCAGTTTAAGAGGTTCCGAGCGGAGGGTCAACGGACGAAGCTGTCAGCCATCAGCACTCAGCCGTCAGCTACTGCTCGCGAACTACCATCGGATCAACGAAGCTCGGGTGTGAAAGGTTCAAGCTGAGGGCTGACAGCTTCTACCCCTTCACCCTGACCATGGAGAACGACAGCACCGCCCGCCCGACCGTCGGCCTGCCCATGGACGTCGCGGGACGGAAGGTCGTGAACTCGGTCAGCATAATCTTGACTTGCGGCGAAAGATCCTTAGCATCGTGCGGACTCGACAAGATACGGTAATCCTGCACTCGCCCGTTCGAATCGACATAGGCTTCAATCACCAGAGAATCATCCGCGATGGATTCCAAAGCCGTTCCAAAAGCCGATTGCTGCAACTGCGGCGCGGTATTCAACATTGTAGGAACATCGGAATTGTCGGCCTGCAAAGGCAACGCGAGAAAGCCCATGAGGAATCCGAAAATCACCACGGCTGTTACCAAACCTGCGGTCGCTGGAACCATGAATCCCTGAATCGCGTTCTCTACTCGAACGCGAAGATCGTGGAAGTATGGACGCCGCGCTTGCGCCACCTCGCGTGAAATCGCCAAACGCAGTTTCAGCGACAAGTCATCCGGCGCTTTTCTGCGGCCAACCTTGGTCAGCAATTGCTGAGTCTGACGAAGCGAAACATATTCCCGCTGGCAATCGGCACAAGTGTCGAGATGCCGCGAGAGCGCCTGCATTTCGGTACCGGTCACCGCGCCATCAAGATAAGGCGAGAACATCGATTTCGCTTCGAAGCATTTCATGATGCCACCTCGAATTCCCGTCCGTTGCAGGATGCTTGGGAGCGCGACTCAGCTTTCGGTTCCCGTTTACCAGCCTGCAGTCCCAGCTCCGCTCCAACCTCTTGCACATACGTCGTCAGCCGTTGCCGTAGCGCTTCGCGTCCTCGAGTCAATCGCGACTTCACCGTTCCCAGCGAAACTTGCGTGACTTCGGCAATCTCCTCATACGACATTTCCTCGAGGTCGCGCAGAATGAGCGTGGTGCGGTAGGGTTCAGAAACTTTCCGCAACTCTTCTTCGACTCGCGCCCGAACCTCCTCGTGCGCTACCAGATCGAAAGGCGAATCCGCTCCGTCCACCAACGAATCTTTTATGGCCAACGCCACGCCAGATTCCGTGCATCCTCCCATCGGCTCAATCGACGTCTCTTTCGATTTATGCCGGAACCACCAGCGCCGCCGATTCGAGGCCTCGTGCACCGCAATGCGATAAATCCAAGTCTTTAGGCTGGATTCTCCGTGGAAATGCTTGATTCCGCGGAAAACTTTCAGAAACACTTCCTGGGTCGTGTCGGCGGCATCCGCCGGGTCACTCACCACGCGATAAACTAGGCTGTAGATCGGCTGGTGGAACTCTCCGATAAGCCAGGCATACGCTTCTTCCGATCCGGCCTTCAGTTCGGCGACGATCGTCGCTTCCTGCGTCCGGATGCCGATTGCTCCCGCTAAATCACCCACCGTGGTTGCTCCTGCCATGGCACTCATGGCGTAACCTCCATTATAGGTGCTTTCCGGCCGTAAGCCTTCGCCAAAATTTGAGCCCTGCCCGTCAATCCAGCCTCGACCACAACCCGCGATCCGCCTGATACTATAGACTCCGCCGACCCCCGCCAAGTTCCAACCTAGAGTTACCGATGTCACTATTACCCGGAGGATTCGGTTGGGGTGCCTACCGTCTAGTAGATTTCGTCCGAGGTTCAACCTCGAACACCACTCCGTGCCCTTGAGAACCACCACCTGCGGATGTAGTTCCGTAGATATTTCCTGTGCTGTCCAGCACAACGCCGGAATACGGGTTGCCCCCATCTCCTGCATGAACGAACTGATGCAAAATCGTTTCGCTCCAACCGTGCCCCTTTGTCCGAGAAAGCCTGAACACTATGCCAGCGCCACCCTGATTATTGACAAAGGATTGCAGCGTCGTGCCGTAGAGTCTCCCTGCCGCGTCGATGGCAAGGGGACCGTAAGGACTCTCCCCGTCGTTATTGACTTCAAAGATGTGGATTAGCGTCTCCTTCCAATGTCCATTTACCTGCTGCACCTGAAACACAGCTCCCCATCCCAAAAAACAAGCCGGAGTAGTACCGTAGAGACGACCCGAACTGTCGATAACCAGACCGCTGTACGGCTCGAATCCGTCGCCGCTTCCCGGATTGAAACTATGCAGAACGTTCTCCTTCCAGCTGCCGCTAGGTTGAAGCTCTAGTTCAAACACCGTGCCGTGTGTGTAATGACCTCCGTACTCGGTGGTGCCATAAAGATTCCCGGCGCTATCGAAAACTAACCCTCCAAGTGGCGAGGCACCATTTGCATAGTTAAAGTCATGGAGAATTTTCTCCTGCCATTTGCCCGAAGCGCCGCGCAGAAGCTCGAAGACGGTTCCTTCTCCGAGGCGGCCCCCGTACTCTGTTGTACCGAAAAGATCGCCATGGGTATCAAAGATGAGGTTGGCGTAGGGATTGAAACCGTCCGTGCCGTTATCGTCGAAGCTGTGCAGCACGATCTCTGCCCACGCGCCATCCTTACCGCGTTCCAACCGAAAAACGGTGCCGCAGCCTATACCGCCGCAGTCTGTAAGGAAAGCCCCGCCAAGGTTAGTAGTCCCGTAAAGATTTCCAGCGGCATCCCTAACAAGACTGGCATAAGGGACAGCGCCGTCATGGCCATCGAGGTTGAAATTGTGAAGCACGGTTTGCTTCCACCCACCATCCGCTTTCCGAGATAGCTCGAACACGGTGCCGTAACCGTATGCTCCTCCGTATTGAGTCGTGCCGTAGAGATTGCCGCTGTCGTCGAGAATGACTCCGGCATACGGACTACTTCCGTCGTCCCCCCCGCTGAAACGGTACAGCACTTTATCGGAAGCGGCCCAAGAACTAACAGACGAAACGAGAAGGAATAGAGTGGCCAATAATAGGGGCGATTTTGTCATTGTTGAGTTGTCCGCCGAGGCCCATCGCATGATTCTAGCGCCGGAACTATAGCACAAAATCGTATCCGACACGCCCATTCCCAAATCGGGAAGCGGACCCTCGCTCCGGGCGCTTTCTTCTTGATCCTCCCCTTCATTACTGATAACATCATCCTGTACAAATTATCTACAAGATAATTTCAGTTCTTTGACAACCTGACGATTGCTTCAGCCTCGATCCCACCCGCAGTTCCACAACGGAACTGCGGGTGATCCGACCCGACGGTAACTCCAATGTTTCCAAGATTTTGCCTCTAACTACCTTTAGAACCATAGATCTAGGAGGCAGAAAAATTTCCGGGCCTTTGTTTTCTATATTTTGCGCAAAAACGAGAGTTTTTTTTGAGGTATTTTCTGCACCAGAATATGTGCAAAGCTGCCCGGACCCGGGTCGAGCGGCGGCCTAACGGCAGGCTGAAGCCGTGCCCTTTCAAGACTCCGACGCCGCGCGGGATGCGTCACTGTTGGGGCTGGGTTTGCTGAGCTGGCGGCTGTGTGCCTGTGGTCGTGCTGGGCTGCGTCGCTGGCGTGGTCGGCTTGGGAGGTTTCGGCACCGGCTTTTTCTTCACGGGCGGCTTCTTGGGTGGCTCCGTGTCGTCCACGACCACTTTCTTCACCGGTGCCGGTGGCGGCGCAGCAGCTTGCAGATCGTGAACTTGGGCGCGCAGGCGCGTCAGTTCGCCTTCTTTGGAGTTGGCCAGAGTCTCCATTCGCTCGGCCAGGGCGCGGCGGGATCGCTCGAGATCGTTGAAATCGTTTTGTACCGATTGGAATTCGTCCTTCGAGCCGAACGCTCCCGCCGACTCGACCACCGGTCCGAACACGTCATAAAGCGCGTCAAGATTTCGATAAAGCTTGAAAGCTGTCGCCACATTTTCAGGAGAAGCCCGCACCTGACCAATGATTTCGGGAAGCGCCATTTGCAGGTTGCGCGCGATGGAGTCGACATCCGACTGAGTGCCGCGCTTGGTGTTGGAATCGGTCTTCCATTTCTCGATTCGCAGCTTGGCCAGGTCGAGCTGCGTCTGTTGTGCGACTTGCTCCAACTGGGACAGCATCAGGTTCAATTCGCTGACCGAAGCGTAGGGAACGGGCGTGGTCGAGGGCGCAGGCGCCGGAGCAGGCGCGACTTGGGCCGTCGCAGTAGCGATGAGAAACGGCAATACCCAATGCCAGCCGCAATTAGCGCAAAGTTTCATGAGGTTACTCGCCCTCAGCATACCCATTTTCGTAGTTTTCGTAAAATTGGCACGAACGCGAATTTCGATTGCTGCTGCGCGGCGTTTGACTAACCTTACCTGGTAAGCGAGAATTGAATCATCCGATCCGGATTTCTGCGCCGGATCATGATTCATCCTCAGTGGGCCTGTGGCGCAGTTGGGAGCGCGCTTCCATGGCATGGAAGAGGTCGTCGGTTCGAACCCGACCAGGTCCACCAAATTTCCCAATGACTTAGACGGGGCGAGTACGTTCAGCGACGGCGTTTGTGTCATGGTTTGTGTCATAACCCGCCGTTTTGGTGCTCACCGCAAGGGCCTCCATCGCATTGCGCTTGGCTTCCATGCGGACGTGACTGTACCGCTCCAACATGCGACGGCTAACGTGACCAGCAATCGCCATGATCGTTGAATCCGACGTTCCGTTCTCCGCAAGCTGAGTGATGGCGCAGTGCCGCAGATCGTGGAACCGGAACCCCGGCAGACCCGCTTTTTTCGTCAGCGTCCTCCAAGCCGTCCGCCAGCTCTTCACGTGCCGCGCCGGGTCGAAGCCGGTGACGTTGTAGTCCACTACTCGCTTGCCGCTGAATGTGAATTTGGGGACGAAAGCAGCAAACACGTAGTGCGACGGTTCAACCGTGCCGAACCCTTCTGCTCTTCGACGGAGCCTCGCAAGAGCGGAAGTCGCAACGTCCGTGAGAGGAACCACCCTTTCACCCGCAGCAGTCTTTGACGTGCGAATTGAGAGAGTGCGAGCGAACAAGTCCACGTCGTACCATTGCAGCCCTTTTAGCTCGCAGCCTCTTGCAGTGGTATTGAGGCAGAGAATCGCTGCGAGGTATGCCGTTTCCCATTCAGGCCGTATCACCGCCGTTTTGAGCAGCCGCTGTTTTTCTACCTCAGTGATTGCCCGCCCTATGCTGCGCGGCTCCTTGAGGGGCCTTATGTCGTCCGCAACACGTGCCCAAAGCTTTGCTCGCTTCAGGATGCGACGCAGGATTCCCAACTCTGCGTTGAGCGTCGCGGGGCCAACTGTCTGTTCCGCCCTCCATGCTCGGTAATCGGTAATCCGTTTCACAGTGAGAGCCTTGAGCGGCTCCTGTTTGAAGTAGGCTCGCAATTGCACCAAGAGCTGTTTTTCTTTCGCTTGGCTGGCAGGGGCTAACTCCAGCTTCCGGGCGCTCACGTAGTCATCCGCTGCCTGTGTGAAGGGCAGACGAGCGAGAGTGGTCGAGTTTTGCGTCAGCTTACCTTCGGATGCCTCCGCGATGAGTTGTTTTTCTTTCGACTGCGCTTCTCTCCAGTCCTTCGTTTCGAGGGACTGTCGGAAACGCTGGCCGTTTACAACGAAATGGCAGTGCCAAGTCTTACCGCGCTTTACGAGTGACATTCTTATCTCCTTTCAGTTTCTTGCGGTTTTCCCGCCATGCTGTGCCGTGCTCCGTCCACCATTGTTTCTTCCATTCGCGCTGTCCCCATTCCGCACATTTGTCGCTGCAGAACCGTTGCTTCAAATGGCTAGCAATGAAGTACGGGTTAGGACAGTCCGCCCGTTTGCAGATTTTCAGGCGCTTGGCTTCGCACGTTACCAAGTCCATGTACAGATACACAAACAAATTCACGACCCTGTAGGTGAGCCACCCTTTTCCCAGAGCCAGAGAACCCCCGGTGCTCTCCGCCTCGGATAAGTCGAAAACACCCCGCCTTCGCCACAGTGAACGAAGCCGCTTTTGGTCAGCCTGCCACGGCCACCAGAAGACTTCAAACTCTTTTCCTGCAACCGGCTCGTCCCGCAAAGGCCCGTACTTGCGCGTGAAACGCAGGATGCTCTTGGGATCGGAACGCCAGTTAAGGAAGTCCTCTATCAATCTGTGCTTGGAGGGACCGTAAAACTCTTTCAGATCCGCCTGAAATCGCCCCACAATTCGGTTGGAGCCGATGAGTTGAACATTCTCAACTCCCGCTAGATTGCAAAATCGAAACTTGCGGATCGAGTTTGCAGGAGCAAACATTTTAAGTTGACTCTAGCACACCACTAATACAACATACAACAAGAAAAGGGAGGACTTGAATGCGACAAAGCAAACCAACCATCGGCGTTCGGGAAGCAGCACGGAGGCTCAGCGTCACCACGAAATACATCTACGACTTGCTGTATTGCGGCAAGTTGCCAGCCGAGAAAGAAGCTCGACAGTGGCGCATCCCCAGTGAAGCGGTCGAGGATCGCTTGAAAAAGAGGGCGAGCGATGCCAGATGACATTCCTCAACTCTTAACCTTGCTAGCCGTCGCAAAGCTGCTCTCTGTGTCTCCGCACACAATTCGGGCGTTCGTGCGAAAGGGTAAGCTGCGCCCTGTCCGAATTTGTCGGCGTTTACTGTTTCACCCGGGTGAGGTCGCACGCTTTGTGGCGGAGGCCAAGTGATTGCCTCGCCTGTGACCACCCAAGCGGATGGACCAGAATCCCAATGTTGGCCGCACAAACTTGGAGTAAGCAGAGAACACATCTCAACGACCGCGTCGGTCCCCGCGCAGCCGAGCGATTTAAAGCGAAAATGGGCCATCTACACGCCCGGCGATCTTAGGCAACGCTGTCAGGAGTTGCGCGGCGGGGCATCACTGATTGCGGGACTAATCCCAAACCGAAGTCTCAGTCTCTTCGTAGGAGATTCCGGACTCGGTAAGAGTCCGCTCTTGTACCAAGCGGCGCTTTGTGTGGCCTCGGGATTACCATTTCTCGGGCAAGCCGTCAGCCAAGGCACCGTGCTCTATCTGGATTTCGAGAATGGGCTGGGGGACGTAGATGATCTGACAACTCGCCTGTCACTGCACCTTGGGTTGGCGGACAGGCCGGAACACTTGTTGCTCTGGAACTACAACGACGCTCCCCCAAAATGGGAGTCAAAGCAACTTCTCGACATGAGCCGAGCAGCAAGGCCCGTGTGGATCATCATTGACTCGCTAAGCGCGTACGCTCCTGAAATCGAGGAGAAGGCCAGCAATGTGACGCGGACTTTCCAGGAGTTTAGGAAGATCATTCGTGAATGCGGCATCGCAATAACCGTAGTTCACCACATCAAAAAGCCATCCACGAAGCCTGCGGAAGCTCCGCCCGCGTTGGAAGAAGACCCGCGCCGATGGTTTCAACAAACTCGAGGCTCCGGTGCCCTGGTCAACGGAAGTGATGTGCGGATCGGGATTGATCATTTCGGCGGCGCGAGCCTAGCCGAGAGTCGTGAGATAGCTTTCGTTATCGCTGGGTTTGGTCGCGTTCGCGGAAGGATTCCGACCGCGTTCGTTGCCCGCAAGCTGGACGAAGACGGAGAGCCTTTGGGATATGAGGCTCTCAATGGTGCCAGCCTGCTATTTAATTCCCAGCAGGAAGAAACTTTCGATAAGTTGCCACCAGTGTTCCGATTCAAGGAAGCTCAGAGGATCTATGGTCGCGGCCCACAAGCTACAACAGACTTTCTCAAGAAATGCATCAACGTGGGCATTTTGCGCAAAGATGGCAGAGACTATCGCAAGCTGGGAACGGCGGAGTGACCGGAGAGAATGGCAATCTTACTTTGTTTTCAGCCTGTTCGCACTCCGGTAATTGTCACGACCCGACCGGAGCGACTGGAGCAGTGCAAAAAGGACACTCCGCCGAACTCCGGCACACTCCGGTGCCTGGGGGAGCAGCAAAATGACGCTGAAACAAGACTTATACCGATACTCCGGTCACTCCGCACACATTGCCTAGAGCCGCGCCGTGCCGCGCCATTTCCACCGTCCTCTATCAGATAGTCGCGATGTTGCCCAGCAGGGGCTTTGCCCAATAACCACCTCAGACTCCTACTTTTTGGGCAGAAGTAGGAGTTTCTGGGCAAGCGGATACAATACAAGACAGTTGACGATGCAACACATGTAGTTGGGAGGGTTGTCTCTTAAAGCTCGACCAAATCGAGATGTCTCGCCGCCACCTTGTTCCGTCGAAATTAATAGGCCCTGTTGCCTCGTTAGAGGCCGAGCCAGACATTATTCCTAGCTCTAAAACGAACCCAGATGCAGGACAAACCCCATCGCCTCGCGTCAAACGTCCGCGGAGGCACAAAAAAACTCGGCCTGCTTCTGAGATCATTGGAGCGAAGCGTGACAAGAGAAAAAAGAGCGAACCCGAGCGGCGAGCGCGTTCCTCGCGTGTGTTTGTTGGCATCCGTGATCCCAAGAGAGGCGACATACGAGACCACGGAATGGGCAGGGAACAAGTCGCGATTATCAAGATTCCGCGGGTGTTTTCGTTTCTGGAAGATCCGGCCGGAGCGATGCAGATCCTAGAACACATTCGCAGCATTGCTGGGCGCAAGAATATTCGCCATATTGACATTGATCATAGCGATTGCGAGACGTTGGGTCTCTGTGCTTCCGTTGTGATGGACGTATCTCTCATGCAGGCCAAGAAACATCGGGCTCAGCGGGTGCCACTTACTATCAGCGGCAAGTTTTCGCGCAAATCCGATGCTGTCAACGTTCTTCTGAAAGCGAGCGGTATTCCGCATCAGATGGGACTGCAGGAATCCTTTCTCGATGCCGAACTAGAAAAAAGGGTTAGGCGGTCGGACCTGCACCAAGGAACGTCTAATCGGCGCGAGCGAAGCCCCCAACGAAATATTGCCGCAGAAGCATTGACGAAGTACTTCGACAGTTGTCTGCGCTCGCTCGGTTACGAACTGAAGAGAGAGGGGAAGAAATATCTGGCTGATCTTCTTACCGAGGTTATTGGCAATGCCCAGGAACACGGCGGAAACAAGTGGTACACGATTGCCCATTGGCACGAGGAGAAGCATGAGGGTACAAAGAGACAGGGGCGATGTCACATAGTTATCTTCAACTTTGGTACTACGATTTGCGAATCATTCGCGTTGCCAGACGTTTCTCCTGAATTTCGCGAGCGATTAGAAACTTTAGCCAGCCGCCACGAAGGGAAACGATACTTCTTGTTGTTTGGAGACAAATGGGATCGTGAAACGCTGTACACGCTCTACGCGATGCAAGAGCGTGTCAGTCGCTTTACGGGGCTGCCCACGGGGAAAGATCGAGGCAACGGGACGGTCGATATAATTGACTTTTTCACGAAGCTATCTGGAGAGAAAAGTGCAAAAATGTGTATCGTTTCAGGTCATTCGTACATCTTATTTGACGGGACGTATAAGCTTCAACCGGTGGTCAGGGATGATGAAGAGTTCCAAGTGGTGGCATTCAACGAGACGAACGATCTTGAGGAGCCTCCGAATCACAACTATGTTTACCGCTTGCCAACTTCGTTCCCTGGTACTATCGTAAGCATAGATTTAACTCTTGACGAAGAATATTTGCATAAAGTTCTTAGCACAAAAAAATGACTGAGCAAGTAGTAATAGATTTGAATGAGGTTCGGACTCCTCCAAAGTCGGGCCTGCTATCGGGTCGCGATGCAGGGCTGGCAGCTCGCCGCCACTTCAACATAGATAGACTAGACGCGTCTGAAGGTCCGATCAATGTGTTGATCCCGGATGAGGTTTTTTCTTTGAATACCTCGTTCTTCTTGGGGCTTTTCGGCGACAGTGTTCGAGCACTCCTACCTGACAGGTTTCGGAGGAAGTACATATTTGTTGGCGACGATAGCCTACACAGAATGACAATCGAGCGGGGAATTCAAAAGGCGATGAAGGAGGGGAGCGTCCTCCCTGAAAAAAAAACAGCGTAAGTGAGGGTCACTAGTGATCCTGTACGTTCTTGCTGGCCCCTCGCTCCAACCAAATGCTCCGCCGATTGGCCGTCCGGAAGTAATCTTCGTTTCCCAACCATTCAGTTGGATTCCAGCGGCGATTTCGCTCTTCCAATTTCTGGCTCTTCTTGCATTTGCCGTCTACACCTTTCGCACGGGCGTACAACAAAAACTCCGTGAGCGTCAAGCCGCTTGGTTCCACAAAGTTGTCGTAGACCCTCTGGTAGAGCAGATTGACACCTTTTTCACTAGTTCAGTGGGAATGCTTCACAGAGCAGCTGATCTGGTGGACCGAGATCGAGTCTCTGGTGCGACTGTTCTTTCCAAAGACCCCAAAGAGGAGATTGCGAAGTTCAAAGGCGCAATGTTTAAGCTTGCTGCCGAAGTTTCGCGTCGTCTTCAACCGTTCGATCCGGCAACTGAGCGCTGGGCTTCCGGCCTGTTCGACAACTTGGAGGAAGCTGTCACAAAGTGGTTCGATGCGCAGCTCTTCGTCAAACCCCATGAACGCCGGGAAGCTCTGGACGGCTTCTTGACCGAGTTCTACACATCCCTTCTTCAGGGATTGATGCAGATGGAATTTCGGCGCTGGGGATAAACTGATAAACTTTCTCTAAAGTGCCGGTAGGTTGAGTTTCATTTTACGCGGTGGTCTGAGCGCTAAGCGTCGCCAATTCTGAGTGTGGAAAGGTCACACGCATTGGCGCGGGGCATCCTCGGTAAGCAACACGGAGTTAAGACACACCCGAATCTGAGGAATTCGTGGACGAACTGAAGCGCTGGTCCCCGTGGCCATGTCCACATCCAGCGGTAGACCCGGTATGATCCTCAGACTCGGGAAAGTAACTGAGGCACCGTCGCTTCGAAGCGCTGTGCGATGACCTCCAGCGTTCTCAGGCAAGGCTCCCTCTTCCCTCGTTCGAGGTCCTTCACGGCAAGGAGAACAGAACAGGCAGACCAGTCGCTTCCCACGATGGTGGAGAGACCTGGCAATGGGACGACTAGATTCCCCATCTGCTACAACATTCACAACCTAACCCTGGCGAGCTGCCGCATCCTCCGTTGGCAAAACCATCTTCCCATCTGCGCCAGTCCGCCGATGCCAAGAAATGCCAGCCTGACTCGCTTGGCGCTTGGACCGCTGAGAGCAGCGTTCAGTACAGCGTCCAGCGCCACGAGGTCTCTCGCCAAGTTGTATTTGCGCTGGTCGTGCCGCTGAACGCTTTCGTAGGTCAGGTTGTGACAATCCCTGCATGCGAAAACCTGCCCTTCAGGCGGCAGGTAGAGCCGTCTAGCGAGCTTTCCGCAGGGCTTCCCGTCCCGCACCACAGGACAGCGAAACCAAAACCTCCGACCTCCGAGGTGGGGACGGGTAGTCGCGATTGGTACTAGATACTTACCGGGCAGCTTGAGTGCCCGGTGTGTGTTAGCTCGATCCGAGTCGATCCAAACTCCTAAGTCGCCATCTGGATTTGATACGAGCACGAAGCCGAGCATTGCTCTGATTCCACCCGAAGAATTCGGCCAGCCAGTGATGCAGACGGTCCCCGGCGGACATGCGAAGGCTCCTGAGCGGCGTAAAACCTCTACGTCGAGAGCGAGACATTCGTCAACCGTAAATCGAGATGTCCAACGATGCCGACCCATGCCAGAGCCTCCTTGACCCGGAGCTAGAAGATTTCCTAAACCTTATGCGTCGAAATAGAGCGACGTTGCAAACAAAAGAGATGCGGTCGGGAGAACCATGATTTTCGCTGCACAGAATTGACCCATTCTTGTTCAAATCAAACCTGGGAGTATCATAACGGGCGGCTTGCTGGTCCGTGCTTTACTCCCTCGTCCGCGCCGGAGGTTCCATACATGCTAGTAGACCCGTCTCCTTATCTGACGTGCAGAAATGAGCGTTGCCTTCACACCATCTGGCTCCCGCGTTCCAGCCAGTTAGAAAAATTTCGAGATCGGACGGACTCCTATAGCCAGTTTGTAGAAATCTACGTGTGTCCGAAATGCGGCCACGTGTACGACTACAAACCACTATATGTTGCGTGGCGTCCACTCCGTACTGGGGACCCAGAGAATTTATGGGGACTGTCCGCAGATGGAGTAATCGTCGGATGCGAGAAAGAAAACTGTGACCCTCGTATCCTAATTCGAAAACCCACTTGGGAACCCCTAGACGCCAGCAAACTTTTAGAAGAAGCTGAGTCGTGGGTTTTGGTGGATGTTCATTGCGAAAACGGCCATCCAGTAACGAGGATTCCGCCTGGCAGTCGTGTGACGAGGATTTCAAATCCGTAGTTGTTTGCATCGCACACCTCTCCTGCTACACTGAGATTGCGCGACAAGCCCGCCCGGACGAGCATCCGGGCTTTCTATTTCTCTTTCCTGAGTTGATCCTCTGTCCGCTCAAGCTGTCTTTCCATAAAGTGTCACACCTAGTTGTGATTAAATCATGGCTGTCAAGCGGAGGAGGAGAACGGTCCACATGAACTCACTCCATTGGAATGGTGCACGCGCCGAACAAAGAATTAAGCCATTGCTGGAAAGACTCGGTCGCATTCCTTATGAATGCAATCTGATCCCCATATACGGAGCCGTCAAGGCCTGTGACTATATCGATTTGGTTCAGGGCCTTTCCAAGCTAGCCGCTCTTGGTGGCTACCTTATGGCCATTAGTCACCTGTTCACTTTGCTCCTAGAAACGGTCTCACCACATGAAAGAATCAAGATTGTCTGCGAAGAGCAGAAACAGTATGAACCTTTAGCCCGGAGCATCTTCGCCACTTTTAAGAAAGAAGCAAGCCAAATGCGAGTACCGCATCCACAACTCACAGATATAGAGTTTGTCCCCAAGCATTTCACTTCTTTAATCCAACCGAGCGACTATCTTGCATTTTCTCTCGGTAAATCCTTTTCAGAACCAGAGAGTAAAAAGGCTATGTGGTCCCAACCGATTCAGCACTGGCCCAATCCAATCTGCAAGCCCGGAACCTGGCTGCCGCGTGATGTTGCGCGGGATACAATTCTTCAAATAAAGGACAAAACCCATTTACTCCTGTCACGGTAGAAGGTTATTTCTCTGACGTGTCCCCCGGACGAATTCGGTTCCGGCCTCCTCACGGAAGTCGGGGCTATTTCTGCGTCTCGCAAAGACCAACAGGATAGCGAATCCCACGGCTTTATGGGACAATACCCGATTATGCCCAGAGAACTAGTCTGGTTAGAAAATTTTACTTTCGCAGCGTGGGGATGTTCGGCATGTAGCTGGATTTTACCGAATCGGAGACACAGCGATTTTTGGCAAACCTCCTACGCAAGTCAAGAAAGCATTCGACGAACACGACTGCGCTAAATTTCCTCGCGTACTATCAGGAGGACGATAACTATTCGCCAAGGGGCCGAGTTAGGGCGATTTCGCTCAGTCGCTTGAACTGAGTACGTCTCCTCAGAAGCGACCAACTCGGTGAGTAGTTGTGCGATACGCTTCGCGCGTTCGGCGTAGCGGGAGTCTCCTTTGCGCTTCCCCATGACCGAGGCATTTTGAACAAATTCTCTCTGCTGTTCGTTCAATCGGAGAATTTCGTCCGCTATTTTCGACCTGCGCCCGCTGTAGTGCGCCATTTGCGCTTCTGCCGAAGCGCGATATGGTCGGACACGTGACTCCCCTTCAGCCTGTCATGATTGGTGACACTATCATGAACTTTGCGTCACAAATGTGCAATTTTGAGCAGTTCCTTTTGTAGGTCAGCAAAGTCGGACTCAGAGGATGCAGTGGCGGGCACGGAGGGTACGATACCGAACGCATCGGCCCGCCCGAGACAACGACCTCCGCCTTGGCTGAAATCGTCGGCAAAGAGGGCAAGAAACTACTTACCAAGGCGCGCTCTATGGCACCTTTTTTAGCAATAGCCTTTCGTTTCGCGGATGAGAGTTTTTTGACTCGTGACGGACCATCCTTGCGTCCCCCATCATTCCCAGGGCAATAGCGTGAGGATTTGCGGGTATCGGGTTCCGGCTGCAGGAGTGGTTGGGCGTCCATCTGCTCACCGATGGCTTGCTCCACGATTCCCCCGAGCAACACACCACCGACGACCTCCCGATCTTTTCTCCTTCATTCCTGGGGCAAGGTTTCATCCTTGGAGAGTTTCTTCCAGTGTTCAATCGGGATGAACATTTCGGGAGTAACTACCGCGCCTTTCCCCTCACCGACCACGCCAGAAGGCTGATAACGCCAAACCCTGCCTGTTTGGGTGTCCACTAAGAACAACTGCATGGACAAAGCTTCTCCAGCATGCATGCCCAACTCCACCTGAGCGGGAATCAATTGATAACGTCCTGACGTTTCGGTTTGTGTTGGTGACGACGGCATAGCAGTGGCGGATTTTTTCTGTCCATTCATAGGCAGCGCCGCAAACAACACCACGAAAATCAGAGCAGTAACCTTCATTCGGTTCCTTTCTCCTAACACTTGACAGCCAGGACGCAGACGGGGGAGCCAAACTCGCAAGAGTTATAACGACTACGCCAACGCTGACTTGCAATCTTGATCTCCATTCGAGAGCTTTCCACTTACCGTCGTGTGTAGGGCATACCCGACACGTAGGAGAAAGCCTACAGTCATGATAGGAGCGTGTCCAGTGCTCGGGGTGACATCGGTCCGCCGAACTACTCTCAGAAGAGTCGGTTCTCGATCTGGGCGGCTTCCACGGGTGCGGAGCATTCTTCGTCATCGTTCGCCCAGTGATTTTCGCATCACGTCCTGCCGACCGGCCAGCGCCGGATCATCACGGATTAGGTTCCGGTACCGCCGAGAGCGACATCCTGCGGACTGGGATTAACATTGTCCTGCACCTGCACATTCGCCGAACGGGCACCAGTCTGCGTTGGGGTGAAGGTTACCCGGATTGTGCACTGGGCTCCTGCGGCCAAGGTGCTGCCGCAATTGTTGGTTTGGGAGAAATCTCCAGGATTGGCACCGCCAATTTCGATCTGAGAAATATTCAGCGTTATGGTGCCCTGGTTGCTCAAAGTAACAGGAACGGGACTGCTCGAAGTGCCCACCTTTTGGTTTCCGAAGTTTATTCCGATTGGAGAGAGCGTGATTAAGGTTCCCAGACCAGACAGAGCAACCGTCTGGGGGCTGCCCGGTGCGTTGTCGGTCACCGATAATTTGCCATTGGCCTTGCCGACAGTGGTGGGTGAAAAGGTAACTTGGATCTGACAACTCTGTCCCACCGGCAGAGTGGCTGGACAGTTGTTAGATTGGCCGAATTGTTTTGAAGTCGAAATTTTGGAGATGGTAACGTCTGTGCTCCCATTATTGAGGAGAGTGGCAACTTGCGGTGTGCTCGTGGTCTTCAAGTCTTGCGTGGCAAAGGTCAGGCTCGAAGGCAGCAGCGACACACTTGTTAGCTGCACCCCACTGCCCAACAAAGGTATCGATTGCGGACTGCCATTGCCCTTATACGCCACACTTAGCGAAGCCGAATCGTATCCTACGCTCGTTGGGGCAAACACGACTTGGATTTCGCAACTCCCTCCTACGGGAAGAGTTGAAGGGCAGTTGTTCTGCTGCGAAAAGTCCTGGGCGTCGGTCCCCGTAACCGTGATTTGTATCCCTGCAAGAGGATTCGAATTGACGTCCACCAGAGTGGCCGTCTGCGGCATGCTTTGGCTCCCTACCCCTTGACTGCCGAAGTCCATAAGGCCAGGAGAAAGGCCTGCGGGCACTTGCAACAATAAGGAGGGTGGTCCAAGTAAATTCAGGCGACCATCGTCGGTAAAACCGTCCACATAGGTAAAATGGCCTCCATAGCCACCAGTAAATCCATAAGCCGTCGTAATAGCGGATTGAAAAGTTCCATCGCCGTTCCCCAACAAAACCGCCACTGACTCATTCAGCGATGGAATCACCAAGTCCAGTTTGCCGTCCCCGTTGAAATCGCCCGTCAGTACGGTATAGCCACTAGTCTCTCCGCCCGTCTGGCCGTAAGTGAAAGTACCATCACCTTTGCCAAGAAGAACGGCTGCGGTATCAGTCACCAAATCCAGGTGGCCGTCGCCGTTCAAATCGGCTGTAGCAAGTCCATCTGCGACTGGAGATACGTGATAGGAAACGGGAAGTTTAAAGGTCCGGTTTCCTTTGTTAAGAATGACGACGATTTCGCCCTGATAAGAGTAGCCGCATGCCAAATCCAGCAACCCATCTTCATTGAAGTCACCAACAACGACCGCGCCACGACAATTATCTACGTGTACGCCATCTGTGAAGCTACCGTCGCCATTGCCGAATAGCACGGCTGTCGTGGTCTGGTTAAGGAAAGAAGTCGCAATTATCAGGTCAAGATTTCCGTCTCCGTCTATATCTTCTCCAAAAGGGTATGCGAGTGTACTTTCTTGATTTACTGGCAATGATCCAGTACGGAGACCCGGTCCCAATGTAAACCTCCCCGTTCCGTCCCCCAACAAAGTAATTAGCTCACTTTCGTTGATCATGACCACTAAATCGAGGTGATGGTCTCCGTTGAAATCTCCAGTGACCACAGACCCCACGCTCAACTTATCGTAATTCGTGAATCGAGTCTTGATGGGATGCTGGAACTGACCGTTTCCCTTGCCCAAATAAACATCCGCCTCAAGAGTTGTACTACTACTGGCATACACATTCACAACGTCGAGCTTTCCGTCATTATTGAAGTCTCCGGGAATTGCACCCCCAATGGCCGGAAAATCACGATCTGAAGCAAGGGCCAACCCAGGTGCCGGCGTGCGGACTGGGAAAAAAGTGATGTCCGAGGTTTCATCCTCAGCGTCTAGATTTACCACTGCCACGCGGGCAGTCTGGGCTGTCGCCACGTCTATGGCCCTGATCTTGGCTTGCAATTTTGTGCTGGACAGTACGATTGTAGGTCGCAGAGCACCATTCCATCTCACGGAAGCGGTGGGAGCAAATCCGCCACCAATCACGGTGAGCGCGAACGCGCCACTGCCGGGTGCAACCGATTCCGGGACGAGAGGCTGGCTAATGAATGGGACGGGATTGGATTGGGCGGCGACTATACCGCTGCACAAGAACAAGCACGTACAGACAAGAGTAAGACTTTTCACGGCGACCTCCACAGGGGGAAGGAACGACATGCCTCGGGGGAAGGGTAACCCGACGGATCATACCACATTTTCAACATTCATTAGCTCAGTGTGAACGGACGCGAGTTGGAGGGGGGTCACTTTTGCCGTCGGTATACACAAGCCCTACAATTTCTTGACGGGCTTGTGTATACCGACGGCAAAATGCTCCCTCCCCCATTTCCGATTACCAGGGACGATAGGAATTGGGCGGCGACATCACTAGGACGTTGGAGGCAGGCACGCCGCCTGATTAGGCAAACCTTACGGGTAGACTTTGTCTTTGAGTCTTGGCTACAATGCTCTTGTAATTTCCCCCGACCGAGCCTTGTTTCTGGGTTTCCCTAAATCAAAAATTCAGCTGGGAGGCGACAATGGCACGCTATCAGGTCACGTGTATCAACAAAAGGGGTTCTCATCTTGATCCCCATGAGCGGATTGAATACATCGGGAACCAAGACGAAAAGTGGAAAATGTCGGAGGATGCCGCGATTCGTGCAATCGAAAACTACACCAGTTCCTTCTTCACACGAGTCAACGGCAAGGAAGCAGACGTGGTGGTAGCAACTCACAACGGCAGAAAATACTTGAAGACCACTGCGGACGGGTATCGCCCTGACAACCTCTTGAGTCTCAACGAGTGCAGTGGTTGCAAGGTCAATGCTTGAGGAATAGTGGGCACATTGATCCCGGCTCATGCCGATTGGATCATTGTGCCCTTCGCCGCGTGCGTCGCGAAACCCAAGATGAGCAGGTACAATTGGGTACAACGAAGTAGCCTCGGGGACGGTCAAACAAGAATTGCTGGAGGACTAGTATGGCTGATCAGAAAGTAGTGTTTATCGCATTTGCTATTGAGGACCAAACGCAGCGCGATTTCCTCAAAGGACAATCCCTTCATCCCAGGGCACCTTATGAGTTTGTGGACATGTCAGTTAAGGAACCGTACGACAGCGAATGGAAGGAGCGTGTTCGCACACGCATAAAACGATCTGACGGCGTTATTGCTCTAGTCAGCAAGAGCTCTCTTAAATCAAGCGGGCAAAAATGGGAGCTAGCGTGTGCCAAGGATGAAAAGAAAAAGATTCGGGGCATATGGGCCTATACGGATGACCGTACCGATCTAGATGGGGTTAATACATACGTTTGGAGCGACAAAAACATCAGCGACTTCATTGACTCACTTTAGTCAAGAACTTCATGCGCAAAGCATTGATTGTCGGGATCGACTACTACGAACATGCCAAACTGCTTAGCGGGTGCGTAAATGACGCTCATGCAGTAAAAGCGATGCTCGAACGTCATGCGGACGGAACAGTTAACTTCGTTACACCACGGATTCTCACCGCTTCTAGCGTCGCCGACATCGTCGAGAAAACGGAACTCAAAGAAGCGGTGCGTGAGCTATTTGCGGGTGACTCGGAGATCGCGCTGTTGTACTTTGCTGGACATGGCTACATCGAGGATACTGGTGGATTTCTATGTCCTAGCGATTGCAAGACTGGCGATGATGGATTTTCACTCGCGGAGCTAATGACCTTGTCCAATAAGTCGCAGGCACGGAACAAGGTCATCATCCTCGACAGTTGCCATAGCGGTATCGCTGGTGACAGGCCGACAACTCAGGGTGTTTCCGAAATCAAAGAAGGCATGACGGTTCTGACTGCTTCGACGGCGGAACAGTATGCGTCCGAAGTCCCAGGCGGCGGGGCGGGAGTGTTTACGACACTTTTTGTGGACGCGCTTGGCGGCGCCGCTGCAAATTTGGTTGGCGACGTAACTCCTGGAAGTGTTTACGCTCATATCGACCAATCTCTCGGGCCTTGGGCTCAGCGACCCGTGTTTAAAACCAATGTGAAAACATTTGTCTCTCTTCGGAAAGCAACGCCGCCGATTGCGTTGACAGATTTACAGGCCCTGGCGACGCATTTTCCTGAAGCTGGCTACCTTTTTAAACTCGATCCGTCTTACGAACCCGAGCGTTCAGAGGAGCAAAGGAACGATCCGACCATACCACCTCCCAATCCGAAACATACGGCTGTGTTCGCTGTTCTTCAAAAGTACGTTAAGGTCAATCTCGTACGGCCCATCGGTGCTCCACACATGTGGCATGCTGCAATGCAGAGCAAGGGATGTCAACTGACCGTCCTGGGCGAACACTACCGCAAATTGGTAGCAAGTAAACTCATTTAGCGGAGCGTTCGTGGCAGACCAAGGCATAACAAAAACATTGGATGATTTATTAGAGCGGCTGGCGGCTATCGAGCACGAACGATGGTCTCACTGGCAGCAATACCTGCACAGCAAATGTGTACCCCAGCCGGGTGGTTCATTACTGATACCCGCCGATTTGGTCGCTCGATGGCAAACGCAGATCGACAGAAAATACAACGAGCTTAGTGAAGAAGAAAAGGAAAGTGATCGGGAGCAGGTGCGTAAATACCTACCGCTCATTGCGACAACAATATCATCCAGGTCGAGCCAGCTTAAGGGTGAAACGCACGAAAATTGACAAAACTCTCGCTGCCACACACAATCATGAGACTGAATAAGAAGGGACACCTACCGCGATGGGATGGAGCTTCAGGAGGCGTCTCAACCTCGGTCCGTTGAGAATTAACCTATCCCGAAAGGGAGCTGGTTTCTCCGTAGGTGTAAGAGGCATTCGCATCGGAAGGGATGCGGCGGGTCGGCAGTATACACAAGCCTCGATACCGGGCACTGGAATTTATCGACGCGACTACTATCAAAAAGGGCAGTCACCTCCTGCACCGAATGCACCCAGTTCAAAGAATTACTTAGTCAGTCGATATTTTTGGTTCCTAACGGGCCTCGCTGCAATCCTTTGGATTCTGCTCAGGATTCTTCGATGATAGGTGTTAGCTCACTCTCGCGTTGGCTTCAGCTTGGGCTAGTGACTTCAGCACATTTTCGATCTGGGAGTGGCACATCTTGCGAACTGTGAGAATGCGGGAATGCAACGCCGCAGCTTCCTGAACACCACGAGTAAGACTTCCCTCCAACTCCGAGCGACGGTTCCGGACTTCACGATCAACGCGGTCAACATCTGATTTTGGAATTGCTCCTGTAGGGTTGAATCGGAATCGACCCTCCATCGTTCGCCGCCAAGCCAACAAGTTGTCGGCGTATTTTGGGCCAATCCCAGGAACTTGTGTGACAGCACCGTATGAAACATCCGCAGCGGTGTCTACGCCAAAGGATGCTAGCATTGCCTTTCGCCCAGGCCCAATCGAGGGTATTTTTGCATCACTCAAACTAATGCGATCCAGAAATTGCTGAAGTTGAAGCTGGAATTTGCTCTTTTCTAGTTCCTGTATTTTCTTCTGTCTTATGAGTGGGAGTTGGGTGTATTCAGAGCGAAGGCTATTCAATTCCTTCACCTTCGCGGCAAATTTTTCTCCCGAGCCTTCCGACAAATATCGAGCTTGCAAAGCTTGATACTCGCTTTGGCATTTGCCAATAGCATCCAGCGCCGTCGCACGTTTACGCTGAAGTTCTTGGGGGATTTTACACGCAAAAATAATAGTGACAGTGATCAAAATCACGCTCGGAAATAGGCTTAAGTTTGCCCCGATCACGATGCAAACAGAAACGATGACCGCGAGAACCCCAAGGGCGATGCGCAGCTTTCGGTTGCGTCCTAACGCGGATGCCTCCAGGGTGGGTTGAACGCGGATATTCAAACTTGCCAGAGTTGGAACTGGAGGGATTGACCCAAGAGCAGGCAGTCCATTGAGTTTGGTCCATAGAACATCAATATTAAGACCGCCGGTAGTTGCGATTCCAACATCAATGAAGAGAACAACGCCATGCGCTTCGATCTTGCACCACGGACACTCTGAAACCTGGGCGTAATAAACATGTACGGGGTTGGACTTGCATCTTGTTAGGTTACGCTGGAACTGCTCTAAGAGTGAGAGCCATTCCATTGGAGTGGGCCGACTCGCACCTCGTGCTGCCTCAGGACTGAAAGCACGTTCAAACGCGTCCGATACGGTAACCGCAATTTGGGAAAGCAGAAGGCTGTCCGGAGGTGGACTCATTTGCATCTGCTTCCCAAGTCTTCCAAATGCGAATCGACACTCCCCTATGGCGCGTTCAATCGGCATATATCCATTGCCGCTGTATCTTCCTGCAAACGGATGACGGCCCATGAACAACAAATGGAAAATCAGAACGGCCAAACCGAACGCATCATGATTTTCGGTGCGAACAATCTGATTGAAGGTCTTATTTTGAAGTTCCGGAGGCGTATACGTCGATACTCCAACTTCGCAACGAAAAATCTGCCCGTTTGCGCGTATTTGGAAGCTGTCGCAATCGATGAAAGAAGCAATCCCATTCGGGCCGACCAGAATGTTGCCGTGATTCACATCACCGATTACATGCCCGCTGCGATGGATCGCTGCAAAAGCACGAGTTACATTAGTCGCGACATTCACTAGGAATTGCCAGTTAGCACTGGGATACTCGCGAAGCCGTGTCTTGGGCGTATACAACTCATGAATCGCCTTGCTGCCCGTGGGTACCTTGGGCATCAAGATTCCGACAATGGAACCATTTTGATGTAGGGTCGTGATGGGCCACGCTGCAAACTTCAGAATATCCTGCGCTGCCACCGACCGCATTGCTGACAGTTTCCCGATTTTGTTGCGGTCCGGGGTCCGCAGGTATATCTTTGCCACAACTGACGGATCGGTTGGCACCTCATAAACAATCCCTTCTCCGCCTCGCGCTATTTCCGCGCCAAGCCTCACGGGTTTGCTATTGGCATCGACGACTGGATTCACAGTTGCTTTTCTGACTCCAATTTTGATGGGATAGAGGTCGCTAATATTATTGTCTTATCGTCATCGGTCCGCGCATTCACCCTACCCGAGTTTAGAAAAGTCTCCAGGTCTCTGTTTAGCGATGATAGGTCTGGAGCGTCGATGGCTCTAAGGGGAGCGAAGAGACCAGAGAAAAATGGTGGATGCGCTGTTTTGCTCTGATAATTGAGCGCGAGCCTTTGCAATCCGTCGGACAACAGTGCAACGTCAATGATCGATTCCTGAACCAAAGTAAACTGAAGCTGATCCAGGAAGGACGCCTGGGTAGCAAAATACGTCGTATTTTCGTATTCTCCGCGTTGGGGCCAGAATGCTAGGCCATGCTGTGTTCCTGCCCATGTCGAAAAGACAATCGCACCATCTCCAAGCTGGAAGAAAGCCGCTGCCTTGGGTGCAACGATCGCTCCTAGCAACGTGCAGGCGTAGTCGCGCTCTGAAAGAGCGTCAGCAGATGCTTGAAGGATTACTTCATCTCTAAAAAACTGAATCCAGCTTCCGATCAGACGTGAATTGAGAAGTTCTACTTCGCCGTCTTCTCGGAAGAATTCGAGAGCTTTGTCGGTTAGCACGTCGCACAGCATCCGCGATCCGATAGCTGATTTCGTAGCACTTCCAGCTCCATCCGAAGCATATGCCAAGAGCACTGGCCCGCTAGCCGTTTGTATTTCACTGCACAGATGGCTATCTTGGCATTCAGTGCCAAGCTCAATGTGGGAAGTACCAATTACAGAGGCAGAGACCCATCGCCAGGCCGATGCGCTCATACACTTGCCCAGCCCTCCGGAGTCGCGGGGTTTGAAAGTGAAACCTGATCGCCTGTGGTCGATCTAGAAACAGCCCCCAACGAATTTGAGAGCCACACGAAAAGATCCCTAAAGCGAAGACCTTTGAGTTTGAGGGGTTCCCTTACCGCGATCTGACTGAGAATCTCCATATTCGCTCCCTCTACGCCGACGGCAAAGAACGAGAACGCCTTGGATTCTTCGCCTTTATGAACCTTCTCCGCTGCCGATTTCCAAGCATCTGTCGGTGCCCCATCCGTAATGAGAAAAATCCACGGGCGATAATAGGAAATACCATTGGCGCGGTAGGTTTGCTTTCTTTCGTCTAATAGAGAAAGTCCACGCTCAATCGCCGCACCCATAGGCGTGTCGCCAGTCGTGTCAAGCCTCTGAGGAACGAATACGTCCACTGTCTGAAATTCGTTACGCACCTGAACTGGTCCGAACGTAATTACTGCCACTTCGACCCGCTTCAGCGCCATCGCATCTGCTGATATCTCATCTTTAAAAGTGGACAATCCGCCATTCAACTGCTCGATTGGATCACCGTTCATTGAACCTGAAGTGTCGAGCAACAGAAGGCAAGGACATCTTGGTTCGGGATTCTCAGCAAATTCGGTTCCACCGAAAGGTATCTGGTCAAGGCTAGCCGTCATCTCAATCTCCGGTCTTCAGTAAATTGTGGAAAAGAAGAAAACCCGTGGGTCGCGACTTCTTCAAGCCCGCGCGGGGAAGGAGTTGATTGGGGCAAGCGAGAAAAGCGCAATAAGAGTTTGATCCGATATAGAGGTGAATGTCAACTGTCGGGTTACTGATATAAATTCTCAGTCCGATTCATTCACCAATTGTGCCAAAATCCGCCAGTGTCGCGGGTGCGGGCGATAACCAAGCCGAATCTTTCCTGCGTACCAGCGAGATACGCCGATCTCTGAGGCAATCACTGACGTCGAAACATTGGCAAGTAAAGGCTGAACTTTCCCGGAATAACATTCGGCGGTCAGCCACTCAGGTTGGCTCGACGCTTTCCATGAAGCGCGCGCATTGGCGTGCCTAAGCAAAATGACTGAATTGCGTGCAAAAACGCCACAGAAATTCGGGCATCGTGTGAGAATATGGTTCAGGAAACGCCATGGCAAAAGCGAAGGAAACCCCAGTTGCTCCTACACTTCGACCCGAGAAGTCCATTCCAATTCTCGAAAAGCTGATTTCGCAGTCGGACGCGATGCTAAAGGAAACGTCAGACGGACCGCGCCAGCAGTGGGCACATAATGCAAAAGGTGCCCTTCTTGCCGCTCTCGGAAACGGACATCCCACATTTGAGGCATTCGGAACAGCTGAGGCGTACGGATTTTATTTGTCCGGCATGACCGATGCGATGATACGGGAACAGAGTGATGACAGGCTACGGCAAATGGTCGCTGTCCTCAAGAGTGCGGTTGATCAATTGCGATGGCAACTGCCCGATCCACAGCAAGTGTTCTTGCCTGCTGGGTCTACGCATGATGCTTATGTTGAAATTCGCAAAATTGTCCAGTCGGTTAAGTCAGAGATCGTGATCGTGGATTCGTATGTGGACGGGACCTTGTGGACGCTTCTCAACAACCTATCCGCGTCTGCGAAGATCAGGATTATGACCATGCAAATGAAAGGAGATTTTAGGCTTGAAGGTCAAAAGTTCGTCCTTCAGCATGGGAACACGATTGAAGTTCGGCAGACGCGGCAATATCATGACAGGTTCGTCATCTCGGATGCGGGTCGCATCTGGCAGTTGGGAGTGTCGATCAAAGATGCGGGGAACAAGGCATTCGCAATATCCGAGATTCTTAGTCCCGCTATTCAAGCAGCGATCAGAAGCGATGTCGAAACTACGTGGAAAGCAGCGAGTGTCATTCCTCTGTAGCTTCTTTAGGAATCATCTTCACTTGACCGCATTTCGGGCATGAGTAAGCCGCAATCGGACTGCCGACATCGCCGCTAATTTCGTTCGCCACAATCTGTTGCATTATCTCGCCGTCTTTGTCGCACAGAATTTCGTCCCGTTTCGTTCTGTCCATTATGCGGCAATCCCTCATTTGTAAACGGTTTTCACTAGGCCTACACGCATCGGTGGAGTTGCAACAGCCCGATCGGAAGCAAACTTCCTGAATGTTGGAATGATCGTGCATTCAATGAAGCCGAGTATATCTGCGAGTTTGTGACGCGGGACTATTAGATCGGAGTCCCATTCGCCAAACTCTATCGGAAAAGCAGGATCGGGCTCGAAGTCGAGTTGTGCTTTGTCAGCGAGCGGAACGCTTACCTCAATTGCATCTTCATGGTCAAAGTGACCAACTTTTACCGCTGGATTATGCGGAACAAAGACGTTCACACTTCGACTATTGATCGGGATGACGGAGTGTTTATCAATATTACAGAGTTTGTTCAGCAGCCATAGGGGATGATCTTTGACCGCATCCGGTTGCTTGTGAGGCTGCACCGCATCAATTTCAACTTGGGCATCAGCGGGAAACCAATCGAGCGCCTTCTTGTAGTTCCTTCGCTCCCCACTGTTGGAGGCCTTCTCAAAGATTGGAAAAGAAAGAAAATTCGGAAAATCTTTTCTGGCGGCCGGAGTTGCGATTTGCCATGCGAGTTGGTCAAGTCCCGAACGCAGGTTGTAAAGAAATTCACCCAGCAGCATTCCGATGATCGGGTCCATTGCCTTGAACTGCGTTCGTCGGATATACCGGGAATTCTCAGTATCTTCCTTCGTGATAACGGTAAAGGATTCTCGCGCAAAGGCGTCCAATTCCCGATTTAGCAACCCGAGGTGGAGCTTCGCTCGTTCGGCTTTCATTACCAGATACGCCATGCCGATGATAGGCGGTGCCATAATGTGGATTCTATGCCTTTGCTTAAAGATCAGCGATGTGACCTCGACAGCCGAAACTAGCACTCCGTCATGGCTTTGGAGGCAGTTTGTCCCTTGTCAGTAATTGTGTTCCGAAATAAGCTTCTGCTGAAGACGCGTCCACGAAATGATCGAGCAAGCCATCACTAAGAATCTTGAGCAAGCTACCACGAATAATGGAACTTTGGGCTTCAAAGAGCATGGCATAGAGGCAAACCGAACCTCCAAAACTATTGCGGACCATTTCGCGCAAGTACCGATCCGGGATTCGATCACCGTGAGCGATGTAGTTCCTGATCTTGTAAAGATCGTCAACCACCGAGCCGATTGAAATGTTGGGGTCACTGAGCAGATCGGAAATTTCGCCCGGTCGATAGATCGATGTGTTTTCTCCGAGAAACCACTTGATTCGTGCCGTGGCTACTCTGCTCCCTTGATGATTTATGTGGTGTGATGTGTAGATCGACTCTATCGCCGACGCCCAGAGCAAATACCTTGCCTTTAGAAGTTCCCCTTCATCTGCCCAGTGCCCTAGTTCATGGAATTGGACGGCCATCTTGAACTTCCAGAAATACCCGTCCATCGCCTTGAGGAATGAAGGGGCGTAAGTTCGCAGATCGTTCGCATCCTGATTTCGAAGCTGGAACAATATTTGGACCTCAGGGACTTCCATCAAGTCAGCGGGAGATTGCCAACTCTCAACATCAAAGGTTCCATCGTTCCTGACATTCCCACGCATGAATGTCGAAGACTGTCGCATTGGACGAACCAGCCGAAGGCAAGCAGCAAGCTTTCGTACCAATTGTTCGGAGTGTCTAACGTAGTCTTCTGTTGAAGTGACGTTACCATTCTCGAAAGTCATTGCAGCGTCAAAACGATGAACAAGTGCATAGCGCGTTCTCTGCAATGCCTCAACCTCATCCGAGCCTTTCCGCTTCTCCATCATCGCAAAGGCGTCACTGCGGATAAAGGGTGAGACATCCTCGATTCGAACCCCCTCGGCAATGTCGAACGGTAGAGTGCTTAGATCAAATGTTTCTTCTTCCTCCCATCGGCTTTTTGCTAGCGAGTAGATCGCGTACAAACTGAACTTTTTTGCCATTTGCGGGTAATTTTACGCCGATTGTGACTGACTCCCATGTCGTATGGAATTTCTGGCATTTCACGTTCGCAGAGAATGGCCTGCCCAAAAAGGTGCGGTCACCAGGGAGGGAGCATTTTGCCGTCGGTATACACAAGCCCTACAATTTCTTGACCGCGTTTTCGATCCGCCTGTAAGATCGGTTTCCGGACCCCCGCTACACCATCAACTCGGCATCATCCCATCAATTCGGATTTCCGTGGCTCGGTTCACACGCTAGGTTGAACAAATTCTCAAATCTCCACCAGAAATTTGGAGCGGCACTCAACAAACAAAAAGAATCACAAAATTGGGAAATATTTTTTGCGCAGATCTAGCGGCTGCGAAGGGATACCGTTGGGAATGGCCCACCCCTTGATCCGAGAGCCCCGCAGCGGGCCGAACGTGCCCGAGGCGAGGCGGTGTCAGGCGTCGGGCGAGTTGTGCGATGCTTAGTGGCGTGGAATTTTGTGTCCCGCTTTGTGTCGTAACCATTCCATCCCGACCGAAATCTGGCTCTGTTGGAGGGTGTCACTCAGGTACAGATGAGAGGCAGGGAACATGCGCCGGACTACCATGAACACTGCCTCTCCGTATCGCTCGGGCTTACCCTGTGCCGCTCCGTTACAATCGAAGATGAGAAATGGCATGGAAGAGGTCGTCGGTTCGAACCCGACCAGGTCCACCAAGTCCTACCCGCAACTCAAGGAAGCAGGGCAAAAGTCGTTGGCGCCGATCATCAATGCACAGGGTATTTCGAAATCGTTCGGATCGACCGTGCTGTTTCAGGATGTTTCCTTCACCGTATCAGAAGGCGACCGGATCGGACTGATCGGTCCAAATGGTTCGGGGAAATCGACGCTGCTTCGAATTCTAGCAGGCGACGAAGATGTGGACAGCGGCGAAATCGCGGTCCGCAAGCGGGTTCGCCTTACTTGCGTTCTGCAGGACTCGAAGTTTGCATCTGGAGAAACGGTTCGCTCGGTAGTCGAGAAGGCGCTGGAGCGTGCCGCTGTCTCCGCGACAGAACGCGGCACCCGCTTCGCCGAAACTCTGGGCCGCGCTGGCTTCGACGAACTCGAAACACCGGCGAGTGCATTATCAGGCGGTTGGCAGAAACGTCTGGCGATCGTCGAAGCTCTGGTGCAGGGGCCGGACATTCTTCTGCTCGACGAACCCACGAACCATCTCGACCTCGCAGGAATCGAGTGGCTGGAAGCGCTTCTTCAAGCGGCGGCCTTCGCCTGCGTGGTGGTGAGTCACGATCGTTACTTCCTTGAAAACGTCGCTACCGAGATGGCTGAACTGAACCGCACGTATCCGGACGGCCTGTTACGCGTGCGCGGCAACTACAGCCGGTTTCTCGAAAAGAAAGAAGAGTTTCTGCACTCGCAGTCGAAGCGACAGGAAGCGCTGGAAAATCTGGTACACAATGAAATCGCATGGCTGCGTCGCGGAGCCAAAGCTCGGACGCGCAAATCGAAAGCCCGAATCGACAAGGCCGGCGATTTGATGAGCGAACTCGCGGACCTGAACCAGAGAACCCGCACAGCGACTGCGGACATTGACTTCTCCGCGACCGACCGAAAAACCAAGCGCCTGATTGAATTGGAAGACGTTGCTTACGAGATTGGCGACCGCACACTTTTCGATGGCCTTCACTTCGTGATTACGGCGGGAATGAGGGTCGGACTCGTCGGACCAAATGGCAGCGGCAAGACTACGCTGCTCCGTTTGCTGCGGGGGGAATTAACACCGACTGCCGGAGAAATTCGCCGAGCCGACTGGTTGCGAATTGTGTACTTCGATCAAACTCGCCAACTCGATCCGGATGTAACTCTGCGTCGCGCGCTGGCGCCCGACAGCGATTCGGTGGTTTATCAGGACCGCGTGATTCACGTCGCATCGTGGGCGGCAAGATTCCTGTTCACCGGCGAACAACTCAACCAACCCATTGGCCGACTCTCTGGAGGCGAACGGGCGCGCGTATTGATTGCGCAGCTAATGCTTCAGCCTGCGGATGTGCTTCTGCTCGATGAGCCCACGAACGATCTCGACATCCCAACTCTCGAAATCCTGGAAGAAAGTTTGCTGGAGTATCGCGGCGCACTGGTGCTGGTTACGCATGACCGATACATGCTAGATCGTGTTTCCACGATCGTGCTTGGCCTTGACGGGCAGGGTGGGGCAGAGAGTTTTGCGGATTATTCGCAATGGGAAGCGTGGCAAGCGGAGCGGACGCAGGAGGCGAAGCCTGCACGTTCGAGCGGCAATCAATCTCGGCAAGCTTCGACGGATACTGAACCGGCGACGAAGAAAAAACTGTCCTACCTCGAGGCTCGGGAATACGCAGCCATCGAGCAACGGGTTGAAGAGGCCGAGCAGGTGCTGCAGGAGAAGCGTGCCCAGTTGGAGGATCCCGCGATCGCTAGCGATGGCCCGAGTCTTGTGCGCGCGCACGCCGAGATGGACGAAGCCCAGAAAATCGCCGATGAACTTTACTCGCGCTGGGCTGAACTGGAACAGAAAAAAGGATGAGCGGCGCCTACGCGCGGGCGAAATCGATGTATCCACGCTGAACGTCGGTCCGGATCAGCTTCACACGCAACCTGTCTCCGACGTCCAGTCCCTGTTGTCCCTGGGCAAGCAATCCTTCCACGCGCGGCTGCAGCACGCGAACGAAGGTTCCTTTCGGGGTTGCGCCGGTGACGAGCGCGTCGAATACCTGGCCAATCCGGGAGCTCATCGCAACTGCCGCGAGCCGCTTAGTCATCTCGCGCTCAACTTTCCGCGCCGCGTCTTCTTTCGCGGTGCAGTTCGAGGCGATGGCTGCTAACTCGTTATCAGAATAAGGAGCAGGTTGACCGGCAAGCATGGCCTTGATCAGCCTCTGGGTGACGTCATCGGCAAAACGCCGGTTGGGAGCGGTCGAGTGGGTGTAATCCTGGACTGCGAGGCCAAAGTGTCCCTGCTCGGGATCGCCCGGGCGTTCCAAAACATATTCGCCCGGCCCGATCAACTTGATCACCGCCAAAGACACGTCCGCAAAGTGATCCGGATCGGCCGCCTTGCGCTTGAGAAGAAAATCGTTGAGCGCTTTGGAATCGGGATCGGGAGGCAGTTTTCCGCCGTGTTCCGCGGCGAGCTGCACAATGCGGTCCCAGCGCTCGGGAGTTTTCACGATTCGCCGTAGAGACGAAACTTTTTCTAGCATACGCGCGACGATTCCGTTAGCCGCGATCATGAAGTCTTCGATTAAGTCAGTCGCGGGGTTCTTCTCTTGCTTGGTAACGTCCACGATTTGTTGATTGAGTATTACTGGGGTTACTTCGGTAGTCTCGAGATTGAGCGCGCCATTCTGGTAGCGCTGCTTCTTGAGGGCTTGTGCGGCTTCGTTCTGCAGTTTGAGTTGTGCTTGTAATTCGGTCGACGCGGCCACTTTCGCCGGAGCTGGGCCGGTGGCCTCGAGCCATCCTCCCACCGCGTTGTAGGCGAGCTGCGCCTTATTGCGAACGATCGCCCGATAAACGCTGCTCGAACTGACCGAGCCTGCAGCGTCTACCGTGAACTCAATTACGATACTGAGCTTGTCTGCGTTTTCGAGGAGCGAGGTTGTGCCGGTGGAAAGCTCTTCCGGCAACATAGGGAAAATCCGCACGCCGGTGTAGACCGAGGTGGTTTCACTCGCCGCGTGCAGATCAATCGGCGAATCCTTCGGCACGAAGGCATCGACGTCCGCGATTCCGATCAGCACTCTGATATTTCCATTGGGCAAGCGCTCGGCCACTTCGATCTGATCGAGATCCTTCGACGTGTCGTTGTCGATCGAAGACCAGAGCAGGTTCCGCAAATCACGAATATCGCCGCTTGGCGTCGCTTGCGGCGGGTGCGTTTTCAATTCCGCAAGCTGCTGCGCGACCTGCGGAGGGAAATCCGGCTCGAAGCCGTGTGCCAACATGACTTGTTTGGCGGTTGCTTGAAGATCGATATGAGAAGAGCGAAAGTCGTTCATGAATTCCTCGTCGAATAAACATGGAACCCAGAGAAGGCTACCATGTGACTTTCGATTGCGCCGCCGATGGAGTGATCGACGAACAAGCTTGTCGTCGTGATATCCTAATGACAGTAGCTGCGTCCCGCCTTTGGGCAAATTTTCCGCAGTTCCCTTGAGAAATCATGATTTCAGTTAGCAATGTCTCCATGCGCTACGGCGCCAAAGTTCTGTTTGAAGAAGTATCGACGGCGTTCACGCCGGGGAAGCGCTACGGCCTTACCGGGCCGAACGGCGCGGGCAAAACAACGTTCATGCGGCTTCTCACCGGCGAGCTCGATCCGCAGAAGGGAACCGTAGTACGTCCGAAGAAGTTCGGAGTACTGAGCCAGGATCAGTTTGCCTTCGATGCATATCGCGTGATCGATACCGTGATGATGGGCAACAAGCGTCTGTGGGCCGCGATGGAAGAGCGCGACCGCATCCATTCCAAGGCCGATCTCACCGACGAAGATGGAATGAAGCTCGGCGAATTAGAAGGCATCGTCGGCGAAGAAGACGGTTACACCGCCGAGACCGACGCCGCGATTCTGCTGCAAGGGCTGGACATTGCTGACGAACTGCACGAACGAAAAATGGGTGAACTGCAAGGCGGACAAAAAGTTCGCGTGCTGTTGGCGCAGGCATTGTTCGGACATCCACTGGCCTTGCTGCTCGACGAGCCCACGAACCATCTCGACTTGGACTCGATCCACTGGCTGCAAGGATTTCTGAATAATTACGACGGCGTGCTGATCGTGATCTCGCACGATCGCCATTTTCTCAACAGCATTTGCACTCACATTGCCGACATCGACTATCAAACCATCATCACCTATACCGGCACCTACGACGACATGGTGGTGGCGAAGACGCAGATTCGCTCTCAGATCGAGGGGCAGAACGCGCAGCGCGAAAAGAAGATTGCGCAGCTCAACGAATTCATCGCGCGTTTCTCGGCCGGCACTCGGTCGAGTCAAGTGCAGTCGCGGCGCAAAGAAGTCGAGCGCCTACAGGTCACGGAGCTAGCCAAGTCGAATATTCAGCGTCCGTTTCTGAAATTTGAGCAGAAACGGCCTTCCGGAAAACACATTCTTGAACTGGAAGGCGTTACCAAATCTTATGACGACACCGAAGTCATCCGAAGCTTTACCGCCAGCGTGACGCGGGGAGAGAAAATCGCGTTGATGGGGCGGAACGGCGCTGGCAAGACGACTCTCCTCAATGCGCTGCTGGCAAATTCTCCCACGGTTCCGGACGCCGAACTACGCAAGACGAGCGGCTACGAGGGACCGTTCCTCACCGATGGAAAAGTAATTTGGGGACACGAGGCTGCGGTCGGATACTTTGCCCAGGATCACCGGGCTTTGATTCAGGGAGACATGACGGCATTTGAATGGCTGCATCAGTGGGATCCCTCGGCTGCGCACGAAGAGATACGCGGCTTGCTGGGTCAAATGCTGTTCCCGCGGGAGGACGCGCTGAAGCGGACCGATGTTTTGTCCGGCGGCGAAGCGGCCCGGCTACTCTTCTGCAAGCTCATGCTGCAGAAGCCCAACGTTCTTGTGTTCGATGAGCCGACCAACCACTTGGATTTGGAATCGATCAATGCGCTCAACATCGCTCTGCAGCGTTATCACGGGACGGTGCTGCTGGTCACGCATGACCATGATTTGATCGATGAAGTGGCGACCAGAATTTGGCACTTCGAGGCCGACCACAAAATCACTGACTTCAAGGGCGCTTACGAGGAATACCAGGCGGTTCTCGCCTAGCGATCCTGCTCGGAACTCGTATTCGCGATGAGAGCCCGTCTTCCTCCATTCGGACGCATCGATTACGAAGAGTGATGCGCCCAGGCATCGAGAACTTGCTTCTCCTTGTCCGCAGAAAGATAGTCGGTCCACTCCAAGGTGTCAGCCTGCGAGCGGAAATAGGTCAGGCAATCCAGGGCAGTCTCCTCAAAAGCCCTGGTTTGCCATCCTGCGCTAAAGGCTTTTTCGCTGCTGATCTGATAGGCGCCCGGGTGTGCGTCGGCAGGGCGCCATAAGGGAAAATTCCCCCCGAATAGGCCCAGTGCGTAGTCCGTCTCAAGCTGGTGCTGATGCAGGAAGTCTTGCGGAACCCAAACGAATTCGGCGTCAGATCGAGTCACCGCCTTGCAGGCATTCAGGAACTCCCGAAAACGGATAGACCTTCCCGTCAAATTGAACGTGCCATAGAGGGAGCGATCAGTCGCAAGCACCAGGAATCGGGCCACATCTTTCACATCCACGAGTTCGACGGGGTCGTTGCCGTCACCTGGGCCAATATGGCGGCCACCGTTTTGCGCACGGATCAACCACGCGAATAGGTCGGGAGTGGTATCGCGATCTCCTTTGATCGGACCCGGCCGTACGATGGTGAGCCGCTCCCCCAGAATTGCACGCAGCCGTCTTTCGCTTTCCGCTTTACCTCGGTCGTATTTCCGGCCCGGACCGTCCCAAGGTTCTAAAGGAGCATTTTCCTCGATACCGGCTTTGGTGAACTCTTTGCTGTCGTATGCGGCGATCGAGGAGACATACAGATAATGCGGAGCGCGGTCCTTAAGGAATTCCGCCGCCGAGGCAACGATGGCAGGATCGTTCGGCCATACGTCCACGATCGTGTCGAAGTGTCTGTGCGCTAACGAAGACAAATCCTGATCTCCGGCATCGCTACTGCGAAATCCTCTGAGCTTTTCAAGATGGGGAAAGAGATCTGGATTGGTGATGCCGCGATTGAACAGCGTCACAGTATGTCCCTCGGCTACTGCAGCCTCTACAATTGCCGGGCCCAGGAACAAAGTGCCCCCGAGAACCAAAATGCGCTTGGGGCCGACGCTCGCCAATGCTGGAAGTGGAAACAAGGACGAGCACGCGGAAGCGGCAGTCGCCATGAGTGCACGCTTGATGAAATCCCTGCGGTCCATGGGTTACTCCCCTGCTTGGAACAGACGTATCCGTCTTGGAAAAGTTTAGACGATCCCGAATATTTCTCTCATGCGATGAGTTATAGCGCCCGTCCGGCGCAAGCGCCGGAGGCCCATGCCCATTGAAAATTGAATCCTCCGAGGTGACCGGTTACATCGACGACTTCGCCGATGAAAAACAGGCCGGGTACTTTTCGGCTCTCCATCGTCTTCGCTGATAGTTCGTCGGTGTCCACGCCGCCCACGGTTACCTCAGCCTTGTCGAAGCCCTCGGTTCCCGCAGGAATCACTGACCAGTTATGCACGCCACGTTCTAGTTCTGCGAGTGCATGGTTTGTCCATGCGGACGGCGGATGCAGATCGAGCCATCGGTTCGCGAAACGACTCGGTAAGAACTTGTGTAACGCTGATTTCATCGTGGTAATATTTCTCGCAGCTTTGGGCTCGCGAAGCGCGGCGGTCACATCGCCGCCGGGGGCTAAGTCGATGGCAACTGCTTGTCCCTGTCCCCAGTAGGACGAAATTTGCAGAATTGCTGGCCCGCTCAATCCCCGATGCGTGATGAGCATCTTTTCGCGGAATCGTTGATCATTACAAGCGACGCCTACATCAGCCGAGACTCCCGCCAAGTCGCAGTATTGGTCGCGGTCTTCGTCAGCGAAAACCAACGGCACCAGCGCAGGCCGCGGTTCGCGAATCTTTAGTCCGAACTGCCGCGCCAGGTCGTAACCGAGTCCCGTCGCCCCCATTTTCGGAATCGACAGGCCTCCAGTTGCGACCACCAGAGCCGGAGCGCAAAGCTCCTCCTCATCGGCACGCACCACAAATTCGGCCGTCCTCGATACTCCTTGAATTGAGGCCTTCAGAAATAGCCGAACTCCGGCGTCTCGGCATTCACTCTCGAGCATGTCCGTGATGTCGCGAGCCGAGCGATCGCAGAAAAGTTGGCCGAGCTTTTTCTCGTGATAGGGAATGCGATGCTTGTCAACGAGGGCGATGAAATCCGAGGGCGTGTACCGAGCCAGGGCTGATTTCGCGAAGTGCGGATTAGCCGAGATGAAGTTTTCCGGACGGCAGTGAAGGTTGGTGAAATTGCACCGGCCGCCGCCGGAGATGAGAATTTTCTTTCCCGCTCGTTCTGCCCGCTCGAGAACTGCAACTCGGCGTCCGCGCTTACCCGCTTCCAGCGCGCACATCAATCCCGCGGCGCCGGCGCCCAGGACCAACGCGTCAAAATGATGGGTCATCGGACCGCTTGATCAGGAAGCTGATGGATCATTGAATTGAGACGTCATTCAATTGCGGGGAACTCCCGAATGGAATGACTCTTAGATTATCCCTGCAAGAGAATCAAGATGCTAAACAGAATGCCACAATCGTCTGACCGTGAAGGCCGGTCGCTTTTTCGATCTCCTCAACCAGCGCCGCTTCCAAATCATCCGGGTCCGGATTCATTTCACACGCGGCAATTTCTTCGTCGGTGGCGCCCTGAAAACATAGTTCGCAAACGCCCAAGCCATCCTCTGAGCGCACAGGTGGTCCAAAGACGCGGCAAGTCATGGGCCGTGACTCGTAGAGTTCGCAAAGTCCCGTCGCGGGATCGAGCGCCGGGCAAGGCTCTTCGTTAGCGAATTCTGCGAAACGTTGTTCCGCGTCTTCGCCTTCATCCAGCAGGCCACTCGTCGGATCACCGGGAAAATCCCTCGACAACCGGGAAACGGCTTCCCGAGCCCGTTCGCGCACACGCCGCGCTCGCTCCGGGGCAGAGTCTTCAAGCTGCGCAAGTCCTTCCCGCAGCCGGGCAGCATCGAGCTGATTTATGGTGAACACTCCCACGCAGCATTGCGTGCAACCGGGACGGCAGACGAGCCACTTTCCGCTTCTACGAGCGCTGTCAGCCAGCGCGGAATCCACGATCTGCACCAGCGCCTGATCGCGGGGTGGTGAAAAACAGTGCACCCTAAAGAATACCTCAGCCCAGGAGCCTTTCTTCTCCGGCTGTAGGGATTTCTTCGGGACAACTCGCGGCGCACACGATAAGGGCAACGCGGCTGCCCGCCTTTCACGCCGGGAAAGCCCGCCTCACGTTATTGGCAGACAATTCCACGGTTCGGGGATGAACAAACGGGTGTATGATCTCTCGATAGGTCGCGGGCTCGGGAGTCCGCGCCTAGCTGTTCATCCCCCTTTTGCGAGGTCCGTTTCGCCAATGGCTGCGGCATCGAGCTCTGGTACAAACCAGGAACTCACCCTCGATCGCTCCTCCTTTGAGAAATTGTTGGCGGCAGCCTGGGTTTTGCAATGTCTGCACGATCAACTGCATCCCTCTGTCGAGGGGGGCAAAGCCATCGCTCAACCCTTCAGCGCGCAGGAAAAGATAGCGACGGCAAGTTCACGTCGGCCGGTGCTCACCCACCCTGAGATCACCAAGAGAACCCTCCAACCTTTGCCGGTAGTTATCGACACCGCTATCAAACCCGGGGCACGAATAGCCCACTCTGCTGACAACGAAACTCTGACCGAACTCGTCAAGACGCAGGAGGCAATCGAGACCGGAATCTTGGAGCTGGACGCCACCGTGAAGCGTTTGGTCTCGCTGTCGCCTAAGGGGAGTCATGCACCCGCGACGCGCCAACTGGTGCCGGCGAATCGAACGCCGGTCGAAGTGAAACCGAACGTCCCTGCACAATCTGCAGCCGAAGCCGCACCAATCAAAGCGTCTTCTGTCCTCGAGAAGCTTCCAGATCGCAACAAGCCCGCGCCGCACGCATCGGCGTTCAATCTCGGGATCAGTCTCAACCGCCTCCGGTACGCTCTCAAGCGGCATGCGTCGACCTTCCGTACTGACTCCGCTCTGCGACTCCGCGCAGGAATCGTTGCAGCCCAGGTTAAGGTTCGAGCCAGCTTCAATCGCCTTCGGGACGCGGTCGTCCGCTACCAAGCTGCTTTCCGCGTTCGAACCGACAAAGAGCCGGTGTCGCTTGGATCATCATTCAATCTCCAGCGCATTCTCAGACGTCTCCGCGATGCCTGTATTCAGCATACGTCGACCTTCCGCATCAATCTCACCCTGCGGTCGCTCCGTGCTGTGGCGATTGCAACTCCAGTTTGGCTGCTGGTCATGATCGCGAGCTTGCTGCTGCTCGAAACGTGGCTGCATCAGCCCTTTCAAGGCGCGCGGGCAATGTCAGCGCCGAGTCCTGCCACAGCCCAGGCGGCTATGAGTGTCAACACGACAACACCGGCCCATTCAACTCGACCCTTATCCCAGCCCGCAAAAAGGATCGAAAGCACCGAGCCTCGGCAGTTCACGCCGATTCCTCGCTTTGCAGCCAGTCACGACCAGATCCCCGACCCGGCCACCGCCTCCGTCGTGGCGCAATTAAGCCGCTTTGAAATTAAGGGCCTGCAGCGCCGAGCCAAATTCGGAGACGACTCCGCAGCTTTCACCTTGGGCATGGTTTACGAGATAGGGCGCTACGTTCGCCAGAACTGCGCCGAAGGCGCGCGCTGGGTGACAATGGCGGCCGAAGCAGGGGATCCCGCTGCTCAGTATGACCTCGGGCTGCGCTACCGCGATGGCGATGGCGTCGCCGTCGATCTGCATGAATCCGAGAAGTGGTTGCGCAAGGCCGCCGCCCACAGATATCGCAACGCTAATCTCGCCTTGCAACTGCTCGCCTCGCGTTAACTGCAACTTCCCTGGTCGTCGCCTGCCCTTGGATTGTGTAGCATGATATTCAGTAGAGGAGGCTTCATGCTCGATTCCAATCAGGTACCCATCGAACAATCCGCTTTATTGGTGATTGACGCGCAGGATTCTTTCAAAGTCGGCCCAGGCTGGGAGAGCCGCAACAATCTTTCTTTCGAAAACAACGTTGCCGCGTTGATCGCCGCGTACCGCGCTGCGGAGCTACCGGTCATATTTTTTCTTCATACCGACAGCGACGAAGGCTTTGCTACGAGCAGCCCTTTTTTCAAGCTGATGGACTTTATCGCGCCGCGCAAGGGTGAACCCGTCTTCATCAAGAACACTCGCAATTGTTTTACCAGTACCGCGCTGCAACCTTATCTCATCGAGAAGGGAGTGCGGCGAGTGACCATTGCGGGCATCCAGATGGAGCAATGCTGTGAAACTACCGCCCGAGTTGCGGCCGATCTCGGCTACGCAGTGGACTTCGTCACCGAAGCAACCATGACTTTTCCGATTCCTAACTGGGATAAACCGGGGGAAGAACTGGGCGTCGAAGCCATACGGGAGCGAACCGAATATGCCCTGCGACGCCGATTTGCCAGGATTGTGACGGTCGCGCAGCTGACCCAAGAGTTGAAGGCAGTACATCGCGGAGCCGTCGCGTAATCTTTGTTCCGGATTAATTCTGCATTTGAACTTGCAAAATTTCGCCCGGAAGCCGAACCATTCTCGACCGGGAGCCGGATTCCACGCGACCAGTACGTATCGTATCCTGCTTCTGAGCTGGATACTTTTCGCCGGCGCCAGTGGAACTCATTCTTTCCATCCGAATTCCAAGAGTGCGTTCTAGTTGGTACAGATCGGAGCGCTGCTCCCTGCCAAAAAGAGTAGAAGCTATGCCGTGTTCGCCGGCGCGACCGGTGCGTCCAACTCTGTGGATGAAATTCTCGGCGACTTCGGGCAAGTCATAGTTGATGACATGCGCGATGTCTTGCACGTGGATTCCACGCGAGGCGAGATCGGTTGCGACCAGGATGCGATAGCGTCCTTGCTGGAAACCCGTGAGAGCTGCGGTTCGCTGAGACTGCGAGCGATCGCCATGGATCATAGCCGCGGCGAACCCTTCGCGATTCAGATTTTTAGCCAGCCGCTCGGTTCCGCGCTTGGTGCGCGCAAAGACCAGACAACGACCAGTTTCTTTCGCCAACAATCGATGGAGCACTTCCTGTTTGCGATCTGCATCAACCTCGAACGCCTGTACCCGCACATTTTCGGATGGCTTCAGGGTCGACCCAAGTGCAACGCGCACCGGGTTTCTCATGTAGTCGTTCACCAGGTGGACGACGGAAGCTTCAAGAGTCGCGGAAAAACACAAGGTCTGACGATCTTTGGGTAGCACCGCTGCAATCCTTCGAATCGCGGGGAGAAATCCCATGTCCAACATACGATCTGCTTCGTCAAGCACCAGCACGCGGAGATCGCGAAAGTTCACCAGCCTGCGATCGAGGAAATCCTCTAATCGGCCTGGCGTAGCCACGACTAACCGAGCTCCGTGGCGAATTGCGCGCAGCTGCTGCCCTTCGGACAAGCCTCCGACCACTAAAGCTGCGGGCGAGAGTTGCTTGCCGCCCAACGCGTCGTATTGATCCGCCACCTGCATTGCCAGTTCACGTGTTGGAACCAGCACCAGCGCGGCAATCCCCGGCGCATTCTGCTTGAGCAGTTGCTCCATGATTGGAATCAGGAAGGCCAGTGTTTTGCCGGTGCCCGTCTGTGCGGTTGCGAGCACATCCTTGCCCGTAAGCGCGTGCGGGATGGCCGCGGCTTGAACCGGTGTGGGTATGGAAAAGCCAGCGAACGACAAACGATCTTTGACGTACGGGGAAATCGATAGTTCTGAAAAATTCTGCATATTGCTTTCTCTGGCTGACGTGATCATGGTGCACACACGAATTTCCGAGCGGGCGCAACGACCTAGTTGCCAGTCTTAGTTTTGATTACGCTGAAGACGTACGGAGGGGAAACTGAAGGCGGGAGTTCTCAGATCAAATGCTGCACCAGAGGAATCGCACCATACAACCGCGGTATTAAGCGTAACGTCAGTATATCACGTGTTCACCAAGACGCCGCGGCGGAGTAGACATTAGCAAGGTTACGATGGTTCCATGCAACGTGGACGCGGACGTTCGCGCCCGTGCGGTTTTCGCTACAATACAGTCTAATTCTACGATGCCGGCGCGTACGCGCACCGAACGCACCGGCATCGTCATCGCAGCCACTTTTCCGGCTCGCGAACTGCTTCAGCAACCTCATTCAGGAAAACCGCAGCTCGGGCACCATCCACCACGCGGTGATCGCACGAGAGGGTTAAGGTCATCATTGGGCGGATTGCCGCTCGCCCGCCGATGGGCACGACCCGGTCGGTAATGCTTCCCACGGCGAGAATTGCCGCTTGCGGCGGACTGATAATCGCACTGAAAGCATCGACCTGATACATGCCGAGGTTGCTGATAGTGAAAGTTGCGCCTGTAATATCGGTCGGACGTAAGCGGCTAGCGCGAGCCCGCTCCGTGAGGTCACGGCGTTGAACCGCAATTTCGCCGAGGTCCGCTTGGTTGGCATGGTGGATTACGGTGGCCACGACGCCGTCGTCAACCGCCATGGCGACGCTGATATTCACCTCTTGATTCAGGCGAATGACTCCATCGTTCCAGCTCGCATTGATTCGAGGATGCTTCACCAGAACGCGTGCGACGAGCGCAACCAGGAAATCAGTGTGCGTGAGTTTAGTTCCTCGCGACTGCTGAATCGCGGATCCCAGCCGCTCGCGAGTTTCGACGAGTGCGCCGGCATCGACCTCCCGCACTACGAAGAAATGAGGAACTGTGGTCCAGCTCTGCGTGGTCCGCTCCGCCATGAGCCGTCCAATCGAACTCGGTGTCTCAACATCTCTGGGGGCGGAGACCGGCGCTGGCGGGGAAGAGCTTTTCGATTCTGCTACCGCCAAAACGTCGGAGGCGAGAATCTCGCCACCCGGCCCTGATCCTCGCAAGCTGACGATGTCCACTCCATGCTCCTTGGCGAGGCGCCGAGCCTTAGGTGAAATTTGAGCGCCGGCCGATGCCGCCGGCGCCGCCATCACGGGAGCGGGAGCGTTTTTGGATCCAGGTTCGTTAGCAGCGGGAGCACCGGACAGAACGGCTTCCGACGGAGGAGCTTCGCCCGCGCGAACAATCCACGCGATGATGTTTCCCACCGGCACAACGTCGCCAGCCTGGGCTTTCACACCCGCGAGCACGCCGTCCGCTGGAGACTCGACCTCAAGCACGGCTTTGTCCGTCTCGATCTCCAGGAGTGGCTCACCCTTAGTCACACTGTCGCCCTCCGCCTTCCGCCAAGCCACGAGCTTGCCGGTTTCCTGCGCCATCTCGAGAGCGGGCATGACAACGCTAAAAGCCATAATTATTTCGCTGAGACATTGCGAGATCACCGCAATCTCACCGTCGCGGGGTCATCCTCAGCGCAGTCGACGGATCCCTACGATGGAACTCTGTTATCGCCGTTGAGAACTCTCACCACGCTTGCGGAGCAAGACTACTAGGGCGGACACCTCCCCAAAACCATGTTCTCAGTCCGACACCCCGACCCGCTCCGTCCTGGCGCTCTCTTCGATCATTTCGACCACGCGCCGGCTCGGAGCGGACTCGTTTTCGCGAGTAGTCGGCAGCGGCCCATTGACGGTGAAGTAATGAGCCCCGGCCACTAGCAATTCCTCCGCTGGGAAACGTGTGATGACCTCGTGCCCCGTCGCCGTGACCACAATTTCTTCTTCGATGCGGGCCGCGCTCCAGCCGTCAGTCGAAGGCCAGAATGTTTCCAGCGCAAAAACCATTCCTGGCTTGATCTCATGCGGATGATCGAATGACACCAACCGGCTGATCACGGGTTTTTCCCAGATGGCAAGGCCGATGCCGTGTCCGTATTGCAGCGCAAAGCATGCTTCTTCATTGGGGAATCCGAACTCTTGGGCTTTAGGCCACACGGCCGCAATTTCAGCAGTCGTGCGTCCTGGGCGCACCAACTCAATCGCCGCATCCAGATATTCGCGGCAACGCTTGTACGCATCCACCATGGCATGCGATCCGTAGCCAATGGTGAAACAGCGGTAATAGCAGGTGCGGTAGCCCATGTAGGAATGAAGAATGTCGTAATAAACCGGATCGCCGGGGCGAAGCACGCGATCGGAAAACACATGCGGGTGCGGATTGCAGCGCTCGCCGGAAATCGCATTGACAGCTTCCACATATTCGGAGCCGAGATCGTAGAGAACTTTGCTTACGAGACCGACCGCTTCGTTTTCGCGCATTCCCGGCTTCATCGCGCGATACAGTTCGTCGTAAGCCGCATCGACCATCATTGCCGATGTGTTCAGCAGAGCTATCTCGTCCTGCGTCTTGATCACGCGTGCATCAGACATTAATTGCTGGCCATCGACGACCGTGATTCCCTCGCGCTGCAAAGCAAAAAGAACTGGCAACTCGATGATGTCGATTCCGACCGGCTCTTTGTGCAGGCCACGCATTTCGAGTTCGATGCGGATTTTCTTCGCCACATCTTCCGCCCGCCCCATCTCCGGCGACATTGCGCCGCGCAGCATCGAGATTCCTGGCCGCGAGCGTTCGCCCAACCAGGGGCAATGCAGCTGATGATGTTTCGCTGCCGAACCGAAGTCCCACAGAATGGGCTCGTCATTTTGTGGCAGGAGGGTGAAGCGATTGCATTTGTCCTGTGCCCAACTGCCGATGTGCGTCGACGTCAGATACCGCACATTATTCATGTCGAAGCACAAGAGCGCACCCATCTCCGATTTGGCGAGCAGGTCTTTCGCCCGCGCCAGACGCTCTTTGCGCAAGCGATCAAAGTCCACCCGCTGTTCCCAATCCACCGCCATCGTTCCATGCGTCGGTAGAGCCACGATGCACCTCCTGTCTCAACTATCAACTCTTAAGCCTGTCCGCAAAGCTTGCGCGCCACTTCGAACACCGACTTCTCCGTCGGTACAGTTGCGTCTTCGAGCGGGGGCGAAAATGGAATCGGAATGTGCATGGCCCCCATTCGCTTGACCGGCGCATCCAGGTTATAAAATGCGCCCTCGGCAATCACGGCAGCGATTTCAGCCGTAACCCCGTAGCGTTCGTAACCCTCGTCGATCACAATCACTCGCGATGTCTTTTTTGCCGATTCAATTAGCGTCTTCTCGTCGAGCGGCCACATGGTTCGCGGATCGACTACTTCGGCGCTCACGCCGGCTTCTTCCAGTAAATCCGCCGCGCCCAACGCCACTTGCACCATGCTGCTGGTCGCTACCAGCGTAATGTCGCGGCCCACCCGCTTCACGTCGGCCATGCCGAACGGAATTGTGTACTCCTCCGCCGGGACCGGGCCTTTCAACTTCGTGTACATCATTTTGTCTTCGAAAAAGACAACGGGATTCTCATCGCGGATCGCAGTCTTGAGCAATCCCTTGGCGTCGTATGGAGTTGACGGCATCACAACCTTCAATCCCGGAACATGACTAAACCAAGCGTGCAGCGATTGCGAATGCTGCGCGCCCGATCGGCGAGTCGCGCCCAGAGTCGTTCGCATCACCATGGGAACTTTCCACGCTCCGCCTGACATGTAATGGACCTTCGCCGCCTGGTTCACCATCTGGTCCATCGTGAGCGTGATGAAGTCTCCAAACATGATGTCGACGATGGGCCGAAGGCCCGTCATTGCCGCACCGACCGCGATTCCGGTGAAGCCGGCTTCGGAAATGGGCGTGTCCAACACTCGCTCGGTTCCGAATTCTTCGACTAATCCCGAAAGGACTTTAAAGGGCGTGCCCGCTTCAGCCACATCTTCGCCGAAGATGCACACTCGCGGATCGCGCCGCATCTCCTCAGCCAGCGCCTCGCGCACGGCCTGGCCGAAGGTCAGCTCGCGAGTAAGGGTTTCAGGCATAAACGTCTTGCTCCACTTCCGACACGCCAGGATACGGAGCGGCCACGGCAAACTCGACCGCCTTCTTCATCTCGGCTTCAACTTCTGAGTGAATGCCACTGACCTGGCCCGAATCCGCAAGACCCTCTGCAATCAGCCGGTCGGCCAGCAGTTTCAAAGGATCACGCTCCGTTTTCCAATGCTTCTCTTCTTCTTTTGAGCGATAGTATTCGCGATTGATATCGCCCACGTGATGACCGGTGTAGCGATACGTATTGCATACGAGGAGAGACGGACCATTTCCACGGCGCACCCGATCAATCAGCCGCCCCGCTTTCTCATATACCGCAAGCACGTCCTGCCCATCCACGCTTTCCGCTTGCAATCCGAATGCAGTCGCCCGAGCCGGAATATCGCCCGCGGTCGTTTCGGTGAAGTGGGTGTATTCGGTATAGAGATTGTTTTCGCAGACGTAAATCACGGGCAGCTTCCACAGCGATGCCACGTTCATCACTTCATACAGTAGACCCTGTCCGAGTGCTCCTTCACCGAAGAAGCAGACCGCCACGCGGTCCGTACCCATACGCTTGGCAGACAATGCCGCGCCTGTTGCGATTCCCACACTCCCCGCGACGATGGCATTCGCTCCCAGGTTGCCGGTTGCAGGATCGGCAATGTGCATGGAGCCGCCTTTGCCCTTGCAATACCCAGCTTCTTTGCCTAGCAGCTCCGCGAACATGCGGTCCGGCGACGCTCCTTTGGCAAGGCAATGTCCGTGGCCACGATGGGTGCTGGTAATGTAATCGTCGGCCCGCAGCGTTTCGCAGACCCCCACCGCGACCGCTTCTTCGCCGATGTAAAGGTGGGCCAGCCCCGGCATCAACGCACGCGTATAGAGTTCGTTGACTTGCTCTTCGAACAGGCGGATCGAGACCATCTGCCGGTACATTCGCATCCATTGCGCGGCTTTGGTTTGCGAATTCGCTGCGGATTTGTCAGTAGCTATCGTCATTTTGGAATGCCCGACATTCTTGCCAATACATCAAACACCACCGCGAAATCCAGCTTTGCTAACCCCATGCCACGCGCGGCCGTCAGAAACTCGTTGCTCACGGCGGTCGTCGGCAAAGGCACATCCAGTTGCCGGCCCAGCTCCAGCGCCAGCAGCATATCTTTTTGCATCATGTTGACGTCGAACCAGGCCTCCGGAGGTTGTTGCAGAACGAACGGTCCGCGGTATTGAATCATGGGAGATGCGACTGCGCTGTGCGTGAGAACATCCACCGCCGTCTCTCTCGCGATACCACTTTTCTCCGCCAGCAAAACCCCTTCGGAGAAGGCCATCATTTGGACCGCGAGACTTAGATTGATCGCAATCTTCATGGCTAGCGCCAGCCCGTTATCGCCGACATGAGTCACCTTCGGTCCGATATCTAGAAGCAGCGGCTTAACTTTCTCGAAGGTTTCGCGACGCCCGCCCACCATGACCGATAGCTTGCCTTCCTGCAGAGTGATTACGCTGCCGGACACGGGAGAGTCGACCATGTCGGCGCCTTTTTCTCGGACTTTTGCCGCCAGGGCGCGGCTAATGCTCGGACTCACTGTGCTGATGTCGACGAAAATCTTGCCCGCGCTCAACCCTGCCAAAATGCCGTCGGGACCTTCCGTGATCGATGTGATTGCGGCCGAGTTCGTAACCATGGCGAAGGTGACATCGGCGGTACTAGCGACCGCGCGCGGCGAATCGGCCCACTTCATCCCTTTATCGATCAGCCATTGGGCCTTCGATCGGGTGCGGTTGTATCCGGTGACGGTGTGCCCTTTGCTGAGCAAACGGCTCACCATCTGACTGCCCATCACGCCGAGACCGACAAAACCTAAGTTCGCCATTCGCTTCAAGCTCCCGACTACGAGATGGGTTTCGAGAGCGCTGGATGCGCCTCGCTGGCCTTAGAATCCTCACGCACCTGCAGCAGGTGGGCCCGCATCGCCTCTCGTGCTTTTTCGGGATTGCGTCGCTCGACTGCATCGAGAATGCGCTTGTGGTGGTACTGTCCCCGGTTCGGTCCACCTTCCACCTGAAAAATCCGCATGCGCTGTTCGCGCAGCAATCCAACAATCGAATCCAGCAGAGACAGGATCAGTGGATTGTCCGCCGCTTCGGCCAAAGCCAAGTGGAAGTCCAGGTCCGCTTCAATGAAAGCTTCAGGATCGTCCTGTGCGCGATCCATAAGCACGACCGCTTCCCGCATCAGGGCCAAATGCTGCTCCTGGATCCGCGTCGCCGCGAGCGCGGCAATCTCCGGCTCGAGAATCGACCGTACTTCTGCCAAATGAATTGATCCAGTCGGCTGACCAATCTTGACCATCAGCCCGAGCGATTGCCGAATGGCCTGCGAAGTCCCGTCGGTGATGAAAGTCCCGCGCCCGGAGTACGCTTCCACGAGTCCTTTTTCGCGCAGAGCTTTCACCGCCTCGCGCACCGCCGTGCGGCTCACGCCGAATCGTTGCGCGAGTTCCCGTTCCGCGGGCAGCTGGTCGCCGGCCTTGAGCGCACCCTTCAGGATCGATTCCTCGATCTGCTGAACGATTTGCTCGTACAGTCGTGATGTGCGAACCGTCTTATACACTAAATTCTCCGGACTGCGGCTGAACTCCGCCCGCGATCGCCAACCTCAGTTTCAGCTACCAGATTCCTGAATCCAGACAGTCTTGATATTCGCGAACTCGCGAATTCCATAAGGCCCGAGTTCGCGTCCATGGCCCGAATACTTCACACCGCCAAACGGCAGCCGAGTATCGGACGCGACCATCCGGTTGATAAATACCATCCCCGCTTCGATTTCGTTGATCAGGCGTTCGCGCTCATGCTTGTCATTGGTCCACGCACTCGCGCCCAAGCCAAAACGGCTGTCATTCGCGACGCCAATGGCTTCGTCCAGATTCTTCACCCGGAAAATCGAGGCTACCGGACCAAATAATTCGTCGCGATACGCCGGCGATTCCTTGGGAATGTTGGTCAAAACTGTGGGAGCATAGAAGTTGCCGGGACGATTGACCGGCTTGCCTCCAGTCAGAACCCGGGCTCCGGCCGCAATTGTTTTTTGCACATCCGCGTCCAGGCTTGCCACGCCGTCTGCTGTCGCGAGTGGTCCCAGTTCCGTGCTCTCGTCAAAGGGATCTCCCAGCTTCAGGGCTTCCATCCTGCTGACGAACTTACGCTCAAACTCGTCCGCGACCGATTCGGCGACAATGAACCGCTTGGCTGCAATGCAGGACTGGCCATTGTTCACAATCCGCGCCTTGACTGCGGTCGCGACCGCCACATCTATGTCCGCGCTCGGCAAGACAATAAAAGGATCGCTCCCGCCCAACTCCAACACGACTTTCTTGATTCTCTTCGCCGCCGCTGTTCCCACCTGCACTCCGGCTTCTTCGCTTCCAGTAAGCGTAGCGGCGACAACCCGCCGATCGTTCAAAATGCCGTCCACTTTCTGTGCGCTAATCAGCAGCGTCTGAAATGCTCCCTCGGGAAAGCCCGCTCGGCGAAACAATTCCTCGATCTCGAGCGCACATTGCGGAACATTCGACGCATGTTTGAGCAGCCCAACGTTTCCTGCCATCAAAGCTGGGGCGGCAAAGCGCATGACCTGCCAAAAGGGGAAGTTCCACGGCATCACCGCCAGGATCGGCCCCAGCGGCTGATAGTGGATGTAGCTCCGTCCCGACCCCGTATCGATGACTTCGTCCGCTAGAAAGCGTTCCGCATTTTCGGCATAATAGCGGCAGGCGGAGACGCATTTGACCGCCTCGTCGACTGCAGCCCGAAACGGCTTGCCCATTTCGGTGGTCATGGTCTGCGCGAATTTCTCTTTGTCGGTCTCCAGAATTTCCGCGACTTTCAACATCATTCGCGCCCGTTCCGCGAATGTGGTTCGCTTATACTTCGAGAATGCTTCCGCGGCGCGCTTTAGCTTGCCTTCGATTTGCGCATCCGACAATGGTTCAAACGACTTAAGCAGCTGTCCTGTTGTCGGGTTGATACTTGCAATCGCCATTGATCTCCATAGGTCAGGCCGAGAAGGCCGCTTGGTCTGACCACTATACCATACACCAAATTCTATTAGTTTCGGGAGATTGGGTTGGATGAAGATGATGAAGTCATGCCCACTTAGGCCCGGACGCCCTCCTCCGGGGCAGGCCGCGAAAAGCTGTACAAGGCTCGGTGCGTTCGCCTTCCGCGGTACAAAACAACCCTGTCAGTGGGCCGTTGGTGTCTTGAGCACCCCATTGGTCGGGACCGGTTGATTAATCACCAGCCAGTACAGGCCCACGCTCTTAACTACCTCTCGAAACTGGTCGAAGTCGACCGGTTTCTGAATGTAGCTGTTGGCTCCCAAGTGGTAACTGGTTACCAGATCGCGTTCTTCTTTCGACGAAGTCATAATCACGATGGGGATGGTCTTGGTCCGCGGATCGCCCTTGATCTGTTTGAGCACTTCCATCCCGTCAACCTTGGGTAGCTTCAAATCCAGCAGTACCAACTTTGGCGGATGATCAAACGATCGATGGGCGAACGCTCCCCGGCAGAACAGGAAGTCCAGAGCTTCCTCGCCATCGCGTACCACGAAGATGTTGTTCGCCAGTTTCCCCCGCTCCAGCGCATGCAGGGCAAGATCCATGTCGTCTTGGTTGTCTTCGACTAACAGTATGTCCAGTTCCGCTGAGTTCATGATTGGCCTCCCGTCGTAGCTGCTTTTCTTCCCGATTCAACTTGCTTTGCCGTACTGAGCGTGAAATAGAAAGATGCGCCTTTATTCACTTCCGCCTCCGCCCACACTCGCCCTCCATGTTTTTGCACGATGCGTTGTACTGTGGCCAGGCCGATGCCCGTGCCATCGAATTCTTCTGCGCGATGCAACCGCTGAAAGACGCCAAACAATTTGTCGACGTACTTCATGTTGAAGCCCACGCCATTGTCGCGAACCATGAATATGGTCTGCCCATCCTCTTCTTTGTGACTGACTTCAATCACAGCCCGTGTAGGCGCGGACGTCTCCGCATCCGCGTTCGCAACAACGCTGACACGGGATCGCGTGAACTTCAACGCGTTGGCCAGCAAATTCTGAAACACCTGTTTGACAAGCACGGGATCGCATTCCGCTGCGGGCAAATCAGCGATAACCCATTCCACCTGCCGCCCTTCAGTTTCGGGCTGCAGGATTGCTATTACCTCAGCGACAATCGAGTCCAACATGGTCGGCTGCCGATTGATTTCGTGCCGCCCAACCCGGGCCAAGGCGAGCAATTCATCCACCAGTTGGCCCATCTTTTGTGTTCCCGACTGGATCCGATCGAGGTAATGTTGCGCAGTCGGATCGAGGGTGGACCCGAATTCCTCGACCAGCATCTTGGAAAAACCGCCAATATGGCGCAAAGGCGCCCGCAGATCGTGCGACACCGAGTAGCTGAAGGCTTCCAGTTCTTTGTTCGCGGCTGCTAGCTGGGCCGTCCGCTGGACCACCCTGAGTTCGAGTTCGTCATTGAGCTTCTGGATTTCCCGCTCGTCGGTTTTCCTCTTAGTAATGTCGCGGAAGGCGGCCACTCCGCCACACACCATGCCATCTTTGTTTCTTCTGGGGCCACTACTGACCTCGATCCAGGCTCCCTCCGCGATCTCACGATTGCGGACAAACATCACCGTGGTGCACACCTCTCCTCGAATGGCGCGAAGCACCGGGAGTTGCTCGGTCGGGAAAGGGGTTACTGAGTCGGGCAGAAAGAGGCCATAATGTCCGGTCCATTCCGGGTTGGGTAGGTCGGTCGAACCCATACCAAGGATTTTTTCAGCGGCGGCATTCCAGATCACGAACTTTCCCTGCTCGTCAACCGCTGCCAACCCCTCGGTCATGCTGTCCAGCACCGACTGCAGCATCAGGGTCTGGCCCTGCAGCGCCTCTTGCGAAATGCTCAATTTTTCGGCGTAGCGGGACAATTCCAGTGCTTGCCCGCCCAGAACTTCTTGCGCCTGAACGCGCTGCGTGATATCCGCACGTATGGCCACATACTGTTGCGGTTTACCCTCCGCGCCGAGTGTAGGAACGATGGTTGTGTCCACCCAATAAAACGAACCACCCTTCGCCCGGTTCTTAATCTCGCCATGCCAAACTCTGCCATTCGCGATGTTGTGATACATCTCTTGAAAAAACTCTTTCGAATGGTGGCCCGAATTGAGAATGCGGTGATTCTGCCCGATGAGTTCGTCCTCCGAGTATTGGCTGATGGCGCAGAACTTGTCGTTGACGTAAGTGATCGTGCCTTGAACGTCGGTAATCGCCACGATGGCGTGTTGATCTAAAGCGAACTTTTGATCGGCCAACTCTTGCAGCGCCGCCTCGCTGGTGCGGAGGCTTTGCTTTACTGCATCCTCGGCCCGCTTGCGTTCCGTGATATCGGCGCGAATGGCTACGTATTGGCAGGGTTTACCCTCTGTGCTCATGGTCGGAACGATGGTAGTGTCCACCCAGTAAATCGACCCATCCTTAGCGCGGTTCTTGATTTCGCCGTGCCAAACCTTTCCATTGGCGATGGCGTGGTACATCGTCTGGAAAAACTCCTTCGAATGGTGGCCGGAGTTGAGGATGCGGTGATTCTGGCCAATCAATTCATCCTGGGAATATTGACTGATAGTGCAGAACTTTTCGTTGACGTAGGTGATGGTGCCCTGGACGTCGGTGATGGCCACGATGGCGTGTTGATCGAGAGCGAACTTCTGATCGGCCAACTCGCGTAACACACTCGCGCTTGCCTTCTCGGCCCGCTTCCGCTCAGCAATCTCGGACTGCAGCGCCGCGGTTCGTTGTTCCACCCGCTGTTCAAGTTCGGCGTTCAGAGTATTGATCTGCGCCCGCGCCCGGGCGCTGACATCGATTTCGCGGTTGACCGCGAACCGGGCCAGCGACCACAAACCTACGGTGAGAAAGCCGCCCAGGATTGCGATGAAGGTTGTTAAGCGCTGCCCCGCCTGGGCTCTTTGCGTTCGCTGGATCAATAACCGCTTTTCCTCGGCGTACATCTCTCGGGTGGTTGCGCGCACCACGTCGAGGAGCCTCTCGACCTCCAAAGCGTCGTCGCCGCCACGGTAGGCTTGCAGTTTCCGGCGTTTGGCGATGATGCTTTCGGCGAATTCGATGGCGGTGCGTACCTTCGGCTCGAGCACCTCCAATCGTCGCTGCTGGCTGAGATTGTCACCCGTCAAATGGCGCAACCCGTCTTCGTCCTGGAAGATGCTGTCTCGTGCGGTCTGGTAATGCGTCAGCAACGGCTCTCCCCCGGTCAAAGCAAATGCCCGGGCGCTGGTTTCCGCTTCGATCACATGTCTGGTAGTGCGCTGGATCGTTTCCATCACTTCATGGGTATGCGACACCCAGTAAGCATCCTGCTCCGCCCGCCGGGCGCCGCGCCAGGCGGAAAAGGCAATGAACAGTGTCAACAGCACAGCCACAATGAAACCTGTGGTCACCCTGCGACGGAGCGGGTCTTCGATCGGCGCATCAAACTGCCTGCGCTCCGCGATTTCCTCTTCCAGTTTGCGATTCGCTTCCTGCAAATGCATCCGGCCGGGAACCGAAATCACCTTCGGAACCAAAGGTATGAGCATTGCCGCGGTGATCACCGAGACCACGGCCGTGATTCCCTTCAGCACACCCGCCACCAGGTAAGCGCCATGCCAGACGTTCCAGATTTCCATCAGGTGGGTCGTGCCGCAAGCCAGGATGAAAGTCCCAAACATCCAGAAAATCCGGTTAAAGGGAATATCTCGATTCTTGCGGATGAAGTAGATGAGGACGGCGGGAATGCAGTAATACGAGAGCGTGATCAGCCCGTCGGAGATGACGTGCAGCCACACCATCCGCGGATCCCACAGGTAGCAGTACCCGTGCGGCATGAAATCAGGAGAAAGTAACGATCTTAAGAATTCCACGATCCCGGCGAGCCTCACTGGATTCCCATCGGCACGCCTGCCACCATCACCAGCCAAGCAGCAAGTTACGGATGGCTCCCAGGCGACGAATAAAACAAATCAATGGAGGACGGGCGTTCGCCCGTCCGCAAGTCCCAAGCCAGCGAACCGTCCTGTTACGAAGGCATCGCCACTCCCGGCCAGGGGTTCGGCAGGGTGGCACGAATTACGTCCAGCAACTCATTGTTGTCCGCCGGCTTCTGGAAGAACGCCGCCGCCCCGGCTTGCAGCGTCTTTTGCTCATTGGATTGCGGGTCGCGCGCGGTCAGAACAATCACCGGAATGCTTGACAGCGTATCGCTGTCCTGCAGCCGCTCCAGAACCACGTAGCCATCGCCGGCAGGAAGACCGAGATCGAGAATGATGAGGTTGGGCTTTTCCTTCTGCGCTACCGAAATGGCGGAATAGCCGTCCGAGGCTTGTACGGTTTCGTAGTGGTTGGCTCGCAAACGAATCTTCAAAGCTCGTCTCAAGTCGGGGTCATCGTCAACGATCAGGATTTTCGGCTTTTCCATTTTGAATCCTCCATTAGTTCTCTCTAATTTTGATTCTGTCTTAATTTGTCGGTGCACTTTCATCGCCGTTCGCGCTTGGCGTAGACGGTTTTTCACCCAGTGTCAGCAGAGTCATTTCCGTAATCCGGTCTGCCGTCTTCTGCACCAATGCTTCGAGCGGTCCATCTTCGGGCGAAGGCAGCGCCACCACGACAGCCGACACTTTCAAGAGGCCGGTGGCTTTGAAACCCGCTCCTGCTTCCGATTGCTCTCGGATGCGTTTCATCATGACCTCGGCTCGCTTCAGATCGGTCGACGCGGCCACTAAAAAGGTTTCATTAAGGCCGACACTTCCCGTAACGGGAAGAACTAGGTCCTTATCGACATAAACACAGCGGCGCAGCCTCTCCAGGCTTTGCTGGCGGATTTCCTTCCAGCTCGATCGAGTAGTGCCGGCAAGCGGCGTCAGTTCGACCTTGACCAGAACCATGTCCTCGCGCAAGCGGCCCTCGTAGGTGATGACTGGAGAGAGGAGCTTGGCCAGCGAATATAGCGGCAAAGTGAAGGAAAATGTGCTGCCATTCCCAACTTCACTGGCTACCCAGATTCGTCCGCCATGAAGTTCGACCAACTCCTTCGCGATGAACAATCCCAGGCCCAGTCCGGCGCGATTGTTGTCAATGGAATTTGGATCCTGGTACAAACGTTCGAAGATCAAAGCTTTGGCTTCGGAACCGATTCCTTGGCCAGTGTCGGCCACGGAAACGTAAACCATGCCCGGATCGGCCTCCACCATGCAGGCCCTTATCAGCACCGCCCCTCCAGGCGGTGTGAACTTGATGCCGTTGTCGATGAGATTGATCAGCACCTGCAGGACGCGATCGGGATCGGCATAAACGAAAGGAATTCTGCTATCCAGTCCAACTTCCAAACCAACCTGCTTTTCCTTGGCAGTGGCGGCCATCATCGAAATAGCCTGCTGGATGAGATCACTGACGGTGATGCAGCGAGGTTCGATCCTAATTTTCCCCGACTCGGCCCGTGTGGCCTCGAGCAGGTCGCGAATCATGGCCCTCAACTGGTGCACGCTGTTTAACACGGTTCCCAGGTGGTAGCGCTGATCGGCGTTGATCTCACCGGCCAAGCCGTCCAGCAAGATGGTGACGAACTGATGAATGCAAGTAAGGGGCGTCCGCAGCTCATGCGAAACGTGAGACAGGAACTGATTCTTGAACTCGATTTGCTGGTGGCGGCTCATCTCGAGAGAACGAAGCAACGCCTGCCGTTCGATGGCATAACGCATGACGCGCTCCAGGTGGGCGCTGGTGATATCGCCTTTGACTAAGTAATCCTGTACACCCTGGTGCAGCGCCTTTATGGCCAGGGCCTCGTCATCCTGGCCCGAAAGAATTACTACGGGCACGCCGGGCGCCTTCTCGAGCACTCTGCGAAACGTGTCTGCCCCATGGCTGTCTGGGAGATTCAGGTCCAAGAGGACGACCGAAGGGGGTGCCTTGGCAATGGCCGCAAGCCCGTCCGCCAACCGGTCGACACAGCTTATGTTGACCCCGGAGTCGCTTTCGACCAGCCGTAAGCGAACCAAGTCAGCATCACCGGGGTTGTCCTCAATCAACAAAACTTCGGTATGACCATTGTTCATCGTTCCTCCTCACGCGGCAGATGTGCCAAACCAAACCAAAATTCACTGATCGATGTGACGGCGGAGATGAAATCCCGCAAGTTGCCGGGTTTGCTCACATAGCAGTTCGCTCCCAGCTCGTAGCTACGGAGAATGTCTTGCTTCGCGTCGGACGTGCTGAAGATGGCAATCGGAATCCTTCGCAGAACCGCGTCGCCCTTGACCTCGGCCAGCACCGCGCGGCCATCTTTCCCAGGAAGGCTTAGGTCGAGAATTACGAAGTCGGGAACCAGGGCGCTGGCGTACTTTCCTTCGCGGCGCAGGAATGCAATCGCTTCCATCCCGTCGGTGACCGATTGGATGTGACTGGGACATCCGTTGCGTGCCAGGATTTCGCTGGTCAAATCGGTATCTGCGGGGTTGTCGTCCACCAGCAAGACTTCGGTTGTTCTCATGCCTGTGCTCCTTGGGCCGGGTGGGTACCCGGATCGGTGGGCAGGGTAAACTTGAAACAACTGCCGGGCTTGGCTTGCGCTTCGATCCAGATCTTTCCGCCGTGCCGTTCGATGATTTTCTTGCAGATTGACAGGCCGATCCCGTTGCCCGAATATTGAACACGAGTGTGCAGCCGGCGGAAGATGACAAAGATGTCCTGCCAATTCTCGACTGGAATACCGATACCGTTGTCCGAAACCGTAAGCACCCAGTCGTGATCTTTCTTTTCGGAGTCGATTTGGATCAGGGGAGTCTCTGGTCCGTGAAACTTGATCGCGTTGGCGATCAGGTTCTGAAATACTTGCGCGAGTTGTGAACCGTCGGCCATCACGACGGGCAGGCTGTTCCAACGCACCACTGCGCCGCTCTCCTGGACGGCAGCTTGCAGATTCTTCATGGCCTGCTCCACAACCGTGCGGCAATCAGTCGTCCGACGCTCAATTTCCTGCCTGCCGACGCGGGAAAATTTCAGCAGGTCCTGAATCAGAGCCTGCATACGCGTGGCTCCACCCACCGAGTAAGCGATATACTTGTCCGCTGTTTCGTCCAACTTCCCGCGATATCGTTCAGCCAAGAGCTGGGTGTAGTTGGCAATCATTCGCAACGGTTCCTGTAGATCGTGCGAGGCCACATAGGCGAACTGCTCGAGCTCCGCATTGGATCGCGCCAACTCCGCAACCTTCTGGGCCAGCTCTTCTTCAGCCTGTCGGCGTTGATCGCGAAGCCGTTTTTCCTCAAGCGCCCTGCGTACCGCAACCGGCAGTCGCGCCAGGCGGTCTTTCAAGACGCAATCGGTAGCGCCTTGCTTGATGTAATCCACGGCCTTTTCCTCGCCCAGGTAACCAGTAACGATGATCAAGGGGATATCGAGGTTTTCGCGGCAGAGGATGTCGAGCGTCTCGGTTCCTCTCCATTGCGGCAGGTTGTAATCGGCCAGGATGAGGTCGTAATGCGTGGTACGGATTCGCGCAGTAAACTCCTCTGCGCTTTGAACCACATCGCCGGAAACATCGAACCCATCTTTCCGCAGTGTGAGCAGCTCCAACTCAACGTCAGCCGGATTGTCTTCGACGAGCAGCACGCGCAATCGAATGCTGGTCTTGGCCGGGTTGTCGTTGGAAGGCTTGCGCTCGGGAAGCTCTCCTGTTGAAATGCCGTCGCCTTCGCGCGTTGCTGCGTCCACGTTAAGGGTGACAGCGCCCAGCGAAAGGGAACTGCTTACCGGGGATCGTTTTTCAGCCGTGAAGACCTCCATGCCTGGTGCCTGAGCAGTTTCAACACTAGAGAGCCATTGAGCCGTGAGGGAAGAACGGCGAACAAGGGAACTACGACCTTTTGATCGCTTACACATTGCAAATCGGCGTCGTCGGGGATCCCTTGAGGCCGAAACCATCACGGGCTTACCCGAACGGCGGGTGTCTGGATATGACCGCGCCGCCGACGGGCGTGCGATGGGTCATGTACGTTAGGCTGGACCGGAAGATGGGAGACGGTACGGCCATGTCTCGTGGCGCCCGTGTCGACGCCTGCGTAGTGTCTTAACTCTGTGGAGTTAAGGACTACCAACGCCTGTGAATGGCTTGATTACCGCTTCGTGCCGCCATACAATCTCCCGATGGCAACGGAGCCGTTAACGATCGAGCGATTGTGCGCCCCTGAAGGGCCGCGCGTGCTCTGCCTGCGTGGACCGCTCACCTTCGAGAATTTGTCGATGTTTCAGAACGCGATCCGGCGGGAAGAAAATGTTCCGATCGTGATTCTTGATTTAAGCGACGTTCCCTATATTGATTCCGCGGGGCTGGGATCGCTGGTCAGCGCCTACGTCAGGCGCCACAAGGCGACGCGACACATCGCATTGAGTGGGGTAAATGATCGCGTTTTGAAGCTGTTCGAAACCACCAGAGTCGAGCCGCTCTTCCTCATGTTCCCGACTTTGGAGGACGCCATTACCGCACTGACCACCGCCGCCGAAGCGTAAACCGGGTGAGGTTCCCGGTTCTCTGCCTGAACTCGCGGATAATAAATCATTGCGGTTTCAACTCCAGCTAAACTCTTTCCTCGAGACTTAGCTGCCGATGGAACTAGACACGCTGGAAAACACGTTATTCGCGTTCCCACCGATCAAGCGAACGGTTCCCACCACGATCACCAGGATTACGGCCAACATAACTGCGTACTCGGCAATGTCCTGGCCCTCTTCTTCGGACCAGAGCCTCTTAAGAAACCTAGCCATTTCCTCACCCTCCAACCCTTTCGGGATCTGCGCAGAGCGCGAACGGTAAGGCTCGCGCGCCGACACGATTTGCTGACGACTGGCACCAGATTGCGCCATGGGATGCCATTCAGCAATGGCCCATTCAGGTGGCACGGGTTCACGGCTGTAACCGCAGGGTGGTTACTCCGGTCGGCTCCGGGCGCCTTGCAAGTGCCGAGGTAACACCTACGAAGGATGAATCCGCCACCTTCGTGCTATGGTGCAAATCACGCTGATGCCTCAAGATGCATACAGTTCAGCAAGAAGTTGACTCCCCTCTGATTCGCTCATCTTGAAATTGAGCCATTCGCATAATAAGGACGTGGCATTGACTTCTCCAAATAAAGCTCTGGCAGCTCTGGCACAAAAGGCGGGAGTAGGTAAACAACGCAGTGGAGACCGATCCAAGGCGGTCTTGCCCGTAAGAATCTCCGGCAACGACCTTTCCGGTAACGCCTATTCGGAACTGGTTCACACCCTCGACGTCAGCCGGACCGGAGTTCGGCTGGGCGCAGTTCGTCGCCAGCTCGAAGTTGGTAGTCTGGTGACGCTGCAGTATCGGCAGCACAAAGCAGAGTTTCGAGTCGTTTGGACCAAGCCAGTGGGTTCCGGGGCCGAACAGCAGGTGGGGCTGGAATCCGGCGTACAAAAAGACCTATGGGGGCTTGAAACTAACGCGACCAATCGGCCCCAGGCTGCCGCGCCTGCGCCAGGCAGTCACGCAACAGTGGGAGCTTAGTCCGACTTGTTTGCACCGGATCCAAACTGATCTATTCAGTCGTTGCCACTTGATACTGTTCCAGCTTTCCGTCCGGCGTCTCGTAAGTCCAAACCTGCAAAATCTTCTCTGAAAACTTCACTCTATAGACACGAAGGGACATGCCACCGCGAGAGCGTTGCCGGGTTTGGGTGAACTCCTCCGGGGTTCCGAGTGGGGCCAGACCGCTAGCGAAATCTTTCAACGCTTGCTCGCTAAAGTAGCTGTTGGCATTATCGGTGAACAGCGACCGATCAATGTGGCCCTGCTGCAGGCCGCCAAAAATTTTCTGCGCCTGGTCCAGCTTCCTGGTGGTTTCCGGATCGTCGACGGCGAATAACAAGGGAGCGAGATTGCGGGCGATTTCTGCGGGTGCTCCGACCGCATCCTGATTCGTGAGGACGACGATGGCGATACGGTCGTCGGGAAGCACCGTGTTCTGCGCAGTGAAACCGGACACCTCACCGCCGTGTTCCAGAACGCGACGCCCCGATTCTAAAAAGACATCAACGCCCAGTCCATATTCCGTGCCGACTCCGTTCTTGAGCAGCACGTCAGTTTCGAATTCTTTGTAGGACGATGGTTTCATCACCTGTTGATCGATGATCGAGATGTCCCACTTCGCGAGATCTGAGGCTGTCATGGCCAGTTCGCCGGCGGCAAAAAGCCATCCTCTACCCTCCTTCGGCGCCGGCCGCAGCGGGCCAAGCCCATATCGCATATAGCCGGTCGGATCGGAGTCGCCCAGTTTTGCGTCGTCGGTATTAGCGACGGTCTTCATTCCTAAAGGATCGAATATGTTCTGGTGGAGGAAGTCGAGCATCGGCTTACCGCCTGCTTTTTCGACAATCACGCCTGCGATTACGTAGTTGGTGTTGCTGTACTGCCACTTGGTTCCGGGATCGAAATCCAGCGGCTTGCGTGCCCACCGGTCCAATATTTGATTGGCCGTGATCGGCTGCAGCATTAGAGGTGGGACATAATCCTGAGGCCAGAAATCCTGATATCCGGACGTATGCGAAAGCAACTGACGTATGGTGACTTCGTTGGCGCGCGTCAAGTCGGGGATGAATTTCGCTACTTTGTCATCGAGCGAGAGCTTACCTTGCTCCTGAAGCAGCAGGATGGCGGTTGTGGTGAACTGCTTGCTGATCGACCCGATGCTGTAGCGCATCGCGGGCTGAGCGGGAGTTCGTGGGTCGAGGCGCGCGTCGCCATAAGCTTGCAGATACGCGATGTGACCATCCTTCACGATGGCGACCGAAGCGCTGGGGACGCCCGTTTTGGCTAAGACATCGGCGACTGAGCGGTCAATCTTTTGGCGCAGGTCGGGGGATAAGGTTGACGACGTCTGGGCAAGGGCAACAGCACCAGTCAGAACGGCAATCAACGTCAAGGAATAAAGAACTGCCCAGGAAACTCTTCGCACAGCGAACTCCTTGGAAAAACGGGACAGTTTAGCACGAGCTTTTGGAGGCCCAGGTGTTCCCGCGGCCGGGCGAGCGAGGACGTCCGTCGCTCCATCATGCCGTTGAGGGACCATCTGCTAGTTCGCCCTCCCAGCGGGCGATCACCGCGCAGGCCAGGCAATTGCCGATTACGTTGACTGCGGTGCGGGCCATGTCCATGAGCGCGTCGATGCCGAGGATGATGAAGATCGGCTCCGTGGGCAAATGAAACGTGGCTGCCGTTGCGAGCAACACCACCAGCACCGCGCGCGGCACGCCGGCTACGCCTTTGCTGGTCAGCATTAAGGTGAAGACCATCAGCAGTTGCTCGGACCATCCCATGTGCATTCCCGCTGCTTGCGCAACGAAAATTGAGGCCAAGGCCAGGTAGAGGGTCGAGCCGTCGAGGTTGAAGCTGTAACCGGCGGGAATGACGAACGCGACGATGCGGCGGGGCACTCCGAATTCCTCCATCGCCTCCATAGCGCGGGGCAGCGCGGCTTCAGAAGTGCTGGTGGCGAACGCGATCGTGGCAGGCTCGGCCACGGCTTTGACGAATCGAGCAAGCGGGATCCGCGCGATGCGCGAGATGGGGAAGAGGATTAGAAGTAAGAACGCGAGCAACGCGCAATATCCGGTGAGCAGCAATTTTCCCAATGGCAGCAAAACGCCAATCCCCATGTGGCCGACGGTATACGCCATGGCGGCACCGACACCGATGGGCGCGAAATACATGACCAGATTGGTGAAGGAGAACATGGTCTCGGTGAGCGACTCACAGAATTTCAGCATGGCAGTGCGCTTGGCCTCGGGCACTCGTGCAAGAGCGATTCCGAACAGCACGGCGAACACGGCGACTTGAAGAATCTGGTTCTCGGCGACGGACTTCGCAATATTCTCTGGAAAGATGTGCAGCAGAAAATCATCCCAACGAAGAGGAGCCATGTTTGTTGGCGTGGCCGCGGTGACAGTCTGCGGAATTGCGAGACCTTCGCCTGCACGACTGAGGTTGATAGCAGCTAAACCCAGGAACAATGCCAGGGTCGTCACGACTTCGAAGTAAATCAGACTCTTCAGGCCGATGCGGCCAACGCTGCGTAGATTACCATGGCCGGAGATGCCGGTCACAAGGGTTCCGAAGATGAGCGGAGCAACGATTACTTTGATCAGCCGCAAGAAGATCTCGCTGAAGACTCGCAAATGCTCGGCGAATTGCGGACGGTCTAAGGCAATTTCTCCGCCCAGCAGCATGGCGAAGAAAATCCAACGCGTGAGCGATTGCCGCCACAGTCCGGTTGCTGCGATGGCGGATAGCCCCGTCCAGCGCAGGGCAGCAATCCAAGCCTGGCCGGGAACAAATAGCGGCAATAAAGCCCCAGCCGCGAAGAGCGACACTCCGATGACCAAGAACGCGCGTATGGCTGGCGGTTGCCGGAGCTTCGGCGTTTGGTCTGCGGTCGCGACGCCCATGGATTTGTTCTATGAGTCGCCAAGAAGAGCTGGCGGAGTCAGTATACGCGAGCTATTTCACGGATCCATTCACGGCGGCGCAGCGCGCGGCTCCCAGCAAAGCAGTTTTGTCATTGGTGATGACTTTGACGGGCATCGCTTCTAGTAGAGGTTGCATGCGGCCTTTGCCGGCAAATGCCTGCATGAACAATGGCCCGGACAATTTCGCCAACATCTTGGGAGCGATGCCGCCGCCCAGGTAAACTCCGCCAGTGGCCATCACCTTGAGCGCGAGATTACCAGCTTCCGCAGCAAAGACAGAGACAAAAAGGTCGAGCGCCTGTTCGCACAACGCGCATTTGCCCGCGAGTGCGGCACGGGAAACGGTCGCCGCGGCGTCGGCATGCGCCATCTCATCGGTGAGCCATTGCGGCTCGCTTCCGCGGCCAGTGTCGCGCAGAAAGTGAAAAACGTTGACGAGGCCAGGCCCGGAGACAACGCGCTCGCAACTCACGTGCCCATAGCGGCCAGAGAGGTAGCGGAATAAATCGATCTCTAATTCGTTGCGGGGCGCGAAGTCGGCATGGCCGCCCTCGGTGGCGAAGATATAGTGTTTCGATCCGTCCCAATACATGCCAGCTTCGCCGAGTCCGGTGCCGGCGGAGATTACGGCCTGGTTGCCTATGGGATTTCCTTTTACCTGGTTTAGCGCAACTACGTCTTTGGGATCGAGCGTCGCAATTCCCCAGGCGTTGGCCTCGAGATCATTAATCAGAACTGCCCTTTCTAATTTGAGTTCATCGGCGAGGCGTTGGGATTCGATGATCCAGGGAAGGTTGGAGGCCTCAACCCGACCGTTGCGAACCGGGCCAGCCACGCCGAAGCAAGCGGCATCGGGATGCACCTTTGCGGTGTCGACAAACTTGGAGACAATCTGATCCAGGCCGGTATATTCGCGGCTGGGGAACACGGATGCGGAAACCAGGCGGAAGTGGCCGTCGATAACATCGAAGAACGCCAGCCTTGCATTGGTCCCTCCGATGTCGCCTGCCAGGATCATTTTTCGAAGTTCCTCCAGTGGCGGCCGTCGCGCTCGAGCAACTCATCGGCCTCTTTTGGCCCCCAGGTGCCAGCGGCATAGTTGGGGAAATTGCGGGGAGGAAGCGCCTTCCATACATCGAGAGCAGGGCTCACTACACACCAGCCGGCTTCGACCATGTCGGCGCGCTGGAACAGAGTCTGGTCACCGATCATGCAATCGTGGAGTAGGCGCTCATAGCCTGTACTCGGCTGAGTTCCGAAGTAATCGGCGTACTCGAAATTCATGTCAACCGCTCCCAACCGCATAATCGGCCCGGGAACCTTAGCGGCAAATTGCAACGAGATTCCTTCTTCCGGAGAAATGTGCAGCACCAATTGATTGGGCATCAGGTTTTCGACCGCAGTGTCGCGGAACAAAACGAACGGCGCCCGGCGGAACTGAATCACGATGTGGGTATTTTGTGCCGCCATGCACTTTCCGGTACGAAGATAAAAAGGAACGTCGGCCCAGCGCCAGTTGTCGATCAGCAGTTTCATGGCGACGAAGGTTTCGGTTCTGGAGTCGCGGGGGACGTCGCTCTCTTCGCGATAGCCGGGCACGCGTTGGCCATTGATGATTCCGGCGCCGTACTGCCCGCGCACCGTTCGAGTGAGCACTTCCTCCGATGACAAGGGCTGGATGGCGTGCAGAATTTTGGCTTGCTCATCGCGCACCGCGTCGGCATGAAAGGAAACCGGCGGCTCCATGGAAGTCAGGCTAATCAGTTGCATGATGTGGTTGGGCACCATGTCACGCAATGCGCCAGCCTGATCGTAATAACTGCCGCGCTGCTCCACTCCCACGGTTTCCGCGACTGAGATCTGCACGTGATCGATGTAACGACGGTTCCAGATGGGTTCAAAGATTCCGTTGGCGAATCGAAATGCCAAAATGTTCTGAACAGTTTCTTTACCCAGATAGTGATCGATGCGGTAGATCTGCTTTTCGTCGGCAACCTTCAGCAATTGGACGTTCAGCGTCTTGGCCGACTCCAGGTCGTGCCCGAAGGGCTTTTCAATGATGACGCGGCGCCAATGCTGATTGCTTTCTTCCATGAGTCCAGCCGCTGCCAGTTGCTCTACGATTGGGCCAAAGAAACTCGGCGCCGTGGCTAGATAGAAGAAAAAATTACCGTGCGTGGTGTGATCCTGATCGACTTTCTGCAGAAAGTCTTTCAACTGGGCGTAAACATTCTTATCATTGAACTCGCCGGTCACGTAATAGAGGCGTTTCATAAACCATTCGACGATGTCCTGGTTGGCATCCCCGCCCGCATAATGTTTTATATCTTCACCGACCTTTTGCCGAAATTGCTCGGTCGACATGGTGCTATGCGACGTCCCGACGATGGCGAACTCGCGCGAGAGCAGTTCGGACTTGGCGAGGTTATAGAGCGCGGGAATAAGCTTGCGTGAAGTCAAATCGCCGCCTGCTCCAAAGATCACCATTACGCAAGGATCGGCGGGCCGTCCTGGGCGAGTTTGCTTTATGTCTAGCGGTGCTTCTGTCACGGCCATAGTGACTCCCTCTCAGATTGAAAGCTCGGATCGAGCCGCCATGAAGTTGCTAACCTTCGCGCTGCGCCTCGGCGATGCTGGCGAGATTCGAGTCGTAGCGCTGAAGTTTGCATAAGCACCAGTCGCGCCCAGAGCCGACAATTTCCAGTTTGCAGGCACGTCTGGCCAATATTAAATCGTTTTTATAGTTCTGGCGAATTTACTTGAGTCTCAATTGCGGCGAGGGCCAGCTGCCCTCACGACAGCACACTCGTTACCCATCGCCCCACGATTGCCTCTTAATTGCCGACCTAGCCCGTTATCACTTCGAACTCTTCTCCACCGCTTCCAGCAATTTGTCGAAGGCCTCTGCGAAGAGGCGGACGCCGTCTTCGGTCAGCTTGTCGGTCACTTCTTTCATCGAAATCCCGAGCTTTGCCACGCTCTCCATGGTGCGATTTGCCGACTCGACGTCTTCCGTTAGGCTAGGCCGCGGGTGCCCGTGATCGCGGAAAGCGTTAAACGTGACCGGCGGAATCGTGTTCACGGTGTCGGGCCCGATCAGTTCTTCGACGTACAAAACGTCGCTATAGTTGGGATTCTTGGTGCTCGTACTGGCCCAGAGAACACGTTGCGTCTGCGCGCCCTTGGCCGCTAAGGCCTTCCAGCGATCGCCGCTGAAAATCTTTTGATAGCTGACGTAAGTTTCCTTGCCATTCGCGATGGCGACCTTGCCGAGCAGGCTCTTTAGTTGCTCCTGCTCATGTGGATCTTTGGAAGTCTTCAGACGCCCCTCGACAATCGCATCCACGGAAACGTCGATGCGGCTGATGAAGAAGCTGGCCACGCTGGCCATCTTGCTGACATCGCCTCCGCGCGCTGCCAGTTGCTCGAGGCCGGCGATATAAGCTTCGGCTACGTTCTTATAAACTTCCTGCGCGAACAGTAAGGTCACGTTAATGTTGATGCCCTCGCTGATCAGTTGCTGGAAGGCGGGAATGCCCTCGGCGGTGCCGGGAACTTTGATCATCACGTTCTCGCGGCCCAGGGTTTTCCATAATCTGCGTGCCTCGGCCAGCGTGCCCTCGGTGTCGCGAGCCAGATAGGGCGAGACCTCGAGGCTGACATATCCGTCGCGGCGTTTCGAGTCTTGATACACCGGACGCAAGATATCGGCGGCATCCTGAATGTCGCGGATGGCAAGAATTTCGTAGCGGCCTTTCGCATCGAGATCGGTTCTGGGTCGCAGAGACTGCAGGATGTCGCTGTACAAGGTGCTGTCGGCGATCGCCTTTTCGAAGATGGAGGGATTCGAGGTCATTCCACGAAGTCCGTCCTCTTCAATCAGGCGTTTCAGTTCGCCGCTGGTGAGCAGGTCACGGCGGATGTAATCCAGCCACACGGACTGGCCGTATTTCAGCAGATCTTTCAAGGGGTTGGTTGCTTTTGCGGTCTCGATGGTTCCGGTTGCCATAATGCCTCCTGATAAAAAGTCTGAACCCACGGCCAACAGTTGTCTTACCCCACGCGAGATCCTTCGGGACCTCTGGTCCCTCAGGATGACGTCAAAAACTGAGTGATCCTACGCAGCGCCTCAGATTTTGACGAGCTTCTGGATTTTGGCGTCATCCTGAGGGACCAACAGTCCCGAAGGATCTCGCGCGCAGAACCACAAGCTCTCAGTTCGCCCAAAGCTCTATTTAGACGACGCGATCGCCTGCCGCGCCGCTTCGATCACCTTGTCCGGGGTGAACCCGAACTTCTTTAGCAAGTCTTTGATCGGTGCGGACGCTCCGAAGCGGTGCATTCCGATCATCTTCCCGGTTGGTCCAACGTACTGCGACCAACCGAACGTGGATGCTGCCTCTACCGATACTCGCGCCTTCACTTCCGGCGGCAGAACCTGTCTCTTGTACTCGTCGCTCTGAGCTTCAAAGATGTCCCACGATGGCATGCTGACCACGCGCGCGTTGATTCCCTCGGATTTGAGCTGCTCGTAGGCAGTTACGCAAAGAGAAACTTCGCTACCCGTCGCCAGGAGAATGACATCCGGCTTTCCGTCGGGTGCATCGGCCAAGACGTAAGCGCCTTTGGCTACGCCTGAAGCGGGAGCATACTTCGAGCGATCAAAAGTCGGCACGGGCTGCCGTGTCAATACCAGGACGGCGGGCTCATGCTTTTCTTGCATGATAATCTTCCACGCTTCCACGACTTCGTTGGCATCTGCCGGTCGCAGCAGCAGCAACCCGGGGACTGCCCGCAACGCCGCCAGTTGCTCGATCGGTTGGTGGGTGGGACCGTCCTCGCCCAAGCCGATGGAGTCGTGGGTATAAACAAAGATGGAGGGAACTTGCATGAGCGCGGCTAGCCGCACAGCCGGTTTCATATAGTCGGTAAAGTTGAAAAACGTGCCGCCAAAGGGACGGATTTTCGATACCGCCAAGCCGTTCAGAGCTCCTGCCATGGCATGTTCACGAACCCCGAAGTGCAAATTGCGTCCCGAGTAGCTGCCCGGTTGAAAGTCTCCGGCGCCCTCAAACTTCAGTCGCGTGCGGTCTGAAGTTGCCAGGTCCGCCGAACCTCCTATAAGCCATGGAACGTTTTGGGCGAGCACGTTCAGGACTTTGCCACCACTATCTCGGGTAGCCATGCCCTTGTCGTCAGCCGGGAATGTCGGCAGGTTCTTGTCCCATCCGTCGGGCAGCTCACGGTGCTGCATACGGTTGATCTGGTCCGCAAGCTCAGGGAATTTCTTCGTGTATTCAGCGAACGATGCCTGCCACTTCTGTTGCAAGTCGTGTCCGCGCTTGCCAACCCCCTGACGGAAATTTTCCAGCACGCCGTCGGGGACAAGAAACTTCGCGTCCTCGGGCCAACCATAATTCTTCTTTGTGAGCCGGACTTCTTCCTCGCCCAGCGGCTCGCCGTGGGCTTCGTTGGTATCTTGTTTGTGCGGCGATCCGTATCCGATGTGGGTGTTCACGATGATGATCGTAGGACGGTCGTTGGTCTGGAGAAAGTTGTTATACGCCTTGCCAAGCGCGTCGAGATCGTTCGCATCGGTCACGTGAACGACGTTCCAGCCATAGGCGCGGAAGCGTTCGCCAACGTCTTCGGTAAATGACCAGTCCGCGGGCCCATCCAGCGTGATGCGGTTGTTGTCGTAAATCCAACACAGGTTGGGAAGCTTCAAATGCCCAGCCAGCGACGCAGCTTCCGACCCCACACCTTCCATAAGGTCGCCATCGCCACAGAACGCGTACACGTTGTAGTTGAAGATCTCGAAGCCGGGCCGGTTGAAGTTTGCCGCCAGCCAGTTTTCAGCGATCGCCATGCCTACCGTATTTCCGATGCCTTGCCCCAATGGACCGGTCGTGGTTTCGACGCCAGCGGTATGGCGGTATTCGGGATGTCCGGGAGTCTTGCTGTCAATCTGGCGGAATCTTTTGATGTCGTCTAAGGTGACCGCGAATTCTCCGGTCGACTCGTATTCAGGATTGACTCCGCGAACTTCGCACAAATACAGCAACGCGTACAGCAGCATGGACGCGTGGCCGTTCGAAAGCACAAAGCGATCGCGATTGGGCCATGTAGGGTTCGCCGGGTCGAAGCGTAAGAACTGCTGCCACAGGCAATAGGCGACAGGGGCAAGCCCCATGGGTGCACCGGGGTGTCCGGAATTCGCCTTTTGCACGGCATCGATTGCCAGGGTGCGGATGGTGTTGATGCTCAGAGTGTCTAGTTGCTTGCTGGTCAGCAACGTTTGTTCGCTCGCCACCATAGAAGCTTCTCCCTTCGGACGAAGTGATCAGAGGCCTGCCGTGAGATGTCCGCGTTGACTCCGTCTCAGCTATTGAGAACGGAGAAAATTCCCCACACTAGGCAGTTTACCAAGGTTTCGCGGGGTACGTGAGATCAAAGCAGAAAAGAACAAGTCTGTTTGATCTGAGATTTGCCATCTCGATTGGCACCGTACTCCTTGAGATGACGCGGGCGGGACGAAGTTGCACAGGAGTTGCAGTTGACGGGCTCGGTGCACGACCAGGTCGCGTGATTGCTAGCGCTTCATTTGCGCCAGGTAGCCCTGTTGGCTTTCGTAGGTCTTGGTCGTGCTTTCGACGAATTTTAAGAATTGGCGCAGGGTCTCGCGTTCGGCGGGTTCCAGATTGTCAAACTTGAGGCGAACTCCGAAGCTGGGATTGCTGCGGGTCACGATTCCGTTGAGGATCAAACCCTTGACCCAGATTTTTCCATTCGCCACCCAGAGTCCGATTTCGAGCTTTACACCAGTCTTCACCGGAGTCGCAGTTTCAACGAACCCGCCACCCAGACTTGTATTCGACAGATTGCCCCAAACCGGGCCGGGCGAGCCCTCTACGCGTAACTCGACCGCGACAAAACACTTCATGCGCGGATAACGCCGCCGATCCTGCCCCCAGCAGGGAGTGAAAATATCCGGTTCAAACGGTGGCGTCGCTGCCGGTGCGGTCGCGACAGGCGGCTCCAGAGACAGGTTGAGGGGTGACGACGCCGGCTTCGCCTTTGCTGCCTCGTTCTTGATTTTGCGCATGGTGTCGCGCAACGCCTGATCCCGCCGGGCGGGTTCGGCATCGCGATAAGCCTGCAGCAGCTCTCCGAGATGGCCGACGATGTCAGGGTCAGTCAGGAGCTTGGTCCAGTCCACTCCGGGCGCAGAGTTCTTAGTTTCGTTCATTCGGTTTCGTTCATTCGGTTGGTTTGCTCGATTTAGCGGGATTCCCCACGGTCTAGAGTGAAGCAGGATTGCAGCTCCGGCAAGATGACCGTAGTGTAGCGTTATGAGTAACTAACCCTGGCGGTCTTGCCATCCGCGGCAGGCCGCGGGGCGGGCAGGGAACTGCAAAGGGCAATAACAAGGACAGTCAATAGGCTTACCAGCAAAGGGAACCACACCTGCGCTATCCATGGCACGGGGATGAGAAAGAGCACGTCGAGGTCCGTGAGCGAAGCGGGCCATCGCACTGTGACCCAGAGTCCTGCATAGTATGCAATATCCCACAAGGCGAAAACCCAAAGGAACGCTGCCCATCGCGCGCTTGTCCTGGATGAGGAAAGCAAAGCCACACCGATCAGCATGACCATGGTTGCGGCCTCGCGATACACCTCGATGGTAAGCAGGGTCTGCGGAAACTGGGATAGCGAAGAGGCCTGCGTGTAGCCCAGCGAGGAATGGCGAAGCTCGGCGAACGTTCCCGTATAACCAGGAAGCAGGCCAATCGCCGCCCGCAGGTAGACGACGACGGCGGCTTCCACGAACCCAAAAGCGGCGGCAAAGGTCGCAATAATAATGAGCTGCCGCCGTTGGAGAGACAACCCCTTGCGTCGGTAAGCGAAGTAAGTGGCCAACGGAATCAAGACCAGAAGGTTGACCCACCAAGGTTGTGCCCAAATCTCGAGCTTCTCCATAGAGCCGAATTCTAAACTGCCACCTCCGAAATCCTGAAGGTGGGCGGGATTCGCAGAAAGCCCGCCCACGGTTGTAATTTCTAAGGCAAAGCAATCAAGCAACTACGTTGACGGCGCTCGCTCCCTCTTCGCTGGCGCTGCCCGAGTTCACAGACGACGGCAAAGGGCTCGGACTCGCGACTGGAGGCGGCTGCTTGAAGGTGCTCTCGAGCTGGGCAAACGCCTGCTGCGCGCCCGCCAGATCTCCGTTCTGCAGAGCCCCTCCGATGGCATTGAAATCCAAAGCCCGATCTGATCGGGTGAAAGGGTTATCTTTGCCGAGCACATTGTTACCTAAGGCGACGAGGTTGTTGTAGTCCTGCTGGGCAGCGGCTATGTCGCCCGTTTGCAGGGCGTCTTTCAATTGCTGCACTTCGGGGCGCCGTTCGCTAATGTATTGTTGCCAGAAGGTTGAGGCCGTCGTGGCCGTGGGGGCGGGTAAAGGTTGAGAAACGACACTGGAAAGATTGATCGCGGACATTATTTTCTCCTTAAGAGTCGATTGATTGGTTGATGAGGAGCTTTATCCCCGGTTTTGGCTTTACTCCAGATACTTAATCGGCAGAGTGTCTGGTTCGCTTGACCTTGAACTGACAACTTCTTGTGCGATGAAAGACACGGGACGCTATCGCGAGCCCAGCAGTTTGTTGATTTGCTGGCTGAAACTCAAGCTAACAAGCTGAGCGCCTGAAAGACATCGCTAGCGACGCCGCCGCTGGAAGTGCCGGTCGTGTCCGGAAAACCAGAAGTGAGAAGCTGCGATCCGCCGCCGCCGTGAACCGGACGGTTATGGTGCGCCGCCATGTGATTAGAACTCTCTAGATTCTGTTGTACCGACGAGTAAGCCTGCCGTGCACTGGTTAGATTGCCGGATTGCAGAGCCGATCCCAGTTTGCTGAGATCCTGCTGCATTTGTGTGCTCAGGAGACCGGAACTGGTGGCGCTGCTGTTCAGAGACCCGAAAAGTTGCTGCGCGCTACTCAAATTGCCGGATTGCAGAGCCTGCGTCAGTTGCTGAAACTGCGTCCCCTGAGCCTGGTTTGCATTCTGCAGAATGTTGGCTTGATTCAGTCCATTGCTAGAAGAGATCGCGGATACCGACATTGGTCAACTCCTTCTACAACTGAGAGACGATTTCTCGGGTGCAAGCCACTTGCCAGAATCATCCTTGGCTCCAACCGGGTTGAAGCTGCTGATTCCATTCGAGCGCGGCGCATTCGGGTGCAAGCACGTTCCCGGGATTGGATCACTCGCAGGCAATTGTTGCCTCCTTCCTAAATTGTTGACCGGTAAAGTATGCCCGAACCCCATCCCGGCTCAGGCTTTGCCCGGTTGCACGCGCGAAATGACATAGTTTTGCCAAATTGATGACAGTTGCGATTCCTGAACTTCTCAGGTCAGGGCCTCTGCTTCGTCGACGACAACGAAAACGCTCTAAATCTTTTTCACTGAGGTTGAATTTTGATTGAGGTTTGAATCGAGCCGAGGCGCGCCGTGCCGAATGTAGGCGCGGGCGTCCTCGCCCGTGCGGGATCGGAAGTTAAGCATGGCGCGCCCGGAGGAATCCGAACTTGAAGCACTTAGCGGCCGTCAGCGAAGCGTGAGCCTACAGCCGAAATCCTGAAAGATCTCTGGAAGGCCTTATTTTGTTGATTGCAACTGTTGCAGATCGGCTAGCACTTGCTCGCTGTGACCTTGCGGACTGACCTTGAGATAGACCTTTCTGATTACACCCGTGGGATCAATCAAGAAAGTATTGCGCGCCGCCAAAGTCATCCCGTTGTATTCCATGATCGAGCCGTATTTTTCGACGACCGCGTGGTTGGAATCCGCGAGCAGCTTAAAGTTCAAACCTTCTTTGGTGCAGAAGCTTTTGTGAGAATCCACGTTGTCCACACTGACCCCTAGAATCACGGCATTCAGTGGAGTGTATTTGTCGAGGTCGCGTTGGAAATTGTGAGCTTCGATGGTGCAACCGGATGTGAAGTCTTTGGGATAGAAATAAAGCACAACCCACTTGCCCTTGAACTGATCGAGCGATACCTGCGCGCCTTCCTGGTTGGGCAGGCTGAAAGCCGGGGCTGGATTGCCCACGGCGGGTGGCTGAGGCTGATCTGCGGCAACCGCAAAAAGCGCAACCAAACTTAGGAGAAATACGGCGAAGGTTTTCATGATGCCCCCTTGGATTGCTAGCAATGATAAATGAAGACCACTAGGCTTTGGCAAGTAGACGGAAAGCGAATCGCCAGGCGGCAGTGAAGGATCTGGGTGAAATGGTGCGCCCGGAGAGATTCGAACTCCCGACCTACAGCTCCGGAGGCTGCCGCTCTATCCAGCTGAGCTACGGGCGCCCACCAGTCTTCCAGTGTACATGCGGAGCTTTACCCTATCAATTGTTGGACTGAAAGTCGGCGTCAGCGGGCCATGACGCCGAACTGAGTAGTTTGTTCGCGGCCCAACGAGGGAAATCTAGTATCGGTTCCGGCCGCCGCCCCCACCGCCGTGTCCGCCTCCGCGGCCACCACGATCGCGCCCGCCTCCGCCGCCTCCCCCGCCGCGCTCGACTTTAGGACGCGCTTCATTGACGTTTAAAGTGCGTCCGCCGATCTGAGTGCCGTTCAGCGCCGCGATGGCTTTCTCTCCGTCTTCCGCGCTGGTCATCTCCACGAAGCCGAATCCGCGAGAGCGCCCGGTATCCCGGTCGGTCATAATGCTGACCCGGTCCACCTGCCCGTGTACCTCGAAAAGCTTGCGCAGTTCGTCTTCCGATGTGTTGAAGTCGAGGTTCCCAACAAAGATGTTCTTCACGCGAATTGCCTCTGAGTGAGCTATTTGAGCGTGGGCGACTTCGGCGCAACTGGGAGGCTGGTTGGCCAAGCCGAAAGCCAAAGTTGACGAACAGTCAAATGCGCAGGAAGTATAGCAGGTCTACTACTGGGGAGGAGCTATTCCGGTTCGGTCGGGCAGAGCGCGAGCAAGCGCAAACAGGCGAAAGCCGCGCCCGACGCCGATTCAATCCAGCTCCAGACTCTTGATGGTGGTCTTCAACATTGCTGCCGAGTGGCAAAGCTTCTCAACCTCTTCTTTGTCAAGCTCTAGATGAAGCACCTGTTCAACTCCACCGCGGTCCACTACAGTAGGCAAGCTAAAGCAAACATCAGTCAATCCATGGTAGCCGCGAATCAGACTTGAAATAGAGAGTACAGTACTCTGGTCGCGCAGGATCGCCTGAGTGATGCGCATGAGTCCGGCAGCGACGGCGTAGAAGGTTGCGCCCTTACGCTCGATGATCTGGTAAGCGGCATCTCGCGTCTGCAAGAAAATGTTTTCCATCGCCTGCCTATCATCGGGAATGCCTTGAGCCTTGCAGAACTGTGGCAAGCGCATGCCCGCAATGTTGGCGGACGACCAGACGGGCACTTCGCTGTCGCCGTGCTCACCAATGACATACGCGTGCACGCTGCGCGCATCCACACCAAAATGCTGGCTGAGCAAATATCGGAAGCGCGACGTGTCCAGGATGGTGCCAGAGCCGATCACGCGTTCGGAAGGCAGCCCAGAGAGCTTTAACGCCGCGTAAGTCAGAACGTCAACCGGATTGGTTGCGACCAGCAAGATCCCGTGGGGATTGTGCTTGGCTACCTCGGGGACGACGCTGCGCCAGGTCGCTGCATTCTTCTTAACCAAGTCGATGCGAGTTTCTCCCGGCTTCTGGTTACCTCCCGCCGCCAGCACCGTCACCGCCGCGCCCGCACAATCGGAGTAATCGCCCGCCCAGATTCGCGTTGGATATGCGAAGGGAACGGTGTGATTGAGATCCATGGCCTCGCCTTCAGCCTTGGCGTGGTTGGCATCGATCAGGACGATCTCAGCCGCAAGCCCGCTCAGCAACAAGGCATAGGCGAAGGTCGCGCCAACGCTGCCGACGCCAACCACCGCAACTCGCGTAGGGCGAGGATGTGCGCGGGGTTCAGTTGTCAATCGATCCTTCTCCTTGATCTGTCATTCTGAGCGCAATGGTTCGATTCGCTCGCGAATCGAACGAAGAGTCGAAGAATCCTGCACATCGGATCGTGCGAAGAATCGTCAAGGCATTTCGACCATGACGGCAGAGCGTGTCGTAGCGATCTTTCGACTACTTCGCTCAATATGACAAGGCTAGCACCCGTCCACCTTCCAGTATCCATCCCGTTGAAAGCCGAGCTGCAGCAGGTGATTCTTGGGATCGTGACGCTTGCCGCAGTTGGGACATTTCAGATAGCGGTGCCACGCAGTGCCCTGCCGGTCGTAGTTTTCAGAGACCGCGAAGGTTGTGCCGCAACTGCAGGGCACGAGGTACAGCTTCAAATCGGCCTCGACCCCCGAAGTCGATTTGCGGGCCATCAGCGTTCTTCTTCTGCCATCGCCATCGAACTCCTCTTCCGTTTGTTGGCTTGCAGGATTTTCTTGCGCAGGCGCAACGATTTGGGAGTGACCTCAACAAACTCGTCGTCAGCGATGAATTCAATCGCCTGCTCCAAATTGAGATTGCGAAACGGTACCAGGCGAACCGCAATATCGGATGTCGAAGACCGCATGTTGGTCAGCTTCTTTTCACGGACGACGTTCACGTCAAGGTCGTTGTCTTTGGCGTTTTCACCAATGATCATGCCTTCGTACACGTCGACGGTAGGGCCGACAAAAAGTTCTCCGCGCTCCTGCAGGCTATAGAGAGAGTACGGTGTAGTCACTCCCGCGCGGTCGGAAACCAGCGCGCCCGTCAGGCGGTGCGGAATCTCGCCCTGCCATTCGATGTAGCCATCAAACAGAGAGTTCATTACGATGGTGCCGCGAGTGTCGGTGAGCAACTGGCTGCGCAGCCCGATCAGTCCGCGGCTGGGCACTCGGAACACAATCCGGACGCGGCCATATCCGTGATTGTGCATGTTGAGCACTTCGCCTTTACGCGCGCCCAACTGTTCCATCACCACGCCTACGAACCCTTCCGGCACGTCGACCGTAAGTTTCTCGATCGGCTCCATGAGCTTGCCATCGACGCGCTTGGTGACGATCTCCGGCTTTCCCACCATGAGTTCGAAGCCTTCACGACGCATCATCTCTATAAGGATCGAAAGCTGCAGCTCGCCCCGCCCCATCACGATGAACGAATCCGTGGTGGCAGTGTCCTCTACGCGCAAAGAAACATTGGTCAGCAACTCTTTCTGCAGACGTTCTCGCAGATTTCGGGAGGTCACATACGTGCCCTCGCGTCCGGCGAACGGCGAAGTGTTCACTGTGAAGAGCATGGCAATCGTGGGCTCATCAATGGTGATGTGCGGCAGCGGCGCCGGGTTCTCCACGTCAGTAATGGTTTCGCCAATCGTGATGCCTTCGACCCCGGCCACGGCGATGATGTCGCCCAGCGTGGTCTCGGTGATGTCAGTTCGCTTCAAACCGGAAAATGAAAACAGCTTCGTGATTTTCGTTTTGTGCATCGTGCCATCCAGCTTGGCAATGACCACGTCTTCACCGGTGTGCATGGTTCCATTGAACACGCGCGCGATGGCCAAGCGTCCCAGATAATCGCTGTAGTCAAGATTCGCCACCAGGATTTGCAGCGGCCCGGCCATGTCGCCTTTTGGCTCGGGGATCGTTTGGACGATGGTCTCGAACAGAGGCTGCAGATTTACACCGCCGCCTTTTATGTCGACCGAGGCAGTTCCAGCTTTGGCGTTGGTGTACAAAACCGGAAAGTCGAGCTGCTCTTCTTTGGCATCGAGATCGATGAAAAGGTCGTAAACCTCGTTCAACACTTCTTGCGGGCGAGCGTCAGAGCGGTCAATCTTATTAATTACGAGGATCGGGGCAAGGTGAGCCTCCAGCGCCTTGCTGAGAACATAGCGCGTTTGTGGCAGTGGGCCTTCACTGGCATCGACCAGCAGCATGACGCCGTCAACCATCTTCAGGGCGCGCTCGACTTCTCCGCCGAAGTCGCTGTGGCCGGGTGTGTCGACGATGTTGATCTTCACGTCGTGATAGAGGATCGCCGTGTTCTTGGCCAAGATAGTGATGCCGCGCTCGCGCTCCAGATCGTTCGAATCCATCACGCGTTCAATGATGTGCTCGTTGGAACGAAAAGTGCCGCTCTGCTGCAGCATGGCGTCGACCAGCGTGGTCTTTCCATGATCGACGTGGGCAATAATAGCGATGTTACGAATGCTGGAACTCAATGAGACTTCCTTCCCGATGACCGATAACACGGCCTACTACCACTTTACTATGCGCGGGAGAAAGCGGCGAGACCCATAGGACGATGAGAAAAACTCGAGACTCGGCGTCCTCGCCAAGTCAAATGGGACTGGCGCGGACGCCCGTCCTCCATTGTTCGAAATGTCGTGCGATCTTAGCCTGCTGCCGCCGTCTGCTTGGGCATGGGCTTTCCTGCCAGCCTGCTTTCGGCTTCCTTGACTGCGCGGCGGGCTGCCACGATGGCTTTACTGGTAGTCGACTCGGGGCCTTCCGAATCCGTGTTAGCGAAGAACACGCGGTCCATCGGTTGCCGTGCCAAGGGCTGTACCTTCGTGTAGAGACCGGGCGTCGACATATAAAGAGGATGGCCCCGGCGATAAATGTGAACTTCGATGGGATCGACATTGGAGCCAGGGAAAAGCTTCTGAAAGTCGTCCAGCACACTGGCGGCTTTCTTACGCGCACCAGATTCGGTGAGCAGGTATCCGCGATCGTCTTCGCTCATCGGCGTATAGCAAGTGAGGATGTTGTACTTCTGCTTGTAGCCCGGCTGGTTGCGGATAGTCCAGTCCGCCACGATGAAATCGGTAAACGAGTTTCCCGGGCACCACGTGTCATAGCTCTTATTGAAGACCGGCTTGTCGAAAATCAGGTTCACCACCGCGTATGGAATGTAGCGGATTTGATGCATGACATCGCTTTGATTTTCCGAAAGACCCTGCACGATGCGCCGGGTAATAAACTTAGGACTAGCCATGATTACCGTTTTCGCGGCCACTGTCTTCAGTTCCGCACCTTGCATATAGGTGACTTGCACTTCGTTGCTGTCTGGAACGACGGCCACTGTGGTAGCGCCCAATTGCATGTGGTCTACGAATTTGGCCTGCAGAATCTCGGACAGCCTCTTCGTAATCACGCCTAGTCCGCCGGGCCAGGTGTAGAACTCGGGTACAGTGTCCGCCCCAATCTCTTGGATTTCATCAATGCCGAGTGCGGCGGCAGTGTCTTCGGTAGCGGCCCCCCAGTTAGAAGGGCCGTAGTTATCCCACCATTGCTTTACCTCGACCGGGTAGCCTTTCATGAAATTAGAAAAGGGAACGTTGTAGAGTTCCGTGGCCCGTTTCTCCAGGTCGATTGCGAGCATGTCTTTCTTGAACTTCTTGAAGCCCTCACGGACAGACGTGGGGTATGGCAATTTATCGAGGCCTTCGGCCCAGGTGTTGGCAATCCATTCGCCTTGGATAATGGTGCTGTCGCGATCATAGATGGGCAGAGGCTCGAGGCCGATTTCTTTGGCGAAGCCATAGGCGTACTCACTCTTGCCGAGAAACGCCGACCCGGTGGCATATGCGCTTCCCTGATACTCCATCAAATAGGCATTGCCGCCCCAATGCGGTTCTTTTTCCAACAAGAGGAAATCGCGACTGCGCAATAGATAAGCCGCAGTGAGGCCGCTCACACCGCCCCCGACGATCACGACATCGTGGCGCGCCGAGACTGGTGGCCGGGAGAAGATTTTGCCATCGCGCACCTGGTGGCAGATGCGATTGTCTTCTCCGTCCACTGCCGGTTGCGTCGTCTCGGCTGCCAATAGAGAAAGATCAACCGGACAGCCGGCTGCAACCGATCCCGCGACAACGAACTTAATGAAGTCCCTGCGATTTGTAGTCATAACGCAATTCTTCTCCTGATACTGGAGGCTGGGCGTCCTCGCCCGGTTTTGGACAGGCGAAGACGCCCGTCCTCCATAATTCGCCGCACTTTACACGGTCACCTCTGGATGCTCCGCATTCATCCGCAGCCGGTACCAACTCACGATCGCGATCAGAGAAAAAACAAAAATAATGCTGGATATGGCGTTAATCTCCGGTGTGATGCCCCGCCGCAGCCTGCCCCAGATTTCCAGCGGCAGCGTGTTATCGCGCCCAATCAGAAAAAAGCTCACAGCAATCTCATCCATTGACAAAGTGAAGATCAGCAAAGCCGCGCCAATGATGGATAAGCGCAGGTTCGGAATCGTAACCCGCCAGAACGTCTGCCAATAATTTGCGCCAAGATCGAGCGAAGCTTCCTCCTGCGCGCGATCCAGTTTTTGCAAGCCGGCGAATACTTCAGTCGTAGCGACGGAGATCAAAGCCGTGCCGTGGCCCAGCACAATTGTCAGCAGGCTTAGCTTCACGTCCGCTTCGCGAAACAACATCAACAGCGAAAGCCCCGTGATAATGCCTGGAAGAATCAGCGGCAGCAGGACAAGCCGCCGGAAAAGAGCTTTTCCCGGAAAGTTTGCGCGATCGAGAGCCAACGCAGCCGGGATGCCAAAGGTCAGCGAAATCGCCATCGCCGCGATTGCAACGATCAGGCTGTTCAGGACCGATTCCCAAATAGCGTCGTCAGCAAAAAGCATGCGATACCAATCCAGGGTCAGGTTGCGCGGAGGGAATCCACCAACTCCCGATCCGTTGAACGAGTAGACGATCAAAGTCACGATCGGAAGATAAAGAAACGCGAAGACAACAATAGCGTGCCACGGCAACCAGCGGGAACTGCTGCGAGCGGCGCTCATCGGAAGCTCCATTTCTTTTCCAGCTTCTCCGAGAGAAAGAGCAAGCTGACGACAAGCAGCAGCATGCAGAGCGAGATAGCAGCTCCCAAAGGCCAGTTATAAGCCGCACCGAACAGGCTAACCACGATGTTCGAAATCATGATCCCGCTTGGGCCGCCAAGCAGCAGGGGCGCGAGGAAATCGCCGAGGCTGAGCACAAATGCGAAAGTTGCTCCGGCCAGCACTCCGGGAATCGAAAGCGGAAAAATCACCCTCCAGAAAGTTTGGAACGGAGATGCTCCCAAATCATGCGACGCCTCAACCAGATTGCGCGGAATATGTTCGAGCGCAGCGTAGATCGGCAAAACCGCAAACGGCGTGTAGATATGGGTAAGCGTGAGGACCACCGCGAACGGACTGTAGAGCAAAAACTCCAGAGGATGTTTCGTTAGGTGCACGTACTGCAACAGAGTGTTCAGGACGCCATCACTGCCTAAGATCGTTTTCCAGGCGTACGCGCGAACCAAGTAACTGACCCACAGCGGAATAATCACCAACTGATAGAACAGATCTTTTCTCGCGCCCGCATAGAACGAGAGATAGTAGGCCAGAGGATACCCCAGCAGCAGGGAAAACATCATGACGCGGGCCGCAATCCACATCGACCGAAAAAGAGTTTGCAGGTAGACGTTCACGCGGAAAAGTTCGCGGTAGTTGTCCAGCGTCCAAGAGTGGACGATGGTTTGTGACGGCGAGACCGACCAGAAGCTGTAACAAAGAAGCAGCGCATAGGGAACGACCAGAAACACCGTCACCCAAAGCAGCGGCGGCAGCGTGATGGCGACTCGGTATGCGCGGGAAAACATTATCTCGATTAGCCTCTTTGCGGGGACTCGCGGATCGGCACCGCGTCGGCCGGGAAGAATTCCAAATGCAAATCCCCTTGCCGGTTCTCGCGAGTCGCAGTTCTTACCGATAGAGTCAGTCCATCTCCACAAATAACTTGCAATAACTCCGTAGCGCCGTGAAAAGCCTGATGCTGAATCCTGCCTCGAAGGGTGACGACATTGATGTCAGGGGCTCTCTCCGGATTTACGATTCGAATATTCTCCGGTCGCAGGGAAAACAAAGCGGGGCCTTCGGGCAGACCAACTCTCCACGAGAGCGAATTGCAACGAGCCATTCCAGACTTTACTTCGCCGCGCAGCAGGTTGGTGTAGCCGATGAACTGCGCCGTATACGCCGTCGCGGGATGGCTGTAGATTTCGCGCGGCGACGCCACTTGTTCAAGTTCACCCATGCGCAATAGCGCAATGCGGTCGGACATGACCATGGCTTCTTCCTGGTCATGGGTCACGAACACGAAGGAAATACCGACTTCTCTTTGCAGCGACTTCAACTCCACCTGCATCTGCCGGCGTAGATTCGCGTCCAGGGCCGAGAGCGGTTCATCCAGCAGCAAAAGGCGTGGCCGATTTACCAGGGCACGTGCCAGCGCAATGCGCTGCTGCTGCCCGCCGCTGATTTTGGCCGGTTTCGAGCTTGCGAAAGCAGTCATCTTAACCATGGCCAGCGCCTCGGACACGCGGGCCGCAATCTCGTTTTTCGGAAGCTTGGCCACGCGCAGCCCATAGCCCACGTTTTCTTCGACGGTCAAATGCGGGAAGAGAGCATAGTGTTGAAACACTGTATTGACGCGACGGCGGTAGGGAGGCAGCACGTCGAGCCGTTCGCCTTCCATTAAAATTTCGCCAGAATCAGCGCCCTCGAAACCGGCAATGATGCGCAACAGCGTCGTCTTGCCCGATCCACTCTCGCCGAGAATAGTCAGGAACTCACCTTCCGCAATTTGCAGAGAGATGTCGCGAAGTACCGGATTTTTCCCGAAGGACTTGGCAACATTTCGGATGGCAAGCAGAGGCTGCACGCCGGATGTGTTTGAACGATCAACCGCGGGTTCGGTAGTCGTGGCCATGTCGTTAAGTGCAACCGCATTGGACGACGGGCGTCCTCGCCCGTCCGGCTGGACGTTCAGCCCGCCTCCACTTCCTTTATTGTGCCGCCTTTACTTCGTTCCAAATCTCAACGTACTTCGCACGACGCGGAACGTCCTGCCAAAAGTAGATGTGCCTTTGATAATTGTCCACATCATCAAGATGCAGGCTCTTAACTTGCGCCGGCGTCATGTACTGTGCCGCCTGCGGATTCGCTGGCGTGTAACCGGTCACATCCGCGACCTGCTTTTGCGTCTGCGCTTCAATCATGTACTCGAGAAACTTGTAAGCCAGTTCCTTGTTTTCACTACCCGCGGTAACCATCAAGTGGTCGATCCAGCCGGTAGTGTTTTCTTTTGGAATAGTTTCGCCAATCGGAAAATTGAGCTTGCGAAGCTGGTTGGTCATCAGCGGCCATCCCATGGCCAAGATGACTTCGTGGTTCTGAAACAGGTTCGTAAGCTCACCCCCGCTCGACCACATTTTTCGAATATTGGGCTTCAACTCCAGCAGCTTTTTCTTGACCGCATCCAGCTCTGCATCGCTGAGGTTGTAAAGGTGAGTGGGATCAGGTTTGTCGAAGCCCAGAACCTGCGCCGCCATGTAGACCGTCGAGAGTTCGTCCCAGACGGAAATCTTGCCCCGGTATTTCGCATCCCAAAACACATCCCAACTATCGGGCGGTTGCGGAAACGCGGTCGTGTCGTAAAGCATCGGGTTCGGCCCCCACGTGAAGGGCACACCGTAAACCTGTTCCTTAACGCGCACCAGCGGAAGGGAAGTGAGCTGGGGCGAGAGCTGGTTGTAGGCCGGGAACTTCGAAAGATCAAGCTGGGCAGCCAATCCAGCCTTAGCGATCGAAGTGGCAACGTCGCTCGACGGTGAAATTACATCGTAATTGCCTGCGCTCCCGCCGCGTAGCTTGGCAACCAATTCGTCGCTCGAACCCATGTACGAGACGGTAACTTTGCAGTGGTTTTGCTCCTCAAAGCCGTGCACGAAAGATGCATCAGCGTAGCCTTCCCAGACCAACAGGTTGAGCGTGGGGGTCTTCTTGGAGCAAGCCCCAAGCATGAGAATCGATGCTGCCAACAACGCGATCAGAAAGCGTCGGGTCATCAGTAAGCCTCCACAATCCCAGCCACTAGCATTGCGCCCTCACCTAGAAAGTTGGCGGAGTGTTCACCCAAAGTACTTGCGTTTCGGTGCGGCCCGGATTGAACCAACGATGCGGCGTGGCGCTCTCAAAATAAAAACTGTCGCCCGGCTTCAGTTGGTATTCCACTTCCGCTACGGAAATGTGCAATCGCCCCTGCAAGACGTGCAAAAATTCCTCACCCTCGTGGGTGTAGGATTCGCCGCTGCCCGCGCGGGGCGCAATGCGAAACAGGTGCGGCTCCATCACCGTGTTTCCCCACGCCAGCAACTCCATGCGGACGCCGGGTCCAGCCTCGAGGACTTTGCGTTTGTGCGATGGCACCAATCGGCTATTCGATTCCGCCGCATCGAAAAAATCAAGGATGTTGGTCTTGTAGAATCGCGCCAGCTTTCGTAGAGTGCTCACTGACGCGCTCATATGGGAACGCTCCAGGGCACTGAGAAATCCAACTGAGATGCCAACCCGTTTTGCCACTTGAGCCAAAGATAATCCGCGCCGCAAGCGCATTTGGCGCAGGTGTACACCGATAGCCGCGCTGCCGTTTGTGACCGGACGCACCAGGCCTTCGCGCTTCAGCAATTGCGCAATAGCAGGCGCGTTCAACCCGCGCACCTTTCGCAAGAAGCGCGCGCGCTTGAGCAGCTTCACATCTTCAGGAGAATAAAGGCGGTATTTGCTGATGGTGCGGTGAGGCCGAGTGAGACCCAGGCTTTCCCATGATCGTATTACCGACGGAGAAACGCCCACCAGGCGGGCCACATCGCCGATTTTCAAATAAGGTTTTGGATCGGCGGCCTTCATCTCTAAAACTGTGCTCCCATGTCTCTTGCAGGATTGCTCACACCGCCATTTTTTGCTTGACAGTTGTGCTGAAGGTTCTCTAACCTTGCGCGATTATAGCAAGGTTTGATTTTCGCGCAAGCATTGTTAGTTGGCAATCTTCCACCCTGAATCGGGAGGTGCTCAATGCGTCCGTCTCTGAGGCATCGTGCGCTAGCTTTCTTGCTCGCACTTGGCTTATTCACTCTTCCTGCGTTCTCCCAGAGCACCAGCGGCCGAATCGTCGGGCGTGTCGCTGATCCCACCGGCGCGGTTCTGGCTGGCGTAAAGATTACGCTGACCAACGATGCTACCGGCGCAAGCCGCGACACTCAGACCAATGCCAGCGGCGATTACAATTTTGTGGAAGTCACGCCCGGCAGTTATCGAGTCGAATTTGAGCTCGCCGGTTTCAAGAAGAATGTCCAGACCAGCGTGCTCGTCAACGTCAACCAGGTGGTCACGCTGAACTCGGTGTTGCAGATCGGTGGGACTCAGGAGGTTGTCGAAGTTACCTCCGAAGCTCCTCAAGTCGACACCACGAGTACACAACTCGGAGCTGTCATCAATAACCGCTCAGTGAATGAGTTGCCCCTGAACACGCGCGATACTTATCAATTCCTGCAACTGCAGCCTGGCGTGCAAGCGCAGCTCGGAAATGGCAATGGCAGCTTATTCTACGGGTCGCAGGATACGGGCTCGGTTTCGGTGAACGGTGGCCGCACCCGCGCCAATAACTTCAGCGTGAACGGCGGCGATGCCAATGATCAGTTCGTGAATCTCCCGACCATACAGCCGTCTCCCGATAGTGTCGAAGAGTTTCGCGTCATTACCAACACCTTCGACGCGGAGTACGGCCGGAATTCGGGTTCGGTCGTGAACGTAATCACGAAGTCCGGCACCAACAACTTTCATGGCGACCTCTTCGAGTACTTCCGCAATACGATCCTGGACGCGCAAGGCTACTTCAATTCCACGCGCCCGCAATGGAATCAGAACCAGTTTGGGGGGACTATCGGCGGACCCGTCAAGAAAGACAATAGTTTTTTCTTTGTTTCCTATGAAGGACGTCGTATCCGGCAGGGAATTCCCGGCGACGTGCTGAACGTTCCTACCGCAGCGCAAAGGGGCGGAGATTTCTCCGGAGTCGGCGGCTTCGCCAACGGTGGCTCGATCTCAGATGCGTTCGTAGCCAGCGCTCTCAATGGTCGAGCCAACGGCGGCACGAGCTGTCCGAACGCGATCAACGCGCTTGGTGGTGCGACGCCAGCGGCAGGAGTGGCCTGGTCCTCGATCTTTCCGACCGGTGTGATTCCCACAGCGTGCCAGGATCCCGTCGCCGTCAACCTCATGCAGCAATTTGTTCCGTCGCAGAACGTCGGAACGGGTCTGAATCAAGCCGTGCCGGTGAGCACCGATAACGAAGATCAGTTCACAGTTCGCTTTGATCAGAAGATCACGAGCCGTCAGAATTTTAGCGCTTATTACTACTTCAACGACATCCGGCAGCTGCAGCCGTACAACGATTTTGAAGCAGCGGGCGCGACTGTCCCCGGCTTCGGCAATTTCAACAACAACCGCTATCAGCAATGGAATTTGAGCCACACCTGGACGATTACCAATGCCGTCGTGAACGAAGCACGGTTTAACTACATGCGGCAGGGGCAGCTCGGTTTTCTCAAACCGCAAGCGACGAATGCGGTAACCGCCTCGTGCACGGGTGGGGCCGCAGCTTTCTGCTTCACCGGCACGTCGGATTCTGCCCCGATCAACGCGCTCCTCGCCGGCTCTGGCATTCCCGCCGGGAAAGGTGGAATTACTCCTGGCCTGCCCGCGGACATCACGGGAGTTCCCTACGTCAACATCAGTGGAGGAGCTTCGTTTGGGAATAACTTCGAAGGTTTTCTTCCGCAGGTCGGCAACAGTTTTCAGTGGTCGGATAATTTGACTTGGGTCAAAGGCAACCACACTTTCAAGTTTGGTGTCGATATCCGCCGAGCCCGGTTCGATCAGTACTACTATTTCGACGTGAACGGCGAGTTTACCTTCAACAATTCCGGACCAAACGCAATCCTCCCGGGCGACGGCGATAACTATGCCGAGTTCCTTCTGGGCCTGACCGATACCTACACGCAAGGATCTGGACAGCGTGAGGACATTCGCGCCACCGCGGTTTATCCCTTCGTGCAAGACAGCTGGAAGATTAAGCCCAACCTGACTCTCAACTACGGCCTTCGCTGGGAACTGAATACCCCGCTCACCGACATCACCGGAACCGTCGAGACCTTCCGCCCCGGACAGAATTCCACGCTCTACCCCTGCGCATTGTCGCCCCTAAGCCAGGCTTATTTCGGCGTCAGCACCTCCAATTGCAACGCCGTTGGAGTAACTCCAACAGGGTTGGTTGTGCCGGGGGACAAGGGCGTTCCGGCGGCCATGACGAGTACTTATTACAAGGCATTTGCGCCACGGGTTGGAATTGCGTACAGCCCGAATTCCAGCGGCGGCTTCATGGGGAAGCTTTTCGGCAACAATGGCGCAACCAGCATTCGCGCCGGTTGGGGACTCTTCTACAACCCGATGGAAGAACTCGTCCTCGCGCAATTCGGTGCTGAGCCTCCGTTCGGAGGCAGTTCATCACTGTTCAACACTTTTTTCAACACTCCGTTCGTTTACCAGGCAGGAGGATCGCCCGCTCCGAACCCCTTCAACGGAATCCTCACTCCGACTCCCGGACAGCCTGTGGATTATTCCCTCTTTCGCCCTCTACTTCTTTATGGTGAGTTCGAACCGCACTTGCGCACACAATACACTTCGCAATACAACCTGACCATTCAGCGCCAGCTCACAAAAGACATGATGCTGCAGCTCGGTTACGTGGGGTCAGAAGGGCATCGCTTGCTGGCTTCGCACGACATCAATCCCTCGACTCCCCAGACCTGCCTCGACATGTATAACCTTTACAACCTGAATCCGAACTACGTGACCTCGTTTGGAACACCGACGCAGTGCGGCCCGTTCCTTGAGGACACACAATGGAGCGTAACTGTCCCCAATGGCTTTCAATTCCACATGCCGAGTGGCCAAGTCGTCACGGGCACTGGACAGACTCTGCAGTTCGTGGGACTGCGTCCTTACTCGTCGCCGAGCTGTAACCCGTTCACCGGAGCGGGCTGTCCCGCTGATGGGATTCCAGTATTTAGCGATGTCTTCGCCGAAGACACTATCGCGAATTCCAGTTACAACGCATTCGAAGCCATGCTCGAAAAGCGCTTTTCGCATGGCTTGCAGTTCCAGGCTTCTTACACGTTGAGTAAGTCCCTGGATGATGGATCAACCTTTGAGGAAACCCTTAACCCGTTCAACTATGCCTCCAGCCGCGCACTGTCGCTGTTCAACTCCAAGCAACGCTTCGTGGTCAGCTATGACTGGGAGTTGCCGCTACCGGAACATAAAGGTTTCGCCGGGAAGGTGTTGAATGACTGGGCCGTCTCTGGCATTACCCAATTTCAGAGCGGCTTTCCCATTCGTCTAGATACCGAAAACGATAACGAACTGATTGCCAGCATCTTCTTTCTCGGCACCGAAGCGCCGCAGCAGGTAGCGCCATTTCAGAAGCTCAACCCCAAGAGCAACGCTGGTTTCTGGTTCAACCCCAATGACTTTCAAGATCCCCAACTGGGTCACTTCAATATCGGCACGCAGCGCAGCATCTGTTGCGGCCCGGGGCTTCAGCAATGGGACTTCTCCGTTCATAAGAAAATCGCATTGACCGAAGACAAGTATTTCCAGTTCCGGGCGGAGATGTTCAACATTTTCAACCATACCAATTTTTACAACCCGGACGGTCATTTCTCCGATGGCCCGACTTTATTTGGTAAAATTACACAAGCCCAGGATCCGCGCCTGGTGCAGTTTGCGTTAAAGTTCATGTTCTAGCCTGAAACCGGGCGGCTGAGGCTGCCCGGACACTCTAATGGCCGCACAGGCGGCTTGAGATTCCTGGAGACCCGGATGTACCCCGAATTGCAGAAGGAGCTCGATACCTTCGAGCGTCGCACGCCCAAGTCCGCCGAATCCCACCAAAAAAACTTGAAGCGCATTCCACTCGGAGTCGCCAGCAACTACCGCGCCTACGATCCTTATCCGATATTCGTGAAAGAGGGAAGCGGCTCGCATTTCCGCGATCTCGATGGCAACGATTACCTCGATCACAACCTCTGTTTCGGTGCGCTGATGGCCGGTCATTGCCATCCCGCAGTCATGAAGGCCGTCGAAAAGCGTCTGAGCACCGGAACCATGTTCGGCATGCCGCACGACATGGAATGGGAACTCGCCGAAGAGATATGCGATCGCTTTCCAGTTGAGATGGTCCGCTTCGGCAGCAGCGGTACGGAAGCGACCATGCATGCTATCCGCCTGGCGCGAGCCGCTACGGGCCGCGATAAGATTCTCAAATTCGAAGGCGGATACCACGGGTTGCACGACGCGGCCCTGGTCAGCGTGAAACCTCACGCCCCAGATTTCGGCGACGTAAATGCGCCCACTTCCGTTCCTGGCGGTCTGGGCGTGCCCAAGACGAGCATCGCCAACATCCCCGTCGCCACGTTCAACGATCTCGCCAGCGTCGAGCTTCGTTTCAAACAGAACCCCGGAGAAATCGCCGCCATCATCCTTGAACCGATCATGATGAATGTCGGCCTTTGCATTCCGCAGCGCGGATTCCTCGAAGGCTTGCGCGAAATCGCGACCAAGAATGGCGCGCTGCTCATCTTCGACGAAGTAAAGACCGGCGCGAAACTCAGCTGGGGAGGAGCTTCCGAATACTTCGGCGTGAAGCCCGACATGATCTGCCTCGCCAAGTCAATCGGCGGTGGTTTGCCGTTGGCCGCCTTCGGCACACACAAGTCCGTGATGAATCTGATCTCGGAGCACAAGGTTTTTCACGGCGGCACGTACAATACGAATCCCGTCTCAATGGCCGCGGGCCTCGCGACCTTCCGCGAAGTGCTCACTCGCGCGAACTACGCTCATGTCGATAAGCTCAGCCAAAAACTAACGGCCGGTTATCGCAAGACGATCGCGAAGGTCGGCCTGCAAGCCTACATCGCGAGCGCGGGCGCGAATGGAGCCCTCATGCTTTATCCGAAGGAGATCCGCAACTACCGCGATTGGACAACGATCGACATCGACCTCTGGCGTCACTATTGGTTCGCCATGGTCAACCGCGGAGTCATGCCGCAACCTTACTGGTGGGACGAGCAGTGGACGATTTCGGTCCAGCACACGGATGCCGATATCGACAAGCATCTTGCAGCCTTCGAGGATGTGGCGCCCGCGCTGGCCAAGGCCCAGCAGGAACGGACAGCCGAAGTAGTGGCCCACTGAACGACGAGGTGAGAACAGGCTCACGTGGGGGACAGCCGCCCCCGGCTGTCCCGCGGAGCAAAGCTCCGCAGCGGTTTCGCATCAGGAGCGCGGTTTCAGCCGTTGCACGACCGTAACGATTTGTCATTCGGAGCGGAGCGAAGAATCTGCTGTTCTGGCGCCGGCACAATGCTGATTTCTGGCTTCGCTCGAAACGACAACAGGTACCGATAAGGACCAAGGACTGCTCTTTTGTCAGCCGATACCCAAGACGCCAGCCAACCGCACCTGAAGCGCGTCCTCGGCCGCTGGGACCTGGTCCTGCTCTTCGTAGTCGCAGTCTTCAACTTGAACGTCGTGCCGTCGATCGCGGCCAACGGCGGGGTCACCGTCTGGCTCTGGATCATTGCCTTGCTCCTTTTTTTCTGGCCGCAAGGCATTGCCGTCATCGAACTGGCCCATCGCTATCCCGGGGAAGGTGGCGTTTACCTCTGGGCAAAAGAAGTATTCGGCGACTTCCACGGCTTCCTCTCCGGCTGGTGCTATTGGACGAACAACATGCTGTATGTTCCGACGGTGATGCTTTACTTCGTCGGCGTCTCCGTCTTCGCCATGGGTCCGGGCCACGCGGCACTTGCTGACGATAAGACTTTCGCCATGGTCGCCTCGGTCGCTCTGCTCGCGTTGCTAACCGTCCTCAATATTGTCGGCCTCAGCGTAGGAAAGTGGCTGAACAATTTAGGCGGGATCGGCACCTTCGTCGCTGCAGCCGTGCTCATTGGGTTAGGCGTCACTGTCTGGTCGCGCTTTGGAACTCCAGTCACAGCCGCCGATTTCAAAATTCCTGCTGATCCGAAGTTCGTCTTGAACTCGTTCGGCGTGATTTGCTTTGGCCTGGTCGGACTGGAACTCGCCTCTGTGATGGGCGACGAAATTCGCGATCCCCAGAAAACCCTGCCCGGAGCCGTCGCCTGGGGAGGCGTGATCTCCGGCGCTCTCTACGTAGGCGCGACTCTCACGCTCCTGGTCGCCATTGGAAAAAACGACATCAACGTACTGCAAGGAATTGTGCAGGCGGTCAGCCACATGGCCGGTAAAGTTGGTGTGGCTTGGATCATCGCGCCCTTCGCGGTCATGTTGAGCTTGTCGATTGCCGGAATCGGTTCCGCATGGATGGGCGGCTCGGCCCGCATTCCATTCGTTGCGGGCCTCGACTCGTACATGCCCGCCGCCATGGGAAAAGTTCATCCCAAGTACGCGACTCCTTACGTAGCTCTGATCGTGCAGGGGTTGGTCTCGCTGGTCCTGATCGTCCTTAATTTCACACTTTCAGGCGGTGTGCAGGAAGCCTTTCAGAAAATGTTGTCAGCGGCAGTCGTGTTGCAGTTGGTTCCCTTTCTCTACGTCTTCGGGGCCTTGATCAAGTTTGCGGTGCGTGGTTCTCTGCAAGGATGTTATGGCCGAAGCACGCTGATGTTCGCCGGTGTGGCCGGACTCGTAACAACGATCCTGGCGATCGTCGTGGCCTTTTTTCCAGCCAAACAAATCACGTCGCTGTGGAAATACGAAGTCAGTATGTTCGGAATTACGCTAGGTTTCATCGCACTCGCGGTATTTTTCTTCTATGGGTACAGTCGATTGAAAACGCCGGAAACGGTTCCGATTGGCGCAGGCGAGCGAACTTAGTCAACATTGAAATGCGTTCGAGCCAAGCTCGATCATCGCAGGAGGAAATTATGCCGGGTGGAGTGAAGGCTGACGTGCGTAGCTATCAGATGTACGTCAACGGCGAGTGGGTCGACAGCAAATCCACCAAGACTTTTCCGGTTTACGATCCCTCGACCGAGGAAGTGATCGCGCAGGTTCCCGAGGCGAACGCCGATGACGTCAACCGCGCCGTCGCCGCGGCCAAAGCCGCGTTTGAAAGCGGCCCATGGGCCTCCACCACTGCGCAGGAACGCGGACGCGTCCTCTTCCGGTTGGCCGATAAAATCCGGCAGAACACAGCTATGCTGGCGGAGTTGGAATCGCGTAACACGGGCAAACCCATCGTCGAGGCGGAATTCGATATCGCCGACGTCGCGACCTGCTTCGAATATTACGGCGGATTCGCAACCAAGATTCTGGGATACGTGAACCCGGTTCCTGACAATGCCGTGAGCCTCACGCTAAAAGAACCCATCGGTGTTGCGGGACAAATTATTCCCTGGAACTATCCGCTCCTCATGGCAGCGTGGAAGCTCGCGCCAGCCTTGGCCGCGGGCTGCACCTGCGTGCTCAAGCCCGCCGAGCAGACCCCGATCACTGCACTCGAAATGGCCAATTGGTTCGCTGACGTAGGCCTGCCGCCGGGGGTTGTTAACGTCATCACAGGATTCGGCGAAAGCTGTGGTGCGCCCTTGGTGCAGCATCCAGACGTGAACAAGATCGCTTTCACAGGCAGCGCCGCGGTCGGCAAGATTATCGTGAAGCAAGCCGCTGATACCGTGAAGCGAGTCACGCTCGAACTTGGCGGCAAGTCGCCCAACATCTTTTTCGCCGACGCTGACTTCGAAGCCGCCATCGACGGCGCGCTCTTTGGTGTCTTTATCAATCAGGGCGAAGTTTGCTCCGCCGGCAGCCGCATCCTGGTGCAGAAGCCGATCTACAAGAAGTTTGTGGATGCAATGACCGAGAAAGCGAAAAAGATCAAGCTCGGTGCGCCGCTCGATCGCGACACGAAGATGGGCCCGGTCGTTAGCAAAGATCAATATGACCGCGTCCGCTCATATCAGGAACTCGGCAAGAAAGAAGCCAAGCTGGCCATCGGCGGCGGGCGTGCTGAGAAGTTCGCCAAAGGCTACTACGTCGAGCCGACTATCTTCTACGATGTGACCAATTCCGATCGCATCGCCCGCGAAGAAATCTTCGGCCCAGTTGCTTCCGTGATTCCGTTCGAAGACGAGAAAGATGCACTCAAGATTGCAAACGACTCACCCTATGGGCTAGCCGCCGCAGTTTGGACTCGCGACATATTCAAAGCGTTCCGCATCGTGAAGTCGCTGCGCGCCGGAATCGTCTGGGTGAACCACATGCAACCGACCTACGTCGAAGCGCCGTGGGGAGGCTACAAGCAATCCGGTTTCGGCCGCGAACTCGGCCCCTGGGGAATCGAAGAGTATCTCGAAACCAAGCAAGTACATATCAATCTAAACGAAGCCCCGATCGGCTGGTACTGAAACAGGAGATGAATTTGACCAACATTTACCCTGTCATCCTGAGCGCAGTAACTGGTTCGCGAAGCGAATCAGTTACGGAGTCGAAGGACCTCGCGTCGCTTATACGACGATCAAAGCCTGAGGGAATTCGCGCCACAACGTAGGAAACACCATGAACACGATTCAACTTAAAACCCCGATCCCAGGACCAAAATCGAAAGCGCTGGCAGAGCGCCGCAACAACGCTGTTCCCCGCGGGCTATCGCATGGAACTCCGGTGTACGTTGCGAAAGCCGAAGACGCGTGGCTCGAAGATGTCGACGGCAACCGCTACATCGATTTCGCTGGTGGCATCGGCTGCCTCAACATAGGACATCGTCGAGAGCCTGTAATCACCGCCGTGCGCGAACAGCTCGACAACTTTCTGCACACTTGCGTCCAAGTTACGCCATACGAGAGTTACATCCGGCTCGCCGAGCGGATGAACGAAATCACACCCGGCAAATTTCCCAAGAAAACGTTGTTCGTCAACAGCGGAGCCGAAGCGGTGGAGAACGCAGTGAAAGTTGCGCGCGCCCACACCGGACGCTCGGGCATCATTGCTTTTGAAGACGCTTTCCATGGTCGAACCATGATGACCCTGGCGCTCACCAGCAAGACGCATCCTTATAAAGCGGGATTCGCGCCGTTTCCCGGCGATGTGTACCGCATCCCATACGCGTACTGTTATCGCTGCTCGTATTCGCTGAAATATCCATCGTGTGATCTATTCTGTGCGCGCCATCTAGAAGACACATTCAAGCGCGTAGTCGCATCTGAAGATGTCGCTGCTGTGATTGCCGAGCCGGTGTTGGGTGAGGGAGGATTTGTCGTGCCTCCGCCTGATTTTTTCCGCGTGCTGATCGACATTTGCCGCAAGCATAGTGTTCTGTTTATCGCCGACGAAGTTCAAAGCGGCTTCGGCCGAACCGGCAAAATGTTCGCCAGTGAACACTACGGCATCGAACCCGACATCCTGGTCACAGCGAAATCGCTCGGAGGCGGTCTGCCGCTTGCTGCGGTCACCGGTCGAGCCGAGATTATGGACGCGCCGGGACCGGGAGGTCTTGGCGGCACATTCGCTGGCAATCCGCTCTCCTGCGCCGCCGCGCTGGCCGTGCTGGACATCTTTGACCGTGAAAAACTTCTGGCTCGCGCCAACGAAATCGGAAACAAATTCCAGAAACGTGCCAAGGAATGGCAGAAACGTTGGCCGATTATCGGCGACGTGCGTGGCCTGGGCGGAATGCAGGCGATCGAACTGGTAAAGTCCTGCGACAAACGCGAGCCAGCCGCTGACGAGACGAAAGAAGTGACAAAATATTGCTACGAGCACGGCTTGATTACAATCACAGCCGGCTCGTATTCGAACGTGATCCGCGTTCTGGTTCCGCTGGTCGTGACCGACGTGCAGATGGATGAAGCGCTCGACGTGTTGGAATCAGCGTTGCAAACGGTGTCGGAGAAAAGAGCCGCTGTCGCCGTGACCGTGACCACGTAGCGGCGGAGGCCTCGTCCGCCTAGCCGAACAGCGTTTGGCGGCATCGGAAACGTAGCAAGCCACGTCTCTACAGAAACAAAACGTCTCGCGGTGCATGAATCTGAACTGCAATTCTTCGCGGTAGCAGAGGTTTTAAAATGACCGTCGCAGCACCACCGATAACCAAAGTTTCCAACTACATCAATGGCCAATGGGTCGAATCCACCGCCGCTGAATGGACCGACGTCACCAATCCCGCGACCGGCGAGATCATCGCCAAAGCCCCGCTCTCCGATGCCGCCGAAGTTGCGGCCGCCGTGGAAGCGGCCGCCACTGCATATCCCGAGTGGCGCCGCACGCCTCCCGAAGACCGCATCCAGCCGCTGTTCAAGCTGAAGCAACTTCTGGAAGAGCACGTCGACGAGCTGAGCCGCTTGATCACGCAGGAAAACGGTAAGACTTTTACCGAGGCCAAAGCCGAATGGCGGCGCGCCATCGAGAATGTCGAAGTCGCCTGCGGAATTCCGATGATGATGCAGGGCTACAATCTCGAAGACGTCGCGCGCGGTATAGACGAGATCATGATCCGGCAACCGCTCGGCGTGGTCGCGGCGATCACACCGTTCAATTTTCCCGGCATGGTGCCGTTCTGGTTTTTGCCTTACGCGATTGCCTGCGGCAACACGTTCATCCTCAAGCCCTCGGAGCGCGTGCCGCTTACCATCCAGCGAACTTATGAACTGCTCGCTCAGACTGGCTTGCCCAAGGGTGTAGTGAACCTCGTCAACGGCGGAAAAGCTGTCGTCAACGGATTGCTCGATCATCCCAAAGTACGCGCCATCAGCTTCGTTGGATCGACTCCGGTCGCGAAGTATGTCTATGCGCGGGCGGGCGAGAATGGAAAGCGCGCGCAATGCCAGGGCGGTGCCAAGAATCACGTGATCGTTCTCCCCGACGCCGACATGAAGATGGCAACCCAGATCATCAGCGACAGCGCCTTCGGCTGCGCTGGCCAGCGGTGTCTAGCTGTCTCGGTAGCAGTCACGATCGGCGAAGCGCAAAAAACATTTCGCGATGCGATCACAGATTCCGCCGCCAATCTGCGCGTAGGCAACGGCCTGGAAGAAGGTATCCAGATGGGACCGGTAATTTCGGAGCAGAGCAAGTCGAGAATAGAATCGCTGATCGCGGTTGGCGAAAAACAAGGTGCGAAAGTTCTGCTGGACGGACGCAATCCGAAGATCGCAAAGTATGAAGCGGGAAACTTCGTGAAGCCGACAATACTCGACGACGTGCCTCCCACGAGTGAAGTGGCCGACACCGAAATTTTCGGTCCGGTCCTGAGCCTGATTCATGCTCGCGATCTGGACGAGGCTTTGGTCTTTCTCGAGCACAGTCGATATGGCAATCAGGCGTCGTTGTTTACCTCTAGCGGCGCGGCAGCGCGACGCTTCCGCTACGAAGCGCCCGCCGGGAATATCGGAATCAATATCGGCGTAGCCGCGCCCATGGCCTATTTCCCGTTCAGCGGATGGAAGGACAGTTTCTTTGGCATCCTGCACGGCCAAGGCCGCGACGCCGTCGAGTTCTATACCGAAAAAAAAGTGGTGGTGGAGCGCTGGGCCAAAGAACACTCACGCAAGTTCTGACTTTGCGTTTCCTTTGTGAACCTTTGTGTCCTTTGTGGTTGATGCCTTTCGAAATGTCTGGAGCTGGGAAAAACCAATGTCCGACACCATCCAGAAGTACAAAGAGTACGTAATGACCGGCTTCATGAAGCAGGTCGTCCCCATTGTCATCGATCATGCCAGCGGCGCCGTCGTGACTGACGAAAACGGCCGCGAGTACCTGGATTGCTTCTCCGGCATCTCGGTCGTGAACGCCGGACACTGCAATCCCGAAGTGATCGCCGCGGCCAAGGCCCAGATGGATAAGCTGGTCCACTGTTCTTCTTATATCTACCACGTGAAGCCGGTGGCTGATCTTGCGGAAAAGATTGCGCAAATCGCACCACACGGCCTGACCAAAACTTTTTTCGGCAACGGCGGTGCCGAAGCCATCGAAGGCGCGATGAAGCTTGCCCGCCTCTACACCGGCAAGCACGAATACATTTCTCTCCACGCCAGCTTCCACGGACGCAGCTGGGGCACACTCAGCATCACTGGCAACCAGGGCCGCAAGAGACGTGGAGGCCCGTACGCCTCAGGCATCGCATTCGCTCCGGCGCCCTACGCTTACCGTTCGCAATGGCGGAACGATCCTGAAGAGTGCGGACGCCAGTGCGCCAAAGCCATCGACGACGCCATCCGCTTTGCCACCTCCGGCGACGTGGCCGCATTCATCGCCGAGCCGGTCATGGGCGAGGGTGGCATCGTCGTTCCGCCGCCAAACTATTTCAAAGAGGTAAAGAAAGTTCTCGACCAGCACGGCATCCTCTTTATCGCCGACGAAGTCCAATCCGGCTTCGCCCGCACCGGCAAAATGTTTGCCATCGAGCACTACGGAGTCGTCCCCGACATCCTGGTCACCGCCAAAGGCATCGCCGACGGATTCCCCCTGAGCGCCTTCACCACGCGCCCCGAAATCGCCGCCGCCTTCAAACCCGGCGACCATCTTTCCACCTTCGGAGGCAATCCCATCTGCTGCGCCGCCGCTCTCGCCAACATCAATTTCATGGAGAAAGAAAATCTTCCAGCCCGCGCCACCGAAACCGGCAACTACGCCATGACCAAGCTCCACGCCCTGCAAAAGCATCACCCACTCATCGGAGAAGTCCGCGGCCTCGGCCTGATGATTGGCGTGGAGCTGGTGAAAGACGAAAAGCTAACTCCAGCCACCACCGAAGCCGAGAGCATCCGCGACGCCCTGCTACGCAACGGCGTCCTGGTCGGCGTAGGAGGCATCTACGGCAACGTGATCCGCTTCCAACCCCCGCTGATCATCACCCGCCAGCAGATCGACCAGGCCATCGACGCATTTGCGGCAGCATTGCAGGAAGTGGCGCAGCCCGCGGCGGTGTAAAGCAAGAAGATGACGGGTGCCCCAGGTTCGCGTTCGTTCTATGGACGCTAACCTGGGTACATTAATGGTACTTTCGAGGGCTGTATTCCGAGCTGAGGCGGACATAGAGTTTTGCTATGCCCACCGGTCTACAACGTTTTCAACAATCCGGGCAATCCCATTTCCTCACCTTCAGTTGCCACCGTAGACAACCCAAGTTCGCTAATCCGGAGGCCTATGACCTCTTCCTCCAATGTTTGGAGGACATGCGCCGCCGCTTCGCCATGTGCATTTACGGATACGTGGTCATGCCCGAACACGTTCATCTATTAGTCAACGAACCGCAGCACGCGACGCTGGCCGAAGCCATTCACTTTCTAAAGTTGTCCTTCGCCAAACGACTACCCAACCGAAAGCACGCCACAGAATCGAGCTCGTTCTGGCAAAAACGCTACTACGACCGCAACGTGAGGGATGCGCAAGAGTTCAGGATAAAGTTACGATACGTGCATCGCAACCCAGTAGAGCGCGGACTGGTGAAGGAGCCAGCAGAGTGGAAGTGGAGCAGCTATCAACATTACGCACTGAGGGAAATTGGGGCGGTCGAAATCGAGTCCGCCTGGACAGCAACGGATCGGGAAGCAGAAACGGAAGGCGGCCCCACGCGAGTGTTACTGAACCCAGGTTAGCGTCCAAAGAACGGACGCGAACCTGGGGCACCGGGCACCCCAATCCTATTTCTCTCGCTAAGGGACGGGGCACCCTTTTTTTGGGCAGGGCAGAATATTGGAATCCCCTGCGCCGCCGCCCGGACACGATGCACGCAGGGTCCGTCGACTCCGCTCGGGACGACGGGATGTTAGCGACGCTGGGCTACTTTCTGCTCTCTAGCCGCCACCAGGCTTCGCGATATTTCTCGAAGCGGCCGCGTGAATTTGTGGAACCGGGATAGAAGCGTAGAGTACGGTGGTTGAGACAGGCCTTCACCGGAATTATGTACCAGATATCGAGAGGCACGATGTAGACCACCAGAAAATCGATATCTTCCTCCGTGTAGAGCGTCCCATGGTGGTGGTTACAGATGCCGTACCTGTGTTTTTCTGGGTATTCGTACTGCGTTGACTTCACCTGCACACGCGACAACCGCGACCCGGAGCCGACGATCAAGTCGTAACGCTCGCTATCGCCCCAAGGCTTGGACACGCTCAATCCGAGACTGGTTGCCTTATTCAGAAATACTGCCTCGGCTTGTTCGCCGGCCCACTTTTGCGTGTTATGCGAGGCTTCTATTTCTTCTACCCACCCCGCAGCCGCAAATATCGAAATCCCCAACTCTTGCTCGATTTCTATCGTCATCCGAATGTCCCTTTGTCCCGCTTTTCCGCCAGCAACAAAAAAGCGCAGCCCGAAGGCTACGCTGGTTTGCTATTAGCACCTAGTTATGTGCTGCATGTTTATATTATCACATCTGGCAAGATAGACGTGCGATATCATCAAAAGTTGCGAGCGGGGGCTGTCCAGCGCGATTTAATTTCGGGCGGTTAAGGATCATCCCGATATCAATCAAATGAGTGCGAGTATAATTCCCAGTTGTTTCGTTGCTAAGCCCCAAACAATCAGTGAGGCCAGAGCAGCAACGCCCTAAAGCAAGCGGGATAACAAAGCCAGTTGTCAGTGCCAGTTCTCGGTTCTCAGTTTGTTCTTCGGAAGCAAGTCTGTCTGGATACAAACGTGAAATGAGCCAGCTCAAATTAGGAGGCAGTATGCGTAAGCAAAAGCTCTCTATCTCAGTTGCTCTCTTGATCGCGTTAAGTTTATCGATCGCGTGTTCGCGTCATCCGAGTGACGACAGCATCGCGAAGGACATTCAGAATAAGATCGCGGCTGATCCCGACACAAAAGATTCGCAGGTCAACGTAACGGCGAATCAGGGTAAAGTTACGCTGACCGGCCAAGTCAAGACTCCGGCAGCCCAGCAGAAGGTGGAGCAGATCGCGAAGGACGAACCGGGAGAGACTGGCGTCGATGATCAAACCGCGGTCCAGGCCGACGCAACCGCAGCGGCTGCACCCGCACCGGCCCCGGCGCCACCGCCTCCTCCGCCAGCGCCGAAACCTCAGCCTGTTGTTGTGCCATCCGGAACTGTGCTTACCGTAAGGGTGGGCCAGGCGCTGAGCTCTAAGGACAGTCAGTCGGGCCAGACCTTTCTTGCCACCCTGGCCCAACCGGTAAGCGTCGCGGGCAGGACAGCGATTCCTGCCGGAGCAACCATCAGCGGCACGGTGGTGACCGCCAAGGCCAAAGGCAAGATCAAGGGCGAAGGCGAACTGACACTCCAGCTCACGAGCGTGACCGTGAAGGGACAAAGCTACACGATCCAGACCGCGGTACTGGAGAACACGGTTAAAGGGAAAGGCAAGCGAACCGCGGCGACAACTGGCGGGGGAGCAGCCGGCGGCGCATTGATCGGCGGGATCGCAGGCGGAGGCAAGGGAGCCGGCATTGGCGCTCTGGTGGGCGCTGGAGCCGGATTGTTGGGCGGGGCGGTGACCGGAAACCAGCAGATTGAAATCCCGGCCGAGTCGGCGCTCAGCTTCCGAATGTCCGCGCCATTAACGCTCCCGCCGCCCGGCCAATGATTCGAGTCTAAACATCCGCCGAGAACTGAGGCGGGGTCGTCCAGTGCGATTTCGTTTGCCTTGATGGATCATTTCTGGTAACGTGCGCCCATTCTCGGGTCGCGTTTCAAAGCGAATGCCGCAAGGGGGATCGGTATGGCATTTTGTACTGTGTGTGGCGCTCAGACGCCGGATGGTTCCACGGTTTGTCCAGCATGCAGCCGCTCTGGAACTCCGCCGGCTCGATCGGCGCAGGCCGCGGCAGGTGGGCTAACCGACAACGTGGCAGGCATGCTGGCCTACGTCACAATTATTCCTGCGATCATCTTTCTGGTCATGGAGCCTTACAACCGTAGCCGATTCGTTCGCTTCCACGCCTTCCAGTGCATTTTTTTCCATATTGCCTGGATCGCTTTGTGGATTGTACTGAGCTTCATCGCGCACATTCCCTTCCTCGGCTGGCTAACTATTCTGATATGGCCGCTAGTCGGATTGGCGGGCTTCGTGATCTGGCTGGTTCTCTTGCTTAAGGCCAATCAGGGACAAATGTGGAAGCTGCCCGTGATCGGGGACATGGCTGAAAAACAGGCTGGCGCTTAATCCACAAACTATCGCCACCGCATGCTCGCCGATCCACGCCAGATCCTTCGTGGCTGACGGCCACTCAGGATGACGTCAACTGAAGACGAGGCCGTGGATTTCGAGCATCATTAGCCCTCGCCGAGTTTCGCTAGCGTTTCCCCTCGTCATTCGCCTTATCCAGCTTGATCTCGTGACGATCCCTTGACAAAAGCTTTACACGCCGCTGACACGCGATGGCCGCGATGTTTAGTAAGTTGCAGTCCGCAATACGGTCGCTTGAATTTCGAACCAGGGGGAGTGGTCGTGACAAATAACGTAAGGTGTAGGGGTTTTGTTCCAAGTCTGCGTAGAGGAATTGCGAGCGCCGGGTATGGATTTGTAATTCTCCTAATGATGCTTGCGGAGAAACCGTTGGCATCAGCGCAGACTTTAACTGTTCTGCACGCGTTTACCGGGACGCCCGACGGCTCCTATCCCATCGCGCCTGTGATCAGAGACGCAGCGGGGAATTTCTACGGCGCCACCTTCGAAGGTGGGACCGACGGCTTTGGAACAGTGTTTAAGCTAGGTAAAAACGGCAACGAGACCCTCTTATTTAGTTTCAACGACAGCCCGAGCGGAGGATTTCCTTCTCAGTCCTTGATTCGGGATGCTTCGGGCAATTTCTATGGCGTCGCGTTGGAAGGGAGCGGCGGCTCGGGGGTGGTCTTCAAACTTAGCCCTAGCGGAAGGGAAACCGTCCTTTACACCTTTGTTGGAGGAAAGAACAACAACCCGAAAGACCCGCAAGGCGGATTGCTCATGGACAAAGCCGGCAATCTCTACGGCACAACTATTAGCGGTGGCGTTTCCGCTTGCAACACTCAGGAACGACCGTACTGTGGAACGGTGTTCAAGCTGGCTAAGAATGGGAAGCTGACTATTCTGCACAGCTTCACCGGCAAATCGGACGGGGCTGGGCCCTCGGGAAACCTTCTCATGGACGGAGCTGGCAACCTGTATGGGACGGCTTTTACGGGCGGCGATCTGGAGTGCACCCTGGGAGACAGGCCGGGCTGCGGCGTGGTGTTCAAACTGGATACCGCGGGCAAGGAAACGGTTCTACATCGCTTCACGGGAAAGGCGGATGGAGCTGGGCCTGCGGGAAGCTTGCTCATGGACGGCGCCGGTAACCTCTATGGGAGTGCGAGCGTCGGCGGCGAGTTCGGAGGGCAATGCGGCGTCCTCGGCGAGGATATTGGCTGCGGAACCATCTTTAAAATCGATACCGCGGGCAAGTTCACTGTTCTGCACAGCTTTAATAACGACGGCTCGGAAGGATTGAATCCGAACGGAGGGCTGGTTAGTGATCCGGATGGCAACCTATACGGCACAACCCAGGTCAGCGGCACCGACGGCATTGGCGGAACCATCTTCAAGGTGGGCAAAACTGGGAAGCTTACCGTCCTCTTCAACTTCGACGGAAGCGAAGGTGGCGCATTACCGTTCTCGGGAGTGATACGAGATTCGAACGGGAACCTCTACGGGACGACGTACGCAGGAAAAGGGACCGTGTATAAGTTAAAGCCCTGACCGCGGAAGTTCGCCCGCAACTGCCGCGCAAAAGCTTCTCAATGCAAGTTATCTCTTGCTGAAGAGCGGTTTGTGCGCGCGTGTCTCCAACCTCGACAGACGCCTCCGTGAATTGCCACTCGATTTATTTCTCATTCGGACCCCTTTTCGGGTAGTCTGTCTGATCTGGTCAGGGGGGAGACAGGTTTGAGAGTTCGGGTGTTCTATCACGACAAATGCTTTGACGGGGCCTCATCGGCGGCGCTCTTTTCCCGTTTCTACCGCGAGCGGATTCGCAACGACGTCCAGTTCGTTTTCTCTGGCTTGCTGCATCGCGCGGGCGCGCTGTTCGACGAAAAGAACTTTGATGGCGAAGAAAATGCCATCGTCGATTTCAAATATTCGAGTTCTCCCAAAATCACATGGTGGTTCGACCATCACGAGAGCGCGTTTCTGTCGCCCGCCGATGCGTCTCATTTCGAACAGGATCAAAGCAATCAAAAGTTCTACGACCCGGATTTCAAATCATGCACCAGTTTCATCGCCACCATCGCAGAAGAGCGCTTTGGTTTCGATTCCGCGCCCGTAGCCGATCTGGTTCACTGGACCGACATTATTGATGGAGCCATGTATCCCGACGCGCGCACTGCGGTTGAGATGCAAGCTCCGGCCATGAAACTGACCATGGTGATCGAGTCGAATCAGACGCACGATTTTGTGCCTCGGTTGATCCCGCTGCTCGCCAGCAAGCCTTTGGCTGAGATCATCCAAGAGCCCTTTGTGGCCTCGCTCTTGCCGCCGCTTCTCGAACGTCATCAGCGTTCGATGGCCATTCTCGGCGAACGCATCGAATCGAAAGATGGCACGCTGTTCTTCGATGTCACGGATCACGAACTCGAGGGCTACAACAAATTCGTTCCGTACTATCTGCATCCGGAATCGGTCTACAGCGTGGGCCTGAGCAAGAGCAGTTTTCGGGTCAAAGTTTCCGTGGGATCAAATCCCTGGGCGCCATCGGAACCAGTTGTGAACCTAGCCAAGATCTGCGAGCGCTACGGCGGCGGAGGACATGCCCGGGTCGGCGCAATCTCGTTCGACGTCAACAAGCAGGAAGCGGCGCGCAAAGCTGCCCACGAAATTGTGGATGAACTGCGCGCTGCGGTCCGGAGCCAAGGGGAACGATCCTAGACGCTGAGCTGCCTGCCAACTCACGTGATCGCCAGCGCTACTTTCGATCCTGTTCTGCGAACCGAGTATCTGGGCCGCGTCGTCAAAGATAAAGTTCTGGTCGAAGATGCCACGTTCGAAGTTCATACTGGCGAGGTTCTGGCCATCGTTGGCCCCAGCGGCTCCGGAAAAACTTCCTTGCTCAGACTCCTGAACCGGCTCGATGAACCCACCAGTGGCACGGTCTACGTGGAAGGAACAGACTACCGGCAAATCCCGCCTCGCGTGTTGCGCCGAAAACTCGGTTTGGTGAACCAGCGTCCGTACCTGTTTCCGGGAACAGTGGAGCAGAACCTGCGATTCGGTCCTGAGCAACACGGCGAGTCCTTGTCGCCGGACTCCGTGGAGCAACTGCTGGCGCGGGTTGGACTCAAGGGCTATGCTAACCGCGACGTCGCTAATCTCTCCGGAGGCGAAGCTCAGCGTGTCTCCGTCGCCCGTACCTTGGCGAATTCGCCGCTGGTTCTGCTGCTTGACGAGCCTACTTCCGCGCTCGATGACACATCCAAGCTGGAGGTTGAATCGGCGATTCAGAACATCGTGCACGACCAGGGACTGACTTGCGTACTTGTTACTCATGACACTGCCCAGGCAGCGCGCCTTGCCGCGCGGGCCCTCCTGCTGGAAGGCGGACGCATCGTGCGCGTCGGCCCGATCAACGAGGTGTTGCATGCTTAAGCTTCTCTTTAACAATCAGCTGTATCTAGGACTCGCACAGGCTTTGGTCGCAGCGCTTGCCGCCATGTCGATTGTGTTGCTGGCCCGCAAACGCGGGATTCATCTGGAGAGCGACACTGCGATCGCAATGCTTCGAGGCATCATTCAGATCGTGGCCGTCGGGTCCGTCCTGCTGCTGTTGCTGCGCGGGCCGCGCTGGACCGGCGCGTTTCTTCTCGCCGGCATGATCGTTGCCGCTGGCGCGACCTCGGCACGTCGCGCCAAGACCGTGCCGGGCGCATTTCGCGTTTCGGCCTGGTCGATTGCATTGGGCGCCGGCTCGGTCATCGCGCTGATGACTTGGCTCGGTGTCATCGATACTGCCATCACGTCGCTGGTTCCAGTTGGCAGTATGCTGATCGCGAATGCCATGAACACGAATGGACTGGCGCTCAACCGCTTTCGCGCGGACGTTCTCGCCCATACCGGCGAAATTGAAACCGCGCTAGCTTTGGGAGCCGAGGCCAGGAACAGTGTTTCCCCTTACGTGCAGGCCTCTTTTGAGGCCAGCTTGATTCCCGCTATCGACAACCTGCGTTCCCTCGGAATCGTGTGGATTCCTGGCCTGATGGCGGGTATGCTGCTTTCGGGTGCCCGGCCAGTCTACGCGGCGATTTATCAGTTCGTAGTGCTGGCGATGATTTTTGCGGCCTCGGGACTCACTTCGCTGGCCAGTACACTACTGATTCGGGACCGCATTTTTACGTCGGCGCAACAATTAAGTTTGCAGCCGGGGAGATAATGTTGCAATGAGTTCTACCGTGCACACTAAATTCGCGCCGGCGGAGCCAATGCATCGGGGCAGCCTCCCGGTCCTGCGTATGGTCGCCTCGCTGGAACTGACCAAGGGGATGATCGTATTGCTGGCGGCGTGCGGCGTTCTCCTGCTGATCCGCCGAGAAGATCCCTGGGATATTGCTGACGGTCTGCTCAAGCTGCTTCACATCAGTCCGGATCACCACTTTGCGCAAGTCTTTCTCGACTGGGCCGACTCGCTAACCCAAGCGAAAATCTGGACAGTGGCTGCAGTCGGGGTGTCCTATTCCGTTTTGCGATTCGTCGAAGCCTACGGACTCTGGTACGCCAGAGCCTGGGCGGAGTGGATCGCTCTCATCTCCGGCGCCATCTACCTCCCCTTTGAAATCTACAAAGTGATTCACCGGCAGAGCCTCTTTCATATCTCCGTCCTGCTCATAAACGTGGCGGTTGTTTTGTACATGGTTTACGAGCTGAAGACAGGGGAAAGCCTCCATCGCATACGCGAATCGACTTGATCGCGAAATTCCGACAGTTATACGGTAGGGACCTGGGTTTCGTGAAAGGGCCGCGCTTCGGTTGCCGTTTCGTGGGCTGCGCCGTTAGCTGGCTCACATTCCGCAGAATCGAGAAATGCTTGCGTCATAGCGTTCAGGCTGGCACTGGATCTTGCCAGAACCCGCAACAGATACTTCTGTGCGACGATGCGGTCGGCAGGGTGAATCAGCTTCCACCAACGCTCCATCGAATTCCGGATCTGCACGTCGGTCTTTTCGCCTTCCACAGCAGCATCGATCAGTTTGTGGACCTTACTCTTCACTGCTTGGTAGGAAACGGAGATTTCCTGCGCCATGGGGGCTCCTGAGAGGTGGGAAGTGTGCAAGAGCTTGGCCAAAGCGGAGGTGCTGAATACTATGGATTTACGGGATTTTGGATTCCAGTAATTGGAGGAGAGTGGCCAACAGATATGGTTTTTCGTAGAGCAACGTGCTATTGGGGGCAAATATCCTTTCTCTGCAACAAACGAATCCGCGAATCCGTAGTAATTAGAGTTGGCCTACCAGCAGGCCTTCCAAATTCCGTACTCAATGTGGCTAATGTTTGTCCAGAGGATGCTCGCCATGAGAGTCGTCTGTTGCGCCGTCTTTAGCTTGCTGATGGCCCTGCCGCCGCTGCCGAAGCCGGTTTCGGCATCCGCTGCCTCAAACCACTCGGCGCAGGCCACGGTTGGATCCGACCACATCCAACTCAGCCTCAACCCCGACGAGGCGGAGGCCGTGCTTGCGATCCTCGACAAACGGGCCGCCGGTACTCCTGTCACCGAGAATGACTGGCTGCGGCTGTTTTCGACTGAACCCTACATTCGTTTGAAGAAGCGCGAGGCCAGCATGCATCGCGACTTAACCGATGACGATTTCAAGCAGTTCGTGCTTTCGCCGGAACTTACGGGCCGGGCGTCTACGCTGCACCAGACGTTGAATGCATGGAAGCACTCCGATCTCGTGGCCGCAGCTCGCCGCGTGCTGGCTTACTTGCCGAAGGAGGCGCACATCCGTGCCAAGGTGTACCCAGTCATCAAGCCGAAGAGGAACAGCTTTGTCTTCGAGCCCACGAGCGATCCGGCAATTTTCCTCTACCTCGATCCGGAAGAATCAGCGACTAAATTTGAAAACACAGTCGCCCATGAACTACACCACATCGGCTATGCGAGTGTCGCTTCACTTGCCGAGGCTAGGCAAAAAGACGTGCCAGCCAACGCCAAGCCCGCGGTGGAGTGGATGGGATCGTTCGGCGAGGGGTTTGCGATGCTGGCTGCCGCAGGCGGTCCGGATGTCGATCCGCACGCCACCAGTTCTCCCAAGGAGCACGCACGCTGGGATCACGACCTGGCAAACTTCAATCAGGACTTGGGATCGCTCCAGCAATTCTTTCTCGATGTCGTGGATCAGAAACTCGTGGGGAAGGATAAGATTGAGGAAAAGGCGTACTCATTCTTCGGCGATGCTCAAGGCCCGTGGTACACGGTAGGCTACAAAATGGCGGTCGTCGTCGAGCATCGGTACGGGCGAAAGGTGCTGATCGACTGCATGCTGGATCCGCGGGAGCTGCTCGCACACTATAACCAGGCAGCAAAAGAGATCAACGAACATGCGCCGGCAAAGCTGGCGCTGTGGTCTCCTGAATTGCTGCAAAAGATTGGCGTTCACACCTGATCGGCGCCGGCGAGGCGGGGAGCGGAAGTATGCCCGACCTACAGTGTTTAAGGTATTGTTCGGGTGAGCGCTGTAGCCTATGTTGTTGGGTCTTGCGCGCGGAGCTTGCGAAAATGAAAAGACCTTCTTTGCGTGTTTCTGGATGGATGGGAGATATTCCGGTCGAGGGCGAGTGTACGTCTTGCGCAGGCGTCCGGTTTAATGTAAGGCCTATCAGTCACCGCCCCAACCGCGAGGAATACCAGAAGTCACTGCAAGGCGCGTTTGGCGCCCACTTGAAGAATGTGCATGTCCGCGAAGATTCCAACGAAGGTGCTCTTCGGATCGCGAAAGAAGACGGAACCAGCATAGGACTGCCGACGTCAACACCTCACCGGTTCTCACGGAAGCTGAGCACTACTCGACGACAGAAACGCGGTCCAGGTTCCCGTCCCGCCGTTCTGAAGGCATTGTCCGCTGCTAGCTGTATACGTTCCCGACGCGTTGACGGTAAGAGCAGTTGTCGCAGTGCCCTTCAAAATCAGTTCGCTGGGTGACTGTGTGAGCTGCAGAATTAGACTATTGCCGCTAAGCGACCCGGTCATCTGCGCCTGCGTGCCGCAAGATGTGCCACTTCCCTTTAAGGTTACCTGTCCAAGCAGCAGGTTGTTTTTGAGTTGCGTCAACGCAGCAGTTGCTTGAATGACACTCGATGGGGAATTGGCCGGCGTCAGCGCGAACACCCAGGTTCCGGTCAAGGACGGCAAGGCGGTTTGGCCGCTGCCGCAGCCGTTGAGCAAACCCAGAGCCAACAACAATGCAAAACGAACGATACTCTTCATGTCTGGAAGTCTAAGGCAGTTTACCCCGGAGGCGCGAACAGAGCAATCTCCCCGGACCGGCTGACACGTTCGTGGATTATTGAATGGTGACCGTGACCGTCTTCTTCGAGCGATGGTACTGATTCGTAGCGTACAGAGTGTATGTGGTCGTCACCGTGGGATAAACCGTGACGGTATCGCCGCGAATTGCGCCAACCTGTGGGGAGACGATGAAATACGAGGCTCCGCTCACCGTCCAGTTCAGGGCCACAGGTTGACCGGGAGTGCTGATCGGCGGGTTTGCGGTGAAGCTACTGATCGTGGGCGCCTTGCCTTGAGGAACATTGTTTGGCGTGTAAACCTGATCCATGAGCAGCACTTCAAACGCCGAAGCTGGCACCTGCTTCAAGGTTCCCAGATCGTCATTGCTCCAGCGATTGTCCGGATCACCGGTCACGAACATCGAACTGCCGTTATCGGCCATGATCATCCCATATTGTTTTAGCGCGGTCAGGATTACCTGCGCTTGCGGCGGGAATGAAGAGATGTCGTAGCTGGCTTTGAGGCGCATCCGCATCCCCATGGGAGCGGCGAATGAATTCGTAGAATTGGGTGCCCAATGCGACGCGGGCGGAGTAAAAGCTTCGCGGCTGTATTGCAGGGTGAACCGCAGAGCATGCTGGATTTGACCGCTGGCAACCTCGTCATAGCGGGCTAGTCCGGCGAAGACAGGCAAGCCGGCCGCGTCCGCGGACGTCCATGTGTACGGACGCTGCTCGTCGTTAAGCAGATCCCACACGGCGGCAGAAGCCGCCTTCCAGTTTCCGTCCTTCTGAGCGAAAGAGTAGTAAAGCTCGTAGAGCCAGCAGTTGTCACGGTCGAGCACCAGAACGTGCCAGTCACCATTGCCCGGGTGCGGATAGCCTTCAATGGGAGCGTTGTGCGGAATGGGCATGGGCCCGGGATCGCTCTCGCTGCCGTAGGCAGTGAAATGGATGTTCACGAATGGAGAGCCGCTGACGACGTCGTAAGGAATGCCAATGGTCGAACCATCATACAAGCCCGCCCCGAAGTCAGGATGCAGCGGAGTATTGGTGCCGATGAAGTTGATAATTGCGTCCGAGTTGGGATCGACCGACGCGTTGGAAATATTCTGATTCCAGGCATTGTCCGCAGGGAAGGGAATAAAACCGTTCAGACTGGTGTTTCGGCCAAGGCTCATGCTACTGCAGGAGCTCTGAGCATACAGCGGAGAACACAGCAGCATTGCGGAGAAGGCAAAGAGAAATCCAGCGCGTCGCATAAAAACCTCGTGGGGAAAAGTGGCGACACGAGCAAATTACCACAAGTCTTGCGGGACGACCGACACGGTAGTGCAGGACTCAGGCACGTCCGGGGGCCGCCCGGTCAAGAACCCCAAGAACGCCTTTCCGCCGAAATCTTGTCAAGCCCCCTAAACCACCAATTTCCCCGCAACCTGCTGATTCGGTGGGTAAAATAAATAGCAAAACCATGTCATAGTTGACCCTCCAATTTGCTATTCTTGAATTAGGGACTAAATCTCGAAACCAACAGGCGCGACCGGAAATCCGGCTCGCGCCTTTTTCATTGGAGCGAAAATTGAAGAAAGCAGCAAAAAAATCAGGCAAGAATCAGAAGCAAGTCTCAACCATGGTCCGCCGCCCACTAAGCTGCAAAGCCAAGGGCGAATTGGGGGAACTCGCCTTCGCCCACAAGGCGGCAGCCCTCGGCTTCGGCGTCGCTAAACCCCACGGAGATAACGAGCCCTACGACTTCATCGTCGACTCGGGCGAGCGCTTGTGGCGGGTACAGGTGAAATCGATTTACACCCTCTCTCGCGGTGGCTATCGCGCCGCGGGCGAGCGCTGCAATCACATACCCTACAAGCAAGAAGAAATCGATTTTCTCGTGGCCTATATCGTTCCCCTACGCATATGGTACGTAATCCCAGCGAATCGTGTGGCAGTTTCAACCGCTCTGGCCTTCTATCCGTCAGGATGCAGGCAGGGCGGCGGTCGCTTCGAGCCCTATCGCGAAGCCTGGCATCTCATGGCGCACGGCGGCAACTCAACACCACAACCGAGGATACTGCGCCGCGTGCATGCCATGGCTTGTGAGGGAAAATATCCAGCAATCGCAAGACACAAACTTCAGCTGGTCGATTGGAACGACTAGCCTCGAATCCACTCCGCCGATGGGTTTGCGTTTAAGTCGTCCTCAACTCTTCCCACGCTGTCGGGCAGAAAAATGGAAAAAATAGTGCCGCTGGAGCCTGAGGCCGTGCGGCTGCGTACGCGAATCGTTCCCTCATGCTTCTGCACGATGCCGTGCGAAAGCCAGAGACCCAGTCCGGTTCCAGCGTCCCCCTTGGTGGAATAGAAGGGCTCGAAAATGCGTGTCAAATCGCTTTGCCGTATGCCGCTGCCGTTGTCCGCGATGGTAATGCGCACTCCAGTTATATGCGCTGCGTTGCCATTTCCATTGGACCAGTCGCGACCCCGAGCCACGCGGAGAGTTAATCGGCCACCTTCGTCGAGGGCATCGAGCGCGTTGAGGATGAGGTTGGAAAAGAGCTGCCGGAGCTCCCCGACGAAGCCGCGAATTTCGATGGTGCCGTCGTACCTTTTCTCGACCTGAATGTGCTTGTCGTTCAACTGACGCAGATAAAGCTGCAAGACATCGTCGAGCGTGCCCGCCACATTCAGCGGCGATGGCGATGAACTTTCGCGGACGAATCCCAGCATCTGTTGAGCGATTGCCGCGATGCGAAGCACTTCTTTTTCTGCCATCTCCAGATATTGATCCTGGCTGGCGGGCCGATGGCGCGCGAGGTACATGAGGTTGATGACGGCTTCCAGCGGGTTGTTGATTTCGTGGGCAACGGCGGCGGCGAGACGCCCGGCGGTGGCTAGCTTTTCGTTGCGGCGCAGCGCTTCTTCCGAACGCCGCTGCGCGCTGATATCGTGCGCGATGCTGGATGCGCCGATCACCTCTCCACGCCCGTTGCGAATCGCCGAAAGCGAGATGTCCACGGCGATCCGCGTGCCGTCTTTCCGAATGCGTTCGGAGGCATGGTGCTGGATGGACTCGCCCCGCATCACTTTTCTCGTGATGCCCGGCACCTCGTCGGGACGCTCCGGCGGACCCAGAACTTCGACCGGCATACCGATCGCCTCGGCGGCAGAGTACCCGTAAAGACGTTCGGCGCCAGGATTCCAACTCGTGATGATTCCATTTGCGTCTCCGGTGAGGATGGCATCGTCAGAGGATTCGACCATGGCCGCCATCTGCCGCTGAGTCTGTTCGGCGCGCGTCTGCGCGCGGGAGCGTTGGCGAGCCAGACTGGCGGTGAGAATCGAGACAGCAATAAATACCACCAGGCGGCCGTAATCATTGGCAGAAAGGGAAAAACTAAAGCGCGGCTCAAAGATGAAGTAGTCGATTGCGAGGCTGGATGCGGCAGTGCATAGCAGCGCCGGCCCGAAGCCCGCAAACCGGGCACTCACAATGACTGCGGCAATGAAGATGGCAAATGGATCCTGGCGCATGACCGGCCACAGAAACCAGATGCCCAGGGCAACGCCCGTCGCGGCGAGCGCAACGGTGTAGCGTAGAGTCCACTGACGCCACTTCCCGCCAGGATTTGAGTGCGCAATGTGGGCTGGAGACATGAGAACGAGAGACCAACCAGCGCAGGGATAGCGAGGTGTGCGCAAACCTCGACCGTCCAAAAACAAATGCGCAGGTACGGAACCAATCTAGCAGGGTAAGGGCAGTCGTGCAATTTGCAGAGATGAGATGGAGACCGAGAAATCGGATCGGCGCGGAGATTTCTCGATCGAGATTCTCCGCGCCGTTCTTAATCCGCTTGACGACCAGACTTACTGTTGTTGCGCCGTGTTCAAAGTCGGACGTCCTGCGTTAGGCCCTTGGGTGGTTGGAATCACGGTCAAAGGCGACTGCAGGGTAAAGTTCAGCACGGTTTCCGACGGCAGTTTGATCTGCTGACCATGGGTAACAGCTTGCGCGCCAGCACCTAATCCGCCGCCAGCGACCGCTCCAATCGCAGCTCCTTTGCCGCCCCCGGCAAGGGCGCCGATGATCGCGCCGATTCCAGCACCACCACCGACCTTCTCGGCCGTGTTCTTGCCCCGCGAGCTGCCTTGCTTCTGGTACTGATTGGTTTGAATGTTGTAGGTGCTGCCAGAAGCGATAATGCGATCCAGTTGAAGCACCAGCAAAGATTGTCCCGCGAACTTACCGGCACTTTGCACCGTTACGACGTGCCCTTCAACGCTGTAGCCTGCGGGAATCGCGGTGGCGCCCTCAACGGCGAGCGCTGAATTCAGCGTGGCATGGAAAGTCTGGCCCTGAGTCGCAGTTTCTGAATCAATTGGGTCCACCAACCTAACGGCGAAAGTTGTGCCCGAAGGAATCGTGACCTTCTGCGGCGGCGGTGGAGGCGGCGGCGGTGCCGGAGCCACTGGCGCAGGCGTTGGAGCCGGCGGCGGTGGGGGCGGCGCCTGGGCGACCTCGACCGCAGCCTTTGAAGAATCATCCTGAGGTTTGGAAACTTTGCGGCGGTGCTTCACCGCGGACGCTGGTGGGGGCGGCGGAGGAGCTTGGGCCGCAATCGGCGGCGGCGGAGCAACTTGCAAGTTGTTTACCACCTGCTTCACTCCCGGTTCACTCGACGCATAGCGAGCCGCCGCGTCGCGCTGAGCATCCGTGTCCACCTGACCGGAAAGCGTCACGCTTCCCTTATCGGCCTGCACGATCAATTGCTTGCCCTGGAGACCGGAATCTCCGTTCAGCTTGTTCTGAATATCGCTCGCAATCTGGGTGTCCGTCGGAGCTTTGGCGCAGCCGACAGAGGCAACCAGGGCACTGAGCAAAACAATCCCAATGAGGTAAAAAGAAAGCCTCGCCTTCATAACGTCACTCCTGCTGATTTAAGTCTGATGTAAATAGTTTAGATGCACGAACAGGTTGAGTTCTGTGCAAAAAAAGTTGTTGGAAACCTCTTGGTCATCAGGGCTTGCAAAGCTTTTGTAGCAAATAATTTGTCGCGCCTTCGAGAAATCGTTAGGGCCGGGCAGCCACGGATCTCCCCGCAGAAAGCCACTTAACTTTGGTGCAGAAATTTGTAATCTAGGATGCTGGCTGCGAGCCTTGTGTTCTGAGTTTCTGCTTGCGCGCCTTTTTTCTCTGGTACATCTTTGGTACGAGTAATACGTCCCTGGCAGAGCACGGTACTGTTTTTTTGCCCAGAGATCTCTTCGGGCATCTCGAAAACCATCTCGACCAGCGTGTTGTCAGGAAAGCGCTGCGATCCCTGCAAAAGCACGCCGGACTGGCTGAGGTTGGCGATCGTACCTTCATACCAGCTTCCGAGGTTCTTCACCCGATAGCGCACAGGAGTGTCGAGCTTCAGTCTGCGAGCTCGAGGAACCCACGTAGGTTTGCGAGCACGAGTACGGCTCCGGCGCACGCTGGTGCTCTCCGTCTCGTTGCTAGACTGGCTGTGATCGACGCGCTCGATTCGCCGCATCGTCGTCCAGTCATAACTGTATTCGACGGCGCAAAGCAGGCAGACCTGGTAGAAATGACCATCGGCGCCACGCCGCGGCCAAGAAAACTCGTGGGAGCAACGGCCAAGCATAAGCACATCCAAAAGCTTCTGGGGCATGTTCGTCTTTCCGGGTCGGGATCGCCGGAAAGGACATCATCTAACGGCGGCGTAATTTTGTGTAGGTTACTTTCGTGTCATTCACATCCTGCTGATTCGATACGGTTCGAAAAGCGCGCTAGGCGGTTCTTGACTCCTCTTTCGGAGAGGCAAACGAAGTAAAGTGATACGAGCGCCTCTGAGCTTGAGTAAAGATTATGTCCGGCAGAGTTCGAGTCGTCAATCTCGAAGACGGATTCCCCACTCGCGATCAAGCTTACCAAAAGCTCGAGGCGGCGCTCGCGCGCGCGCGAAAGGATGGTATCGCGGTGCTGAAAGTCATTCACGGTTATGGCTCGACGGGTACGGGCGGCGTATTGCGGTTTGCAATTCGCGGCTACTTGCGTCAGCGAAAAGATAAAAAAGAGATTGCGGCGTTCGTCAATGGAGAGAGTTTGTCGAGTTTTGACGAGCGCAGCAAACTGTTATTTGCGAGGGTGCCAGAATTGGTGCTGGACAGCGATGTGGGGCGCGGTAACAAGGGAGTTACGTTAGTGTTGCTGTGAAGTTTTCTCACGTTGCGGTGCATTTTGGGGCGTTGATTTTTCGGGTCATTGACTCTCGGATCATCGACGGCTGTGTATGATTTGCAGGTGAAGGTTGGAGCCGAGTCCGGCGTTACGGCTTTCGTCCTGGCGGGCGGCAAGAGCTCTCGCATGGGAAGCGATAAGGCTTTCCTTCGATTGGGAGAAGAAACTCTTCTGTCTCAGGCATTGAAGACGGCGGGCGCCGTCGCCGGGGAAGTCCGGATTGTGGGGGACGCCAGCAAGTTCGCGGCGTTTGGCCGAATAGTCGAGGACGTGTATCGCGACCGGGGGCCGCTCGGAGGAATTCATGCGGCACTCTCCAGCACAACGACCGATTTGAATTTGATGCTGGCGGTCGATCTGCCTTTCGTTGGACTGAAGTTTCTGAAATATCTGCTTGGACGGGCGCGGGAATCTGGAGCAACCGTGACGGTTCCGCGCGCTGGTTCAGGATTGCAACCGCTTTGTGCAGTCTATCGGCGCGGGTTTGTGGATGTGGCGGAACCTTCATTGCGCGCGGGGAAAAACAGGATTGATTCACTATTCGCGAAAGCAGCGACTTGCGTGATCGAAGAAAACGAGTTAGTGAAGGCTGGTTTCTCATCCGAGATGTTCCGAAATTTGAACACGCCCGAAGAGTTCGAGATGGCGAGGGGTCGACATTTGGGCAGTTGAGCTAAGCTACGGTTCGTCTAACATCGGGAAGAATGACTAACGGAGAGCCGAACTCTTATGGGTAGCAACGGACAATTGGCACCATATATCGAGTTCAAGGATGTGTCGAAATCCTTTGGCGCGAACTGTGTGCTCGACCACGTCAGCTTCGATGTCATGGCGGGGGAGACGGTTTGCATCCTGGGACGAAGCGGCGTAGGCAAATCGGTCACGCTGCAAAACATTATGGGTTTTCTCAAACCAGATTCGGGCCGCGTGATCGTGGCCAGGGAAGACATTACCGACTACACCGAGCCAGAGTTGCAGCGCATCCGCAAGAAAGTAACCATGGTATTCCAGAACGGAGCGCTCTTTGACTCGCTGACCGTGGGTGAGAATGTGGCATTCCCGCTGCGGGAGCGCGGCGACCTGAAGGAAGATCAGATCTACCAGATCGTCGATGGATTGCTCGATATGGTGGGAGTGAAAGAAATGCGCGATTTGCTTCCCTCGGATTTGTCGACGGGAATGAAGCGATCGGTGGCCATCGCCCGCGCCCTGGCGGCGCAACCGGAATGCGTTCTTTACGATGAACCCACGACCATGGTTGATCCGCTGATGGCGCAGTTGCTGGGAGATTTGATCAAGCGCCTGAAGACTCAGTTACACCTCACCAGCGTGGTCGTCACCCACGACATGCGCCTGGCCAAGAAACTGGCCAACCGAATCGTATTTCTGCACGAAGCCAAGGTTATTTTCTTCGGAACCTATCCAGAGATGGAGAAAAGCAATGAGCCGATCGTGAAGGAATTCCTGGAACTGGATGAGCTGACCTTAAAAGCGTAGTTAGGCTTCAGGCATCAGGCTTCAGTTTTTAGAATCCTTCCCGCACTAATCGCTCGATCGTGATCGAGCTGTTCGCCGAATCCCCTTGCAGCATCTTCTCCACATATTTTGCGATCATGTCCACTTCCAGATTCACCGGGTCGCCGGGCCTGAGCGATTTCAGATTGGTCATCTCGGTGGTGTGCGGAATAATGGCGACCGTTACTTGCGTTCCTTCGATCTTCGCGACCGTGAGGCTGATGCCTTCGATCGAGAGTGAGCCTTTGAAGATGACGTAGCGCGCCAGTTCTGGCGGAATCTCGATGCGAAGCCAATAGTTGTCAGCGCCGGGGATTTCATCGAGTGCGATGAACTTGCCGGTGCCGTCCACGTGACCCTGCACGATGTGTCCGCCGAAGCGTCCGTCAGCGCGCATGGGGAGTTCGAGATTCACCAGCGCGCCCGGTTTGATGCGGGAGAACGACGTGAGATTCCAAGTCTCCTCGGCCAGGTCGGCGCCGAACGACTTAGGCGTGATTTCGAGGGCCGTGAGGCAGACGCCGCTGACTGCGATGCTGTCGCCCTTTTTCAGTTCCTTGGCCAGATGCGAAGCGGCGACGGTGAGGCGGCGGTTCTCGTTTTCGTGGGCGATACCAGTAACGCGTCCAACTTCTTCAATGATGCCGGTGAACATGGAATCTCCGTGATATGGCTTTAGGCTTCGGGCGTCGGGCTTCGGGCTTCAGGTCGTATATTTAAGCCTAACGCCTGACGCGTGAAGCCTGGAGCCTGACGCCGATCCGTCAATCTCCGTACGGATCTTTCAAGTATCCCTCGACTGCAAAATCTTCACCAAAGCGGTGGAGGCGGATGGACTTTACATGGGCCGCGTCTCCGAAGGTCGCGAACCCAGCACCTGATGCGAACGGCACGGCAGTTGTGCCTCCGAGAATTCTAGGTGCGTAATAGAAAAAGATCTTGTCGACGATACCCGCGGCGAGCGCGCCCGCGTTGACCATTGCGCCGCCTTCAATCATCAGGCTGGTAATTTCCATTTGGCCGAGAAATTTGGTTACGGCGGCCATCTCAAGGTGGCCTCCCGAGTTGGCCGCGGGCAACTGCTCCACCTGTATACCGAGTTTCAGCAACTGCTTTTTCTTTCTCTCTTCAGCGAAAGAACAAAGCACCAGAACATCGCTAGCGGCACTTTTGACTATGCGCGACTCGAGGGGCAGGCGCAGGCGCGAATCGAGGACCACGCGCAGGAGTGGACGACGGCGAGAATGGCCGCCGCGGTCGGTGAGTAGCGGATCATCCGCAATCACCGTGCCAACCCCGACCAGAATCGCGTCATGCTGATGACGAAGTTCCTGCACATGCGCGCGCGCCGATTCCCCCGTGATCCAGTCGGTCCGAGTTGAATCCAACGCCCCGGGGGCAGAGTGATTCGCCGATTGATTTGGAGGCGGCGCGATTTTCCCGTCGAGCGTCATCGCAGCTTTCAACGTGACGAGCGGAACATGATGGCGAATATATTTAGCGAAAGATTCGTTTAGCGCTTTTGCCTCCCCTTCAAGTATGCCGGACGTAACGTTGACCCCGGCGCTGCGAAGCTTGGCGAATCCCTGGCCGCTGACCAGCGGATTCGGATCCTGCATCGAAGCGACCACGCGCGAGATTCCGGCGGCAATAATGGCATCGGCACAAGGTGCAGTGCGGCCCTGATGGGAACACGGTTCCAGGTTGATATAGAGAGTCGAGCCGCGAGCTTTTTCTCCGGCCTGCTCGATAGCCAGGATTTCCGCATGTTTGACGCCGTCGTAGGTGTGGCTGCCGTTGCCGACGATTGCGCCCTTCGCGTCCACAATCACGGCACCTACAGTGGGATTGGGTGATGCCAGACCTACGCCCTGCCGCGCTAACTCCAGGGCTTGGCGCAGATAGCTTTCGTCAGTGTCGCGGGATGTAGTCACGGCAGGAGCATTATTTCACCACGGAGACACAGAGGCACAGAAAAGCACAGACCGGGTTACCTCTGTCGCGGTGAAAACGATCTAGAGTCGTCCTCGGGTTCAGCAACCGCGGCACCGCTGCGACCCTTTGGACCGCGACGAAGCGGGACGAGTCTATCCGCATAAGGATCTGTCGGCGGTAGCGGCTTTCCGCGGATGCGACGCCACAAATCCCGCAAAACCTGAAACGCATTTCGCCGAGTCTTTGAATCACTCATACTCAGTTACGCGAACAATGAATCGACAAAATCCTTGGCGTTGAACGGCAGCAGATCCCCAGCTTTTTCGCCGACGCCAACATAGCGCACCGGCAGCCCCAGTTCTCGGGAAATCGCAACTACTACGCCACCCTTTGCAGTGCCGTCGAGCTTGGTGAGCACGATTCCGGTCACCCCGGCCGCGTCGGTGAACTGGCGCGCCTGCTGCAGGCCGTTCTGGCCGGTCGTGGCGTCCATCACCAGCAAGGTTTCGTGGGGCGCGCCGGGAATAATCCGTTGCGCGGTCCGCCGCATTTTATCGAGCTCCGCCATGAGGTTGGTTTTGGTGTGGAGACGCCCAGCCGTGTCGACGATGACGTAATCGCTGTGGCGCGCGGACGCGGCTTGCAGAGCGTCGTAGAGCACGGCTGCGGGATCGCCGCCGGCTTTCGTCCGGATCACTTCGGTTCCAGTGCGCTGGCCCCAGATTTCCAGTTGCTCGATGGCGGCGGCGCGAAAAGTATCAGCCGCGCACAACAGCACGGTTTTGCCTTGCGAACGAAAGACCTGCGACAGCTTGCCAATGGTTGTCGTCTTTCCTGTGCCATTGACGCCGACCACGAGAATTACTTCAGGTATGCCGTCGACCTTCTTGACAGGGCTGGTATTGGCGGCATCAAGGATGGACAGAAGCTCGTCTTTCAACAGGCGTTTCAGTTCGTCAGCATTCCTGATTTGCTTGCGATCAGCCTTTTCGCGAAGTTTGTCCAGCACCTCGCGGGTGGTCGTGTTGCCCAGGTCGGCGCCAATGAGTGTGGCCTCTAGATCGTCGAGAGTCGCACGGTCAATTTCTTTGCTGAAGGAAACAACTTCTTCGATGCGCTGGCTGAGATTTTCGCGGGTCCGCGTGACCGCCTCTTTCATGCGGTCGAAGAGGCCGGGTTTCTGCTTCTCGTCCAGGCTGCCAAAAAGGGTCTGAATCATAGGTGTTGGAAATAATGCGCTAAAGATCAATTATAGCGGCTGGTGATCATTTCAACTTTTCGCCGAGCGTTTCGGAGACACCGGATTATGCAAGGTCGAATGTCTAAGCGGGAGCTTCCGAGACGGCCGGAATTGGAGTCGCAGGTTTCGGAGTTGGGACAGTAGGCGCAGCCGGGACCGCGGGCACAGTCTGGCGCGGGATGCGAATGTCGCCGCGGTAGTAAATCGCAGTTATAGCTGAAGCTGCGGTGGGATCGAGGCGCTTCCCGGAGAGATTGTGAATGATTTTCAACGCGTCCACGGGGTCGTGCGCCTGTTGGTAAGGGCGGTTGGTCGTAAGCGCGTCGAAGGTATCGGCGACCGCGATGATGCGCGGTAGAAGAGGAATTTGGTCTCCCTTTAGGCCATGGGGATAACCCCGTCCGTCGAGCGATTCATGGTGCAACTCGATTCCCGGAATCATGTCTTTCAGTTGCGCCACCGGGCGCAGGATGTTCGCGCCCTTGGTAGTGTGCGTTTTCATGATGTCGAATTCTTCCGGAGTGAGTGCGCCCGGCTTCTTCAAGATACGATCCTCGATTCCGATTTTGCCGACATCGTGCAGTTGGGCGGAGATGCGCACAGTCTCTATGAAATCTTCTGACACGCCCATTTCCTTGGCAATCATCAGGGAATAGCGGGTAACGCGGTCGGAGTGGCCACGAGTGTAAGGATCTTTTTCGTCGACCGCGCCGGCGAGCATCTGAATCGAGCCCATGAACAAGTCACGATTCTCGGTGGCGGCGCGTTTGAGGTCGAGCACGAAGTGCTCAAGCTCCTCCGACATGACGTTGAAAGTGTCGGCTAGTTCGCCGATTTCAGTGCGGCTCTTGACGTGGACACGCTGGGAAAAATCCCCGCCCGCAATCGCCCGGCTGAAATGAGTGAGGACCTGCAGTGGATTTGTGATCCGTCGAGCGGCGAAAACGCTGATACCCACGCTGAGAGCGATGGCCATCATGGCAAGGGTGCGGGCGTTGCGCTGCATCTCATACACGCCGCGATACGCCTCGGCGCGCGGCTTTTGCACCACCACCGCCCAGTCCAGATTGTTCACGGGACTGTAGGTGCCGAGCATTTTGATGTTGGTATTGCCGGAGCGCAGGTTGAATTCGCGGGTCGCGGCCACCATTTGAACTTTTGTGCCCGCCTCGACGAAGTTTCTCACGATTTCCAGGTTGGACATGTCCTGCCCGGTGGCGTAGTCGGAAGTCGCGCCCGCGACCAACCGCCCCTGGCTATCCACTACGTACGGAGTGAGGCCGCCTCGGTTGACTTCCTGCAGGCGGCGTATTAGAAACTGCAAATCCACGACAGAACCGATCATGCCCAGGAAACTGCCGGCGTAGGTTACGGGAGTGCTTACGAGCATGACTGTGCGAGCGGATTTCCCGGTGCCGACCACCAATGCTTCGCTGTTATAGATTCGGCCTTCACGGGCAGCAGCGTAAGCTCGCTCGAGTTCGCGCTGCAGGAAGGCGTCGGGGGCAATGCGTCCGGCGGAGATTCCTTTGGCCTCGGAATTCAACAGGGTGGCATACGCCAGGTCCTCGGACGAGGAAACAAAATTCTCCAGCAGGGCCCGCAACTCGGGCGCTTCCACATGCTCGGAAGTGATGTCCCCGCCACTGGCGACTTGGAGTGCGGAGGCCAGATTGGCCTGCATCATGCGCAGAGATTCTTGATGCTGCGAGATGTCATCCGCGAGCGAGCGCGTGACCGTATTCTGCAGAAGTCTCTCATTTGTGATCAGGCGGTCGCGGTTGATCGACTCCACCTGGGCCGAGTAAAAATACATGGGAACGACGCTGATCAGTACGAGCACACTTAGAATGACGTACAGAATGGGCAGGCGAGATGGCGTCGGTAAATGCAGCGACAAGTGACCCCTGCGAGCGGTTTCTACGCGGTCGACAATTCAACGCTTACAGTTAAAGTGTAGCCTCATATTGCACTCGAGAATTGTTACGAAGGTACCCCGAAAAGCGGTGCCCTTCGGGCAGTTTGGAAGATTCTGAATAGGTATGAAAAGCGGGTAATTCGATTGGTTCAGAGCGGTAGTTCTTCCGGCGGCGGATAACCGTGCTGCTCCCGCCCAACTTTGCCGTCGTATTTCTTCGTTGTTTTGAACATCTCGAGATGGCCATCACCCGAAGAAGGTCGGCATCGCTCACGAAGGCCCTGCATTTCTTGGGGCGACATCGGTTTGAAGCCGCGCGCAATTCCCACGTTCTGGTGCAGCACGTCCAGCGAGTCGATGCCGCAAATAGTGGTGGCGACCGGCAGGCTCATTGCATAGCGAAGCGCTTCTTCCGCCCTCACGACGCCATACTGGATCGGCTGGCCATCGCCCCCGAGGCTCTTCATGCCGAGCGCTGCAATCCCCCGCCGCTGAAGTTCAGGGAGCACCTGCTGTTCGAAGCTACGAAAGCTTGCGTCAAAACAGTTGAGTGGCATTTGGACAGAGTCGAATGGGTAATCGTGCGCCAGCATTTTGAGATGGATCGCCGGACTCTTATGTCCGGTGAAACCGACAAAACGTACTTTGCCCTGCTTTTTGGCTTCATCCAGCGCTTCGACCACACCACCCTTTGCGAAATGCAGGTCCGGGTCGTTCTCATAGATGACCTCGTGAATCTGCCATAAGTCCAAATGGTCTGTGCCCAACCGCTTCAGGGACTCCTCCAATTGTTGCATGGCGACGTTCTTATCTCGGCCGTGGGTGCAAACCTTGCTCATCAAGAAAACTTTATCGCGCCTTCCCTGTAAACCAAGCCCCATCCATTCTTCGCTGCGGTGGTCGTTGTACTCCCATGCGTTGTCGAAAAAAGTGACTCCCGCATCTACCGCCTCCTGAACCAGGCGTACGGCCAGATTGCTGGATTGCACCGTCCCGAGATGATATCCGCCAACGCCGATGATTGAGACTTGTTCGCCTGTGTTTCCGAGCGGCCTGCGAGGAATCTGGTCGGCGCCGCTGTTCGTCATTTGCGGCGGAACTGCAGCCGATACGATTTGGCTGGGCAAAACTGAAGTCGCAAGCACTGTCCCCGCCGACGCCAGGCCTGCTTGTATGAAAGACCGCCGCTCGATTTCTGGAGCCGCCTGGGATTCCTCACGTTGTCGATGTTGATCCATTCCTCACCTCCTCGACGGCTCGGGTGTTGTCTCTGGCACCAACCAGGGGCCGCCGGCCTTTTCCAACATCTCCGTGACCTCTCTTTGAGTGTGATCGAAGGGAAATCCATGAGGCATTCGGGTCATCGGGTTGTCATAACGCAGCGATACTTTGTACGGCTCGAAGCGGCCGTCGGCCGCTGTCGGAGCGCAACGAGCGCGCAAGGCCTCCATCTCGCCCTGAGTCATCGGCTGAAAGTCGCGCACCACGCGCAAGTTCTGGTGCAGCACGTCCAGCGAGTCCATGCCGCAAATAGTGGTGGTGACGGGCAGGCTCATCGCGTAACGCAACATTTCCTCAGCCTGAACAACGCCGACTTTTATCCCCCACGCGGTACCGCCCATGCTCTTCATGCCCAGCGCCGCCATGCCTCGCCGATTGACCTCGGGCAGCACCTGCTTCTCGAAGCTGTGGAAGCTGGCGTCGAAGGGATTCAGCGGCATTTGCACTGAGTCGAATGGATAACCGAGTTCGAGCATCTTCAGGTGAAATGCAGGATCATTGTGACCGGTGAAGCCGACGAATCTGACCTTGCCTTCTTTCTTGGCTCGATCAAACGCTTCCAGGACGCCGCCTTTGGCGTAGGCCAACTCCGGGTCGTTGTCGTAAACGATGCCGTGGATCTGCCAGAGGTCCAGATGATCGGTTTGATACCGCCGCAGCGAGTCTTCGAGCATCTGCATGGCTAATTTGCCGCTTCGCCCATGGGTGCAGACCTTTGTCATCAAGAACACCTTTTCGCGGCGCCCGTCCCGGAGCGCTCTGCCCAAGATGGTCTCCGTCTTGCCGTTGTAATACTCCCAAGCGTTGTCGAAAAAAGTAATGCCGGCGTCTACTGCTTCATGAACGAGTTGCACTGCCTCGTCCAACGTCGGCACATCGCCGAGATGATGACCACCCACCCCGATAGCGGAAATGCGCGCATCCTTGCTTCCGAATTTGCGATAAATCATGTTGCCCGTTCCCCCTGCCGACGGTACCGCCGATCTTCCTGACGCTATTGAATATAAGCCCTCGTTCGAGTTTGCCGAGACGGCGGCGGATGTGGCGGCCGCAGCACCCGCACCGACTTTAAGAAAGTCCCGTCGAGTCGTACTCATCTCTACGCCTCCAATTCCCGTAATCGACTCGTCCATCGTTGAGCGATTGCGAGCAGAAGATTGTCGTCCGGTCGCGAAAATACCCTTAGCAAATCTTCACCGGCAATAAAGCCGTGTGGACAAAAGTTCCAACCCGAATAACGCGATTGCTACCACCCCGAACCCGATTTTCGTTTTCACTGCCTGTCGGATGCAAGGTCCCGAAATGCTGAGATGAATTTTCGAAAGCACTGGGTACAACAATTTTGCACGCAGCCAGACATATGGATGCGCTTTCTAGGTCGACCTTCGAGCTTCTCAACTGCCCTGATAATCGTCGGGCGAGTGGCGGGCCGCACGGGCGAGGACGCCCACGCTTACATCGTCCCGGTTTCGCTCTTGGCACTGCGGGTCATCAAGTCGTGGATGGCGTCGCGGGGCGGCTTGCCGTGATGCAGGATGGCATCCATCTGCGCGGTGATCGGTATTTCAACGCCGCGTGCGCGAGCTAGCTCCACGGCGGCGTGAGTGGTAAAGACGCCTTCGGCCACCATACCGTGCATGGCGGCGATGACCTCCGAAAGCTTGCGTCCGCGGCCTAGCTCGACTCCCACACTGCGATTGCGCGAAAGGCCGCCGGTACAGGTGAGGACAAGATCGCCCAGGCCTGCGAGTCCGGCCATCGTATCCTGACGACCACCGCACGCGATGACTAAGCGTGTAATCTCGGCCAGGCCACGGGTGATCAGGGCGGCGATCGAGTTGTGTCCGAGCTCAAGACCGTCGCAAACCCCGGCGGCAATGGCGATGATGTTCTTCAGCGCGCCGCCGAGTTCGACGCCAGTGACATCCGTGTTGGTGTAAACGCGAAAGCGCGGATCGCCGAATTCTCGCTGAATGGTTTCCGCCATGGCGGAGTCTTCGGACGCGATGGTGATCGCCGTTGGATCGCCGCGGGCCACTTCTTTGGCGAAGGTTGGTCCGCTCAACGCGCCGATAGTGGGCTGGAACCCTCCATCAGCTCCGACTACGAGAGAGATCACTTCCGTCATGCGCAGCAGAGTGCCTTCTTCGAGACCCTTCGTCGCGCTTACAAATAGCATGGCGGGTTTCAGAAATGGACGCATTTTCTGGAACAGGGCACGGCAGTGTTGCGAGGGCATGACACTCACGACAATTTCGGCGTCCTGAAGAGCTTCCTCGAAACTGCCGGTGACAGAAACGCGGTCGGGAATGGCGTGTTCTGGAAGAAAGAGTTCGTTGACCCGGCGCGACGAAATGGAATCGCGCACTTCCTTTTCGTGGGCCCACAGGCGAACACGATGCGTGCCCTTTCGTCCCAAGACGATGGAGAGACTCGTGCCCCAGGCGCCAGCACCAATGACGGCAATCTGGCTCATGTGCGCTTCCACTGAAAGCGGGATTCGGTGTGAGCGAGCAGACGGTGGATATTCTCGTGATGTTTCGCAATGATGAGAACGCAAGCCACTGCGACGAATGGGAGCACTGGTGAAGCATGGTCAGGCTCAAGAACCCACGCCAGGAGCGGGAACAGCGTCACCGTCAAAATCGAGGCAAGAGAGACATAACGGAACGCTACGACGATTGCGAGGAAGACAGCAAGCATCACCAGAATAGTTTTGGGCGTGAGGAGGACGAACGAACCCAATCCCGTTGCCACACCTTTGCCGCCTCGAAAACGCAACCACACCGGAAACATATGACCCACGATTGCGAAGAGTGCCGCCGCACCTAGGAGCGTCTTGTTGCCGGGGAAAATCGCGCGCGTAACGACAACCGCTGTGAGTCCCTTCAGTGCGTCGAGAATTAGAGTAAGAATCCCCAATCCTTTCGAAGTGCGAGACACGTTGGTTGCGCCAATGTTGCCGCTTCCGGTTTGGCGAACGTCCTGCCCGCGAAATGCGCGCACCAGGAGGTACCCGAATGGGATGGAACCCAAGAGGTAACTATACGCAGCGGTGAGAATGAAATCGGTCATCGTTCGTCTTAGTTTAACCAGTGCGAGGGCAAGATGCCCTCGCGACAGCCGGCAGGATGCCCGCGCTACAAAGGCGCTACTCTAGCGCAAAGCTTGCGATCTTTGCGTAGCGCGAACCTCCCGGCAAGAGTTGGCTCTGGTACAGAAAAAACTCGTGGGCCGCCATGGTACCAAAGTCAGGAGTGGGCAGAGCCGCCAATTTTTCTTGAAGGCGCTGGAAATTCTTGTTTGGAACATCTTCCTTTCTCGATTCGGGTGCGCCCGAGCGTCCGCCGCCGCGTGCCAACGTGAGGTGAGGAGTGAAAGGATGATTTTCTTTTGGAATTCCGAGTGCGAACATGGCTTCATCGACGGCTTTTGCGAGGGATAGAAGTTGCGGTCCGGATTGAATTCCGATCCAGAAGACGCGGGCAGCCTTTGCGGTGGGGAAGAAGCCGTGGCCGCGAAATGAAATCTCGATGGACCCGGCTCGGATGCTGGAGAGCACGCGCTTGATTTCTTCCACCGTCTCGATCGGCTTCTCGCCTACAAATTTCAAAGTGACATGCAACGATTCCGGACGGACCCAGCGGGCGTCCGGCGCGAACCCGCTGACGCCTTCCGTGAAGCGCTGGATGCGCTGGCGGATGGCATCGTCAATGTCGAGGGCAATGAAAATGCGCATAAGACAAAGCTGTCAGCCATCAGCTATCACCTGTCAGCCTTGCGCAACGCTTCGCGGTTGCTGAAAGCTGATATCTGATGGCTGACAGCTCCGCTCCTCACATCAGCTTCCTTCTCACCATATCCAGCGCCTGCTGGCTGGCGAACCGGCGGATGCGTTTGCGATCTCCGGGAAACTTGCGTTCTGCGACTTCGGTTCCTCCGTCGCCGGAGAGAGCGTGGAAAACCAGCCCAACTGGTTTTTCCGCAGTTCCTCCGGTCGGCCCAGCCACACCGGTAATGCCCAAGCCTAAAGTTGCGCCCGTGCGTCGGCGAATTCCTTCGGCAAGCGATGCGGCCACTTCACTGCTGACTGCCCCATGTTTCTCGATCAGGTCTGCGGGAACGTCGGCAAACGCAGCCTTCAATTGATTCGAATAAACTACCGCACCGCCCAAGAAATAACGCGAGCTTCCACTCACGGAAGTGATGCGCTCGGCCAACAGGCCGCCGGTGCAGGATTCCGCGACCGCGAGGGTCGCGTTGCGCATCTGCAAATAGTAGCCAACGATCTGTTCCATGGAATCGCCATTGTCAGAGTAGACGGCGTCCCCGAGTTCTTCTTCGATCTTCGCAACTAATTGATCGACTCGCGCCTGCGCAACTTCTAGCGAAGCAGCGCGAGTCTTCAGATGTAATTGAATTTCGCCGGCTCCAGCTAGGATGGTCGTCTGCACATCTGTATAGAGCTTGTAAATCGGCGCAACCCGCGCATCGCACTGCGACTCGCCCAGTCCGGCGATTTTCAGTTCCCGAGTGGCAATGAACTGCGGTGGAAGCTTGGCCCGAAGACGCGCCAGACACTGTTCTTCGAAGAGAGCTTTCAATTCGTGCGGCGGTCCGGGAAGCAGAATGAGGATTCGCTCTCGGCCTTCATACTTGCCGCTCATCCACTGTCCGGGAGCGCTGCCGTTGGCGTTGGGCAGAACGGTTGCACCCGCGATGACATCCGCCTGCTTGAGATTATTTGTCGCCATCTTCCAGCCGCGGGCCGCGAAGCGTTGTTCGAGACTGGTAATAATCTCTGGGTCGCGGTGAAGTTCAAGTCCGAGCGCGTCGCCGACTGCTTCGCGCGTGAGATCGTCTTCTGTAGGGCCCAGGCCGCCCATGAAGATGACGATCTCGGCGCGCGATACCGCAAGACTGGCGGCTCCCGTCAGACGTTCTCGGTCATCGCCGACGATGGTTTTGAAGATGACTTCAACGCCAAGCTGGTTGAGCTTTTCCGTTAGATAAAGCGAGTTCGTGTCCTGCCGAAACGGGGTCAGCAGCTCGGAGCCAATGGCGATGATCTCGGCGTTCACCAGTAAAAGTGTAAATGATTACGGGCAAGGCAAGATCGGCCACGGATTTTCGCGGATGGTTCTTAAAGCTGAATGCTTGACTCAGGAAGGAAAATCTGCCAACGGCAATCCCTGAATGTTCCAGGCGAGATGATGCACGGCGCCGTTGGTGGCTAGAACCACTGAGCGGCCCGGCGCGAAAGCGAGACCAACCAGTCCTGCTCCCGCAACCGCCAACGAGGCCTCACCAGCGGGCGTGATCTTGACGATGCCGCGTTTGCCCGAGAGCGAAGCGGCCACGTAGAGATTGCCTTCCGCATCGAAGGCGATACCCTGCGGACGTCCCAAGCCGCGAAAGAAGGTCGACACGTTGCCCTGCGGAGTGATCTTGTATACGCAATCAAAACTGGAGGTCGTCGGCCCGCTCACGAACAGGTCTCCGTGGGGACCGAAAGCCAGGTGATAGGCGGAGACGCTGGGCTCGAGAGTGGCGAAGACGAAAATTTGGCGGTCAGAACCGATCTTGAAAATTGTGCCGCTGCGATCGCCGACATAAAGATTTTGCGCGCGGTCGAAGGCGATGCCCGTGGCAACCCCCATGCCCTCGGCGTAGGACGACATCGTCCCGTTCGGAGCGACGCGGTAAACCGTCCCATCGTAGCGCGACGAAACGTACATTTGCCCAGCCCGGTCAAAAGCGATGGAAGTTGCGTTCATCAGGTCCGCGAGGAAAGGCTTCACGTTGTAGTTAGTGTCGATCTTGTAGATGGCGACTGGCACCTTCTGCCCGCGGCTCCCAGAAAAGCTCACGTAGATGTTGCCTTCGGCATCGAGCGCAGGATTGGTGACCGGGTGCAGATTCTCGGCAATGGGCACGGCAACTTTGATCTGATGAGGATTGCTGGAATGACCGTTCGTCGAAACCACTATAGGTCCCGAAGACGCGCCTTGCGGCACGCGAGCCACCAGGAATTCGTCGGAGCTGATGACCACCGCGCCCTCGATTTCGCCAAAGCGCACGCGAGGCCGTCGCAAATCCTGGGGACGCAGACCGTGGCCGGTAATTCGAACTTCGCCGCCCGGCAACGCCGCAGCCGGAAAGACCCCTTCGATGTGGGGTTTTCCGTTGACGTTGGTCTTACCCAGCAAGCGGTCAGAAATTCCCATGGACTTCCAGTTCCTTGCGTCGGCATCCCTTGAAAACTATCGTGGCAAAAGGCCGAAGTGCAATGCCAGTTGCATTAACGCCAAAGCGTAAAGCCCAGCCCCGACGTCATCTAATACGATGCCGAATCCCTCCGGAAGGTGCTCGAGCTGACGCACTGGCGGAGGCTTCACGATATCGAATCCTCGGAAAAGTATAAAGCCCAGCAACAGAGATTTCCATGAGACCGGCACGGCAATCAAAGCGATGAGTTGGCCGGCCACTTCGTCGATCACCACAAACTGAGGGTCCTTCAAGCCGGTGGAGCGAGCCATATGCGTAGCCGCGGGGATGCCGATGAGCACGGCTACAGCCGCCAGCAAAATCGCGGCTGCCGGTTGCCGATGGGGGCTGATCCAGCCGCTTACCAGCCACCAGAGAAAGACTGTAACGGCCGAACCCCAGCTTCCAGGCCCCGGATGGAGCAGGCCTGCGCCAAAGAAAGTAGCCACCAGCTTGGTCCAGAGCGGCGCGCGTTGGCGGGACGGAGGTTGCGGGGGATTGGAGTCGGGTTTTATGTCCGACTCAGTCTTCATCGGAATTGTCCGGCAGCGCGGTATCTGATGTGTCAGTTACTGGCGACGAAATCACATAGGCGCCGCTTGCCCATTTGCCTAAATCGATCAGGCGGCAGCGCTCGCTGCAGAAGGGAAATTCCGCGTCCCCGCTCTTCACTGGCTTCTTGCAGGTGGGGCACCGCAGGTTCAAAGTTCGCTTGCGAGCCATAGATCCCTATATGATTTTAGCGACCAGATCGTAGTCGTGGGCTTCCACAATCTGGCAGCGATAGAACTCTCCCGGCAGCGGCTGGAGCCCTTCGGGAACGTCGTTCACAAAGACTTTGCCGTCGATTTCAGGAGCGTGTCTCGGAGTGCGTCCTTCGAGCAGAAGATCGCTTTCTTCCGACACTCCTTCAAGCAGCAGGTCAAGCTCTCGGCCTACAAGTGCTTTCTTTTTCTTCTTGCTGATGCGGCGCTGAATCTGCATGAGGTGCTTGCGCCGCCGCTCGATTTCGCGGGCAGGGAGCTTGTCGCTCTCGGCGTAGGCCTGTGCGCCTTCCTGATCGGAGTAGCCGAATGTTCCCATCCAGTCAAATTCAGCCTGACGAACGAATTCGCAGAGTTGCTCGAATTCGGTTTCGGTTTCGCCGGGGAATCCGACGATGAAGGACGTTCGCAAGGTGACGTCGGGAATCGTGCGCCGCATCTTCTCAATCGAACGCAAAAATACGTCGGCGCCTCCGCCACGTTTCATGCGCTTCAGAACAGAAGCAGACGCGTGCTGGAGGGGAACATCGACGTAGGCGCAAATCTTTTCGTGGGCGGCGATGGTTTCCAGCAGGCGACCTGTAATTTTATTGGGATACGCGTATAGGAAACGAATCCAGCGCAGGTCTTCGATGCCAGCTAATTTTTCGAGCAGAAGCGCGAGGCCGTCTTTCAGGCCAAAATCCTCGCCGTAGCAAGTGGTATCTTGCCCGATGAGCGTGATCTCACGTACTCCCGCACGGGCCAGACGTTCAGCTTCGGCCATCACGGATTCAAATCGCCGAGAGCGGAATTTACCGCGTAGCTGCGGAATAATGCAGAAACTGCAAGGATGGTCGCAGCCCTCGGCAATCTTGATGTAGGCCGTGTATTTCGGCGTAGCCAAGACACGAGGCGTGGCTTCATCGTAAAGATAGTTGGGCAGATCGGCGATAGCGCCGTCCCACGACTCGCGTGAAAAGCGGCCTTGTGCTTCGCGAGCGTCACCTTCGGGGCGCGATGTCAAAATGTTGAAGGGGGAAGGCCTGGCCGGTGTTGGTGCAACTCCAGCCGCTGCGAGAATCTTTTCCAGCTCACCCGTGCCTACCACGGCATCGACTTCTGGAATATTCTTGCGGATGTCATCGCGGAAGCGCTCGACCAGGCATCCGGCGACAACAAGTTTGCGGGCGCGACCGTCGGTCTTATGGCGCGCCATCTCGAGGATGGTGTTCACCGATTCCTGCTGCGCGCTGGCAATGAAAGAGCAGGTATTCACCACGATCACGTCAGCGTCTTCGGCGCGCGAAATTAGGTCGGCTCCTGCTTGCGCTAACATGCCCATCATGACTTCACTGTCCACGAGATTCTTGGGACATCCCAGGCTGACGAAACCGACTTTTGGCCGGGAAACAGGCGAGGATCCTGTGTCTGCGGGCGCGTCCTCGATGGCTAAAGTGGACTTCTGAAGTGGCATGGAATCTCTCTATTCTAGCACTCGCGACTGCATTCCTAAGCACAGCCCGCCATCGAACGCCCACTGCGGGATCGGTTTAGAGCTTGGAGAGGATCCATGAAACAGTTGAGAATATAACGCGGTGTCATCTTGAACCAAGTGAGGGATCTGCCGGCGCACAATGTTATCGCCACTGCGGGCAAATACCCAGATCCCTCGCTGCGCTCGGGATGACAATCGTGTCTTTGGACCGATTAGGAGCTGCAGCGTGAATCGACTGACGTGGTTTGGATTGTTCGCGGTCACGGCGATGCTGGTGTTTTACGCCTTCGAGGACCGAAGTCGATGGTTCATTCTCGCATTTGCCGGCGCGTGCCTGTTGGGTTCGGTCTACGGATTTCTCCAGGGCGCATGGCCCTTCGGAGTTGTCGAGGCCATCTGGTCAGTGGTTGCGGTGCGCCGCTGGTGGGTGGCGACAAACTCGCGCTGACGCGTCGCTTGGGCAGGATTTCAGCGGCGAGCGGCAGTCGAAACTTCTTCGTATAGTTCAGGCAGGCGTTGAGCATCCTCAGCCGAATCCCCGAAGCGGGCCGACTCGTAATGCCGGGTAAACTCCGCCACCGACTTTCGCGTGGCTTCATCTTGAATACATGTCAGAAACTCTTTCGGAGTGTGAGCCGGGGTCTTATTCCATCCCCTTCTCGCGAGCATTCGCGTCATGCGCTCATACCAAATGGTTGCGGCTAGGCTCGGAGACTTCTCTGGGCGAGCCGCAAGCCGTCGGCTGCGAAGTGCCCGCCACAGCCTCCCCGCGTTAGCTGCTAAAAGAAGCAGAAGTGCAATGACCGCACCGGCGAGGCTCCACTTCACGGGTGAATCAGAAACCGTCCGCGAAGTTCGACGAGCGGCATTCAGCAGCGCTTCATGGTGACGTCGCGCCCAAATTCGCGCCCGCTGCAGCCACTCCAGGCTATTCCGGGTGGCCGTGCGGCCTAGATTGTACTGATGGCCCGCGTCATAGTTGATGACCCACTCGCGCCAGAACGAGGCCAAGGCGTCGACGTACAACATACCTCTGCTCCAGCCGGTATGCATCTGCATGGGCGCCGCTGGGGTGGGATCGAAACTGATCCATCCATAGCCGGGAAAATACGCTTCCACCCATGAGTGCGCGTTGCTGCCCCGAACCAGATACTGGGAAGTAAGGTCGTTAAACTCGCCGGTGCGGAAACCGTTCACCACTCGCGAGGGAATGCCCAGAGTGCGCAGCATGATGGCCATCGACGAAGCGAAGTATTCACAGTGCCCTTGCTTGCGCTCAAAAAGGAAATTGGCCACGGGATCGCGCGGAACGGTGCGCGGAAGTTGCAGCGTGTATCCAAAATGCGTCCGCAGATACGTTTCCACCGCGGCCGCCTTATCGTAATTATTATCCACGGAAGCGGTGATCTGTTTGGCCAGAGGGAGCACGCGACCATCCACCCGCGGCAGTTGCAAATAGTTCAACAGGATCTCGGGGGGGTTATCGTTAGACGCTGTCCGCAGCTGGATGGGGCTGGGTTGAGCGATGTCCGACGTAGCCTCGTAGCGGCCGACGGGATGCTCGGGGTCAAGGTCAAAAACGGCATCCCCGTTGTCCATGGACAGCAAACGGTAGTTGCCCTGCAAGAGCCTCGCTGTTGGTGCAAGGAAGAAAACGTTGCTGATCAGGGGCTCCATCAGTACACGATAGTGAATGTTCTCCGCGGCTCCGGCGGGCGGAAGCTTTTTCCAGTTTGCCCGGTCCTGCAACAAAAGAAAACGGCCGCTGCCCATGCTCGCCACCACGTGCTGCGCGTGCGGATTAAACCAGGTCTTGCCATCGAAGACGTTCAACGTCACACCACGCCACTTCAAGTCGTACGCGCCATGCGTATCGCCGTCGATTTGGATGTGCATCACCAGCGAGTTGGACTGTTGTATCTCGCCGATCTGACCAAGTCGCACTTGGTCGCTGAAGCCGGTGCTGAACTCGTTGCTACGGGCAAACGCGCTGAGGTATCCGGTCGATATGCGGGGGAGCAAAAAGAAAATCGCCGTGGCGCCCAACATGATCAAGAACGCGAGAAGGGGCGAAGCGCTAACTAGGGAGAAGGCCATTTGTCGGTGAGCCAAATCATCACTCGATGAGTTTGCTCGGACCGTGGCTTTGCCGGTCGCGTGCCGCATCTCCATCAGGATGCAAGCCACGACCGCCATAAGCATGAACGCGGCGAAGGCCAGGAGGAACGTGCTATCCACGGTGAGCACCGCGGCAGCCAGCACCATGAGGAAGGAAATAACCGCAAGGAAATAGTAGTCGCGGTCGCGCCGAGTAGAGAACAGCCGTACCACCATGACGAAAAGCACGAGGTGCACCGTCGCCGTCACGAACAAACCAGAAAACACGAAATAATCCGCGAGATAGAACGCCACATAGCCAAGTGTCAGTGTGGTGGTCCAGCTCTCGGGGATAAGCAAGGTGCGGCGCGCAGCCAGCAGGTATCCGCGAAACAAGATTGCCGCGCCCACGAGCAGAACCGTGGGCAAGTCCAAGCCTCCGGTTGAAACCAGCGTGCCGAAGCCACAGAGCACCAGCAGGTACAGAGCGACTTCAAAGTAACGCTGGACCGCCGTGGGCAGTGGAGCGATCTCGGATTGCAAGCCCTGAGCGAAAGTCATGGATCAGATATATGCTTGGTCTATTGTTGGCGATTCTGTCGCGAAAGGGAAGAGTACGATCGGGATGCTAAAATCGAATAGGTCAGGCATCGGTCCCGCGCGACGCACTCCCGCCAACCCCGCCAGGTCCGGAAGGAAGCAACGGTAACGGGCTCTTGCGTGTGCAGTGGGTCGCCGGTGTCTGGCTTTTTGGTTTCGGAAGTGTCCACTTACGCAAGTGATAACTCGAAACTTAGCGCGCCTGCTTTTCTGTGTCAAAATAACCCCGTGCTCAAGCGGAGGATTAACCCGTCTTTGGTGATCACCAAATACACTGCCCAAGGGAAGCCGGTGAGAGGCTACTGCCCGATTTGCGATAACGAATTTAGTACCGAAGCTTTCGAGGATGACCCATCCTATGAGCATGAACAAAAGCTGAAGGAAGTCTATGACTTGCACTTTGCACAACACCTGAGCGAAGCGCAATGACGATCATTCTGGCCGGCCTTCCGCTGGCTTTTTCTTAGCCAGCGACTTCTCGACCGCATCTTCCCAATTGGCGTCGATTTTCAACGGAATGACTCGTATGCTTCCTACACCGCCCGGCGGATCCGGTTAGACATTCTTCGTCCAATCCTGCAAAATACTGATTCTCATACTCAGGAGCAATCATTGACCAAACTCATTCGCGTTAAGATCAGCGCTCTTGGAACTTACGTTCCGCCCCGCCTTTTAACCAACGCCGACCTCGAAAAGATGGTGGAAACTAGCGATCAATGGATCACCGAGCGCACGGGGATCCGTGAACGCCACGTCGTCGACAAGGGGGTCGCGACCAGCGACTTGGCGGTGGAAGCCGCGAAGAAGGCTTTAGCCCACCGTGGCATTGAGGCCAGCGATCTCGACGCCATTCTCGTGGGCACCGTCACTCCGGACATGTTTTTTCCCTCTACTGCTTGCCTGGTACAGCACAAGTTGGGAGCGAAAGGGGTTTGGGGATTCGATCTATCAGCGGCCTGCTCGGCCTTCTTATATGCACTGCAGACGGGAACGCAGTTTGTCGCCACCGGCGCTCACAAACGCGTGATGGTGATCGGTTCTGATGTCATGTCATCGATCATCGACTATACCGACCGCGCTACCTGCATCATTTTTGGCGACGGCGCCGGCGCGGTCATTCTCGAACCCGCCGACAACGATTCTTTCGGCATGATCGACTTTATCCACGAGGTCGATGGCTCGGGTGGATGCTCACTCTACATGCCGGGTGGCGGCAGCCTCAATCCTTCCACCCATGAAACTGTGGACCAGAAAATGCATTACGTCCACCAGGACGGCCAGGCTGTCTTCAAATTCGCAGTGCGCAAGCAGACCGAGCTCTGTGAAAAGATTCTGGAACGCAATGGGATTAAAGCCTCCGATATCGATGTGTTCATTGCGCATCAAGCCAACAAGCGAATCATCAACGCCACGGCGGACCGACTGGGCTTGCGGCCGGAGAGTGTCGTCATCAACATCGACCGCTACGGAAACACGACCGCCGGCACGATTCCGCTGGCGATGGACACGGCGCGCCAGGAAGGCAAACTCAAGAAAGGCGATTTGGTTCTGCTGGCATCGGTAGGCGCGGGATTCACTGTGGGAGCGACACTGCTGCGCTGGGCGTATTAGGCGTTTAAACCAGGCCTCCTACTCGCCATTCGCGCCGCTGCTACTCTTCTGTTGCTCGAAGGGTTTCTGCAGATACTTCCGCGCCTCTTCCAACGCGCCTTGGGTGTTGTCGTTGGTTTGCAAGGCTTGACGATATTCGTTGGTGGCGCGCTCGCGCTGCCCGGTGATGTCGAAGATCTTGCCTAGCTGGACGTGGCTCCAAACCTCAGTCCAGCGCGGATCACCGTCGCCGTTGAGCGCATCCCGGTAAGCGTTGGCGGAGGCCTGATAGTTCTTTTGCGCGAAGAACACCTCAGCGATACGATAGTGTGCCAGCGAACTGTTCTTGTTGACTTCAAGCGCCTTGTTGTATTCCGTGAGCGCCCCGGCGAAATCGCCCTGTTGAACCAAGGCCTGCCCCCGCTGAATCGACGCCCGCAACTTAACGTCCGCCGAGTTTCTCAACACCCGATTCTCGGGATCGATCGAAATCCGGCGCGGCTTGCCGAACGTCTCCAGTGTGAACGCGGAATCGGTTCCCACTACGTCGATGCGCTTTTCTTCTGTCTTGCCGTCGGTATCAACCTTCAGCTCAACCGGCATGCGGAAGAGGTCAAGATCCTGCGTGATCTGGCCCACGATGCGGAACCCCGCGCAGCGTTGGCCCGCAGGGCATCTGGTACCGAGCCGGTAGACCGTGTACTTGGTTTTGAATTCGGGAGCGCCAGTCGAATCCAGCCACTGGGTGAAAAACCAGGTGAGTCTATCGCCGTAACTTTGTTCAGCGACGGCTGTGAAATCATCCAGCGTCGCTGACTTCCCCGCGTATTTCGAGGCAAACGTGCGCATCGTCAGGTCGTACTTCTGATCTCCTTCCACCCAGCGCAGCATGTGCAAAATCATCGCACCCTTGTCGGTAGCCAGGGATTGGAATTCCGGCGAAAACATATCCAGCTTGCCGATGGTCGCGAGCGGCACCGAGTCGTAGGCCAGCGCTCCAACCGACATATCTTTCACCACTTCTTCAAGACCGGCTGCTCCGGCCGCGTTTTCCACGTAGCGCGCTTCCGAGTACCGGGCGAAGCCATCGCACAACCACCAGTCGTCGATGGTGGCGGGGCTCACCGAAACTCCCCACCATTGATGCGCGATGGTGTTCGCCAGCAATCGGTAATTCACTTTGTCAGTCACGGCGCGGCTCGCGATCGCCGCCATTTCCGGCGCCCACGCGGAAGGCACAGTGTCGTCCGGAATCTCTACCACTTTCAGGCTCGCTGATGGCGCTACGCCGTAAAGCGTGACGTAGTAAGTAAATTCTTTGATCGCCGTCTCCGCATACATCGCACCAAGGTTCTGGTGAGTCGGCTTAAAAAAGACATGCAAATCGACGCCCGCTTCGTCACTCTTGAATTCCTGAAAAGTCCCCGCAATGATGGTCCCAGGGAAACTGGGTTTGTCCCAGGTAAAGCTGTAGGTCTTGGTAGGCAGGGCGCTTGCGGCCGCCTTCTTTGATGGGGCAGGATTGCCGACCGTCTCTTTGCCGCTGCCAATCACCACCATGTGCGCAGGCACAGTGATGTTCATCGTGGCTGTGAAGCGGTTGATGCCATAGGCGTTCACCGGGAACCAGCGGCCGGCGTAGAGGAGGTAACTGGTGTCGTCGTTGATCGAGGCCAGCTTTAGCCCTTGCACCGGGCTGTCGTCAGCGGAGTCGAGTGTGCCATCGTATTCGAATGTCAAGCTGGTTGAACTGCCTTTGCTCAGAGGCTTCGACAACTGTACGCGCATCGTGAAATCTTGAGTCATGCGCTCCGGGGATAAGGTTTGCCCACTGTCGTCGGTCACTTTGGTGACGCGCAAGCCGTTATTCAGTTCGAATGTAGCAGCAGTAATGTCTTCCAGGGCAGAGAACTTGACCTTGGCGTGGGCAGTGATTTTGTGAATGTGGGGCGTGAGTTCGGCGTCGATTTGATAGTCGTCCACCCGCAGCCGGCTTTTCTCGGCCGCCCATGTGGGTAGCGAAACTAACAAAAGCAATAAAACCAGAAAGTTAGTTAGGGCCCGACGCTGGCGTCGAGGTTCAAAGAACATTCAGGAACGTCTCCCGGGCAATCCCGCAGGTCTCTAAGCTATGATGAAGATTGTTACGCAAAAGATGCTGGTAGGACAAGGGTTAGATGTTTTTGACCAATCCTATTGTCATTCCGAGAAGCGAAGCGACGAGGAATCTGCTTTTCTCGGCGCCGCAATAATCCACGCCGCGCGCTTCGCTGGGACGGTATCAGTCTCTGCTCACTTCCGCGTTAGCGGCTTCTGTAGCAGCTCCATAATCGCTTCTGCCGCTCGTTCCGCTGGATGCCGCACCTCTGAATCCGGCCCTCGCAGCAAGGTTCTGACCTCGGCCAGGCCTACAATCATCCCCTCGCGCGCCGGACCGTCAGGAAGAATCTCCTTCAGTCGCGCGACCACCTTTTCGGCCGTGAAGTCATGCTGCACCAACTCAGGGACAATCTCTTTTCCGGCAATCAAGTTCACCATGGCAAAGTGCGACACTTTGACCCTCGACCGCCCGAGCAGATACGTCAACGGGGACACGCGATAAACCATGACAAACGGCGTTCTCATCATTGCGGCTTCTACCGTGGCGGTGCCGCTGGCAATGATGCCGGCACGGGAGTACGCGAGGGCAGGCAGGGCATCTGTGGTCAAGTGTATTGCAACGGTGCCGCAATCCCTATTCATCACTTCCAGAATAAGATCTTTCGAAATCGTCGGAGCCACAGGAATCACATACTCATACTCATCGCCCAACAAATCCGCGGCCTGCAGTATCTCTGGCAAATTCATACGGACTTCCTTTGCGCGACTGCCGGGCATCAGCGTAATCCACTGCCTGGAAGCGACGAGTCCGTTCTCCGTGGCGTATTGGTCGCGAGTAACTTCAGGGTGCCGTAGATCGGCAAGCGGGTGGCCCACGAACGTCGCGTCCACCCCACGGTCGCGGTAAAACTTCTCTTCAAACGGAAATATCACCAGAGCTTTGTCGACGTATTTGCGCAGCAATCGGACCCGCCCTTGCCGCCACGCCCAGAACTGCGGGCAAACATAGTACACGACGGGAATCCCGCGCTTCCGCATCTGGCGCGCAACGCGCCAGTTGAAAGCAGGCGAATCGATGACGATGGCAAGATCAGGCCGACGCTTGTCGGCCTCCGCGATCAACTTGTGAAACAAGCGATAGATTTTGGGCAGATGGCTGACGATCTCGGAAATCCCGACTACCGCAAGGTCTTTCGTGTCGACCACGGTGTCGCAGCCCGCAGCCCGCATGCGGTCCCCGCCAACGCCAAAGAAACCAACTTCAGATTGCACGGGGACAGCCGCCCCCGGCTGTCCAGCGGGGTGAAGCTCCGCATTCAACCGAAACTGACGCCGCAAAGCCTCGATGAGCTGGGCCCCATACATTTCACCAGAAGCCTCACCAGCCGAGATGAGAATTCGCACCGGAGCATTGTAAAGACAATCCTGATTCCATGTAGGCGCGAGCGTCCTCGCTCGTGCTCCGCGCCCAGATTGTTTCGGGTCATTTTACTCACCGTCCAGCGGACGCGGCACTCGCACTGCGGTTGCTGGCCAGCAGCTTCGACATGGCTTGGGCGTCGGCGGGGCGGGAGTAATTGTATCCCTGCGCCGTCTCACAGTTGAGCTGCTTGAGGAGCCTGACGTGCTCTTGCGTTTCGGTGCCTTCAGCCACGACCTTCAACCCAAGATTGTGGGCAAGCATAATGATGACGCGCACAATTTCGTGGCTTTCTGGATCGCTGTCCATATTCATGATGAAAGCGCGGTCGATTTTCAAGGTGTCCACGGGAATGCGGCGCAGTCGGCTGAGCGAGGAATACCCCGTGCCAAAATCGTCGATGCTCAAGCGAACCCCGAGTGCCTTCAACTGTGCTAACACTTGACCCGATTTTTCCGCATCCCCCATGGCGATGGTCTCGATGATTTCAAGTTGTAAACAGGCCGGATCAAAGCCGATCTGTGCCAGACTTTTACCGATCTCGCTGGCTAAATCCGGCTGAGCAAATTCTTTGGGAGTTATGTTGACGCTCATGGTGAGCGGCGGATTTGCAGGAAACTGTGACTGCCACAGCTGGAGCTGCTGGCAAGCTTCACGCCGCAGTTGCCGGTTCATGGGGATGATCAGCCCAATCTCTTCCGCAACCGTGATGAACTCAATCGGTGGGACGATCCCCTCCGAACGTTGCCATCGCGTCAGGGCCTCGAAGCCCGTGATCTTGCCAGTTTGCAACGACACGATCGGTTGGTAGAAAACGCGAAATTCTCCCTGGTCGAGGGCCTTGCGCAGATCGGTCTCCAGGCGCAGCCGCTTCACCGCAGCTTCGTGCATGGCCGTGTCGGACACTTCACACCGAGCTTTTCCGGTTCGCTTGGCGCGGTACATCGCGATGTCCGCGTCCCGCAGCAGATGCTCCGCCTCGGTATGAGGGCTGGTGCTGGCGGCGATCCCGATGCTCGCTGAAATTACGATCTCCTGTTGATTTACCACGAAGGGCGTCGCCAGTTCAGCTTGCACCCGCTCAGCCACGCGAACGGCTTCAATGGGGTCGCGAATGTCGTCGAGAAGGATAGTGAATTCGTCGCCACCGAGTCTGGCCAACGTGTCGTCATTAGAGGGCTTGTCGAATACGCCGGCACTGCGCGGGCGCGAAACGGTATCGGCTCGCCGCACCGCGTCCTTCAATCTCTGTCCGATTTTGATCAGCAGCTCATCCCCCGCCGTGTGTCCCAGACTGTCATTGACGATTTTGAATTCGTCGATGTCGATGAGTAACACCGCGAACTTGTAGTTCGCATGTCTCTTGGAGAGGGTCAGAGCGTGTTGCAGACGGTCCAGGAATAGAGCGCGGTTGGGCAGGTTCGTGAGCCCGTCGTGAAACGCATTGTGCGCAAGCAGTTCCTCAGCTCGCTTTCGCTCGGTGATGTCACGGTTCACGATTACCAATTTGTCAGTCTGTCCTTTTGCGTTGCGGACGGGGCTGGCGGTCGATTCCAAAGTGCGCCAGGAACCGTCTTTATGGCGTATACGGTACTCCATCGGCTCTCCGTGGCCGGTGAGTCGGGCTTGTTCCGCGGCTTTCAATACTCGCGGGCGATCGTCGGGATGAATTTGGTCGAACGACGAAGTGGTTTTCAAATCCTCGGGAGAATATCCCAGAACTTTTTGATAAGCCGGACTGTTGTAAAGCCGGCGGCCATCGCTGCCCACCAGCGCGATCATGTCGGCGGCGTTCTCACTGATGAGCTGAAAGAGCTGATCCCGCTCCGCCAGTTGGCGTCGAATGCGGTGCAGTTGGAAATGCTGGTAAACCGTATAAAAGTCGAAAAGCAAAACCAGAGCGGCCAGCCCGCGTACCCACTCCCTGAGGTCGAACCAATACGATGAGTCCTTGTCCCAGCGAAACCAGGGAAAAGTGAACGAGACGATGCCCAAGGTCAACGCCAGCGTCACCGCTACGGCGAATCCCCACAGCCACCATTCGCGCCCTTCGATTTGGCGCATCTGGGTGGGGATCGCCTCGGGGCTATTCTGATTTACTTCCTGAAATCCCTGCTGATCCATGCGGTTCAACTTGCTGCTGAAACTTTACGGATTCTAATCTGGGGAGAAAGCTGGGGAAGAGTTACGAAAGTTGCGCCGTCAGTACTGTAGGGATTTCCGCGCCCCAGCAGCTCCGACACGAGATGCGAACGCACGCGCCCGATCACCGAGGCTGCCCTAGTCGTCTGCCCCAGCGGTGACCTGCGATCCGGTGGCGACTTCCTGATCTTTGTATTGCAATTGATAGAGCTTGTAATAAATGCCATGCTGGGCGAGCAGTTGCTGGTGAGAACCCATCTCGCGCACCTGACCTTTGTGCATCACGACAATCTTGTCGGCACGCTGGATGGTCGAAAGCCTATGGGCGATGATCACCGAGGTGCGGCCTTCAACCATGCGGCTTAGGGCATCGCGCACTCGGAATTCAGTCTCCGTATCCACGCTGGATGTGGCTTCGTCGAGAATTAGAATCTTAGGATCATGCGCCAGGGCGCGGGCAAACGAAATGAGCTGCTTTTGTCCTGTCGACAGCGTGCTGCCGCGTTCCCGGACTTCTTCGTTGAATCCGTTGGGGAGCGAGCGGATGAAATCTGCGAGATTCACATCCTCCGCGGCCTTTTCCACGTCTTCGTCGTCGATGTCGGATGTTCCCAGACGAATGTTGCTGGCAACCGTTCCGCTGAACAGGAATGGATCCTGCAACACCACGCCAAAGCGGCGGCGAAGATCGGCGAGATCCATGTCTTTAACGTCCACTCCGTCGATCCTGATCGCGCCCTTCTGCACGTCGTAGAAACGCATGAGCAGCGAAATGATCGTGGTCTTGCCGGCTCCCGTGTGACCGACAATAGCGACAGTTTCCCCTGGCTCGATGGCAAAGCTGACATCGCGGAGGACCCAATCGGGCTCGCTGGATTGTGGGGGACGAGCGTCCTCGCGTGTTCGCGAAGATGTCTTTAGCGGGACGGGCAAGGCCCCCCGGCCTCCATCGTCTTCTGTGGGAATATTTCTGTAAGCGAACCACACGTGGTCAAACTCGATTCGTCCGGGTCCGTCCGGGGATTTCGTCACCGCAGGTGGAGTGATTTCCGCCGGCGTGTCGAGCAATTTGAAAATCCGCTCACTGGAGGCCATGGCCGACTGCAGGATGTTGTATTTCTCGCTGAGGTCCTGGATGGGCCGGAAGAAACGCTGCGCATACTGTATGAAGGCAACCAGAACGCCTAGAGTAGTCGCGCTGCGGATCACATCGTTGCCGCCGAACCAAATAACGCTGGCGATCGCGATCGCAGAGAGAACTTCTACAACGGGATAGTAGACGGCGTGCGCCAAAATTGCGTCTTTGTACGCGTCCATGTGGACGGCGTTTACTTCGGAGAACTTGTCATAGGCGCGTTCTTCGCGATTGAAAAGCTGCAGCACGACCATGCCGCTCACATGCTCTTGCAAATATGCATTGATTCTGGCGATGGCCACCCGGATGCGCCGGTAGGAATCACGGACCTTATCACGAAAAATCTTGGTAGCGATGCCAATCAGAGGGAGCACGGCGAAGGTGATCAGCGCCAGCTTCCAGTTCATGCGCAGCATTATCGCGATAATGCCGGCCAGCACGAAGACATCTTCAAAAATTGAGACCACGCCCGAGGTGAACATTTCGTTCACCGCATCTACGTCGGTGGTCACCCGAGTGACCAGACGACCGACGGGATTCCTGTCGTAAAAGCCAATGTGCATGCGCTGCAGGTGACGGAAAATCTGGGCGCGCATATCGAACATCGTCTTCTGTCCCGCCCACTGCATGTAATAAGTCTGGAGATATTCCAGGAGGAAACTGAAGATCAGAAGGCCTACGTAGAGGCCAGCGATCTGCGCGACGCCGACCAGCGCCTTATTACTTAAGAAACGATCCAGGGGCGTGTGCAGTCCGCGCACCGGCGCCAGATAACGGTCAACCACGATCTTCGTTAAGTAAGGTCCGAGGACGTCAGCGCCGGCTTTGATCAAGATGGAGGCCAGCGCAATCCCCACCTGCCACTTGTAGGGATGCAGGTACGTCAGCAGCCGTTTCATCAACCGGCTGTCATATGCTTTGCCTAATACTTCTTCTTCCGAGGCCATGGGCGGCTACTGTCTGGGCTATCACCTAAAGATACCCTAGATAGATGGGAAAGAAAGGTGGGTGGATGGAAAAGGTTTTGGGGATGTCTCTGTAGAGACGTAACTTGTTACGTCTCCTTCGAGTGACTGCCGGCGCACGCAGCTAGCTACGTCTCTACAGCCGACTACGACCAGGAACGTATTTATGCGACTTTGCGCAGTACCAGCGCGGAGTTCTTGGATCCGAAGCCCACACAGTTGCAAATTGCATGCTCGATCTCCGCTTTGCGATCGACGTCGGGCACATAGTCCAAATCGCACTCGGGATCGGAGACATCGAGGTTGATGGTTGGAGGAATTTTTCCGTGCTCCATGGCGATCAGGGTTGCGGCCAGGCTGGCCGAGCCGCATGCGCCTTGCGCGTGTCCGATCTGCGACTTAAGGCCGGACATCGCAACCCGGCCGGCGTGCTTGCCCAAAGCGAGTTTCAAGGCGCGCGTTTCTACGCGGTCATTCATTTCGGTGGATGTGCCATGAAGGTTGACGTATTGAACGTTCTCTGGGGCGATGCCCGCTTCGTCGAGAGCCAAAGTGATGGCGCGGGCAGGTTCTTCGGGAGAGTCGCTCATTCGCACCCGATGGAAGGCCTCGCAGGTGGAAGCGTACCCGCTGATTTCGGCGTAGATGCGAGCGCCTCGCGCACGAGCGTGCACATAATCCTCGAGGATAAACATCCAGGAGCCCTCAGCGATTACGAAGCCGTCGCGGTCAGCGGAAAACGGGCGCGACGCGCGGTCGGGCGCATGGTTCCAGGACTGCGTGAGCGCACGCAACAACGTATAGCCCTTGATAATGCCAGCGGTGATAGGAGAGTCAACGCCGCCGACGAGAAACATGGGCTGAACGCCGGCTTGAATATGCTGATAGGCATAGCCGAGTGCGTCCGTGGACGAAGTACAACCAGCGGTGACCACGTGACTATATCCGCGAAAGCCAAAGCGCATGCTGATTTCGCTGGGAATCGTGCCCATGGTTCCGCTTGGAATGCAAAACAGGCTGACTTGCTTGACGTGGCCGGAATGCCAGAGCCTGTATTGTTCTTCAGAGAACTCCTGGGCGCCGCCGCCAGTGCCGAGAATCACGCCGATTTCGCGTTTGTCCTCCATCGACATTGCGGTTGGGTCGAGCCCGGCATCTTGGATGGCTTCACTCGATGCGGCTACAGCCAGGGGCACAACCCGGGAAACGTGCTTGCGCTCGCGAGCATCGACCCACGCGAGTTCGTCGAACTCGGGAATTTCGCCGGCGATGTGTACTGGAAGGTCGGATGGATCAAAGCGCGAAATGCGTTTGACGCCGGATTTCCCCGCGAGAATGGCTCGGCAGAAAGCCTCTTTGCCGATGCCGTTGGGGCTGACCACGCCCATTCCAGTGATCACCACGCGGGGGAGCGTCATTAGTTTCTTACTCCGACTCACTCACGATAGAAACTCGGCCGTCGCGATTAAGTTGCAAGGGCGCCGATCAAAACCCTTGCTCAGATGCGGTCCGCGGCCAACCCGTCCCGCCAAAGTGGGATAATCGTTGGATGCCGCTAGGCCTGTATATCTCCGTGCCCTTCTGTCGCACCAAGTGCAGCTATTGCAACTTTGCTTCAGATGTTTTCTCCCGCTCGGTCTTCCAGCGCTATGTGGACCGCGTATGCACTGACATGAAACGTGACGACCCGACTGTAGCACAGCTGGGCGGGCGGACCGACCGGATCGTCGACTCCGTCTACCTGGGCGGCGGAACTCCTACTGTACTCGATACAGAGCAGCTGCAGCGGTTGTTTGTCGCGATTTCGCAGAATTTTGAGGTTCAGGCGGGTGCCGAGATTACGGTTGAATGTGCTCCGGGCACGCTGACTCCCACTGTGATTGAGGCCCTAAAGCGCTGTGGGGTGAATCGCGTGAGCCTGGGAGTGCAGTCGTTCGTGGATCAAGAGGCGGCGTCGGTCGGGCGTCTGCATAATCGCAAGACTGTGCTTGACGACATCGCCGCCCTGCGAGCCGCCGAAATTGTAAACATCAACATCGACCTTATCGCGGGGCTGCCACATCAGACCGCCGATAGTTGGAAGTTTTCCGTGGAGCAGGCAATCGAGACCGGAGCCCCGCACACCAGCGTTTACATGCTCGAAGTTGATGAAGATTCTCGTCTCGGCCGCGAACTGATCGCCGGCGGCACAAAATATCATGCTCACTTTGTGCCGGACGAAGATCTCACGGCGGATTTGTATTCGATGGCTTGTGAGAGGCTCGGAGCGGCGGGAGTGCAGCAGTATGAGATATCCAACTTCGCGCGCAAGGGATACGGGTCGCGGCACAATCTGAAGTATTGGACCCGGCAGCCGTATCTGGGATTTGGCGTGGATGCACACTCGATGCTGCCGGGATTAGAAGATGGAGTGGAAGCGGTGCGATTTTCTACTTCCGATTCGCTGGAAGGCTACGTCTCGGGAGGCCCAATCAATCGCGCCGAGGTTACAATCTCGGCGGCGCTTGAAGAGACCTTCTTCCTGGGCTTGCGGCTGACGCGCGGTGTTGACTTGCAACAGGCCGCAGCGAAGTTCGGAAAAGATGCCGTTACGGGAATTGGCGAGACCATTGCCGATTGCGTGCGGGCGGGGTTGATGAAGCGCCAGGGAGACGTGATTAGTCTGACGCCACAGGGTCGGCTTCTTTCCAACGAGGTGTTTGAGCAGTTTCTCTCCGTTCCGGAAGGCGGGGTTCCTGCCCGCTGACGAATTGATAAACGGCTCGTTCCAGCCTCCGAGGGTAACTTTTACTCGTGCTCGCCGCTATGTTCTAATCGAATGTTTTGCACTTGCCGCTTGAATCGACGCGGCCATCGTCGTGGACCGGAGGAGCTTTGGATTTCCTACTCAACGAAGAACAGCTTCATCTTAAAAAGAGCGTGCGCGAGTTTGCCGAGCGCGAGATCTTTCCCAACGTCATGAAGTGGGACGAGGCGGGCGAGTTTCCGCTGGCCACCATAAAAGAACTCGGCGAGCTGGGCCTGCTCGGGACGATCTTTCCGACTGAATACGGCGGAGCGGGCATGGGCTACATCGAATACGTCACCGCTATTGAGGAACTCTCTCGCGTGGACGGTTCGGTGGGCATCATCGTGGCGGCGCACACTTCGCTCTGCTCGAACCACATTTTTATTGCTGGCACTGAGGAGCAGAAAAAGAAATACGTCAGCAAGCTCGCAACCGGCGAGCACATCGGCGCGTGGGGACTCACGGAACCATCTTCCGGATCGGATGCGGGCAGCGCGCGCATGACCGCGGTACGCAAGGGAAACACTTGGGTGTTGAACGGCACCAAGACTTTTTGTACCAATGGGCACTATGCCGATGTGTTGGTCGTGATCGCTGTGACCGATCGCGCGGCGCATACGCATGGGCTCTCCGCATTCATTGTTGAAAAAGGTGCCAAAGGATTCCGCCCGGGCAAAAAAGAAAACAAACTGGGGCTGCGGGCGAGCGATACGGCGGAACTCATCTTTGAAGACTGCATCATTCCCGCCGAAAATCTTTTGGGCAAAGAAGGCGACGGATTTATCGATGCCATGCGCGTGCTGGACGGCGGACGCATTTCGATTGCGGCGCTTTCCCTTGGCATGGCCGAAGGAGCGTATGAAGCGGCGTTGAAGTATTCCAAGCAGCGCAAACAGTTCGGCAAGGCGATCAGCGAATTTCAGGCGATTCAGTGGAAGCTGGCGGATATGGCGACGGAGATCGAGGCGGCCAAGCTGCTAACGTTGCGTGCAGCGTCGCTGAAAGACGCCGGGTCGAAGAGCACGCTGGAGTCGTCGATGGCAAAGCTGTACGCCAGCGAAGTGGCTGTGCGTTGCGCGAACGAAGGCGTGCAGATTCACGGCGGATACGGGTTCATTAAAGATTATCCGGCGGAGAAGTTCTATCGCGATGTGAAACTGTGCACGATCGGCGAGGGAACGAGCGAGGTGCAAAGGTTGGTGATTGCGCGGCAGTTGCTTAAAGACTAAACCTCACTTCGCTTGGATTAAGGCGGATTTCCGCGGATACTACGAGTGTTGTTCTCAGCTGAAGCTATGAAAGATTTCCCGCTGTTACGCCCCTGCTTTACACTGACAGCTTGACACCCGACTTCCAACCGTTGATTAAGCAACTGCGTTCTGGCGATGCGCGGAGTTTGGCGCGGGCTATAAGCTTGGTCGAGAACCGCTCGCCGGGCTGGGCGGAAATGCTGAAGGCATTGTTCCCGCAGACTGGTCATGCGCGGATTTTGGGTTTGACCGGGCCGCCCGGTGCGGGCAAAAGCACGCTAGTCGATCAACTGGCCAAGCATTATCGCAAGCAGAATCGCACAGTCGGGATCATTGCGGTCGATCCCACGAGTCCTTACACGGGCGGTGCGATTCTGGGGGATCGCATCCGCATGCAGGATCATTTTTCGGATCCCGGGATTTACATACGTAGCATGGCGACACGGGGTTCGCTGGGCGGGTTGGCGCGCACCACCGCCGATGTGGCCACGGTGATGGATGCTTCCGGGCGCGATCTGATCATGATCGAAACCGTCGGCGTTGGGCAGGATGAGGTTGATATCGTGCGGCTGGCTGACGTTACGGTTGTGATTCTGGTGCCGGGGATGGGCGACGATGTGCAGAGCATCAAGGCCGGCATCATGGAGATTGCCGACATTTTTGTGATTAACAAAAGTGACCGAGAAGGCGCCGAGCGCGTGGAGCGGGAGATTCGCGCCCTGCAATCGCTGGCGATTCGCAGCGATCATTGGACTCCGCCGATTGTGAAGACCGTAGCCAGCGACGGAACTGGGATCAGCGAACTGGTCGCGGCTATTTCAGAATACGAGGCGTATCTGCAAAAGGAAAACTTGGTCTTGGAGCACAATATTGAGAACTGGCAGGAGCGGCTGATCGAGATGCTGCGCGACTCGCTGCTGGAAAAAGCTCGCGCGCAGATGGAAGATGGCAATCTTGCGCACTATGCAGCGGAGGTCGCAGCGCACAAACGCGATCCGTATACTCTGGTGGAAGAGATTGTGGGCAGGATAGGTAAGAGCTAATGCAGTGTTGGTGCCGCAATCAGAGTGCATAGATCCTTCGCCGCGCTCAGGATGACAGGGTGAGCTTTTGTGTGACTCTTGGGACACTTTTAACTGCGGAGAAGATATTTGAATGTTCACGATTGACCATCTCGGAATTGCGGTGAAGTCGCTGACGGCGGCGAAAGATATTTATGAGAAGCTTGGACTGACTGCGTCCGCGGAAGAGGTGGTCGAAGGTGAGCAGGTACGGGTCGCAATGCTGCCCGTCGGAGACAGCCGTCTGGAGTTGATGGAAGCGACATCAGAAAACTCGACGGTCGCGAAATTCATTGCCAAACGCGGCGAGGGGCTGCATCACGTTTGCCTGCGCGTGCCTGATTTAGCAGGGGTTGTTGAACGTTTGAAGACAGACGGCGTGAGGTTGGTCTCGAACGAAATCAAGACGGGCGCAGGTGGACATCGCTATGTGTTCGTGCATCCTTCGAGCGCGGGTGGAGTGCTGCTGGAATTGGTGGAAGCCGCGCACTGATACAGGCGGCCACGGATTTTCGCGGAATTGGCACGGATCTGCGCATCACAATTCTCATTCATGCTTCTTCTCGCGGTTGACACTTCCGGAAAGCAGGGCAGCATTGCACTCGCGCAATGCGGGCCGGGTGACGCTTGTGAAGTCATCGAGGTGGCCGCGCTCTCGGGAGGCACATTCTCCGCGGAACTGGTTCCGCAAATTGCCGCCTTGCTGGCTAAACACAAATTCAGTAAAGCGGACATCGGCGCCTTTGCTGTAGTTTCTGGGCCGGGATCCTTCACCGGGTTACGCATCGGCCTGGCTGTTATCAAGGCACTCACAGAAGTTCTTGGGAAACCGATTGCCGCCGTATCGATGTTGGAAGCTCTGGCAATTGCCGCTAACCTGCAAGGAAAGATTGTAGCCGCGCTCGACGCTGGGCGGAATGAAGTTTTCCTAGGTGACTACGAGATCGACGACAGGGGCGCTCATGTGATTCGGGAGCGCCTGTTCACGCGCGACCAATGGCTGGAGTCAGCCAGTGGTGAAGTGATTGTGACCGTCGACAACACCCTCGCGAGAGCGGCCCGGGCAAAAGGGTCGCACGTGCTAGAAGTGGACCGTCCGCGGAGCGATGCAATCGCGCAGCTCGGATGGAGAAAGATTTTGTCGGGAGAAACCGTTTCCTCCGAGGCGCTCGAGGCGAACTACGTCGGGCGATCCGAAGCGGAGCTCTTCATGAAGGGCAGCTAGAAGCAAATGGTAGTGAATCCGGCGCTACAAATGCTTGTTCGTCGTGCCACTCGGGCAGACATTCCTGACTTGATGGTTCTGGAGACACGCTCTGCGACGGCGGCGCACTGGACTACGAAACAGTACGAAGCCGTATTTTCCAGCGAAGTATCATCTCGCGTGGTGCTGATCCTTGAGGACAAATCCGGCGTGCAGGGGTTTATCGTCGGCAGGGCAGTAGGCGAAGAGTGGGAAATCGAGAACATTGCAGTCGCTGGTCCAGCACGTCGCCTTGGCCAGGGCACACGTCTGCTCGGAGAGTTCCTTGATCTGGCTCAAGGCCGAGGCGCCCAAGCTGTCTTCCTGGAGGTTCGCGAATCGAACCTAGCGGCACGTCGGCTCTACGAGAAGTGGGCGTTCATCGAGGCTGGCCGACGCAAGCATTATTACCGCGAACCGAAAGAGGACGCAATCGTTTACCGCTTAGGGTTTGCCTGATTGCACCAGCCTTGGTGCAACATTTGGAAATCACTGAGAACTCAGGAGATGCCCCACGAGATTTCGCGTTGATGCAGGCTAGGTCCTGTGGTAAGTTGGAGGCTGAAAACCCGGTTAGGAGGTCTGCTGGATGCTAACTTCTAGGGACCAGCTCTTCGCCAGTCACGATGAATTTCGAAAACTGGCGATGGAGCATACGCTCTACGAAAAACGTCTTGATTCACTCACCGAAAAACGCTATCTCACCGACGACGAAAAATTGGAAGAAGTGCGACTTAAAAAGCTAAAGCTCCGTCTTAAGGATCAGATGGAGAGTATTGAGCGGCAGTATCGGCAACAACCACAGAATCAGGTGGCCTAATCCAGCTCCAACCTTGTGCGGCTTAGCCGCAGGCGGGGTTATCTGTCTCCAACCATGGCGCGTATAAGCGCCTTTTTTATTTGCATTTAACATGAAAGACTGAGCTTCGCCCTAAGCCTGCTCTATAATTCCCTATATCTCCGAACATGGTTCGTGACGCCTACTATTATGCACTTCCGCTTGTGGCTGCAGCCGCGCTGATGGCGTGGCTCGCCGGTCCGCTGTGGGCGTTGCCGGTTTTCCTGCTGGTCGCCTTCCTTCTGTGGTTTTTTCGCGATCCCGACCGGGTAATCCCTGGCGATGCGGGTGCTCTCGTATCACCGGCGGACGGGAAGGTCACGGACGTGTCACCACTGATCTCGAATGGCGTCCGGTGCCTTCGGATCAGCATTTTCCTGAGTGTGTTTGACGTGCACGTGAACCGCTCTCCCATCAGCGGCGTCATTCGGGATGTCCATTATCACAAGGGAAAGTTCGTCAACGCCATGAATGCGGCTTCGGCCGAGCTAAACGAGCAGAATGTGGTAACCGTTGAAGGCGAGGGTCAGATTGTTATCTTCAAGCAGATCGCGGGCCTTCTGGCCCGCAGGATCGTCTTCAACAAGAAGGTAGGCGACCAAGTGAAACGGGGCGAGCGGGTGGGCTTGATCAAGTTCGGCTCGCGGGTCGATGTTTTGCTAGATGCCTCTGCCGCCCTCGAAGTGAAGGTCGGGGATCGCGTGAAAGGCGGATCGAGTGTCCTGGCATACCTGAACGCTGAGCGATCACTAACAGCTGGCAATGCCGGACGAGCTCGGCAAGGAGCACTGTAATGGATCCAGAAGTTCCAGTGATTCCAATGCGGCGTAAAGAAGACCGGCCCTCGGGACGGTTGCGCAAAGGCATGTATATTTTGCCTTCGCTTTTTACTGCGGCGAATATCGCGATGGGTTACTACGCGATCTTGCAGGTGACGCACGCCACAGCAGCGGAACCCTGGCATTTTGATTTTGCCGCCAAGGCGATTGGGTTTGCCGTTCTCTTTGATGGTTTGGACGGGCGCATCGCCCGCATGACTCACACCAGCAGTAACTTTGGCCGAGAGTTGGATTCGTTGGCTGACGTCATCACATTCGGCGTTGCTCCTGCGCTGCTGGCGTGGATGTGGGGATTCCGCCAGTTGCCCGTATTTCTGGGGTCCAGCGAATTGACGGGCAAGATGATTCAACTGGGCTCCATTTCCAGCTTTCTGTTCCTGATGGCTGGAGCCAGCCGCCTGGCGCGCTTCAACATAGCATTGAATCCGCAACCTTCAAACCCGGGCCGGCCAGGAAAAAAATATTTTGTGGGCATGCCCATTCCCGCCGGAGCCGGAGTCATCGCGGCGGTTGTGCACTTCTCCGGCGGAGACCCGATTTCTTCATTATGGAGTTGCATTACCTGGATGCTCATCATTGTGGCCGCGGGATATCTCATGGTGAGCACCTGGCGCTTTTACAGTTTCAAGGACATTGATTTCCGCGCCCGGCAGCCGTTTCAGTTAGTGATTTTGCTGGGATTGCTATTCGCGGCCGTCTGGGTTTTCTCGCAGTGGGTCCTGTTCATAATCGCGCTGAGCTACATGTTTTCAGGGGTCTTCTGGCGTCTGCAATGGATTTTCCGCCGCAAGCGCAATCCGTCTCCTCCGCAATACAAAGAGGCCTCGCAGACTTCATGAACTCCAATCTAAAGCCCGCACCGGTGTCGCATCCTGAACCCGCGCGCGGAGGCAATTTTTATCGCCTTGCCATCGTCGGCGCCGGCTCGCTGAAAGGCAAAGAAGTGGCAGAAGTACTCAACGATCGCAATTTCCCTTCGATTGATGTCAAGCTACTCGACGACGATGAGTCCCTCGGAAAGCTGGAATCGGTGGGAGACGAGGTCACTTTCATTCAGAATGTTCGCACCGAGCAGTTCCAGAATATAGATTTTACTTTCTTCGCATCGGACGCGGAGTCTACACGCAAGAACTGGAAAACAGCGCACAATGCCGGCAGCGCGATCATCGACCTGTCTTCCGCTCTGGAAGACGAACCGGACGCCGCCGTGCGCTCGTCTTGGATCGAACGGCAGTTGGGGCAGCCTTTGATTCCTGAGTTGCAGCCCGGCCCGGCAGTCGTGGCACATCCGGCGGCGGTCGTGCTTGCGCTGCTTCTCCTGCGGGTACAAAAAGTTGGACCGGTGCGGCGGGCAGTGGCCACGGTGTTCGAGCCTGCATCCGAACACGGTCAGAAGGGCATGGACGAACTGCACGAGCAGACCGTGAACCTGCTCTCGTTCCAGCCATTGCCGAAGAACATTTTCGATACGCAGGTGGCCTTCAACATGGTGGCCCGCTACGGCGAACATTCGACGCCGGCCTTGGCGACGATAGAGAGCCGCGTGCTGAAACATTATCGGCGGATCGCCGGCAAGGATGCTCCACTGCCATCGGTGCTGTTGGTGCAAGCTCCCATCTTTCATGGACACGCCTTTGCGATCCACGTCGAACTTGGACAGACGGCGGATGTCGACAGCATTTCGCAGGCGCTGGCTGGCGACCATGTCAAACTCACGCGCGGGGCCGAGGAAGCTCCCTCGAATGTGAGCGCCGCGGGACAGGCCGATGTCCAGCTGTCGATTGCGCCGGACGCAAGTCAGCCGAACGGTTTTTGGCTGTGGGCGGCGTCAGATAATCTTCGCATCGCTGCGACGACTGCGGTTGAGTGCGCGGAAACCATGGCTGCAAGCCGGCCGCGGGGCAAGATCCAATGAGCCGTGGAGCGGGCGTGGCAGTGCTGCTCGGCTTTCTTGGCGCAGGCTTTCTCGGCTCAGGATGCGGCTATCACACTGCGGGTCATGCCGTCACCGTTCCTGACGACGTTCGAACGGTAGCGATCCCGGCGTTCGTGAATCAGACTCAGACCTTCAAGATTGAACAGATGCTGACCGCTGCCGTGGTAAGAGAGTTCGTCACGCGAACCCATTACCATGTCGTCAACCAGGTGAATGACGATGCTGACGCGGTGCTGCATGGAACCGTTCTTGCCACCTACACCACGCCGCTAACCTATGATTCGCAGACGGGACGCGCCGCAAGCGTGATGGTCGTGGTCTCCATGAAAGTGGCATTAGTCGACAAGCAGGGCAAGGCGCTGTACCAGAATTCCTCGTATCTATTTCGCGAGCAGTACGAGGTCCCACGCGACATAAACAGTTTCTTCGAGGAAGACACGCCGGCATTTCAAAGACTCTCGCGCGACTTTGCGCAAAGCCTGGTGTCGAATATCCTGGAGGGGTTTTGATGCGAGCCTTTGCCCAGGCCGACCGCTTCGTGTCCGAAGTGCAAGCCCGCAAGCTGCGCCCGGCCTATGTTTTCGTGGGCGCCGAGGTGTTCTTTCGCAAACGTTGCCGGGAAGCCATTCTCGAACACCTGGTCACACCCGACTTGCGCGACTTCAGTCTGTTCGAGTTTGATCTCGCGGAAACTGATCTCGTCGAAGTTCTTGACCGCGCGCGTACACCCTCGCTGATGGCGCCCTTTCAGGTCTTCTTTGTTCGCGGCGTCAAGAACCTGTTCGGACGTGGGTCCAACGAAGAAAAATTAGCGGCCATCCAGGCCTACTGCGAGGATCCGAATCCCGCGGCGGTATTGATTTTTGTCGCGGATCACATCAACATTCCCGCCGATCCGCGCCGCATGGAATTAACCGACAAAGAACGTTATGAACGCATTCGCGAAACGCTGGGGCAATACTGCGCCATTGTCGAACTGGCGCGAGTCGAGGAAAGCGAGGCGGTGCGCTGGATTGGCGAGTACGGCGCCACGCAAAACGTCAAGATCGATGCCGATGCCGCGCGCGAACTCGTCGACGCTCTCGGCGGCGACATGATGATGGTATCGAATGAACTCGAGAAACTGATTCTGTACGTTGGCGAGAAAAAACGCATCACACTGGGTGATGTCGAGACCATGGTACTCGCAGCGAAGCAAAGATCGTTGTATGAACTGACCGATGCGATCTCGGCGAAAGACCGCGTGCGTGCCTTAGAGATGCTGGATGCGATTCTGACTACGGGCGAAGGCGATGAAGCCGCGATTGGGCACCTTTACATGCTGGCCAAGACTTTTCGCCAGATGCTAGTGATTCTGGAGCGAAATGTGCGCGACCAGCGCATGTTGTGGGCCGCGCTGTGGCAGGGTTTCCGCGTGCCTCCGTTTGCTGCCGATGACATCATCAAACAGGCTCGACGCTACAAATCGAAACGAGAGCTGACACGCGCCATCCGACTGGTGGCGAAAACGGATCTCGCATTGCGTTCGAATCCACCGAGCAAACGGATGGTGCTGGAGAAATTGGTCCTGGACCTAACCTCAGAGCCGAAGCCAGAAGCCGGTTGGATGCAAGAAGAACTGCCGGTCTAACGTGTGATCGCGTGGTCCCCAGCTGCCCAGCCGAGCGAAGCTCGGCAGCCGGCGGGGTGTCGACGACTATTTCTTCGCAATCGCGTTCAAGCGCGCATTCAATCGCGACTTGTAGCGCGATGCGGTGTTTTCGTGCAGGACGCCCTTCTGAACCGCCTTGTCGAGCGCGGAAACGGTCTGCCGAAAAACCTGATCGGCCGCTTGCTGGTCGCCTTTGGCGAGCGACTCGCGCAAGTCGCGCAGCGTGCTGCGCAGGCGGGACGTGTTGGCGCGGTTGCGCGCTGTGCGTTTCTCAGTCTGACGGGCGCGCTTCAGCGCCGAAAAATGATTGGCCATGTAATCTCGTTACCTTCGTTTCCGTTGAGTTTCTCTTAGCGAGAGATATTCCGCTACTGCCGAATAAACTATTCTACGGCAGCAACTTGGGACTGGTCAAACCAATGGCGGATGCACTCGACGCTCTAAAAGTGCTGATCGATTCCTCCGCGCCCATCGTGGTGATGGAGACTGTGGAAGAGGTACGTGCCGTGCGGTTGGTACGCGTGGCATGTGCTTCGCTCAATCTTGCCGCATTCGAATGGAGCATAGCCAGCGGCTTGGTTCGTTGTGGAAACGAAGGCAGTGAGTTCTTGGTGGAAGGCAGGTTTCCAGCCATCGGCACCGGTCACGACGCCACGGATCTTGCGACGCAAGCCATTTACAACAGCCGCGAACCCGCTCAAGTGCTTGGCGTCTTGGAAGGCATCTCCGTGGAGGCGGCATTCATTCTCAAAGACTTCCATCGTCACATGGAGGACCCCGTAGTAGTGCGCCGACTGCGTGACGTGGGCCAGAAATTCTCGAAGAATCGCCGCACCGTAGTAATTATCGCTCCTTCGATCAAGATGCCGCCAGAGTTGGCTAGCCTGGTGGAGTACGTGGAATTGCCTCTTCCAGACAAACAGCGCCTCCGCCAAATCGTCGACGAGATGATCGTTCGCGTGGGAAAGACCCGAACATTACGCCGGTCAGTAGACGCCAGCGGATTAGATGCGATGGCTGGCAATCTGCGCGGACTGACAGAAGAGCAGGCCGAACGGGCCGTATCGCAGGCGCTGGTGACAAGGTACGGGGTAACTGCCGAGGTCGTGACCGATGTTTTGCAAGCCAAGAAGGAAATCCTGCGGCGTTCGGAGATGTTGGACTTCGTTGACGTCTCCGACACCCTGGCCAGCGTCGGAGGCCTCGAAAATCTAAAGCGTTGGCTGGAACAGCGACGTGGAACGTGGGAAGAGCAGGCGCGAGCATTCGGTCTGGAATCGCCGCGGGGCGTCATTATTCTGGGCGTGCAGGGTTGTGGGAAGAGCATGTGCGCGCAAGCGATCGCCGGAGAATGGAAACTGCCGCTGGTCAAGTTCGATACGGCTGCGATCTTCGACAAATACATCGGCGAGACCGAGAAACGAATTCAGAAGGTGTTCCGGGTCGCCGAGGAATTATCACCCTGCGTGCTTTGGATCGACGAATTGGAAAAGGTTTTTGCCGGGAGCGGGTCAGATTCGGCTTCGGCAGATGCGGGTGTTTCATCACGTCTGCTGGGTGCATTTCTTTCCTGGATGCAAGAACGCAAAGCTCCGGTTTTCGTGGCGGCCACGTGCAACAATGTTTCCGCTCTTCCTCCCGAACTGATTCGCAAAGGGAGGTTTGACGAATTGTTCTTCGTCGATTTGCCAAACCAGGCGGAGCGAAAACAGATTTTCGCTCTTGAGTTGCAGCATCGGAATCGCCGTCCGGTTGAGTTCAATCTGGATCAAGTTGCGGCTGCGGCTCGCGGCTACTCGGGAGCCGAGATTCAAGCCGCAATCCAAGCGGCGCTTTATGCCTCATTCTCCAGCAAGCAGCCTCTGGGAACATCCTCCCTGATAGATGCGTTAGCGAAAACAGTGCCGCTTTCGACGACCAGGTCCGAGGAGATTCAGGAACTCAGGGATTGGGCACGGGCGCGCGCGGTTCCGGCTTCGGTGGCTGATGTAAAAGGCGAAGGCGCATAAACTTCGGGTATCGCTTTGCAGCTGTTTCACCGCCATTGACTCCTATCCGACCCCCGGCGTACCCTTAACTCAATGGTAGTGGCTTGCACCTCGGGAGCGAGCATTCCGGCTGTTTCACCTGCAGAGAGAAGAATTTTGTTGTCGCAAAGGCCGGCACGGGTGTGCCTGTGTCGCAGCAATGCCATCTAAGCGCTATCGCGGCAACCAAAGCATAGCCGTCGACGGAGGGATACGCCAAAGCTGAATGAAGAAGAGCATTGAGATTACTCCTCACATTGAAACCCTGTTCGGTACCAGGGATGAAAACCTGCACGTGTTGGAAGACGGTCTGAACATCAACATCGACCTGCGATCCAACTCCATCGAGCTCGAAGGCGCCGCCCGCGACGTTGCCCGGGCCGAGCAAGTCTTTGCCGACTACAACCACCTGCAACGCTCAGGACACGCCTTCAATAACGGCGACTTGAACAGCATGCTGCGCGTCCTGATGGCAGACCCGAAAGCTACCCTACGTGGTTTGGCGGAAGCTGGGCGACAACGCTCCTTCGGACGCCGTACGGTCCAGCCCAAGAGCTTGAATCAGAAACGGTACGTCGAAGCCATCGAGAACCACGACATGGTTTTCGGCATCGGTCCCGCCGGGACAGGCAAGACGTACCTGGCGGTAGCGATGGCGATTTCGGCGCTGCTGGCGAAAAGAGTAAACCGGATTATTTTGGCGCGTCCTGCGGTCGAAGCCGGCGAGCGCCTGGGATTCCTTCCGGGGACATTGCAGGACAAGATCGATCCGTACCTGCGCCCACTGTACGACGCGCTTTACGACATGCTTGATCCGGAAAAGGTCGATCGCTACCTGGAGAAGAATGTCATCGAAATTGCGCCGATTGCATTCATGCGCGGACGCACGTTGAACGATTCGTTCGTGATCCTGGACGAAGCGCAGAACACCACCTCGGAGCAGATGAAGATGTTCGTGACTCGCCTTGGATTTAATTCCAAGGCGGTAATCACCGGCGACGTAACCCAGATCGACCTGCCCAATGCCCGCCGCAGCGGCCTGCTGGAAGCGGTCGATATCCTGAAGCGCGTCGAAGGGTTGACGTTCGTGTACTTCGACGAGGGCGACGTCGTTCGACATCATTTGGTGCAGCGCATCATCCGGGCTTACGATGAGCACAAGACCAAACTGGCGGAACAGCAATTGTCTCTGCTTGAACCGAAAAGCAATGCGAACGGTAAGACCAATGGGGCGGACAGTGCGCCTCTGCAAAAGAATATTACGATGCCTACGGAAGCAGACACTCAAGAATAAGACCGACATAATTGGCTGGGAGGGCTGCGGTTTATGGCCCTCCTGTTTATTTGGATCAGTTCCGATGGAGAGTGTTTGGTCATCATTCAAGAAAGCGTGGCCGGTTTGAGCGAGGCGGCACTAGCGAAGTTTCTAGTGCGCGCACGGCGAGCGGCTGGCCTTCGAGGATCCGTCAGCATACTGGTGACCAGCAACCGCGAGTTGCAAGGATTGAACCGTCGTTTTCGAGGCAAGAATATGCCAACGGATGTGCTCTCTTTCCCCGCGATGCCCGGGCTGATGCAGGAATTTGCAGGGGACGTAGCCATTTCGGCGGAGATTGCTGCCCGCAACGCGCGTCGACTTGGGCACACAACTGCCGACGAAATCCGGATTCTTGTTTTGCATGCGGTCCTGCACCTCGCCGGTTACGACCATGAGCAAGATAAGGGACGGATGGAGCGCAAGGAGCAACGCTTGCGGAAGTCGCTCGGATTGCCCGTAGGATTGATCGAAAGAACTGGACGCCAAGTCCGCGAGAAAACGGCACGCACCACACGGGCATCGAGATGAACTTCGTCATCGCTATCTTGCTGCTGATGTTGCTCGGGCTGCTGACACTGGTTTCTTACGTGGACCGCCTCTACACCGAGATCGGCAAATTCCTTTCCCGCGAGTTCCAGGACAATATCGACGCATTCGAGCACGATGTCGAGCCCAGGCTGCATGTCAGTCGCGCCCGCGCCGCGCTGTCGATGGCCGTGCTGACTCAAATGACCATGGCAGCGATTGCCATGTTAGTAGGCTTCACTGTGTTTCGGGACCGGGCTTGGAGTATTTACGAAATTCTGCAGGCTACGCTGACTCTAATTCTGACCATCGTCGTTTGTAACCGTTTCTTGCCTTTCGTTTTTTTCTCGCGGACGAAGGGGCAATGGCTCATCCCTTGGACGCCTTTCCTGCGCATCCTGATCTACCTGGTTCTGCCCGTGACCTTGGTGTTGGGCTTCTTACAGTCGGTCGCAGCTCTGACCAAAGGACATTCGGATGAACAGCCTGAAACCCAGGCGGAAGCTGTGGATGCGCTGATCGAAGCAGGTCAGGAAGAAGGAATCCTCGACGAGAGCAACCGCGACATGATTCAGTCCGTCGTGGAATTCGGCGAGAAGACCGTGCGCGAGGCGATGAAGCCGCGGCCGGAAATCGTCGCCGTTCCCACCAATACCACCGTCGAGCAGTTCATCGAATTGCTGCGTACCAAACCATTCTCCCGTGTGCCGGTTTTCGAAGGCACAATTCACAACATCAAGGGAATCGTCTACGCGCAAGATGTTCTGCAAGTGCCGGACACCGAGGCGCACACGCGGACCGTGGACACGCTCATGCGCAAAGATGTGTATTTCGTGCCCGAGAGTAAGCTGGGTAGCGAGCTTCTGAGGGAGATGCAAAAGAACAATAGCCGCATGGCGATCGTGGTTGACGAGTACGGGGGAGTGGCGGGACTGGTCACGATCGAGGATCTGGTCGAAGAAATCGTGGGTGAGATCTCCGATGAACACGAGAAAGCTGAAGTCGTGCGCGAGAGCGATCACTCCTACATTGTTCCTGGGAACATGGATGTCGACCGGTTGGATCAGTTGCTGGGCGCGCGTCCCGAAGGCAAAGAGTCGGCCACGGTGGCGGGATTGGTGAGTGAGTTGGCGGGCCGGATTCCGCAAAAGGGGGAAGTGATCGAAGAAGACGGCCTGCGCTTCGAAGTGCTGGAATCGACCGAGCGCCGAGTGCAGCGAGTTCGGATTTCGGCAGTTGAGCCGAAACAGATGCGTCTGATTTAGCAATTGAGTAATTGGGTAATTTTGTAACTTCGGCCAACTGCGACTTCCCTAATTACTCAATTATCCTATTACTGAATTTCTCAATTCCTATGGCTTTTCACTCCGGATTCGTTTGCATTCTCGGCCGCCCTAACGCCGGCAAGTCCACGCTGCTGAACGCCCTCGTGGGCGAGAGACTGGCCATCGTCAGCCCCAAGCCCCAGACCACGCGCAACCGCATCCTGGGGATTGTCCAGATTCCCAAGCGCAAGAAAGCGCCGGCCGGGCAGATCGTCCTGATCGATACGCCGGGCGTACACAAGCCGGACACTTCGCTTGGTCGCAAGATGATGTCCGAAGTGCGCGAGGCTCTGGAAGGTTGCGACCTCCTTTTGTTGATTGTCGATGTGACCCGGAAATTTAGCCGAGAGGATGAGTCCGTACTCGAAATGGCCAAGAAATCCGGCACCCCGGTTTTCCTGTTACTTAACAAGATTGATTTGTTGCGGAACCAAAAAGACAAGCTGCTGCCCATCATCGACGGATACCGCAAGCTTCATGCTTTCGAGGAAATCCTTCCGCTCTCGGCTCGCAAGCCCGAGGGGTTGGATCTCTTGGTCGAAAAGATAATTACCAACCTGCCCGAGGGTCCGCGCTATTTCCCAGAGGATCAAGTGACCGACCAACCGGTGCGCTTCATGGTGGCTGAGATCATCCGTGAGCAGGTCTTGATGGAGACCAGCGAAGAGGTTCCATATGCTACGACGGTGTTGGTCGAACAGTTCGAAGAAGGTGCGAAGCTCACACGGATTGCGGCCGCGATCTATTGTGAGCGGGAGGGGCAGAAAAGAATCCTCATCGGTAAACAGGCACAGATGTTGAAAAAAATCGGTACGGCCGCGCGCCTGCAAATCGAAAAGATGGTCGGCACTCGCGTGTTTCTCGAGCTTTTCGTGAAAGTGAGCCCGGAATGGCGTGAATCCCACACGTTTATCGAGGAACTGGACTGGCGGCGGCAATTGGAGTTGTTAACGCATGTAGAGAAAACTTGAGGAGTGCGAGTGTTACCGTGGTTTTGTGCTGCTACTTTTCACGTTGCTGGACTGGCACTTCGTCCGTAGAATCGTCAGAGGTCCACTGCTACTTACCATTGGGAACGATCCTCATTGATGTCCACCAATTCCGAACCGACTTTCGATTTCCTGGCCGACAAGTTACTTTTCAAGCTCCAGGTCACGCTGGCTGCCGATAAAGCAGCCGTGGACTCGGTGGTGCAGCGAATCATGGAGTGCATCCAAGCGAAAGACTGTGCTGGCGGAAAAGAAATGGAGATTGAATTGGCGCTTTCAGAGGCGCTGGCCAATGCGGTGGTGCATGGAGCCAAATCCGACGCTTCTAAAATCGTCGAATGTGATATTGCCTGCGACGAAAACCGGAGCCTGCTCATCGTGGTCCGCGATCCCGGAGACGGTTTCGATCCCGCGGCCATCCCCAGCCCAGTGGTCGGTGAAAACCTTTTTTCTGGCCACGGTCGCGGCGTTTATCTGATCACTCAGCTCATGGATGAAGTGAAGTTTCTGAAAAACGGCACTGAGATCCATATGATCAAGCGGTAGAAGCTTTCAACAAAAGACCACGCTCACCTACTCTTTGGCAGCAATGCCCAGCGTCTTCATTTTGCGGTAGAGATGGCTGCGTTCCAAGCCCAGTGCTTCTGCCGTCCGGGTAACGTTGCCATGATTCTCGTCCAGTTTTTTCAGGATGTAGTCCCGCTCGTAAGCGGCTCGTGCCTGGTGCAGCGTAGAAAAGTCATTGCCCGCAGCGCGGCGCGTCCCATCGCGATGCACCAAAGGCGGCAGGTGTTTGCGTTCGAATCGAATAGTCGTCGGATTCATGATGACGATGCGCTCCATTACGTTGCGCAGTTCCCGCACATTGCCCGGCCAGGAATAACGCATTAGGGTATCGATAGCATCATCGGTGATCTCGCGCAGGCGCCGCCCATAGGTGGCGGAAAACTCCTTTAGAAAGTGACGTGCCAGCAACGGAACGTCCTCCTTGCGCTCGCGCAGCGGCGGAACAGAAAAGGGGATCACGTTCAGACGGTAGAACAAATCCTCGCGAAAGTTTCCTCTGGAAATTTCTTCTTCCAGATCCTTGTTGGTCGAAGCAATCACGCGGGCATCCACGGTGATCGGCTCGTCGCTGCCGACTGGCACAAACCGCTGCTCATCGAGCGTCCGCAAAACTTTAGATTGCGTTTTCAAGCTCATGTCGCCGATCTCATCCAGAAAAAGTGTCCCGCCATGAGCTTTTTGGAATGTTCCTTCCTTGTCTCCAGTGGCTCCGGGGAAAGATCCTTTGCGATGACCGAAAAGTTCGCTCTCGATCAGATCCTCGGGAATCGCCGCACAATTTACCTCTACGAACATCTCATCCTTCCGCAGACCCTGCCCGTGAATGGCATGGGCCACCAATTCTTTTCCCGTCCCCGACTCTCCATAAATGAGAACGCGGCCGTTGGTCGGCGCCATAATCTGGATTTGCTGGCGCAGCGCCTTCATGGGAATGCTATCGCCCACGATCACACTTTTCGGGATGAGTTGTTTCTTGAGGTCCCGGTTCTCTTCGCGCAGCCGCTTCGCATCAATGGCGTTCTTGATGAGGATGAGAGTTTTGTCAATGGATAGCGGCTTTTCCAGAAAGTCGTAGGCGCCTAGTTTGGTGGCGCGAACCGCAGTTTCGATGGTGCCGTGCCCAGAAATCATGATGACTTCGGGAGCGTTTTCCTTTTCGCGAATCCGCTCCAAAGTTTCCAAACCGTCGATCCCGGGTAGCCATACATCGAGCAGCACCACATCGAATGCGTGTTTCCCAATGATCTCCAGACCGGCTTCGCCGCTCTCGGCCATCGAAGTCTTGAACCCTTCATCTTCCAGCACCCCCTTAAGCGACTGGCGAATCGTGGGTTCGTCGTCAACGATGAGAATGTTATGCATGCTGGTTGATGGCAGGCGCGGCGACCGGGTCGGAGACCATCGGGAGTTCAACTACAAACCGCGTGCCCACGGGCTTGTTCTCTTCTACGCGAATGGAGCCGTGGTGGTCTTCAACAATGCGATTTACGATGGCAAGTCCAAGGCCGGTGCCACGCTTCTTAGTGGAAAAATAGGGCAAGAACAGTCGCTCTTTCAATTCTCGCGTAACTCCGTGGCCGCTATCGGCGACGGTGATTTCGACTACATCGCGGCTCGCGACCAGCGCGGTGGAAATTTGAATTTCACGAAACAGAACATCTTGCATCGCTTCGGCCGCATTGTCCACCAGATTGGCCAACGCCCGTTTAATAGCTTCGGGATCGGCCATTACACTAGGCAAGTCCGAAGCCAGAGACGTGCGCACTCGGATATTATCCAAGCGCCCGTTGAACATAGCCAGCGTGCTTTCCACGATAGCGTTTATGTTGGACAATTGCGGCCGTGCGGTGGGGAAACGCGCCAAAGTAGAAAACTCGTCTACCAGCGTGCGTACGGTTTCGACCGCGCTAGCGATGGTCTCAGCGCAGCTATGAAGTACTTCCACCGAAGCTGCATCAGGACGTGCGCCACGTTGCAGGTGCCGGCGGATGCGTTCTGCGGACAAGGCAATCGGGGTCAGGGGGTTTTTGATTTCATGCGCTACGCGGCGCGCCACCTCGCGCCACGCCGCCTGTTTCTGCGCCTTAAGCAATTCAGAGAGGTCTTCGAACACGAGAACGTATCCGAGCCCCTGCCCATCGTGCTTGAGGGTGGCCACAGTGACCGCCACATTTAGCGTTGCCCGCTGCACCACCATTTCCATCTGCGTGGTCGTGGTTCCCATGCGGTCGGCACGACGCAGCAGGGGCTCAAGATCTTCGAGGACTTCGGGAGCGAAAACCTCTTTCAATGGCGCGCCGATCAATACACCCGGCGTGCCAGACTCCGCAGCCACAGGATGGAACAAGCGCAGCAATGCGTGGTTAGCATGCGTGATGCGCCGTTCTGCATTCAACGAAAGCACGCCGTTCGGAATGCTTTCCAGAATTGTTTCGATATGGCGGCGCCGCTGCTCTAACGCAACGTTGGCTGCGCTAAGGTCGCGGCTGGAAGCTTCAATCTGGCGGCGGCTGGACTCCAATTCCTCTGCCATCCGGTTGAACGAATGCACCAGATCGCCGATTTCATCGGCGGCACGGACTTCCACACGATAGTCAAGCCGCCCGCGAGAAATCTCCTGTGTCGCTTCGGCCAGTGCGACTACCGGTCGGGTGACCAGCTTGGAAAGAAACAGGGCAAACCATGTGGTAGCGAAAAGCACCATCACCGTGAGCAGAAGCAGCACTTCCATGTAGGTCCGGCGAACCAGTCTTCGTTCGCGCGCTAAGTCGAGATAACGCTGCTGGCTGGCCTCTACCTGCTTCACCGTCTCAGAGAACTGCCTAGGCAAAGGTATGCCCACGAGGATCAAACCATGATCGCCTACCGGCGCACTGCCTAGAATGTATTCGATTTGCCCCCAAGTGAAAGGGGTTGGAACGTCTGAACGCAATCGCGGAAGCTTGGTCTTCAATTCTAGCCACGAAGCAGGCGTGCCAAAGCTCGCCTCCGCCTCACCGTCCATCAAAGCTAGAGCAAACCCGCCTTGCAGCGTGGATGCATGACGCTGGAATTCGTTCGTTATGGAAGAAAAACTTCGGCTCGCAAAAGCAGATTGCGTCTCCTGCGAAGTCGCTATCGCTTCGGCCTCGGCTCGCGTGTTTTGCGCGGCGTAGTTCGAAAGCAGCGATGCCATGGTCGCCGTGTCCCGGCGCACTTCCTCCACCGGGGTGGAGAACCATTTGTCAATCGAGCGGTTCATCAGCACATAAGCGAAGAAGAACATGCCAATGACTGGTAGAAACGAAAGCAGAAGGCTCCCCACGACCAGCCGCGTGCGGAACTTCGATCCAAGGACGCCCAACCTTCTTTCCGCGAAAAGCTTTAAGAGATTTCGGGCGAGGACGAAGGTCAGCGCTACGAAGAGAAGAAAAATCAACGCGGAAAGGGAAGCAAAGAACAATAATTGCTGATTGGTGCCCGGACTGAGAGGCAGGTCAAAAGAGGTCAGCGAAAGCAGTACCCAAAAAAGCAGGGCCATCCCCACCGCCAGCGGGATAATGACCTTCTTCCGGCTGGAAGGTTTTCGAGCTGGCCGATTTGTATTGGGAGCAGGCACTTCAGCGGACAGAAACCCCGATCACGAAGCTTGCGGGCTTCTCCGGCCCATTATAAGCAAACGCGTCAGCGAGTGTACGGACAACCTTCCATTTCAAAGGGTTAAAGAATGTATTCGCGTGCGCCACTGAGGCGCAACTTGTTCTCTAGATCCCGGAGCTTATGGCAAAAATGTTTGCAGAGGGCAGTGTTCGCAGCGAGGTTCTGACTTGAGACAGTAGTGTTTTCCCACGGCAACGACCAATCCGTGCATGTCGTTGTATATCTGGGCCAGCGGCGAACGTTGGGCGAGACTCATCAGGGACGGAGAATGCGGAGTAGGACGGAACCCAATTGCTTGTTTCTCGGTTTTTAGTTTCGAAGGCGCTGTTTCACTCAAGGCCCGCTCAAACAGCTCGCGCAAGTCTTCGTACTTTGTGTTAACCGCAGTAATTCCGTGGCGTTCCACAACGCGGCGCGTATAGGCGTCCACCACGAAAACCGCATGCTGGCCAGCGTAGAGCAAGATCGAGTCCGCGGTTTCAGGACCAACTCCGTTCAGCGAGAGCAGTTCTTCTCGCAACTGCTGCGTAGGTTGGGCAAACATGCGACGGAGCGAGCCTCCATAGCGTCGGTCGATAAAAGAAACGAAGGTCTTCAGCCGGCCGGCTTTCTGCCGATAATACCCCGCCGGTCGAATCGCTGCCTCGAGTTGCTTGAGGCGTACGCTTCGAACTGCAGCAAGATTCAGTAGATCGGCAGCGCGCATACGGCGCAGAGCAATCTCGACATTCTTCCACGACGTATTCTGCGTGAGATAAGCGCCAACAATAACTTCAAAGCGGGTGCGCGCCGGCCACCAGTGCTGAGGCCCCCACGCATCGTAGAGCGCGTCGTAATATGCGCGAATCGATTGCCGGTTCTCTGCGGAAGTCGTGGTCATGGTGTTTAGTGTAAAGGAGCAAATCCCCGCGATCGATGAGCGTCGCGCAACTGGCCTTCCAAGTTTAGAGAACTCTAATAACCCGAAAAGTTCGGTTCACATTCACCCTCGGGCTTACCGAGGTTCATGCCCGTCCGAACTCTTTAGTTGCGCAAACAGGCATCTGACGGCCATTTCATGGGGTACAAAGGCGTTATAGGTCTCCCGTCGCACGGTACAAGTACAAAAGTAACTGGTGAAGTAACGCTTCTGCTGTGACAATTTGTGTCAACGCGATAGGCTGCAGTTTCTCCCCTAATAAAGCAGCATCGCGCGAGCAAAGCGAAGTCGACGTCATCCCTCTGCCGCTCAGATAGGAGATCGAGGTATGTCTCAACGGCTGGGTGATCTTCTTGTCAAAGAGAAGGTCATAACCCCAGAGCAGTTGGAACAAGCAACCAAGGCTCAGAAGGAAACCAATGTTCGCCTCGGCGCAGCCCTGGTGAAGCTGGGATTTCTTACTGATGAAGACGTCACCAATTTTCTGTCCCGGCAATACGGTGTTCCCGCCATCAACCTTTCCTATTTCGAAATTGACCCGGCGGTGGTCAAACTCATTCCGTTTGAAACCGCCAAACGCTATCAAATCCTGCCACTAAGCCGGGTTGGCGCTTCCTTGACGATTGCGATGGTAGATCCGACCAACGTGTTCGCCATGGACGATATCAAGTTCATGACCGGCTTCAATATCGAGCCCGTAGTCGCATCGGAAAGCTCGATCCTCGAAGGCATCGACAAGGCATACGGCGCCACCAAAGAAGAAGACCTCGAGCAAGTGATGCTGTCGATGTCGGAGATGGATGAATCCGACGTCGAACTGCAAGCGGATCAGGCGGAGCTTGGACTGGCGGACCTCGAGAAGGCTGCCGATGAAGCTCCTATCGTCAAGCTGGTCAACTTAGTGTTGACCGATGCCGTGAAACGCGGAGCTAGCGACATCCACATGGAGCCATACGAAAAGGAATTTCGTGTGCGCTTCCGTATTGATGGCGTCCTGCAAAGCATCATGACGCCGCCACTGAAGTTGAAGGATGCCATCATTTCGCGCGTGAAGATTATGTCGAAGCTCGATATCAGCGAGAAGCGGCTGCCGCAGGACGGCCGCATCATGCTGAAGATGAATATCGGCGGACGCAAGAAGCAACTCGATTTCCGCGTCAGCACGTTGCCCACACTGTGGGGAGAAAAAATCGTGCTCCGTTTGCTCGACAAAGAAAACCTCCGGCTGGATATGACCAAGCTGGGTTTCGAGCCCGAGTCGCTGGTCAAGTTTGAAAAAGCCATTCTGAAGCCCTATGGCATGGTCTTGGTAACCGGACCAACCGGGTCGGGCAAAACCAACACTCTGTATTCGTCGATTTCTACATTGAACAAACCCGATACCAACATCATGACTGCGGAAGACCCGGTCGAGTTCCAACTTGCGGGCGTCAACCAGGTGCAGATGAAGGAGCAAATCGGGTTAAACTTCGCCACTGCCCTGCGCGCCTTCCTGCGGCAAGATCCGAACATCATTCTAGTCGGCGAAATTCGAGACTTTGAAACTGCAGAAATCGCCATCAAAGCCGCGCTTACCGGACACTTGGTTCTCTCCACACTTCACACCAACGGCGCGCCGGAAACCATTACCCGGCTCATGAACATGGGCATTGAACCTTTTCTCGTGGCGACCTCGGTCCACCTGATCTGCGCTCAGCGACTGGTCCGCCGTATCTGCAAGGAATGCACAGAAGTCGTCGACGTTCCCCATCAAACCCTGATCGAAGAAGGCTATAGCCCGGAAGAAGCCAAGACCGTAAAGATCCAAAAAGGCAAAGGGTGCGGCATCTGCAACAACACCGGATACAAAGGCCGCTGCGGTTTGTACGAAGTTATGGAAGTGGATGACGAAATCAAGGAACTGGTTTTGGTCGGCGCTTCGGCGGTGGAGCTGAAAAAGAAAGCAATCGAACGCGGAATGATTACCCTGCGGCGCAGCGGTCTGATCAAAGTTGCGGCGGGCATGACCACGCTCGAGGAAGTGGCTCGCGAGACTATTCACTAATTTGAAACGAGGAAGAAAGGGAATAAAAGATGTCGCTTGCATTAAGTGATTTGCTGAAAAGAATGTTGGAGATGTCCGGAAGCGATCTTCACCTTACGACGAACTCGCCACCGCAGATCCGCGTACACGGGCACTTGGTGCCGCTGGACCTGCCGCAGATGACGCCGGCTGAGACCAAACAACTGGCCTACAGCGTCATGACCGATTCGCAGAAGCATCGCTTCGAAGAGAACCTGGAATTAGATTTCTCTTTCGGATTGAAAGGTCTGGCACGTTTCCGCGCCAACGTTTTTAATCAGCGCGGCGCTACCTCAGCCGTCTTCCGTCTGATTCCCTTCGAAATTAAGTCCTTCAACCAACTGGGACTGCCCGCCGTGGTGAGCAAGATGTGCGACAAGCCTCGCGGTTTGGTGCTGGTTACTGGGCCGACCGGCTCGGGCAAATCCACTACCCTTGCCGCAATGATCGACAAAATCAATACCGAGCGGCACGATCACATCCTCACCATCGAGGATCCAATCGAGTTCGTCCACATGAACAAGAACTGCGTGGTCAACCAGCGCGAACTCCATGCCGATACCAAAAGCTTTACCGACGCGCTGCGAGCCGCGCTTCGTGAAGATCCCGACGTGGTCCTAATCGGCGAAATGCGCGATTTAGAGACTATCGAATCGGCGCTGCGTATCGCCGAAACCGGTCACCTTACGTTTGGCACGCTGCACACTAACTCCGCATCGTCCACCATTAACCGAATTATCGACGTCTTCCCGGCGCACCAGCAGCCCCAGATTCGGGCGCAGTTGTCCCTGGTGCTGGAAGGCATCATGTGCCAAAGCTTGCTGCCCAGCGCGGACGGCAAGGGCCGGGCCATGGGTATGGAGATTCTGGTGCCGAATGCCGCGGTGCGAAACCTGATTCGCGAAGACAAGATCCATCAGATTTATTCGTCCATGCAGTCCGGTCAGGACAAGTTCGGCATGCAGACGTTCAATCAGGCGCTAGCGACGCTTTACTTCCAGAAGCAGATCACTATCGAGGTTGCGATGGCTCGCTCCAGTAACGTCGATGAACTGCAGGAGATGATCAACCGTGGCGCGGGGTTGTTGAACCGAAATCAGTCTGCGACGGCGGTCAAGGGTGCCGCGACAGGAAAGCGTTAAACGATTTTCGTACCAAATTATTTGTAATCCGGTACGAGCAGTTAGTTCAGGAAAGCAGTAATGCGGTGCGTTACTAGCGAAGCAGCGTACGGGAAGAAACATAAGGAAGCAAGGAGAAGTCCACCATGCCAGTTTTCACATTTTCTGGGAAGAGCGAAAACGGAGAGAAAATCAGCGGCGAGAGAGTTGCGCCCAATAAGCAAGCGTTGGCCGCTCAGTTGCGTAAAGAGCGTATTAATGCTGGCGCGATCCGCGAAAAAGGCAAAGAGTTTGCCATGCCTACATTCGGCTCGGGCAAGGTCAAGACCAAGGAGATCGCGATTTTCTTCCGCCAGTTCTCGGTCATGATCGATGCCGGCTTGCCCCTGGTGCAGTGCCTCGAGATCCTGGGCGCGAATCAGGAGAACCAGGCATTCCAAAAAACGTTGACGGGCGTACGAACTACCGTGGAAGGTGGCTCGACCCTGGCCAACGCCATGCGGCAATATCCCAAAATCTTCGACGATCTATCCACCAACATGATCGAAGCGGGCGAGACCGGCGGTATCCTGGACATCATTCTGCAACGCCTCGCGCAGTACGTCGAAAAGGCCGTCAAGTTGAAGGGCGCAGTAAAGTCGGCTCTCATCTACCCGGTCTCGGTCATCGGGATGGCGGTCCTGATCGTGGCCGCGCTGCTGAAGTGGGTTGTCCCCATCTTCGCCAACCTCTTCGCGGGATTGGGCGTGGCTCTGCCGTTGCCGACCCGCATAGTGGTGGGCTTGAGCGCATTCGTCGGCCAGTTCTGGTGGTTCTTCATCGTCGGCATCGCAGCCATGGTTTTTGGTGTTAAGCAGATCCGTAAGAATCCCAAAGGCCGCTACTACATGGACTACGGAATGCTAAAGATGCCGATCGTCGGCATGCTGCTGCGCAAGATCGCAGTGGCCCGCTTTACTCGAACTCTGGGTACGCTGATCACTTCCGGCGTGCCTATTCTTGAGGGCCTGAGCATCACGGCCAGGACCTCGGGAAACGCGGTGCTGGAAGAGGCTTTGATGAAGGTGCGCAAGGCCATTGAAGAAGGCCGAACCATCGTCGATCCACTGCGCGAATCCGGAGTCTTTCCCAACATGGTGACGCAGATGATCGGCGTCGGCGAAGCTACCGGCGCCATGGATGCCATGCTGCAAAAGGTCGCCGATTTCTACGAAGATGAAGTCGATGCCGCGACCAAGGACATGCTGGCCCTGCTGGAACCAGTCTTGATCGCTTTCTTGGGTCTTGCCGTCGGCGGCATCGTGATTTCGTTGTATATGCCGCTGTTCTCGCTGATCGCAAAGATGGCGGGTTAGTCGGAAAAAATGCGGGCGGAGTATCAACTGAGAACGCATAGCAGGGAACTCCGTCCAGTGGAAACTCTCTTCCACGCCAGGGGCACGATGCGGGCGTGACCGCAATCAGTTCCCAGGAAAAGAGCACGGAAATTGGGATCAGGGATGCAATCCATGTTCGATGAGCGGCTGTGGCTGGCCTGGCTGGTCAAGGTTCGCATCCTTATCCTGACACTTCTCTTGGGAATTGAGCTGGCTATTTCGCGGCTCACTCCCAATCCCTTACCGCTGCGGCTGTTCGTCGATGCCATCCTGCTCTGGTACACAATCTCGATCTTTTACGTTTTGCTGCTGTCTTTTTGGCGGGACTACCATATCCAGGCAGTACTGCAGGTGCTCACTGATCTGGCGCTGGTCACCCTGGTCGTCTATGCCACCGGAGGCGTGGACAGTTCACTCAATTTTCTTTATCCGCTGATCATCATCGTAGCTTGCATTCTTCTGCCACGGGTTTGGGCGTATCTTACGGCGGCGCTGGCCTTCATCCTGTATGGAACGGTTCTGGAGCTGACCTATTTCGCAATTATTCCGTCGTATTCGACTACCCATCCGGAAATGAAAGCGCTGCAAGCCATCATTTTCGTCAACCTGTTCGGTTACCTTGCAGTTTCTTACCTTGCCGGGTTGCTGGCAAACAAGTTGCGACAGGTGGACGTAAAACTGAAGCACACTAGCGGAGAGCTGGAAAATCTGCAGGCCTTGCACGAGAACATTATCCAGTCCATCACGGGAGGTCTGATCACCACCGGGCTTGACGGACATATCACGCTGGTCAACACTGCGGCGCAGAAATTACTGGATCGCTCTGAAGAAGACCTGCTGGGTCTACCGGTCAATCAACTTTTTCTGGATCCTCTGCCGCATGTCGATTCTGAACCGGCTCATGGGGAAGTCCGATGCCTTGCCCCCAATGGATACCGCAAGACCTTCCGCGTGCTGGTTTCCGCGCTGGCGGTGCCGGAGCGGGGCACGCTGGGCTTCGTATACAACTTCGACGATCTAACGCAAATCCGCCGTTTGGAGCGCGAAGTCCGCATGCAGGACCGTCTTGCCGCGGTAGGGCGGCTGGCCGCAGCAATTGCGCATGAGATCCGCAATCCTCTGACCTCGATCGCTGGCTCCGTTAGCATGCTTTCGGAAATCCCTCATTTGGGCGACGAGCATCGACAGCTTCTGCAAATTGTGACGCGGGAATCGGAGCGGCTCAACACCATCATCACCGATTTCCTGGCCTATTCGCGCGGACGCCAGTACCGGTTCGCGAAAGTCGATCTGCTGCCCCTTCTCGAAGACACACTCACACTGCTGGAACATCGTTTAGCCGCACAAAATGCCGGCATCCGAGTGGAACGAAGTTACAGCGTGAAAGAAGCGTGGGTATCGGCGGATGGCGACAAACTCAAGCAAGTCTTCTGGAATTTCTGCGAGAACGCCGTGCGTGCCATGAAAACGGGAGGCACCCTGACTGTTTCGCTGGAGTCCGGCGGCGAAGACTGGCAAATCAACTTCGCCGACACCGGTCCGGGAATGAGCCAGCAACTCATCGAGAAGGTGTTCGAGCCCTTCCAGTCTCAATTCGAAGGCGGCACCGGTCTTGGTTTAGCGATTGTGTACCAGATCGTTCAAGCGCATGAAGGCAAAGTTTGGGCGCGCTCTAAGCTTGGACAGGGCAGCGTCTTCGTGCTGCGCTTGCGTCGCTACGCCGTCGGAGAGGCCTTAACTGCTCCACAAGCCAATTCTGAACAGGACGCGCCCGTGGCGCCGGTCGACTCGACCGGCTCAACTGTGGCCGCAGCGGCAGGGGGAGCGCGTGGGTAACATTCTGGTTTGCGACGATGAGCGCTCCATCTGTGAAATGCTGGACATCGCCCTGCGCCGCGAAGGGCACAAGGTCGAGACCGCAAATTCAGGCGAGGCTGCGAAGAGAAAACTCGATGGCGCCTTGTACGACGTAGTCGTTACAGACATAAAGATGCCAAATATCGACGGCATCGAAGTGCTTCGTCATGCTCACCAGATTTCTCCCGACTCCGCCGTAATTTTGATGACGGCCGTCGACGACTACGAAGCTGCGGTGCAAGCCGTTAAAGCCGGTGGCGCCACGGATTACATTCGCAAATCTCCCGGCCTGGTCGATGAAATCAAGCTGGCAATCAATCGAGCTCTGGAGAAAGTATCTCTAAGCCGCCAGAACTTCGCTTTCAAACGCGATGCGGCCACACGCAACTCTCTGGATAACATTGTTGGCGTGAGTCCGGCGATGGAGAAACTGAAGCAGACGATTCGCACCGTCGCTTCGACGCAAAGCACCGTCCTGATCTACGGCGAGAGCGGAACCGGGAAAGAGCTTGTGGCTCGCGCTCTGCACGTGTGTTCACCGCGTGCCGCCGAACCATTTGTTTCCATCAACTGCGGAGCTTTTCCGGAGACGCTGCTCGAGAGCGAATTGTTCGGCTACGTGAAAGGCGCATTTACCGGGGCGAACCAAAACAAACGCGGATTATTTGAAGTGGCCGATAAGGGAACCATCTTTCTCGACGAGATCAGCGAGATGAGCTTGACCATGCAGGTCAAACTGCTGCGAGTCTTGCAGGAGCGCTCGGTCCGTCCGGTGGGAGGAACGAACGAAATTCCCATCGACGTCCGTGTGATCGCCGCTACCAATCGCGACCTCGACAAGCAAGTGGCCGAGAATACCTTTCGCGAGGATCTTTATTACCGGCTCAGCGTGATCCCGGTTTCCGTGCCGCCGTTACGCGAGCGCCGCGAAGACATTCCACTTCTGGTCAACCACTTCCTCAAGAAGTACGCGCCGGGAGCAGGGAAGAGCATTCAGCGGGTGCATGCGCAATCGCTGGAAGCGCTGGGAGGCTACGAATGGCCTGGCAATGTGCGCCAACTGGAAAATACCATCGAACGCGCGGTTGCCCTCGAGACCGGAGACGAACTGCGCGTAGACCTACCCGCGGAAAAAGCTAAGGCGCGAGCAGCAGCTGCCGGAGTAGGCGCGCCGACTACGGCGATAAGCGCGGGCGCGCTACCCGATGGGATGGATATGGAGAAGTATGTCGCGGACATCGAGAAGTCACTTCTATTAACCGCGCTGACCCAATCGAATGGAGTCCAGACTCGCGCTGCAGATCTGCTCAAGATTTCGTATCGTTCGTTTCGGCATCTAATGAAGAAGTATGAACTGTAGCTGTCAGCTTTCAGCCGTCAACTCCTCAGCCAACTACCTCGAGCTAGCGGCTACCGATGAAGAGCGTCTCCTGAAAGCTGATTGCTGACAGCTAGTTTTTCTTTTCCTTTAGCTGCTGCTTCCATCCCAACACTCTCGCCTTAGCACCTTCTGCCTCTGCTTCAGGAATCATGCCCTTTTTCTGGTAAAGAACCGACAGACTCGTATAGGCCAACACATCATCAGGGTCGATTTCCGCGATACGCTTGGCGATCACAATCGCCTCATCGAGGCGTCCGAGATCTTGCAAAGCCCGAGCCATGCCATGCATCGCTTCCGTGAAAGTGGGATCCGCTTCCAAAGACTTCCGATATGCCTCGACGGCCCGCTCCTGCTCGCCCTCAGAAACCAGGTCCAAAGCGGCATAGTAATGGTCTTCGGCCGTCTGGCGGGCTTCAGGATCGGTCATAGAACAGAAATCCTCAGGCAGAAAATGGATTCTAGCATGCAGCGGCGGCTGCCCCGGCGAAGCAGGTGGCGTGAGTGCGTTTCGTCGGGCGATTGAGGGCAAACAGGGGTATAGTTGTCAGAGTTGCGGGAGAGCGAACATGCGCTCACAAGAAATTGCTGCGGGATTTCTGCGTGCAGTCGGCGTGCTGCTCATCGTTCTAGGAATAGTTCATACAGTAGCGACGCCTCATATTCGGGATTTGCTGGGGGAAAGCTCGACCGAGGTATACCAGCGCGCCGTAGGGCCGACCTTACTGAATCATGTGTTGATGGGTATTCTCCTCCTGCCCTTGGGCTACACGACCTGGCTCGCTGCCGCGTCCCAGAATCGTAATGCGGCTTGGGCGAGGCGAATCCTGACAGTGAACGGAATCGTCCTGTTGACCCTCCCGGCATCCATAGCGATCTTTATGCGTCGGCCGGAATACTACACGGCTCCCCTGTTTCTGACCGGCGTAATTCTGGTGACAATAATTTCTTTGTTAACGATTGTCGCCGCGTGGCTGGTCGGGCGTGACGGGGCTCATTCGGCGAGCGGCTCGGGAGCGATCAGTTAAGATAGCCACATGCGCCACATGATCCGATTTCTGTGGAATGCGACTCGCGGCCATCACCTCGCGCCCTGGCGCAGTCCCTACCTGCTATGGCGAATCGAAACTTATTGTGGCGTCAAAATGCAGCAGATCGGCCTCCTCGAATTCTGGGAGTTCACCTGGCGGGAACGAAAGAATCTGTGGCGCTTTCTAAAATGGACGGCGGAAATGGACCGCTACGTCCACCCCAGGCCGAAGAATTCGTGACTTATTGCCCGTTGCTGGCTGCCACGGCACCTTCGAGCACGATAATCACTTCGCTGCCCTTGCCAGCCCCTACGATTTGCGCGGCAGCAGCGCGGTTCGCGGCAATCTCCAAATAACCCATGCTCCCCAGGATGCCAAATACTTCATTGGGCGCGCCTCCGGCATAATTGGGGTGAATCTCCGTGATCTCACGCTTGCCCACACGAATCTTGAAGCCCGGGGGCTCAGCCTGAAACAAGGCAGGAACGTCCTGCGGAGTGATATTTGTGACCATATTGCCGAACCGGTCCACCTTAAGCACCACGCCTCGTATCGTCTGCGCATCGACCGGCTTGGGCTTGGGTGCATTGAAGCGCACGAAGTCAGTGATTTCCTCGCCAAACTTCGCGGTTTCCACACCCTTGGCAAGGTAAGCAGCGACCGGCGCGAAAATATCGCGAGCGTGAAAGGTATTACTCACCGGCTGTCGATAGTAGTGTTCGGCGTCGATGTGACGGACTTGCAGCCGCTCTTCGCGTCCATAAACTAAAGAAAGTACGCCGTTGTCGGGAGCCACAAAGTAATGGCGTCCCGTCGACAAAAGGATGGGCCGCCGTGCTGTGCCCACGCCCGGATCCACGATCACCATATGGACGGTGCCGTTTGGAAAGTACGAATAGGCTTGGGCGACAGTCAGAGCCCCGTCGAGGACATCGAACGCCTGCACGGCATGGCAGATGTCCACAATTTCAGCCTCCGGAACAATATCCAGAATGACGCCTTTGATCGTCCCAACGAAATGATCGTTGAGCCCGAAATCGGTAGTCAGAGTAATAAGAGGACGGTTCGCCAATGTTGTTCCTTGCCCTAGACAGAATTCTGCTAAAAACTCGAAAGTAACCTGCCATGAAGAGCTGAGTCAAGGCACGGAGGTAATTGTCCCGCCCGCGTTTTGCCGGTCTCTGCGTTCTCTGCGGAGCTTCTCAGCGGACGTTCTCAGCGACCCCTGCGTTTTAAGGTTTTGATGCGACGTAGGCCAAAATCTTGTCAAGCCCCCTAAGGCACCCAATTCCCGCCAAGTCGATGATTCAACACATAAAATAAATCCTGAAAGCATGTCATAGTTCCCTTCCGGACTTGTTATTCTAAATATAGAGATGAATTTTGGCGCAGGCTTCCCAGCTTGCGCCTTTTCTTTTTCCGGCAAGCCTTCTTCAAGGACGCTTTTCAGCACCCATGCACAAAAACAGGGCTCCGCACGGACGCATTCCAGCGTCCGAGGAGAGCCCTGTCCGCAAAGCGTACCGGGAACGCGGACGGCGAAACTGTAAGCAAGGAGATCTGGGCGAGGTGGCCTTTTTGCACAAAGCGACCGCGCTCGGTTTCATGGTGGCCCAGCCCTATGGCGTGGGCCATCCCTTTGACTTCATCGTGCAGGGAGGGCGGGATCTCTGCCGCGTGCAGGTAAAAGCCACCACCAACATCAGACGCGGCTTGTACGCCGTCAGCATTCATCACCACCCGGGTCGCCAGCCTTGCGCCTACCGCGCGGGCGAGATCGATTTCGTGGCCGTCTATATCATTCCGGAAGATACCTGGTACATTCTGCCGGTGCGCGAGGTGGAAAACCGTCTCATGCTCTTGTTTCGTCCCAAGGGATACCCCCGCCCCGACCCCTACGCCCACTACCGCGAAGCCTGGCACCTGCTGCGCGAGCCCGACGGCCTAATCTTCGGCTGAATTTTGTGTACGGCGGACACTCCTGTCCGACGGGTGGCCCATTCAAGCCGTTCTTTGGCTTGAGTGGGGCTTTGCGGCCGGGCCGAGCCTCCCTGCCGCTCTTTCACGCTTCCGCGCTGTCCACTCGCATTCAATCTCCACTCTCCCGACGCCGCCCGTCGCGTACTGGCGAAAACTACTCCACTCCCAATCTTCCGCACGTGTGCACAACCCGCGCTTCACCGGGTTCTGATGAATATACCGCAGTTTTTCCACAAACTGAGGTTCGTTCCGGACATTGAAATCGTAGTAGCGCTTTTGCCAGAAATGCTCGGCCTCGCCGATCAGCCGCCGCGAGACTCCCTGCTTCAACGACTTGATCGCGTCGGCGAGAGTCTGCGGTTGCGGTTCGCTGAGCAGCAAGTGAACGTGTTCGGGCATGACGACATAGCCGTAGACGTAAAGTCCGAAGCTGAGACGCACGCGCTCTAGCGCGTCCTCGAAAACTTGTCTGGGGATGGCCGTCGTGAACGAGGGCCGACGCTGGTAACAGCAGAAGGTTACGAAGTGAGTCTGCCCGGACGCTTGGAATCGTTTCAGTCCCCAAGGCATAAGGCCAGATTACGCCTTGAAACAGCCCCACTCAAGCCAAAGTGCGGCTTGAATGGGCCACCAGCCCGGAAGAGTTTTTCTTTGGGAAGGGCCGGAAGGATACAATCTAACAAGGTAGGCTCTATGAACGACGGCGGGTGGCCCATTCAAGCCGCACTTTGGCTTGAGTGGGGCGTTTCCCAAGCGTAGGCCGAACTCTTCCCGGGGAACTCCCCCCTACTCGTAGCGCAGCGCTTCGACCGGATCCAGGCGCGCAGCCTTCAGCGCGGGAAAGAATCCTGAAACTACCCCCACCAGCGCCAGGATTGTGAAGGAAACCGCAATCACGAGAAACGAGGCATGCAAGAAAATGTCGCCTTCATGGTTTGCCGTCTTATAGAGCTCGCTGTAAAGAGGCATGGGCGGAATCACCCAGGTAAGCAGCATCGCTACTGCAATGCCAATAAGGCCGCCGGAGAAAGTCAGTACCAGAGCTTCGAGCAGAAACTGCACCAGCACCTGCCGCCTTCGCGCCCCCAGCGCCTTTCGCAGCCCAATCTCCCGCGTACGTTCAGTGACTGAAACCAGCATGATATTCATTACGCCCACGCCGCCGACTCCTAGCGTGACCGCGCCAATCAGTCCAAGCACCGCTTGCAATCCGAGCGAGAAGCCGTTCAGCATGTCGCGATCTTCGATCGTGTCCCACACCGGCGTCGCTTTTTCGTCTTTCGGGTCAAAGTGATGCCGTCGCGCCAGAACTTCGCGAACCGCGGCCAGCGCCTTCTTGTTCAGCTCTGGAGCGGTCGGCTGAATCACGATCAGGTCGGGATCGCGGATATTCTTCAAATCGCGGTAGACATCGAAGGGAGCGAATCCATCCTTGTTGTCGGGGCCGTTGTAGGAGGAGTCCTGAATCTTATTTCTCAAAACTCCGATGACTTCAAAGTCCAGACCATTGATGCTCACTGACTGTCCCACGGAAGGCGCGCCCTGAAAAACCCTTTGGTTTGCGATGGGGCCGAGAATCACCACCCGGTTGTGATTTACGTAATCGAGGTCGCTGAAGTAGCGGCCGTCTTCAACGTCCAGCTTTCGCATAGGCCCGTAGGGCAAATCCACTCCGCGCACTTTGAGCGATACCACCCGCGTACCGTACTTGAAGGGAAGGTTGCGATTCACCTCGCCGCTTACTGCGCGCACGATCGGAACCTCCTCGCGTATGGCCGCGACGTCCTCGTATTGGAACTTGATTTTCTTGCCCGCGCGCTCGCCACCCGCCTGCATGCTGGTCTGCCCCGGAAAAATCACGATCACGTTGTCGCCCATGTTCATGAAGGCGTGCAGAACGCTACCGCCGAGCCCTTGCCCATAGGCCAGCAGGATCACGACGGAGACCAATCCCCACACGATCCCGAGCATGGTGAGAATCGAGCGCAGCCGGTTGCGCATAAGCGCCTGCCAGCTTTGCGAGATAAGTTCTTTGAGAAACACGCAGCCCAGTTGAATTGGCTAGTTTCCAATTGTCAATTGGAAAATGAAACGCCTTATTCGTAACGCAACGAGTCCACCGGCGTCATCTCGGCGGCGCGTTGCGCGGGATACATGCCGGCAGTCAGCGTAATGACGGAAAGCGTCAGTACCGAGGCCACGATAGACGCGCCAGAAACGATGGGGTGGGGAACAAAGTCAGGCAGAGGAATCGCCGACATGGCCGCGCACAAAGCAAGACCGGCGGTCAATCCCAGAACACCGCTGACCACAGTCAGAATCGCGGACTCGGCAAAAAACTGCCGCAGAATGTCGCCGCGAGTCGCTCCCAGCGCTTTGCGGACACCAATCTCGCGGGTCCGTTCGGTTACCGAGACCAGCATGATATTCATCACGCCAATTCCGCCCAGGCACAGCGTGATAATGGCGACGCAGCCGAAAAAGATCGTAATCACGCTGAAAATGTTCGCGACCAGCTTGGCCCCTTCCATTGTGTCCCACACGAAAAGGGCGTCTTTATCTTTCTCGTCAAAGTGGTGGGCTCGACCCAGCGCACGGCGCACTTGCTGGACCGTTTCCTCGTGTTCGTCGGGGCCGCTCACTTCGAACACGATATCGTTCACGTAGCCACGCACAATTCCCGGTTTCTCTGGACGGGGGAAATCACGGGCCACGGCCGAGTACGGCGCAAACAGAAAATCATTATCCGGTCCGCTGTAGTTGGAGTTTTGTGTCTTTTTCTTGAGGACGCCGATCACGGTGTAGGGAACACCCTTGATCTGGAGGTTGGCGCCTACGGCAGGTTTGCCGCTGAACAGTTGCTTGCGGGCAGCGTCGCCCAGGATCACTACGCGGCGTCCCTCGTCCTCATCCTCCTCCGTGATCAGCCGACCCTCGCCGAGCGCCAGAGACCGAAAAGTCTGAAAGGCCGGCCATATACCTACGACTTCGCGGTTTGCCGAGTTGAACTGACTGACCTGGGGAATCGCGCGCCTCAACTCCGGACTGACGTTTTTCACCAGATAGCATTCGTCACGGATCACGCGGGCGTCATCTACGGTAAGGGTGATTTCGCGTCCTGCCGCCAATCCACCTACTTGGGAGCTAGTCCGACCGCCCCAGATGATGACCAGGTCCTTGCCTAACGTCTCCATGCGCTTTTGCTGATCTACGCTGAATCCACGGCCCAGCCCCACCAGCAAGATCACCGACGCAATTCCCCACACAATGCCAAACATGGTGAGGAAAACCCGCATTTTGTGCGCTTTAAATGTGGCCAGGGTCTGGCGAGTAATCTCCAGAAGATTCATGGATCGGGGGAGCTCCATTGAATGCTTGGAAGGAGGATACAACTTTAGGATTCGGATTGGTACAGGAGTTTACAAAATTAGGACGGAACGGATGTTTGACGAATTCGCGAGGGCGATTGGCTTTCTCTGCGCCCTTTGCGGCGGTTCTCGGCGTCCTCGGCGTTCTAAGGTTCTAAGTGATCTGGCCAAACAACAAAATCTTAAATCGCAGAGGACGCTGAGAACAGCCGCAGAGGCCGCGGAGATCGGCAGTCCATTATTGCAGGACGACCTGCTCGCCTTCCTTCAGCCCGCTGAGAACTTCGGTCTTGGCCCCGTTCGAAATGCCAATGTTAACGGCGACTTTCGTCTTTCCGTCCTTGGCCTTCGGGTCAGGAATCTCGACCGATGCTTTCTTGTCTTTGTCGTAGATAATTGCGCCTTCCGGAATCTGCAGCACATTCTTGTGCTCTTCCAGGATGATTTCCGCGTTGGCGGTCATCTCCGCCTTCAATTCGCCGCCCGGGTTATTGATGGACACGCGCACTTCGAAGGTGGTTACGTTATCTTTCTCAACACCCATCGGCGAAATCTTGGTGACTTTGCCGTTGAAGGTTTTGTCCTTGAACGACTCCACTTTAATCCGAGCAGGCTGGCCCAGATAAACCTTCCCGATATCGCTCTCGTCGACTTTGCCTTTTACGTAAACCTCGCTGGTATCGCCGAGAGTCATGACCAGAGTCGCCGAGGAACCCAGCACGAGAATAGAGCTGACCGCATCGCCCATTTCGACATCGCGCGAGAGCACGATGCCATCGATCGGCGAGACAATATCCGTGTAGCTGAGCTGCTCGTCCAGTTGCTTCAAATTCGCCTCATCCCGCACCATCTCTGCCTGGGATTGGGCGATCTTCGCCTTCAAAACCGCGACTTCCGCCTTGGCGACGTTCTGTTTGTTCAGGGCCATCTGATAATTCTTCTGAGCATCGTCGAGCGCGGAGTCGGAGACTACGCCATCCTTCGCCATCTCGACGGCGCGGTCGTAGGCCCGCTTCAACAAAGGCACATCGGGACCTTCGGCGTCGACCTTGGCGCGTTCATAATCGGCCTGCGAACTAGCCAAATTGGCCTGCGCTCCCTGCAACGCGGCGCGAGACTGATCTACCTGCGCTTCGATCTCGACCTTATCCAACTGGGCCAGCAGTTGTCCTTTCTTCACCGTGTCACCGTACTCCACCAGGAGCTTCTTCACGATTCCGCTGGCTTTGGATTTGACCTCGACCTTGGTAATGGGCGTGACCTTCCCGGTCGCCACTACGCTCTTGGCGAGATCACCTTTCTCGACCTTCGCCAACTTCGTGGGGTCAATCTTGGTGCCGCCACGCGTGAAGGCAAAAAGCGCACCTGCAAAGATCAGCAGAACTGCTGCCACGATGCCGATAATTATGATCCGTTTGCGCCGCTTCTTCTTACCATTGCTGTTGCCGTTCACATCCGCCTCCTACGCTCGATCAAAGTTCTTCGGCCCGCTAGTGTTTACTACGAAGGTGGTTAGGGTTTTGTTCCTCGGACAGCCGCTGGCCGTCAACTCTGCGCGGCCGTTGCGTTAGACCGTCCAACGTCGGAAATGGAAGCAGACAATCTTTCCGGCACCAGAACATGAAGTTCCAGAAGCAAACCACAAGGCACAGCTTTCCGGGAGCTGCCCTTCATTCTACAACGCCTTTGCCCGCAAGGGAATGCGATACTGCCTTTGAAATGTTAGAATTACACATCCATGATCGCATTTGTGCTGATCCGGGTGTTTTTGATTCTGCTCCTGGTCGCAGCCAACGCGTTCTTTGCCGCGGCCGAATTCGCCCTGGTCAGCATTCGCGAAACCCGCATTCAGCAACTGATCGAAGCCCGGCGCATCGGCGCCCGCATTGTCCAGAAGCTGCACCGAAACCTCGACGAAGTAGTCAACGGTGTTCAACTGGGAGTCACAATCGTAAGCCTGACTCTCGGTTTTGTCGGCGAACCCGTGCTGGCCCGGATCTTCGCGGAACCTCTCGGCCAGATCCCCTACGCGAAGGTTTACGCCCACGGGATTGCCATCGGCATCGCATTCATCCTCATCACCTGCCTGCACGTGATCCTTGGGGAACTGGTTCCGAAGTCTCTGGCTTTGCAACGCGGCGAGCAGGTAGCCCTGGCGGTCGCGGCTCCCATGGAGGTTTTCCTCACCCTGACCCGGCCCCTTATTTTCGGGATGAGCGCGGCTGCCGGTTTCGTGTTGCACATCTTCGGCTCGCGCAAGGTACGACAGGGACCTATACATTCGCCCGACGAACTCAAGCTCATTGTGACTGCCAGTCGCCAGTTTGGCCAGATTCCTCTGTTCCAGGAAGAAATGATCCACCATGCGCTGGAACTCGAAAGCATCACGGTGCGTGAGGTGATGGTGCCGCGGCCGGACATTTTCTCACTCCCCGCTGACCTCTCGCTCGACGAAGCCCTGGCGCGCGTCGTCGAAGAGCAGCATTCTCGTGTTCCAATCTACGATCCGCAACGCGGTCCCGAACACATCGTTGGGGTCCTCTACTCCAAGGATCTGATGCGGTGGGCTCGCCTTCGCCTGACCCAGCCGATGGCAGCCAAGCCGTCCATGCGAATCAGCCAGATCATGCACGATGTCCTGGTGGTTCCCGAGACCAAGGTGCTTACCGAAATGCTGGAAGAATTCAAAGATCGCAAGCGCCACCTGGCAGTCGTGGTGGACGAGTTCGGTTCAACCGCTGGCGTGATTACTGTCGAAGATATTCTGGAACAACTCGTAGGCGAGATTGAAGACGAATTCGATATAGCTCCGCCGGAGCAGCCTGTACTCCCCGGGAAGCTTGCCCTAATGCTCGAGGGCTCGTTCGGAATTCGCGATCTCGAATCGCAGTATCAGCTCTCGTTGCCTCGTGACGGCGGTTTCGAAACTCTGGCCGGATTTGTCCTGGCCCGGCTGCAGAGAATTCCCTGCGTTGGCGATGCCTTCGATTACGAGGGGCACCGCTTCACCGTCGAAGAAATGGAAGGCCACCGCATCGCCAAAGTGCAAATCGAAAAACTGCAACCGGCAGCAGTAGGCAAAGCCGGAGACTGAGAGCCGATAACCGGGGACTGACGACTGGTTGGGAAAGAGAATCCAGAATGCAAAGCCTAAAACATCTGCGTGCCCTGATCGACGAAGTCCCACCTAAGCTAAGCAAACTTCCACTGTCCCAAGTGGAACTAAAACAATCGCCGGTCAAGTGGTCACCCAAAGAAGAACTGGGACACCTTCTCGACTCCGCCGCCAACAATCACCAGAGAATTGTCCGCACCCATCTCGAAGACGAGGCGAAGATGCCCGGCTATGACGGCAACGCTTGGGTCGAGCTGCACAAATATCAGCAACGCAACTGGCAAGAGATGATCAATCTCTGGCAAGCCCTCAATCGGCAACTGCTGGCAGCCGCCGAAGCCGTGCCCGAGTCTGCGTGGTCGCGAACTTGCACGATCGCTGACTCTTTGCCCCTAACACTCAAGTTCGTCTTCGAGGATTACATCGGCCACATGGTGCATCACCTGAGGCACATTGGTGTTGAAGTAAACGACCGGAAGCCCGAAGCCTGACCCCTTAAGCCTGATGCTCCGTTACCTAATCCAACGCGTGCTGTACACGCTACCGGTAGTCTGGCTCGTGGTTTCTCTTGTCTTCTTATTGATCCATCTCGTCCCTGGAGACCCCGTATTGCAAATGCTGGGCGAGGGCGCGCCCGCGACGGACATCCAAGCTACGCGACACGCCTATGGCCTCGATGTTCCGCTGGGCCAGCAGTATCTCAATTACTGGAAAGGCGTGCTGCACGGCGATCTCGGTGCGTCACTGCGTTTCAATCAGAACGTCGGCAAGCTCATTGCGCAGCGCTACCCATACACTCTGCAATTGACCCTGGCAGCTTTGCTGGTAGCCGTCCTGCTCTCCATTCCGGCCGGCGTTCGCTCAGCCCAAAGACGCAATCGCTGGGACGACCGCCTGCTCAGCGTGATCAGCCTCTTCGGATTATCTTTCCCCAACTTCGCCCTAGGCCCCATCCTGATCTTGTTTTTCGCCATCAAGCTGGGATGGCTTCCAGTCTCGGGCTCCGGCTCGCTAGCCCACCTGGTTCTGCCAGCCATCACCATGGGCGGAGCGCTCGCGGCGATCCTGACCCGCATGGTCCGCACCTCCATGCTCGAAGAACTAAGCCAGGACTACATCCGCACCGCCCGAGCCAAAGGATTGCCCGAGCGCACGGTCGTCTATCGCCACGCCCTGCGCAACGCCATGATCCCGGTAATCACGGTTCTGGGATTGCAATTCGGCGCGCTGCTGGCTGGCGCCATCGTGACCGAGACCATCTTCTCCTGGCCCGGCATTGGCCGCCTAACCATCCAAGCCATCGGCAACCGCGATTACTATCTGGTACAGGGATGCATCCTGGCAATCGGCCTAACCTACATCGCAGTAAATTTCCTGACCGACCTGCTGTACTCGGTCGCGAATCCAAGGATTAGGCAGTGATAGATCAAATAAAATCTGTCATCCCGACCGGAGCTTTCCGATTGGTTTCGCCAATCACAATGCGGAGGGAGCTGCTGATTGGATTAGTCTAAGATTGCGCAATGTCCACCACTGCCATCTCGTTCCAACGGGCCGCCCGGCACAATGTCCTGGCGTCCACCGGAGTCGCGTTGGTTACCGTCTTCGTAGTATGCGCCGTCTTTGCCCCGTGGATCGCGCCGCAAGACCCAGCCCACATCGACCTGCCAACGCGTCTTGCAGGGCCATCGTCAACTCACTGGTGCGGCACGGACGAACTCGGACGCGACATTCTCTCCCGTCTTATCTACGGATCGCGCATTTCGATGCTGGTCGGCAGCTGCGTAGTTGCAGCCTCGCTGGCTTTGGGCCTTATCGTGGGATCGATCGCCGGTTATTACGGCGGCCGCATCGATCGATTCGTCAACGTCGTCGTGATGAACGCATTCCTGTCTTTCCCTGGAATTCTGCTGGCCATCGCGTTCGTGGCGTTCCGCGGACCAGGAATTTTCAATCTCGTCTTAGCGCTTTCCTTGGGAGGATGGGTCGGTTATGCCCGCCTGGTTCGAGCGCAGGTGCTCTCGGCGCGCGAGCGTGAATTCGTCGAAGCCGCTCGCGCCCTGGGAGCCAGCGATCTGCGCGTGATCGTCCGCCACATTTTGCCTAATATTATTCAGCCCATCATCGTGCAAGCCGCCATCGGCATGGCTGGCGCGATTCTCGCTGAAGCCACCATGAGCTTTCTCGGTCTCGGCGTGCCGCCGCCCACCGCCAGCTGGGGAACCATGCTCAACGATGGCCGTGCCCACCTTTTCGACGCGCCTCACCTTGTGATCTTTCCTGCGATGGCTGTGATGCTGGCCGTGCTGTCATTCAACTTCATCGGCGATGCCTTACGCGATTTTCTCGATCCGCGCTCCCGCATCGAAGCCGGAATCTGATCATCCAATTTGCTAGTCCGCACCACTGAGGAGAAAAGATGATTGCACGTATCTGGCGAGGCGTTACCCGCGAGGCCGACAAAGACACGTACTTCCAATACCTGCAGAAAACCGGCCTAAAGGAATACGCGTCCATCCCCGGCAACCAAGGTGTGTGGGTCTTGCGACGAGTGTACGATGGCAAATCCGAATTCACCTTGATCTCGCTCTGGGATTCATGGGACGCCATCAAAGCCTTCGCCGGCCCCGACTACGAGAACGCAGTCTACTATCCCGAAGATGAAAAGTTCTTAGTGGAAAGAGGACCGAGCGTGATTCACTATGAAGTCCTGGCCGGCACGTCTCGCTGAATATGCAGGAGGATGAGTTCCACCAGGATGCGCGCTGATCTGATACCGAGCGCCGCCGCTCCCACCCTGTTCGCAGTCAATGTGAAAAAGGGTGGGGCACCGGGCAACCTGTTATGAATAATTCTTCGGCTGGCTCATGCTGAACCAGTTGCCAAAGGGATCTTTAAAGACCGCCTCCACACCGTAGAAATGGTCCTTCGGTTCGGAGACAAACTCCACGCCCTTGGCCTTGAGTTCTTCAAACGTCTTGCGGCAATCGGCAGTGCGGAAAGCGCCGGCGCTGAACCAGCCTTTCTTCAACAGCGCCGCCATCGCATCGATATCTTTTTTTGTACTCTCTTCAGCATTGCCGCCTTTCATCTTGACGAAGTCGTTGCCGCTGCCAACTTTCATAAGAATGATTTCCAGCTCAGGCTGGCCTTTCGGAGCGACGGTCAGCCAGCGGAAGCCGTTGGGTAGCGATTGATCGACCTTCACTTCGAAGCCGAGCTTGTTCACGTAGAAGTCCTTGGCTTTATCCTGGTCGAGCACGTAGATGGTTGCGTGGGACATCTTTTGAATCACGATTGTTCTCCTTGTCGCGGATAATCTCGTGGGGACGAGTTGCGTAGAAAAGACTAGCGAAGCGCTCTACGGAGTGCTTCTCGATTCTTGCTATTCAACCTCAGTCCAGGCTCGCAGAAAACATTCCGGCAGCATCAGCACACGCCAGGGAGCGTTGTAGCCGAAAATCCGGCGGAGCTCGCGCTGAAATTCGACCGGACTGCGTCCGAACTGGGTGCGAAACTTGGTCGAGAATGAGCCCAGACTTTCATAGCCGACCTCGAAGCAGACTTCGGTCACGCTGCGCTCCGAGGCCAGCATCTGCCGGGCTCGGTCCATGCGCAGGCGAGTTAGAAAATCGTGGGGAGTCTCGCCAAAAGTGGCACGGAAAAGGCGATGGAAATGAAATTCGGAAAGACAGGCCTCGCGCGCTGCCTGTTCAAGCAGAACACGAGATTGATATTCCGCGGCGAGCAGGTCACGTCCGCGACAAAGCCGGCGGAAGGTATCATCATGGAGCAGTCGCGGCACGGGGAAATGATACTACGCGTCCCGCTAGAATAAACGAGGGACTGGACACTCGAATCAAAGACATGACGGAAAAGGCCAATAGAGCGCGGGCCATTGGAATGGTGATTGGCATCGCTATTCTGGTGATCGCCCTCCTGTTGAAGCGACTCTTGCGCTGAGTTCGGCGGTCTCAGGTGAGAATGCCTGGACACACTCACGCTGCGACAAGCGGAACAGAAGTCCTTCGACTTCGCGGCTCAGGATGACAAAATTGCGGCGGATCCGAAGATCCTATTTCTTGAGTTCCTGCAGCCAGTTCACCACCAGCGTCAGGCTGGGAGAATTCTGTACCGGTGCTTGCATCATGAGCAAGCGTTGCCCATCGGCGCTGGCCTCGAAGTTGCCGGGCTGCACCGGAAATAGGGCTTGTGGCTTACCCAGTTCCACGCTGTCACCGTGAGGCGTGACCGACACCGATGCAACACGCGAGTGGTCATCCACATAAAGGATTTCTTTGCCATTGCTGCTCCATACAGGTACCGATCCATCTCCTACGAGGAACCTGCCGCCGGGTTTGGGGAAAGCCACGACGTAGACTTGGCTATGCCCGGACTCGAACGAAGTAAAGGCAACCCACTTTGTGTCCGGCGAAAATGCGGGGTAGCGGACATTGTACTTTTCCTGCAGAAACGGAAAGGGTTTGTGATCGCCAAACATCGGCATGACCCACGCATCGAAGTGGCCCTTGTCGATGGTTTCGTAGATGACGTATTTTCCATCCGATGACCAACTGCTCGGGTACTTGTCTAGATCGTCGTGATACAGCAACTCCTCCTGGCTTGCGCCGCTGGCCGGCCGGGTATAGAGGTCAATCTTCCCGTTGCGTGCGGAGTCGAAAACAATCGTATTGCCATCGGGAGACCAGACGGGATCGTCATCTCTGGACTGCGAGAAACTGAATTGTGACTTGGTGCCGCGGGTCAGGTCGTAAATGTAAATTTCCAGGTGTCCTCCGGCATCGGCCCGCGCCGCCGAAACCTTCTTTCCGTCGGGCGAGATGTGTGCGTCCTGGAAGGTGCCACTGTCAATGACGTCGCCCTTCTTTCCGGTCCGGTCGTACCATGCCAGGTCGAGGGCGGTCGCCTGCCCGCCAGCGAAAATCAGCTTACCTTCGTTCGAGAGTGAGAACGCAGCCGAACCCCGAGTTTCGCCACGGATCTGTTCGGCGATAGGAACCGGACTTCCCGTCAATTTTAATTTCTTGTCATCGAAGGGTTGGATCATCAGATTCCCGCCGTGGACGAACACCAAATGTCCGCTGGCATATTGGGCGCGGTAATCCGATCCCACCACGATGGTGTCCTGCTGCGAATCGAGCGCGGCCAGATGAATATTTCCCGATCCCTGACTGTCGGGCGCGAATTGAAAAAAGACGTAGTGCTTTCCATCGGGCAGGAACGCGGGCCAGCGCGGAGAGCCGACGCCCGCGGCTGCCCTCTCTTGGCCGATCGATCGTGACGGAGTTCCACCAGCCGCCGGAATTCGGAACAAAGCCGACGTAGAGTCGGGAGTGTACAAAATTGTGCCATCTGCGCCCCATGCGCCGCCGCGAGCCTGCGGAGCGTCGGCCAGAGTTTGGACGGCGCCGCCACTGGCATCGATCACCTTGAGTTTTCCATCGGCAAAGAATCCCAAGCTGCGACTATCCGGCGACCAGAATGGAAAAGCAGCGTCGTCGGTCCCGGCCAACGGCTGGGCTGCAGTCGAATCCAGTGGGCGCACCCAAAGTTGAGGCGACGCGCCGGAGGCTGTTGCCACAAACGCCAGCTTGGTTCCATCGGGCGAAAGGGCAACGCTCAGCGGATCGAAATTGTGCTGGTCTGGCGGCAGAATGCTTACTCGCAATGGCTTGGCGGGCACGGGCGCGCGCAACAGAAAGCCAATGGCAAACGCGATCGCAGCGGCCACGGCTACCGCAGCCACGATCCACGCTAGTTTCTGCGAGATCCGCCGTCGAGCCACCACCGGAGCGGGAACACCCGCTTGCGAGCCGGCCTCGGCAATCCACTCTAATTGCAGCTTGACGTCGTGCGCGCTCTGGATGCGATCTTCGCGCTCCTTGGCCATGCAGGAGCGAATCAGCCGCTCCAGTGCCGGCGGCGTCATGGGCGCCACGCGCGAGAGCGGCGGCGGGTCAGTCGCCAGAATGGAGGCAATGACACTTGCCTGGGTCTTGCCGGCAAACGCACGCTTGCCCGTGGCCATCTCGTAGAGCACGCAGCCCAGCGCGAAAATATCAGAACGCGTGTCGGCTTCTGAGCCTTCAATCTGCTCCGGAGCCATGTACTGATAAGTGCCGACGATGGTGCCTTCGACCGTCAGCGGCTTGCCCGCAGTCATCGCGGTCAGCACGCTGGCGCTGGCGTTGTTTGCTTGCGCCTGCTTGGCCAACCCGAAGTCCAACACCTTCGCTCCTGCTTTCGTCAACATAATGTTGCCGGGCTTCAGGTCGCGATGAATCACTCCCTGTTGATGAGCTTTATCGAGCGCGTCCGCGATCTGGGCTCCGTAGCGCAGCACTTCTTCCAAGGGCAGCGGTCCCCGCACCAGGCGATCAGCCAGGGTTTCGCCTTCCAGACATTCCATCACCAGATAGTCAGAGCCATCCTGGGAGCCGACGTCGTAAAGACGGCAGATGTTGGGATGGGAAAGCTGCGAGATAGTCCGAGCTTCGCGGTCGAACCGTTCCTTCAAGCTTGGAGTCGAGACGAAGTGCCCGGAGAGAACTTTGATGGCTACATCGCGATCGAGGCGCGTATCGCGCGCGCGATAAACTTCTCCCATGCCGCCCGCGCCCAGCGGCGACAGAATTTCGTAAGGTCCAAGTTTCGTGCCAGAGGCGATTGCCATCAGTGCGCGCAATTATAGCCTAAGGGAGTGAGTTGTTCATCCCCAGATCGAACAGGAACTTAATCTAGGCTCCCCGCGAAATCTTGCCGGACATAGTGGAAGAAGATTGATGAGGATGTATGTCCTTCAGGAAGGGCCTCGCGCGAGTGCGGGACTTCACATCCGCGGTAGAGTAAGGCATCGCCGATGGCCTGGAACACCGTGACTTTCCTGGATTTCTTATAAAGATGAATCGGCCACGGGGTTGCGTTGCGCGGCTCGGGTGAGTAATCGAGGCAAAGAGTCACGCTGAAGTCGCACTGTTCGCGGTCGGTGTGCTTCTCAAGGATGGCCCCTTCTTTATAAGAAGCCAGATACACATAGGAAGGCTTTAACGGTTCGCCAGCAAATGCGCTTATCGCGGCGGTCAACTGCTGATGAAAGAAGCGCGCTACAGGATCACTGTGGGAAATGTAGCGCAGCGGACTTTGGCTATCGCCGAGATGAAGTTTTCCGGTGCGGAGTTGATGACGATAGTAGCGACGGAGTGCCGCAATGTGAAAAGGGTGGATGAGTTGTCCCACGGGAGCATAGTCCTGCGACTGGAACTGCGCGCCGGTGACAGAAACAATGTCAGCCCACTGCTGGCGCCGACGGAAGACGTGATCGTCCGGCACCAGGATGTTTGCCATGGTTAAAGCGCGGCGCGCGCGCGGCGAAAGCGCCGGAGCGCGATCGCCGGGTTGCACGCCGGAGAGCATGGCAGCGAGTTCGGGGCCCAGCCAGAAGGGTTGCAGAGCATGACTACCGGAATCTCTGATCCAAACCATCTGGCCATGCTTAGCGAAATCAGCGATGGGGGCGGCGGGCGGCAAATCTCCGCCCGGGGTGAAGAAGCAATCGGAATTCAAGAAAAGAGGACGATCAGTCAGGCCCTCCCAGTACTCTGGTCGGAGGAGACGTTGTGGCACCAGATGGTCCGGCTGATCGTCCAGGCGGCAGTGGAAGAGCGATCGGGGCAGTTCGTTTTCCCGAGCGTCGCCCGCAGGTGCGACTGCGAGCTGCTCAATCCACGCCAGCCAAACCGCGTCTTTCATTTGTGAACCCATCCATTGACCGTGAAACGGCTGTCGGCGAACCGTCCCGATGGACAGTCGACCGGAGTAATTTCGTGCGAGAGCCCACTGGCGAACAGGACCAGTTGATTTTGCTCGGGCACAATGGTGCGATAGTTTGGGGTGGGGATGTAGTTGTCATTTTCCCGCCGCGAGTCGTAGATGCGCAGTTCGCCGCCGCTGAACTGTTTCGGTTCGCGATGGAAGAAATAGACAAAAGTAATTTCGCGAGCCGCAACCACCTCCGCGCCATTGTCGCTGTGGCAGTGGAAGAAGTCGCCGTGGTTGCTGGCGGTGGTTTGGGTTTCGACGCGGGAAATGGCGAACGGATCGCGTCCCCATTTGTGTAGAACTCGGGGCAAGCAGGTTAGAACACGGTCCCTAATCACGTTCTCGTGCCCACCAAGATCCATCAGGACGCGCGACCTGCGGTGGTCGTAGTCCACGGCTCCGCCGGTGACGCCGGGCGCGATTACCTCGCTCATCTCAAACTGCATTTCGTGTTCGAGAACGTACTGGCTCAGTGTGTTTAGCTCGGTCGGTGTGAGGAATTCGTCGAGAATTACGCATTGGGCAGGCAAATAGGCGTCCGCTTCCATAACTGCGACGCCGCCAGAGGTCGTGGGTCGCGCAGTCGTGGTTGCGAACGAGATGGGCGGCGGGCTGGTGCCCGGTGGACGTGGAGGCAGCTGTCCCGGCGGCGGACTCGGTGGCGACGTAGGTGGCGAGCCAGCGTTGATGGGCGGCGGGCTGGTGCCTGGTGGCCGTGGAGGCGGCAACGGCGCCGGGGACGGCGGCGACGTAACCGGCGGTGATCCAGCGCGGATCACCGGCACGTTTCGGTTTGGAAAACTCGAGGACGATCCCAACTGCTGCTGGAGCAGTTGTTTGGTGATGCTATCCCCCAAAACTCCGAGGGCTCGTTCGGCGATGATTTCGCCCACTGTGCGCGTGATCGCCTCGGCCACCGCAAGGTCCGGGGCGCTCCCACTGGTTCTTGTACGCTGCAGTAAATTGGCAAGCAGTTCTCTCTCGGGCACGCTGAGAATGCGCTCGTCGCACAACAGGGTACCGGAGAGACTGTCCATCATCTCTCGTGCTGTCATCGGACTCCTCCCGGTGGAAAAAGACACTAATCCAAAGACCGGACAGTCCGGGAAGCGAAGGGGACTTCAACCTAGCAAAATAAAATGCGAAAGGGAAGTGCTAATTGAGAGTGCGTGATTGAATCTTGAGGAAAACGCGTACCATTTACCCCTTGAGCTATTTTTCGGCCATCGCACCCACAAGCGACTCGAAGATTTTGAAGCCGTCGGCGCCGCCAAGCTCGGGTTCGCTGGCGCGTTCAGGATGCGGCATCATCCCGAGCACGTTGCGTTCAGGATTGCAGATGCCGGCGATGTTGTTCAGCGACCCATTCGGATTCGCATCCAAAGTGATTTCGCCTTCTGCGCTCGAATAACGAAATACGATCCGCTGGTTGCGCTCCAACTCAGATAGGGTGGCTTCATCGCAGAAGTAGTTTCCCTCCATGTGACCGATGGGGATGGTCAGGACTTCTCCCTGGCGGCAGGCGTTGGTGAATGGAGTATCGATGTTCTCCACTCTTACGTGGACTGGCTTGCAAACGTACTTCAGACTGACGTTGCGCATCAGAGCGCCCGGCAACAATCCAGATTCGCATAGAATCTGAAAGCCATTGCAGATGCCCAGAACCAACCCGCCACCGTCGGCGAACTTCTTCACCGATTCCATGACGGGGGAAAACTTGGCGATGGCACCGGTGCGCAGGTAATCCCCGTAGGCAAAACCGCCAGGAACAATGACGGCGTCACAGTTTTGGAGGTCGTGCGACTCGTGCCACAGGAATGTGACCGGCTGCTTCGCCACTTGCTGGATGGTCCAATACGCGTCGTGATCGCAGTTCGATCCGGGGAAAATGATGACGCCGAATTTCATCCGAGTTTCCTCGCCGAAGGGGTATATTTCGAGTTTAACATGGGTACACAGTTCCTCGAATTACCAGGAAGCATCCCCGGACGCATCAAAGATAACGGATGAATCTGGGCGAACATTTTCGGATCACCGGCGGCGCGCTTAAGAACTGGCTGATCGCCCAGCTTCAGGATTCGATTGCAGTTGGCTTGCTCTGGCTGATCGGCCTTTATTTGCTCAAAGTGCCATGGGCTCCGCTGTGGGCGTTGTTGGCGGCGTGCTTGCAGGTTATCCCACATCTGGGGCCGGTGCTGGGAATGATTGGGCCTGTCCTCGCTGCGACTTTTCGCTGGGGAGATTGGGAGCATCCTCTGTACGTTCTGATGCTTTACGCCGGAATCGCCGTGGTCGACGGCTTCCTGCTGCAGCCCTATATCATGAAGCGCGTGGCTAGGGTACCGATCTGGGCTTCGCTGCTGACTCCGATTGTGTTGGGCATTCTGATTCCATTCTGGGGTGTGCTGCTCGCCCCGCCGCTACTGGCGGTTGTCTATGCCTACAAAGCATGGCACGAAAAGCAGAAGCTGCCGGTGGAACCCGGTCTTTAGCCAGACTACACCATTTTCGGTGCTAAATTCGCTAGAGAAACTCTCTGTTCCGCACAAAATACAGAAAACAAAGGGTTGGCGATTGCTGGATTGCGATGCAAGTTGTATGCACACAAAGTGACATCATTTGATGCTATAATTGGTGCCTGGAGTTCCCTATGAGAACAACAGTTGCGCTGGATGACGATCTCGTACGCATCGCCCAGGAGTTTACTGGGGTAGCGGAGAAAACGGCGTTGATTCGTGAAGCCCTCAAAGCTCTCATCGAGCGGGAAAGCGCTCGTAGATTGGCGTCCCTCGGAGGCACAATGCCCGGATTGAAGAATATTCCACGCCGCAGGCGGCGGCCGCATTGATTCTCGCCGATACGTCTATTTGGATCGATCATCTCCGTTCAGGAAATAAAGAGATGCGGAACCATCTTGACGAAGGGCACATTGTGACCCATCCATTCATCACTGCGGAACTTGCCCTGGGATCGTTGAAAGAACGCACCAAGACGCTCGCGCTGCTGGACCTATTGCCACAGCTACGGGTGGCGCAACTGAGCGAAGTGCGGCTCCTGATTGAGGCTCGTCGTCTGTACAGCCTGGGTATCGGTTTGACCGACGCGCACCTGATCGCCTCTGTCTTCATTAATTCGTCTACGGTTCTATGGACAAGAGATAAGCGACTCCGTAAAGCCGCTGAAGGTCTCCGCATTCACGCCGGCCTGGCTTAGGAATTTCGTGGAGCAGTGGATCGCGCTTACGTTGGCCGCCCCGCGTAGTTGTGCGGACAATTCTTCATGTGGATGTCTTTCGCCGTCAAACCTTGGGCTCGGCCTCGGGTGGTCCGAACCCCCCGCAGCGACTTCGCATCCGTTCGCGCAATTTCTCGCGCTCCTCGGGCGTCATCTTTTCCCAGCGCTCGAACATCCTGCGCCGCCAGTTCCAGTTACGATGCGGACCACCACGGAATCCGCCAAACAGAATTTTGCTCAGCACCAGGATTCCGAGCGCCTGCCAGATGGTAATCAGATGCCAGCCGAACAAAGCCGGCATGAGCCAATTCCACAACCTCATGACCAGGAAGGTGAACAGCGCAAAAAACAGTACACCGAATATCGCGAACTTTAATATCCGTACAAACCGGTTTCTTCTCATAGTTGTGTCCTGTCGTTCCCTCAATCTCGTTCTTTCAATTCGTCGTAGATGTCTCGCAGCCGCTCCCGCAGAAACTTGACCGCATAATGCTTGCGTGAAAGCAACGTGTTTACACCGACGCCGTACCGCTCGGCCAACTCCTTGAACGTATAACCCAGCAACTCGTGGGCGATGAAAACGTCCCTCTGTTCCGCTGGCAATTCGTCGAGCGCGTCACCCAGCTCCTGCAGCACGATATTGCTGGCGTAGATTGCGTCCGGCCCGGCATCAGGCGAGGGAAGCAGCTCTTCCAATAAATGTGCTTCGCCATCTTCGGAGAACGTTGCCGGCTCCATTCTCGCCGCTTCCCGTTTTTTCCTGCGGAACAAATCGATGATCCGATTGCGAGCGACGCGAAACAGCCATGCAGTGACCTGCTCCACCGGTTTCATCAGGCGGTAGGCTTCCACGAGTTCGTAGAAGACGTCCTGCAGGATGTCTTCCGCCTCGCTGCGATCAGCCACACGCCTGCGGATGAACTCACGAAGCCGAGGCTCGTCGCGAGCGATCGCGTCTGAGATCCGCTGATCCTGATCGCTCATCGGCCACTGATTTCTGAGCGCCACGTCCATCTACTTATGTTGACGAACGACGAGGATAAATATTGTAGGCGCATTGTGCCGAAGCCTTCGATTCCAGACGATTGGCTGTTGCGCTGGTAGGGGATCGAAACTCACCGAGAGCAATCACTGTCGATAAATCGTCACACCACTCGCGGACGCTCAATGAGGGCTTCTCCTGTTTGGAGGTAGCTCGTCCAAGGTTCGCTCGGACAGGGATTTTCGGTCGACGACCATTCCGTCAGACAAGGAAGTTCGCCCTCCACTGCTCCATCCGCGTTGTAAAGCGGCGCGAGATAAATGCCATGCCGCGCGGCAATTGTTTCCATCTCCTCAACTCGCTGCGGAGTGATGAAACCTCGGCCTCGAGAGAACGATTCGAAGCGGCCCTCGAGGGCAAGAGCCATGCCTTCGAGCAGGCATCCGTGGACCACGTCGGGGAAGGGATGCCGATTCAGAATTCCATGAAAATCCGGCGTGAAGGTTAATCCGCCGGTGACCTGCCCGAGGCCTCCGAAGAAGATTTTGGCGATCGACATCTGCGCGCTTGGAGAGAGATTCTTCGGGTAGCCCGCATCGCAAACGATTGCGTCAGACGCGACGCGACCCAGCAGGAGCGAAGGAGACGCCAGACTAGCGGCGCAGATCACGAGGTCGGCCTCGGCAGAGAATTCCTCTAGATCAGTTGCGATCTGTACTTCAACTCCGGTGGCTTGCAATTGGTTGGCGAGTTGGCGCAGTCGGGCTTCGTTGCGGGCGTGGAGCAGCACGCCTTCACCTGAGGCGCTAGACAGCGAGCGCAGCCGGAGCCCACGTCTCCAGTTGCTCCAACGACGAGCAGCGTTGACTTGCGGAGGTCCCGACCCTCGAGCATGCACATTTTCTTGATGCCTTGAACGATAAAACCAACGGTCAAGGTATTGCCTGTCGTGAAGACCGTATCTTTTCTTTCCGGAAGCTGATCGAAGTTGCCCTCGATCAGAATGGAGCTGAATCCGCCGAGACTCACGATCTTCGCGCCTGCATTGATCGCGCAGTCCGCCGCCGCTCGAACCCGGGCGATGTTCTCATGCACGTAGGCTGCTTCCAAACGGTCGGGAGGAATGAACGAGTCGATGTAGACGCCACGAGCCTTTGCCCCGTCAATCGAGCCGACTTCGACATGGCAAATCGCTCGGGGCGGAATCCACGGAAGGATGTCCCTGATCTCATCGTCCGGCAGACGCGTACGCTCCCGTCCGCGTAGAACAGCGAGCACATCCGCCGCCGCTCGCCAACTTTCCTGATGCCCGATCAGCGCGAAATCTAAATTGGCAACTGAGCCACCCATGTAAGTGTGACCTCCCCGGGTATTCCCAGCATGTCGAGCGTCTTCAGATACTGTTGCAGCGAGGCTCCGCGGAGTTCGGCTGCGCTCAAGCTCACATCGAAGAGGGCTGGCTTCACACAGGTCGCGTGGCAAACTTCGCAGTGACCGTCCTTGCATTCCTTCGCTAGCATCTTCGCGAGCGTCGTCATCACCTCGAGATGCAGCCGGTAGACTTTCTCGTCGAAGCGCTCCGCGTCCAAGGCTCGCTCGGCACGCAGAATCGACATGGCGTGATCGACGTGATCTTCTTCCTCGGCTGCAATGGCGGCGAAGGTCACGCCCAGGCTTCCCGGCGCCACTCGCCCGACGCGGGCATAGCTGGCAACGGCAAATGATTCCAGCATGATCTCTTGCACGATCAGGCAAGCAATAAAGTCACGCTCTCTGACGCAGCGCAGGAACGCCTCGCGGAGCCGCGTCCAATGCTTGGCCTCGACGTTATTCGTAACGTCGACTCCAATCTTGCGGCCCTCGGCAGCGAACCGAGTCGCATGGCCTCGTTCGATTTCCGCATGCTCCAGTGCGTCGGCGACTTCTTCGGGATCGTCACATATTTCCGATAACGACGTGTAGTTCATCGCGGCGATGAGTTCGCCGGTCATCGCCTGCGCCAGGATGTCCTGCCAAATCGGGGCGGCGGGTGAAGCACATTCAATGGTTGAGCAGTTAACGTTAATAAGACTTTCCATAAGTCCTCCTGAAATCGAATTCGAGCGGTTGAATCAGATGTGCACGTCGTCCCGTGATCGTCCTTCCCTCGCTCCGCTGGCCTTCTCAATCCATCGTTGAGCGTCCGCGCCCATCAAAAGTAGCCACAGGCACAGCGCTCCTTCTCCGAGGAGGCCGAGCGCCAGATTGTAGGGAGACAGATAGTTCGCGAGCGGCGGAGACAAAAAGGTCAGCCAACCCAAGCCGCCCAACGCCATCAGTGCGCTCAGGATTCGAAGCGCGAAGGTCGACTTAACAACAAAGTAGCCGATCAGAAGGCAATAGAATCCGTCAAACACAATGGCGATATTCGCGCCCTGAGGCTGCAATCGAAGAGCCTCAAAAACGAGTCCCACAAGGTTGAAGGAAGCCGCGAGCAAAACGAGCCTTCTGTTCATCGCGCTAAAGTTGTCGCAGAACAGCAGCGTCACGGCGATCATGCTCAGGACGGCGAGGAGGCCTCCTGTGACAGTCCACATGCCGTGAACGAAGATTTCTATGAACGCTGCCGTCAGTGCGCCGAGCAGGCAAAGGACGCCGACAATCTTCGTTCTGAAACCCGCGGTTCTGAAATCTGAGACTCTGAAAGCCGGGGCCTTGAAACGCGGCGACGCCTTTGCGATCGGTCCGGTCATTAATGCTGTGCTCATGATCTTTCTCCTTGCGCAACTTCTTGGACTAGGTGCATGCGAATCAGATCGGCCCTTGATAGCGGCGCAGTCGGACCGCTGCGAACAGAAATATCGCGGCGAATATTAACCCGATCCAGAGACTCGGACTGCTTAGGAATCTTCCTGGAGTGAGTTGTGCCAGTGGAATAAAATGTGGATCGATTGCAACGCCATTCTTGTCCCTGAGGTCGAAAGCCCTCGCAGCGAATCCACCCAGTCGATCGTGCAGCAGGGAACCAAAATAACAAGTGCGGAATGCAATGTACTCGAGGGCGGCAATCGCCAGCGGTGGCAGCACGGCCCATAGAAATGTCGCGCGCCGCGCCCAGCCTGAGACCAGCAGGAACCACATGTAGAGTGGCGAATGCCAGAGCGCAAACACGATCAGACTATAGAGCAGCACCAATTGCATCTGAAATAGCGGCAACTGCGTCCACAGCGGTGCGACGCTGCTACCGCTCAACAGCATGGCTGCACTGCTCAGCAGCCGCATGACGATTTGCAAGGGCACGGTGATTGCAAAGACGAGCAGCGGCAGAACCACGAGCGGAATGCTTGCCTTCGAAAGCACGGTCGTAAGATCCGAAACCGGCAGCGACTTCCAGAACAGAATGCTTCGATCGCGACGCTCGCCGTGCAGCGCGTCGAGCGAGTAGAAAATCCCGACCAGGACCCCAGTCGCCATGAGCACCATCGCCGCGTGGCTGTACGGCATAGCGAGGACGATGAGCTGCGGTGTCGAGTGTTCCGCCTCCAGGGCTCGCATGCTGTACGGCACCCAAACCAGGCTGATCAAGTAGCCGAAAAGGTAGACAGCCGCAGCAGCCAGAGGCGCTACGTAGATAGAACGGTTCTCCCACAACTCGCGTCGTATCGACCAATACATGGGCCGAGTCGGCGACACGTTGGGCGCGATTCGCTGCGAGTCGAAAGATTCGGGAATGGCGTTCGTTTGCGTGTTCATCTAGCTGCCCCCTTTTGCGGGCGTTTTCACCAACTGCATGCGCATTAAATCGGTCCTTGATAGCGGCGCAGCCGGACCGCTGCGAACAGAAATATCGCGGCGATTACCAGCCCGATCCACAGTCCCGGACTGCTCAGGAATCTCCCCGGAGTAAGTTGCATCATCGGATCGATCGGGAAGCTGCCCGGCATGGTGACGGCCTCTGGGCCGCCCTCGAAGCGAGAACCCAACATGGCGGCGAAATGCGTAGTGTTGAAGGCAATCTTCTCGACGGCGCAGATCGCAAGCCACGGCAAAGCGGCCCATAGAAACGCCGCCCGCCGCGCCCAGGCTGAGACCAGCAGCAGCCAGCCGTAGATAGGCGCATACCAGAGCACATGCACAGTCACGAGGTGGTAGAGCAGCATCAGCGACATCTGAAACACTGGTGTCCATAGCGTCGCCACACTCAAGCCGCTCCCCCGCAGTACGAGGCTGCTGAGCAGCAGCATGATCAGCTGCGTGGCAACCACAATGGCGAAGCTGAGCAGTGGCAGAACGATGAGTGGAATGCTTGCTTTCGACAACACTGTAGTGAGATCGGAAACCGGTAGCGACTTCCAGAACAGGATGCTGCGATCGCGGCGTTCGCCGTGCAACGCCTCGAGCGAATAGAAGATGCTGACAATAAAAGCGCTCCCCATGATCACGTCCATAGCGAAGTCGAGAGGTTCATGGAGTACCGCACGGCGCTGAGCCAGGTCGGTCGTCGACAGGGCACGACCCATCGACGCGATCAGGAAGCCGAACAGAGTGACGGTGGCGACCGCCAGCGGCGCGATATAGATGGAACGGTTTTCCCACAACTCCCGCCTGACCGACCAATAGAATGGCCGAGTCGTCATGACGACGGCGGGTGCGATTGCTTGCGACTCATTTATCTGCGAATCGCCGGAAGACCCGGGCACTGCGTTCGATTGAAGATTCATCTGGCCGCTCCTTTTGCCGGTCCGGCTTGATCGCCCATCACTGCTACGAACAAGTCGGCAATGCCAGGTGTGCGCACGTCGCCAAGCGCGGCGACTTGCTGGCGATCGACACGGTCGAGCTTCAGATCAAACAGCAGAATGCTGCGGCCGAGCACTTGGCGCTCGCGAATCGGCTTAAGCGCCCGTGCTGCCGCGACACGCTCGGGAAGCACCGTCACTTCCAGATAGCGCGACTCGAACTCTTCCATGCTGCAATCGAGTACGATGCGACCGCGGTTGATGAACATCAGATCGGTGATGACGTTCTGGACGTCTTCCACCTGATGCGTCGTCAACAGAATTGTGCGGGTGCGATCGAAATAATCGTTCAGCAGCGAATCGTAGAACTGTTTGCGATACAGGATGTCGAGGCCGAGCGTCGGCTCATCCAGCACTAGCAATTTCGCGTCGATGGCCATGACCAGGGCAAGGTGTAGTTGGGTCACCATGCCCTTCGACAATTCCCTGATTTTGCTGTCGCGGCGAATGTCGGTTTTCTCGAGGAAACCTTCGGCCTTTGCCCGATCGAATCGCGGATGCACGCCGGCCACGTAATCGAGTGCCTGCGAAACCCGCATCCAGCGCGGCATTACGGCGACATCGGCAATGAAGCAGACATCGCGCATAAGCTGATCGCGCTCGTTCCAGGGATCGCGTCCAAGCACCCTGAGTTCTCCTTGATATTGCGTGAGGCCGAGAATCGCGTTGAGCGCGGTGCTCTTGCCTGCGCCGTTGGGACCGATGAGTCCGAGGATCCGGCCCTCGTCGACGCGTAAGTTAACCCCGTCGAGCGCGATGGTTTTGCCAAAAGCCTTGCGCAGGCCGCGTGCTTCTATGACTGTCATGACTTTGGCTCCTTCTTTGCAGCTTCCAGGAGTTCTTCCGGGGTGAGCCCGAGCCGCTGAATGGTTGCGTGGATCCTGGGCCATTCTTCGGCCAGAAACTTCTGGCGTTCACCCTGCAGCAGCAGGTCGCGTGCGCCCGCATTGATGAACATGCCGCGTCCGCGCTTACTCTCTACCAGCTGCTCGTCGACCAGCTGCTGATAGCCCTTCAAAACCGTGAGCGGATTGACCCGAAGTTCCGCCGCGACCACGCGCACCGAAGGCAGCGGATCGCCCTCTTTGAGCACGCCGTCGAGTATCATCGCGACTACTCGGTCGCGAAGCTGGCGGTAAATCGGTTGACTGTCGTTCCACTCACGGTCCATTGTGTTTTCCAAATACAACTAAACGGCTTCTACTTTTCTGCGACTGTAAAAATAATTCGCAAACACATATCCCCACGGCACAGCCACGATGGGCAATATCACCCACAAGAACGCCGAGGTCGTGTCTTCCGCGGGCGATCCCGCCAACGTGCCCTTTGACCACAGCGGGTACGCCACAAGAATGAGCCACTGGACTTTGTAAAATATCTCCAGCAGCACAATCGGCAGCATTTTCACAGGATGGACGATCCCCAGGCCCGCCAAAGTCGCGAACGCCGTCCACACGCACCAGGCCACGGCATTTGTCGGGTCCCATGGTCCCTGGTGGGTGAGGACGTGCGTCCACGTCTCTTTGCCCAGCACGAAGAACATCAATACGTAGAGCAGCCGCAACAGGTAAATGTTGATCCTGCGGACACCTTCGTATCGTTCGTTCCGTTGAAAAACGTATTTCAGGCTTATAGTCATGGCAATATCCTCAAAGTTACTGCTTGCCTGCGAATTTCTCTAAGCGCAATCAATGAACCACGATCAATTCGAAGCAGCATCACTTTATCCGCTGCAGATCCATGTGCCCATGCATCGGCTTGTCGCCCGGCATCAAGAAAGTCCAATCCTCGGTGTGGTGGTTGTCGTCGATGATGGTGAACACCGCATGCTCCATGTGTCCGTACTGCGTGCTGCCGGCAACATCGACGAAGTCGAATTCCACCGTCTTTCCGTCCGCCGATGTTCGAGCCGCCATTCGAGGCCGATTGCCAGCGTCGCAATAATGCGTCAGGAGAAGGCGATCATTGTCCAAATAAAACATGGTGACCGGATGGTCGTACTTGGTCGGATCATCCCCGTCTCCCGCGCCCTTCATCTCATGCACCAGCGCGTTTCCCCGCGAGGTCACGCGCAGCGAGACTTGGGTGCGCGTGTTGTCCCCCATCCCCTCCATCTTCGGAACGGTTGTAACAGGCCCTTCCCAGGTACCGGCAAGAGTTTTTATTTTGTCAAAGGATTTTTGAGCGTCAGACTGAGTCGCGGCGGCATCGGCTGCGAAAGCGGTGGCGGCGATCAGAAGGAATACAACCGAAAGTGCGATGCGTGATTTCATGTTCAATCTCTCCTCAGATTTTGTCTTCAATGCGCTTGCGGGATTTGGCTGTCCAATCACTGTTATAGTTAACTATAACACTAGAACAACTGTCAAGCCTTTTCTTGATTTTGTTTTCCACAGCCCGGTCGCGACGATCCATCCCTTGTAGAAACAATAGCGTGGAAGTATAGGCGCGAGCGTCCCGCCCGTGTGCCTTTGACCTTGCGGGGGAGCATCAGGAGTAGTCAGCTGAGATTTTGAGTTGCTGAGGGAGGAAAAGCCTTGGCCGACCTCACCAAAAATCTGTCATCCCGAGCGCAGTCGAGGGATGAATTCACGTTTGAAGTGCAACAGCGTGTTCCAAGAATACTTCGTTGGGGGTTTTGAAGCCGAGGCACTTTCT
>Ga0209010_1000005_pt1 | contig 237573 bp, 202 predicted proteins | sample BlaSpr_A8_OM1_O3_FD_187985 | JGI IMG/M metagenome (GOLD analysis project Ga0209010, IMG submission 187985) | Forest soil microbial communities from Thunder Bay, Ontario, Canada - Black Spruce, Ontario site 2_A8_OM1_O3 (SPAdes) (version 2) | ecosystem: Environmental > Terrestrial > Soil >...
TCGGATACGTGATCATGCCCGAGCACTTCCACATGCTGATCAGCGAACCGCAGGTGGGAACTCCATCGACCGTGATGCAGGTGTTGAAGCAGCGTTTTGCGCATCAGCTTCGCAGTCGAGCGCAAAACCATGGTCAGCTCTCGTTAGACGGCCCGGAAGCACGAATCTGGCAGCCTCGCTTCTACGACTTCAACGTGCGGACCGAGGGCAAGCGAATGGAGAAGCTGCGCTACATGCATCGCAACCCCGTGAAGCGCGAACTCGTGAGCGCGCCCGAGCAGTGGGCTTGGAGCAGCTTTCGTCACTACTTCTGCAATGATCGCGGAAAAGTGCGCGTCAATGACTGCGCGGTTATGGGGTTGAATGTGCGTACGCCGGCGGCATGAGCCGCGCGCTCACCCGCCCTTTGCAAAAAGCGCAAAGGACGGGGCACCCCAAGTCAAGTTTCCCCAAGTCAATTCTCACCATGTCAAATTCTCACCATGTCAAATTTCTCATCACCGTGCCCATGCTAGACTCGGCTTAGCTCCCGGACCGGTGGGCGCGAGATTCCCGATTTGAAACCGCGACCGCAGCTTCCTCCCTTTCTTCTTGATTTACGCCAATCACTCCGATAACATATAGACGTATAGGTTATCTCAGAGATAATCGTAGAATCTTTGACAACTTGATCAAGGGCGCAGCCCCCCATGCGCTAAGCCCCAGGCCGATCGCCCTGAACGGCTCCTGCCCCCAGTTCTCTAGCGATTCCAAAGTGGAACCGCCGGCAGCTGCGACCCGCTGTAACTCCAATTTTTCCAAGATTTTGCCTCTAACTACCTTAAGAACCATAGATCTAGGAGGCAAGAAAATTTCCGGTCGTTTGTTTTCAATATTTTGCGCGAAAACGAGTGATTTATTTGAGGGAGATTGTGCACCAGAATATGTGCAAAAGCGAAACCAGCCCGCCCGCCTTCACATGATCCGCGCGAAAACTATTTCTGCGTGGCGACCAGTTGGCCGTTCTCGACTTTGATGTCGCCCACATCGTCCGGCAGCTTTAGCCGGTCGCGCTGTTCGGTTAGTTTTTGCTGCAGAGCGCCGCTGACCATGGACACCGGAATACTGAGATCTCCGACTTTGAATTCGGTGGGATCGAAAGTCGCATAGCCATCCTTGGAACCGAGGTGTCCGGCGAGCGTGACGTAAACGTCTTTGCCGCCAATTTGAGTAACAAACTGGCCGCGGGCGACGTCACCATCGAAATTAACCTTGTAGTCCTTAACCTGAGGCTCGCCCTCCCCGATTACCGCATCCGCCGAAGACGGAACCGAGGTTGGCAGGCCTGCGCCAGTCTGCGACGCCGAGCCGGACGCAGCCATCGCCGCCGATGCCGTGATGTTCTTGGGAAGCGCCGCAGCCGCCTGAGCCAACGCGGCAGTGATTTCGTCGGAGTTGAAGCGAACTTGCGCCGGAGCTTGTCCAGGTTCTTTGGGCTGGTCCAACTGCTCCAGTTTCTTCTCCACTGACTCGACATTCGCTGCCGCGGCGGCAGGCGACTGCACAGGCGCCACAGGCGCTGGTTTCTTCAATACGAGGAACAGGGCCGCCACGGATGTGACCAAAGTGGCCACGCTGATAATACGGTCAAGCTTCCATTTCATGGACTCGTCTCCCGGCGACGCTAGGCCCTATGTTACCGTGAAGATAAGCCGGGGATCACGTGACGGAAGGCACTGGTCCGGGAGTGACCTTTGACCAGACCTTTGGCCCTGAATTTCGCGGCCAGCGCTTCGGAAGGCTCTCAGTTTGAACTTTCGGTGGATTTTACGATCGCGACGGAGCCGGGAGTCCAGAAGTAATGCTGCTTGCACTGGATACACTCCGCGTCCAGTTGATCATCCTTGGTATTGAACTGGAGCTTTACATCGCTCTCTTTTTCGTTGGTCACCATCAGGTTCAGGTTCTCACAAAGAGTGCAACGGACGAAAGCCGACTCGCCCGGATTGAGGGTCAAAATGTACATGCGAACGCAGCTTAGTTGATGAGAAACTGGACGGCTTAGTTGCCTATTCGCCAGACCGCCGCTCACTCACAGACGGTACGGCCAGGCATTCACGGAACGAAGCGGCGATGTAAATACTCAAACCCAAGGGCAGAATAAACGGACTGAGAACAGCAAATCAAATCGGGCCAGAGGCTTCCCTCGTGGAAGCGGTCATCAGGAAGAAAGCTACATCGGTAATTCTTCGGTTGATCTTACTTCGGTTGGTCCATGGTGATGCCCTGGGCTCCGGGCTGTTTCTCGGCTTTGGCCTTTTTCGTGGCCATGGTTTTGTCGACCCATTCATCGGCCGTCTTCAAATCCGCCGCCCGGGCCGCGAGATCGTCGCATTCGACATCTGCTTTCTCGCGATACATCAGATTCATGTAGGCCATGGCATCGTCATAGTCCGGGCGCAACTGCAGCGCCTTGTTAAGCGCATCGATACCATCCTGAATATTGGCCCAATTCTTCTGCTTGAGGTCGTCGCAACTTTTCTTTTGATTCTTATCCTTTGGATTCAATTGCTCATCCGGCTTCATGCCCAACTTCGCGCGCTCTTCCATACGCGGCTGATAAGTCTGGGTCCAGTCGATGACGCCCACTGAGTAGTAGGGCTCGGGATCATTGGGATCGATCTCGAGAGCTTTGCGATAGTAAGTCTTGGCGTCCTCAAACTTTTTCATCTGCAGGTAGATGTAGGCGATTCCCTTGACGCTATTGATGCTCTTGGGATCGCGCTCCAGCACCGCCTTATACTGATCGATCGCCTGCTGTCCCAAACGGTTATTGTCTTCGGCGTCGACTCCCGGAATGTACTGCTGGGCATAGGCGGTCGCGAGATAAAGACGGGCATTCAGCAGACTGGGATCGAGCGTGACCGCCTGCTGAAAGTGATCGATGGCCTCTTCATAACGGGCATTTTTATACGACGCCACTCCCTTGTTGAGCTGGTCACGCGCTCTCAGCTTGTCGCAACCGGCCGCGGACAATAGGAGTAATCCGACCGCCATGAGTGCCAGCACCCGCCCACTTTTTTTCATTGCTTTATAAGTCTCCCTCGCCAGGATTCGCTGGGATCTGATCGAAAATATGACGCACAAACCAGCGCGCAACCGCATCCGGCGCGACCGGGTTCAGATCACATCGGTAAACGCACCTGAATTTCTGTAAATGAAAACTCTGCCCGCGTCTAGCCGCCGGCTTCAATCTTGGCGGTAATCAGACCAACCTTGTCTACGCCTGCGGCGTGCGCAATGTCAATGACATTAGCAACATCGGCAAACGGAACATTGTCGTCGCCCTTGACGAACATCACCTTCTCGGCGCGGGTCTTGAAAATATCGGTCAGACGTCCCTGCAGACCGTCCCAGGTTGTGTCTTCCTGGTTGATCTTCACCCCCGGCTCCTGGCCTGCTCCACGATCGATCAACTGCACCACGATGGTACGATCCGGCGTATTGTTCTTGGGCGCGTTCGGCGGCGGCGGCTGGGGCACCAGCGCGTCCAGCCCCTTCGGGGTCAAAGGTGTAATCACCATGAAGATGATCAGTAAAACCAGCAGTACGTCGATGAGCGGCGTAACGTTGATAACGGCGCTTTGGCCGCCGCCGCTGCCTCCAGCTGTCATTCCCATATCAATCTCCTCTTATTGCCCGCCAGTCGTTGGCGGTGGCGGAGTCGTACCTTGTTTCTTCTGATCGGTCAGCAGACCTAACTGATCGACGCCCGCGGCGCGGACATTATCGACGACGGACACCACCGCACCAAACTTGGCCCGGGCATCGGCGCGGACGAAAACCCGCTTATCGATGCGGTTCGCCAGACGATCTTTGACTTTCTGGGTCAACTGGTCGGGCGGAGTTTTGTCGTTGCCGAAGAACACCTGGCCGTCCCGCATGACGGCTACGATCAGTGCGTCTTCCTTGTCGGCATCCGGCATCTGAGTCGGGTTGTTGACCTTGGCCAAATCCACGCTGACGCCCTTCTGCAACATGGGCGTGATCACCATGAAGATGATCAGCAACACCAGCATCACGTCAACCATGGGGGTAACGTTGATGTCGGAGTTGACCTTGGCTCCTTCGTTCCTCTTGTTAAGTGCCATAATCTGCTCTCCTGCGCGCTCGTGTCCTAGTCGCCCTGATCAGTTGACCGGCTTTCGGCCCCGGGGAGGTCAAGACTCAGCGCCGAAGCAACGCTCCGGCGCCGGTCAGCAACTCACGGTCGAAAACCAATCCTGCTCAGGAGCTAGGACCGGCGAACTCCCCGCTTCTTGAGGAAGTAATCGATCAACTCGCTCGAGGAGTTATCCATCTCCACGTCGAACGCTTCCACGCGGCCCGTCAGGTAGTTGAACATCATGACGGCCGGGATGGCGACGAACAGTCCGACGGCGGTGGTCACAAGAGCTTCCGCGATACCGCCTGCGACTGCGCCCAGACCGGTGGCCTTCTGTTCCGAAATGCCTTTGAAGGCATTCAGAATGCCCATCACCGTGCCGAACAGTCCGACGAAAGGTGCGGTCGAGCCAATCGTAGCCAAGCCGCCCAAGCCACGCTTGAGTTCGGCATGGACGATGGCCTCGGTGCGCTCCAAGGCGCGCTTCGAGGCTTCGATGGTCTCGCCCGGAATCTCACCGCTTTCCTGGTGAGCGCGGAATTCCATCAAGCCAGCAGTCACGACCTTCGCCAGATGACTCTTCTTGTTACGTTCGGCAACTTTGATGGCTTCGTCAATCTTGCCGTCGCGCAGAGCGCCCGCTACTGCGGGAGCGAATGCCCGCGATTGCTTGCGTGCTGCGCTAAAGGCCATGGCTCGGTCAATCATGACGCCGATGGACCAGCCGGACATGATGAAAAGAATTACGACCACGGTTCTCGCGATGAATCCCATCTGTTTCCACAGCGAGATCGGGTCCCAGGCCACGGGTTGGTCCTGGAACATCCAGACCGCCATGGTGGACATATGACTTAGGGTATGGGTTGCTACGTGGGCTGCGAACATGAGTTGCTTTTTCCTCCTCAGAAATCTGGTAATCGCTTGCTGCTGTAGTGCGAAAACTGCCGAATTCGTAGGCCGAGGCTACGGGCTTGAATTCCGCGAACCGCCCCGCTCCTGAGTCAGCGTTAAGAAAGGATTGGGGGAAGACAGTCTCAAACTCCTCTTTCACATCTACATCCACTTAAAGAAACTTCCCTGCCTCGGGTTTAACCTCCGGACAACGTGAAGTTCACCGTAATCTGGGTCTCCACTTCGACCGGTTCGCCATTCAGAATGTATGGCTTGTACTTCCACTGCTTCACCGCTTCGATGGCTGCCGGCGCCAGCATGGGATGGCCGCTGATCAAATGCAGATTCTCGATTGAGCCGTCCTTGCTGATTTCCGCTTGCAGCAGCACACTTCCTTGGATGCGTGCTTGCCGGGCGAGAGGTGGGTAGTTCGGCTGTATTTTGCGGATCAGCAGTCCCTGGGTCACGCCCTGGGATACGCGCACACGCTGCGGCGTAGCTACCTTGGGCACAGCGACCGGGGTAGAACTGATGATGCCGCCGATGACGCCGCCCATCTGTCCGCCGGGGATGCCGCCGGGGACGCCGCCAACTACACCGGCTGACATCACCGGCGGTGGCGCTTCGTCTTCCTTGATCATTTGGACTTTCTCAGGAATCTTGGTGGGCGTGCGCAGTTGGTTGTTAATAATATTGGTCTGCACCTGCTTCACAATCTTGACCGGAGCCGCGGCGGGCGGCGGGGGTGGTGGCGGCGGGGGCGGCGCTACCAGAAAGGTCATCAACTGCGTCTTGGGCAGTGCTTCGGTGAACAGCAAGGGGATTAGCACCAATACTCCGACTAGAACGGCTTCCAGAACAAACGAGAAGATGGTCCAAATGCCTCTCTTCGTCTTAAGCCTTCCACCGGACTCTATCAGGCTGTCTTCAAACATAAGGTTTCTCCTACATCAGACCCTAACTATCCTTTAGACACCGACTGCCCCCACTTTGCTCCCGCCATTCGAGTGTCGCGGCCAGCAAATTGAAAACCGGACGATACTACCTCAAATCCCGATCAATCACAAACTTATACCTGCCATGCCCGCGCCGGGGGACGAAATTACGCCTTAGCCTTCATCTTTTCCCGGCGGTTTGCTTCCTTGGCGACGGGAACCATAGCTGCCGGCTTTCCACGGCCCGACTTCCAATCCTGATAGGCCACCAGAATAGGCGCCGCGATGGCAATCGACGAATAAGTTCCAATCAAGATACCGATTACCAGGGCAAAAGAGAAGCCGTGCAGCACTTCACCGCCGAACAGATACAGAGCTAAGACTGTGAGGAATGTTAAACCCGCTGTCAAGATGGTCCGGCTCAGGGTTTGGTTGATGCTTCGGTTGACGATGTCTGAGAGCTTCTCCCGCCGCATCAGCTTCAGGTTTTCCCGGATGCGGTCGAAAACCACGATCGTGTCATTGTTCGAATAACCAATCAGGGTCAGGATGGCGGCGATTACGGTCAGGGAAATTTCTTTGTTCAGAAGAGAGAACGCGCCTACGGTAATCAACGTGTCATGGAACACGGTGACGACCGCGGCGACGCCGTAAATCCATTCAAACCGGAAAGCGAGATAAATCAACATGCCAGCCAGCGAGTAAACTGTCGCGAGCAACGCCTGCTTGCGCAACTGCGCTCCCACCTGCGGCCCAACGATACTCACGTTGCGCACGCCGAAATCGGAAAGATAAAACCCGTCCGATAGCGATGCCACGACTGCGGGATCAGCTGCTGCTTTCAACTCGTCGAGCGTATTAAGTACGCCCCCTTTGACCTTGTCACGATAATTGACAATGGCTTGGGCTTGAGTGGTGTAGCGCTGCTCAGCATCCGTCCCCGCCCGCAGCGGATCTTTCTCGGCGAGGTAGTTCTTTATACTCAGAAAACTCGAGTTGTTCAGGTCCTGCTTGCCAGTAGGGGCATTGGATTCCAACGCATTGATGATCGCAACTTTGCCCTGGTCGAGAGCTTGCTCGCTGGTTTCCTGCAAAGACAAATCAATCAACACTTCGTTGGATTCGAGCTGCCCGAAGCGCTGAATGCGCGCGTGTCGCAACCCCGCACGATCCATTGCCGCACGAATGGCGTTATCGTCAGGGGCGTGGGCAAACTTGACTTCGACCAATGTGCCCCCGCGGAAGTCAATGCCCAACGGGATGCCATGCCAGAACAGCATGGAAAATACGCCGGCCACGCTGAAGATCAGCGAGAACGCGATGAAATACCACTTCTTGCCGAGGAAATCTATGTTTGGATTGCGAAAAAATTCCACGCCGCTTAGAACTCCTTTTCTTTAGCAACGCTCACGTGCTCTTATCCGATGCTCAACGCCTCGCCGCGTTGTTTGCGGCTTAGCAACCAGTCAAAGATCACGCGGGACACGAACACTGCCGTAAACAAATTCGCGAACAGACCGAAACTTAGTGTGACCGCGAAACCCCGCACCGGTCCGGTTCCAAAGATAAACAGAATGACCGCCGAAACGATGGTGGTGACGTGCGTATCCACGATGGTGATCCAGGCATGGCCAAAGCCCTGCTCGACCGCCGAAGGCGGCGTTTTGCCGTTGCGTAACTCCTCGCGAATGCGCTCAAAGATCAGCACATTCGAGTCTACGCCCATACCGACGGTCAATATGACTCCGGCGATTCCCGGCAGGGTAAGGGTCGCGCCGCTAAAACCGAGGAAGCCAAGGAGGATGATCAAATTCAGGATCAGGGCGATATCCGCGTTAATTCCCGCCGCGTGATAGTAGATCAGCATGAACACCAGCACGGCCAACATGCCGATGACCGCAGCCGTTACTCCCGCGCGGATGGAATCGCTGCCCAGCGACGGGCCCACGGTGCGCTCCTCGAGATACTTGATGCCGGCAGGCAGCGCGCCCGAGCGCAAAATCATGGCAAGGTCTTTGGCTTGCTGCTCGGTGAAGCGCCCGTTGATTACGCCTTGATCGTGGATCTGGTCTTTGATGACCGCAACTTCCTGAACTTTGTTGTCGAGCACGACGGCGAGATTATCACCGACATGAGCGCCGGTGAAACTGGCGAAGCGGCGTCCACCTTCGCCGGTCAGAGTGAAACTCACCGAGGGTTGTCCGTTCTCGTCGCGGGACTGGTCGGCGGCGCGGAGGTCGCGGCCGGTCACCGCCGAGGCCCGCGAAATCAGATACCAGGCCTGACCGCCCTCGCTATCGCTCGGGCCCACGCTGCGGCCCGGTAGCAACATCTGATCGGGCGGCAGGACTCCACCTTTATCCTGCAAAGCCGACTGCTCGCTAGGATAAGGGCCGCCGAACGATTGACGGATTTCGAGCATGGCGGTGGACTGCATGATGTCCTTGACCCGCGCGGGATCGTCGACGCCAGGAAGTTGTACCAGAATTTGATACTGCCCCAGTCCATGCTCCTGGATGATGGGCTCGCTCACGCCCAGCTGATCAATACGGTTTCGGATGGTCTCAATCGCCTGCGTCACAGCGCGATTTTTCAAGTCGGCCAAGGCTTGCGGCTTCATGGAGACCGTCCATGTATTATCGGCCCCTGAACTCAGATCGTATTCGGGGAGCCGATCCTGCACGATGGAGAGCAAGTCAGATCTGGATTCCGGCGGCACACCCTTCAGGACAACCTTATCGGGACTGTTAGCTCGATCGGGTTTGCTGATCTCGGTGTAGTTGATCTTGCGCGCCCGCAAATCGGCCTTGAGCCGTTCGACGGCGTTGTCGGAGTCAACATTCACGGCATCATTCACCTGTACCTGAAGAATCAGGTGAGTGCCGCCTTTAAGGTCGAGTCCCAGGTGAATGCGGTTCTGCAACGCTGCCAGCAACCCGCCGCCCGACCATTTTTCCGGTATGCCGAAGATGCCGAACAGGAAAAACAGCAGCGTGCCCACAATAACGATAACTTTCCAGCCCAGATTCTTATTCATGAAGAATGATTTCCAATTGCCAAATTGAGAGATTCAAAAGTCCCAGAGTTCATTTCGTCGCCTCGTCGGCGGTGGCCACCGAGGCTACCGAGCCGCGGCTCACTTCGATCCGCAAATTGTCGGGAGGCACCCGCAGGTGGATGTACTCATCTTTTAGCGCAACGATCGTGCCATGCAGGCCACCGGTGGTCACAACCTTGTCGCCCGTTTTCAACTCGTTCAGCATGGCCTGCCACTTCTTTTGTTTCCGCTGCTGCGGCATGATCAGCAGAAAATAGAAAATAGCGAAGATAAAGATGAGCGGAGCAAACCCCAGCCATCCCGCCGAGCCGCCGCCAAGTTGTATTGCCAATAAGTGCTGCACACTCATATTGAGGACTACAAACCCACTTCCGCTAAGTAATTCGAGCTACGCCCGCTGGCGCACTCGCCATTTACAATTTTACCGCTGGAGTTCTCGCGCTATGAGGCCGGAGATTCCTTCAGCTTCGGACACGAACCGGGGATGCCGAGCTATGGTTTCGGTCGAGACTGGACACACGGAGAACCAGTCTCTTTCCCAAGTGCAATAGAATGACGCACCGCCCGCATAGTGTCAAGGTAGAAGCTCAGATTGTGAACGGTATTTAAGACCTGGGCCAAGACCTCGTTCGATGCATACAGATGCCGGAGATACGCTCGGGAGTAGCGCTGGCACACCCGACATCCGCAATTTGGGTCGAGCGGAGCCTCATCACCCGCATACCTAGCCTGCTTGATAGAGATTTTCCCCTCTGAGGTAAACAGCAGTCCATGCCGCGCAGCGCGCGTGGGCAGAACGCAATCCATCATGTCGATGCCGAGATTGGCGTACTCGACGATTTCCTCGGGCGTGCCGACGCCCATGAGGTAACGCGGTTTGTCGGCGGGGAGATGTTCAAGTGTCGACTCGACGACTTCCCGCGTTAAGGCGCGCGGTTCGCCGACGCTGAGGCCGCCGATGGCGTAGCCGGGAAAGCCAATATCGATAGTCCGCTCGGCGGATTCTTTGCGGAGCTGGCGATCCATCCCACCCTGAACGATTCCGAAGAGGGATTGGGTGGCTGTCCGCACGTGATTTCTCCATGGCACTTCGCTCTTATGTTCTTCGAAATGCCTTTTGCTCCGCTCGGCCCAGCGCAGTGTCAGCTCCATGGATGCTCGCATCCGCTCGCGGTTCGCCGGATATTCAGTGCATTCGTCAAACGCCATGACGATGTCGGCACCGAGGCCGATTTGCGCATCCATCGCGCTTTCCGGGCTGAAGAAATGCGAAGAGCCATCCAGATGCGAGCGGAACGTCACGCCCTCTTCCGTGACTTTGCGCAGTTCATTCAGGCTGAACACCTGGAAGCCTCCAGAGTCGGTGAGGATGGCCCTCGGCCACGCCATGAAGCGATGGAGTCCGCCCAACTTGCGAACTTGCTCGACTCCTGGCCGCAGGTAGAGGTGATAAGTATTTCCCAGAAGAATTTGAACCCCGAGTTCCTCGAGAATGTCCTGCGGAACGCCTTTGACCGATGCGAGGGTTCCCACCGGCATGAAGACCGGAGTCTCGACTTCGCCGTGCGGCGTGGTCAGGCGGCCGGCACGGGCCGAACCGGATTGAGCGTCGATCTCGAAACGGATGGACACTTGAAGATTGTAGCGGACCTTGAAAACCCTGTGAGCTTCGCTCACTGCCCGGACTAGGGCGTCCGGGCCTACGTGATTGTTTCGAGCACGAAGATCTGAGTATCGACCTTGCCGTTTTCAATCGTCAGCCGTCCCACGCTCACTGGCAGCTTGAACCGTCTTGGCCCCGCGCTTCCGGGATTGAAGTAGAGCACGCCGTTCTTCAATTCGTGCTTCGGAACATGACTGTGCCCATAAATGACCGCCGCGAATTTCGCTACTTCCGGCTTCAGATCGAGTTCCTGAAGATTGTGCAACACATAAATGGAGATCTCGCCGATCTCAAGAATATTTGTAGCTGGAATTTTCTGAGCCCATTCGCCGCGATCAACGTTCCCGCGTACGGCGGTCACTGGCGCGAGCGTGGCCAACTTGTCGAGAATCTGCGGGTCGCCGATATCACCCGCGTGAATGATGTAGTCGGAGCCCTCCAATGCGGCGAGGGCTTCAGGGCGCAACAGGCCATGAGTGTCGGAGATCACGCCGATGATCACTCGAGGATTTTAGTGGAGGACGGGCGAGGACGCCCGTCGCTCCATTCTCTTGGCTCAGCCATTTGCCAGTTCTTTGGCGCGCTGCGCTGCTTTTACAACGGCCTTGATCAGCGTGACCCGCAGCTTGCCTTCTTCGAGCTCGAGAATGCCATCGATGGTACAGCCGGCCGGGGTGGTGACTGTGTCTTTGAGCTGTGCGGGGTGGTCGCCGGTTTCAAGCACCATGGTCGCCGCGCCAAGCGTGGTTTGTGCCGCCAGAAGGGTAGCGATGTCGCGAGGCAAGCCGACCTTCACTCCGGCCTCGGCTAGGGATTCCAGGATGATGTAAATGTAAGCCGGCCCACTCGCCGACAATCCAGTAACCGCATCCATCAGTTTTTCATCGACGACGACCGTTCTGCCTACGACGCCGAAGAGAGTGCTAGCGATCTCCAGATGCTGCGTCGTAGCAAATTTCCCCTTGCACAAGGCAGTCATCCCGCAACCGACCACGCAAGGCGTGTTGGGCATGGCGCGCACCACCGGCACAGCGCGCTTCAAAACTCGCTCGATGCGACTAGTCGGAACCGATGCAGCCACCGAGATGATGATCTGGTTCTTGGTCACGCTCGGGCGAATTTGCTCTGCTACCTGATCGACAATCTGTGGCTTTACGCAGAGCAGAATGATGTCCGCATTTCGGACGGCCGCGCGATTGTCGGTGCTTACCTGAATTCCCAGCTTCTTACTGAGGGTGCGAGCCTTGTCTTCATGCTGGACGGTGGCGACGGTGGTCTTGCTGGAAAACAATTGCTTTTCCAGAAGCGCCTTGAGCAGAATTCCGCCCATCTTTCCAGCACCCAGAACTGCTACGCGCTTCTTTGAAAAGTCAGACAATATCGTGCACCTGGCTCCAAGCCCTTCTGGCGAGCTATGCTCGCCAGGACAGCCGAGGGCGGCTGTCCCCACGTAACTACAGCGTCGGCGATTTCTCCGTGATCAGCTTCTTTATCTTCTCCACGAACTCCGCGGCCGGCATGTCTTCGGTCTTTTCTTTGCCACGAGTACGGACATTGACTTTGCCGGCTTCGGACTCTTTGTCGCCGACGACCAACAAGAACGGAACTTTCTGCATAGCATGCTCGCGGATCTTCGCATTCATCTTTTCGTTGCGGGCATCGACTTCGACACGCACTCCGATGGCCTTGAGCTGATCGGCAACTTTATTTGCGTAGTCAACGTGGCGCTCCGCAATCGGAATCATCACAGTCTGAACCGGAGACAGCCAGACGGGGAATGCGCCGGCGTAATGCTCAATCAACACGCCGAAAAAGCGCTCGATCGATCCAAACAGCGCGCGATGCACCATCACCGGCTGTTTGCGCGTTCCATCTTCCGCGACATATTCAAGGTTAAACCGCTGCGGCAGATTAAAGTCGACCTGAACGGTCGAAAGCTGCCAAAGGCGTCCGATCGCATCCACCAGCTTGATGTCGATCTTCGGCCCATAAAACGCTCCTTCGCCGGGGATCACCTTGTATTCGATATTTCGCTGCTTGAGCGCATTTTCGAGCGAGCGGTTAGCCATGTTCCACTGATCTTCCGATCCCAGGAAATTCTTGCGGTCATTTGGATCCCAGGTGGAGAGCTCGGTCTGGTACTGGTCGAAGCCGAAGACTTTCAGGACTTCGAGCGCAAAATCCAGGCAGCCCCCAATTTCGCTTTCGATCTGTTCCGGGGTGCAGAAGATGTGCGAGTCATCCTGAGTGAAGCCGCGCACGCGCAACAGTCCATGCATCACGCCAGAACGCTCGTAACGATAGACCGTTCCCAACTCACCCAGACGCACAGGCAGGTCGCGGTAGGACTTCAGCGAGTCTGCGTAAATCAAAATGTGGCCGGGGCAGTTCATGGGCTTGAGGCGGTATTCCGCATCGTCAAGCTCCATGGAATCGAACATATTCTGCGAGTAGTAGCCCTCGTGGCCGGAGACATGAAACAGTTGGCGACGCACCACATGCGGGGTGTAGACGAGCGAATAGCCGCGCTTGATGTATTCGGCGCGCATCCAGTCTTCCATCTCTTTGCGGATGATGCCGCCCTTGGGATGCCAAAAAATCAGCCCTGGCCCTGCGAGTTCCTGGATGGAAAACAAATCAAGCTGCTGCCCCAACACGCGATGGTCGCGCTTCTTGGCTTCTTCCTGCTTGTTCAGGAAGTCGTCGAGATCTCTCTTCGAGAAAAATGAAGTCCCGTAAATGCGCTGCAGTTGCGGATTCTTCTCGTCGCCCAGCCAGTAAGCCCCAGCGATGCTCAGCAGCTTAAAAGCTTTGATCTTCCCGGTCGAAGGGATGTGTGGTCCGCGGCAGAAGTCGGTGAACTTGCCGGTGCGATAAATGGAAATCTTTTCATCGGGCTTGGTGAATTGCTCGATGAAATGACACTTCATGAAATCGCCTTCTTTTTTGAACTCCTGCAGTCCCTGCTCGCGCGGCAGAAACTCGCGCGCATAAGGAATGTTCTGCTGCACCAACTCCTGCATCTTCTTCTCGATCTTTTCCAAATCCTCCGGTGTAAACGGAGTCGGACGGTAAAAATCGTAGAAGAATCCGGATTCGGTGGCCGGGCCGTGACCGAGCTTGGTCTCGGGGAAAAGCTCGAGAACCGCTGCCGCCAGCAAATGCGCGGAAGAATGACGATAGACTTCGAGGGCCTCGGGATCACGCTCGGTCAGGATGCGGAGATCGGTATCTTTCTCCAGCGGGCGGGCTAGGTCGATGAGATCGCCGTTGGTCTTTGCGGCAACGGCCGCATCGGCCAGCCGTTGGCCGATGGATTTGGCGACATCGAGTGCGGTACTGCCCTTAGGTAGGTCTTTCACGCTCCCATCGGGGAGCTTTATATGAATGCTGTCTGCCATAGCCTTTAAGTATAAAACACGTAGGGGCTGACGCCCGCGTCCGGGTTTAGGTGAGATGTGCAGAACTTGACCGTTCCTGCGATTCAAATCTAAGCTGGCAACTCACCTATTGCTGATTTTTTCGTCTATTAGTTTTGGTCATGCGTATTTTTGCGTCAAAACGCACTTGGAAGGGTCAACGATGAATCATAGGACGACCGTATTGCGACTGTTCGCGGTTCTATCTCTTATTTGCTCTGGGGCCCTGGCCGCGCAGACGCCGGCCCCCGGCGCTTCCAGCATGTTGGCGGGTACTCCCGAATCATTCATGGCATCCTGCCACAGTGACTTGGACTTGACGAAGAAGCGAGTCGCGGAGATGAAGGCCACTAAGGCGCCGCGCGATGCCGAGGCAACGCTTCAAGCCTTCGATACCGCCATTCTGATTGCGAGTGATGCCGCCGCCCGTTCGGGTCTTGCCGAGCAGGTGCATCCGTCAAAGCCGTTTCGCGATGCCGCCCAGGTCTGCGAGCAGGAAGCGAGCCAACTGCTAACCGACATCTCACTCGATAAGGACATGTACAACGTCCTCGCCTCGCTGGATGGTTCAAAGTTGGACAGCGCTGGCAGTTATTTTCTGCGGACGTCGCTGCGGGATTACCACCGTTCCGGCGTCGATCGCGACGATGCCACGCGAGCGAAGATCCGGCAGCTTCAGGATGAACTGGTAAAAATTGGCCAGGAGTTTGAACAGAACATTCCTGAAGATGTGCGTACGCTGCAACTAGACGCTTCGCAACTAGACGGTCTTCCTGAAGACTACAAACTGGCACACAAGCCGGACGCGTCGGGCAAAGTGACGCTCAAAACCGACAACACCGATTACCTGCCTTTCCGCGAATACGCCACGAATGACGCGGCCCAGAAGGAGTTCTATGAACTCTACACACGCCGCGCCTATCCGAAGAATATTGAAGTTCTTTCGCGTTTGATGGAGAAGCGATATGAACTGGCGACGACGCTGGGCTATTCCGACTGGGCAGCGTACGTCACCGAAGACAAGATGGTTGCGACCAAGCAAAACGCGGCCGATTTCATTGAGAAAATTACGGCGGCATCGCAGGCTGGCGCCCAGCGAGATTACGACCAGTTGCTGGCTTACAGAAAACGCCAGGACCCGACGGCGACTACCGTCGACATTTGGAATTACCACCGTTTTTTGCACGAAGCGACGATTGAAAAGTATGGGTACGATTCACAGGCCATGCGTCCGTACTTCGAATACTCGCGGGTTCTACAGGGAATTCTCGACCTCACCAGCCAGATGTACGGCATCACCTACAAACGCGTAACCACGGCCCAAGTGTGGCATCCGGATGTGACGGTTTACGACGTGTTCGACGGCAACAAGCTGCTGGGCCGTATTTATTTCGATATGTTCCCGCGCGAAAACAAATACAAGCACTACGCCACCTTCAGCCTGGCCACCGGCAAAGAAGGGTTTCGGTCGCCGGAGTACGTGCTGGTTTGTAACTTCCCCCAAGCCACCAACGGGCCGGGCCTGATGGAACGTGACGACGTGATTACTTTCTTTCACGAGTACGGCCATCTGCTGCATGGGATCTTTCGAGGAAGTTCGAAGTGGCCTACGGGTGATCTGGAAAACGACTTCATCGAAGCTCCCTCGCAGATGTTCGAGGAATGGCCGAAGGACCCTGCCGTCCTGCAGACGTTTGCTCGTCACTACAAGACCAACGAACCGATTCCGGCCGACTTGGCAAAAAAAGCTGAAGCTGCGGATGAATTTGGCCGCGCTTTGGGTGTGCACATGCAAATGTTCTACGCTGCGATAAGTCTCAATTGCTATAACCGAAACCCGCAGGGACTGGATACGACTCAGCTCGTGGCCCAGCTACAGGAGCGATATACGCCGTTCAAGTACGTTCCAGATACCCACATGCAAACCGCATTCGATCATCTCAACGGCTACTCCGCGGTTTACTACACTTATATGTGGTCGCTGGTGATTGCAAAAGATATGTTCACCGAGTTTAAGGCAGATGGCCTGACCAATCCCGTAGTCGCAAGAAAGTATCGCGATACGGTTCTTGAAGAGAGCGGCACCAAGCCGGCTGCGGGGTTGGTGAGCGATTTTCTCGGCAGGCCCTACTCATTCAAAGCTTACGAAGAGTGGTTGAACGGCAATTAGTGCCGGTCGAAACACGTAGAGGCGGGCCTACGTGATTCGAAGGCTTAACAAGAGCCGAGGTCGCGAGCGATCTCGTTCAGCGGCGCCCGCGAACCGCCCACGCACGGGCGGGGAGCTCGATTGCGCCGTCAGAGTCGATCACGAGCGAAGCGCGCAGTCGGTCGCGAATCGCGCTTCGAGTCACTTCATCGCGAGTCTCCAGATAGCTGGGAGCAGAACCTTGTCCCGTCAGAAGTGGTTGCCAATAGTCATCGAAACTTGTGAACCGTGTGGTGACGTCGAGCGCCCGAACTTCAACTTGCCCCAGGCCAGCCCCCTCAAAGAGCTTCCGCAGCGCCTCTCGATTGCACATTGGGAAGCGTTGGGCCTGATCATATGCCAACGCTTCGCGGTCGACAGCCGCTGCCGCGTCCCAGAACTTGCGCAGGAAGCGTGCGCCCTCGGCGTAGTCCCAAACGTAGGCTGCGATGACGCCCTCCGCGATCGCAATGCGGCGCATTTCTTCGAGCGCACGCTCAGGCTCCGGAACGTAATTCAACCCTAGACCGCAGACGACAACATCGAAGCTGGCTTCGGCGAAAGGGAGGGCCATGGCATCTCCAGTTTCGAAGATGACAGCTGGGTTGGCGCGATGCGCGCGTGCAAATTCGATCTGCTGGGAAGACGCGTCTACACCCGCGACCCGAGCGGGCGCGAAGCGCTCGACGATGGTTTCTGTGAGCATGCCGCTGCCGCAGCAAACGTCCAGCCAGCGCAAGTTCGAGGGCAGATTCAGCCACTTCAAGAACTCGTCTGCAAGCAGGCGGCTCCATCGGCCCATCCACTGGTCGTAGGCCGCGCCAGAAGTCCATTTGTCCATGTCACTCAAAGCGTAGAGACGGCCGCCCTCGTCCGTCCCAGCCGAGCGAAGTTCGGCGATCTCCGGCAACAAATATTCCAAACCCAAGTTACTAGGGACACAAACTAAGGCGAGCTTCGCTCGCCCGCCCGGACGGGGACGTCCGGGTGTACGTGAGCGTTGGCCCTGTAGTACAGATCCTCCATCGCTTGGTGGACTTTCTCCGATAATGCTTCCATTTCTCGCAGCGAATATCCCAAAGTTGGAATGGGCTCGCCTACTCGCATCTCTAGCGGACGCGGCTTGATGTGATATGTGTTCATGGGCAACAGTTCGAAGGTTCCGACTAGCGCAATAGGAACTATATCCGCCTGTGCTTTGATCGCCAGATAGAACGCTCCCGGCATGAAGGGCTTGATTTCGCCATCGGGCGTGCGGCCGCCCTCGGGAAAAATCACCAGGGGCATCCCGGCTTGCAGACTCTTTACCGCCGAGCGAATATGCGCAATCGATCGCGTCGGTTTCTGTTGATCGATGCACACCTGACCTGACCGTCGCAGGTGCCATCCGACAATGGGGTATGAGAGCAATTCCTTCTTGAACAGAATGCGGAATTCGAACGGCAAATTGACGTACAGCACCGGGATGTCGAGCGCGGACGCGTGCGTAACGGCGTAAACATGCGTTTTCGAAGTGTCAATCTTCTCCAGCCCAGTGACCTTCACCGGGGAAAGAATCGTCTTCATAATCAGCCACGACCAGAAGCGCGCAAAGCCGTGCAGTATGCGACTCTTCTCACCAAAGAGCGAAACTGGAATGGAAACGATACCGAGGATGACGGTGTACGACCAGATAAGGACATCGAAGATGAAGTACGAGCGCAGAACGCTGAGCAAGCCATATTTCCTAGCTGGGACGGTAGCGGAATTCTCGTCTTTGCGGGCGAGTTCGACCCTCCGCTCCGAAGCTATCTGCGCAGACAGGGGCGATTCGCTCTGCGCTGGCTCCCCGACTGATGTATGCACGTCCTGCATCGGAACCGCTAGACCTTTACTCCCAAGGCTCGCATCGCCTCTCCTACAATGTATATCGAACCCGTTATAACTACTACGCCCTGTGGACCTGCGAGAGAACCAGCGCGATCAAGGGCCGAGGCCACATCGATAGCATCTTCGATGTCGGTGGCGGTGCGCGAGGCTGCCTCTCGAATTTCTTCCGGCGTGGCCGAGCGCGGATTATCAGCCCTGGTGGCAACGACGTGTGCGGCGAGCGGGAACAGGATCTCAGCGATCTCGCCAATCGCTTTGTCCCGCATCGCGCCAAATACGAAGGTCAGTGGCCGATCTTCGTAGGAGGCGGAAAGAGCGGAGCGCAACGCCCATGCACCCGCCGGATTGTGTGCCACATCGAAGACATATTCGGGCGCCCCGCCTTTCGCCGGCATGACCTGGAAACGTCCCGGCCAACGGGTTTCGCGAATGCCGCGTTCGATCGCTTCAGGCGTAACCGCGAATCCCTGATGGCTGAGAACTTCCGCCGTCGCAATTGCCAGCGCGATGTTTCGAAGTTGGTGCCGACCAACCAGCGGGGTTTCCACCAGAATCTGCTTCCCCATCACCTGGAGCGGATAGCGTGATACAAGGCCGCCGAACTTTGCGAGGCTTTTCTCAGCGCTCTCTGCGCGTTCCTCCGCGGGCTCTGCGATTAAAGGCTTTTCGCTTCTCCGCATGCAATACTCATCGCTACCCGGAGACACGGGAGGCACATACGGCACTGCACTCACGCCCTGCGCTCCCAGCTCCAGAATCGCGTTTCCAATCACGTCATTGGCTTGCGGCTGTTGTGGCAGGGTTACGACGACTCCACCGGGACGGATAATTCCCGCTTTCTCGCGCGCGATCTCGGTTACGGTGTTGCCTAGAAAGTTCTGGTGATCGAGCGAAATGTCGGTGATCACACTCACTCGCGGCTCAATCACGTTAGTTGCGTCCAACCGTCCGCCCATACCAACTTCCAACACGGCAATTTCCACTTTGTTTTGCGCGAAGTATTCAAATGCAATGGCGGTCAGCATTTCGAAGAAACTAGGATGCCATGGCAACTCGCCGTCTTCGACCAGCCGTTCCGCCGTGCGATCCACAACATCGTGCAACAAAGCGAAATCACCATCGCTGATTTCAGCACCATTGATGCGGATTCGTTCGTTGATTCGCACCAGGTGCGGCGACGTGTACAGCCCAGTGCGAAGGCCGGAGGCTCGGAGGATCGAAGCCAGCGTAGCCGCCGTCGAACCTTTGCCATTGGTCCCGGCGACGAGAAGGCCTGGAAACCGTCGTTCGGGATGATTCAATGCCTGCAGCAGCGCGCGCATATGCGCCAAGTCGAACTTGTGCGATGGAGTTTGGCTCAGTTCATGACCGAGCGCGTACATGCGCGCAACCGCGGTTTCGTAGGATAGGGGCAAGTGATCAGCCTTCAGCTATGAGCTTTCAGATTACCAGTTTGCAGGCTTGGATTCGGGGTTCGCCACAGTCCATCATTCAATGTGTAGAGATCCGGACTGAATGGCACAGGAAGCAGTCTGACATGAGAGCTGACAGCTACGCGGCAGCCATGAATTCGAGCGCTCGCCCGATATACGGCTTCAACTGCTTGCGGGGAACAACTGCGTCGAGCATGCCATGTTCAAGAAGAAATTCGCTGCGCTGAAAACCCTGAGGCAGTTTTTGTCGAATGGTCTGCTCGATCACGCGTGGCCCGGCGAATCCAATCAAGGCTCCGGGTTCAGCGATGTTCAAATCACCCAGCATGGCGAACGAGGCGGTTACGCCTCCAGTGGTTGGATCGGTCAGCACTGATATGTACGGAACCCGGGCTTCGTCGAGGCGAGCCAGTGCGGCTGAAATCTTGGCCAATTGCATCAAGCTGATGACGCCTTCCATCATGCGCGCCCCGCCCGAGGCTGAAACGATGATGATCGGAGCCTTCGTCTGTGTGGCCTGCTCAATGGCTCGGGTAATCATTTCGCCGACCACTGCTCCCATGCTTCCGCCGATGAACGCGTACTCCATGGCGCTCACAATCACCGGACGCCCGTTCAATTTTCCTCGCGCATTTATGACAGCATCTTTCAATCCGGTTTCTGCTTGCGCCTGTTCCAGTCGCGAGGAATAGGTTTTCAAGTCAGCAAACTTCAGCGGGTCAGTCGAGACCAGATTCCCGTCGAACACTTCGTACTGGTTGTCGTCCAAAAGCTGTGCCAGGCGAGTTCGCGCGTCGATTCGAAAGTGCTTATCGCATTTGGGGCAGACATTCAAATTCTCTTCCAGATCCTTTTTCCATATGATCTGCCGGCAATGCTCACACTTTACCCACAAGCCCTCGGTGCGGACTTTCTTTTCGCCCGTGGCATCCAATTCGCCGGATTGTCGTTTAAACCAAGTCATAAGAAATTTGGTAATGTCAGTATTCAATCCCCCTCTGCGCCATTACGCCCTTCTCGTAGGCGTGCTTCACTTGGCGCATCTCGGTGACGGTATCGGCTACTTCGACAATTGCCGGATGCGCATTCCTGCCGGTCAAGATAACATGAACCATCTCCGGCTTGGCTTTCAGGCTCTCGGCGACCTTCGCCGGATCGAGCATACCGTAGCTGATGGCATAGTTGATCTCGTCGAGGATAACCAAATCCCACGCGCCGGACTGGATCGCCAGCTCGCCCTCGGCCCAAGCTTCTTCAACCATCCTTACATCTTCGGGGTCAGGCTTCTCCGTTCCGACTTTCACAAAACCGCGGCCCATTTGCTTCATGATGAACTTGTCACCAAAAGCCTGCACCGCGTCGAGCTCGCCATAATGCCATGAGCCTTTGAGGAATTGCAGCATGAGCACCTTCATGCCCTGCCCCACCGCCCTCAGAGCCGTGCCCATGGCGGCTGTAGTCTTGCCCTTGCCGGGCCCGGTGTTCACAATGATCAGACCGCGACGTATGTCCGGCATACTTGGGATAATTGATTGTACCTGTTCGGGCGGTTGGCAGGGTTTAGCGGCGCTGCGCCTTGCAAGCTCCGAGGTTTATTTTGTGCTGCTCGGTGCGGGTTAGGCTGTTTACTTTTTCGTTAGCTGGTACCCCCCTCCCCCTGATCTTTTGGAATCATGGGAGTAGGGCCTGACTACCCCCAAGATCTTTGAGTTCAAAGGACTTATGCGCAAAATCTTCCGGATAAAGGAGTTAGATGTTTCCATCATTATCTTCAGGCTGATTCTACAGTTACAGGATTAACTGGCATCGTGCCTGAAAGTCAAGGGAAGAATGGCCGAAATTGAAGGCCATTTCCATTTTGGGACACGGTGTGAAGAAAGTGCGTGGAATGGCTGTGCAAGCCGGCAAAAGTTTCTACGCCCCCTTGGGCTGGCGCGGGCATCCGACTGAAGAGATGCGTCCGGAGGACAACGTCTGTTTCCCATCAAACGAGTGTAACTGGGCATATCACGGCAAAGAACGAAATCAAGGCCGTTGAAAAGCATGTTCGTACGCTGACCTGGTCACCCATTGCGGCGTCCCGTCAAGGTACCAGATTCTTTCAGGTACTCGCCCAGGACGCTGCAGGTAAATTGAAATTCTAGAGTATTGCCTAGCATCTCCAGCTTCATTCCTGACTAAGAGTGAAAACTTTCCGCCAATGTCGGCGATAAACTGATTGCCATTTCCGGGCATCCCCCTCTTAGACCAACCGTTGACATTATCGATTTCGAGGACCTTGAGATGTTCGATGCCGCCGAACCCCCGCTGTTCGTCGGTAGTCGCCGCCTCGAAGCCTTCGCCAGTCCATTTGCACAGCCCACCCAGCTTTGGGCAGTTCGCGTAGATTCGTCCTTCGAACGGTGTGTACTCGCCGGGAGTTGTGCCCGGACTCGGGTCGGCGACATTCACGAGATGGCGTTCAACAGTAGACTGCGTGACGCGGATGACCGTGACGGAAACGGATTGGTCGTCTGGAGGAGGAGGCGCGTAAAAGAATTCTGCGAAGAGTACCCAAGGATACGCGAGATAGCTCGTATGTAGTCCGCGTCGCGTCACTCCGGTGAATAGATACGCTTCATCGGCGTTCCACAGCAAGTCGCCACTGCCGTCATTGCGTATGAAGTAGATATTCAGAACAGCGGCGACTACCAGTGCCGCGAGGAAAGCCGTGACCGATGCCTTTTTGTTCCAACGCATTGCCGCAAGATTATCACGCTGTTATCTCGGGCCTCGCGGTAGGTCTGCTCGGCGTGCTACCTCTACCGCTTGGCTGGTGAACAGGCGATGGCGCTCGCTGACCGAGAAGTGACTGTCATCCGCCTGACGCGGCGCTTCGTTCACATCCAGTGGCGACCTAAGGAGGTAGGAATTTTTTCTCTCTCTAATTTTTCCTCTCTACAGGTATCCCGGATACAGAAAACACACAGTCGAGGCCGTGGCTACCCTGACAGCTAGGCTCGGGGTTCCTTACGGCATATTGACGACTTGCCGGTACTCAACTTTGCCTTCGCCGCTGGATGGAGGTTCTTCTCCGAGCAACTTGGCTGTAATGCGCAGCGCTTCGATCTCTTGCTTAACTCTCTGGATTTCCTGCTCCTTCATCCGCAGAACGTCGAAGGGGTTCTTCATGGGGGAGGGCTCCTTAAATCAACAATCTGACGCCTAGGCTAAACTACAAACCGGGCGAAAGAAACATCACGAAGGTACTTGCCTGACTTCATGAATGTCTCAGTGTCCCAGGTGGTACGGGTGTCCTTTCAAAATAGTGAACGCGCGGTAGAGTTGTTCTAGCAATACCACTCGGGCGAGCTCGTGGGCAACTGTCATTTTTCCCAGAGAGAGTAACAAATTCGCTTCCCGCCGTATTTCAGGAGTGAATCCATTCGCTGGGCCGACGGCGAAGAGCAGCGGCAAGGGGTTGCGGTCTTGATGATTCCCGAGAAACTCGGCGAACTCCTCGGAGGAAAGCTGCTTTCCGCGACTGTCGAGCAGGACCAGAGTGTTCTTTGCGGAACGCGCGTCCCGGCCACACAGCTTCAGCAAAGCTGACTCATCTTTCAGTGCTGTTCCTTGTACGTCCGCGTAACGGGACAGCCGTTTAAGGTACTCATCGGTCAACGACTGGATGGCTGGCTCTTTAGATTTGCCAATCCACGCGATTTTCAGCTTCACATCGGGATTTAACCACACGGGGCGCGGAGAAGACAAAAAAACTACGCCCCGGATTTTCACGGATCGGCACGGATCAGGCTCTCTTCTTCAATGCTCCGCTTATCTGATGATCCGTGAGAATCAGTGGAAATCCGTGGCTGGTTTTTCTAGGCCCGTTTTTTTGCGGCGCTTCTGGTTGCGGTGCGTTTCGTTTTTGCCAGCTCCGACGGCGCCAGTCGCTTGGCGGATTTCCACAGGCGCTCCAGATCGTAAAATTTGCGCGCCTTCTCGGAGAATACGTGCACTACGAAATCTACATAGTCGAGCAGCACCCATTCGGCCTGTTTGTAGCCTTCGATGTGAGTCGGGCGCTGTCCCGCTTTTTCTAGCCGCTCCTCGACTTCGTCGGAAATCGCCTGGACCTGTCGAGGATTGTTCCCGCTGCAGACCACAAAATAGTCGGTAAAGGCTCCCGATCCTTGTTCCAGTTCTAGAATCGTAATCTCTTCCGCCTGTTTTTCCTGGCAGGCAGTAATGGCTTCGGATACCTGTCGCTTCACATCGGTCTTTTTCATTTCGTCGGTTGGCCGTTCGTCGGTGGTCGTTGGCCTCTTCATTCTAACTGACGAGCCACGATCGGCATGTCGTCCCGCTGAAAACACAAGGTCCCTCCACTCCGCTTCGCTTCGGTCGGGATGACAGAGTTCTTTCTGTAGGACGGCACGCTAGGGCCCACGACCAGACAAACGACCAACGGCTACTTGCTCCGATACAGCCCCATTTTCTTGATGTACTCAGCCACGGGTGAATCGACAAACTTGGTCAGCGGCTTCTTTGCTGCAACGGCATCGCGAATCGCCGTAGCCGAGACGTTTTGATGGACGTTTTCCAGCAGATGCACCGTCGCCCCAGGCAACACAAGGTCGCCTTTCGCGGGTTGTTTGGCAAACGGCTTGGTGACGGCTGACCGCGGGCGCAGGGCTTCCGGCAAAGCATGGGCCACGTCGGCCAGGGAATATCCCGGACGACTCGCGACGATGAACTCGCATTCGCGGAATAGCGCCTCGGCATCGTGCCACTTCCCGATATCGTTGAACGCATCGATCCCGATCAGAAAGAAAAGCCGATCGCTCTTCCGAAGTGTTTGTTTCAGCCGGCGAACCGTGTCGATGGTGTAATTCGCGCCGGCTTGCGCATGTCCTTTCTTGCCGGGGCTTGCAGCCGTGGGAGCTTCGCCCGGAGCTTCCAGTAACGATGGCACGAATGCCTTCTCGTTCATCGTCGCTAACGCAACCATAGCGTAGCGATGAAAGTAGGAGGAAACCGGGTGCTGTTGCTTGTGCGGCGGAACGTTGGCCGGGGCGAAATGGATGCAACCCAACTGAAAGCGCTCCTGAGCTCCCCGGGCCAAAGCGAGGTGCCCGTGGTGAATGGGATCGAAAGTTCCGCCAAAGAGTCCGATATTCATGGATATCCCATAGTCATACTGCCTCGCCCCTCGTTTTCGTGCCCGTGTATCTCTTGATTCACGAAATCCGAAATTTTACGCGATCAGTGCGATTCACAGGCCTACTCGTTGTAGATTCAGCCTAACGATTGTGGCAGTGGTTGTACATATGGTCAGCGCCCACCCATCAGCAACCACCTGAACTCCCGTAACTCGCGGAGTTCCCATTTTGGAACTAAAGTTGGTTCGTATGCGATTGAAGCTCCCCCTTCTTCGCGCACGCTACATTCCCCCGGCTCGGGCGCCCATCCTCCGATACGGCGTCGCCGTCCTTAGTATTACGCTTGCCCTGATCCCCGCATTGATGCTGGCGGATGTTGTCGAAAGCCGCCTGGTCGTCTTTGCCGTCGCCATTATGGTCAGCGCCTGGTATGGGGGCTGGAAGCCGGGGCTGGTGGCAACGTCTTTTGCGCTCACGGTCAGCGCCTATTTTTCTTTAGCAGGAGAACACTCTCCTGCCGAATATCGCAAAGCAATCATACATCTGACTCTGTTTGTATTCGTTGCGCTGCTGATTTGCTCCTTTAACGCCGCCCTGCGATCAGCTCAGGAGGGAATGCGGCGCTCGGAAATCAACTTTCGCTCGCTGGTGACCAATGCTCCCTACGGGATTTGCCGGTGCGATTCGGACGGCATTCTGCTGAGCGCGAACCCGGCGTTGGTCAGCATGTTGGGCTATGCTTCGCCCTCCGAACTTGTAGACGGCAACTTAGCGAACCTGTACGCAGACACGCAACAATGGTTTGTGGTAGCCGATCATTTTCGGTCTTCGCAGCGCTTCAACGGGTTGATTGCCGATTGGCTCCGCAAGGACGGCATTCCCATCACGGTGCGGCTTTCCGGACGAACTATTCGCGACGAACATAACTCAATGTTCTTTGAACTGTTTGCCGAGGACGTGACTGAACACCGCGCGCTGGAGCAACAGCTGCGCCAAGCACAGAAGATGGAAGCCGTTGGCCGCCTGGCCGGTGGGATTGCACATGACTTCAATAATCTGCTGATGGTTATTTCTGGATACTGCGAGTTCCTGCTGGAGCGGATCGGTTCCGATCCCACCGTGCGTGGCCCGGCGCAGGAAATCGCCAATGCCGCAAACCGGGCCACTGCGCTCACTCGTCAGCTCCTGGCTTTCAGCAGGAAGCAAATGCTGACTCCCAAGGTCCTGGATCTGAACGCAGTCGTCACCGAAAACTTTAAGATGCTGACTCGCCTAATCGGAGAAGATATCGAGTTGGTTATGGTCCCCGGCAGCGACTTGGGCCCGACCAAGGCCGATCCTGGCCAGATCGAGCAAGTCATCATGAACCTGGCGGTCAATGCTCGCGACGCCATGCCTCGTGGAGGCAAGCTCACGATTGAAACTGCGAATGTTTCGCTGGACGAAAGTTACGCCCGTCTCCACCCTCCCGCGGAACCCGGCGAATACGTGATGCTCGCCATGAGCGACACTGGCGTCGGTATGGATTCCGAAACCCAGAGCCGCATCTTCGAACCGTTCTTCAGCACAAAGGGCGCGAAGGGTACCGGGCTCGGCTTATCCATGGTCTACGGCATCGTCAAGCAAAGCGGAGGCTACATCTGGGCGTATAGCGAACCGGGCAGGGGAACGTCGTTCAAGGTTTATCTGCCGCGAGTGAGCGAGGCCGGGGAAGCGGCCGCGTTGCAACCTGCGATCGCTGCCAAAGATGTTCAGCAAGGTCGTGAAACTGTGCTGTTGGTCGAAGATGAACTCACCGTGCTGCGTCTCGCCCGCGAATATCTGGAACGGCAGGGATACACCGTGATCGATGCCGGCGATCCCGCGACCGCAATCCTGATTTCGAACGCGCACTCCGGCCCCATTCACCTGCTGCTGACTGATGTCGTTATGCCGGGAATGACGGGGCGCGAACTGGCCAACCATCTTGGTCCGCGCCGGCCCGAAATGCGGGTGCTTTATATGTCGGGCTATACCGAAAACGCGATTGGCCAAAACGGCACGCTGGACCCAGGAATCAACTTGCTCCAGAAGCCCTTTACCCTCCTAACGCTCAAGGCAAAAGTGCGCGAGGTGCTCGACGCTCCACTCCCCAAGGAGGTCTCCATGTCCGCTCGTTTAGCCATGCAAGCTGAATCTGGTGTTGTCAACGGGAAGTTGTCGCCTTTCCGCGCGCAACGCTTCAAACTCCAATTGCCGCTGAAATACCGTCCTCTTGGGGAGGAAGCTTGGCGCGCCGGCACGACCGAAAATATCAGCCGCTCGGGCCTGCTGTTTCGCGCGGAGGAATTAGTTCCCGCCAACGTCCAACTTGAGATTAATCTGGTGCTGCCCGCGGAGATCGCGGGCCTGTCAGCGGCGGAGGTCGTTTGCCGCGGTGAGGTGGTTCGCACGATGCAAGCCGAAACTCCCGCGATGAACCCAGCTCTCGCTGCGAAGATTCTGCAATACCACTTTCAGCACGGCTCGCATATGCCGGAAGCGTAGTGCACAACCGCCGTTGGAGGCGTCGGCTGGCGGCTAATGGTTTAAGGGCACTTCCTGAAGCTTGCCGCCTGTAGCCTGAAGTCGCACCGCTTCCACCTTATCGGCCATTGCGTACTTCAACTCTTCAATGCCCTTCCCGGTCACGGCCGAGATCGGAAACAGCTCGAGCCCCTGCTTCTTGCAATAGCGCTTCAACTTCGCCAGCTTGTCTTTATTAGCGATATCGATCTTCGAAGCCACCATAATGACCGGCTTCTGGTCGAGTCCCGCGCCAAAGCTTTTCAGCTCGCCTTCGATCACTTCGATGTCCTTTACTGGGTCGGGACGGCCGCTCGCATCCGACACGTCCACCATATGGACCAGCAGCCGCGTACGCTCGATATGCCGCAAAAACTGGATGCCCAACCCGGATCCCAAATGCGCTCCTTCAATGAGTCCAGGGATGTCCGCTACGACAAAGCTCCGTTCTTCTTTGGCTTCTCCGACGGCCACAACACCGAGGTTGGGCTGCAAAGTAGTAAAAGGATAATCGGCAATCTTCGGCCGGGCCGCCGAGATGCGCGAAATCAGCGTGGACTTGCCGACATTGGGATAACCGACCAGTCCCACATCGGCCAGCAGCTTAAGCTCAAGCCGGAAGACGCGCTCTTCGCCGGGCCGTCCTTCTTCGTGCTCCCGCGGCGCCTGATGGGTGGAAGTGGCAAAGCGCGCATTTCCGCGGCCGCCTCGGCCGCCCTGAGCGATTACGACGCGTTCGTCGGCGTGGCTAAAATCGTGGACTTTATCGCCGGTTTCCGCGTCGTAAACAATCGTTCCTACGGGAACCTTCAGCAACACGTCTTCGCCTTCACGCCCCTTGCAGTTCGATCCTTCGCCGTGGCGGCCGCGTTCGGCCTTGTATTCAGGATTGAAACGGAAGTGAACCAGCGTGTTGTGGCGCTCGCTCGATTCCATGATCACGTCGCCGCCATCGCCACCATCGCCACCGGATGGCCCACCCCGCGGGACATACTTCTCCCGCCGGAAAGCCAGACAGCCATTGCCGCCATCCCCAGCCTTAACCCGAATTGTGGCTTCATCGATAAACATGGAGGATGCCGGATTACCTTTGTGTACCTTCGTGTCCTTTGTGGTTGTTGAAGTTCAAAACGCCTTAACCACGAAGGACACAAAGGACATGAAGGCACACAAAGGAAAGAAACCTTCTGCAACAAAAAAGCCCCGGCCCGAAGGCGAGGCTCTTCAAACCGTGTGGCGCGGGCGCCCTCGTCCGCGTAGTGATGTCAAAACCTTACTCCGCAGCGACGGGCTCGACCATCACGTACTTGCCGAGCTGGCCTCGATCCTTGAACACGATCCGGCCCGTGATCTTGGCAAACAGCGTGTCGTCCTTACCACGGCCGACGTTCAGGCCCGGCTTCACCCGCGTGCCGCGCTGGCGCACGATAATTGTGCCGCCGGGGACGAGTTGTCCGCCAAAGGCCTTAAAGCCCAACCGTTGCGCATTCGAGTCGCGACCGTTTCGAGAAGTTCCTTGCCCTTTTTTATGTGCCATGACTTAGTTTTCCCAGTTTTGAGCTTTCAGCTCTCAGCCGTCAGCTTTCAGTTACTTCTTCTTTTTCGGAGCAGCCTTCTTCGCTACCGACTTCTTGGCCACAGCCTTTTTCTTCGCTGGAGCCTTATGGGCTTTCGCCTCGGCCTTAACTTCTTCCGCCGCTGCGGGAGCTACGATCTTCGGCTTGGCCACCTTCTTCGGCAGTTCCGGAGCGGTAAACTTCTGTCCATCAAACGCGATTTCTGTAATCCGCACCGCCGTATATCCCTGACGATGCCCCCTCAACTTCTTGTACTGTTTCTTGCGTTTGTAATGGAAGACAAGAATTTTCTTCTCCCGGCCTTCCTCGACCACGTCGCCAGACACGATTGCTCCGGACTGCGGCTTGCCGATCTGGCCGTCGCTAGCAGAAACCGCCAGCACATCGCTGAACTCGACTCGACCGTCGGTGCCCGTACCACGCTTTTCCGAACCCACGCTCTCCACGCGGATCACATCGCCGGGCGCGACCCGGTACTGTTTCCCACCTGTGCGGATAACCGCGTACATGCTTGTATCTCCTAAGTCCGGCGCGTCCAGTTGTGGGGGAAACGCAAAATCCATCCCGTCGCACACTGGCGCGATCTGCGGAACCTGATGATTTCTATGCTTGCTGCTTTCCGCGTCGGCGCTTTCGGCAACGACAGCGGACGGCTCCAGAACGGAACCGCAAGTACAGGCAAACTCAACCATTCTAACGTGCCCCGCGGAGAAGCGTCAAACTGAAGCGACGGAGCAGCTTCAAATCCAAAGGTGTGGTCAAGCGGGCGCGTATGTGTGAAACTGTGTGCATGGGAAACAAGGACGCACCAAAACGTGAGAAGAGAAAGCCGAAGAAGAAGTCGGCCTGAGTATCAATAATCGCCATGCCGCCCCGCGTCGCCATTCCCGTTCCGCATTCCACTGACCCGGAATACGCCGAACGGTCTCTTCCGCAATACGAACGCGCCGTCGAAATGGCAGGAGGAGAACCGGTTCGCATCCCGCTGGATCAGCCACCCTCGGAAGTGATGAAGCTCATCGAGCGCTGCGATGCCGTGTTGCTGCCGGGAAGCAAAGCCGACGTTGATCCCGCCAAGTACGATGCGCCCCGTGATCCGCAGACCGCCGCCGCCGATGCCGGCCGCGATACGGTCGACGAATTGCTGCTGCAGGACGCTTACAACATGCGCAAGCCGGTGCTCGGCATTTGCTACGGCCTCCAGATCCTGAACGTATACCGGACCGGCACGCTGATCCAGCACATCGAGTCTCCAGTGAATCACGCTGCGGGAAGAAAGATCGCGGTGGCGCACACCGTCGAAGTGGCGCATGGATCAGGGCTCGCAGGAATCGTCGCGTCTGCGGTCGAAACCTCCGACGGAAGGAAGTTTGTCCTCCCAGTCAATTCCAGCCATCACCAAGCGGCGGACGTTGTCGGCGATGGGTTGCGAGTGGTTGCCCGGTCTCCGCAAGACGGGGTGATCGAGGCGCTCGAGGGAACATCTCTCGATCACTTCGTGCTCGCGGTGCAGTGGCATCCCGAGCGTTCGGTCGATGAGGACGAACCGTCGCGGGCAATCTTCCGCGCGTTGGTTGACGCCGCGCGAGTGAGGCACGAGAAATTGACTGGGGAATTCGAGTCGGTCTGAAGAAACTTGGCCACGGATCTTCGCCGATTTACACGGTTCGAAAACCAGACAACATATTTGGAACTGTTGGTCTTAGTGAAATAATTTAATCCGTGGCTAGTGTTTCTTTTCTAACAGCACTACCACGTTCGCAATCGCTGCGTTGTCAGTGCCCAGGCCTTCCGGTGTTTTGGCTTTGAGGCCAACGCAATCTGCGGGGATGCCCAGCAATTCCGCCACATGCTCCCGGATGGCAGCGGCATGAGGACCGATCTTGGGCGCGGCAAGAATGAGAGTTGAGTCCACATTCCCGACGGTATAACCGGCTGCCTTTACGCGCTTCAAAGCCTCCCGCAAGAAAACGGCTGAGTCCGCTCCCTTCCACTTTGGATCGGATGGCGGAAAAAGCGATCCGATATCCGGCGCGGCTACGGCCCCGAGCAGGGCATCCGTGAGCGCGTGCAAAAGTACGTCTCCATCGGAGTGGCCACCTAAGCCTTTGGGATGGTCCAGAGTGACTCCGCCGACCCTGAGCGGAATGCCAGCTTTGAATTCGTGCGAGTCCCATCCATAGCCAATTCTCAAGAGCAACCCCCACTCGCCGCTGATTTGCGCGGATCAACGCGGATCTTCTTTCTTTCGTTCTCGAAAACGAGACGCCTGAATTCGGGTTTGTTGCCGAAATTAAGCAGCAAGCCCACCTCAATCTCGGTTGCTCGTAGATAGTTCAGCAACTGCTTCTCATGCGCCAGATCAATGGTGCGAGCTGCCTTGAGTTCTAGCAGCACTTTGTCATCAGCCACCATATCAACCTTGAAATCTCCGACGCGGCGATTGCGGAACCAAACCGTGATCGGCAACTGCTGCTGTACCTTAATTCCCCCATCGGTCAAAGCGATTGCCAATGCCTGCTCGTAGACACTCTCTAAGAATCCATGCCCCAGTTCGTTGTATACGTCGAAAAACACACCAATGATCTTTTCTGTAAGTTCCTGGTGTTTTAGGTCTATAGAACCTGGTTGCATTTTGATCCGCGTTTATCCGCGTTTATCCGCGTAGATCCGCGGCGAGAAATTTACGTCTTCAAATAAAACTCCGCCAGCTCCATGTCCGCCGGCGCCGTTATTTTTATATTCCTCGGGGATCCCATCACCACCGCTACTGCATGGCCGGAGCGCTCGACCAGCGAAGCTTCGTCTGTTCCTACAAATCCGTCGGCTGCTGCCTCGTCAAACGCCTTCTTGATCACATCGTAGCGAAAGCCCTGCGGCGTTTGCGCCATGACGACGCGCTCCCGCGGGATTGTGGCGGTGATCAAGGCACCATCGGATGTGCGCTCCACCTGTTTCACGGTGTCGACCGCGGGCACGCCAGCAATCGCCGCGCCGTATTTTTGTGCGGCCCGGATCACATCATGGATGATCTCCTCGGTCACAAACGGACGCACCGCATCATGAACAAGAACCACGTCGTCATCGCTCGCGGAAACGGAACTTATTGCGTTAGCAACGGAGTGCTGGCGGTGCTCCCCGCCTTCGACCAGATGAATACTCTTCTGCAGAATGTCTTTGGCATCTTTTTCCAGGCGGACGCGGAATCCTTCAATCTCATTCGCACGCAGCGCAATGTAAATCTCGGACACCTCCGGACTGGCCACAAACTTCCGCAAGGTGTGAATAAGAATCGGCACACCACCAAGCTCGGTGAACTGCTTGGTCGCCGCGGGCTTCTTGCCCTTGGCGCGGGGGGTCGAAGCCATGCGCGTGCCCAAACCAGCAGCCGGAACGATCACAACCACCTTCATAGCGGGCTGCAAGTATACGAGTGCGAGGGCCGCAGTTCAAATCGGATCGGGCATTGCCTCACTTCTCTTCCCGTACAGGATTTACCCTAGCCACATTTGCTCAGGTCTGGGAACTCTCTTTCCCACGAACGGAATGTCTCGCCCACCGCGCCCGTCCAAGCCAAGCCCGCTCAATAACTTACATTGCACAATGCCGTGGCCGTCCAGTTGCATCGACCAACAGCTAGGCAAGCTGGAAGAAAAGCCGGCCGAGTTAAGGAGCACGATTTGAGCAAGAGTTGGTTCACCTTCATAACTTTCTGTGCCACTCCAGCCCTGGCAGTCGCTTTGGGTTCGGCCGTTCTTTTCGCTGGCGCCGCCGTCGCATTCGCAGCCCCAGGTGGTGCCAAGCCGGCCGCAACTCAGGAATCTAACAAAGCAAGAAGAGCTTTTGCCGGCTTGATTACCGATGATCGTTGCGGCGCAAGGCATGACATGGATTCCGGCAAGAGCACGACGGAATGTACGAAGATGTGTGTACGAAACGGCTCCAAATACGTGCTCGTCGAGGGCGATAAGAAGTACGACTTGGCGGGAAGCGAGAGCGAGCTTGATGGGCTGGCGGGTCAGCGCGTGAAAATCATCGGCAGCCTCGACGGAAACACCATCAAGGTCGATTCGATAAGTTCGGGGCAGTAACCGCAGATTAAAGCTGCGTCAAATCTCTCCACCCCAAACCTGAATCTTCTCCGATCCTCTGACTCCGATGGCCTACTCAACCGGCCGTTCCAGCACAACCGGCGGGGTCTTCTTAGGCTCCCCATTCGAGATCGTCGCTGTTGTGGTCACTACCACGGCGGGGCGGGGCTCGGTGCGGGCCATGGCCCGTTCATCCCACTTGCCGAAGATCATCTTTCCCGCCGTCGTTTGTAGTACGGACGTGACGGAAATGTCGATGGTCTTGCCAATCATCTTGCGCGCGTTGTCGACGACTACCATCGTGCCATCGTCCAAGTAAGCGACACCCTGATTGTATTCTTTGCCTTCCTTGAGGATGAACACCTTCATGGTTTCGCCGGGGAGCACGATCGGCTTCAGCGAGTTTGCCAACTCATTGATATTCAGCACCGCGACGCCTTGCAATTGCGCCACCTTATTAAGATTGAAATCGTTAGTGATAATTTTGCCCTCGTAGAGCTTGGCCAGTTCGATCAGTTTCAGATCCACTTCGCGGACGGCGGGAAAATCGTCTTCCACAATTTGTATTTGCACCGAGGCCATCTTCTGCAGACGTTGCAGAATGTCGAGGCCGCGGCGTCCGCGATTGCGCTTGAGAGAGTCAGCCGAGTCTGCGACCAACTGCAACTCGCGCAGCACAAATTGTGGGGCCACGATCACACCATCGAGGAAGCCGGTTTCGGCGATGTCGGCAATGCGTCCGTCAATGATGACGCTGGTATCCAGAATCTTGTAACTTTTCCGGGATTGCTTCTCGCCCCCGAAAATGCCGCCCAGCGCCGCCAGATTCAGCAGATCGCCTTTGTTGGCGCCCACAATCAGACCGACGTACGCCATCAAAAACATAACCATGATTTGCAGGAAGCTCTGGGTGTGCCCGGGAGGAATGCTGTTACGGATCACCAGGGCGAACAGGTAGGCGCCAAAAATCCCCAGCACGCTCCCGATCGCGGCTCCGATCAGACGCTTCAGGCTCACCAGACGAAGCCGCCACTCGAAGGTGACGATGGCCACGCCGAGCAGCGCTCCGACTACGGCATCGAGGTTCGCAGGCTGGTCGAAAGGCTGAAGTTTGTAACAAGTAAGCGCAACAAAAAGAATAAATAAAAGACGAACGGCTATTAAGTCCATTTACGGACCTCCTCGGAACCCACAGGCTTAATCCTTCCAGTGGAATTCCGCACTGGCCGCCCAACCGCCGAATCTATCGTGGCCAGTGATCTAAATTGCGGAGCCTATGAATTAAGACGGCTAAGAAACAGCGCTCCGCTCTCTGTCTAAGCGTCAGACAGAGGCATCGTACAAATATTCCTGTGGAAGTATATACCGGCGGGGAAGCCTTCGCGATTACGCAAGTCACAAGGCAAAGTGATGCGCGAGGAGTTCGAAATTGTCACCGGCCCTTGCTGTTAGACTCTTGCTCATGAAGGCTATTGTCATCAGTCGGTTAGGCGGACCCGAGGTTCTCGAAATACGACAAGTCCCAGATCCCGTGCCCAGCGCCGGACAAGAATTGGTCCGCGTCATCGCCGGCGGATTGAACTTCGCTGACTTCATGACCGCGCAAGGTGGCTATCCGGGAACGCCCAACCCTCCCTTGGTCGCAGGCCGCGAGTTTAGCGGCGTACGCGAGAGCGACGGGCAACGGGTGATGGGCTACGTGCAGTGGGCAGCGTTCGCCGAGCGCATCCTTGCCCGCACCGAACTCTTGTGGCCAGTGCCCGAAAACTGGACTGCCGAGGAGGGAGCAGCTTTCCCAGTCAATTACTTTACAGCTTATTTTGCCTACTGGAAGGCAGGCTTGATCGGCGGCGATGACCCCGCGCCGGGCACGATTCCGCGTGTCTTGATTCACGCTGTGGGCGGAGGCGTTGGAACGGCCGCAGCGCAAATTGGAAAGCTGCTCGGCGTCGAAATGTACGGGACGTCTTCTTCCGACGAAAAGCTTGCGCGGGTGAAAGCGCTCGGACTGCAACACGGCATCAACTACAAGCAGCGCGATTACGAAGACGCGATCATAGATCTGACTCACGGCGAAGGCGTGGACGCAGTATTTGAAATGCTGGGCGGCGAACATACCAACAAGAGCGTACGCTGCCTGCGCGACTTCGGCCGCGTAATCGTATACGGAGGCGCAACCGGGCAAAAATCGGAACTGGATACGCGACTGCTCTACGCCAAAGGCGCAAGCGTGCACGGATTGTGGTTGACCTATCTATCCGCCAAGCAGGAGTTGATGAAGGATGCCCGGAAGCAACTTTCCCTGTGGATCTCGCAAGGTCATTTGCATCCCGTAATCGGCCACGTGCTGCCGATGGAGCGCGCCGCCGAAGCCTACCGATTACTGTCCGAAGGAAAAAACTTCGGAAAAGTAATTCTGCAGATCACGTAATCGAGCCCACTGAACCCGCGTAAGCCGCAGGAAGACCGTCCGGCAATGCGCAATCAACGAAAAAACGCGATATTTATGGGCTTTCGAGGTTCCTTAATGAAAAAAACCGCTTAAAATGCGGCTGAAACGCTATTTTTCCACAGGAAACATGGTATAACATGCTCGCATCGCAGGAAAATTCAAAGTTCCACCTAGAGGAGGATTCATGGCTTCAGGCATGACCAAGACTCAACTCGTCCGTCATCTGGCCGAGAAACTTGAGAGCAACAACAAGACCGCAGCCGCATTTCTTGAGCACCTAACCGATGTTGCCGTAAAGGAAACCAAGAAGAATGGCGTGTTCGTCATTCCCGGATTGGGCCGTCTGGTGAAGGCTCACCGCAAGGCCCGCATGGGACGCAACCCGCAAACCGGCGAACCCATCCAGATCAAGGCGAAGACTGTGGTGAAATTCCGCGTGGCAAAGGCTACCAAGGACGCGATCGCCCCCCCGGCGAAAAAGTAGTTGCCGGGTTGGCTTGATGCGAAGGCCGGCTGAAAAGTCGGCCTTTCCTATTTTGTTTTCGCAGCGTAAGAAGCCTATGTCGGCAATGCGCCTGGATAAAGCTAGGTAATTGTCCATCTTACGATCAGGCAACTTCGAATCATCGTCGCTACTCTAATTCAGCATATCTTGCCAAGGACACACGTCTTCATGAAAAATCTTGCTTATCTGAAAAGGCTCATATCGCTTCCTTGCATCGGGTTGCTATTGTTGGTCGCGGCGGTTCTCATGGAGGCGAATGGATGCGGTGGCACGTCGTCGGGAAACACTTCGTCCGGTCCGACTGTCGGCAAGATTCAGCACGTCGTGGTGATCTTCCAGGAGAACCGGACTCCCGATAACCTATTCCATGACTCGGTGCTGATTGGCCGCGGAGCGGATATTGCCAGTAGCGGCACAAATTCTTCAGGACAAACCGTCCAGTTGGTGCCGATATCTATACAAACCGACTATGATCGAAGCCACGCTCACCTGGCCTTTCTGCAGATGTACGACAACGGGAAAATGGACGGGACGGATCTGATCCAGGTCACGTGTAATCCGGGAGCAATGGATTGCCCTCCGCCCAATCAAGGTTACGCATACGTGAATCCGAGTGAAGTGACTCCATACTTCACCCTGGCGGAAACCTATACCTTCGGCGACCGGATGTTCCAGAGTAACCAGGGGCCGAGCTTTCCTGCCCATCAATTCATTATCTCCGGTACCTCAGCCCCGACGGCGCCGGGAATGTCGATGAGTAACTGGTTCGCAGCCGAGAACCCGGTCGGCCTTGTAGGCGCGGACAGTCTCACCGGTTGCATCGCTCCTCCGAATGAAACCGTCGCGTTGATCGATCCTTCGGGAGTTGAACATCCGGCATATCCCTGCTACGAACACCCGACCTTGACTGATCAACTTGACAGCCAGCAGATCAGCTGGAAGTACTACACTCCTTCGGCCGGCAGCATCTGGACCGGTCCCAATGCCATTCAGCACATGTGTGTTCCAAATGTGCCTCCACCGAATGGCACAGCCTGCACGGGGGCCGATTGGACCAACAACGTGGTTATTGAGAAGGGCGGCAATCAGATTTTGACGGACGTTGCCAACTCGCAATTGGCCTCGGTAAGTTGGGTAATTCCCAACAGCAGCGTTTCCGATCACGCTGACGTCAATAACGGCGGAGGGCCTCATTGGGTGGCAAGCATCGTGAACGCGATCGGTAACAGCCAATATTGGTCCAACACCGCCATCATCGTGACTTGGGACGACTGGGGCGGATGGTATGACCATGTCGCTCCATCATCTATCCTCAACTCCTACCAGTACGGTTTCCGGGTACCCCTCATCGTAATTTCACCCTACGCGAAGTCTCAGTATGTCTCCCACCAGGTCTACGATTTCGGGAGCATTCTCAAGTTCATCGAGAACACCTTCGGGCTGCAGGCAGTGTCCTCCGGCTATGCGGACGCCCTTGCCACCAACGATCTGTCGGATTGCTTCGACTTCACGCAGACGCCGCTCACGTTTCAGACGGTGCCTATGGATGCGACGAAACTGGTCATCGACAAGAATGTTCCGCTTGATCCCGATGATGACTAGCCCGACGGTCATATCCTGATTTGACGAAACCAGGCTACGAATTTGCTAGTCTCCGCCGGGTGCGTCGTTGCTGACGTATTGTTCGAGAGAGCCGACTTCGCGGCTCAAATCCTCGATCCGCCACTCCAGCACGTTGCGAATGGAGAGCATGCCGAGCAGCTTGCCATTGTTATCCACCACGGGAAGGTGGCGGAAATGGCGTTCAACCATGGTGACCAAAGCTTCCCCCGGGCGCGTTTGTGAAGTGGCTAGCTCCACCGGCGTGGTCATGAGCTCGCGAACCGGCGTTTGAGCCGGGTCGCGTCCGCTCAAAGAAAACTTGCGCAACACGTCTCGTTCGGTGAAGATGCCCGCCACGCGCCGCTCACGGTCTATAATCGCGACCGCGCCGACGTGAAAATCAAGCATCTTTTGGATAGCTTCCGCCACGCTGGCTTCTACTGGAACTGCTGCTGCTTCGGGATCGCATAGCTCAAGCACATTCATACTCGCCTCCGGGGGAGTACCCGCGCTGCCCTTTTTCGAGCTTAGGGACGGATGAAAAACGATTCGGGCATTATGACCTATGTGCAGCCGGTGTCAAGGGCATTGATCACAATACCTGGGGAGTGTCGGATTATTGGATTTCGTTCCGAAAGACCTTGCCGTCTTTCATGACGAACTGGACGTTTTGCAGGAGTTTGATGTCGCCGAGAGGATCGCCGCTTAGCGCAATAATATCCGCGTACGCCCCGGGCACGATCACGCCAATTTGACCTTGCATTTCGAGCATGTCAGCGGCGCGTGAGGTTGCGCTCTTGATCGCGTCCATGGGCGCCATGCCGAGGTCGACCATATGTGGAAATTCCTGTGCGATAGGCTCGCTCCATGGAATGCCTCCGATGTCGGTGCCGAAGACAATCTTTACACCTGCGTGCAGCGCTTTAGGAAACGATACTTCGTGCACCGCTGCGCGCTTTCGATCGCGCTCGCCTTCAGGAGTATCCGCCGGCGCCCAATCGTGGTAGTACGCGCTCAAAGTTGGACAGTACCACGTTCCCTGCTTGAGCATCTGGGTGATGGCTGCGTCGTCGAGATCGAGACCGTGTTCAATCGAATCACAACCGCCATCGAGCGCGCGATGCAATCCGATCCCACCGTAAGCGTGGCAGGCAACTTTCTTTCCCCAGCCGTGGGTCTCATCGACGATGGCTTTCAATTCTTCGACCGTCAGTGTGGGCTGGGAAACCAGTTCGCCGTTCTTTCCCACCCACGATCGATGCGTCATGTAGACCTTGATCCAGTCGGCGCCATGGGACAATTGCTCGCGCGCGGCTTTGCGGGCCTCGACCGGCCCATCAATGAGCTGAGCGCCGGTGGGCATGTCAAGTTCGGGCGCGTAGCCCTCGAGCGGGTAGCCGCCAGTGGTGGAAATTGCGCGAGTCGAGACGAAGAGCCGAGGCCCAGGAATGTATCCGCCCTCAATGGCCTGCTTGATGCCGACGTCGCCGTAGCCTGCGCCTTCGGTCTCGAGGTCGCGCAACGTGGTAAAACCCTGCTCCAACGCGCGTCGCACTGAGACTGTTGCCCGCGCCGCGCGCAACGCCAGCGGATATTTCAGAATGTTGACGTCGTATCCGCCCTGCGTGGGATCCTCGCCTTGCAGGAAGATATGCGTGTGGGAATCGATCAGGCCCGGCAGCACCGTCGCGTGGGATAGATCGATTACATCTGCGCCGGCTGGAATTTTCGCTGCGGCGGCATCGGAGATGCTTTCGATGCGGTTGCCACGCAGAATGATGACCTGATTGTGGCGCGGCGAATCGGACTTGCCGTCAATGAGCACGCCGGCTCGGATCACGGTGAACGGGTGCAATACCGGGCTAGAGTTGTTTTCTTGAGCGCCGCAACCAATCACAACCGCAAAGAAACAGACCCAGCAACGGCTTTTCATTCGCTGTGCTCCAGGAATCAAGATCAATGGCAACGGAATGTCCAGCGCATTTTACGCCAGGGAAGCGCCAATCACGGCGTCGGCTTCAATCTCGATCAGCATCTCCGGAGAAATCAGCGCGCTCACTTGGATCATCGACGTCGCAGGACGAATGTCACGGAAGAACTCGCCATGTGCCTTGCCGATCTTCTCCCAATCGCCAATGTTGATCACGAACATGCGGGTGCGCACTACATCTTTCAATGTAGCTCCCGCCTTCAGCAAAGCCGATTCAATGTTCTTTAGGACCTGCACGGTCTGGGCATAAGGGTCTCCCAATCCGACCACTTTACCGTCGGCCCCGGTAGCGGTCGTCCCGGCCACATGCACGTATGAACCAACCTTAACCGCACGAGAGTAACCTACGATCGGTTCCCAAGGCGTGCCGCTCGAAATGTTTCGTCGCTCCATCGAAATGAAATTCCCTCCTGCTGGTGATTGTAACTTGAGGCTAACGCTGACGATCAGCAGTCGAACTCCGCGGCTGCCAATAATCTCTAAGAAACCTTTTGCAACAATTGCGCACCATAAGAAAAGTAGATAGCTGTGACTTACAAAAGTCACTTGCGTTCTCGGCGTGATCGCGATAAAACATCACGCAAAGGATTGGAACTCCGTGTTGGAGGCGGAGTTCGGGGGCCCTGAACAATGATTCCGGAATCGCATCCGCTGCAGCAGTTGTTTATTGAGTTGATTGGCCGGCACTACGCCGAGGAGATCGGGATTCGCGACCCTCAGATTGTGAACTACGTCGCGCATCTCATGGCCGAGTTTTGCGAGGTCGAGCAGTTGTTCAAAATACGTAATGCTGCCGACCAACCAATCACTGATGTGGGCGAGATGCTGATCGAATCCAATCCTGTCTACGGTCCCGCGCCTTCTTTCGATCGTGAGCGCCAGGTTCGCAAACACATCGGAGATTACACACTCTTCTTTGCCGGCATGTTTCCCGAGAGCATCAATCACTTCCGCCTGCGCCGCCACCGGACGGAGAATTTTGTGGATTGGATAAAAGCTGGCAAGGAGAGCTACTATATCGTCTCCAAGTTTGAGCATTTCGAGTATACGAAAGTGGCGCCGCTATTTGCCAGCTTATCGAATCATTTCGAGCAGTGCGTTTACGGGCTCAACCAGGTGAAGAACGATCTGCAGGAGATGCAGCACCCCATCGTAAGGCGGACGAACGAACTTCTGATGTGAAAAACACGTAGACCCGGACGCTTCCTCCGGGCGCTTTTCTATTGGGTGTAATCCAGCCGATAAAAGCTGAGTACCGCGTCCCCTTGCCCCAGCTTCCTGTATCTGCGCAACTCCTCAAACGCTTCTCCCGGATCAAACTTCTTCCGATGTTCGACGATAACGACACTCTCGGGCTTCAGCAGCCGCGATTTCGAGAGCGCCGCCAAAGTTTGTAAATAGGCTTCCTCAATGTCGTAGGGAGGATCAAGGAAAACAAAATCGGCAACCGCACCACCCGATTCCAAAACACGCAGGGCGCGAATCGAATCCTGCTTAAGAATCTGAAAGCCTCCTTTGATTCCGAGCGTGGCCAGGTTTTGTTTGATCAGCTCTGCCGCGCGTCCGGTTGATTCCACAAAGTGAACCATGCCGGCGCCGCGGCTCAAAGCTTCGATTCCTACGGCTCCAGTTCCGGCGTAGAGGTCCAGCCAGACCGTTCCTTCGAGCGCTGCCGGGTTTCCCGCCGTGAGCACATTGAACAACGTCTCCCGCAAGCGATCAGCGGTAGGACGAAGGTCCAAGCCGGGTAGCGACCTTAGCTGCCGGCTCCGATATTTTCCCGCGATCACTCTCATGCTTGATCACACATTCAACTTCAGCCTCAGCACCTTCGATTATCGCCGCCGCATCTCCAGGCCACGCGGCAGCGTCTAACTATATAGAATAGAGGTCAGAGAGGTTCGAGTTTCCCAATGAGAAATTGGTCTATTCCCGCGGGGCGGATATTTGGAGTCGAACTCCGTGTTCATCTAACATTCTTTTTTCTGCTGATCTTCGTATGGCTGACCGAGTCTACGGCGCATGGGCCAGCCAACGCTGGGCGCGGTCTGGCTCTGGTGGGAATTATCTTCGGCAGTGTCGTGCTGCACGAATTGGGACATGCGCTGGTGAGTATGCGGGCAGGAATCCCTGCCAAGGCAATTATTCTGCTCCCTATCGGCGGCGTAACGCTGCTCGACGAAACTCAACGTCCCCTCGAACCGGGCTTGCTGACATGGAAGCGAGATATCCGCATCGCGGTCGCCGGGCCCCTGGTTAATCTCGTCATTGCCGCGATCGCGGCCGGCGTGTTGCTCGCTGTAGCGCCTCAGGTTCTCCTCTGGACAAAGCCCTACGTTTACTCGGGAAACCTGCCGCGCAGCCTGGTCTGGGCGAACCTCGGACTGGCGCTATTCAACCTACTGCCTGCCTATCCGATGGATGGGGGACGAGTGCTGCGAGCCTGGTTCAGCCGCACCATGGATCCTGTTCGGGCCACGCGACGCGCGGTTTCGATTGGCCAGGCTTTTGCGACTCTGTTCATGCTGGTAGGCATGCTGTGGAACATCTGGCTCACCATGATTGGTTTTTTCCTCTTCATCGCGGCGCAACTGGAGGAGCGCTCGGCCGTATTTCAGTCGGTGCTCGAAACCGTGCGCCTGGAAGACATCATGCTTACCGACTTCGCCACACTTTCCCCGGCCGATACTTTGGAAGACGCGCTGGACAAAGCCGTGCATTCTCTACAGGACGATTTCCCCGTCATCCGGGGCAGCGATATGGTGGGGGTGATCTCGAAACAGAAAATCCTGGCGGCGCTGCGTTCCGAGGGAAATGGATATGTGCAGGCCGTGATGAACCGTATCTTCGAAGTGGCGCAGAAGAAGGAATCGCTGGCCTCGGCGTTCCGCAAGCTGACCGCGCGTAATCTCAGCATTATCCCCGTGGTCGAGGACGAACGCCTGATTGGCATTGTCACCCTGCAAAACCTGATGCACTCGATGGCTTTGCTAGCCGAAAGCCGGAAGCTACGTAAGGCGGCGCTCAACTCATAAGATCAGCCACGGATTCTGCGGATTTGCACGAATCAAGACTTTTTTGCGCCTCGATCGCTTCATTTCCCCTGAAACTCTAAAACTTGAACACAATCCCGATCGAAGGCTCTGACATGAACGCTTTGCTTCCCGTCGCCAAACTTACCGAGCTTCCTGAAACGGCGGTCACATTAAAATCCGGGGCATTGTAGACAAGCCCGCGATATTGCAGCCGCAGGGCAAATCTCCAAGGCAGCCGATAATCCACTCCGCCGCCGAACATGTATGTGACGTTAGTCTGTTTGGTGGTATTGAGAGGGGTCAGCACGCGATTTGGAACACCGACGACAAAATCAGGGAGAATCAGCCATGTGGTCTTGGGCGAGAAACTAAGCGCTCCGGCGCCCGCCAGCACAAAGGGCTGAAATTTGCCCTTTTCGAAAAGAGTGTAGACGTAGGCGCCACTGATCTCTCGGATCGAGTCCAGGGTGTGGAAATCGACGTTGCTCTGGTAGATCTGAGAATTCCTGGCAGAACCAAAGTTGATTTCGAGCGAGTTCTTAGGTTTGAACTTAAATCGGAACGTGCCGAAGAAGTTTGAGCCAGCGGTTGCGCTTTGTTGAATACCATTTCCGTTGGTTGACTTGGTAAATACCGGCCCGCCATTGAAACTGGCATCGAAATGACCGTCATCCTGGGTGAGTCCGAGCGACGTAAGTAAGAATAATGCAACAGTTATCAGTGCTGCTTTCTTGAGCATCCAGTGTCCTCTCATGTTGTTTGATGCCGGGTCCAGTCATATTAATGTAGCCGGTCGTATGATTAAAGCCCGCAACGATTCGCGAATCGAAACCGAATACTTGAGAACGAGTGGATCGCTTGATTCGGGAATCGTCACGCCACTCCAAAAAACTCCTCGACCACTCCCAGCTCTGTTGTCTTGCGGTAATTCGGAAGGCTCTCAACAAAGACTCTTCCGTAGGCTTTTTTAAGGATGCGATTGTCCAGCAATGCCAGCAGGCCGCGATCGTGGAGCGATCGGATGAGCCGTCCGAAGCCTTGTTTCAGTGTGATTACTGCGGCCGGCACCTGATATTGAAAGAAAGCGTTGCCGCCCTCGGCATCGATCGACTTCACCCGCGCTGCCACGACCGGGTCGCTGGGTACGGCGAACGGTAGGCGATCGATGATGACACAACTGAGTTGTTCTCCCTGCACATCAACGCCCTGCCAAAATGACGACGTCGCGAACAACACAGCGTTCGGAGTCAGGCGGAACTCCTCAAGCAGAGCGCTCTTCGGCGCGTCGCCTTGCAAGAGCATCGGAAAGTCGATCTCGCCCAGCAGCCGCTGGTAAACATCATTCATCTGCGCGTAGCTGGTGAACAACACGAAGGCCCGGCCGCGCGTGATCTCGAGCAATCGGCGGACGCGATCTGCTGCTTTGGCCGCAAACTGCGGCGTACGCGGATCGGGCAGATCGGGAGGCACGTAGAGCAGCGCCTGATTTTCGTAGTCGAAATGCGAGGGCAGAACGGACTCCCGCGTGTGTTCCAAGCCAAGCCGGCGGCGCATATATTCGAAGCCGCCGCCCACGGCGAGCGTGGCCGAAGTCAGCACGGCGCACTCCAGCTTGTCGAAGAGGCAAGTCTTCAGAATCGGCGCCACGTCGATGGGCGTGGCCTGCAAGTAGACATTGAATTTGTCGCGTCCGCCGCGACGTCGCTCGATCCAAAAGACGGTATTGTGGTCTTCTGATTCCATCAGGAAACCGAACTGCACCTGCAACTCCTGCGCGCGTCGTGCAAAGTTGAAGACTTCTTCCGGCTTCGATAGCAGGTTTTCAAGTTCCGATCCCAGCCGGGTCAACGATTGTTGCAGCGACATGAACTCTTCACCGTTCTCCTCCAGGAAATCACGGCGGTTTTCAAAGGAAAAACGTCCTTCGCCTTGAGGAAGCAAGGCGAAGAAAAACATGGAGCGCTCCCGCAGACTTTTCAGTGCGCTCGAAATCGCCACCGAGAGCATGTGATTGCGTTGCAGCGACGCTTCCACATCGCGGCATAGCTCTTCCACTCGTCCATTGCTCACGGAGACGCCGAAGTAGCTGCCGGCCACATCTTCCAGCTCGTGGGCCTCGTCGAAGATGACTGCGCCCACCTCCGGTAAAATGCCAGCGTCGGGCGCGTAGTCCGCTTGCTGCTTGATCGAAAGATCCGCAAAGAATAGATGATGGTTGACGATAATAATATCGCTCTCCATCGCCCGGCGGTGCATTTCCGTGATGAAGCATTTGTCCCACGAGCTGCACTTCTGGCCGACGCAAGCGTCGGCGCGCGCGTCGATCTTATGCCAGAGCGCGCTGGCCTCGGGCAGTTCCGCCAGTTCGGCGCGGTCTCCGGTCTGCGTCGTCTTCTCCCACGCGGCGATGGCGCGATAGTGCTCAATCTCCTCCAGGCCGCTCAGCACGGGCTGGCCGGTCAGGTCGTAGAGCTTCTTGCGGCACAAATAGTTGTTGCGCCCCTTCATGTAGCAGACATTCAGGCGCCCCTCACCGTCGGGAAACAACGCCTGTTCCAGAAAAGGAATATCCTTGTGAAAGAGCTGCTCCTGCAAGTTCTTAGTGCCCGTCGAAATAATCACGCGCTTGCCGGAACGAATTACGGGGACAAGATACGCGAGCGTCTTACCCGTGCCAGTACCCGCCTCGACGATGAGATGACGTTTTTCTTCGAGAGCTTGCTCGACCGACTGCGCCATCTGAAGCTGCCCGCGGCGAAATTCATACGCCGGATGCGTGCGTGAAAGCACGCCGCCGGGAGCGAAGAATTGGTAAAGCGAGACGTCTTTTTTCTTGACGCCAGGGATGCCGGCAGACGCGGGCTGAGAAGTCGGAGCCACGGAGTCTCTATAATAAGCCACTGCACACGTGGCGACTGTCTTCACGTGACCGTTGCTGAAATCCTTGACCCGAATCAATTCCAACTCGATGAGCGCACCGGTTACGGTTGGCGTCCCGACCATTGCTATCGTCGGGCGGCCCAACGTTGGTAAGTCCACGCTGTTCAATCGCATCGTTGGCTCACGGCGCGCCATAGTCGGCGACGAGCCCGGAATCACTCGCGACCGGCTCTACGGCGAAGCTCACTTCCGTGGACATCGCCTGCGCATTGTGGACACTGGCGGAATCGAACCCGACGAAAAAGATTTTATCCCTGCGGAAATCTTTCGTCAGGCCAAAGTCGCATTGGCCGAGGCAGACGCGATAATCCTGGTTGTGGACGGACGCAGCGAACTTACTTCGCCCGATCTCGACGTCGCGCGTCTACTGCTTCGCGGCGGCAAGCCGCTGTTCTTGGCCGTAAACAAGATTGACAGCGATAAACAGCAATCGCTGACGGACGAATTCCATCGCCTGGGGATTAGAAAGATATTTCCCGTTTCCGCCGAGCACGGCCGCGGCGTGGACGACGTTCTCGAAGCGGTCTTTGAAGCTTTGAAGCTCGAAACCGCGAGCGTCGAAACCGCCGAACCCGAAATTGTCGAAACTGGCGAGGAGACGCAGGACACGACTGAAACTGAAATCGTTCCCGAACCCAAGGAAATCAAAGTTGCCATTATCGGGCATCCAAATGTTGGCAAATCGACGCTGCTGAACCGACTCACTGGGACCTCTCGCTCCATCGTTTCGCCGATTCCCGGCACGACTCGTGACGCAGTCGATGAAGTCGTCGAAGTCAATGGCAAGAGTTTCCGTTTTATCGATACGGCGGGAATCCGTCGCAAGGGCAAAACTCATCTCATGGCGGAAAAGCTTTCCGTAGTGATGGCGCGCAAGCATCTCGACGCCGCTGATATCGCTTTGCTGGTGATTGATGCCACCGAGGGCGTGAGCGCGCTCGATGCGACCATCGCGGGCTATGCCCACGAAAGCGGCCGGTCCGTAATTGTCATCGTGAACAAGTGGGACTTAGTCACCAGCGGTCAGAAGAAAGCCGGCCGCGAGTCGAAAGCTACGCGTATTCGGGAAAGCAAGAGCCCGACTGATCGCGTGGCGTACGAACAAAGAGTCCGTTACGACCTCAAATTCTTAAGCTATGCACCTGTGCTGTTTGTCTCCGCCGCCACCGGCAAAGGAGTGGAGAAGATTCTGCCCACGCTGGAAGAAGTCGCGGCCGAGCGGCGAAAACGCATTCCGACCGCCGAGATGAACCGTTTCCTGAAGTACATCGATTTCGAGCGTGCCTCAGTTCCCGCACGCCAGCAGGTCAAAATCTATTACATGACGCAAGCGGGAGTGTCCCCGCCGACGTTTGTGCTTTTCACCAATCGCAAAGTAAAACTGCACTTTTCCTACCAGCGATTTCTGGAGAATCAACTGCGAAAGGCTTTTGGATTCGTGGGCTCTCCGATTTGGATTAAGAACAGGGCGCGGGACTAGTCTCCTAAACCAGCGACATTCGCGTTCAAATCCATATTCATCATCGTCGCCAGCATCGTTGCGATTAGTTTCTCCTCGCCCGCGCGCACGGCAAAAGCGTCGGCCGTGCATACCGTGAGCCGCTTGCCAGCGCGTTTCACAGATGCACGAGCGATGAACGATTCCCCTGCGCCTGGAGCCAAAAGGTTGACTTTAAATTCCACACTAAGAACGTCGGCTGCTTCCGGGGCAACGCTCAACGCCGCATAACCACAGGCCGAATCCATAATGCTTGTGACCGCGCCTGCGTGCACGAATCCGTTTTGCTGGGTCAATCTGGTGCTGAAAGGAAATCGAATCTCCACGCTGCCGCGGCCAACCGAAACCATCTCCGCCCCAATGGTCGACATGAATGGCTGCCGGCCAAAACTGTCCCGTACTTTTTTCTCAAACGCTTCCAAGTTTTCCCCCAATGCGCCGGCGCTGACACCTGCCTTAGAAGGCTACCACTCGTCATCGCTCCTTTGTCAGCATTTCCCACACGATCCACGCCGGCTTCCCGAGCAATATCGATGACGTCTGCGACATATTCGAAATCGACATCGCTACCACCACCATGAACACAATGATCAGCACCGGCAACACATCAATCAGCGGAGTAACGTTGATTTTGCGGATTAGACGGACCACCGCCTGCCATCGAGAACGCCATTGGAATTGCTCCTCTCGGGCACGCGTGTCTGTCGAAGATTTGACACCCGCGTTGGTGAGTAAGTTTCACTGGAGAATCAGCTTAATTGCACACCTTTGTCGAGGCCGTGCATCATTAGAGAATCAAATTGCGGCGCCAAGGCTTCCCCTGAACAAAAATGCATACCCGACTGCACTCAGTTTTCGCGCCGTTCGCTTTCGGAGCGATTCTCCTCTTTGCCAAAGTGGTTCCCGCCTGGGCGCAGGGGAACTATGAAATCCAGGTCTATGGCTCGGATCTGGTTGCGCCCGACCACACAATGGTCGAGCTGCATTCCAACTTTACGGTTGAAGGCACTAAGACCACTATCGACGGCGTCCTGCCCACCAACCATGCCGAACACGAAACCGTGGAAATCACGCAGGGCATTACCGACTGGTTCGAGACCGGCTTCTACATTTTCACCAGCATTCAGTCCGATGGCGGCTGGCAATGGGTGGGCGATCACATCCGCCCGCGCTTCAGCATTCCGGAGTCGTGGCACTGGCCGGTGGGTGTAAGTTTGTCGAATGAAATCGGCTATCAGCGCGCCGCATTTTCTCGCGACACCTGGACCTGGGAGATCCGTCCCATCGTGGACAAGAAAATCGGTCGCTGGTACCTGGCCTTCAATCCCGCGCTGGATCGCTCGTTTCACGGCCCCAGCGTCAACCAGGGCGTGGTCTTCTCTCCCAATTTCAAGTTCAGTTACGACTTCACAAAACGAATCGCGGGCGGCCTGGAATATTACGCGTCCTACGGACCGATCACGGATTTCAGTCCCCTCCATGACCAACAACAGCAGTTCTTTCCTGCGATTGATCTGGATCTAGGTCCAGAGTGGGAGTTCAACTTCGGAGTGGGGGTGGGCGCGACCGCGTCCACCGATCACCTAATCATCAAGTGCATTATCGGTCGCCGTTTCTCCTGGACGCACGACCACAGCAAGCATTAATCCGACAATGGAGGCGCGGGCGTCCCCGCCCGTGCTCTGCCCGAGATGAAACCCAAGGTCATCAGCGTTTCTACCCAATCGGCTCCGGTGGCAAAAACGGCGGCGGCGCGGGCGGAAGCGGCGAAGCCACTGTTGTTGACGGATACAGCAGTGCCTGAAGCGCCGGATAACGCGATGCGAAGAAATAAATGGAATAAGCAGGGAAGAACACGATCGCTGGCACCGAGATCAAAGACATCACAAAGAAAAATACCGCCAGCACGATGCATCCCACGACGACTGCCAGCGTAATTGTGTACAGGTTCCAGGTAAGACCGGCAGTCTTTCCCAGCATTACGGCGATGACGCCGAAGCCTCCTGCCGGGATCAACAAAATGAGAATCACGATAAAGGTGGCGATCCCTACAATCACCGCAGCTCCGACGGCCATCACGAGCTTCAGGCCCAGGTAGCCGGCGTAGCTGCCCTTTTCGGATTGCAACCTGGGCAAAAGACGCCGCCATCCTTCAAACGCATTAATATTCTCCAAGGCCATCTCCGGGACTACGAAATCCTTGGTCAAAACGTGGACCACCAATGAGAGCAGCACGAAGCCCGCCACGACAAAGAACAAGACCATGCCACCCAAGATGAGTGGAATGACGTGCTGCCGGGGATCTTTGAGCCAGCCCGCGGCGAGAGCGAACGCCGCAGGGACTCCGACCAAAACCGTCAGACCGACGGCCATAGCCACGATAAAAAGGAGCTGCCACACGAAGTAGCGCAAGCCGGCGCCGCTTCGACGGGACCAATCGCGCCGGATTTCGCAGCGTTTCGCGATCACACTGTCGAACAAGATGAATCGCATGACGCTGCTCACGTACAGGAACAGTATCCAGAAGACGAACGCTACTCCGATCAGCAGTGCGATCAGCCCGGCGTACAGCAAGAGATTCACGTGGGGAAACGGGAAGTGCTGCCCGCCACTAGGACGCGTCGGTGATTGGAAGCTACTGCCATTACATCCTCCGGTGCTGAGTTCACCAGCAAGAAAACCAACGAATGCAAGCTTTACCCACTGCGCGACACGGAACGGCTGCAGCAGTTGCTGCTTGGTGTGCTGGAGGGCGGGACCAACGGCATCGATCGCGGAAATCGGCAAGCAAGCACCTCGCGGAGTCTTGAGGAACTGGCAGCAAGGTACCGCTAACCGGAAGTGGGGTCAAATGATATTTGTAAGACGGCCACGGATTGGCACGGATAGTTCCTTCTCTTAATTTGCATATCCGTTTAATCCGTGAGAACCCGTGGCCACTTTTCTATTCGTATCGGAGCGCTTCCACCGGATCGAGCTTCGAAGCGCGGAGCGCCGGCACCAACCCGCTGATCACGCCCACTACCAGCAGCACCAGCGTTGAAAGCGTTATGGTCATCAACGAGATTTGCAGATGGATATCCGCCTTGCCCGAAGTGTCCTCGAACAGCGGCCCCATCAACGGCAAGGTGCCTACGGCAGCCGCAATGGCATACGACAGCAACACGCCGATTGCGCCGCCCAACATCATGATAAGCAGGGTCTCCGCCAGAAACTGAAACTTGATGTGACGTTTTCTCGCGCCCAAGGCACGGCGCAGGCCAATCTCGCGGATGCGCTCATCGACGGAAACCAGCATGATGTTCATCACTCCCACGCCGCCAATGCCAAGGGTCAGAGTTCCGATAAACGCGAGCAGCACTTGCAGGCCGATGGTCAGCGCGTCGATGACCGGACGGAATTCGTCGCGCCCGAACATCTGAATCGCCTTCGGATCTGTGGGCGAGAACTGCTGCCGAGTTGCCACAGCTGCAAGCACCTGCGCCATCGCTTTCTTTTCAAACTGCGGCGCAATTGGGGCAAAGATGAGGACCGCCGCGTCTCGCGTATTCCAAAGATCTCCCGCCGCCGAATAGGGAATCCAGACCGAGTCGTCGTCGCTGCTGAAGTAATTGCTGAGCTGAATCTTGCGTGCCATGATGCCAATCACGGTGAAGCGTACGCCGCCAATCGTAACCGTCTCACCTACCGCCGGACGTCCGCTGAAAAGTTGTTCTCGAATGCGTCCTCCGAGAAAAGCCACGCGCCGCCGCTCCAGTTCATCGCTGGCATTAATCCAGCGACCCTCGGCTGGCACCTCGTTTCGCATTTCTCCATATTCCGGGCAGACACCGCGGATGGACGCAGTTCCGACCATCCGGTCTCCATAGGCAATACCGGGCCGGCGTTGAGTCTCCAGGCAAACATGCTTCACCAGAGGAGCGGTTTCTTTGATCAGGTCGACATCCGCCTGCTCGAAAACAACTTTCTTGCCTGCGCGCTGTCCGCCGGGTTGTTCGCTAGTCTGCTGTGGCCAGCAGATGACCGCGCTCTTGCCGAATGCATCGAAGCCATTGACCAGGATTGCTCGGAAGCTGCTGCCGTAAGCGATAAGAAGCGTCACCGTGGTGATGCCCCAAACGATGCCCAGCATGGTCAGCAAGCTGCGCGTGGTATTGCGCTTGAGTGCGATCCAAGCTTCGCGAATGATTTCGACTAACATAGCTTCCGCTTGTGCGGGACCGGCTCTTCGAGCTAATCAGGCTGAGCAGCTCACACTCACGCCCGAAGCATTAACCACAGAGGACACGAAGGTCCACAAAGGAACCCCGGCTTCACTCCTTTTGTGTAACGTCCCTTGTGGTTCGCCTTTCTATCCACCCGCCTCAAATCTCAAGGCCTCGATCGGATCGACCGATGCGGCTTTGCGTGCCGGATACAACGCAGAAAGCACGGCGATGCCTCCCAACAATCCGCAGGCCAGCAAGCCCGTCTTCCAAGTCGGTAGCAGTCCCGCGAAGAAGCCCGGCATTGGCAGCAGATCCACCAGAGCACAGATTCCATAAGCGACGCCCAACCCGATCCCACCACTAAGAACAGCGATCAGAAGCGCCTCAAGAAAGAACTGCCTCAAAATGGTATGAGCCGGCGCCCCCAAAGCCTTGCGAACGCCAATCTCGCGCGTGCGCTCGCGCACGGCCACCATCATCACGTTCATCACGCCCAGACCGCCCAGAAACAGCGTCACTATGCCGACTGCGCCAAGAAAGTACTTCATGCCATCGGTCATCTGACGGAACGCTTGCGCCTCCTGCACCGTGTCCCAGATAGGGCAAGCCTCTTTGTCATTAGGATCGAAATTGTGCATGCGCCCCAGTGCCACCTGCACCTCACGCTTACAACTCTCGTGTTGTTCAACTGATCTGGGCGTTACCAGGAGATAGTCAAAAGTCGTGGGAGTTCCCGGAGGCTTGTCCGGAAAATCGCGCCGCATCGCACCAAAGGGGATAAAGATTTTGTTTACATCCCAGCCGTCGTAGCTGGAATCCTGTTTCTTGGTTGCCATCACTCCGATGACGACATAGGGGAAAGCGTTCAGATAGACGTTCTCCCCTACCGGGTTACGCCCAGGAAATAATTGCTTAGCGGCATCACTGCCGAGGAACGCCACCCGCCGGCCTTCGCGATTATCGTCCCAGTCGTAAAACCGCCCTTGTCCGACTGCGAGGCTGCGAATCTCCTGAAACGGCGGCTGAGAACCAGTCACCAAGAAAGCGGCATTGTTGAAGTTGCTGTGCGCCCGGACGTCCTCCTGCTCCAATTCTGGAATGGCGTATTGGCAGTCCGGCGCGTCGGCCTGTACCGCCGCCACATCAGGATCCACCCAGTGCACCTCTCGGCCCGCGCGTGTTCCTCCGGCTTGCAGGCTGGTGCGCCCGTGGAAAACAATCATCACGTCCTTGCCCAAGGTTTTGGCTTGATCTTCCTGACCCTTGCGCAAGCCTTCCCCGGCCGCCACCATGAGGACAATCGAAACGATGCCCCAAGCGATACCAAACATCGTGAGGAATGTTCGGAGTTTGTGCGCCCACAGGGTCCGAAGTACATCGCCAATAAGATCGCTGAGAACCATCCTGATTCCTTGGACGCGCCTGCGCACCGAACGTGAGCCGGGCAAAACATCCTTAGAGGTGATACGCGGCGGGATTGCGATTTGTTCAGGACTTCGAGGGCAAGGTCTAATCCGCGGAAGCTTTCCTTTGTGGAACTTCGTGTCCTTTGTGGTTAACGCCTTACGCGTGCGGCGCGCTGGTCGATCCCACTTTTTCCATCCAGGCTTCAAATTCCTTCAACGCCAACTCGCATTGCCTGCGATGCCGCTCCGAGCGGTCCCGGATTTTCCGATCCATCGGCGGAAGGAGGTCAAACGTTATGTTAGCCGGCTGAAATTTCCTGGGGTCCGCTTGTGTGATGTAGTTCATCAGCGATCCAAATGCGCTCGCCCGAGGAGGAGGAACAGGATCTGTGCCCGTTGCCAGCGCTGCCGCGTGAATTCCCGCCATCAGCCCGGCGGCGATCGATTCCACGTACCCTTCGACGCCACAAATCTGCCCTGCAAACAATACGCGCGGATGCTCTTTCATCTGCAGAGTTTCCGACAGCAGTGTCGGCGCATTGATATACGTATTGCGATGGATCTGGCCATAGCGCAGGAAGCGAGCATTCTCGAGGCCAGGAATCAATCGCAGAACGCGAGCCTGCTCGCCGAATTTCAAGTGGTTCTGGAATCCGACCAGGTTGTACGAATCCGCCCGCAGATTCTCCTGCCGCAACTGCACCGCCGCATACGGAATGCGCCCGGTGCGCGGGTCTTTCAATCCGACAGGCTTCATGGGGCCGAAGCGCAAAGTGTCGCGTCCGCGCCGTGCAATTTCTTCAATGGGTAGGCAACTTTCGAAATAGTTCAGCTTCTCCCATTCGCATTCTTCGACCGACTGCGCCGCCAGCAGCGCATCGTAGAAGCGGTCGTACTCTTCTTTCGACATCGGGCAATTAATGTAATCAGCTGAGCCCTTGTCATAGCGTGCCGCCAGATACACCTTCGCCATGTCAATCGAATCGGCCTCGACGATCGGACTGATCGAATCGTAGAAGAACAGACGCGAAGCCCCGCTCAGCCGGCCGATCTCCTGCGAAAGCGCATCCGAAGTCAGCGGACCGGTAGCAACAATCGTGATCTGGCCCTCGTCGATGCGCACAACTTCTTCGCGACGAATCGTGATCAGAGGTTCGCTCGAAATGACTTCCGTCACGCGAGTGGCGAACGTCGTGCGATCCACCGCCAACGCATGTCCGGCTGGAACGGCGCACTCTCGCGCGAGCCCGATCAGCAACGATGCCGCACGCCGCATTTCTTCTTTCAACAGCCAGGGTGCGGTATTCTCAGTGTCAGACTTCAAAGAGTTCGAGCAGACCAACTCGGCGAAATCCCCAGTTTGATGCGCCGCAGTCGAGCGCACTGGACGCATCTCGAATATTTCAACGGCAACGCCGCGGCGAGCACACTGCCACGCCGCTTCCGAGCCCGCCAACCCCGCGCCAATGATTCTCACCCTCGCCGTCATTGATGTTCCGCCAACCGTCGCAAGTGATCATCCTTAAGCACCACCAACCGCCAAGCATCCCGAAACTCGGCCCCCAGCGATTTGTAGAACTCGATAGCACTTTGGTTCCAATCCAAAACTTCCCAGCGCAACGCATGGCAGCCCTCGCCTTGGGCGATGCGGGCGACCGCCGCCAACAGGGCTTTGCCCACTTTCCGTCCCCGAAACGCTTCCCGGACAAACAAGTCCTCGAGGAACATCTGTCGTCCTCTCCAGGTGCTGTAGAAATCGAAGAAGACCGCATATCCCGCGGGCTCCTGGTCCCAATACGCGAGCAACACGCGGAACTTGGGCTGGGGGCCAAACCCATCACGCGCCAAATCCGCCTCCGTGGTTAGCACCTTGTCCAGTTCGTTCTCATACTCGGCGAGTTCGCGGATCAGCGTTCTGAGCAACGCTGCGTCGTTGATGGTGGCAAGACGAATCGAAAGCATCGGAGTTCACTGTAGAGACGTTGCTGTGCAACGTCTCGGGGCCCGGCAAACGGCAGATCAGAACCTGTTACGGACAGCTATTCCCACGACCATTGCTTTATTATACGGAGTGCAATCCTCATTTCCCGCGAGGTCCTCATGGCACGCATCGCATTAGTTGAACCCGAAAATGCCACTCCCGAAGTCAACGAGATTTACGAAAAGACTCTGCGCGGCAAACCGGGCAATGCGCAAAAGGCGTTAGCGCATCGTCCCGAGATGCTCAAGACGTTTCTGCCGTTCTACGCCAGCGTGGGCAGATCGCTCGACCGCAAGCTGTACGAGATGATTTACCTTCGCGTCTCGTTCATCAACGGATGCCATTACTGCCAGCAGCAGCACGTAGCCTCGTCCAAGCGTGTTGGATTAACGGCGGAAGACTGGCAAGCGCTGAAAGACGGCAGCTATACCCGCTTCACCGAGAAAGAACAAACGGCCCTGGCCTACGCGGAAAAGCTGACGCGAACGCCACACGACATCACGGACGCCGACGTCGAAAAGTTGAAGAAGCATTTCTCCAAGGAGGAGATCGTTGACCTGCACCTGCTGTCGGGCCTAGCCAACCTGACCAACCGCTTCACCGATCCCCTGGGCCTGGAGGTGGAGTTCCCGGAGGAGAAGATCTAGAGTTTCATCTCATTAGCGATGAAGTTATCGCTCGACTGATGCGGCCGCAACCTCCGGTTCTAGTACTTGTAAAATCCCCGCCCACTCTTTCTTCCTAGCCAGCCCGCGTCCACCATCCTGATCAGCAGCGGGCAGGGACGGTACTTGGGATCGCCCAGGCCATCGTGCAGCACGCGCATGATGTCGAGGCAGACGTCGAGGCCGATGAAATCCGCCAAGGTCAGCGGACCCATAGGGTGGGCCATCCCCAGCTTGAAGACTTCGTCCACGGCCTCCGGCGTGGCCACGCCTTCCATCACCGCATACATGGCTTCATTCAAAAGCGGCATCAGCACCCGGTTGGAGACAAAGCCCGGAGCATCGTTCACCTCGACTGGCGTCTTCTCCAATTTCAGCGACAGATCGCGCACCGTCTGAAAAGTTTCATTCGAAGTCGCCAGCCCGCGGATGACTTCCACCAATTTCATCACCGGCACGGGATTGAAAAAGTGCATTCCTACAACTTTGTCAGGCCGTTTGGTCAACGCCGCAAGCTTAGTGATCGAAATAGACGAGGTATTCGAGGCGAGAATGATTTCAGGCCGGCAGAGCCGGTCAAGATCGCGAAAGATTTCTGACTTGATATCGAATTTCTCAGTCGCCGCTTCTATCACAAAATCGCAGTCAGCAAGCTTTGCTCGCTCGACCACGGGCTTAATGCGGGTGAGCGCCGCGGCTTTTTCTTCGGCCGAAATCTTATTCTTCGCCACTTCGCGGTCGAGGTTCTTGGCGATGGTGTCGAGACCGCGATCTAGAAAGCGCTGCTCCACATCGCACAACACCACACCGTAGCCACCGCGGGCAAAGACCTGCGCAATGCCATTGCCCATCGTCCCCGCGCCGACAACTCCTACGCGCTGAATGTTCATGAGGTCATCTCCGCAATACGAAAACCCCAGAGTCTAACACCTTGGGACCATCAGGGCACTTCGCACGCAGCGCTCACCGACATCAACGGTTCAACTCATCTTTTCTATACTCATCCACATAGATCGTCATCGGCCGCTGCATTTCGTCCCGATACAATCCCGTCTTGAAATAAACATAGCCGTGTGCAGGGTAGCCGCGTCCGTGATAAGCCGTCGGTCCCGTGAAGTGAACGATAGGTTCGCCATTCAGCCAGCCGTCGATTCGACCATCCTGCTCGCGCGAGAACCGCGTCTCGAAGCGGAAGTCGAGCCAGCGTCCGCGCATCTCTTCTTTTGTGGAGTAGAGAATCGATTTCGCGTAGTCATCCTGCCGGGTGACCGCCAGTTCTCCGTTCTGATATCGCAGCGCAAGCACCGGATTCTGCGGACGGCATCGGCCCCATTCGCACACCTGTTTCCACTGTGCCAGAACCAGCCGCGTCGAAACGATAGGAAAATCAGGCGGGAGATAAAGGCTGAACGAATAGCGATAAGTACGATGCATATGGGCAAAGAGCCACCAAGATTCCATCAGTTCGTCACGTTCGGTGGCAGCGCCGTCGTCACTTGCTTCCTCACGGCGGTCGCCCGGATGCACCGTGATTTCGCCGGCACTCCGACCAGCTCGCACTACTTCCGATTGCACGCGGAAGGAGCCCGGCACCATCCGGATTTTGGTCCAGTGGGAGCTCAGATCACCAGACTCGAAGCCATCGTAGACGTGTATTTCTTTGTGGCGGAGGATGAGAAATAACCCCAGCAAGGAAACGGCCAACAGGATCACTTTCCATGAGGAAAGCTGCTTCTTCCTGGACTCGCCATTCGATGCGGGAGGCGTTGTCATACGGGCAATGTAGGTCCGAGACTTGCACTGTTGCTTTGGAGCGAAGCGAAGGATATTACATTCTCATTGCGGCGCCAACCCCTCCAGCATTGCTTGGCGGGGTTAGTTGGGACCCGGACGGGCGAGGACGTCCGTCGCTCCGTTATTTTCGGTTTATTCCCGGTCGAGGCTTTCGTCGATCACGACTTTGCCGCTCTTCTCCACCGTGATGACCTTGTGAATGCTCTTGAAGCCCGACAAGGTAATGTCGAGCACGTAGTTGCCGGGATCGAGGTATAGCTCTACCGGAGAATTCTTATCGAGAATGCGATTGTTGATCGCAACTTGCGCGCCCTTGGGCGACGTCTTGATGCTGACTGCGCCCATTCCAGCAGTGTCGCCGCTACCAAAGAGCTTCTTGAACTTGCCGCCCATCTTGATGTCGTCAGTGTTGCCCAACGCTTTCAGACTCTGTGCCAAGCGGAACGTTTGGCCCATTTGGAGATTCGCGGTGGTGGTTTCATCCAGGTAGCCCTGCTTCTTGAACGCGAAGCTGTGATTGCCCGCCTTGTCCACCGAGATCTGGGCGGGAGTAACTCGGCCTGTGTCTTTGCCATCCATCCAAATGGCCGCCCCGGCGGGATCACTGGTCACTGAAACTGTGGCCGTGAGTTGCGCGAGTTGTACGCTGACAAATGACTTGCTTCCCGAGCCGACGTCAATGGTGCGGTTTTCAGACGCATAACCGGGCTTGCTGATGGTCAACGAATGCTGCCCGGGATTGAGTCCGGCGAGGTTGAAGGGCGTCACCCAGGTAGGATCGTTTTGCCCATCGATCTGGATCTGCGCACCGGCCGGAGTTGAAGCGACGCTCAACTGTCCGGGAACAATTGCCGGAGCCGTAGGCTTGGCCTTGGCTTTCTTTTTGTTGTTGTACTTCGGCTGTACCGAGACTGCCGGAGGCGCGACGGTTACAGCTTCTGGAGCGACTTGTGCCGTAGTTTGATTCGTCGCGGGCGTTTCGGTCGCCGGGCTTGCGCTCGGCTGAGTTGGTGCGCTCGCGGTTGGAGCCGGTGTTTGCGCAGGAGTGGCATCGTCGTCGGCATTCTCCGAGTGAATATGCCATGCGATTCCAGCCACAATCACCAAGATGATGAGTACGGCGCCCGCAATAGAGACCACAAAGAGTTGCGGCGGAGTCTTCTTAATCTCCGCGACTGCTTTTTTCGCTACCTCGCGCGGCTGGACTTTCGGCTTCTCGGGCGGTGCGCTCTTGAATACCGTGGCATGCACGGCATCCGCCTCTGGAATCTCCTCTACGGTCGGCCGCGGTGGTGGCGCGATGCGCACCTCTTTGAGTGGCGGCAACTCATCAATCTCTGAAAAACTGCGGCCTGTGCTCGCCCCAGCTTTCGGGCCTTCGGCCATCATTGGATCGACATTGATTTTCGGAGCTTCCACCTCGGGCTCGACGATCGCGGCCGAAGACATGTTCGCGGACGGGCCGGAAAACGATTCGACGGAAAACGTCTCAACGCTGCCTTCGGAATTATTGATGATCGGAGCAGCTTGATCGAGGTTCGGCGCGTTGAGTCCGCCGGCGCTCGTCGCACTGTCGCTTCCGGTACCCCGTCCGGCTGCTGCTGCCCTCGTCGCTGGCGGTTGTGTAACTTGTTGGCCGCGTGGTGTAGGCGGAGCCATTGCTGGCGACGACACCTTGGCCACGGGCGCAGCCGGCTTGAATACAGGCTTTGGTTGTGAAGTCGCTACTGGCGACGGTGGTTTCATCGTCGGCGGGGCTGACGCAGGCTTCTGCGCGACGGGCGCCTTCTGCGCGGGTTGCCCCGGTTTGGCTGCAGCGGCAGTCTTGGTGGCGCTTTCCTTGCACCTCTCCAGATCGTTCACCAGATCTTGCCCAGACTGGTATCGTTCTTCGGGCGCTTTGGACAGCGCCTTCATAATGACTTGGCTGAGCGCGGGATGAATCTTGCGGTTGATCTGATCCGGAGCGACAGGCGTCATTTCCGAGATCGATTGCCGGACTTGGTCCGCGTCTTCCCCATCGAAAGCCTTACGCTCGGTGACCATCTCGTAAAAAATTGCGCCCAAACTGAAGATGTTGGATGGGCCACCAAGGGGATCTCCACGCAGTTGTTCCGGAGACATGTAATGCAGAACTCCGGGAGCAGAACCTGAGGCCTGGGCGGCGAAGGCGCTCATGGTAGAAATTCCGAATCCCAAAATCTTAACTGTGCCGTCCCACGACACCATAATCTTCGCGGGTTCAAGGGTGTAGTGGACGAGGTTCTTGGCGTGGGCGTGGTCGAGGCCCTGGCAGGTTTGGCGCGCGATGTCCTGCAGGTCCCAGATGGAAAATCCTTCTTTCCGGGCCAGCATGGTGGCGACGCTGTTGCCCTGCACATACTCCAAAGAGGCGCAGAAAATCCCGTCCACTTCTTCGGCTGCGTAGAGCACGGCAATATTGTGACTGTTGAGAACCTTGCTGGCCGCTGACTCTTCCAGAAGATTTTTCACGAGGGCCGGTGCCTGCTCGCCCAGCGCTTCCAGTTTGACGGTCTTCAACGCCACCGTCTGTCCGCTCTCTGGATCGGTGGCCTTGTAGACGGAAATTGTGTCCGAGTGCGCGATCTCGCTGAGTATTTCGAAGCGCCCGATTTTGTTCGACATTATCTTCGTAGCCTCATGAAGACAAGCACGGACTTTCCCTCGGTGGGGAAGACCTCGGGCACGTCCTTGGGGGAAGAGACGTGATCAGGATAGTCCGGGAGTAGGGCTAAAGTGGAGTTACGAAAGTGCTCGTAAATTCGATTGCGGCGGAAGTTGGAGAAACTTTAGTACCGTAAGCGAAGTTTCGAAGCTACGAAGCTTTGCTCTGACGGGCGGGGACGCCCGTCGCTCCATTTGGGGCGGCATAACTTTTCGGGGGATTTAGCCGTTATTACTTAAGGGTGACATTTGTCATTCCGTCCCGGTGACGATCTCCACTGGTATCTGCGGTCTCGGTCGGCGATGCTGGAATTGAGAAGGCGCTGAGGTTGTCCGGGTCTGCATTCATCGGCTATGCTTACTGGTATCGTTGGGGCTCTCGTAAGCTAACCAGGTTTTCTCCCGGAGTTTGACCCATGACTCTAACCCGTTTTGTCAGCAAGAACGCATTCCGCAATAAGCGCCGCAGCATTCTGACGGTCCTGAGCATTGCCTTCTCTTTGCTGTTGCTGACCATGATGATGACTCTCTGGCGCAGCTTCTATATGGACAACGGCAGTGCTGAATCCAACTTGCGGCTGATAACACGTCACAAGGTTTCGCTGACTTTTAATCTTCCGGGCTACTACCGCGAAAAGATTCGTTCGGTCCCGGGGGTCATAGCGGTGGTGCCAACCTCCTGGTTTGGCGGACTCTACAAGGACGACAAGCCGGAAAACTTTTTCGCCCAGTTCGGCACCGATCCCGAGGAGTTTTTCAAGGTGTACCGCGACATCACCATCTCCCAGAAGGAGATCACAGACTGGCAGCGTGACCGGCAGGGAGTCGTCGTCGACGATACGCTCGCCAAGAAGTATGGATGGAAGCTTGGAGATCGCATTGTGCTGAAAGGCACAATTTATCCGGTCGATCTCGAACTCTACATTCGCGGTATCTTTCACTCGGTTCCCGACGATCAATCGGTCTATTTCAACGCGAAGTACGTGGAAGAATCCGTTTCCTGGTTCAGAGGGAAGGCGGGCACGTTCGGCATTCTGGCTGATTCTCCGGAGGACGTGAGCAAGGTTGCGGCGGTCGTAGACGATACTTTCCGCAACGCGCCGGAGCCCACCAAGACCGAAAGCGAAAAAGCCTTCGGCCTGGAATTCGTGGCCATGCTGGGGAACGTGAAAGCTTTCATCTTGAGCATTTGTTCTGCCGTGGTGTTTGCCACGTTGCTGGTTTCCGCCAACACCATGGCCATGTCGATTCGCGAGCGCACGCGCGAGGTTGCCGTGCTCAAAACTCTCGGTTTTACGCGGAACGCTGTGCTGGGCCTGTTTGTCGGCGAGGCAGTCGCGCTTTCACTGATAGGGGGATTGCTCGGCGCACTCGGGGCCTATGGGCTGGTCTATATGTTCGCGCATTCGCCGCAGGCGACCGGATTCTTCACAATCATGTCGGTCTCGCCCGCGACTGTGCTGGTCGCGATGCTGGTGGCGGGGATGGTTGGTCTGCTGAGTGCCGCAGTGCCTTCGTACCACGCCTCGCAGGTAAATATTGTGGATGGACTTCGCCACATTGGTTGAGCAGTGATTGAGAGTTGTTTATGACCAAGATAAGTTTCGTCATCAGAAATTCGTTTCGCAACAAGCGCCGCAGCATCCTGACCATGCTCAGCATTGGCTTTTCTCTGTTGCTGCTCACGCTGATGATGACGATCTGGCGCAGTTTTTACATTGATCAGGGCGCTCCGGATTCTATGAAGCGGGTGATCACGCGCCATCGCGTTTCCCTCACATTTTTCTTGCCGACCTATTACCGCGACAAGATTCGCAGCCTGCCGGGCGTGGTCGCGATTGTGCCCATGACCTATTTCGGGGGCGTATACAAGGACGACCGGCCGGAGAATTCTTTTGCCCAGTTTGCCACCGATCCCAGCGAGTACATGAAAGTGGGTTCGGACAAAATTGTCCCGGCGGATCAATTGCTGGCGTGGCAGCGCGATCGGGCCGGCGCCATGGTGGACGTTGAACTGGCCAAGAAATTCGGCTGGAAAATAGGAGACCGGATTACCCTGCAGGGCACGTTCCTGCCCGTCAACCCCGAGCTCACGATCCGGGCAATATTCTGCATGGATCCGCCACCGCGAAGCTTGTACTTCCACACTGCGTATCTCGAGGAAGCGATTCCGTGGTTCAAGGGGCAAGCCGGCTTCTTTGATACGCGCGTCGCTTCCGCGGATGATGTGCCGCAAGTCTCGGCAGCGATCGATGAGATGTTCCGCAATTCGCCGGAGCCGACCAAAACGGAGAGCGAACACGCTTTCAAGCTTTCATTTGTGGCCATGCTGGGCAATGTGAAGGCATTTATTCTCAGTATCTGCGCAGCCGTGGTGTTCGCGATTCTTCTGGTCTCGGCCAATACCATGGCGATGTCGATTCGCGGACGAACCCGCGAAGTGGCCGTGCTGAAAACTCTGGGGTTCACCGCGAGCAATGTGCTCTCGCTATTCGTCGGCGAGGCCGTCGCGTTGTCGCTGGCTGGTGGCGTGTTGGGAATTGCGGCTGCCGCTGGAGTGATTCAGCTTTTTAGCCACTCTCCCGTGGGCATTGGTGTCTCGAACGGCTTGACGGTCACCGTCCCGACCATGGGTGTGGCTCTCTTAGTCGCGGCCGCTGTGGGATTTTTCAGTGCATGTTTGCCAGCTTACAACGCGGCGCGCATGAATATTGTTGAGGGCCTGCGTCACATTGGTTGAGATGAACGGCTGAGCTGAGAGCTTAAGACTATGGCCATACCGATTCGCTATAACATCCGGAATCTCAAGCTGCGCAAGGGTCTGACCATCATGACCTCGCTCGGCATCGCGCTCACGGTCACGACGGCGATCTTTCTGATGGCTCTGCTGGCGGGCCTCGACCGCGCATTCGTGACCAGCGGCGATCCGCTTAACGTTCTGGTGATGCGCAAAGGCTCACAGGCCGAACTCTCTGGCGGCTTTGACGCATCTTTGTTTCCGACGCTGAAAACTCTGCCCGGAATCGCCAAAGACCGTAACGGGGAACCCATGGCCTCGGGCGAATGGGTGGTCGTGATCGTGCTGCCACGCAAGGACGGTACCGGAGAAGTGAACGTCACGGTGCGGGGCATGATGCCGGATGGTCTTGAACTTCGTCCGCAGGTGAAGATCGTTGAGGGGCGTTGGTTCACGCCAGGCCAGCGCGAGGTAGTCGTCAGCGAGTCGATCAAGAAACGCTTTGCTCACGCCAATATCGGCGACACTTTGCAATTCGGCAAAGGTCCGTGGACCGTTGTAGGTGTTTTCGACGCGGGCGGCTCGGCTTATGAATCGGAAATCTGGGGAGATGTGAACCAGATGGCGTCTGACTTCGATCGTCAAGGCGGGTTCGCATCCGCTTACCTGCGGGCTACCGATCCCGTCTCCGCCGACGCGCTTAAGCACCGGGTGAGTGACGACCAGCGTCTGAAGCTTGAAGGGGTGCTGGAGACCGAGTATTACGCGAAGCAGACCAGTTCCGGCGCTCCCATCAAATATATTGGCTGGGTAGTGGCGATCATCATGGCGATCGGATCGAGTTTTGCCGCCATGAACACCATGTATGCGGCAGTCGCGTACCGTTCGCGCGAGATTGCGACCTTGCGTGTGATTGGTTTTTCGCGCCCGAGTATTCTCACTTCCTTCGTATTCGAATCGGTGCTGTTGTCGCTGCTCGGTGCGGCAGTTGGGATTGTGTTGATGTTGCCGTTTAACGGAATGACGACGGGGACGTCCAACTCAGTAACCTTCAGCGAAATCGTCTTCAGTTTACGGATGACTCCGCAGGTGGTGATGGTCGCGGTTGTGTTCGCCATCATCATGGGACTGTTTGGAGGAATGGCGCCGGCCTGGCATGCGGCTCGCCGAGACATTCTCGCGGCGTTGCGGGATTGAGAACGCGGGGAGCAGAGACGTAGCAAGCTACGTCTCGGTTTACTGGTTTGACAGGAATTTGATCTATGCCGATTGATGCTAAACACGACGACCTGCAAAGCCTGCGGATAGACCGTTCCGCGCATGGTGGCGAGCCTCCGTCTTGGGCTCGCCGTTACATCATCGGCGGGATTGCCGTCGTGGCTTTGCTAAGCGTGGCCGCCCTGGCTTATCGTCTGCTGGCGCCCGACGCTCCCGAAGTGCAGGTGACTCGCGCCGCCGCGGAGAGCAGCGACGTGGGTGGAATCGTTCTTTCGGCCACGGGCTACATCGTCGCTCACCATAAGATCAACGTGAATACCAAAGTCACAGGCCGGGTCGCGTGGATCGGCGTGGAAAAAGGCGACAAGGTGCAAGAAGGACAGGTGCTAGTGCGCCTGGAAGACGACGAATTCCGCGCGCAGTATCAGGAAGCCAAAGGCGCCGCCGATAATGCCCGGGCCTATCTCGAAGAATTGCAAAATGGCTCTCGCCAAGAAGAGATTCAACAGGCCCAGCACAATCTGGACGAAGCTCGCGCCACGCTGGTGAACGATAAGCTCACACTGGATCGCAGTCGCGAACTCGCAGCGGGAGGCGTTGTCTCCAAACAAAACCTTGACGACGCCACCGCCAAATTTGACTCCGACCAGCAGCGAGTTAATTCGCTGGAAAAAGCTTTTCAGCTAATGAAGATTGGCCCACGGCAGGAAGAGATTGCCCGCGCCAAAGGCGCCCTGCTGCAGGCAGAAGGTCAGCAAGCTTATGCTAAATCGCAGCTTGATGCCACGATCATTCGCGCGCCCGTGACTGGTACGATTCTCGAACGCACGGCGGAAAAGGGCGAGCTGATCACGTCGGGTTTTGCCAGTTCGGCGGAAGGCGGCCCGCAAGGATCGGTCGTGGCTTTGGCCGATCTTAAAGACATTCAGGTCGAACTCGATATCGCGCAAGACGACTTTGCCAAGCTCGGTCCGAACCAGAAGGGCATTGTGACCGTCGACGCTTACCCGGATCGCAAGTATCAGGGCGTGATTGCGCAGATCTCGCCCGAAGCCAACCGGCAAAAAGCCACGGTTCAGGTGAAGGTGCAGATTCTGAATCCTGATGACTATTTGCGGCCGGAGATGAACTCCACGGTGAAGTTCCTGGCTGAGGAAAAAAAGAACGCGAGTTCCGAACCATCCGGAGTCTTCGTGCCGACCACGGCGGTTCGCGATGACGGTGGCAAGAAATTCGTCTTGATCGCGTTCAACGACAAGGCGATCAAACGTGAGGTTCAAGTCGTGTCGCAACGCAGCGGCGGCTTGATCGTAAAAGGTCTGGTGGGAGGCGAAAACGTGGTTACTGCGGGTCCACCAAATTTGAAGGACGGCGACAAAATCAAGATCAAGGGACAATCATGAGCACTGCTACTTTATCCAATACCGCTACGCAAACCAAAGTTGTTCAGGTGCGCAACGTCAGCAAGATCTTCAAGCGCGACGCATTCGAAGTTAAGGCGCTCGACGATGTTTCGATCGAGATTGCCGCGGGGGAATTCATGGCCCTCATGGGGCCTTCGGGCTCAGGCAAGACGACGCTGCTGAATATGATTGCGGCCATTGACCGGCCCACCTCTGGAGAACTGCTGGTGCTGGGCGAGAACGTGTTCCGCTTCAGCGATTCTCAGTCCGCCCACTGGCGCAACGTGCATATCGGATACGTTTTTCAGACTTTCAACCTGATTCCCGTACTCACGGCGTTCGAGAACGTTGAACTGCCGCTGCTGCTCACCAAGCTCAATGCCCAGCAACGGCGCGACCATGTAATGACAGCGCTGAAACTTGTGGGCTTAGAGGAACGCGTGAACCACCTTCCGAAACAACTCTCAGGTGGGCAGGAACAAAGAGTGGCGATTGCTCGCGCGATCGTCAGCGATCCCACGCTGTTACTCGCCGACGAGCCCACCGGCGATCTCGACAGCCATTCCGCTACGGAAGTGCTGGAAATCCTGAAGCGTCTGAACGAAGATTTTCACAAGACAGTGGTGATGGTAACGCACGATCCGCACGCAGCGTCGTACGCACACGTGACGCGACACCTGGAAAAAGGAATGCTGCTGCCGGCGTAGTGAAGACCCAGGCTATAGAGACATTGCTTGCAATGTCTGAGACGCAGCAAGCTGCATCTCACAGTTGAGAAATCGGAATGGTGCTCCGCTCCACCGGAACTGGATCCGAAACCCACTGCCACGCCCGCCGACCGTTCTCTCGGACAACGCTCAACGCCTCGCCGTATTCCACCAGGCGGTTAAGCACGGTAGTCACCGAGGCCAGCGGATCCTTGTGCCGAACTAAAATCGTGGGAAGACGTTGCTGGATCTGCTCGCAGACCTCCCGCACCGCCAGCGGTCGGCCGGCCTCCATCAAAACCATGCGGCACGCTTTCGTGAAACCCGGCTGGCGTCCTCCGGTCTTACGGTCGACCAACTCCAGCAAATCTTCTCCCAGGATTTCGTCGCCGAACAGATTGGCGAGCCCTGAGATTGTCTGCTTCAGGGTGCCAATGCGTTTCATGATTTCAGCCCGCTGACGCATCAGCTGGCGAAGTTCTTCATGGGCCGTTTTGACCACTTCCTGGACATGAGGATCCCCGGTATGTAGAAGGGTTCCGTTGCCCGTCCCGTTACTGCCATTCGCTCCGTGCTGCATAACCCCACCCTCCGAACTTGCCTGACCAGTCTTCGTTCCGGTTCTCTAGCCCTGGCACACCACTCCTGCGCCTAGATACGCAGAGGTATGCTCCCGAGTTCCATTGGAGACAAGTGTGAGAAATAGATCTGATCACGCGCTTCACCATGCTCGTTTCCGGCACGAGATAAAATTCGTCCAAGCCGAAACTGACTGCTTAGTTTGACGTTAGGGCTCGGGAAAGGTGAGGCAGTTTACAAGAATGTGACAAGTGGCCGGAAACCGCGGACGAATACTGCTTGCGCGAGGACGAAGCAGTGCTCAGTGCTCAGCAATTGGCACTTAGCCCTTGCACATTTCTGCCGCACGGCTAAATGCAAAGTGCCAAATGTTGTTCGCATCTCAGCGCGCAGAATTTCTCCGCGCATCCAGACTCAGTGGGCCCGCTCCAAACTGGGAAATGAGCAGAGCGCCGCCTAACATGGCCACGTTCTTCATAAACATGGCCATTTGTATCTGAGCTACCATTGGATCTTTCACTGCCCAGAAGTTGTGCATCACGAGCGTCACCGGAACCAGGAAGAGCACGATCAGCCAGGCGCCAATCCTAGCTCTGTATCCGAGCAGAATGCTGAGTCCTCCCAGCAACGCTAGAATTCCCGACGCGGGAACCAGGAAACCGGCCATGGGCACGCCCGCGTGCACGGCGTACGCGATGTCTTGCTGCGAGAAGTGGAAGAATCCTGACAGGATGAAAATGGCGGCGAACAGGATCCTCCCCGCCAGCGTGACGAACGCGGTGGCGGATGCTAGCGCTCTCACGTCGGTACTCTTCAAAGCGCTGCCAGCGCGTGAACCCTGCGATGAAGTCGAAATTGAGTTACTAGCCATAAGAAGCCCTCCTGAAAAATTCCTGGATTCGAAATGCCCGATATCCCGAAATAGATGACACCCGCCTTCAAAAGTTACTTTAAATAACTACTTGCATTTGTAAAGTAGGAACTTTAAAGTAACTAAGTGAGGTTATAACGTGCGCCGTTATGCCGAGTCACCTGCGCCCTGTCCTATGGGTGGATTACTCGAAGTGCTAACTCGCCCTTGGACCATGCACATTCTGTGGGCTTTATCTACGAACGGACCGGCCCGGTTCGGGGTGCTTCGACGGCAGATCGAGGGCATCTCATCCCGCGTTTTGACCGAGAGGCTACGGCTGCTAGAACAAAAGGGATTCATTTATCGCGACTACGAACCCACGATCCCGCCTTCCGTGACTTATGGCATCACGAAGCGCATGAAGGATATTCAGAAGGTGCTGGGTGAATTAGACCAACTGGCGCACAAGTGGCAACAAGAAGATGGACCGGCAACCCACAAGGGCGTGGATCAACCGACGGGAGAAACGGTCTCTTCAACATGAACCACGGTTTTCCACGTGTTCGTCCTTGACAAAAGCAACATACCTGTTAGAGTGCGGCAAAATGCTTCTCCCAGAGCATTTGAAGAAGGGACCCTGGTATGAAGAATGTCTACGAGGTTCTGAGGCAGAAGGAACTCGAACTGGCGCGGCTGGAAAAGGAAGTCGAGGCGTTGCGCGTAGCCGCCCCGTTGTTGTCCGATGACAAGGAATCGATGCTGGAAGCGACTAGCAACAAACCAACACTCGCGAGTCCCACAACCGCGCAGCAGCCTATCCGCATCCCGCAGGCGGCCGTCAATGCTAGCCCGCAACCGGCGCGTGCGGCAGGCTGGGAAGACACAGCCAAGCGTTGGCCGTAGCGTCGTTGCTGCGACGGCGGACTCAAGCGCACCAACGCACCTCGGGCACCTTCAGTTGTGGCAGTTTACTTTGTGCACCTTCGATTCCTTTGTGGTTAATAGTTTAATGCGCGCTCGCCAAATCTGCGCCCGAGCGATGCTATACTCCACCCAATAACTCTGGCCGAATAATTTCCTCATTACGCCTTCAGCTCAAGGCGAGGCGGGGGATGGTGTGTCGGGGCAGATAGAGGTTAAGCCATGAGTGCGGCAGCGACACAGGCACCGGTTCGAGTGTTTACCAACACGCGCCGCGTACCTCGCTTTCCCTTGGCAGTTCCCGCAGATGTCACCGTCTTACGATCAGGAATTCCCTTCTCAATTCCCGGGCGTTCAGTCACCCTCGGGGAGCGCGGTGTCGGCTTGGTGCTGGCCGGAGAGCTTAATCCTGGCGATTCCGTTGGCATTGAGTTTCGCTTGCCCGATGCAGGAGGCCCGTTTCGCTTGAAGGCGGTGGTGCGCTACCAGGCGTTGTTCCATTGTGGTCTTGAGTTCGTCAATCTGACCTCGGAACAACAGACGCTGATTGAACACTGGACGCGAAGGAAGTCGGTCGCCAATTCCACTGCGCCAGTTGCCAGTGCTCCATCCTTGCGGTCGGAACCAGGGGGCAAGCCAGCCCAATCGCTTCCCCTCTCCAGTCGAGTGATCAGTCAAAATAGCTCTGTTGGAAGAAGCATTCGGCCGATGTTGCGGCGCGCAGCGTGGATCGTGCTTCTGGGGACGCTCCTGCTCGCCGCCGTCGGCTGGTGGCACTGGCGTCAGGCGTGGGGCGAACTGGAATCGCAGATTCCGCCAAGTCAGAAAGCCGTGCAACAACCCCCCGCCTATGTTCCGGCGGAAGTCATGCAACGGTTGCTGATCCACAAGACCGAGCCGATCTACCCCGAGGCAGCCCGGCAAGCGAACATACAGGGCATCGTGATCCTTGACACGGTGATCGGACGGGATGGAACGGTTGTCGACGTGCACCCGATCAGCGGCCCCGACGAACTCACACCCGCAGCCGTGGATGCGGTGAAGTGGTGGCGTTTCCAGCCGTACCAGGCCAATGGCCAGGCCGTCGAAGTAGAAACCAAGCTAGCTGTGGAGTTCAGAGGGAATTGACCAGTGCGCTTCCGTTGAGGTCATTCCGGAGTGTCCGTCTCAGCCGGACCGGCGCGTGGATTTTTCTTCCTTTGACGTCATCCTGAGTGGCCGTCAGGCCGCTAAGGATCTAGCTCCGATTGGCGTGAATTCGGTTGAGCGCTCCTACAAGGCTACCCCACATCGTGGCACTCCGCGCGAGATCCTTCACCTGGCTGAAGCCAGGGTAAGGATGACGTCTTTCGATAGTGATTTCTTGAAGAGCCTTTGTGTCAGCGTTATTTGGACGTTACCCGATTCTTGCGAAAAGCGTGCAGAATCATCGCGCTGCTGATCGCGAAACTGCCCACAGCTCCCAGCGCCATCACCTCGGCCATCTGCCAACTCAAACCCAGGAAGTCGGCAAAGAACGCAGTCAGAGCAAACCCCACCCCTAGGATATTTAACCATACCGGCGCGCGTACAGGATTGCTGTGTCCGCGATTGTAGAAGCGGAGTTGCAGCAGCACCGCGACTAATCCGATCGCGGCCACCACAACCACCGCGAGTGGGCTAAAGAAGGCACTGCGCTTGGTGTACAGCACCACCACCCCCAGCCCGCAGCACAGTAAGGCGGACGCAATCACACTCCAGCGGCGAGAATAGGATGGGCTGTCGGCCACGAGGTTTTGTTCCTCGCATTTATACAGGGGTTTGGCGACGGATTCAAACTGGTCCACGCCGTGGCCGCTGGAAACTCTGTCTGAGTCATGGTACCGCAGCCTGACACTGGGACTGACAACTGACCACTGTTCAAGAACTCATAAGGTTGTAGAAAGACTCCTCCAGTGTTTTCGTTCTTTGAAAGAAGGATTACCGCGGCGTGATTGCGGCAGCCGTGCTGCAAATAGTTGTCCAGACTGTTAATCCTGGGTTCCGCCGTGTGGGAGAGGCTCGATCGCCATTCGGAACCAGCTACTCCCAGCGAGCTTAGAGAAGACGTTGCCAATCTCTGAATCATAAGCTAGTATGTCTATCTAAATACTTGACTTTATGTTGCACCCCAACCTAGGAGAATCGTCCTGCATGAGAATCAACGTCACCCAGCGTTTGTTGGCTTTCATTCTGCTTCTCGCTGTCTCCGCATCTGCGACTGACGGGTACTTCTCGACCGGCTATGGGGTCAAACAGCAAGGGCAAGGAGGCGCGGGCATTGCCCTTCCGCAGGACAGCCTCGCAGCTGCGATCAATCCTGCGGGCATGGTTCTTGTTGGGGATCACTTCGATTTCGGGGTGACCTGGTTTCGTCCAGTTCGGGACGCCACGATCACAGGAAACGAACTCCTGGGCCCGCAAGCGGACTACGACGCGAGCCGCAAGAAAAACTTCTTTATCCCCGAACTGGGATACAACCACCTGCTCAATCCAAAACTTTCGCTGGGCGTCTCGATCTACGGCAATGGTGGCATGAACACCGCTTACACCACTCCCATCCCGCTTCTGGGCAGCAAGAGGGCGGGCGTGGATCTCACTCAGTTGTTCGTGGCTCCGACCGTTGCTTACAAACTGAACGAGCATAACGCTGTCGGAGTCGCGTTGAATATCGGTTATCAGAGATTCTCCGCTAGCGGGCTGCAGAATTTTGCCAATCCGAATTTCTCGATCGCGCCGGGGAACGTGACCGACGTTGGCTACAACGGTTCCTTCGGCGTTGGATTCCGCGTGGGCTGGCTGGGAACCATCACCCAGCGTTTGAGCGTGGGCGCAACCTTTCAGAGCCGCACCTATATGCAAAAGCTCGACAAATACAAAGGATTGTTTGCCGAGCAGGGCGGATTCGACATCCCCGCCAATCTAGGCGGCGGGGTCGCGTTCAAGCTTACTTCGAAGGCAACGGTTCTATTCGATGAAGAGCGCATTTTCTACGAGCAAGTAAATTCGATCGCCAATCCGGACTTCCCCATCCAGGCTCCTCTGGGTGCCAGCAATGGCCCGGGGTTCGGATGGCATGGCATAAACGCCGCCAAGCTGGGCTTCGCTTACAAAGTAAGTCCTACGATAACGCTGCGCGCCGGGTACAACCATTCGGGCTTACCGTTCGACCGCAGTCAGACTTTCTTCAACCTGCTCGCTCCGGCCGTAGTCCAAGACCACTTGTCAGTGGGCGCGACTTGGAGTCTTCATGGAGGCAAAGAGATCAATCTCGCCTATCAGCATGCCTTCGAGAAGACATGGAACGGCGTGAATTCCATCCCGGGCAGCTTTGGCGGCGGCGAGGCCAATCTGAGCATGTATCAGGATTCGGTCGGCGTCAGCTTTGGATGGGGAAAGTAGACTAACATTATATGGTGGCTTCCATCGCCAGCCCGTGGCCGTGGTATCTCGCTGGCCCAGTAATCGGACTGTTCGTGCCCGCCCTGTTGATCCTCGGCAATAAGATGTTTGGTGTCTCGAGCAATCTGCGACATCTGTGTTCCGCGATCCTTCCTGGCAAGCTCGATTATTTCCGCTATGACTGGAAGCGAACCGGACTTTGGAATCTTCTTTTTGTGGCCGGCATTCTAGTCGGCGGCTTTCTCGCTTCGCACTGGGAGGGAACTCAGTACGTAGCTATCTCGGGACAGACCAGATTCGCTTTGACCAGGCTGGGCATTCACGATTTCTTCGGGCTGGCCCCGCGCGAATTGTTCACCTGGTCCGCATTGCTGACTCTCAAGGGATTTGTCTGCGTAATTCTGGGTGGCTTCCTGGTCGGCTTCGGCACGGCTTACGCTGGCGGTTGCACTTCCGGTCACGCCATTTCAGGGCTTGCGGACCTGCAGCTATCGTCGTTGATCGCGGTCGTTGGTTTCTTTGCCGGCGGACTTGTCGCCACCTATTTCATTCTTCCGCTTCTCTTTTGAGAATCAATGTCCACCGAACTGAGTTGCGAACAACCAACCGAGCAAGCCAGAAGCCAAATCGGGATCGGTTTGCTGGCTTACTTTCTCCTCGGCATTGGTTTCGGGATCACGCTAACCAAGTCCGAGGTTATTTCCTGGTTCCGCATTCAGGAGATGTTCCGCTTTCAGTCTCCTCGCATGTACGAGATCATCGGGTCGGCCGTTGTGGTTGCGGCCATTTCGGTCGCTTTAATTAAGAAGCTCGGGTTGAAGACCGTCTCAGGTGAGCCGATCACGATTCCTCCCAAGAACCTGGGGCACGGCATTCGCTATGCTGTGGGTGGCACTATCTTCGGCCTGGGCTGGGCGCTTACGGGAGCTTGTCCGGCACCACTGTTCGCACTCCTAGGCAATGGCGTCACGGTGATGATTGTGGCTATTGGCAGTGCGTTAGCTGGAACCTGGCTATACGGATTCCTAAGGCCGAAACTCCCACACTAGGGGTCTTCGATGAGGAGGCGCTACGCCGTTCTATCCTCCCCCTCCTGCCACCCACTCCGCTTGCCGGGTGTCACTGTGGCTGACTGCGTAGAGAGCGAGTTCGACACGGCTGGAAATCCCAAGCTTATCGAAAATGTGGAACATGTATTTTTTTACTGTGTGTTCGCTAAGCCCAAGCTCGCGGGCTACCTCGCGATTGCTGAGTCCGTCCGCAACCAGGGCCACGACTTGCTCCTCGCGCGGAGTGAGTAACCGAAGCCCATGGGTGTTCACCACGCGCAAGCACGGTACCTGAGTTACGGTCTCAACCAGGTATTGCAACTGCTCACTGTTGGCCCACACTTGTCCCTGATGAACGCTCTGAATGCACTTGCACAGCAAGCGAAACGGATAGTCAGAAAAGCAAAACAATCCCTTCACGCCGGAGCGGAAGGCACTCACAACCGAGTCGCGATTCGATTCGCTGAGCACTAGAACCTTGGCGATTTGCGGATAAGCCAGATGCAAGCGTCGGACGTTAGCCATGTCTTCGCCAGCGAGTTTGGGATGATCGGCATTCATGAGGATGACATCGACCTGAAAGTCTGCGACGGCCCTGAGGATAACATTCATATCCACGCCGCAAGAATGGATCCGGAATTCCGGCCGTCGGCGCAGCGCGCCCACCAACAGCTGACACTGCATTTGATTGGAGTCGGCGACCAGGACGCCGATCGTGCTCGAAGTGGCAGGGCGTGCGGATTCCATAGATTCACATCCATGTTATAACTCTGGCGTTAATCATAGACGTTGGGTCGATTGAAACGCTGTGACATCGCGCTGCCCTGGCGAACCGTATTGGTGTGGAAAACTTCGCGCGAGACCGGAACGAATCGGGATTCTCCCGATACGGCACAGCGGCAGTTGATAGCAGCCTTCCTGATTGCCCCAGCGTGGGAGGCTTCTCAACTCCGGCTCAAGAGTTGATGACGCTTTTCGTCAAGTCCACTTTAGCGGGTGCAACTAAGGTAGTACCGATTGAAATGCCCACAATTGGCGCGATGCAGCTTATCAGGTCTTCAAATTCGCCCTGTTATGGCTTACGGTGCTGCCCGAGGTAGAACACAACCCGATTCGGTCATCGTCTTAACTGCATACTTTTGTGTACGGCGCTTCCCATGTCTTGCCACTTCTAGCACACGACGATAAGTTCAAGAGGTACGACAATCCTAATAGAAAGGTCGCAGTTCCTCGGTAGCGAGTCGAGGCCAGAAAGGAAAATGAAGATCAACCATAGTGTGGTCTATTGCGTTCTCGCTCTCACCTGCTGCCTTGCGCAACAGGGGTTGGTGGTAGCTATGGCTCAAGCACAGCAGCCAAGCGCGGCTGTTGCACAGACCGGGCCAGCGGTAACCACGAAATCCGGAGTGGCGGACGGTGCTGGGACTCCAAAAGCGATTCCAAGTAAAGTGAACCCAGCCCTGACGGGGGTGCGCCGTCCGCTTTACCGGCTTTGCAAAAGTGATGTGGTGGCGATTTCTTTCACGTTCTCTCCCGAGTTCGACCAAACCGTGAGCGTGCAGCCGGATGGGTACGTGACCTTGAGAGGCGTGAAGCAGTTGGTTGCCGAGGGTACAACCGTTCCCGAGTTGCAAACAGCCATCGGCCGAGCCTATGCCAGCATGTTGCATGATCCCGAGGTCACGATCGTGCTTCAGGATTTCGATAAGCCGTATTTCATCGTGGGTGGCGAAGTGAATCATCCCGCGAAATACGAATTACGCTCGGATATTAGCGTCACCGAGGCAGTGGCCATAGCTGGAGGTCTCACCCCGCGAGCCAAGCACTCCCAGATCGTGCTGTTTCGACGTGTTTCCGATGATCTCGTCGAGTCTCACTTGCTGAATGTAAAGGAGATCATGAAATCGCGATCTTTGGCAGAAGACGTTCGCCTCAAGTCCGGCGACTTTTTATTCATACCGCAGAATCTGATTTCCAAGATCAAACAGTACTTGCCGACTTCCAGCATGAGCATGTACGCGAGTCCGACACAGTTCTAGGAGGAATTGTTCGGCAACCAACGGGGAAATCCCTGACACAGAATCGGAAATGACTATTTGGACTCTCATATGCCGGAGGAGCTTAGAATCATCCCAAGATCGGCGCACGTGCCTTCCCCCACCTTGCGCGACTTACTGTCGGTCGTATTTCGACAACGACGGCTAGCGTTGATTTCGTTTGCCGCAGTCTTTTTCGCGATATTTGTCTACGGGTTGATCGCACCACCTTACAAATCAGAAATGAAGGTGTTGGTCCGTCGGGGACGCGTCGATCCTGTGGTTACTTCGACGCCGAGCCAAGCAGAATTCGAACGGGAGAGTGTGACTGAGGAAGAACTGAACTCAGAAGTGGAGCTGTTACATGACGACGAAATCTTGCGCACGGTGGTGCGGCGTTCAGGCCTGGTTTCTGAGGGGCATTCGTGGTTCTGGAGCATGGTCGGTGACAACCAGGAAAAAGAACTGGCTCGGGCGGTGCGGCGAATTGACAAGCGGCTGACGGTCGAACCGGTGAAAAAAGCGACACTCATTACTGTGAGTTACAAATACTCGGACCCGGTTCAGGCGGCTAAGGTGCTTCGTTGCCTGGCTACCGCATATCTTGAGCGCCACGAACAACTACACCGCCCCTCGGGGGAGTTCAAGTTCTTCGATCAACAAGTCGTTCAATCGCGTAGCGCCCTCGAGGACGCAGAGTTGCAACTCATGAGGTTTGGGGCTGACCAAGGAGTGACTTCAGCCGCGGTGGAACGCGACTTGGTGCTTCAAAAGCTGAGCGAAGCGGATGCGGACGCTCGCCAAACCCAGGTATCGATCGCGTCCTCCACGGAGCGCGCTCGCATCCTGGAGAAGAAACTGGACTCATTGCCCGAGCGGATCACCACGGTGATGCGTGACTCCGACAATCCACAACTCATGCAAAAACTGAAGGCGCAGCTGCTCGAGTTGCAGCTGAATCGGACCGAACTGCTCGCCAAATACGAACCTTCCTATCGCCCCGTTCAGGAGATCGACCAGGAGATCGCGGAAACCAAAGCTTCCATCGCAGCAGAAGATAAGGCCCCAATCCGCGAACGCTCAAGCGACCAGCATCCAGATCACGAATGGGCGAGGAGTGAGTTATTAAAGACGCAGGTCGAACTGATCGCAATGAGCGCGCACGCCGCCGCCGAGAACGTCTTACTGGTTCACTACCGGGAAGCGGCGAGCCAACTGGGTGACCGCGCCATCGAGCAGGAACAGTTGATGCACGATTTGAAGGCGACCGAAGAAAAATATCTCCTGTATCTCAACAAGCGCGAGGAGGCAAGGATAGGAGATGCGCTGGATCAAGGAGGCATTCTCAATGTAACTATCGCCGAACAACCCGCGGTCGCAGCACTGCCTGAGCTTTCCGCACTGGGCTTCGGGTTCATTGGCCTGGCGGGTGCAAGCACGCTAAGCATCACGGTGGCCTTCGTTGCCGACTACATGAATCCAGCCTTTCGGACTCCGGATGAGATCGTTGCCTATTTGGGAAGTCCGGTGCTGGCTTCGCTGCCCCGAAGAAACGAATAGAGACATGCCCCGTTGCAACAATGGAGACCGGAGTTTCGTATGACTCATCGCAAGACGGGGTGGGCAATCGCAAGAACATTTGCTCCAGGAAAGGGACAATGAGCACATTTGTCGATTTAATGCCGCAGACGTTGGATGAGGTCTACGAGCCAGCCACCATCGACGTCGACCGCGAAGAATATCGCCAACCCGGACCCGTAGTTTGGAATTCCGAATCCTTCGCCGAGGAGCAGATCCGCGGCTTAGTGCGACAGGTATTTCTTCCGGGATGGCCAAAACCTGCGCACCAGGTTGTTCTGAGCCCAGTGGATTCGGAAACGGATATCAGCTCGATCTGCATGCAAGTGGGTTTGGCGCTGTCCGCGCAAGTACGGGGAACTACTTGCCTGGTAGAGGCAAATCTCAACAGCCCCGGATTGGAACAGGTCGTCGAGAAAAATGGCCACGGTCTGATTGCGACTCAGAAGTCGTCGCCATTCCGAGATCCGTCGTGCCAAGTCTCCAACGAACTGTGGCTCATTCCCCGAAGTGTCTTTATTGGCGAGAACCAAAATGGCTTGTCGGGTGCATGGCTGCGCGAACGGCTTACCGAACTGCGCCACACGTTCGACTACACGATCCTCTACGGGCCGCCCGCCGCAGTTGGTAGCGAGGCTGCATTGCTGGCCAGTCTTTGCGACGGCATGGTGCTCGTCGTGGAAGCGAACTCGACTCGACGCGTGGCTGCCCAAAAGGTAAAGGAAAAACTGTACGCCGCCAATGCCCGTCTGTTGGGAGCGGTTCTCAGTGATCGGACATTCTCGATCCCCGAGACGATTTATAAGAAGCTGTAGGACGTTTGTGGACAGAGCCATGGCGCCGGCTTAACGAGCGTTTAAGACGAAAGCGCGAAACAAGAATTCTGGTCGGAGGGGACTTAGAAACTTCGTGAAAAACAGAGCAAAAATCAGTCGGGACTCAATTAGCGGAGCCGCGCTCAAAGAATCGTCTTGATGACAGCTGTACCCAACCTTTTAATACCATTCACCCTGCAAGGAGAACAGTGGTATTCAATTCAAACCCGCTACCGCTTTGAAAGAAAAGTAACCGCTCAACTTCAACACAAAGGCCTGCAGACATTCCTTCCATTGCTCGAAGAATTTCACCGCTGGAGTGATCGCCGTCAACCCGTCGACGTTCCGCTGTTCTCGGGCTACACTTTCGCGCATTTTGATCTGTCAGCCGGCATACGAATGGAACTCCTGCATACCGAAGGGGTCATCCGCCTGGTCTGCTTCAGGGGGGTAGCAATTCCAATTCCGGCCAAGCAAATTGAGGATCTGCAAAGGCTGCTATCCCAGAAGGTCCCGTGCGCCCTGCACGCCTTTCTGAAGGTTGGACAAAAGGTAAGGATTCGAGGCGGCTGCCTCGATGGCCTTGAAGGAATTCTAGAACAGCGCGGGGAAAAGAACCTGGTGATCTCCATTGAATCTATCCAGCGCGCCGTTGCCGTCACTATAGAAGGATACGAATTGGAAATGGTCTGAAGTGCGTCCCCCTGTACCAATCAAGCCCGTAACCCCGACCCGTAAACTTGCGTCTCCCTCCCGCCTGATTCCCGGAGCGCAAGCAGCGGCTGGCCAGGTTCCCCGGAAGAAATCCTCTGTCACGGTCGATGGACGATTCTGGGAATGGCAAGGCCAGGACGGTCTCGGAGAACCGAGGAAGCGTCATCTCTCTGAAGTCATCGCAGAAGCTTTCTTTCCCAGACTTTCGGTTCACGGCCAGCGCTGGAATCTCGCCCGACAAGTCAGCGCGGACTTTTTCCTAATCATCTTTGGTTTTGCCGCGGTTGGTCATCTGATATTGCTTTTGGAATTCGCCATTTACCATGACCCGGCGGCGTTGCTCGGTCCCGAGCCGTTTCCCACCGCCGGGCCGGGATTGCTGCTACTCTACGGAGCCCTGTTCACCTTGCTGGGCTTTTCCGAGCGCCTCTATCATCCTGAAACCGTTCAAATACCACACCAGGAACGATTGGTGCTGGCTAAAGTTGTTTTCTGGTCTGCTGCATTGGTTGTCGCAGCGGTAGGATGGTCAGGACCTCACTTGATCTCCCTCACAACCCTGGCCGCAAGCGTTCCGGTTAACTTCCTGATCATGCTGGCATGGAGGAAGCATTGGCGGCATATGCCCGCGGGACAGCCGCAAAGCGGACGCGATGTGCGGAACGTTCTTATCATTGGAGCCGCAGAGGTCGGCCGCAAACTCGCCGCGTGCATAGGCGAGGACCTTGCCTGTAGGCGTGTGGTCATTGGCTTTCTCGACGAGAATGAGCCCATTGGTGGCGACGTACGCGGGCGGCTTGACGATCTGGCACGCATCGCGCGCACCGATTTCGTGGATGAGATTATTCTCACCGCCCCGCACCAGCCCGAGTTGGCACGAAGGGTCATTCGAGAGGCGCGCCGCAACCAGATCGACGTGAAAGTTGTTCCAGACCTCTTCGGATTTGAGCCTGACGATCCGCTGGTATTTGAGAAGTTCGGCAATATTCCGGTTGTGACTTTGCGCGAGGAACGAATGCCGGCTTTCAGCCTGTTCCTCAAACGCATAGTCGACACGGGGACGGCCGCAGCGATCCTGGCGCTCACGGCACCTTTACTGGCGATCATTGCGCTGGTGATTAAGTTGGAATCACCAGGGACAATACTCTATCAGGCCCAACGAGTAGGACTAAAAGGACGGCGGTTCCGATGCTACAAGTTCCGCACTATGGACGCTGGCGCGGACAAGCTGAAAGAACACTTGCGCGCCAGCAACGAGCGCCAAGGGCCATTTTTCAAAATGGTCGACGATCCCAGGATTACCCGTGCGGGCAGATTTCTCCGCCGCTACAGCTTGGATGAACTACCGCAGCTCTGGAACGTAGTGTGCGGCGAAATGAGCTTGGTAGGGCCACGGCCGCATCCGCTTGACGATTTCGAGCGCTACGACCTGGGCGATCTGCAACGTTTGGATGTTCCGCCAGGGCTTACAGGGCTTTGGCAAGTTACGGCGCGTCGTGATCCATCGTTTGAGCGCGGCTTGGCGCTCGATCTCGAATACATCAGAAGTTGGACCCTCTGGAGAGACTTCCAGATTCTGTACAAAACGATTTCCGTGGTTCTGCACGGAAGCGGCGTATAGCCATGTCCTCAATCGCGTATCCGGCGGCTCGAATTCGTGGAAGCGGTGTCCTCGCATGGGCAGTCAGTGGTTCTTTCCGGCTGATGCGCCCACTAATTGTGGCGCCGTCAATGCTCTTCCTGGCAACGCTGACACTAATGCTTTTCCATCCGCCAGACTTCAATTTCCATTCCATTGATCGATTTGCGTTCGGGCTCTTGATTCTCGTCGTGCTTCTGCGCGCGTGTGTTCTGCGGCAAGCGCTCCGATTCAACGGCCGGGTTACATGGCCGATGCTGGCAATGGTTCTGCTAGCGTTCTATGGCGTGGTTTCCCAACCCAATGACGCTGAGACCTGGAGCTTGTTTGCGGCCAAATGGCTGGTGCCCTTCACCTTGTATCAGCTGGCCGCATACATTTTCGACGACGCTCAATCGTTGCGGAGGTTCGAGACGTTCTCGCTGATCGTGCTCGGATATCTGAGCCTTACCGCCATATTCTTCATGATCGACGCAAAGCAATTCATCTTTCCCCGTTACATTCTGGACGAAAGTTTGGGCTATCACGCCGACCGCGCGCGCGGACCATTCCTGCAGGCTGTGGCCAACGGCGTCGCCCTGAATTTGCTCGGTTTGCTTGCCCTGAATTCATTCCGGCGCAATCGGCTGCGGGCCATGCTTGCGCTTCTCTTCCTGGCGGCGTTACCGCTGGCGATTGTTGCCACCAAAACGCGCGCCGTATGGCTCTCTTTTGCCCTGTCAATTTTGGGGTTGCTCTTCTTTTCATCAAGCAGCCGGCTGCGGCGCGCCTGCCTCTGCCTCGTAGTCGCTGGCGGCATAGGACTCACAACCGCCGTCACTCTTGCAGATCGCAATGCGTCCCTGGCCGATCGGCTGGAGGAACGAGGCCCCGTGATCTTCCGGATGGAGATCTATCAGGCTGGTTGGCAGATGTTCCTGCAGAAACCGCTTGCCGGATGGGGAGCCGCGGATATGCAGACGGAGCTCTCCAAAAGAATCAGTGACTTTCACCAGGAGCAGTTCTTTTTCCACAACACCTATCTCGAAATCGTTGTCCAATACGGGCTCGTGGGTTTGGTGCTCTATCTGTGGATTGTGGTTGATCTATTCAAGCTGGGTCGGCGCCTGAATCGCCCCACCGCGCTCTCACACCGCGATTTCCTCGATCAGGAATTCCGCACGACGCTGTGGCCGTTGCTCTTGGGCGTGTACCTGCTAAACGCGTCATTTGTGGTCATGAATTACCAATTTGTGAATGGACTTCTGTTCACCCTGGCCGGCCTGCTGGTCGCGCAAAACCGCCGCCACGAACAAATCCGGCTCACTGCTCTGGCACATTGATGCCTACCGTTGCCTACCTCGCAAATCAATTTCCCTCTCTAGTAGAGCCCTACGTAACCGACCAAATCCATGAACTGCGCCGACGTGCCGTCACTGTGATCCCATGCAGCGCGCGCCATGCCTTACCTGCCCTTGATTCCGAACTCAGGCTCTTTAACGCCGAAACCCTGTACCTGCAGCCGCTACGGATCAAGTTAGCAATCCATGCTGCTTTTTTGTGCATCCTGAAATTCCCCCTGCTCAGAGATTTCTTCTGTCGCGTAATCTTGCAGGGCAACGAGCCCCTCCGGAAACGGTTGCGCACTCTTCTCCATACCTGGCTCGGAGTCTACTATGCCCTACTGATCAAGCGATCTCGCCCCGAACACATCCACGTGCACCACGGATATTTCTCATCGTGGATAGCAATGGTCGCGGCCCGAATGCTGGGAATCGACTTCAGCATGACTCTGCATGGGTCGGACTTGCTGCTGCACCCTGCATATCTCGATATCAAACTGAAATATTGCAGTTTTTGCGTGACCATCTCTGAATTCAACCGGCAGCATGTTCTGGAACGTTATCCCGAGATTCAACCAGCCAAAATTGTAGTTCGCCGCATGGGGGTCGATGCCGGCAACAACCACATCGAACTTCCCCGCAGAGGCTCACTAGCCATGCTCGCGGTCGGACGCTTGCATCCGGTTAAAGATCATGTCTTCCTGGTTCGTGCTTGCCGCGTGCTCAAGGACCGCGGCGTCTCCTTCTCGTGCCTGATCGCAGGAGACGGCCCCGAGCGCGCCTCCATCGAAGCGCTGATTTGCGAGCTGGATCTCCAAGACAACATCCCTCTCCTCGGCCATTTGTCACGCCAACAACTCGACATCCACTACGCCGCTGCCGACCTGGTCGTGCTCACCAGCCGCAGCGAGGGTATTCCGCTAGTGCTGATGGAGGCCATGGTGCGCGGTAAACCCGTGCTCGCTCCGGCGATCACTGGCATTCCTGAACTGGTTCTAGACGGCAAGAATGGCTTTCTTTATCGCCCGGGTTCGCTGGAAGACTTTGTAGCAAGGGTTGAGCTAGTCCGCCGCTCTGAATCTGCACTCGGCCCGCTGGGCCGGGCAGCCCGTCAGCATGTGCTTCAGCATTTCAACCGCGAAAAAAACCTCGCAGCTTTCTGCAATCTCATTCTCACAAACATCAGCCCTCCCTGTATCAACGCAATCGCGGAGTAGTCTTTATATGAGAATTCTCTACTGCAATAAATACAATTTTCCCTTCAGCGGCACTGAGGTTTACATGTTCGAGCTCATGGACTTGATGCGAGCTCAAGGGCACGAAGTCGCACTGTTTTCCATGGCGGACCCTCGTGGCCAGCCCACCCCCTACGACCGGTACTTCGTGCCACACATCGATTTCAAGAGCCCTCCCCAGGGATGGATGGCGCGTGCCAAACTCGCGGCCCACGCCATCTATTCCACTGACGCCCGCCGGCGGCTGCGGCAGGTCATTGCCGCTTTTCGTCCCGACGTAGCGCACGTGCGCAACATCTATCACCACTTGTCCCCATCGATTCTATGGGAGCTCAAAACGCAGGGCGTGCCTGTGCTCTATCACCTGAACGATTTCAAGCTGCTCTGCCCTACATACAACTTCGTGGCGAAAGGACGAGCGTGTGAGCGCTGTCGCGGCGGACAGTTCCGGCACGTTCTGACTGAAGGCTGTTACGCCGGACCGCCGGGCTCCGCCTTTCTGCTGATGGTGGAAGCGTATTTTCATCGTTGGTTGGGAACTTACCGGAAATGCATCGATCAATTCCTGACTCCTAGCCGTTTCGCCAAGGAAAAACTTGTGCAAAATGGATTCAGCCCGCAAAGAATAACCGTTCTTCCCCATTTTCAGAAATTGCCGGCGCAAGCTCCGCCAAACGCTGCACCAAACGCGCCGATTCTCTACTTCGGTCGCCTGTCCCCAGAAAAAGGAGTCGCCGACCTCTTGCGCGCAATGAAACATCTGCCACAGGTGCAGCTCCAGATTGCCGGCGACGGGCCGCAGCGGCCCGAACTAGAAAGCTTAGCTCGCGAGCTGTGTCTAACCAACGTGAAATTTACCGGCCATGTGAGTGGCAAAGTCCTGGGCTACATGATCGCCTCGTCCCGCTTTACTGTCCTACCCTCGCGAGCTTACGAAACCCTCGGCAAAACTATTCTCGAATCCTACGCATGGGGACGGCCGGTGGTCGCCTCCGACCTCGGTTCGCGGCGTGAACTGGTTGATCAGGGTGAGACCGGGCTTTTATATCCGGCGGGAAATGTAGAACACCTGAGGATCGCCATTTCGTTTCTCGCGCAACGGCCGGAGTTGACGGCCCAGATGGGCGTGTCCGGGCGTAGATTCGTGGAAGCTCAGCACGCTCCGGAAGCACACTATCGCGCGCTGATGCGACTCTATACCCAGATGAGGCCTTGGCCACCGAAGGCCAATAAAACCGCGGCCCTGCCCGTTACCGCACGGCCGCTGCGCGTCGCTTTCATCGGCGGGCGCGGCACCGTTTCCAAGTACAGCGGGATCGAAACCTATTATGAGGAAGTCGGCAAGCGGCTGGTGGAAATGGGCCACGATGTCACCGTGTACTGCCGGAGTTACTTCACCCCGGCGCAGCCGAACCATGAAGGCATGCGACTGGTTCGCCTGCCCACGTTTCGCTCCAAGCACCTCGAGACCTTCGTGCATACCTGGCTGAGCACGGTCCACGTCATGTTCAGCGGTTGCGACATCGTGCACTACCATGCGCAGGGTCCGGCGCTGTTTTCGTTCTTCCCGCGCTTGGTCGGGAAGAAGACCGTCGTTACTGTTCAAGGACAAGATTGGCAACGAAAGAAGTGGGGCCGCTTTGCCTCGTTCACCCTTCGACTTGGAGAACTCGCTTCCGCGCGACTGCCCAACCGCACTATGGTCGTCTCGCGGGCTCTGCAGCGGCATTACCAGACTACGTACGGGGTCGAAACCACATACGTCCCTAACGGCTCTGTGCTTCGCAAACGAGTCGCCCCCTCACAAATGGCAGAGTGGCGGCTCGAACCGGACAATTACGTTCTCTTTCTTGGCAGATTTTCGCCCGAGAAGAATTGCCATTTGCTGATTGACGCCTACGAAAAACTCGACACGCGCGCGAAGCTGGTGCTGGCTGGTGGCTCGAGTTACACGAATGCCTATGTCGATGAACTGCGCAAGCACCAGAGCGACCAGATTCTATTTCTCGACTGGGTTCATGGCCGTGCCCTCGATGAATTGCTGACCAATGCTGCGCTCTTCGTTTTGCCCTCCGACCTCGAAGGCCTCTCGCTGGCTCTACTTGACGCCATGGGGGCTGCCATCTGTGTGCTGACCAGCGACATTCCTGAAAATCGCGAAGTGATCGAGGGCGCTGGCTTTACTTTTCGACCGGGAGACGCGACCGATCTGGCGCGCATGTTGCGTTTTCTCCTATCGGACGCGCGCACCCGAACGGTGGCTGGCCGAAATGCACAAGCACGAGTTCGCGAGCGATATCTGTGGCCCCGCATCGCGGCTGACATTGGACACTCCTACGTGGAATTGACGGACCGGGCCGATGCATTCGATGCCTACCCTCCAGCGGAGGCTGCGGCAACACCTTCAGAGCAAGTCGGCTAGTATTCCCCGCAATTTCCCTACGACGGTCATTGCCGAACCGTCATTGCCGAACCAAGGTCGCTCCCGAAATGGGAAGCGCAGCGCCGGAATCGGCATCGTCGCCCATTCCACGAAATTCTTGTCAAGCCCCCTAAGACGGTCGAATCCCCGCAACCTGCTGCATCCAAAGAAAATATATTTATGCAAAGTTGGTGTATTTACCCTATGCGTTGAGCAATCATAGAAGAAGCTCAGAAAAACTCGCCATCTGGCCCGATTTCCCCGAGCCGTGCGAGGCGTCTCACGGTAACTCCGAGAACATCAGATGTTCTAGACGTATCCCGCCCCGGAAGAGAGATTTTGGCGGGTATCGTTAGCTGCCATCACGTGTTTTCATAGAGTTACGGAATTAGGCAGGTTGTGGCCCGGCGGATATCCCTCTCTGTAAGTTGCTAGAAGGCGATATTTTACCTGGCCTTTCTTTTTTAACCCAATCAATTCATAGATTTGGACGGAAACTACATTTTCCCGGATCTACACCCATGCCCACAGCCTTGTGGATCAGGCGAGAAGCGCGATCGGGATTACCTCCACATGAACCTAACGAAAGGACGACTTCCGTATGCCGCTGCTCCCGTTTCAAGGAACAGGCCGACCACTATCTACCGCTGGGCTCAATGCCGTCAGCCACAAGCTGGGCGTACACGCGCCTGAAATTTGGACCGTCCTGGCGGTCGAAACCTCGGGCTGCGGATACCTGCCCGACAAGCGACCGCAAATCCTCTATGAGCGTCATATCTTCCACCGCCTTACAAGAGGCAAGTTCGAAGACGGCAACATCAGCGACCCGACCGCTGGCGGATACGGCCAATCCGGAGCGCATCAATATGATCGTTTGGCGCTCGCCATCGCGAAGAACCGCAGTGCCGCTTTGCAGAGCTGCTCCTGGGGCATCGGCCAGATTATGGGCGAGAACCATGCTTTGGCTGGATTCGCAGACGTGGAACAGATGGTCGCAGCCATGTCCGAGTCCGAAGACCAACAACTCGACGCGATGAGCAATTTTCTCGTTGGTTCCCGACTCAACATTCCTCTACAGGCGCACGATTGGGTCTCGTTCGCTCACGGCTACAATGGCCCAAACTACGCCATAAACCGCTACGACATTCGCCTGAACGCCGAATTCCAAAAGTATTCTGCCGGGGCTCTTCCTGACCTGAATGTGCGTGCCGCGCAGCTCTATCTCACCTATCTTCATTTCCATCCGGGCCAAGTTGACGGCTTCGCAGGAACTCGCACCTTGTCAGCGTTCGCTGATTTCCACATTCAGCACGGACTGACCAAGACAAGCACCATCGACGCCGATGCCGTAGCACAGTTGTCTGCCTCGGCAGGTGTAGTAACAAACTGAGACCCGAGAACAGGCAACTGACGACTGGTTCTTGCCTTCGCCACTCGCTCATACATACGAGAACCACTCCGGAACGTATAGAATGTTGGCTCGAAGAGGAAGAACATGCGTTATGCCCGTTTACTTCTTGCTGTAGCATGCCTGGCTGGATGCGCCTCGGCACAATCGCAGAGCGGCCCGGCGAAGATCGGTTCGTCGGCCGTGTGGCAGGTATCGACGCAGTTCCTCGCCACGGCTCACGCCGCATGCGACAACTCATCCCCGGGCGCCGAATGCATGATCGAGCAGATGGCGAAAGCCGGTGCCCCAGCCGACGCGGTAAGCTTCACGCGTGAGCTTTACAAGCAAAGCCATGGGGACTTCGGCGTCATCACTGGCTTCCAGAGTCAAGCTCCGGTCGCCTTCGCATGGATCACCTATCCCCTGCGCGCCAACATCAATTACGGCCTCTTGTTTGTGAATGGAAAACCTCCCATTATCAACGTCGAGGATCTGCAGTTGCTCGACGCCAAAACCATGGAACACAGTTTCCAATTTCAGGATCTCAAGAATCAATTTCCCCAGGCCAATTTGTGGCCCGGCGATCGCGACGGAAAGACTTGGCCTAACTCGCAGGCCGGGCCAAATGGCGGAATCCAGTTTGTGGTGAGCTATCCTTTGCGCAATGGATGCCACGCCTGCGCCAGCGCTGGCTCTGCCCTCTTTAACTGGAACTTTAATGCGCAGGGGAAATTTCTGGGGACGACATTCCTGGGGCTGCTCGCAGCGCCGCTGCAGTAGTGCTTGCTTTGTGACAGCTAATAAAGCGAGAACACGTGAGCCAACGAGACATTCTCGAAACTGCGGAAGCATGGCCGTGGCCCGATTCGCTGGACGCACTGGTCGCCGCGCCTGCCTACCACATCAAGCTTCTGGAAAATGATCGCATACGCGTTCTTCACACCTTGATCCCACCGGGAGCAGTCGTGCCCCTGCACACCCATCGTTGCGGGGGCGCGGCTTACCTGATTAGTTGGAGCGACTTCATTCGCCGCGATCAGGACGGCAACGTGCTCGTCGACAGCCGCTGCGTCAGCCCGCCGCAAACCGTGCCGTGTGCGCAGTGGACAGATCCATTGCCACCGCACACCGTCGAGAATATAGGCGGGTCGGTGCTCAGCATTCTCATTGTGGAGCTCAAGAGCACCGACGTGGGCGGATAGTGTCTAGCGCGAGAGTCGACCTTAGAAGTGAAATTTTCGAACCGAGAAAACCTAGCCGAGACGCGGCGTAAGAATGGATCCCGCGGCGCTAGCAGTGGGTGAAAGTGCCAAATCAGATAAGTCCGGGGGCGAAGCCCAACCTCAACGGTTGCATTGCTAAGAAGGAGGTGAGAATTGCGCCATCGTGGTATTGAACGAACGCGTGGTCAGTTCATCCAGCGGCCGCTTGCGCAGTTCTTCGGAAAGAACCTCGATTCCCCAAGGGCCCTGATATCCGGCCTCGCGCACGCACTCGACAAAGCCTCTTACATCAAACTCACCCTCACCGCATAACCTGCGGTGATTGATGGTGTCTTCATGAAGGCTCCACGGCGCTTCGAAAGTCCCATCGTTCAGTTCGACGCTGACCAAATACTGCAGCGGTATCGCAGCTACTTCTTGATAGGAGATACCCAGCTTCACGATGTGCCAGAGATCGAGGACGATGCCGCCGTTCTTCGCCCTCGCGCCCTCGATCATAGTTAAAGAATCCTTGAGCGTATCGATCATCGCAAAGGGCATCAGTTCGAAGCCGATCCTGGTGCCGTGCTCTGCCGCCTCACGGCACAACTCGGCAAACCCCTCAATCAGGCGCGGCATCGGCGTCTGTTCGCGAAAAAAATCGCCAACCTTCACATGCCTTGCTCCCAGCACTTCAGCGGCCGTGAGCAGCTTCATCCTGTGAATGTCGGATTTGAGCTTTCTATCGCCGTCAAGGAACCAATCGGTCAGAAATTCCAATTCGATGTGCTGAATGCCATTGTCATCGAAGATCTGCTTCATCTCGCGTAGAGTGATGTGCTGAAGGATGTGATCGAGATCCGCATGCCAGAGTCCGAAGCCTTTGAAGCCCGCTCTGGCCGCGGATTCTACCCTGTCCCTGAAGGCGTAAGGACTGTACTCGCGGTCGGTGTGTGGCAGTCCCGCAGAAATGGTCCAGTAGGAAGCCAGCAATTCGACGTCTGATTTCATGGTTTGCTTCAGGCGGCGACTGCGTCGTGCGCCATCACCGACTTGACGGCTTGAATGATCTTGTCTTCGTTCGGCAAGATGAAATTTTCCATCGGCTCGCTGTACGGGACTGAAGTATCGAGCGCGGTCACCATTCTGACAGGGGCCCGCAGATATTCGAATCCGTGCTCAGCGACTTCGCCCGCGATTACCGCTGCCGCGGAAGAATGCCGAGGGGCTTGATCGACCAGCACCAGCCGCCCCGTTTTCTTCACCGAGTTCACGATGGTTTTCACATCGAGTGGCGCCAGCGTGCGCGGGTCCACGACTTCCGCGCTGATGCCCTCTTCCGCCAGCCGTTCGGCCGCTGCCAGGGCTTTCTTGACCATCCATCCGACCGCAACCAGAGTCACGTCGCTCCCTGTACGCTTGATGTCGGCAACGCCTATTGGAACGACGTACTCACCATCCGGCACCTCGCCTTTGTCCAGCGTCAGCATGTAGGGATGCAGATACACCACCGGATTGTCGTCGCGAATGGCTGCAGTCATCAGGCCTTTCGCATCGGCGGGAGTGGAAGGCACGACAACCTTCAGACCTGGAATTCCCATCATGGTGTGGTAGATGCAGTTGGAATGCTGTCCCGCCCAACCGGCGCAAAAACCGTATCCCGCCTTCAACACTACAGGCACCTTCACCTGCCCACCTGACATGTAGTGGAACCGGGGCGCCTCATTGATTACCTGGTCGAAAGCAACCAGCATGAACTCGCTCATCCACAATTCGACAATCGGACGCAAGCCAGTCATCGCAGCACCAATTCCGATGCCGATTTCCGCGGTCTCCGAGATGGGCGCGAGCCGCACCCGGTCTTTGCCGAACTTCTTGAGCATGGGATCGCGCTCGGTCATTGCCATGTTCTGGCCGTAGAAAACAACATTCGGGTCACGTTGCATTTCCTCGATGATTGCTGCGGCGATTGCGTCCCCGTACATCATTTCGCGCGCCATATTTTCCTCCTACGCGTACACATAGTTCAACGCCTCTTCCGGCGCCGGTGATGGACTGGCCAGCCCGAACTGCACCGCATCGTTCACCTCAGCCCGAGCCGCATCCTCGATGCGTTTCGCGCTGGCTTCAGTCAGAAGCCGGTCCTTCAAGAGCTTGGCGCGAAACTTCGCGACCGGATCTTTGGATTTCCACTTCGCGAACTCTGCCTTGTTGCCATAAACGGCTACGGCCTCATGTTCGGGAAATTGCGTAGGTAGCGGTGGCACCGTGATTACGTTTCCGTGCGCACTCAGGCGGTAAAACTTCGATTCGATCAAACTCGGCCCCTTGCCTGCGCGCGCTCGCTCCGCTGCCTTATCCACCGCCTTGTACACGGCGAGAGGGTCGGTGCCATCCACGGTCACGCCTGGAATGCTGAATGCTTCCGCCTTTTTGGACAGCGGGTCGCCCGCGATGGCATTGGCATCCTCGAGACTGAAATGCGTATAAGCCTGATACTGATTATTTTCGAGAATGTAAACAATCGGCAGCTTCCACACTGCGGCGATGTTCAGCGATTCGAAAAATGCCCCTTGTTTCGCGGCTCCATCTCCGAAAAAGCAGTAAACGACCTGGCCAGCCTTCTTAACCTGTGCCGTCAGCGCTGCGCCCGTCGCATGGGCGATGCTTTGACCAATGATTCCCGAGGTTCCCGGGAAATGATTTGCGGGGTCGGCTAGGTGCATCGACCCGCCAAAACCCTTGCACAGTCCGTCTTTGCGGCCGAAGATCTCGGCCATCATTTTTCCCAGCGGCGTGCCTAACACGATGGGATAACCGTGACAGCGGTAGCTCGGCATCACGAAATCGTCGTCGTTGCGCGTGGACAAAGATCCTACAATGCTGGCTTCCGCCCCGTCGCCCAGGTGGGCGTGCCCTCGAATCGCTCCCGGGTGTTCGATGAAAGCTCGTTTGACCGCTTCCTCGAATTCGCGGATGCGGACCATCTGCGTGTACATCCAAGTTAGTCGATCCTTCCCAAGCTTTTTTTGCTTTTTCATCGCGAGTTTCTTCCAGACTTCTTCGACGCAAATTTCTTTGGCCTAGATCTCGTCGACTTAGGTTCCTTCGGCGCAGTCAAAGAATCATTCTGATCACCGATGTGGCATAGGGATCCGCCCACAGGCACTTCAGCAGTTTCTCGCGCCAGGACCTTCAGCAACGTCCCGGCGGCCGGAGACTCCAGTTCATAGCTGATTTTCTCAGTCTCTAGTTCAACCAGGGGATCTCCCGCCTCGACGATATCCCCTTCGCGCTTGAGCCATCGCACGACAACGGCCTTGGTGCTGGTGACCCCGCCCGACTTCGGAACTATAACAGTGGTCAGCGCAGTCATTTTCGCATCCTTCGCACTCCGAGGCTTAGACTCGTATTCTTAAGCCTCGATCGGCACGTCTAAAGCGCGCTTTCCACAAACAGGCAAATCAGGCTCTGGTGCCCGGAGGCGATTTTAGGCTAAAGTATCTTTATTGCCAGTAGGCACCTTTTTGTAACCTGGCATTCGTTTGGAGGCTTTGGATGGAAGAATTCTATTGTCCGGTAAAGTTGACCGCCGACGTCATCGGCGGCAAATGGAAACCGCTGATCTTGTTTTATCTCGAGGGAGGAACAAAGCGATTTGGCGAACTGCGCAAACGGATCCCCGGCCTGACGAAAAAAATGCTCACGCAACATCTAAGGGAGTTGGAGCGCGACCAGGTCGTCCACCGCAAAGTGTACGCCGTTGTGCCTCCCAAGGTGGAATATTCATTGACCCGTCACGGGGAAAGTCTGAAGGCGATTCTCAAGCTGATGTCGGCATGGGGAACGAAGCACCGTGCCCGGTACGGAATCCCCAAGAGTCAGCCACGGGCTCCGAAGACTTCCGCGACCATAAAACGAATGCCGGCATCTGTAGAGGAAGTGCTTGCCGGCTGATTTCTTTTCGAAGAATGTCCGCGCAGCCGCATAGCGAAGGAGTCGCATGAACACTGGTGCTAAAGGGTTGCTGTCGCGATACGACGACGCCTGGCTCATCGATGGCGTCCGCACACCTTTTGCGGAATACAACACGGTGCTTGGACTGATCTCTCCGATTGACTTGGGCATCAAAGTCGCACGGGAAATCTTTCACCGCTCCGGCATTTCTCCGGAGTCAGTTGGTACGGTTGTGGCTGGCAACATGGCGCAAGCCAGTTTCGATGCCTACGTGCTGCCGCGCCACATCGGCATTTATTCCGGAATTCCCATCGAAGTACCCGCGCATCTGGTGCAGCGGGTTTGCGGGACCGGAATCGAGGCCATTCTGCAAGCTGCGGATGCGATCAAGCTGGGCAAGGTGGAGCTAGCTCTTGTAGTCGGGACCGAATCGATGTCGAGAAATCCGATTGCTGCTTACACGCACCGCGGCGGGTTTCGTATGGGTCACCTAGAATTCAAGGACTTCCTGTGGGAGGCCCTGCTCGATCCGTGTCCTGGCGTGACCATGGGAGGCTCGGCGGAAACGCTGGCGAAGCGTTACAAGATTTCGCGCGAAGAAGCGGATCAGTTCGCCGCCGAAAGTTTCAGCCGCGCAATAGCCGCACAAAAGAGCTGCTTCCTCAGCGGAGAAATTGTTCCGGTCGTAAATGAAACTTTCGAACGTGACCAATACAACTCGCGCGGCATCCGCCTTCCGAAGAAAGTGGAATCGTTCAGCCAGGACAGCCACGTTCGACCCTCGCCGCTTGATGTGCTGGCCAACCTGCCTTCCGCGTTCGGCGGCGTGCAGACCGGCGGCAACAGCTCCGGCATTGTGGACGGCGCAGCTGCGACACTAGTCGCTTCAAGCGAATTCGCACGCAGGCATAATAAGTCGCCGTTGGCCAAACTGATCGCGGGAGCGGTCGTAGGCGTTCCTCCGGAAATTATGGGGATCGGTCCGGTTCCAGCGATTCGGGCCGTCCTCGAAATCAGCGGCCTGCGCCTTGATCAAATCGATCGCGTCGAAATCAACGAGGCCTTCGCGGCACAAACGCTGGCCTGCGAGCGCGAACTCGGCCTGGATCACGCCAAGCTGAACGTGAATGGCGGAGCCATCGCCATTGGCCATCCCCTCGCAGCGACGGGCGTGCGCTTAGCGGTTACTTTGGCGCGCGAGCTGAAGCGTTCCAACGGACACTATGGAATCGCCTCAGCCTGCATCGGCGGAGGCCAGGGAATCGCGTTGCTGGTGGAAAACCCCTCTGATGCCATCGATGGCGGGCGGCGGAATTGAAGATGGACCGATGCCGGCCATGATGAAAGAATCATGTTCAGGGCCACTAACCTTTCCGTCGCTGGCAAGTCGAACAATTGATCTCGTGCGCCGCACTTCCACTTCCGTGCTGCTGATCCTGGTACTTGCCACGTCGGCGTCAACTTGCGTGGCAGGATGGGGTCAGCAAGAAGCCTCCTCTTCTCATTCGAGCGACCGACAAGCTTGTACAGGGAGAAAGCAAGTCGTCTCATCGCCCGTCAGCGCTGGGTGCGGCCACGTTCTGAAGTCGCTGCCGGGCGGATGCGGCATGCGAAGTTTTATCCAATTTCAGTTCGTGGCATTCCATGCGTTCCAGATTTCTGCTCCGCTCCAGCGCGCGACCGGCAACATTTCACGGCCGCCCGACGCTGTGATCATAGTTTCCTCGATCGGCTCCCCTGAAACCGACCGTGGCCCGCCCCGCTCCTGAAAAACCAAGCCCGCTTCACGCATTGAGCTATCCGTGTGTGTGCTCGTGCGTTTGATCAACTTTCGAACCTTTGGTTCTCAAGGAGCTATCATGAAAATTGCATTTCGCATTCTGTTCTGTTTGCTTTTCGCTGTCACCAGCCAGGTCGCCCTGGCGCAAACCAGGCTCACGGTCGGCCAGGCGCTCGACTTCTGGATCACCACTACCGAAAATGAGGTGGTCCCGGCTGCCGATGCTATGCCAGAAGAGAAATATTCCTTCGCGCCAACTCATGGCGAGTTTACTGGTGTGCGTACCTTCGCGCAGCAAGTCAAACATCTCGCCGCCAACAACTACCGCATGGCCGCCTACATCCTCTCCGAGACACCGACGCCTGAACAGGCGTCCGAGACCGGGCCCGACGCAGTGCAATCCAAGGCCCAGATCATGGACTACGTCAAAGGCTCGTTTGTGGCACTGCATCGGGCTATGGCTGCCATCAACGACGCGAACCTGCTGGAGCCAATGTCCGCGTTTCCTAGCCCCAAGCAGAAGACCCGTCTGCAACTCGCCGAGGATGTGGTGGCCCACTCTTACGATCACTACGGCCAGATGGTGGAATACTTGCGTATGAACGGCATTGTTCCGCCGTCCAGCCGGAAGTAACTGGTTTCTCTGAGCAAAAGCCTGCCACCCGACATGCTGCGCGTGCCGGGTGGCATCTTCTGTCAGTGCACGGTGGATGTATCGTTTGCAATCCGGAAATTATGAACTGGCGCACGGAATGCAGCGCAGTGTCCCAGAGGCGCAGGCAAAAGCACGGAATCTCACGCCGGCCAGATGGCGAGCGCAGTTTTGCTGAGAATCTGCTGCTTGATTTCTTCTTTCAAGGGCAGCGCGCGAAAATCATCAAGATTCTTTTTGATATCGGGAACACCCGGCCCGGGCCAGTCCGTGCCGAATAGCGTTTTGTGGGCAATCTCGTCCAGACGTGGGAAATACTTCAACAAGGTTTTGGGCGGGATACCGCTGATGTCGAGGTAGACATTAGGATGGCGACGAAGCAGGAAAAACGCGGTGTGCATCCACAGCGGGCGGCCGCCGTGGGCGAGCAGAATTTTCATCTTCGGAAAATCGACGGCGACATCGTCAATGAAAATGGGGTCACCGTACCGGTTGCGCGCGCCATGAAAGATCGAGGTACCGGTGTGGAACATGACCGGGACTCCGTTAGCCTCGGCAGCCCGATAGATCACTTCCAGTTCGGTTACGCCATTCTGGTAGTCGTTGGGAAACAGAAGCTGGTGGGGAGGGTGAATTTTGATCATGCGGATCTTGAGCCGCAGAAGGTGCTCGACGTCAGCCAGAATATTCTGGCTATGCCGTGGGTGCAAGCCGCCGCAGGAGACCAACCGCTTGGGACTTTCCTTGACGTAATCGGCGATCCACTGATTAACCTCGGTGGTAAAGCCGATCACTTCGGGTGCGACGTAATTGATGAGCACGGCACGATCAATGCCGGCAGCATCCATGTGTTTGAGGAACGATTTGGGCGAGCGGCAGAACTCGGCAATCTGCTCGTAATTATGCCGCTTACGGCGGATCAACTCTAAAGCGTCGGGATGGAACATCTCCATCGGCGCAATATGGATGTGGCAGTCGGTGATCAAGTTCGTCGTCAGCTCTGAGCAGAAGAGTCAGAATCCGCAATCCATTTATTTCGTTCAGTGTCGCTTCACCGAGGACTTTACTCCCGCCAGAAAGATGTCGCCCACTTGCCGGGCCAGAGCGCCTGCCTCGGGATCGACCTGCGGTTTATACCAGGTGTAGATCCAGTTCATCATCCCAAACAGACCCAGCACGGCGACGCGCGTGTTGAACTCCAATGCCTTTTGCTGCTTGAGAGCTTCCACCAGATCGGCGCAGCAGCGGTAGTAGCGACGCTTAAGGGTCGTCACTTCAGTGCCCAGGTTGCCCGCGAGCACGTCGTCTTCTTTGGAAAGCACCTTCGTCGCTTTGTAGTTCTCGGCGAGAAAGTATTCAAAGTGGTTCAGGATAAAAGCGCGTACCCGAGCCTCGGCATCACTCACATTTTCCAGACGCTTCTGCAGTCGCTCAACAACCACCGTGAAATAGTGTTTCTGAATCAGGTAGAGCAACTCTTCTTTGGATTCGAAGTAGTAATAAAGGCCAGCCAACGAGAGACCGGTGACTCGTGACAAGTCGCGCATGGACGCGCCCTCGTATCCCTTTTCATAAAACACTGCCGTAGCGTGGTCGAGGATTTTGGACAAGCGCCGATCAAAGCGCGTAGCCGCGCGCGAGTTCGGCAGGTCGGGAGTGACGGGGCCGCTGCTCATCTATCGAACGTTCGTTAATCATAGCCAAAACTAGGTGGGGTCGGCAAGTGTTTCATGGACGGGGCGCGGAAGGTTGAACCGCCCGCGGATGGCGTCCAATCCTCGGGCGAGATGCTTAATATCCACGGTGGCTGGAATATCTTCCAGCGAAGTCAGTAGCCCAAGATTAGGGAGGCTGGGAGGCGTCTGCAGGCTTTCCAAGTCTCCATAAAAGGCCTTTGTAGGCACGGACAAAGCTATCGCGCTTTGAGTTGAATGGGATGCGGATCCGAGGGAATCCGTGTCCGCAGGCAGTAACGGACACAGAGCGCACTCTCGGCTGAGGTCAACAAGTGCGGCAAGATTCTCGGGCGGAGTCGTGCCCCATGAGACTAGGGGCAAAGCCTCGTAGAACCGGATCACATTCGCGATGGGCGCCAGCAGCGATCCGTACCAGCCAAGTTTTTCAGAAGACATATCCGGCAGAAAGTCTTCTGCCAGGAAGATAATGTCAGCTCCCGCCTCAGCAAAACTTTTCGACACCGACGCGATAGCTTCGGCGGCGAATTCGATCAGATCCCGGGGTGGGGAGGCGCCTTTGATCCGGTCACTCGACAACATTGCTGCCAAGCTAAGAGGGCCGCTGGCGCGCACCATCAGCGCGGGCTCATCTTTCAACATCGTTTTGAGCCGGCGCAGCACTTCGCAAGCAACCGGGATGTGGCCTGCGCCTGACAAACCAATGGTCGGCTTCATACGCTCGCGCAGCTCATCCACGCTCAGGCAGGACGGAGAGGCAATCGTGCATGTTCCGTCACCGTGCCACTCACGCTTGCACCCTAAGGCGACGGCTTCCAGGAATGGATCGAAGTAACAGGCGAGCCCGTCTACTTTGAGAACGCTGTGAATCTGCCGGAGCGCGTTGACGATCTTCGTCGGATTCGCCAGGAAATGTGGCAGAGGCAAATTCTGCAGGCGGGCGCCAAGCGAAAAAATAACTGGCACAAGTAGCGGACGCGATGGCGTTGCGCCTTGAAGCAAAGCCTTCACCATCTGACGCGGTGTGCTCGCATCCCCCATTTTTCCTTCACGGTCTGAAGATGGGACGCGTCATTTTGGCGTCAGGCCAGGAGCCATAACATTCCAGAATCTCGGGCGGCGGTGATTTCTTGCTCCACTCCGCCACGAATTGATCGTATGGTTTCCCGCGGGCCAGTCGTGCTTTGCGTTCGCTGACACGGAGTTGTTCGGTTCGCGCGGCATCGACCTTTTGGCTCTCTGGATCCATCGCTATGTTGTAAATCTTCTCGGCGGTCCAGTTCGAGATAATCTTCTTCTTCAAGTCCTCGACCACGAGCTCCGGCGGACGGTCCAAGGGATCGCCATATCCCGGACCACCTCCGCTGAAACCGAACAGCAGGTCACCCTCCGCGTACATGTCGGGAGTGCGCGCGATCAGCTCGAACTTCCAATCCCCTTGAATATCCCGCTCTTCGAAGATCTGCCGATGATCGAGAGTAAGGGATGGATCACCCTCCTTCATTCTCTTTAGCAAATCCGCTTTTTTAACGCTGATGCCAGGAATCGGCGCCGAAGCATATCCGCCAAAAAGTGGCTGCCCCAGAGGCACTTTGCTGCCGTTGCCCATGCACAGAGACAACAACTGCGGCACTTTGTGAATCATCCACTGCTGCACCGCTCCCGAGCCGCCGCGATGCCGGCCGGGCCCAGACGAATCTTTCCAGTGTTGGGAGAGCGTCACTGTCAAAGGAAGTTCGCTTTCTACCTGCTCGCAATCCGGGGCGCGGCCAAAAGCGCACCAGGCAAAGCCGTAGGCATCCATGCCATCCGTTGCCGCTCGCCCTCCTTGCCCCTGCGTGTTCAGCGAAAAGGAGAGCACATCCGACACCGCCAGGTTCCACTGCGAATGACCGCTGCAGATCTGGGCCGTGTGTTGACTTCCCGGCGCCGAGGCCACCTGCGACCAGCCGTTGCGCGTGGGGAACATCATTTTTGCAAAGCAATTGTGGGTCGCGCAGCGCGTCTGCATTCCGATGTAGACGCAGCAACTGGTGGCTGCCAGCTTGTCTGGATTGAGCAGAATTCCGGGCGGGAAAATAAAATCAATCGGCGAGAAGGTCGAGCTGCAAATCGGCAAATCGTGGAAGAAGTATTCGTACATGAAGTTCGCGATGTGTCCGACGACGGCCTGCGGATGCACGTTATAGGACGACGGCGTCTCGGGAGAAGTACCGTTGAAGTCGAAGGTCAAGCGATCGCCCTTCTTCGTTACCGTCAGAAAACATGCACGAACCAGCGCTGGCGTCCAGCCCATCGCGTCGTTGAAGACGACACTGCGGAAGGTTCCGTCGGGAAGCTGGCGGACTTTGCGGAAGGCTCCTGCTTCCGCGACATCTAGCATGCGGCGCATGAGTCCCACAAGAAACTCCACTCCGCGCTTTTCCACCACCTCCAATAGCCTTACGCGAACCCGGTCTGCCGTCGTGCAACGGGCCCGCAAGTCGGAGATGAACATGGCCGGAGCGCGCAATCCATAGACGGAGTAGAACTCGAGAAAATCATTGCGCAGTTTGAAGTTCTCTCCAATCTTCATGGGCGGCATGTTCAGCCCTTCTTCAAAACGCGACTTCGCAGTCACGGGCATTCCGCCCGGTTCGGTGGCGCCCGTCTCCGTTGTATGCAAGGCGGCAGTGGACCACGCGATCAGCCTGCCCTCGTGGAAAACCGGAACAATCGCCACCTGGTCGGGATTATGGATTCCGCCGTAGAGCGCATCGTTCGTGTACCAGACATCGCCGTCATGGATGCCCGGATTCTCTTTGTAATATTTCAGAATGAACTTGATGATGATGGGCTGAATGATGGCGTGAAGATAAGTTCCGCAGGAAGCATTGATCAGGTCGCCTTCCGGGGTAAAGATCGCGACCATGGAATCGCCGGAGACGCCGAAATAACTGCGCGAAGAGCGCACGAAAATTTCCATGGCTTCGTCCAGGATGTCGTTCGTGATCTGGACGCCGATTTCGTATTCTCCCGGCTTCACTGTCTTGACACATTCGCGCTCAAACTCCGTGGCCGGCGCGGGTTTCAGCCAATGCAACTTTTCCGCTAAAGTGGGTATGGGCATGGTCTACTCCAGAATCCCTAAGCCGTGTTCATCGATCGAAAATCGCAAGGGGAACGGGATCACCATCGTCGTGTATTCCCCTTCCACCACTGCTGGACCCGGCACTACATTTCCCGGTCGCAGCTTCTCGAACGCGTAGTACTTGGTCGGGCTGAAATCTTTCGTGTCCGGCCAATAAACTGGCCGGCTGCCTTTGAGCGCGGCCTCGGGATTGCTTTTCTCCAGAGGCAGCTTCGGCAGGCTGACTTTCTTTGTAGGCACGATAGCCTTCAGGATGAAACTCTCCACAAATACGCCGCCTTCCGGATTGACAACAAACGGGCTGAAGGCTTCACTGAATTCCTTGTCGAAGGCGTCGCAAACAGTTCTGACATCGTTTTCGTCGCGAAGGAACAGCAACGGCGACAATGTCCGCTTCACGTGGAATTGACCGCCGTAAAGCATATCGAGTTCCAGCACGAAGCTCGCGCTCGCCGGATCGAGGCCTTCGCCGGCCAAGTCTCTGCGTGCTCCCTCCATCAGCGATTCGACGGCAGCATTGAAAGGCTCGAACTCGCTCGAAAGCTGCCGCGTTACCGGCTCCATCAGCGTGAGCTTTCGAGATAATTCGTACACATGCATAATGTCCATGGTGGAAGAACCGTAGGCGCAGAACACCGGTGAAAAAGGAAAGATCACGGCCTTGGGAATGTCGGCGCGGAAGCCTTCCACATGCGTTGGACCCGCGCCACCGGCGGCAAATAAAATGAACTCTTCCGGACTGTATCCGCGAAGATGAACTTCTTTCATGATGGCGGATGACATGTTGCCGTCAACAATCTGGCGAATAATTAACGCGGCTTGCTCAACCTCCATTCCCAGAGGCTTGGCAATTTTTTCGCGGATAGATTGATAAGACTTCTCCTTGTTAAGAATCAGCTTGCCGCCAAAATAAAACTCAGGATTGAGATAACCAAGGACCACATCGGCATCGGTCACCGTGGGCTCGGTGCCTCCGCGATTGAAGCACGCCGGGCCGGGCATCGATCCGGCGCTCTTCGGCCCCACTTCCAGTCGATTGTTCAGAAGCTTGTTGAGCCACGCGATGGAGCCGCCACCAGCACCAACCGACAAAGTTTTAATCATGGTGATGCCCACCATCCAGCGGTCAATTACGGGGCGAAAGTCGTAGCTGCGGACGCTGTCCTTCACCACCAAGCCGACGTCGAAGCTGGTGCCGCCCATGTCGGCCATCACGACATTGTGAAAGCCGAGCGCTTTGGCTACATGATGCGCGCCCATCAAGCCTGAGACCGGACCGCTGTTGAAGGTGCGGCTGGCGGCCGTCTTGAACACTTCGGCGATCCCGCCAGAACTCTGGATCATCGAGAGCGACCGCTTGTAGCCCCGGTCGCGCAATTTATCCCAGCAAGTGGACAGCTCGATCTGCATGGAGCGTTGCAGATAGGCATCGAGAATTGCTGCCATGCTTCTTTCGTACTCACCCAGCTTGCCCGAAACCTGCCCGGCGAGCACCACTGGCATGTAGCCGATGTGGAATTCCTGATATTCGCTACGAATGATTTCCTTTACTTTCTTTTCGTGGACGGGATTCAGAAATCCCCAGAGCAGCGAGACCACGAACGCGCGCGCGCCTTTGCTAACCAGATATCGAACCTTCTCGCGCACGTCGTTTTCGTCGAGAGGACGAATCACTTGCCCGCTAGAATCAACGCGTTCTTTTACGCCGACGATCATTTCGCGCGGAATAATCGGATCCGGCTTCTTTTGAACGCTCAGATTCCGGCGCTCCTGCACGCGTGTTCCATCGATCCACTGCGCGCCGCGCCCGATGAGGGTTGTGTCTTCGTGACCCTCGGTCGTAATCAATCCCAGCCGCGGCCCTTTTCGCTCGATCAGCCGATTCAGAGCGATGGTCGTGGAATAGCGGATCATGTCGATCGCAGGCAGCAAACTCTCCATTTTCATTCCCAGAGCTTGAGCACCTTCCTGGATGACGTTGGAAAAACAAACTGACAAGTCGTAAGGCGTGGTGGGAACCTTGCGAATGACAGTCTGGTCCCGATAGTTCAGCACCAGGTCGGTGAACGTTCCGCCGACATCGATATCGATCGAATTCATGCCGCGTCCTCGAGCCGTTGCTCTTTGATCAAGACTTCGCCGGTTTCCAATCGCCTCTTCAGGGCATCGATGTCGATTTCGATGTCGTGCGTGAGGGGATGGCCCGGGGGCAGATATTCGGTGTCGATCTGCGTGCCGCAGCCCGGGCAATAGAACTCGACAATGCGCACCCAAAGCGGATCAGGCGAAAAACTGAACTGGCCTTCGACGATCGGCGCGTGGATTTCACGCGGGTCGCGATCGTAAAGCAAGCATCCCTTCTTATAGTTGTCGCGTGCCGGACCAAGCACTTGCTCGCAGCGATTGCAAATCCATTGTTCCTGATCGATTTCGAGATCAAGATATTCCGTCATCCGAATGCGTCGACTAGTGTTGCTCGCCATAAGTCTCCTGCAATTTGGTGCGCGTTGAACTCTGCTGATCTTCGCGCCCTACCTTCGCGTTGCCGTATTGATCAATCGCCAAACTCCAGCCCTCGGGCACGAAATAGGTGCTGTTCGCAGACTCGATGAGCGAACATCCTTGCAGCCTGTTGCCTGGCCGTAGCGATTCCCACTTGTAGAGCGCGGCTTCTCCAGCGCTACTGCCGAAGGCCACCGATCGTTTGCCAAGGTATGCGGCATCGGGAACCTCTGCTCCGAGTTCACTTACGCTTGCTGATGGCCTGGAAATCGCCTTCTTAATTCGCACACGAACTACTTCAACGCTAACCTCGTCTGCGCCAAGATCAAGGCCGAATTTTCGTCGCAAATCTTGCACACTTGAAAAATGTATTTGAGAACACTTGGCGGTCCGGCCAGGCCCGCCCGCTTGCGAAAGTTCCAATTCCAGCTGGCACTCCGCGCCTTCCGGGTCGATGCCTTCTCCCAGCAGGTCTCGGATTCCTGTGCCGCGCATTTCTTCGATCAGGCGCTTGAGAGGCTGCACATCCGCGTCCTCACGAAGCATCAGGTGAAACGAGCGCTCGTACACATGGCTGATGTCTGACACCGATGAGCCGAAGGCACTGAACACCGGTCCCAGAGCGAACAGGTAAACATCTTGAAGGCCCGCCCGCTCCGCCACGCCACACGCAAACAGGCCACCGTTGCCGCCGTAGGCGAACAAAACATGATCGGACAAATCCTGCTTCAGTTCCTCGGCCGCGGTCGCAAGCATGTTTTCAACCATGGCGTAGGCACAATCAATAATCGCTTGGCACGCCTGTTCGACTGAAATTCGCCGAGGGTTTGCAACTCTTTGTTCGATAGCTTCGCGTGCTGCAGACAAGTCCAACGGCTTTGTGCCGCCCAGAAAATATTCCGGATCGATCAGTCCTGCGGTGACGAATGCGTCGGTCAGGGTCGGCTGATCGCCACCAAGCGCATAACAGACTGGACCAGGGAATGCCCCCATGCTCTCCGGCCCGAGCCGAACAGCATCTCCGTGATTGCTGACCACGCTTCCTCCACCCAGCGCAATCGAACGCAGATACGGCAGGCTGATGCGGATGGGAATACCAAACAGATCGCTGACCTGCGAATAGACTGGCTCACCGTCATGAATGATGCCAACCTTCGCGGTGGTTCCCCCGACGTCCAACGCGATCACACGTTTCAAATCGTAGGCCTTAGCCAGATAGCTGGCGCCATAGAGTCCGAGGATCGGGCCTGATTCCATGGTGTCAATGGCCCTCGTCTTGGAGACGCCTGCCACGCCACCGTTAATGTGGCTGATCAAGAATGCGCGCGAATATCCATGGCTGTAGCGCAGTTCGTCTTCCGCCTTGAATAGGGTCGCAGCCAACGCGCTATGCGTGTAGGCGTTGATCACCGCAGTGTAGGTGCGTGTCATGTCGTCGGCGTTCTGGCAGATGTCGCTGCCCGTGAGCACGGGGACAGAGCCAAGGAAATGGTCGGGGTACTGCTCGTCGATAGTTCGCTTGATATGTTGTTCCTGCTCTGGATTTTGCAGAGCGCCCTGCAGGCTGATGCAAATCCGGCGCACGCCACCTTCCAGCAACGATCGCACAGCAGCGAGAATTTCCGAGCCATTCAAATGCTCGATCCCCGAATGCTCGAGACCGATGATGTTGGTCTCGTTCACTACTTTATTGACGATCGGACTGAACTTTTCCTTGCCGTACAAATCCCGTTCGTGTCCTCGGCTGACGATCAGGCCGATTTTCGGACCTCGCAATTCCGCCAGCACGTTGGACGTAATGGTGGTCGACCACCGCAGCAACTCGACTTGTTGCAGAAAACTGGAGAGATCGGAAAATCCAAGCTGAATAGCACCCTGGGTCAGGCAATCAAACAGGCACACGGTCAGATCGTGCGCCGTCGTATCCACCTTGGCACAGAGCAGACGCTGTCCATTGCTGAAAATGCCGTCTGTTAACGTGCCGCCAACATCAATATCCACGCTGTACACGGAGCCTCCGTGCTGATAACAAGCCGAGCTTCGCTCGACCGGACAGCCGAGGGCGGCTGTCCCCACACAACCTGCTACTCGTAGACCTTCTTTACCAACTGTCCCTTCATCTCGTACCGCGGAAGCGTTCCCGAAGGGACTAAGTCAAGCACTGCTTGCACAGTCAAGGTCGCTTTGATCTTCCGCTCAATGGCATTCTTCAACGCAGGCAGATCCGAGGCCTCCGCGTATTCCGCCACGACTTTCAGCGGTGGCGATACCTTAGGACCCGGCTCATCGAGCACGACTTGAATCTCTCCCGTGGTCTGGGGATGAAACCCGGCAACGACATCCCGGACTGCCGAAGGAAATACGTTTACCCCAAGCACAATCAGCATGTCGTCGGTCCGCCCGACGCAGCGCAACTTAAAGCTGGTGCGTCCGCAGGGGCAAGTGGTTCCGAGCACGGTCACGCGGTCTCTGGTGCGGAAGCGCAATAGCGGCACACACTCGCGCTCCAGGCTGCTGTACACAAGTTCGCCACTGACACCCTTCTCGATCGGCAGGCTTTCGGTGGTTTCGGGATCGACGATCTCCGCCAGCACATATTCCTGACCGTTGAAGTGCATGCCCGATTGGTCCGGACATTCGCTGAATATAATCGGCGCCATATCCGCATTTCCCAAACCTTCGGTCACGCGCGCGCCCCAAGCCTCTTGCAATCGGGCACGAACCGCGGGGATTCCCGCTCCCGGCTCCGCCCCGCAGAACAGCTTCTTCAAGCCAAGCTCCCGTGGATCCAACCCGGCCTCGCGCTTGATCCACTCCGCAAAGTAAGTTGCATACGACGGCGTACAGTGGATTGCGGTTGCGCGCAACATCTGGATCGCCATAAGCGCCTTCTCCGAAGCCCCGGTGCCAATCGGAACGAACATGGCGCCCACCGATTCAATCGCGTCCTTCGACGACAGCCCCGCCACGAACAAAGTCAGACCCGCCGCGTGAATGACAACATCCGCTTTCCTCAGGCCCTGCGTGTAAAAGGATCGTGCCGTAAGTCGCGTCCACATCTTCGCGTCGCGATGGGTCAGGCCAACGAAACTTGGCTTGCCGGTGGTCCCCGTGGAACTGTGAACGCGAATGACATTCTTCACGTCGCACGCAATGTGTTTGCCCAACGGGGGGTGGGCCACCTGGCTTTCGCGAAGTTCCTCCTTGGTCGTGAATGGGAAGCGCCGCACATCGTGCAACTGTCGATAGTCTTTGCGACGAACACCGGCAGCGTGAAACTTTTCCTGATAAAACAGCGAGTGGGCGAATAGATAGTCGAGTTGTTTTGCCAGTTTGGCCGCTTGCAGCTTTTGGATCTCGCCGAGGCTGGCTGTCTCGACTTTTCTATCCAGGTATCCGGATTCGCCCATGGTTCCGATCCCGCTTGCGACGGCGATGCCGTAACACACTATCGAACGTCCGTTATAATTTGCAAGTCGAAAGTGGGCTGTTCATCCTTAAATTACTGCGATTTGCCGGAGGTGGATATCCGACGGCAGTTTCTGATCGCGAAAGGGTCTCGATGCAAGGCACGATGATGAATTACCCGCTGACGCTCACGCACATTCTTGAGCGAGCGGGCCGGATCTTCCCTGAGCAAGAGATCGTTTCGCGCCTGCCGGATCATTCCTTGCATCGCTGCACCTACGGCGACATCTACCGCCGAGCTCGCCGCCTGGCCGAGGCTTTGCAGAAAGCCGGTCTCCGACGTGGAGATCGCGTGGCTACGTTGATGTGGAATCATTATGCGCATGTAGAAGCGTATCTGGGCATTCCGGTATCGGGTGGGGTAATGCATACGCTAAATCTGCGGCTGGCGCCACGGGAGATCGCGTACATTGCCAATCATGCGGGCGACCGCTTTCTGATTGTCGACGACTCCCTCTTACCGCTCTATGAACAAATCCGGGACTCGACTCGATTTGAGCGGGTGTTCGTAGTGGCTCTGAGCAAGAATGCGATTCCGCCGGGCACCGAAGACTACGAAGATTTCTTGGGCACGGCCAGCGGCGATTTCGAGTACCCACAGCTCGACGAAAACGAGGCCGCAACCTTGTGCTATACCTCGGGCACAACCGGCATGCCCAAGGGCGTGGCGTACACGCATCGCTCCGTGTTCCTGCACACATTTCTTCTGACTACGGCGGACAATTTCGCCGTTAGTCATGCGGATGTCGTCGCGCCGGTGGTCTCGATGTTCCACGTAAACGGCTGGGGGTTTCCTTACGCCGCGGCGATGGTGGGATGCAAGCTCGTGCTTCCCGGCCCTTATCTCGATGCCGAGAGTCTCCTCGAATTGTTTGAGAAGGAGAACACCACCGCCGCAGCTGGCGTGCCTACAATTTGGCTCAATGTGGTGGACTGTCTGGAGAAGCATCCCGGGCGCTGGAAGCTGCCTCGCATGCGGATCATCATGGGTGGCGCGCCGCTGCCGGTGGCGTTGATTCGCAAGCTGCAACAATATGGCCTGCACGTGCAGCAAGGGTGGGGCCTCACCGAGAGCAGTCCGCAGGCGACGACCAACCAGCTGAAGACGCACATGAAGGATTGGTCCACTGAGAAGAAGCAGGAGGTGCAATCCATGGCCGGCATCCCGGTTCCGCTCGTCGACTTAAGGGTGGTCCATGTTTCCGCCCACGGTTCCGGGGAAGTCCCTCGTGATGGCAAGACTATGGGCGAAGTGCAACTGCGCGGGCCCTGGGTGGCTGCTTCTTACTACGAACTGCCAGAAGAAAAAGACAAGTGGACCGAGGACGGTTGGTTCCGCACCGGCGATGTGGGCACGCTTGATCCGCAGGGGTATCTGGCGATCGTCGACCGGACGAAAGACCTGATTAAATCGGGTGGCGAATGGATCAGTTCCGTGGATCTAGAGAACGCTCTGGTGGCCCACCCCGATGTGCGTGAAGCCGCGGTCATCGCCGTGCCCCACCCTAAGTGGCAAGAGCGGCCAGTGGCTGTCGTCGTCGCCAAAGAAGGAATCGGATTGTCTTCCGAAGACCTGCGCGAGTTCCTCGCCGGTAAGTTTGCCAAGTGGCAATTGCCGGATGCGTTCATATTCGTAGATCAGTTGCCGCATACGTCCACCGGGAAGCTTCTCAAAGCGGAGCTACGGCGGCGCTACCAGGATTGGCAGTGGGAGGGGTGACGGAACGGGGCTCAGGCTGCCCGCCTCTGATTGCACATATTCTGGTGCATAATTTACCTCAAAAAAAACTCTCATTTTTGCCTAAAATCCAGAAAACAAAGGACTGGAATTTTTCTTGCCTCGTAGATCTATGGTTCTTAAGGTAGTTAGAGGAAAAATCTTGAAAACATTGGAGTTACGGGTTGTAGCTGTTCGGCCGTGGATTGTTCGAAATACTCCGCGCGAGATCCTTCGCCCTGCTGGAGAGCGCGGGGCTTCAGGGATGACGGCATCTACCAAAATCCTGTTCATCGACGATGATGCCCGGTCAGTCTGCGGTTTCGTCTTGGAAAAACCGCAAAGCCGGACAGAGATGTTCATCGTGCCGTGATTAGTCGGACTCAACGGGGTTCAGCGGCTGAGGAGCTGCGCCCGTCGTCAGGTTGTCAAAGATCTGTGATTATCTTGTAGATAACATCTACACCCATATATTATCGCGGATGATAGACCGATTCAAGAGGAAAGTGCGCGGGTCGCGAAACTCCCAAATTAGGACACGGACAACGCGTAAGTTGTGGACGGGCGCCGACGATGGCCCCGCCCAAGCGGAGCTTGGACGGGCCACCCTCGAGAGTTCATCGCTAGAACGAGAACTTCAGCGAAAACTGGAATTGCCGCGGGTTCAGCATGGTTCTTGGCGTGCCGAAAACTGGATTCGGCGTTCCGGGAACGGTTACTGGTAGAAGTCCGTCGGCCAGCCAGACTGGCGGCGGCGCTGCTGGGCAAGTCACCGATGCAGAGCCGCTCTGAATGGCTCGCGATGTGCCGTCTCTGTAGTGTTGGGGAATGTTTCCGCAGAAAACGGGTGAGCCGTAGATGGAATTCACTTCGTCCACGTTCGGGCGGTTGAGAACGTTGAAGGCGTCCACGGACAAGTCCAGCCGGTAGCGCTCGGTAAGCTGGAAAAATCGCGACAAACGCAGATCCCAAGCGTCCAGAGTATCGCCAACGTAGGTGTTCCGTCCGATGGTCGTGGTGCAATTGGTTACGGTGGGGCAGGCGCTCTGAATGGGCGCGCCGCCGACGCGATCCGTGCTCAGGCCAGCCACGTCTCCAAACGTGTTTTGTCCAGCGAACAATGTGAAGGGACGCCCGGACTGCAGTGTGACGATGCTGCTGAATTGGAAGTTCCGTGCAAAACTTTCGCGTGGTGCTTGCGCCGTAAAGTTCACCACCAGGTTGTTGCGAATGTCCTGGTTGGAGTTGGCGCGCTCGGAACCGTAGTCGAATTGGTTGGGCGGAAGATTGATGAAGGTGGTGAAATTGCCGTTGTCGATGGTGTGCGAGTAAGTGTAGTTGGCGGTGAGGTTGAACAACTGGCCGAGGCGCTCGATCGCGGTGACTGTCAGGCCGTTGTAGTTGGAGTCGGCGACGTTGTTGTTGTAGTCCAGAAGCCCGCCGCTGATGGTAGGCGCAGGGTTAGCGGCGCTGGGCACTCCGAATTCCAATCCGGAAGGATTGGCCAAGGTGCCAAAAAATGGTCCCAGCCCGAATGGCCCCAGAGTCGGCGTTCCCGAGCAAGGTGTGAGAGTGCCGCCGGGATCGAGCAATCCCTGGGCATCCGCGGGATTCCCGGGTTTGCTGGTACCCAGGGGGCAAGGGACATTTATGTTATTTCCTCGCACAAGTTTGTGCGCGCCCACGAAAAGATATCCGAGCTCGAGAGTTAGTCCTTTGCCGAATTGACGATCAACCTCGAGGCTGGCCTGCTCAGCGTAGGGAAGGCGGCCGTTACGCTGAATTCCGCCTGAGCCAACGCCGCAAGCTCCGGAGGGCCCAGTCGCTGTGAGTACGCAAGGACCCGTCAGGCTCACTGCGGGATAAGGATTGTTGGCAAGAATGCCGAGCGCCGTCAGCGCTGCGAAGCTAACAGTTCCGCCGGGAGCACCGGCGCAGTAGGACGCCGGCAAAGGTGGACAGGGCAGCGCAGGCGTGCCCGGATAACCTGGGTCCGCTGCCAGTTGCCAGCCACCATTGGCTGCGCCAGTTTGAATCATGGGAACGGTGATAGGCGTGAGTCCAGCGCACCCGGCGGTTGGCGGGTTACAGAAGTATCCGGGAACGGTCTTCTGGTTGCCGGTGGTGAAGAAGAAAGTCAGGTTGTTGCGATCGAAGAATATTCCGGTCCCGGCGCGGATGACGGTCTTGGAATCGGGCGACCAGGCAAATCCGAGTCGCGGCTGGAAAGCGCGGTAGTCGGGATTGACGGTGCTTCCCAGACCGGATTCGAAGTCCCAGCGCAGGCCATAGTTGAGAGTGAAGTTGTGGGTGACGCGCCATTGATCTTGCGCGAAAACGCCCCAGTATCCGTGATTCAACTTGTACGCGTAATTGGAATACTGATTCGTGGGAAACGCGTTGGGCCAGCCACTGCCGAAGCCGCCACCAGTCGCGGGGGAGGGAACGTAGCCGTTGGTAAAACCGGTTCGTGGAAGCGCCACGCCCCAGTAGATGAAGGACACGCCGTCGGCCTGAGGCGGAAGCGGGCAGTTCGCGGCTCCAGGAACCGTTCCATACGTGCCCGTGGTCAACAGACTCACTGTATCGGCGAATGCGTACAGGCAATTGAGGTTTGGAAACAGGATGCGCTCAGGCGTGAATCCAGGATAGTTGTTGTAACTCCAAACGTAGTTTCCGTCGAATCCAAACTTCGCGACGTGATTGCCTTTGACCCAGGCGATTGAATCGGAGGCCTGTGCCCGGCTCTCGTAGATCGCGTCGTAGGTGCCGAAGTTGTGTCCGAATTCGAGGTCATTGACGACGCTGAGATCGGGCTCACCGGTCGCGCCGGGAAAATTGTAGTGCCGTCTCGCGTATTGCCCCAAGATCGTGTTGACCAAGTTGGGCTTCAGCACCGCGGTCTCAGTCGCCACCACGGATTGATCGCGAATATAGAGATCACGAGCGCCGCTCGGACTGCCAATGCCACCGCCGTCTTCCGTGTTGCCGATCAGCTCGCCGGTGTCACGAGCATCCTCGACGACGTAACGGAGCGCGAGTCGATTGTTGGTGTTGATTTGATCGTCGAATCGGGCGAAACCGTAATCGTTGTTGATCGTCTTCAGAACCGACTGAAGATATTGGGTGGGTGAGAGAGTGCATTGCGCGGGGGGAAGATGGCAGCCTTCTGGGGAAAGTCCCAAGTAGGCTTTGGACTGATCGATGTTTGCAATATTGCTAAAAAGGTCAGGAGCATACGTGGGAGATTCGCCGGTCCGTCTGCCCTCGTAGTTCATGAAGAAGAACATCTTGTCCTTGCGGATTGGTCCGCCGAGAGTGCCGCCGTATTGGTTTTGCCGGAGAGCATGTGGTAGTGGCGCAGGCTGCAAGAGAGATCGCGCATCGGTGGCGCTATTCTGCAGGTAGTCGTAGATGGAGCCATGAAGGCTGTTGGTGCCGGATTTCGTAACGATATTGACGATGCCCCCGAGCGCGCGACCGTACTCGGCGCCAAAACTGTTATTGACTACGCGAAATTCCTGAACCGAATCTTGCGGCGGCGTGGCGCGCTGCACGCCGCTGATTGTGTTCACGAAATCGGCGCCGTCGACGGTGATCTCGTTGCTGAAGGAGCGCATGCCGCCGAAGGAGATTTGCGTGACCTCGAACTCGGTGAACGTGGTTCCTAGGCTAGTTCGGCTTTTGGCAACGCTGGGCGTGAGAAGAGCAAAATCGGTGAATAGCCGGCCGCTGATAGGGAGAGATTGGATCTGCTGGGTCGCGATCACCTGACTGATCTCGGTCTTGGTGGGCTCAATGATTGGAGCTTCGCCCGTGACCACGACAGTCTCTCCGAGGGCGGCAACCTTTAATGTCAAATTGATGGTCGCGGTTTCGCCGACGGTCAGCACAATTCCCGTTTGCGTGGTCTTCGAGAATCCGCTGTACACCGCCGAGACGTCGTACTTTCCGGGTGAAAGGTTTGGTATGACGTAATAGCCGTCGCCCGTGGTTGTGGCCGTGAACGTGTTATTCGTCTCCACGTTCCGGACGGTGACGGTGGCGCTGGCGATGGTCCGCCCGCTGGTGTCGAGAACCGTACCATTCAGTTGAGCAAAGCTGACAGTGGCCTGTGGAAACGCGGGTGAGACCAGAAAAACAACGGTCAGCAACAGAGCTACGGCAGTCAAATCGCGGCGCGGTGTCATAGTAGGCCTTTCCGGAGCGACGTCCGTTCTACTCACCACCGATAAAGCAGTTGATCCCTGGTGTTTGAACCGAGCGCGGTAGGTACCCTTTTTGATACCTATCGAACGTCCGTTCACTCACCTAAGCCCGAGTATTTTTCACAATCTAGGTCAACTGTCAAGACAAAAATCGATTTCCCAGTTGTCGTGGGCAGTTCGCGGTCGAGAGCAGCGAGGAATTTTTCCAGCGGACTGCCCGGACAGCTTCATGCGGGCACGCGGGTCGCGACCACAGGCTTGCCCCAGACTTCCGTTGCGGTCTCTGCCACCAGGCGGAGTTTCGCTTCTTGATCGGCGAGCGTCAGCAAGTTGCCTTCAATGGTTGAGGCGAATCCGCATTGCGGACTTAGCGCAAGTCGCTCCAACGGGATGACTGCCGAGGCTTGCTCGATACGATGTTTCAATTCGTCCTTGCTTTCAAGTGCAGCCTTCTTGGAACTGACCAACCCGAGGACAACAGTGCGATCCTCTGGCACCTGACGCAATGGGTCAAAACCGCCGGAGCGCTCGTCATCGTATTCGAGCAAGAAACGTTGGAAGCGAGTCTGGCGAAAAACCCGAGTGATCGGACGGTAGTCACCCGACGCGTAAAACTTGCTTTGATTGTTTCCGCGGCAGAGATGCAAGCCGAATGTAATGCCAGGAAAATCTCCGATCACGGCGTTGTCCATTTCGGTCGAGAGATCGAGCAGCCGATCCGGATCATTTCCCCGTTGCCGATATCCTTCGCGTAGCTGCGGATCGAGCAGAGCGGCGTATTGCGGCGAATCAATCTGAATGTAGGTGCAGCCCAGCCGGACCAATTCGTGCACCTCATCGCGGAGGATGTCGACAATGTCCGCGAGGTAAGCATCGATTTTGGGATACGCTCCGGCGGATTTCTTGCTGTCGTAGTAAGCGGCCGCCTGCTGTGCGCTGATCATGGTTGTTTTGGCGGGATGATGAGTGCGGGCCCGGACGTAGGTAAATTCCTCGGCGCACATCGGCCGCTTACGGCGAAGCTTGGAGACGACCACGGGCCTTGGCAAAACCAGTTCCTCGCCTTTCTCATTGCGGAATGGAATTGCCCAACCGCCGAACTTGTCGAAGCCTTCCACGGCGTCAATCAGGTGACCGTAAAACGCGTAGCGTCGCACTTCGCCGTCGGTGATGACCTCGATGCCGGTGCGCTCCTGCAAAGCAATCGCTTCATCCACAGCGCGGTCTTCTATCCGCTTAAATTCTGTTTCGCTAAGTTGGCCTGCTTCATGACGATCGCGCGCGTCTTTCAAATACGCGGGGCGCAAAAGACTCCCTACCACATCGCTTCGATACACCTGAGCCTCCTTAACTCCGTAAGATTCCGTTTCACAACTCGCAAGAACAAGAGCGAAAAATGATTTTAAGAAACCCAATTGCCTTGAGCGCGCATCAGATTACTCCCGGAAAGTACCGGCTACAAGTGAAATGTGCGGGAGAAATTCGAACAGTAGACCGCGAAACTTGCATGTAACCATTTGACTTCAGCCAGTTACAGCGTGCGATTTTCTTGCAAATGACCGGCAACAAATTGTTTCGAACATTGTTTTCGAACAACAACGAAAAGCCGACTTGCGGAGTGGGAGTATGATCTTTTCCCAAGTAAGTGGTGAAGTGCGGAAGGAGAAAGCATGGCCCCACGAATCAAGACAACCGTGGTGGGCAGTTATCCAGTTCCCTCGTGGTTGGTAGGGAACACATCGCGCCTGGTGTTGCGTGATGCGGTAATGGCGGTTTTGAAGACGCAGGAACTGGCTGGCCTCGATCTGGTGACCGATGGAGAGCTGATACGTTTTGATCCCAGCCATCCCGAGACCAACGGAATGGTTGACTATTTTGCTTCGCGAATGGATGGCATTCGCAAACATTTTTCGGTTTCGGACTTTGATCGCTTCCGTTCCGATCATGCGTCGGGATATCGACTCCTGACCGCAGGAATGGTCGTTTCCAAAATTCAAGATGGCGCGCTCAGTTTGCCTCGCGATTACGAATTGGTGAGCACGCTCACCAGGCTTCCACTGAAGTTCACCTGCACCGGTCCGCATATGTTGGCGCGTGTGCTGACGAATTGCTTCTACAAGAATACTGCCGACCTCGCCATGGACATTGCCGCGGTGCTGCGCCGGCAGCTCGAATTCATCGAAGCTGATGTCGTTCAGTTGGATGAGGCTTGCATCGCCGGATATCCCGAAGACGCGCCCTGGGCGGCCGAAGCCATCAACCATGTACTCGATGGAATCTTGAACGAAAAAGCCGTGCACATCTGCTTCGGCAACTATGGTGGCCAGCCTCAGTTGCGTGGCTTTTGGCGCGATTTGATTCCTTTCTTGAATTCCCTGCACACCGACCACCTGGCTTTGGAATTCGCGCGGCACGGCTATGAGGACTTGCGGTTGTTTGATGATCTCGATCCCAAGATTCATCTCGGTGTGGGGTTGATCGATATCAAGGACAACGAAGTGGAAGCTCCCGAGCTGATCGCTTCGCGCATCGAGAACGCGGTGAAGGTTCTGGGGCCAGAGCGCATCCGGTATGTTCACCCCGATTGCGGATTCTGGATGCTGCAGCGCAGTGTCGCGGACCGCAAGATGCGGGCCCTGGTAGAAGGAAGAGACTTGTTCGAAGGACGGGAATAGCGACTTAGTTTTACGGGTACCGAATCCGTTCATGGTTGGAAGCTCACCGGCGAATGACGAAAGAGCCAGTGTTCGAACTCTGGTCTTCAACCATCTCGCCGGGATCGTGCTGGCGCCCACCGTTAAAGCTCTGTGGGATCGAAAAGTATTCGATCTGTTTCGCGGTCCCTCGTCATGGATACAACTCGACGAAATCGTGGAACATACGCACGGCAATCGCGGGTATCTCCACGTTGCGCTTCGGCTGTTGCAGTCGGCAGGTTGGATGGAAGAGCGGATCGGCGATTCGGGATCTCAACCATCCTACGCGCTGACTCGCGAGGGAGAATTGGCAACGAGTGTTGCTCCTCCGCTGTATCGGGAGGTCGTTTCGTTCATTCCGAAAGCGCTTTATCTGGAGGATTTTCTCTTCGGCAGCTCCGATGAGCCGGTTCGCGCTTCTCTTCGCGAGCTGGTTTCTCGCGCCCAGGCGCGGTGGGATTTAGGCTCGGCGCAAGATCCCCTCACCGCCAAGGTTCACGAACAGATTCGCGGACACCTCGATGGGATGTTGGTCGGACCAGCCATAGTGGCCCTGGCGCGCGGAGGAATTCTTGGCCAACTCGAGCAGGGACCCGTGGACTTTCACTCCATCCGCGCAAACCATGAGAGCCTCTCTTGCGTATTCGATCTGCTCGCCACACAGGGTTGGATTGCCCACGATCACAATCGGGTGTGGCTCACCGCGTGCGGAAAATACGCGGCGCAGATTGCAACATCGTATGGCGTCACTGTTTCCTATCTTCCCACCTTCAAAGTCGTGAACACTTTATTGTTCGGCAATCCCCGCATTCCACGGCTGGACGATACCGGCGTCGAACTGTTGGTCAACCGGGGGATGAACGTTTGGGGCAGCGGCGGAGCACACAAAACTTATTTCAAGAAAGTCGATGAGATCATCGTGGAGATCTTCAATCGCCCGCTAAGCCAGCAGCCGCAAGGCATCTGCGACATGGGTTGTGGCGACGGAAGTTTTCTGGAGCATCTCTATTTCGTAGTCAAGAACCACACGGCTCGGGGCGCTGTGCTCGATCAGCATCCGCTGATTCTGGTCGGTGCTGATTTCAACAAAGTGGCGCGCCGCGTGGCTAAACAGACGCTGAAAAAAGCCGGCATTCCGACTTTCCACGTCATTGGCGGAGACATCAACCGTCCCGCACAGCTAGCTGGTGATCTCGAGGATCTCGGACTCGATATCCACGACTTGCTGCACGTGCGTTCGTTTCTTGATCACAATCGTCCGTATGTGGCGCTCGCGAACTATGCCAAGCGCAGCCGGGTGGGACGGTCGAGCGGCGCATTTGCGCACTTCGGTGAAGAAATTCCGGCCGATGAACTGGAAGAGAATCTGGTTCGGCATTTGCGTCGATGGGCTCCGTACGTCGGACGGTTTGGTTTGCTCGTGCTTGAACTTCACACACTGCCTCCGGAGCTGACGGCCGCAAATTTGGAAAAGACGCCTGCGGTGGCTTACGACGGCACGCATGGATTTTCCGATCAATACCTAGTGGAACAGCCGATTTTTCTGGACTGTGCGCGCGAGGCCGGTCTGCACGCCGACGTCCGGTTTCAACACAAATTTCCGCCATCGGAGTTGGCTACCGTTAGCGTCAACTTCTTCACGAGTACGAGCACGCCGACTTGAGAGAACCGTATCGAGGGAGAGCTATCAATGTTTCTGCAGAATTACTGGTACGCGGTGGCGTGGGATCACGAAATCAAGCGCGCGCCCTTTGGCCGGGTCGTTTGTGGTGAGCCGATTGTGCTCTATCGCCAAACCAGCGGAGCATTGTCGGCCTTCGAGGATTGCTGTCCTCATCGGCTGTTGCCGCTTTCCAAGGGGTTTCTGCAAGGCGACGTTTTGGTCTGCAAGTATCACGGGCTGAAATTCGACTCGGGCGGGGAATGCATCTGGATGCCCGGCCAGGAAGGTATTCACAAGGACACGAAGATCAGAACTTATCCAGTGGCCGAGAAGCACCGCTTCGTTTGGGTGTGGATCGGCGATTCGGCGCTGGCGAGCGAAGACAAAATTCCCAACCTGCCTTGGTGTTCCGATCCCGATTGGGTTTTCGAAGGCAGCACCTACCATATCAAGTGTAACTATCAGCTGTTGGTCGATAACTTGATGGACTTGTCCCATGAGACTTTCGTTCACCCTTCGAGCATCGGCCAGCACGAAATCCTGGAGGCGCCGATCAAAGTGACGTCGGATGAGGGGTCGGTCACGGTGACGCGGTGGATGCTTAACATCGATCCGCCGCCGTTTTGGGCATCGAATCTTCGGTCGTTTGAGAAATGCGATCGCTGGCAGATTTGCAATTTCTCTCTGCCGGCAAATGTGATGATCGACGTTGGCGTCGCGTTGGCAGGAAGTGGCGCTCCGCAAGGCGACCGCTCGAAGGGAGTCACGGGAATCGTTGTGGATTTGATGACGCCCGAGACGGAAACTTCCACCTGGTATCACTGGGGCATGGCGCGAAATTTCCAGACCGACGATCGCGGACTGACTTTCCGCATTCGCGATGGACAAGCCGCAGTGTTTTCCGAGGATCTCGAAATCTTAGAGGCGCAGCAGGAAAATCTCTTGCGCCGGCCCGACCGCACATTGCTGAACTTGAAGATCGACGCAGGCGGCGTTCACGCGCGCAGAATCATCCAGCGGGAAACGGAGCGAAGCGCACAGAGGTGATTCGCTTAATTCTTGGCAGCGGCAGACTTTTTCTGCCCCACACTCTGGTTCCTGCGAAAAATCACGTAAGCGCGCATGTCGGCGGCATCTTCGTGTGATAATTCTTTAGCGAACGAGACCATGCCTTCCGACTGCAACATCCCTCCCAGCACATCGGAAAACCATTCGTCGTTTTCGAGAGTGGACGAGTAACGCAGATCTGGAAGCACTCCGCCGCTGACGGCGACATCGCCGTGGCAGGCGGCGCAATAACGCTGAAATAATTGTTCGCCCATGTGAATCGCGGCCGAACTCGCGCGGTTTGGCAACGGGGGCACGGCAGGAGGTTCTTGAAGCGGCTCAAGCGCCGGCAGATTCGCGGTGCCTCCTAATTTGAAAACCAACATGCGGCTGATGTTCCGCACCCGGCCAGACTTGAACGAGACTTCCCCCGTGGCAAGCGGAAACACACCGCCCCAGCCAGCGAGCACTGCCACGTATTCTTCGCCATTCATGGAGTAAGCCACTGGTCCCGCCATTACTCCGGTCTGCGCCGGAAAGGACCACAGCTTTTCGCCGGTGTCGGCACGATAAGCTTCAACATTTCCGGCGGCCGTGCCCTCGAAGACCAGATTTCCAGCGGTCGAAAGCGTGCCACCATTCCACGGACCGGGCCGTTCCACCACCCATGCCGGCTTTTGTTGTAGAGGATCCCATGCCACAAGTTTTCCTTTTACGGTATCGAGAATCGCCTTTTTAATCTTCGGATCCTGCGGCATTCCGGCGGCGACCACATCGATTCCGTAGTTTGCAGCCAATTTCTTAGGCTCAAAGTTTTCGACGGATTTGTATTCGAAACCCACGTCGTTCACCGGAATGTAGACTAAGCCGGTGAGCGGACTGAAGGACATCGGCTGCCAACTGTGCGCTCCTAAAGGCCCGGGAACGACCGGCGCAGGATTGCTTCCTGGGTATCGCGCAAGTGCAGTCTCGATCGGCCGTCCGGTGTTCATGTCGACGCCAGTTGCCCAGTTGATGTAGGTGAAAGGCTTGGCAGAAATCAGCTTGCCGTTGGTGCGATCGAGCACGTAGAAAAATCCATTCTTCGGCGCTTGGAACAAGACCTTTCGCGGCTGACCCTCGATCGACATATCAGCCAGAATGATCTGCTCCGCGGAATCGAAGTCCCAGTCGTCGCCGGGGTCTTGCTGATAATGCCAGACGTACTCGCCCGTGTCCGGCTTGAGCGCAATGATGGAGCAGGTGAAAAAATCGTCGCCACCCTTCGGGCTGCGATACTTCTCACCCCACGGTCCACCGTTACCGGTGCCGATATAGAGCAGGTCGAGCTCGGGATCGTAGACAATCGCGTCCCAAACCGTCCCCCCGCCGCCAGCCTTCCACCAATCGCCGCTCCAGGTCTTAGACGCCTGTTCTAGGACCGGGTTCTCGAACGGCTTCGCAGGATCACCCGGCACGGTATAAAAACGCCAGATTATTTTGCCAGTCTCGGCGTCGTATGCTGAGACATAACCGCGCACGCCGAACTCCCCGCCCCCGTTCCCAATAATCACCCTGCCCTTCACCACGCGCGGAGCGCCGGTGATGGTGTACCGAAAATTCCGATCGATGGTAAGCGTCTCCCAGAGAGGCTTGCCCGTTGCCGCGTCGAGCGCAATGAGGCGGCCATCAAGAGTTCCAACGAAAACTTTCCCGTTCCAAGCTGCCACGCCCCGATTGACCACGTCACAGCAAGCGTTCACTCCCCACGCGCCGGGAACTTTGGGATCGTAAGACCACAAGAGGACACCCGTTGCAGCATTCAGCGCGAAGACTTTGCTCCAGGCGCTGGTGAAGTACATGGCACCATCGATGACTAGCGGCGTAGCCTCTTGACCGCGACGCGTGTCCAGGTCGAAGAACCATGCCAGCTTGAGCTGGGAGAAATTTTGATCGCTGATCTGTTTCAGAGGACTGAATCTTTGTTCGCTGTAGGTGCGCCCGTGGACCAACCAGTTTTCTGGCTCGCGATCGGCGGCGACGATGCGCGCGCCGTTCACGTCTGCAGATTTGCTAGCTCCTTGTCGGCTGGAGTTCGGACGGCAACCCGCACACGTCACGAGCAACACAAGACTGGCGAGAAGCAGCAACTTTCCCCGGTCCACGCTTTCCTCCGATGTTGTTTCTGAACTGTTTCGATCTCCAGCAAACACATCTCCGGGAACGGATTCCAGCAACTTCAGTGAACGCCGCGATCCGCGTGCGCCCAGTAAGGCGACCGGAGGGACTTTCTGTCCGTCTTGCCTGCGGGAGTTTTCGGAATTTCCGGACGGAACTCGACCGACTTCGGTGATTTCACGCCGCCAAGTTTCGCCTTGCAGTGGGCGAGCACCGCATCTTCGGTCAAGAATTCGCCATCTCTAAGCACGACGATGGCTTTCACTGTTTCACCCCAAGTGTCGTGGGGAACTCCGATCACCGCGCACTCGTGGACTTGAGGCAGCGCCATGATTCCGGCTTCGACCTCCGCGCAATAAACATTGAAGCCACCGGTGATGATCATGTCTTTCTTGCGGTCGACAATATAGACGTATCCGTCTTCGTCGATATAGCCGATATCGCCTGTGTGATGCCAGCCGTAGGTTCGTATCTCCGCCGTCGCCTCGGGCAGGTCGTGGTAGCCAGCGGTGACGAGGGTGCCCCGCGCCACGATTTCACCACATGCATCGGCAGGGAGGGTATGCCCGCGATCATCCATAATCGCTACACGAACTGCAGATGTCGGTTTGCCGCAACTTCGCAGGCGCTCGGGATGATCTCCGGCGGCAGCCGCGGCTAGGGTCTTCGCGTCCAAGAAAGTTAGCAACATCGGCGCCTCGGTCTGCCCATACGACTGACACATGCACGGACCGAAAATCTCGATGCCTTTCTTGAGCTTGTCCGGCGAAACCGGCGACCCAGCCAGTAGAAACAGACGCAAACTCGAATAGTCGAACTTGCCAACGTCCGGGTGTGCGAGCAGCGCGTAGAAAGCGGTCGGCGGCAGAAACAAATGCGTGCATCGAAAGCGTTCGATGCTACGCAACACTTCCAGCGCGTCGAACTTCGGCAGGATGACGTTGGTTGCTCCCAACGTGAACATCGTAAAAGCGACCACGCCCGCCGCGTGGGAAAGTGGTGCGACGTTGAGGCAGACCGGATCGGCTGCATCCGATCGCCAATAATGAGAAGCCATTTCCGTCATGGTTCCCCAAGCCAGACTCGTTACCCGCACGCCCTTTGCAGGCCCAGTCGTGCCGCCAGTGGGAACCAACCCTACCAGACGATCCAGGTTGCCGTAGGCATCCGCCCAGTCGATTTCATCCGCCTCGGTTCCCCGCTGCATGAACGTCTCCAACGAGGGACTACCGTCATCCCCGCGGACATCATCAATGCAGACCACATGGCGCAAAGACGGAACTCGTTCGCGAAGATCCACGACGCTATCACGGAAATTGCTGTGATAAAAAAGCCATGCTGTCTTTGCATAATTCATGTACTCGGCATTGGCGTCGACAGCGTTCCGATAGTTGATCGGGATCCATACCGCGCCGGCCCGCATGATGCCCAACATACAAAACAGAACTCGGGCGTCATTGTGCGAGTAAATTGCGGCGCACTCTTCGCCGCGCAGCCCAGTTGCCCACATGGCACGGGCGATCCGATGCGTGATGGCCTGTATTTCTGGATAGGAATACCGGGCGTTGCCGTCGATGATGGCGATTCGATCGGGATGAGCGTCAGCGCCTTTGTCGAAGTAGTCGATGGCTCTCATGGCGAAATACTTTTCCTTCGACGTTTACGTATAAATTTTCGCCTTGGCCAATCCATGGCTCTCAACTACCTTGAGCAGTTCACGATGTCCAAATGCTTCGGCCGCTGAAGCGAAGCCCACCTTCCGAGGCGGCGTGTGTACCAAGTTGTGCGCGGCGAATGCTTGAATCAAACCAGTTTGCCGATAGCAGCAAGTCCCGAAGATGACGCACTGAACAAAGTCGGTGCTGCCGCGCCCGACCACAACGTCAATCGTGCGTTGTTCGCGTGTGTTCTCTCGCGGCGGCGTACTGCCTTGTACCGAACTGGCCATCTCCGCAAGCTTACGCTCTCGTTCTTCTTTCGGGAGAGGGCGAATTTGCTCCTCAAACATTTTCTCGGTTGCCGCGACGCCCTCCATGATTTGCCGGTCGAGAAGCCCGCCGATGGATCGGACATTTGCCACCTGCGGGTGATCCTTGAACCAAACAGGTTGAGGAAATCCACCCCAGGCGAGCGCAAGCTGCGTTTGAATGTAGCCTGGAACCGCGGCGTCGTAGCGAGTGGCGCGAGGCCAAGGCTTGTACTGATTTTGTTCCAGATAGCATCCGTCGGTTTGAATGACCGCGAAAATGGTCTGCGTCGAGCCGAAGGTGGGAATGCCCTTGAACATCGTCAGAGTCTCGAGAGTGTCGATGGCGCCGGACTCGAGACACAGGCGTGCAGCTGCATCGCTGACGGCCGACATGAAGGCAGTTCCCGGCGCGACAAGCAAACCCTTGGCTGCGAACTTCGCTCCCCACTTCTCGGCAATCTCTCGTATCCACACCTGCTCGCCGCTAATGTCGACGTAATGACATCCTGCCTTTAAGCTGGCTTCGAGCACTCGCGGACCGTTGTAAATAAATGGGCCGACGGTATTGCAGACGACCTTGGCTCCCGTGAACAACGCGGTCAGCTCGTCCACCGAGCCGCCGACTTCGACGATTTCATAATTGGCCGTCTCGATGCCTGGGACGTGGTTCATCACGTCTTGAATTCTGGCCCGGCTCCGGCCGGCAGCAATAAACGGAACGTTATACTCGCGGAGAAACTCCGCGACGAGACGCCCGGAAAAACCGTTGGCTCCATACAAAACCACCGATCGTTTCGTGTCCATCAGCTTCCTCTCGTGCAATGCGGATTAACCCATCGTGACACAAAAAACGGCTGCCGATCAGGTAAGGCACAACTACTCGGGACTCCCAGTCCCGCGGCGAACCTAGATTTGATGCTGCCGAGCCTACCCCTCATGGGCGATCACTTGCGGCTCTGAGATCGCATGGCTCGGCAGCTTCGGGGGAGGCCAGAACGCTTCGACGGCGCGCGTGATTCGCTCACACGGTCGAAGAGCCGCAGTTCCGTGGTGGCCAGAAACGATTCTAGGCAAAAGTATCTTTATTGCTAGTAGGCACCTTTATGTAACCCAGTATCGCCAGTGAGTTAAGATCGCTATAGCCGTTCGAGGAACTAAGTTACTTCGAAGTGTCTACTAGCCATAACGGGACTTTAGCCTAGAATTGCTCAAGGGTAGCGCGGAATCGATCAGCTCGATACTCCGATAATTTCCCGCGACAAACGGAAGGAACAACATGGCAACCACAGCAGCACTGCCTAACCTGCAAAAGAGTGTCAGCGAATTTCTAAGCAAACCGAGAAAGATGCTCATCGATGGAAAATGGGTGGAAGCCGCTTCTGGCAGGACCTTCGAAACTTATAATCCGGCGACAGGCGAAGTGCTGGCTCGCGTGGCCGAGGGCGATCGCGAGGACATCGATCGTGCTGTCAAAGCAGCACGCCGCGCCTTCGAGAGCGGACCATGGCCCGAGATGTCGCCTTCGCAGAGAGGACGTCTACTCTCAAAACTCGCTGACTTGTTGGAGAGTCATCTGGAGGAATTCGCCGAGTTGGAAACGCTGGACAACGGCAAGCCAGTGTTTTTTTCGCGCATCGTCGACATCCCCAGCGCAGTAGAGGTTTTTCGATACATGTCCGGGTGGGCGACTAAGGTCGAAGGCAGCACCATTCCAATCTCAGCCTACGGCGGTCAGTATTTTGCTTACACATTGCGAGAGCCGGTGGGAGTTGTAGGCCAGATCATTCCGTGGAACTTCCCAATGATTATGGCGTCCTGGAAATTGGCTCCTGCGCTCGCGGTGGGATGTACCGTGGTCTTGAAGCCAGCGGAGCAGACGCCACTCACAGCGCTTCGCCTCGGCGAACTGGCTCTGGAAGCGGGATTCCCCGACGGCGTGATCAACATTGTGACTGGTTTCGGCGAAACCGCAGGAGCGGCTCTGGCGGCACACCCTGACGTGGACAAAATCGCGTTCACTGGCTCGACGGAAGTGGGCAAACTAATTTTGGCAGCGGCAACTGGAAACCTGAAGAAGGTTTCGCTAGAGCTGGGCGGGAAGTCTCCGAACATCGTTTTCCCGGATGCCGATTTGCAAACCGCAATTCCGGGAGCCGCGAATGCCATCTTTTTCAATCAGGGCCAGTGTTGCACAGCCGGCTCCAGGCTTTTTGTACATAAGAGCATCTTCGACAAAGTAGTCGATGGAGTGGCTCAAGCCGCCCAGAAGTTTAACATCGGGCCCGGACTCGATCCTTCTACAAACCTGGGACCGGTAGTCTCGAAAGAACAACTCGATCGTGTTTGCGGTTACCTCGAGTCGGGCATCAAGGAGGGCGCCAAGGCAGTCGTTGGTGGGCACAAGCGCAGCGGTAGCGGATATTTTGTCGAACCGACGGTGCTCGTCGATGTGAAACCTGAAATGAAAGTTGTGCGTGAAGAAATTTTCGGGCCGGTGGTGACGGCGATTCCGTTCAGCTCGCCGGAAGAAGTAGTTAGCTCCGCGAATCGCACGGTTTACGGCCTCGCTGCTGCGGTCTGGACTCGTGACATCAGCAACGCCCACAAGATTGCCGCCAAACTCCGCGCCGGGACCGTCTGGATCAATTGCTACAACGTATTCGATCCTGCGCTTCCATTTGGAGGATATAAACAATCTGGATGGGGCCGCGAGATGGGTCACGCCGCGCTGGAGTTGTATACGGAAACCAAGGCGGTCTGCGCTCAACTGTAAGATTTGGAAAAAGCGCAACACACGAGACTCGAGAATCTGCGTCGTCGACCTGTCTTCTAATCGAAGGGTGCAGCGCCGCTGAATGCTAGGTGCTGAGTGCTGATCTCACACTGCACTACCCTTTGTGCAGCAAAATTTCCACTTGCCAGACGGTACTACTCTGGTTACTATTCACCATTCTCGGAGAACCGAACTTGGCCGTTTTTTCCATGAACATCGGCGAGACCATCAGAAACTACCGGCTGGGGAAAGGTATGTCCCAGGGCGACATAGAAAAGCGCACCGGGCTGTTGCGCTGCTACCTTTCGCGGGTCGAGAACGGCCACACGATCCCCTCGCTCGACACGCTTTCCAAGATCGCCGGAGCGATGGAACTTCCGCTATCTCAGTTTTTTGCCGAATCCGGCCACACCAACGGAGGCAAGGGATTGCCTCAACTCTCGGATGACGAAGTCCGCTTCCTGAGCCAGATCCGCCGTTACTCTGTGAGCCTCAACGACAGCGATCGCAAGCTGGTTCTGGCGATGGTCAAGAAGATGGCTTCGAACGCGAAGTAGTTAAAACAAGCTATCAGCCGTCAGCTCTCAGCTTTTGAAACTTCGCTTCCATCCCCAAGTACCAACTCTTGCCGTGAAACTGCTAATCCAGCATCCGAAAGCTGAAGGCTGAGAGCTGACAGCTGAAAGCTCAGTTACTTCCGTTCCATCCCTCCCGTGGCCGACGGGTACCTCGCCCGCCCGCCGCATACGCCCTATATTGTGATTTGGAGATCTCTCAGTGACTCTCGACGAAGAACTGACTCTTCTTGAAACGCAACTGCGCCGGCTCAAGATCGAGTACGAGGTTTATTTCAGCAACCCAACCAAGAAGCCGCCCACGGACATCGAGTGGAAGGTTCTAAGTCTGCTGCGCAAGTTCAGCGACGGCGGACGAATGAGCTTCCAACAGCGCTTCCGCTACAACGAAATGGCGCAGCGCTACGCTATCTACAGCGACCTGTGGCGCAAGAAGGCGCGTATTCGCGAAGAGGGCTACCGGCGTCCTCAGGACGCGCTGCTTTCCGTACAAGGTGTGCGTCCATCGGAGGAACATGAACCTGCTCGCCGTCCGGCATACGGACTAAGCCGCGCCGCAGCTTCTGCAGCGGTTGCGGGCGCAAACGACGGTCCGCTCACCATACAGTGTTCCGACGCCCGCGCCGAACACGATCAAGTGGAGAAACTCTACAATGCGCTCACCGAGGCAAAGAAAAAAGCCGGCGAATCAGTGACTGGCAACATCGAGAGCTTTGCGTCGTTTGTGCAAAAGAAGACCGACCAGATCCGCAAGCAGCACGGATGCCAATCCGTGGAATACAGCGTCGAGATGCAGGACGGGCAGGTCCGGCTAAAGGCAAAAGCCAAAGCCTAAGCCTGAAGATTGGGCACCGATATCTAGATAGGCTCGGACGCCCTCGTCCGGGCGGCCGAGCAAAGCTCGGCTTCGCTTTTCCCGTCAGAGCCTTCAACTGATAAACTTTATTTCACTCCATCTCATTAGTCAGAGGCATTCATGTCCCCAGGAAAGATCCAGCGCGCCATTCTCAGCGTCACCGACAAAACCGGACTCGTCGATTTCGCCCGCAAGCTCTCCGGCTTGGGTGTGGAATTGATTTCGACGGCGGGAACGGCCAAGCTGCTGCGCGATTCCGACATCCCCGTGAGAGATATTTCCGAACTCACTCGATTTCCCGAGATGCTCGACGGCCGGGTCAAAACTCTGCATCCCAATGTGCATGGAGGAATTCTGCACCGCCGCGCGAACCAGGCGCACCGTACAGCGATTGCCGAACATGGAATCCTTCCGATCGATATGGTCGTCGTGAACCTCTATGCGTTTGAAAAGACCTCAGCGAAACCAAACGTGCACTTCGACGATTTGATTGAAAACATCGACATTGGCGGGCCTTCGATGATTCGCTCCGCCGCCAAGAATTTTCAGGACGTTGCCGTTGTGACTTCGCCCGCCGACTATGACCAAATTGCGGAAGAGCTGGCCAGCTCTGGCGGTGAATTGTCCGCAGCCACGAGATGGCGTTTGGCGCTGAAGGCGTTCGCGACCACCGCGGCGTACGACTCCGCCATCGCTTCCACCCTAGAGCGAGTCAGCGCCAACGGACGATTCGAGTTTCATGAAGAAACTGCTGGCTTCCCGCAAACGCTACGCCTGTCTTTCAAGAAAGTGATGGACCTGCGCTACGGCGAAAATCCGCACCAGAAAGCTGCCATGTATTCCGACGGCTCCGGCCAAGGCGTGGCCAATGGACGACAGATTCAAGGCAAGGAGCTTTCCTTCAACAACATTGTGGATCTCGAAGCCGCATGGGATTTGGCCCAGGAATTCGAAGAGCCTGTGTGCGCGATTATCAAACACACGAACCCGGCTGGAACCGCGACGGGAGCGACTTTGCTCGAAGCCTACAAGAAGGCGCTGGAATGCGATCCAGTTTCAGCTTTCGGAGGCGTGATCGGCGTGAATCGTCCGGTAGGCGGCGAGGCTGCCGAAGAAATGGCGAAGCTATTTCTTGAAGTGATCGCCGCGCCCGCATTCGACGAAGCCGCGCGCGCCAAGTTCGCATCCAAGAAGAACCTGCGGCTGGTGGAGGTTAATGACGTTCGCCAGAAGTGGGTGCTGAAAAACGTCTCTGGCGGAATTCTGCTGCAAGATGCCGATGCTCACTCGCTCACGGAAAGCGATCTGAAAGTCGTCAGCAAGCGCCAACCCACGGTAGAAGAAAAGCGCGCTTTGCTCTTTGCTTGGAAGGTCTGCAAACACGTAAAGTCCAATGCGATTGTTTATGCCCGCGAGGGGCAAACTATGGGCGTCGGCGCCGGACAGATGAGCCGCGTGGATTCCTGCAAGATCGGAGCGATGAAGGCAGTGTTGCCGCTAAAGGGTACCGTCGCCGCTTCGGATGCTTTTTTCCCGTTCCCCGACGGAGTCGAGGAAATCGCGAAGGCTGGCGCTACTGCGATCATCCAACCAGGTGGATCCGTCCGTGACCAGGAAGTAATCGATGCCGCCGACGGGTTGGGTCTGGCCATGGTCTTCACCGGGGTCAGGCATTTTAGGCATTGAAGAAGCAATTAGCACTTAGCATTCAGCAACGAGCTTTCATCGTGGGAGGCGGGAACAACACTGAAGGCCAATGGCTAAATGCCAAGTGCTAAGTGCTGGTTTTCCAATCCATCCGCCCCTGTACCTCCGAATCTTCTTTCATGCCGTCCACCCGGGCACTTTTTCGCTATGCTCGTTGACGAAGGTTTACAATAAGACAGAGCACCCGCCTACTGCGCTCCGGCATCTAAACGCGTTAGGTTTGGGAATCCGATAGGTCCTCGATGAAAAGAATGCGCTGGTCTATTTTTGTGTTGTTTTTGGCTGCTGCCGCTGTGGGGCAGGAAACTCCTGCCTCGTCCACTGCTCCCGTCACGGCTGCAAAGCCGGCGACTGCGTCTGCTCCGCGAAAAGTGGATCGAGCGGCTGCCTACTACCATTACACGGTCGCTCATATGTACGAGGATCAGTTCGCGGTGTACAACCGCAGCGATCTCGCGACCAAAGCCATCGAGGAATATCGGCTGGCAATTGACGCCGACCCTACTTCTGAATACCTGACCTCGGGTCTGGCCGAGTTGTATGCCAAAACCGGGCGCATCCGTGACGCCGTGCTCGAGGCCCAGGACATTCTCAAGAAAGATCCCAATAATCTTGAAGCCCACAAGCTGCTCGGCCGGATCTACCTGCGCTCCCTGGGGGATGTTCAGAGCGGAACCGGTTCCGATAGCGTGCTCAAACTGGCCATCGAGCAATACGAGGAAATCATAAAGCTCGAGCCTGACAATGTGGACAATCACCTGCTTCTGGGCCGGCTTTACCGTTTGAATAACGATTTGCGAAAGGCTGAGAGCGAATTCAAGATCGCAGTCAAGCTGCAGCCCGATTCCGAGGAAGCCGTCACCACGCTTGCGTATCTCTACAACGAAGAAGGCGACAGCGCTCGCGCTGCCGAGACGTTGAGCGCGGTCCCGGACGCAGCGCGTTCCGCAAAGCTCTATTCCGCGCTCGGCTACACCTACGAGCAGCGCAAGGAATATAAGCAGGCGATCACCGCGTACAGAAAGGCGATCGAACTCGATCGCGACAATCTCGACGCCATCCGCGGACTGGCGCAGAATCTGTTGAACGATGGTCAGACGGATGCCGCACTCGAGCAATACAAAATTATTGCGGACTCGAATCCCGAAGACGCGCAAACCTACCTGCGCATGGCCGAGATTTACCGCAGAAATGGCCAGTTCGATCTGGCGTTGGACAACTTGAAGAAGGCCGAGTCCATGGTTCAGGACTCGATGGAAGTACCTTACAACATTGCCGCTGTCTACCAAGCGCAGGGCCGCTACGACGAAGCCGCAGAAATCCTCCAAGACTTAGTTAAGAAGACCGACAAACCCGACAATAGCTACAGCCAGAGCGAGAAGAACAACCGGGCTGTGTTTCTTGAACGCCTGGGTACGGTGTATCGCGACAACAACAACGACCCGCTTGCTATCGAGACATTCCAGAAGATGCTGCCCTTGGGCGACGACAACGCCGAGCGAGGCTACCAGCAACTAATCGACACCTATCGGGAAGCCAAGCAGTGGCAAAAAGCGACTGACACTGCAAAGGAAGCAACCGAGAAACTGCCCAATGATCGCGGCCTGAAGATGGTTTACGCGGCGCAACTTGCCGACATGGGCCAGGTAGACGCTGGACTCAATCAGGTGAAGGCCCTTCTCAAGGGGAACGCTGACGATCGCGACGTCTACATTAACCTGGCCCAGATGTACACCCGGTTGAAGCGCTGGCCCGATGCGGAAGCGGCTCTGGACAAGGCAGCCCAGCTCTCCACCAGGGATGAGGACAAGGAATACGTAGAGTTTCTGCGGGGATCTACTTACGAGCGCCAGAAGAAATACGATCAGGCTGAGGAAGTATTTCGCAAAGTGCTGGCCACTGATCCTCAGAATGCCGCCGTGCTTAACTATCTCGGATACATGCTTGCCGATCGCGGCGTCAAACTGGACGAAGCGCTCATCATGATCAAGAAGGCAGTCGAACTCGAGCCTGCGAACGGCGCGTACCTCGATTCGCTTGGCTGGGCCTACTTCCGATTGGGCAAGTACGAACTCGCGGAAGACAACCTCATGAAAGCCTCCCAGCGTATGGGCACGGATCCCACTGTTCAGGACCACCTCGGCGATCTCTATCAAAAAACCGGGCGTCTGAAGCTTGCCGCGGCGCACTGGGAAAGAGCCGTCAACGAGTGGAACAAAACTGTACCCGCGGAAGTGGACACCGATAACCTGGCCCAAGTAACGCAAAAGCTTGAATCCGCCAAGGTGAAACTGGCCAAGGAAGAGCCGGGGAATAAGTAGTAAATACAGCACTCAGCATTTAGCATTCAGTCCCTTGAGGTTTTCGTGGCAAGCGGCAAAAGCTTTTTTGTGGTTGAATGCTGAACGCCAATTCCTGAGTGCTGCTTCTGTTAAACTTTCTTCATGCTCGCCGACTACGCCGTGCGGGTGGAGCAATCCCGCGGACGCCGTTATCGCGAGCCGCAACATCCCTACCGCAACGACTTTCAGCGTGATCGTGATCGCGTCATCCACTCCAGAGCTTTTCGCCGTCTTGAGGCAAAAACCCAAGTCTTCACCCGCCGTTATTCCGACCACTTTCGCAATCGTCTGACTCACACCATTGAGGTCGCGCAGATCGCTCGAACCATCGCGGCTCAACTTGGCCTGAATGTCGATCTGGTCGAGGCTTTGGCCTTAGTTCATGATGTCGGCCATCCGCCCTTCGGCCACGCCGGCGAAAAAGCCCTCGACACCGCCATGCGCGAGCACGGCCTATTTTTTGACCACAACCTGCACGCGCTGCGCATCGTAGAAGACTTCGAGCTGCGCTACGCCGCTTTCCGCGGACTCAACCTGACCTTCGAAGTTCGCGAAGGCATCATCAAACATTCCCACGATTACGTTGCCGAAAAGTTTCCCGAACTCGCCGAGTATCTGCTCGACCTTCGTCCGCCGCTCGAAGCTCAGCTCATCGATGTCGCCGATGAAATCGCCTACAGTACAGCCGACCTCGACGATGGTTACGAATCGCGCCTGCTCACGCTGGAGCAGATCCGCGAGGGCGTCCCGGTCTTCGAGCGCTTCTACGGCGAAGTCGAATCGATCTATCCCGACGCGATCGACAAGCTGAAATTCAACGAGACGGTCAAACGTATACTCGACCGCTGGGTCGGAGATCTGATCGAGCACACCAAAGAACAAAGTCGGCTGGCAGGTGTCAGAAATCTTGAAGATGTGCGCGCCTACCCTCATCGGCTCGTCACTTTAAGCCCATTAGTCGAGCAGGAACGACGCGCGGCCAGGGAATTTCTCTACGCCAATCTCTATTTCAGCGTTACCCTCGACCCAGAGAAAAACGACGCGGGACGGGTGATCCGCGAGCTGTTCAGGTTGTGGATGGCAAAGCCGGAGAATCTGCCGGCCAGTTACCAGGAAAAAGCCACGCAAGAACCGCTCGCGCGAATCGTCTGCGACTACATCGCGGGCATGACGGATAATTACATTTACGAGCAGTACGAGAAGTACTGCGGGCATTAAGAAAGTCAAAACATCGCCACGGATTTGCGGGGATCACGCGGATCAAGAAAACGGAGAAAGCAATCCGTGAAATCCGCGCAAATCCGTGGCGAAGGTTTGTCACTTGCTCGCGACGGTCGTGACCACGTCGTACAACACCTGAAAGCCACGCCGCACCTCTTCCACGCGGATGCGCTCGTCGTTTCCATGCTCCGTGCTGCCTTCTTCTTCTGTCGACGTGTACGGCGTAAATCCATACGAGTTGATTCCCAGAGGACGATAGCGTTGATTTTCCGTGTAACCGCTATCGAGCCGTGGCACGACCGGTGTTCGTGGGAAATACGCCGCCGACACTTTCTCAATCGCACTGAATAAAGCTGTATTCGTGGGCGAAGAGTTGGCCAGGCGGAAGTCCGCGTTCAGCGGCGCGACGCTCACATTCGGATCGTTCACCACCTGCCGGATACTCTCCAGAAACTGCTTCGGATCATCCCCCGGCAGAAGCCGCACATCCAGGTTGGCCCACGCTTCCGGCGGAATGACGTTCGTCTGCTCCGAGCCGCCCAGCATGGTCAGAGCAATCGTGTCGCGCAGAAGATAGTTGAGGGATTCATCCTGTTCCACCTCGCGCTGAAAATTCTTGTCGTCCAACGCCTGCCGGATATTGCGGAATTTTTCCGCCCGCTCCGGCGATTCATAAGGTGCCATGGCACGCAGAAATTCCTCCGCTACCGGCAACACTCTAAGCGGAGTGCGATAGGCGATGATGCGGTTCAATGCCTGCATCAGCCGGTTCGGCGCCGAATCTGCGATTGGAAGCGAGCCGTGTCCGGCGCGTCCATGGGCCACCACGTGCAGCCAGAACGCCGCCTTCTCACCCACATCCACGCCCACATATTTCACATGGCCGTTGTCTTCTAGAAGGTTTTCGCCACCTTCGTTAATCAGGAACTCGGCATTTCCCAGCAGGTCGGGCTGATGTTCGATGAACCAGTCGCTACCTGTGCCATTGACTTCCTCATCGCTCACGGCCAGAAAAATCACGTCGCGATCGAGTTCTACTTTCTCGCGCTTCAGCATCACCATGACCATGAACTGCGCCAGTCCCTCGTTTTTCATGTCCTGCGCCCCACGGCCGTAAATCGATCCGTCCACGATTTCCGCGCTGAAGGGCGGTACCTTCCAATGGGACGCGTCACTGGTGACCACATCCATGTGGCTGAGCAGCACAATCGGTCGCTGAGGCGACGAGGTGGTGTGCGGAACGCGAGCCCACACATCGGCCCGCCCGGGAGCATAGTTGAACACCCGGTTTTCAACGTCTTCCTGATCGAAGATTTTCTGGAAGAATGCCCCCGCGCGAACTTCGTTGCCCGGAGGATTCGTAGTGTCGATCCGCAGATACTCCCGTTGCCACCGCACCGCAAGGTCTGCATACTGCTTTAGACGTTCTGGAGGAATGCTATCCGAGGTAAGCCCATGCCTCGCAGCAACGGTTTGCGACCACCCGAGTGTGGCAACCATCGCAAAGATGAACCCAAAAAAGCACACTCTCCCGATCCTTCTCAGCATCCAATCTCCCGTAATGCCTAAGTCTTTGGGCACGCAGTTTTTATATCAGCTTTGCCAAAATTACCCTGAGGCCGGACATTATTCTCTGCCTTTGACGCCGCGAGGTCTACAATGTTATTGCAAGCCAAGGGGTTAGGGGTACGACAGTTTGGCAATCGACCTGTTATAGAAACCTGCGGATGCCGGAGTCGAACGGCGTCCCGTATTTCCGATTTTGGCCATACATCGCGTCGGCGTTGGCCGGCAATGCGCAGTGAGCTTGCCTCGATCAGTCGGTTAGCAGACGCAATCAAAAATCACGCAGCACGCCCGTTAGGCGTGCCGAATGGGGCCTCCAGGATGCTCCCTTCGTTGGAGGATGTTAAAAATGAAGAATCGTCTACTTGTAGCGCTATTCGTCGCAGTCGTGCTTGCTCTGCCAGCTATTGCGCAGACGAGTTCGACCTCTCAGGATCAACCGGCCGCCAGCCAACCCGCACAGGCCACTCAAACCGCGCCTGCCGCTTCGTCAAGCACCGACCAAGCCTCGTCCACTTCTTCGCCGACTGTGGGCGCTACCGGAAAGCAGCCTTTGCAGCCTGAAACTCGCGAAGGTTTCTGGGGCAAGATGAATCCTTTTGCGCGCAAAAAGTATGTGCAACGCCAGACCCAGCCCATCCGCGACCGCGTGAACGAACTCGACGAGCTGACCGCGAATAACAGCAAGATGATCAAGGACGTGGATTCGCGCGCGCAGCAAGGCATCCAGCTTGCTTCGGCCAAAGCCAACGAAGCCGATCAGCATGCCGTCGACGCCGGCAATCGAGCCCAAGCGGCGCAGCAGACCGCGACGCAGGCCAATACTCGTCTCACAACGGTCGAGCAGGTAGTGGGCAATATCGATCAATACAAGGCTACAAACCAGACCGAAATCCGCTTCCGTCCCGGCCAGAGCGTTCTGAGCCAGAACGCCAAGACCGCTCTTGATGACATGGCGACACCGCTAAAGAATCAGCGCGGCTACATCATCGAAGTGCAGGGATTCTCTTCCGGCCATGGCCAAGCCGCGATCGCTACTTCGCAGAAGATGGCGGATTCGGTGGTGCGGTACCTCGTGCTGAACCACGACGTTCCTGTATATCGCATCTATGTGGTTGGTATGGGCAACGCTCCCGTTCCTAGCGCGAGTGCCGATGACCAATCCAAGACCAAGCGAACCAGCGGCGGTCGCGTAGAAATCAGCCTGCTGAAGAACGATCTGGAGCAGCTGACGGCGTCGACCACACCGGATCAAGCACCAGCGAAATAGTTTTCAGGACGACGGGCCCAGTAGCCCGGACGCCCTCCCCCCGGAAAAGCCTCCTGTGCAAACAGGAGGCTTTTTTGCTGCGCTGATAATTTTAGTTGTGCTGAAAATAATGAGCGTTGATCAACGCTCGAAGAATCGCGGTCGCGACTTCTCACACCACGCCAGCAGTTTCCTGCTTCATCTTTTCAGCCTGATAGTGGGCCGTGAGGGCCTCGATCAGCGGCTGCAGTTTCCCATCCATCACTTCCTGCAGCTGATGGATAGTCAAACCAATTCGGTGGTCAGTCACGCGGTTCTGGGGAAAGTTGTAAGTCCGAATCTTCTCGCTGCGATCCCCCGACCCCACCATCGCCTTGCGTTCCTTGGCGAGCGCGTCCTGCTGCTTCTGCATCTCCATCTCGTAAAGCCGCGAGCGCAACACCCGCATACCTTTTTCGCGGTTCTTGATCTGCGACTTCTCGTCCTGGCAACTGACGACGGTATTCGTCGGAATATGCGTGATGCGCACGGCGGAGTACGTTGTGTTCACCGATTGCCCACCCGGCCCTGACGAACAGAACGTATCAATACGAAGATCTTTTGCTTCAATCTTGATGTCGACATCTTCCGCTTCCGGCAGAACAGCAACCGTAACCGCCGATGTATGAATTCGCCCCTGCTGTTCCGTCGCGGGCACACGCTGCACGCGGTGTACGCCGCTCTCGTATTTCAAACGCGAAAACACGCGCTGGCCTTCAATCAGTGCGATAACTTCTTTCAACCCTCCAGCCGAAGACTCGGAAGTCGAGAGCACTTCCACTTTCCAGCCCTGAGTTTCCGCGTATCGGGTGTACATGCGAAACATCTCGGCGGCAAATAAAGTGGCCTCGTCACCCCCGGTCCCGGCCCGGATTTCGAGGATTACATCCTTCTCATCATTCGGATCTTTGGGCAGAAGCAGGACCTTGAGTTCTTCTTCGACCCCGCCGACACGTCCTTCCAACTTATCCAATTCCTCTTGCGCGTAGGCTCGCATCTCTGGATCTTTTTCGTCGGCCAGTACGGCTCGGCTCTCGGCAATGCCCCGTTTCAAGTCCTTAAATTCGCGGTATCGCTCCACGATCGGAACGATTTCGCTATGCGCCTTGGCAGTCTTCTGGTATCTCGCAGAGTCGTTCATGATCTCCGGCGAAGCCAGCGTCTGCGTGAGTTCCTCGTATCGCGCTTCGATTTGGTCAAGTCGTTCAAACATATTGTTCCCCGTAGAAACGCAGCTTGCTACGTTTCGGCTGCCGTCAAGAGACGCAGCGAACAGCGTCTCTACAGCGTTATTCTAGTTGTAGAAATGGGAGATGACGCAGAAAGAGTTTTCGCGGCAGGGCCGCTACGCAATGACCAGTTCGCCGCCGCGCTGCTTCTCGAGCGACATCGCCTGATCCAACGCCACGATCGCACATTCCGCTTGCTCATTCGATGGAGGCTGCGTAGTGATCCGCTGCATCCACAGTCCGGGAGCAGTCATAAGGGCAAACAGCGATCCGCGATGTTTGGCGGCAAAGCGAATAATCTCGTAAGACAACCCGGTAATCACCGGCAGCAAGACAATGCGAACCGCAAACCGCGCCCAGAAGGTCGTGACCGGTACCAGCATGTAAACGAAAATCGAGATAATCATGACGGTCATCAAAAAGCTGGTTCCGCAGCGCGGATGATAAGTCGAATATTTCTGCACCGAAGGCGTGTCCAGCGGATCGCCATTCTCGAACGCGAATACCGTTTTGTGCTCGGCTCCGTGATACTCATAGACCCGCCGAATGTCCTTCCACAGCGAGGTTCCCCAAATAAACAGCAGAAACAATACGAGCCGAATGATGCCGTCCACTAGATTGAAAACAATCTGCTCGCCGAAAACCGGATTCACGCGCTTCAATTCCGTGGTCGCCAACAGAGGCAGAAACTTGTACATGAAAATGAAGAAGCCAACAGAAAAAACGATGTTCACCGCGGCAATCCATCCACTGATTTCGAGCTTCTTTTTCTCAGGCTCACCAGGCGCGGCCGCCGGCTGTAACTCGTCGAGCGCAACGTTCGCGGAAAACTTCAGCGCGCGGAAGCCCAGCGTCATCGCATGACCAAGGGTAATGACGCCCCGCACGACCGGCCAGGCCATCCACTTGTGCTTTTCGGATAGCCGCTCCAGCGGCTCACTGTGAACAGAAACTTCACCCGATGGCTTGCGGCACGCAATCGCCCAGGCATGCGGCGAACGCATCATGACACCCTCGAGCACGGCTTGTCCGCCGACAAGGGTTTCCTCGCCGCCCTCAAGTGCGGGCAGAAGCTGGACTGCCACAAAAAAGCGCCACAATGTTCGCAAAAACCGCATGGTTATTGGATGTCTCTCCGACGACAAAGAACCAAGTTAAGAGTATCACAGGCCGATCTGATTTAGGATGGGCTAGCCGATGCCCTAAGTAATAGGTTCGCACGCGTTTACAAGGCCGCCATCGGAGGAATTGGTTGCGCGGAGAAGGGGCTCCGACCGCCCGAGTGCCGCCCGGCACTTTGACGGGAAGATCACAATACTGTCTCAAACATTCACCATGCGCAAATTCGCGGAAGCCGCCGAACGCATCGCAGCCACGACGAAGAAGTTGGAAAAAATCGCAATCGTCGCCGACTACCTCAGGTCAAGCTCGCCGGAAGAAGCCGCCGTCGCCGCGGTCTTTCTTTCGGGCAAACCTTTTCCTGCGTGGGAGGAAACCACACTGCAGGTAGGGGGAAGGCTGCTATGGCAAGCGGTCGAAGAACTTTCCGGAAGAAGCGACGAGGAACTGACCGCCGCTTACCGCAAGCATGGAGACTTGGGAGCCGCAGCCGCCGAAGTTCTGCCCGAAGTTAGATGGGGGACGGGCACCCCTGTCCGTCCAGGCCGAGCCGACGAATCCGACTTGAACCCGCGAGAAGTGCAAGCCGCATTTCGAAAGATCGCCGCTGCCCGTGGACCTGCGGCCAAAGCACTTCTCGTACGCGAACTGCTCTCGCAAGTGACTCCACTCGAGGCCAAGTACATTATTAAGATCATCACCGGCGACCTACGCATCGGGCTGAAGGAAAGTTTGGTCGAAGAAGCCATCGCTAAAGCGTATGGAAGTTCGGCGAAAGACGCACAGCGAGCCGACATGCTGCTCGGCGATATCGGAGAAACCCTCCGCCTCGCCGCCGAAGGAAAACTCGACCAAGCCAGGATGCGCCTTTTTCATCCCCTGGGATTCATGCTGGCTAGCCCTGCGCAGTCAGCGGAAGAAGCTCTCACCTATTTCGAGAACGCGCTGGTCGAAGACAAATACGACGGCATTCGCGCGCAGGCGCATTGTTCAGGCGGCGAGGTGCGAATCTTTTCGCGCACTCGAGATGAAATCACGGAATCTTTCCCCGAATTGCCAGACGCGCTAGCCGGACTTCCCCAAGACGCAATCTTCGACGGAGAAATTGTGGCGTGGAGTTATCTGGCGGCCGAATCCGGCGAGACTGGCCGCGCCCTGCCATTCAGCACTTTGCAGCAACGGCTCGGCCGGAAGAAAGTCAGCCATGAGATGATGCGGCGGGTCCCGGTCGCCTATCTCGTCTTCGATTTGCTCTATGCCGGAGGAGAATTGCAGATCGATCGTCCGCTGCGCGAGCGGGCCAAGCTGCTCGACGAGTTATTGGCAGCTCCCCGAATTCCGACTTTGGCTAGATCCACCGAAGCGCAGGGACAGTTGATGTTGCAATCGCCCGAGGAAACGAACGAATCGAGAATCACAACCCAGCTTTTCCGCGCACCGGTGTTCCGTGCCTCATCTCCCCAGGAACTTGATCAAATATTCGAAGCAGCCCAAGCCCGCGGCAACGAAGGACTCATGATTAAAGCTCCCGAGTCGGCTTACACCCCAGGACGCCGCGGAAAATCCTGGCTGAAGCTGAAACGCGAACTCGCAACGCTCGACGTCGTAGTCACGGCTGTCGAATACGGACACGGCAAGCGCATCGGCGTTCTCAGCGACTACACCTTCGCGGTGCGTAACGGCGAGCGTCTTGTCAACATCGGCAAGGCTTATTCAGGCCTGACCGACGTCGAGATCGCCGAAATGACCAAATGGTTTCTCGAGCACACGATTGAAGACCAAGGGTTTCGTCTTCTAGTCGAGCCTAAGATTGTGCTCGAAGTGGCATTCAACAACATGATGCGCTCCGAACGCCACGAAAGCGGCTATGCACTCCGCTTTCCGAGAATCGTGCGCATAAGAACTGACAAACCACCAGAAGAAGCAGACACGATTGAAAGAGCACAGGAGATCTTCGAGAAGCAGAAGCACGAAACAAGCACTTAGCACTTGGCAGTTAGCACTTAGCAAAATGGCGGTTGGCAAGGTGTTTAGGGACTAAGTGCCAATTGCTAATTGCTGCCTTCAGTGGCTGTGCCCGTGGTGCTCTTCTTCGCTCACCGGAATTACACAACCATGGGCCACTTCGCAGATCACGTGCTCAAACTGAATAGTTGTGTGATCGATATGAAATTCCTGGTGCAGCCGTTCTTTCACATCGCGCAGAATTCGCTCGCTGACTGATGGCGGAATGTCCTCGATCGAAATATGGCACGACAAAGCCCGCGTCTCCGAACCAATGTTCCACACGTGCAGGTCATGCACGTCGTTCACACCCTCGACCGCCCGCATGGCAGCTTCGACACGGTCCAACTTTATCCCGCGTGGCGTGCCTTCCAGTAGGATGTTGAGGGTCTCACGACAGATGCCGAATCCCGACCACAGAATCAATGCGCCGATGCCGAACGACAGCGCCGAATCAATCCAATATTGTCCCGTCGCCAGGATCACCCAGCCACCAACAATGACGGCCGCGGTCGAAACCGTGTCGCCAATCTCATGCAACAATGCACTCCGGATGTTGACATCGCGGCCCGAGCGATAGAGGAGCAGAGCGATGACTCCGTTCATCACCACCCCGGCAGCCGCTACCCAAATCATGACGCCGGCATGTACGTGCTCCGGATTCTGCAAACGGCGGAAGGCTTCGTAGAAAATCAAGAAGGAAACCACAACCAGCGAGCCCGCATTCACTAGCGCGGCCAGAACTCCGGCGCGATGCCAGCCGTAAGTCTTGGTTGCGCTGGGCGGGCGCGATTCCAAATACACCGCGACCAGCGAGAGCAGCAGCGCAACGAAATCGGAAAGGTTATGTCCGGCTTCAGAGAGCAGCGCCAAAGAATGAGCGCGGATGCCGGCGATCACCAGCAACACGATGTAGGCCAGAGTGACGACGAGCGACACCCGAAGAACTTTGGAGGTTCGTTCGCCCGCGCCATGGCTGTGCATGTGCATCTAGATTAAGTTTAAGGCTGCGGAAGGAACGGTTCAAGGCAGACGGTCAAGGTTCCTATGTTCAAATAGTCTCGTGCATCTCAAAGACGCGCTCACATCAGCGATCGAACGTCTCACAGCGGCCCGGGTCGCCTCGCCTCGCATGAACGCCGAGTTGCTTCTCATGTTCACTCTGGGTTGCGACCGCGCTTATCTTTTCGCGCATCCCGAACGCGAACTCGCGACTGAAGAACAAGCCCGCTACCAGGAAACCCTGAACCAGCGTGCGCGCGGAGTCCCAGCACAATACATTACCGGACACCAGGAATTCTGGGGCATGGACTTCATCGTCACTCCATCAGTGCTGATTCCCCGTCCAGAAACCGAACACGTAATTGAAACCGTGCTGCAATTGGCTAAGAAGAGCGATGGAGGCCGGGCGTCCTCGCCCGGCCGCCCAACTCGTATCGTCGATGTAGGCACCGGATCGGGCTGCATCGCGCTCGCGCTCGCGAGAGAACTTCCAGATGCAGAAATCCACGCGACTGACATTTCCCCTGCCGCACTCGAGGTGGCCCATGCCAACGCCGCCCGCCATCAACTCGAGAATCGAATTCAGTTCCACCAAACGGATCTGCTAGAAGGTCTCGATCCCGGCAGGTTCGATTTCATGGTATCCAACCCTCCCTACGTTGGCGATTCTGAAGAGGACGAGGTGCAACTCGAAGTCCGCAAGTTCGAACCGCGCAACGCAGTTTTCGCTGGGCCCACAGGACTGGAAGTGATCGAGCGCTTGATCCCGCAAGCGCGCGTCACTCTGTGCGTCGGGGGCTGGCTGGTCATCGAGATCAGCGGAACCATCGCAGACAGCGTGAAACTCCTCTTATGCAAATGGCACCAGGTTCAGATCACCAATGATCTCCAAGGCATTCCACGCGTAGCCTTCGGACAAAAAGTTTGACGTGTGGAGCGGGCGTCCCCGCCCGTGGAATTACGCAACGGCATCCTCCTTCTACGGACTCTGGTAGTAGTCAACTCGCACACGCTAGTCTCATGCCACTCGCATCCACTCCCCGGCGACACCTGCACGTAATCGGGAGCATTCAACCATGCAGACGAAATTTGGAGCCGCATCTTTGCTCGGCAGGACCACCTTCGTTTTTCTCGGCGCCATATTGCTCACAGTCGCCGGATATGCCCAGAATCCAAACGGTGCCCTTCGGGGAGAGGTCCAGGATGCCAGCGGCGCGCGTGTGCCAGGTGCTCGCGTGGTCGTCCGGTCAGCCGGATCTTCCATCACCCGCGAGGGCATAGCGGATGATCGCGGAGAATTTCGCATTGAGGGCTTACTGCCTGGCTCTTATCACGTATCTGTTACGGCCAAGGGTTTCGCGGAGGCCACGGCTGATGTAAATGTCGCGGTTAGTGTGGTGCGCGATATCGCCGTGACGCTCAACCCCGCGGCCGGGCGTGAGACGGTGAATGTGCAAGCAACTCCTTCCTCGATTACGACCCAGACAATTGACACGTCAAGCGCCGTTCGAGGTGGCGTTGTGGGCAGCCGCGACCTCGAATCTCTTCCGCTCCCGGCACGCAGCTTCGCCAACATCGCATATCTCGTGCCCGGAACCGAGCCCGTCGAGCCTTCCGATCCCACCAAGGCGCGCATAACCGCCGTCTCCACTGGCGGAAGCTCGGGTTTGAACAACGAACTTTCGGTCGATGGCGCCGACAACTCTGACGACTGGATCGGCGGCTTTCTGCAAAACTTCTCGCCCGATGGCATTCAGGAATTTGCCGTGCGCACTTCGAATGAAGATGCAGACACGGGCTGGACTACCGCCGGCTCCGTCGTGATTACTACCAAGCATGGCACCAACGATTGGCACGGCGATGGGGCTTTCTACGAGCGAGCGTCAGCGCTTAACGCCCGCTTTCCAATTGAGAATCCCGCGCCCAATCCCAAGCAGCCGTTCTCACGCCAGAATTATGTCGCCACTATCGGCGGTCCCATCGTGAAAAACAAGGCGTGGTTTTTCACCTCATTCGAAGCCGTGCACGAGGATGCAAGCATCGCTTACAGCCCCGCCAGCACCACGCAGTTTCAAGCGCTGGCACAATTGGCGTCACAGGGATTGATCACCGGCGTTCCTTCTATTCCCGTCCCGGCTAACGTTCCGATTCCCTTTCGCGACTACATCGCTTCGATGCGCTTTGACTGGGCACAATCGCCAAAATCGAGTTGGTTCCTGCGCACATCGGCCGACAGTTATCTCACCCACAACGCCCTGGTGCAGCAGGGCACACTGCCATCGACGGGTCTTACCACGCACAACAATTACTGGAATGTGGCTCTCAGCAATACTTATACTTTCAGTCCGACCTGGCTTGGCAATCTGGTTCTCGATGCCAGCTTGTTGCATCTCACGCAGGCTCGGAACTCAGATCTGGGCTTCGCGCTGGCCTTCCCTTTCAGTTCCACTGCGTTGACCATTTCCGGCTTCGAAACTTTCGGCGACAACCAATTCGCTACACCGATTACGCTTTTCCCCGACCTGCGCAATCAGGAGAAATATCAGTTCCGCTACGACCTGAGCCACGTTGCGGGTTCTCATGGGCTCAAGTTCGGAGTCGACTTCATTCACGAACCGGTGTTGAGCGGCGCGTTTGCTTCCACGGCTGAGACTCTCGCTCAATACGTCAACAACCCAACCTTCTATGTCCAAAACCCCGGCGTGTTCGGAACCTTCACTCCGCAGTGCGTCAACTTCACCGCTTCGGACGGCTCAACTTGCAGTTTCACTCCCGCTGGCGACGGAACTTTTTCGCAGAGCGTTCAACGTCTCGCCTTCTACGCCGAGGACTCCTGGCGCATCTCGCACCAGCTCACGTTCAACTACGGTGTGCGGTATCAAACGACTTGGGGTCTATTCACGGGTTCGGGCCGCAGCGAGGCTGACAACGCCGCGTACGTAACGCTACGTGCGTTGCAGATTCCGGTTGTGCCCAGCCTTCCGCAGGATTACCGCAAGCAAATCGCGCCTCGCCTTGGGATCGCTTACTCACCAGGCGACAGCGAGAAGACCGTGATTCGCGCCGGCTTTGGCATTTACTACGACGATCTGGCGCAGAATGGATGGGCCACCGCATTCCAGGGCGTCAACAATACGAACTTCACTACCGGAACGTGCGCCCTTACTGGAGGCCCGGGCACTTATGCGCTGGTCGGCGCGGGCTGCTTGACTGGGGGTGCCGGGGCCTCGGGCAATCTGATTGGCTCCCCTTACAAAACGCCTTACGCGATTCATACGACCGCAGGCGTGCAGCACGCTTTCAACGAGCATTGGCTCGCCAGCGCGGATTACGTGCACGAGCAGGGCAATCATGGATATCGCGCCTTCCCTTATACCAGCGGCACGAGCCTGTTCACGCCGCTCATTCCCACCACCGACCCGAACTATGCCACCGACCAAACCAACGTAGTGCCTAACGTCAATGTGTTTGAGTCTGATAACCGTTCCAGCTACAACGGGTTGATGCTGCATCTGCAAGGCAATATGAGCCGCTTCAATTTGGTTGCGAACTACACGCTTTCCAAGGCGAAGACCTGGGGATGCCTGCTGGGCGAGCTATTTGACTATGTGGATGGCGTCTGTCCGCAACAACCGCCCAACCCACCTTTGCTGAATGCTTTTGGACCGGGCGACTATGGACCATCGGGCGAAGACGTCACGCACCGCTTCGTGCTGGCTGGCACGGTACACATTCCCGGTGGATTTGAACTGAGTACCGTCACCCAGATCGAAAGCGCCCGCCCCATCACGATCACGGACGCTGCCAATGTGCAACGCATCTACGTCAACGGCGTGTACACAAGCCTCGACCAATTCCGTGGCACGCCTTACATTCAGACCGACCTGCGGGTCAGCCGGCCTTTTAATTTCCACGACCGCTGGTCGGTGATTCCCTTCGCCGAGTTCTTCAATCTGTTCAACCGGAACAATCCCGGCGCGAACTTCGCGGTCAATGTAGTCCAGCTTCCGGTTCCTGCGGCCCAGATGGTGCCGAATCCCGTCACCGGCATCACCAATGTCACCAGCGTTTGCACGAATGCAAGCTGCTCTCAAACCGCGCCCATCACCAGCCTGAAGCAGCTCGAGATCCCCGAAGGCGCCCTGGGAGATTTCTTCGGCCCCGGCACCACCGTCGGCATTCCCTTCGCCGCCCAACTCGGCGTTCGGGTGACGTTTTAGGATTCTGGATCTGTTGTTTCGGATTTAGCGTTGGCAGCCCTAATGCTGTCGTCTGAGATTTGGCGTTGTCATTTCCCATGCTGTCATCCTGAGCAAAGCGAAGGATTTCTGCATCTTGCCCGACCCATCTCTCCTTACTACTTCGGATCCCCCGCTGCCGAATAACTCGCATGAACTTGCACACTAGCTGCAAGACGTTGCGGACAGCAAAGAATTGACAACTTTAAGATTGACTTCCGCCACGGGGCCGTTGAAAATCGCTTCGCCCTTTGTTGCTCCCCCACGGTCGTCATTCCCGAGCTGATAAGTATTTTGCCGGGATATTTCCGTGTCGTGACTTGAGACCTGTAACGCCACCTTTACGGCACGCACTATGTGGCTGAAGTGATGTTCAAAGTCGAATTTCAAACCCGTTCAAGAAACCAATAAGGAGATGTATCAATGAAGCGTACAGTTTTGTTTCTTCTCGCCTTTGCCGCAGTTGCGCTGATTGCGGTTGCGCCAAAAATGCTGGGTCAGGACGACCAAGCCGTGTTGAAGGGCTACTTCCTATCGAAGCCGGTACGGAGCATAGATCCCCTAACATTCCAGGCTCAGTCGGATGCTGGCTCGGGACTCAAGGTGTGGTCGTATAAAGCGACATCTACTCGCGCAGGTTCCAAAGGACAGAAGTTCGCAGGCGTGATGGTCGGGAACAGCCCCTATACCAACAAAGCCACAACCACGACCACGATGCAGGTTGTTCCGCTGATTATCACAATCGGGTCGACCGTTTTCGATCCCACCAAAGCGGACAAGGCTTGCTTCGCGGGAAAAGTTCCAATAACGATCTATAAGCAGTCGCCGATCACTAACGCCGCTCCTTTCAAAATGAACGGCGTCAACGTTGGCACGACCGCATACACCGACGCTTTTCAGCGGGCCAGCTTCTGGACCCCTGTCAACAAGAACGGTGGAACCTACCACAACGACCTCAAGCTGGTAGTTCTCAAGCCGGTGAAGGTTAACTTGGGAGCCAGCAATTCGACAATCCTAACCAACACGTGTGGACCGCTGGGCGGCGTGAACCTCGGCCCGTTCGAGAGCTTACTGGAGGATACGATTATCCCTTCGCTTTCCAGCCAGGGCGTCAACCCGAAGACCTTCGTCACCTTCCTGATGTACAACGTGGTCATGTACGAAGGCAGCACCAGCAATTGCTGTGTCCTCGGCTACCACTTCGGCATCGGAAACCCGCTTCAGACATACTCACCCTTCGAGTTCGACACCACCCACGCTTTTGGCGGCGACATTTTGGATACGTATGTCGCGGCCCACGAGGTGGACGAATGGCAGGATGACCCGCTCGGCAACAATCCAACTCCGGCGTGGGGACACATCGGCCAGGTTTCAGGCTGTCAAAACAATCTCGAAGTAGGTGATCCGTTGACCGGAGGAGGCAAACCTTTCTCGGTGAAAATGTCGAACGGCTACACTTATCACCTGCAAGAGCTTGCGATGTACTCCTGGTTCTATGGCCCGCCCTCGATTGGCGCAGGGAAGAAGTTCTCTGATGACGGTACCTTTACCTCAGCGCAAGGCGCCTGCACCGACTAGACTCGGCGTCGCTCAGATAACTCATCTACTCAACAAGAGCTTCCAGGTCGCGCACCGCTTGGAAGCTCTTTTCTTGTTGAGTGTGACCGCCCATGCGCGACGCCATTGCGCAATAGATGCAAGAATCTGCCTAGCTACAAAGATTCGATAAGTTTTACATTGACTTCCACTGCAAGCCCATTCAAAATCGCATGACCTCTGCTGCTCTCTTCCAGCTATTGACCCTGGGCCCGCCGAGGAATTTTTGTGGGGAATCTCTTTACCGTCACCCAATACAGGAGAACAACTCAGATATGAATAGACGTTCCGCTACATTCACTTTGCTCGCCGTGGTCGCACTGGCCAGCTGTTTGGCTAGCGTTGCGCTTGCCCAAGACGACGCCGCAGCCAAGCCGCGCGCCTTGTACTTGGCCATCCCGCCCCATTCCTACTACGCCGTGGAGCCATCCAGCGACCAACTGACCCAATGGACCTACAACTTCACGTATAAGGGGACCAAATACGCTCCTGTGATCGTCGGGACCAACGCGACGAATACCAACAAGAGCACGACAACTCCCGTAGTCATCATCCCGATCAAGTTGGTTTTTGGTAAGACGAACGGAAACCACACCTACGATCCCAACAAGGATATCTATCCGGGAACCAAGCTCACCGTCACCCAGTACATCGCCCAATCACCCCTTTTCGTCCCCATCGATTTTACGCAGGGCGGCGTGAACCTGGGCACCACGCAATACGAAGACGCCTACGAACGCGGCAGCTTCTGGAAGTATGTCAAGACGAACAAGAAATACCACGTTCTGCTGAGCACGCCGACGATACTGCCGGAACAGACCGTTAAGGTCACGCCCGGAAACGGTTCGATCCAACAAAATCCATTCGGTAAGGGGAAGGTTGGCTTCTGGTCCAACATTAACGCAGTCGACGCGCTCGTCCAGAGCTACATTCACAAATTGAAACAGATTCAGCCCAACGTGCTGCCCCTGTTTCTAGTCTATGACACCTACATCGCTTGCGGTCAGGGCTGCGCCATCGGCGGTTACCATTCGGCGCTTGCCAACCCTCCGGGCGGCCAGACCTATTCCTTTTCGACGACCATTGATTCGTCAACTGATCCAGAGACATTTGCCCAGAGCACTGGCGCTCTGTCCCACGAGTTCGGCGAGTGGCTGCTCGATCCCTTCACCACCAACAACTCCCCGTGCGGAATCATGGAAAATGGCGATCCGCTTGAGACCGAGCCCAACTATGGCCTTTACCCATTCACCGGTAAGAATGGTTCGGCTTACTCGATGCAGGATCTGGTGTTCGTCAACTATTTCGGCGCACCAAGGAACACCTCTCTGAAGAGCTGGTTCACTTTCCAGGACGAAAGCAATGTCACTGCTCCCTGCGATAGAGGATCACGTTAAAAACACCTGCCTGCTGAAAAGCCCGCTCCTCAAAGAGCGGGCTTTTTTGTGCACGGACAACTATTTCCCAGCCCAAGCCCCGCCGCCCTCACAAACGTAGAGCGTGTCGTGGCCGCCGCTCGTGCCTGAAGGATTCGTAAACAGTGTCCCCGTTAAACGAGCGGGGCTGCTAATAGGGTGACGGAAGCACCCGAAGCCGAAGGCCTGAAGCTTGACTTCTTTACACCTTGCCGACGCTGGCGGGCTGAATCTCTTCCACGTCCACCCAGTTTGTGGGATAAACGCCGGTATAGCAGGCTGAGCAGTACGTGGTCTTCTCGCCATCGCCGCAGGCTTTTTTCAATCCCGGGAGCGAGAGATAGGCGAGCGAGTCCGCGCCGATGAATTCGCGAATCTCCTCGACCGACTTGTTGGCGGCGATCAGCTCTTTCTTCGAAGGCGTGTCCACGCCGTAGAAGCAGGGCGAAATCGTCGGCGGACACGAAATGCGCATATGCACTTCCTTGGCTCCGGCGCTGCGGACCATGCGCACGATCTTGCGACTGGTGGTGCCGCGAACGATCGAATCGTCAATCAGGACTACGCGCTTGCCCTCAAGCAAGCTGCGAACCGGATTGATCTTCAGCTTCACTCCAAAGTCGCGCACGCTTTGTCGCGGTTCGATGAAAGTCCGTCCCACATAGTGATTTCGGATCAGCCCAAAGCGAAACGGAATGCCGCTCTCGGCCGCGTAGCCCACAGCAGCAGTTACACCGGAATCTGGCACCGGAACCACGACGTCGGCCTCCGCCGGCGCTTCGCGCGCCAACTGCCGGCCTAGTTCCTCGCGACTCTCTTGCACCGCGCGCCCAAACACGCGGCTGTCTGGGCGCGAGAAATACACATGCTCGAAGATACAGCTCGATTGCGCCAGCGCCGGCGTATACAACCGCGAAGTAATTCCCTCTGGACCGACCACGATTAACTCGCCCGGCTTTACGTCGCGTTCGAAGGTGGCTCCGATCAAATCGAAGGCGCAAGTCTCCGAGGCAAACACGATGGTGTCCTGCTTTTCGCCATCGATGGCTGGGATTCTGCCCATGGCGAGTGGCCGGAAGCCGCGCGGGTCGCGCGCTGCAAAGATCCGGTCGGGACTGATCATGACCAGCGAGAACGCGCCTTCCACTCGGCGCAGCGCGTCGGCGATGGCTTCCGGCAACGTCTGCTCTTTCGAGAGCGCGATCAAGTGCACGATGACTTCTGTATCGCTGCTAGTCTGAAAGATCGAACCCTGGTTCTCCAGCCGATGACGGATATCCTGCGCGTTGACCAGATTGCCATTGTGCGCCAGCGCCACCATGCCTTTGTTCGATTGCACCATGATGGGCTGCGCGTTGAGCAACGCTGAATCACCCGCCGTCGAATAACGCGTGTGACCGATGGCCAGCGTGCCGGGCAATTTGGCCAACACTGCTTCCTGAAAAATGTCAGCGACCAGGCCCATGGCCTTGTGCATGTGCAGCGCCATGCCGTCAGAAGTCACAATGCCCGCCGACTCCTGGCCCCGGTGCTGTAGAGCGTGCAGGCCGAGGTAAGCGAGCTTCTCCGCTTCCAGGTGCGAATAAACTGCCACGACCCCGCATTCATCGCGAAATTTGTCGGAACTTAGCATTTTCGGAACATCTCCGCGAACTCTGCGATCAAAAGCTTCACCCGACCAACTCCGAGTCGGCCTGCAAAACCGCCGCCAGCGCGCCCTCGAACGAATTGCGCAACTCGCTAACCGCCGCAGACACCACCACGCGGCCGTCCAGCGTAATCTCTATTTGTTCGGAAACCGTCTCGCCGATCTCTTCCGCAGACAGCCGATATTTTGCTGCTACCTGTTGGATTCCCGCCAGCTTGCTCCGGTCGCACGAGATCACGACACGGCTTGCGTCCTCGCCGAACAGAACAAACTCTGGCGGCAACCCCAAGGATGTCAGATTCACTCGGAGGCCAATGCCCTGGCCAAAAGCCGATTCCGCGAGGGTCACCGCAATTCCGCCCTCCGAGCAATCGTGCGCCGAATCGACCAAGCCCGCCTCGATCATCTCGATCAAAGCTTTCTGCAGCGCCGCCTCTCGCTCCAATTCGAGCGCGGGGGGAAATCCCCACAAGGCGCCTAAGATCTCTTTGGCATACTCGGACGACCCAAACTCAGATTCCGCATCGGTGATATCGCCCGACTCCGAGGCAAGCAGCAAAACGATGGCCCGCCCCAGCTCGCGAAAGTGCGGGAACACTGCCTTGTGAACGTCTTCAAGAATGCCGACGATTCCGATCACAGGCGTCGGATAAATTCCTTCGCCCAGAGTTTCGTTGTAGAAGCTGACGTTGCCGCCAGTAATCGGGACATCCAGTTCTTCGCAAGCTTTGGTGATGCCATCAATCACTTTCGAGAACTGCCACATGATGTGCGGCTTCTCCGGATTGCCGAAGTTGAGGCAATTCGTCGCGCCCACCGGGGTCGCGCCCGAGCAGGCCACGTTGCGGGCGGCATCGGCGACAGCATGCATCGCTCCCAGTTTCGGATCGAGATAACACCAACGTCCATTGCCATCGAGCGCCATGGCGAGGGCACGCTGCGAGCCCTGGGGTTCGGAATTCTTGATGCGAATCACGCCCGCATCTCCCGCTCCTGGGCCCTCGACCGTGTTGGTCTGGACCATGTGGTCGTACTGCTGCCACACCCAACGCTTGCCGCAAATATTCGAGCTGGCGAGCAGGCGCTTAAGATTGCCAGTGAAATCGCCCGCTTCAGCCAGCTTGATCGACTGAGGCATCTCTCGCGGCACCGGCGCTTCCCATCGTTCCAGCGGACGCTTGTACACGGGTGCATCATCGGTGAGCGCTTCGTTCGGAATCTCGGAGACGACTTCTCCGTGATGAAGCACGCGCATCTTACCGTCATTGGTGACGCGTCCAATTTCGACGGCATCAAGTCCCCACTTCTCAAACACGCGGAAGACTTCGTCTTCACGGCCCTTCTGCGCCACCAGCAGCATGCGCTCCTGGGATTCGCTGAGCATGATTTCGTACGGAGTCATGCCGGTTTCGCGCTGGGGCACGCGATCGAGCTCGATCTCGGTGCCAACGTGGCCGCGCGCTCCCATCTCGCAAGTCGAGCAGCTCAGGCCCGCCGCGCCCATGTCCTGGATGCCAACGATGGCGCCCGTCTGCATGGCTTCGAGGCAAGCCTCGAGCAGAAGTTTTTCAAGAAACGGATCGCCGACCTGCACGTTGGGACGTTTCGCTTCGGACGCCTCACTGAATTCTTCGCTGGCCATAGTGGCGCCGTGAATGCCATCGCGTCCGGTTTTCGAGCCGACATAAATTACTGGATTGCCTTCGCCCGCAGCCTTTGCGTAAAAGATTTGATCGCGCCGCACCAGGCCCAGAGCGAAAGCATTCACCAGCGGATTGCCCGAGTAGCAAGCTTCAAACTTGGTCTCACCGCCGAGGTTGGGAACGCCGAAGCAATTTCCGTAAGATGCAATCCCACTGACTACGCCCTCAAGCAGCGAATGATTCTTGTGAATCTCGGCTTGTGTGGCGCGGGCGTTCTCGCCCGTCACGTTGGGGACTCTAATCGGGCCGAACCTTAACGAATCCATTACCGCGACCGGTCGGGCTCCCATGGTGAAAATGTCGCGCAGGATGCCGCCGACGCCCGTAGCCGCACCCTGGAACGGCTCGATGAATGAAGGATGATTGTGCGACTCGATCTTGAAGGCGCAAGCCCATCCATCGCCAATATCGATGATGCCCGCATTCTCGCCCGGCCCCTGTACGACGCGTCGGCTGCGCGTCGGCAATCTCTTCAAATGCACGCGGGAAGATTTGTAAGAGCAGTGTTCGCTCCACATCACGCTGAAGATGCCCAGCTCAGTGATGGTGGGCTCGCGTCCGCCGAGAAGCTGTTTAACCTTTTCGTATTCTTCCGGCGTGAGGCCGTGTTCGTGGACGATTTCTGGAGTGATGGCAAGAGTGGAGGCCGTGGTCATGAGGAAATACTATTGTCGCATTTTGGCGCGCCGCTGGATAGAAAAAGCTTTTTCGGTCCGCTCCGCGCACTCTGCGGCGTCTCTCAGCGGCCTCTGCGTTTTAAATTCGTGTTTGCCGCTATCAAGACCTTAAATCGAGAGCGCTGAGAACGGCCGCTGAGAACGCCGAGTGCATTGAAGCTCAAGACGGCTGAAGTACGCGGCTATACTGTTCACAAATGAAGTCCGTCATTGTCGGCACCGCAGGCCATATCGACCACGGCAAAACCGCGCTGGTCAAGGCGCTGACCGGCATCGACGCGGATCGCCTTGAAGAAGAAAAGCGTCGCGGCATCACGATCGATATCGGCTTCGCCAATCTTGAGTTGCCTATGCCCGGCGGCGAAACTCTTCGGCTGGGGTTCGTCGATGTGCCGGGGCACGAGCGCTTTGTGCGCAACATGCTGGCGGGCGTGGGTGGAATCGATCTGGTGCTGCTGGTGATTGCGGCCGACGAATCGATCAAGCCACAAACCCGCGAACACTTCGACATCTGCCGCCTGCTCTCGGTACGGCGCGGCATCACGGTGCTGACCAAGTCCGACGCCGTCGACCCGGAGACGCTGGCCGTAGTGCGAGCCGAAGTCGAAGACTTCCTGCGCGAGTCTTTTCTTGGCCACTCTAGTCTCGGCCATCCCAATCCCATTGTGGCGCTCAGTTCGCTGACCGGCGCAGGGATTGACGATCTGAAGCGTGAACTTGTAAGGGTCGCTGCCGAGGTTCCAGCGAAAGATTCCAACGCGATTGCGCGGCTGCCCATCGATCGCGTTTTCACTATGAAGGGTTTTGGCACGGTGGTGACCGGCACTCTAATTTCCGGCGCCATCCGCAAAGAAGATGAACTCGAAGTTTTTCCCAGTGGGCGGCGGGTACGAGTACGCGGAGTCCAAGTGCATGGAAAATCGGCAGAGCAAGCGGTTGCTGGACAAAGAACCGCGCTGAACCTCGCAGGCGCGACCACCGAAGAACTGGCGCGAGGCATGGCGTTGTCTCCCCCTTCGACTTTTCGTGCCACCTCGCGCGTGGACGCGGAGGTGTCTCTGCTGCCTTCTGCCAAGCCGCTGAAAGACCGCGCCCGCGTGCACTTTCACTCCTATACTGCCGAGACCATTGCTGGCGTCGTCCTGTATGGGAAGCGGCAAGTGGGGCCGGGCGAAAGCAGTTTCGCGCAGTTACGCCTGAGTGAGCCAACGCTGCTGTTGCCGGGAGATCGCTTCATCATGCGGCAGTTTTCGCCGGTAGTCACGATTGGCGGTGGGGTGGTGGTCGAGAATGCTCCCCCGAAGCGAGTGAAAAATGCGACTGACTATGCTCGTTTTCTCAAAACGCTTAGTGAAGATTCGCGGGGTGGGACGTTGCGCGCCCGCGTGACCGCAAGCGGTTCGCGGGGTCTTGGCATTGCGGAAGCCGTGGCGCGCACGGGTTGGCGGGCGCAACAGATTATTTCTGTAGCGTTGGCTGATCCGGAAATTGTCCGCACCGGTGACATTTTCATCCTTAAGCCGGCCTTGGACCTAGTCCGCAAAGGTCTCATTTCCGCGCTTGACGCTTTCCACAAGCGCAACCCTCTGGTTGCCGGCATGAGCAAGGAAGAGTTGCGTGGAGGTTTTTCCGAGATCGCGCCCGAAGTCTTTGACAGCGTGCTCACCGAGGCGGTGCGCTCCGGGAAGATTGAGCTGGCGGGCGAACTGGTCCGCCTGCCGGGACGCGGCGTGATGATGAAAGACGAAGAAGCCGAGTCGAAGAAGATCATCGAAGCGGCGTTTGCGAATGCCGGCCTCAAAGTGCCCGCGTTGAAAGATGTGCTGGCAGGATTGAAAGTGGACAAAGCGCGGGCGCAGAAGATTGTCACGCTACTACTGCGCGATAAGGTTCTGGTGAAGATTTCCGACGATCTGGTCTTTCATCGCGATGCGCTGCTGGAGCTGCGCAAACGAATGGCCGCGGAAAAAGCAAAATCTCCTAAGCTGGATGTCGCGCGCTTCAAAGACCTGACCGGAGTGACCCGCAAATATGCAATCCCTTTGCTCGAATATCTCGACCGCGAGCACGTAACCCGGCGGGTCGGGGATGACAGGGTGATTTTGTAGGAGAGTCTTGAGCCGTCAGCTATCAGCATTCAGCATTCAGCTCCGGAGCACTTGGCGCTTAGCATTCGGTATATGGCACCTTGGATTTCTGCCAGCAGCATCAGGAGAGCCTTAACCCAACTGCAATGCTCACTCCTGAATGCTGAGAGCTGACAGCTAACTGCTCAAAGGTATCGGCTGTCCAGAAAGTTACTTCTGTTTCCACAGCGCGAGGGAGTATGCTGCGCGCATGGGTGTGTCGGTTTCGGTGCTGGCCAGCGGCAGCCGGGGAAACAGCACGATTGTGCAAAGCTCGTCGACGCGCATTTTGGTCGACGCGGGGATTTCCTGCCGCGAGACGTTCAAGCGCATGAAGGCTGCTGGAGACGATGCGCACTCGCTCTCCGCCATCGTGATCACGCACGAGCACGCCGACCATGTGTCGGGGCTCCTGGTGCTGGCGCGAAAGCTGAAAGTTCCTGTGTTCATGACCGGAGCCACCCACCAGGCTTGGTCCCGATCGATGCGCGATGCCGCCGGAGAGCGTCCGCAGCTGGCCCGGCTGGAATTCTTTTCCTCCGGCCACAGCTTCCGCATCGGCGATATCGGGATTACGCCCTTCACCATTCCGCACGACGCAGTCGATCCCGTGGGTTTCACCTTTCACGCGGAGGGCATCAAGATCGCGATTGCCACCGACCTCGGGCGGCTGCTCGCCAACGTGAAAGATAACTTGCGGGCTTGCGACGTGCTGGTGATCGAATCCAACCACGACCTCGAGATGCTGCGCAACGGGCCTTATCCCTGGTCGGTCAAACAGCGTGTCGGCAGTCCTACCGGTCACTTGTCCAACGAGAAGCTCGCGGAATTCTTTGCCACCGGCTATGATGGAAACGCATCCTATATAGTGCTGGCGCATCTCTCGGAGCAGAATAACCATCCTGAACGCGCTCTGCGGGAAGCGGAAAAAGCGCTGGCTGGCCGCCGGACGCTGTTGCAGAATCGGGTCATGCTGGCGGCGCAAACCGAACCTATGCAACCAATCCGGTTGTAAATTGATCAGTAATAGGTAAGACTTAAGAGTAGGCACCACGCAGTTCATATGAGTCAGTGTATCGATCCCATCGTGGGCAAGATTCTGGCAGGGTGGCGCTATGATATTTCCGGCCTGGCGCCGGAGATGGGCGGCGACTACGAGGAACATTTTGCGGCCTGCGAACGCTGCCGCAGCCGGCAGCGCCTGCATCGCACCATCGATATCGCATTAATTGCGCTGGCATCGGTTTCCGCAGGCTTGTTTCTTCTAGCCTTCGGAGTGATTCGGCACTTTGGTCCGCGCCACGCTTTCTGGTTGGAGATTGCGGCCCTGGCGGGTTTCGCACTCTCTGCGTTGATCTGGCTGATTGTGGCAGTGGCTACGCCCGCGCCCATGGCGGTAGTGGACGTGGCCAGGATAGGTGCACGCCATGTGCATGATCGCCTGCCAGCGGAAATTCGCGAACGGCTTCCGGAAGAGCTGCGTTTGAAGATCACCGGCTCGTAACTCATGCATGCTTGCTCGAAGACGCTGGTGTTTTTGCTGCTGGCGGCGGTAGCTGCCGCTCCCCTAACGGCGCCGGATTTTCATCCTGAGGCCGCATCGCACGACCGGCCCGCGCCATGCCATCTTTCGACCGATCACGACGACGGCGGGAGCCTTCCCACGCCTGCGCCGGTCAGCCATAGCTGCTGTCAGGGTGCGCATCATCCCGCAATTCTGCCGCAGAATTCTTCCTTGCAACCGTCGCTCGAAGTGTCAGCCCAGGTTGAATCCTTTCAGCATACGGCTGCAGTAAGTGCGTTCAACTTCTTCCCGAGTTTCACGGCGTCCTCCGGTCCGCCGCTTCTGTCTCCCCTACGCGTCTAAATTGCTAGCCGCTTGGCGCTCAAACTTTCCCGAAAACTCATCTTCTTAAACCCATTTCCCGTTCGTGTACCTTTGTGTCCTTTGTGGTTGGGGCGTTTAAGGCAGCGACCGCATTAGGACAGGAAGGACACAGAGGAAGACGGATCGGCAAGAGAGTGATGCATGCGTAGATTAATCTGGCACCTGTCGGCGGTTGCAGTTCTGACGGTCTCGTGCCTGGCTCAGAATGCGGACCACGACAGGAATATGTCTGAGCAGAACCAGTCTGCCCAAACCATGCCGAACATGTCGGGCATGTCGTCATCGATGCCTTCCTTTCACGCTTCTTCAGGCACGGCATGGCAGCCGGCCTCGGTGACAGATCCGATGTGGATGATCTCTCGCGGCGGTTGGGAATTCATGTTTCACGGAACCGTGTTCATCACTTACAACCAGCAGGGTGGGCCACGCGGCGAAGGCAAGGCGGAATCGACGAATTACTTAATGACGATGCAGCAACATCGCCTGGGCTCGGGTACACTTCTGCTGCGGCAGATGTTTTCGGCGGAGTCACTGACCTCGCCGCATCCGGGATTCCCCGAGCTTTTTCAAACCGGCGAAACCTATCATGGACAGCCGCTGGTCGATCATCAGCATCCGCACAACGTTTTCGCCGAACTGGCTGCGCTGTATACTCTGCCGGTCAATGAGAAAGTTACCTGGCTGCTCTATGGAGGCCCGTCGGCCGAACCGGCGCTGGGGCCAGTGACATTTATGCATCGGCAGTCAGCGTCGGAGGATCCGGAAGCGCCGCTGGGCCATCATTTGCAGGATTCCACGCATACCAGTTTTGGGGTAGTGACGACCGGCTTCATTTTTGATTTTTCAAAGCTGGATTTTTCAAAGCTGTATCTGTCGAAGCTGGACTTCTCCAAACTGGGCTTCCTTAAGATTGAAGGTTCAGCCTTCAACGGACACGAACCGAATGAACAGCGCTGGAGCATTCAACTCGCGGCCCTCGATTCCTGGTCGTTCCGCGTGAGCGCCGCTCCCACGCGCAACTGGACCGCGCAATACAGCTGCGGACGCCTGTCACATCCCGAGGCCTTGGAACCGGGCGACCAGCAAAGGCAAACTGCGTCGCTCGAATACAATCGATCGCTTTCAGCAGGATTAGGCAAAGGATACTGGGCTACGTCGCTGGTTTGGGGGCGAGTACAGAAAGAGTTCGAGCCTTTTCCCCTTAACAGTTATCTGCTGGAATCAACCCTGAACTTTCTTGCGCGAAACTATGCTTACACTCGCCTTGAACTTGTCGACAAAGACGAATTATTTCCCGAGGCGGCAACGCATCCGTCATACCGCATTGGCGCATACACCTTCGGAGGAGTGCGCGATTTCGTGCACAACGAGCATTGGCAAGTCGGACTCGGCGGGGATGTAACTTTCTATTCAAAGCCCGCAGTCCTGGACCAATATTATGGAAACAACCCTGTGTCCTTCCATGTGTTCATTCGAGTGCGTCCGGGATTGATGGAGCACGGACACTAAACGCGGAATCCTGTGTTGTCAATTCGAATACATCCAAGATTTCGGCGCTCAAGCCCGCACAATCCGCGCACAATTGCTGCATGGAGCCCCAGCGGAAAATGCTGCAAACGGTTCGCATTGCCCTGTTGGTGAGTATTGCGCTATATGTTTTCATCGGCGAGCGAATAGGACGGAGTACAGGCACGCCGGACCGCAACTCTTACTTCGCCATTACTCTGGTTGTGCTCACGATCGTGGGCATGATCTTCGCAGTGTGGCGGCTGTTCGTATTGCGATCGGAAGCAATCCTGGCCGATCAGCCCGACGACGCAGCGGCACTGAAGCGCTTGAGGACTGGCTACATCTTCACGTATGCCTTGTGCGAGACCGTGGCTCTGTTCGGATTTGTGCTGCGCTTTATGGGCTTTGCGCTTTCCGAAGTTGCGCCCTTCTATATTGTGGCCATCGTCCTGCTGCTGCTCTTCAGCCCGCGCCGGACTCGAAAGACGTAGCGGCGGGTGCCTCGTCCGACCCAGCAGTTCGAGACAATCCAGGGAGAGCGTCGCGAAACCCGCCCGGACGAGGGCGTCCGGGCCTGCGTGACTCTGGTTACACTTTGATGTGGCAGCTCGCCAAGCCCTTCTTTTCCAGATACTGCTGGTGATAATCCTCAGCTTCGAAGAACTCTACCGCTGGAACAATCTGCGTGACCACAGGCTTGCTGAAGCGTCGGGATTTCTCCAGTTGCTCCTTCGAAGCCTTGGCCTCGGCTTCCTGCTCCGGCGTGTGAAAGAAGATCGCCGAGCGATACTGCGTCCCCCAGTCCGGCCCCTGCCGGTTGAGCTGCGTGGGATCGTGATTCTCCCAGAACACTTCAAGCAGCTTGTCGTAGGAAAGCTTCGCCGGATCGTATTCGATTTCCACAGCTTCGGCATGGCCGGTTCGGTCTGTGCAAACATCCTTGTAAGTCGGATTCGAGGTCTGCCCGCCGATGTAGCCGACCCGAGTCGAAATCACGCCCGGCAGCTGGCGGAAGGTCGCTTCAACACCCCAAAAACAGCCCGCAGCAAAAGTAGCTTTAGCCATTAGGATGACTCCCATTCTTAGACTGTAGCGATTCTATTGGATGCGGCAAGCCTCGGAAAGTGGCACGATGCCAGTAGGTGGGCTCTCGAAACCCGAGTAACTGCCCTCCAGCCTATTCCCGATTGACGCACCCCCGTTCCCCGCGATATCTTGCTTTAGCGGCTTTGCCCCCCAGCTCGCCTGAGGTTTTGTGACCTTGGCTTTCCACCGCACCCACAGGAGTTCCCGGCTTGCTCTCGCGATCTTATTTGCTTGCCTGATCGTTCCCGCCGCATTTGCCGCGAAAGCTGGCTTCACGCCGCAAGCCCGGGTCGGCTTCACCGTGGGCGATCAGTGGGAGCCTGCCATCGCAACCGATGGATTCGGCCACACTTACATTCTGTATCCGCAATATGGCCGTGTACCGGGATGCCACGGCTGCCCCCTCCCTTCGATGATTCTAGTGGTCAGCAACGATAATGGAGCGACCTGGCAGCCGCCGCGCGAGATCACACCGCCGGGAACGGGCCAATACGATCCACAGATCGTCGTCGATCCTGCCGACCACCGCACCGTGTATGCGGCCTGGCTGCAACGTAAGCGGCTCGACATGGTCGTTGCCAAGTCGGTCGACTTCGGCCAGAGCTGGTCCATTGTCGTGGCCGATCGCGGAACTACCGACGCCGACAAGCCGGTGCTCGCGGTTCGCGGCGACGACGTCTACATCGGGTTCAACCGCGACGGGCATATCCTGGTCGCCTCGTCGCACGACCGTGGGATTACGTTTGCTTCCGCCAACGTAAGTCCGAAATCGAAACTGGTGCGGGCTCTGGCCGGCGGCGCGACCGTCGATCCGCAGGGTTCGATTTATTTGTCCTGGGCCGGATACACCCAGCACGACGGGGCCAAGGGACGCGAGAATCTGTATGTCAGCAAGTCATCCGATGGCGGCGAGAGCTGGACCACCCGGCTGATGGACGTCTCCGGCGCGCCTCCCGACTGCGGAGCTTATCGCTGCGAGTGGGGCTACCTGGGCGCGCAGATCACCATGACCTCCGATGCCGCCGGCACCTTGTACGCCCTGTGGAATTCTGGCGCAGTGGACAAGAGTCCCGCGCGAATCTATTTCTCATCCTCTACCACGGCCGGCGAAACCTGGTCGCCAAGGCTGAACATTTCGACCGCGCCCTCGAGCGTGGAGCACGCCTTTCCCGCACTCGCCGCCGGAGACGCCGGCGATGTGCGAATCGCGTGGATGGATTCGCGCTTCGTAGACGCTCGCAACCACGCCCTCTGGAATGCGTTTTACCGCAGTTCCACGAACGGCGGCGCAACCTGGTCCGGTGAGTCGAAGATGTCCAGCTACGCCCCCGGCTACCCCTACGTTCGCCCGGGCGGCTTCAGCTTTCCCTTCGGAGACTACTTCGGCATCGGCATCGACAACCAAGGCCACACCCAAGCCGTCTGGGGCGAAGGCCAAAACTTCCGCTCTCCAGGCTCAATCTGGTACAGCAACGGCCGCTAGAATTTGACGCTGGAGGGTCGCCCTCCCTCCTCGAACCCGCTGTCATCCTGAGGAAGCGCAGACCGCAACGCGAAGGACTGCCGAGGATGGATCTCTGCACTTTCTCTCTGAGACCGGTGCTGGGCCTGGCCCCAAACTCCGGGACGGCACCCGGCTCCCCGAGCAAGCGTCTGCCACGGGTCGCTCCGGTCCTGTTTATTGCCCGACCGAGCCGTTCTGGTGATATCGGCCGCCTTGAAAGAAACGGTGACGCACCATGCTCCGGCCAAGCAAGAGAAGGATGACCAGCAGAACGACTGTAAACACCAACTGTCCGATTCCGAACGAGGGTGGCTTTCGTCCTGCGGGGTCCGTGGCATTCGAATCAGTTGTCATACTCGACCTCCTCTACTCCAGATGGCTGCCCGGCAACGTGCTATTCGAGGACAAGTCCACCGGTCAGGCTGGCTAATCGCTCGATGCGGTGTTCGGCGCACCAATCCTGGAGTTCGTTGACGATCTTTTCCGTGGCTACGGGATCCCAGTAGCTGGCGGTTCCGATTTGTACGGCAGTGGCGCCGGCCAGCATGAACTCGATGATGTCCACCGCAGTCGAAATGCCGCCCATGCCGATGACCGGGATTTTCACCGCTTTGGCGGCGTCGTAAACCATGCGCAGCGCGATCGGCTTGATGGCCGGCCCCGAGAGTCCAGCGGTCACGTTGGCGATGCGCGGCTTGCGGGTTTCGGCGTCGATGGCCATGGCCACGAAAGTGTTGACCAGCGAAACCGCATCGGCGCCGGCTTCCTGCGCCACGTAGGCCATTTGCGCGATGCTGGTGACGTTGGGAGAAAGCTTCACGATCAACGGCCGCTGCGAGAAATGACGGGCCGTGGCCACCACTTCGTCGAGCGAACGGGGATCGCTGCCGAATTGAATTCCGCCGTGGGCAGTGTTGGGGCAGGACACATTCAACTCGTAGGCAGCGATGCCTTCGCCTTCATTCAGGATCTGAATGGTGCGCTCGTAATCCTCGCGGGTGTAGCCGAAGACGTTGGCTATGACGACGATGTTCTTGATCTCGCGCAGCCTGGGCAGCTTTTCGTCGACGAAGGCACGGGCCCCGATGTTTTGCAGGCCAATGGCATTGAGCATGCCCGCGGCGGTCTCGTAAAGGCGCGGCGGCGGATTCCCGGCCATGGGCTCTTTCGACAATCCTTTGACCACGAAGCCGCCGAGCTTGTCGAGGTGGACCACGTCTTCGAACTCGACGCCATAACCAAACGTACCGCTGGCGGCGATTACAGGGTTTTTGAGTTCAATACCAGCGAAGCTGACGGAGAGGTCCGGCGTGCGTCTGACGGTGGCGGGGGAAGCGGTCATCGCGGTTGTAGTGTAACCCGCGGGGCGTGCGACACCAAAGCGATTTGCTCGGCGGAGATTGTACGCAGCTTAGGTGCGTGCATTCACGCCCACTTTTCCGTTACAGTAGTTCATTCCCATGCTTGATCTTGGTTTTGTCCGCGACAATCTGCCGCTGGTCGAGGAAAAGCTGCGCCAGCGCGGCATGAAGCCGGCTGAGGTTCTGAAGAACTTCGCGCAAATCGATGCCCAGCGGCGGCAGGCGATCACCAGCGCCGAGACCATGAAGGCGCAGCGCAATCGCTCGACGGAAGAGATCGCGAAGCTGAAGAAGAGTGGGCAGGATGCGTCTGCGTTGATCGCCGAGACCAAGCAATTGCGCGAACACGTCGAAGAACTGGGCAAGGCCGCCGAAGAATACGAAACCCGATTGCAGCAGATTCTTGTTGGCATCCCCAACATTCCGCATCCAAGTGTTCCGGTAGGCAAGAGCGCGGATGACAACGTGGAAGTCCGCCGCTGGGGCACTCCGCCGACATTCGAGTTTGCACCCAAGCCGCACTGGGAAATCGGGGAGCAACTCGGAGTGCTCGACCTGGAGCGGGCCGCGAAAATTTCCGGCGCGCGCTTTGCCGTCTATTGGGATCTGGGAGCGCGCCTGGAGCGGGCGCTGGCCAACTTCATGCTTGACCTGCACACTCGCGATCACGGCTACACCGAGGTGCTGCCGCCGTATATGGTGAACTCTGAATCACTGTACGGGACCGGGAATTTGCCCAAGTTTGCCGCTGATCTTTTCAAGGTGCCACACGGGGATAAGGATCTCTGGCTGATTCCGACCGCGGAAGTTCCGGTGACCAATCTTTATCGTGATGAAGTGCTCGATGGAGCGCAGCTGCCGGTCTCGCTCACGGCGTATACGCCGTGCTTCCGCAGCGAGGCTGGATCTTATGGCAAAGATGTGCGAGGGATTATTCGTCAGCATCAGTTTCAGAAAGTCGAAATGGTGAAATTTACGCGGCCGGAAGACTCTTACGAGCAGTTGGAAAAGCTAACTCACAACGCTGAAGAAGTGTTGCAGAAGCTAGGCCTCCATTATCGGGTGGTCGCGTTGTCCACGGGAGACATCAGTTTCTCCTCGGCCAAGACTTACGACATTGAAGTGTGGTTGCCAGGGCAGCAGCTGTTTCGCGAGATTTCCTCATGCTCGAACTTCGAATCGTTTCAGGCGCGGCGGGCGAACATCCGCTATCGTCCTGTGGGCAAGAACAAAACGGAATTCCTGCATACCCTGAATGGCAGCGGCCTGGCTGTCGGGCGCACTTGGGTGGCGATTGTCGAGAATTACCAGCAAGCGGATGGCAGCGTGTTGATTCCGGAGGTTCTGCGCTCGTACATGGGAACGGACCGGCTTACGCCAAGGAAAATGTAGAGGCTGTTCAGGTGGAATCAGGAGGGAGCGAAGATGCAAGACGCCATTGGAATCGGGATTCTTGTTGGCGTGGCTCTGCTATTCAGGATGTGCTTCCATTCGACAACGTTGCTTTCCATTCAACGTCACGATGTGGCGCGGGTAGTCCCGTTCAACATCATCGCGTTTTGGATGCTGCTCTTGATCGCGGCCATATGGACATTATTGGTGGGATTTGTCTACGTCGCGCGTCTGCGCTAGCGAAGGAAATCAGCCTGGGCCATTAGCGCGCACGCATTGCGCGTTGCAAAGACGGGGAGTAAAAAATAGACTTGGACAGGGCAAAAGCGAATGCGACGGTTATGGCTGCTCCCACTGTTCCGATGAGTGGGATATGGCGAACAATCCGCGATTACATTTTCTGGTCCTACGAGCGCGGCACCATCCAGTACGATGTGATGGTCACGCTGATCCTGCTGTTTGTTCTCCTTTCTCCGCGGCTGATCAATTTCAAGGACAAACCGGTTGAGCATAATCCGCATCGTACGGGAGTCGCGGTGGTGCCCGACGGCAACGGCGGACTGATTTACCAGATTGAAGCGGCTGCCGTTGCGGGCAAAGATGACGATGCGGTTCGCGACCAGCTGCTGGAAATCATCGAGCCCATTTCCGGTGAAGTCAGCATCACGAAGATTGAGCCGGTGCGCGACGGCTCGGGACGCCTGCTCAGCTATCGCGTCTGGGTAGCGCGAGAGTAGCGGCTCGGTGAAACTGGAATGAATCCTCGACTGATATTGGGCTGGTGCCGCCAGATGAGATGGGGCTTCGCGGTCGTCGTTTCCGTGCTAGTTGCGTCAGCCCAGACGCCGAACTCGGACGAACTGCAGCACGTTCTCAGCCAGATGGACCAGACCGCAGCGAACTTCACTACTGCCCAGGCCGCCTTTGAGTGGGACCAGTATCAGAAGGTTGTTGACGAACACGACTTCCAGAAGGGGATGGTATATTTTCGCCGGGTCGGGAGCGAGGTTCAAATGGCGGCCGATATTAGCGACCCCAAGCCGCCGAAATACGTGCTCTTTACCGACAGCAAAGTTGAGGTCTACCAACCGAAAATCGATCAAGTTACGACTTACAACACGGGCAAGGATCGGGCAACGATCGAGAGCTTCCTGGTGCTGGGTTTCGGCGGGAGCGGGAAGGATATGCTCAAGTCTTTTGACGTAAGCTATCTCGGAAGCGAAACGGTTAATAGCATCGAAACGGCAAAACTTGGCCTGGTGCCGAAGTCGGTTAAAGTTCACAGCACCTTCGACCACATCTGGCTGTGGATCGATCTCACGCGGGGTGTGTCGGTTCAGCAACAACTTTTCGAGCCTTCGGGTGATTACCGACTGGCCAAGTACTCCGATATCCAATTGCATCAAAAGATTCCGGATTCGGTGTTCAAGCTGAAGACCACAGGCAAGACCAAGTTGTTATCGCCGCAGGGGTAGCCTACGGGGTGGGACGGTGGACGTTTGGAGAATTGTATGGTTGTCTGACCAATTCATTCCCCTGTGGAAAGATAAAGGCTGAAAAACCCGGTGCAGGACGGTATACTGCCAGAAAGCTGCTCGTAGAGAAGAGAGGAGAGGGCAAAAAGACTCCGGTCACGTGGCACACTCTTTTATGGCTAAAGTCTTCACCATTCCGGTCCCTCCTCAAATAGGGCGCAAGCGACGTGAGCGCACGTCCGATCCTCGCTACGTTGACGGGCAGCGGCAACTGGTCGAAGCGATGAGATACCTGGCCCAAGCGGACCCAGTATTGAATCGCGAGGCGATCGAACTTCTTTCCGAGCATGTCCGCACGCGCTTCCGCATGACCGATTCTCCTTTGGGTTAAGAGTTCCCTTCTACTCAGATTAATTGCGTGACTGACAGTCAAGCGTCCGGGAGTTGGTCTGTCTGTTGGAACAATGATGCTGCGAGAATGATTACCAGGGGATAACACTCAAGCGTGTAGCGTGGCTCTGGATTTTCCAGCGTGCCGAGGAAGGCTGATCGCAGAATTACGAATGTGAGCAGCAGGCCGAGGTGAGGTGCAAATCGCCCCCGCGACAGACCTGCGAGCGCCGCGCCTACATAAACAAGATTGACAATCCCTAAGGTCAACGCCAACACCAGCCATTCTGGATCGTCGTTGAATTCCCACCATCGCGTATCCGAGGGCAGCGTTTCCGTCCGCGGGCGCAGCCACATGTCGGCGATACGCAGCAGCGGAAGTGCAGCGTAGTAGCGGAACAGAGAATGATGCACGCGCTCGGTCGCCAGCGCCACAAACCTCGCATCCAGGTCGGGAGTGACGTGCAGCGCGTCGTTGTAGTCCTCCAATAATTGCAGCGTCTGCTCCCGCTGCTCCGGCGAATCGAAGGCGCGCGTGGGAAGTTTCTCGGCGTCGATTTTATTGCCCGGCATTCCCCAATAAATCTCTTCGACCGAGGCATAATCCACGATCCAGGTTCTCACCCAGCGATTGAATCCCAACGGCACAAAGGAATTTTCTTCGTTGGCGTAGCGCGGCGCGAGCGGCTGAAACTCGTGGAATGCACGCAGATTGCGCACGGTCCAGGGAACAAGGCTCGCGAGCGAGACGACCGCCAGAATCAGTCCAGCGCGAAGAACGTGTAGTGCGGACACTCTCGTCCGCGTTTTGTTCGTCCGACTACGCACTAGAAGCACGAGAAGATATGCTTCAATGGCGACCAGAAGCAATCCACCATCAGGCCGCAACAGTATGGCTGCTCCAATAGCCAGCCCGCATCCCACCCAAGGTTTCATAGGTGACTCGGTGTCGAGTCCTACGATGGCCAAGTCCAGAGCCAGCACGGTGAAGAAGACTTCCAACGTTTCGGTGAGCGCGTTGGCAACGTAGTTGGCCAGAAACGGACAAAGGGCCGCTAACAGAAAGGCAAACCGCGCCGCACGCGGAGAGATCAAACGACGCGCGAGGTCGGCAATGAGGAAGCATGTGCCTATGTCCACGAACATCTGCACGACCAGCACGGCCCGGTAGTGTTCCATGCCAAAGGTCGCGAATATCGCGGCCAGGAAAGCGGGATATCCCGGCAGGCGAATGTCGGTGGGGGAAATCTCATTTATTCCGCTCAGGCCGTAAATCCCATGCTGCAGCCAGTTCTTGGCAATGTCCCCGTACACGAACGAGTCGATCGAGACTCCGGGAAACCGGAAAATAAATAGCAGGCGCAGCGCTACGCCCGCGAGGGTGGCGCACAGAAAGAATCGAAGATGTTTGCGCAGCAAGTCGCGCACGGAGGGAATATAACAGACGGCTCCAGGCTCCAGGCTTCAGGCTTCAGGCTTCCGGCTTAAGCACAAGATCTAGGCTGGAAGCTAGCATTCGAATGCCCGGAGCCGGAAGCCGGAAGCCCGAAGCCCGGAGCCAAAGGCTGCCCTTCAAAGTTTGACCCGACTTTGTCCGCAGCTTAGGATGGTTCTAACTCACCCATGGCGCAACCGGTTTTTTACGATCCCCGACAAGCCCGCTGGAAGCGATTACGCGGGCTGTTTGACGTTTTGGGCATCAGCGTCATGCTGCTGGTGATTTTCTTCGTCTATAACGCATTGCGCGGCGAGCAATTGCCCGAGTTGATTTGGCAAACCCAGAAAAAGCCGTATCACGCGCTGAAAGAAAACGAAAAAGAGAAGGCCCGAGAAAGGCGGCGCAAGCAGGCAGCTCTGCGCGGCAGCCATAAGAATCAAACCAATCCATCGCTGGTGAAGCTCAATTCGGACGAAGGTGTTCGCGCCGCTTTCTATGCCCCGTGGGATGCAGCCAGCTTCGCTTCGTTGCGTGAATACGCTCGCCAGGTTGACCTGCTTTATCCCGACTGGCTTCACGTTTTGACCCCCGACGGCCACCTGCAGGGTGTCGATGACCAGACCAATGTCTATTTCGATGTGATTCAGGGGTCGAGCATCCATCCGGTGGACGACAAGGTCATGAAGTTTCTGAAGTCCGAAGACACCGGCATGGAAGTGTTCCCTATGGTGAACAATTCCGACGGCGTGAACTGGGTCGACATCACGACCTTCCTGAACAACTCGGATGCACGCGCGCGCTTCCGGCAGCAGGTGGATGCGTTTCTCGCCACCGACAAATATCGCGGCCTAATGATCGACTTCGAAGAGATTGATCCCGAAGCTCAGCCGGGTTACATGGCATTGCTGCAGGAGATCTCCGATGATCTCCATGGCAAAGGCATGAAGCTGTACGTGAGTGTGCCTCCGCACAATGAGGATTTCAATTATCCCGCGGTGGCAGGCCGTGTGGATGGCGTGGTGCTGATGAATTATGACGAGCACTATCCGGAAGGAACGCCGGGGCCGGTCGCATCCCAGGACTGGTTTGTAGCGAACCTGGAATTTGCGCGCAAGGCGGTTCCGCTGGACAAACTGATCTGCGCCATTGGCAATTACGGTTATGACTGGGTACACAAGCCGAAGCACGGCAAACTGCCGCCTGACGTGCGCGACACGAACGTCTCGGTGCAGGAAGCGTGGCTGGCCGCGCGCGATTCGGAAGAAGATATCGACTTCGACGGCGACAGCAGCAATCCCCACTTCAGCTACATGGACGAGCAAAACCGGCGTCATGACATTTGGTACCTGGACGCGGTCACCGCGCTCAACGAGATGCGTGCGGCCCAACGCCTGGGGATTGAGACTTTCGCACTGTGGCGCTTGGGCGCTGAAGATCGTTCCCTGTGGCGGGTTTGGGATGTTCCCGGAGACCCCGGAGCTGCCGATAAGTTAAAAGACGTTCTCCCTGGGCAGGATGTGGATATGGAAGGTCAGGGGGAAATTCTGCGCATTGAAGATCGTCCGGCGAACGGTAAGCGGGACATCACGGTTGACCCCGACGGAATCATCAGCGATGAGAACATCGACCCTCTGCCGCAACCTTATCGCGTCGCTCGCTATGGCTACAATCCGAAAGCGGTTGCCATCACCTTCGACGATGGTCCTGATCCGACGTGGACCCCGAAGATCCTGGATGTGCTGAAGAAAGAAAATGCGACTGCGACATTTTTTCTCATTGGGCTTGAGGCCAAGGATTTCGGCAGCGTCACGTCTCGCATCTACCGCGAAGGGCACGAGATCGGGAATCACACGTTCACTCACCCCGACATCAGCAATATCTCCCTCAGTTACATGAAAGTGGAGTTGAGCCTGACCGAGCAGCTCTTTGCCAGCCGTCTGGGAATCCACACCATCCTTTTCCGCCCGCCGTATTCCATCGATCAAGAGCCCGATACCGCAGACCAGGTGCGGCCGCTCGAGGTGGTTCAGGATATGGGCTACATCAGCGTGGGCAACAAGATCGATCCCAATGACTGGAAGGAACCGGGGAACCCCGCCGAGCATATTGCAACGGTTGTGCTGGCCCACATTCCGCCCTGCGATCCCAAGGACCGGCTCTGCGGTAGCGTGATCCTGCTGCACGACGGTGGAGGCGATCGCAGCGAAACCGTCCGCGCATTGCCGATGATTATCGAGGGAGTGCGTGCGAAAGGGGATGAAATCGTCCCGTTGAGCGAGTTGATTGGCAAGACCAAAGCCGATGTCATGCCTCCGATTCCCAGTAACGAGCGCTGGGCTGCTCGGTTGGACTGGATGGGTTTCGCCCTTTGGAATTTCAGCAGCCGTGCGATCGTCTGGATATTCTTCGCGGGCGACCTGCTCATGACTGGACGCTTGCTGTTTGTCGGAGCTTTTGCGCTGTTCGATCGCTTGCGGCAGCGACCTTACGGCAGTCCGAGTGAGGTGGCGTCCTACAAACCCGCGGTCGCAGTGCTGATTCCTGCCTACAACGAAGAAAAGGTGATTGAGCGGACGGTGCGCGCCGTGCTGGACTCAGATTATCCCAGCCTGCACGTGATCGTGATTGATGACGGCTCAACGGACAACACTCTGGAAGTCGCTCGCCAAGCTTTTGCGGATGAAGAGGCCTCAGGACGCGTGCTTATCTTGACCAAGCCGAATTCGGGCAAAGCGGAGGCGCTCAACTTCGGGCTCGAGCATCTGCGCGACGAGGAGATCTTCGTTGGCATCGATGCGGACACTGTGATTGCCCGCAATGCGATTTCGCGGCTGGTCCCGCATTTCCTCAATCCCCAAGTCGCGGCGGTTGCGGGAAACGCCAAGGTCGGGAATCGCGTGAACCTTTGGACCCGTTGGCAAGCGCTGGAGTACATCACCAGCCAGAACTTCGAGCGTCGGGCGTTGAATGTTCTTGGAGCCGTGAGCGTGGTGCCGGGAGCGATCGGCGCGTGGAGAACATCCGTTGTCCGCGAAGCCGGTGGATACCACACAGACACAGTGGCGGAGGATGCCGACCTGACCATGGCGTTGCTGCGTCACGGTTACCGTGTGCAGTATGAAGATCTAGCGCTCGCCTACACCGAGGCACCTATCAATGCCAACGGCCTGATGCGGCAACGCTTCCGCTGGTCTTTCGGAATTCTGCAGTCGGTGTGGAAACATCGGTCGGTGTTCGCCCGCAAGGGAGCCCTGGGCTGGGTCGCTCTGCCCAATATCGTTATTTTCCAGATCTTGCTGCCTCTGGTCTCACCATTTATCGATCTGATGTTTGCGGTGGGGGCGATCTGGTACTTCATTCAAAAACATTTCCATCCGGACTCGACCGACCCGGCCGATATCCAGAGACTCGTACTGTTCTTTGCTGCTTTCTTGATCATTGATTTCATTACGTCCGCCATCGCATTTGCCCTGGAACGCCGCCAACCTGAAGCTCGCGAAGACGCCTGGCTGCTCAGCCAGGTCTGGCTGCAACGCTTCGCTTACCGGCAGTTGTTCTCGGTGGTACTGTTCAAGACTGTGAAGCGCGCCATCGAAGGCCAACGCTTCGCCTGGGACAAGCTGGAACGCACTGCCAAAATGAGTTTCCGAACCAGCGAAACGCATGACTCGGTGAAAGTGCCGTAATTTGTCGTTCCTCAAACCCGCAAGAAGCACACCTGCAAAAGATTTGTTCTCAAATCGGGCTGTAGATGCCCAAAGTCACACAACAAGGCCGAGCGAATGTTCGGAAACTAGGGTATGCTAGAGATATGCTGCTAAATGGAAGAGAAGCGATCCTTAGTCGTGTTCACCTGCTGAAGGCAGAGATCAGCGACATCCAGAGACTCAACGAGCAATACGCCCAGCAGAGACGAACCTTGCCGGCGCAGCAGAATCACGCCCAGCGCCGCGGCCGCTTGGAGCAGATTGTCGAAGAATTGAAGGCCCTCACCAACCGAAAAATCCAGTAGCGTCATCCACACCTGGCGACAGCCTCCCCGGCTGTCCGGTCGAGCAACGCAACTCTTCTTCAATGCTAGAATTAAGTAGTTCCGCGCCTGCCCGCGCAGCATCCATATAGTTTCCGAGGTGCACTGATGGCAACCGTTGAAACTCCCGCACAACCCCAGATTCGCCTTCATCAAGGCCAGTTCGTCAATGAACCGCTGACCGATTTCAGCAAGGAAGAGAATGCGCGCAAGATGCGTGCCGCCATCGAGAAAGTTCGCGGCCAACTGGGCCGCGAGTATGACCTTGTCATTGGAGGCAAGCGCATCAAGACTGAGGGCAAGATCAAATCGTTAAACCCGGCCAAGCCGTCGCAGGTTGTCGGCCTGCACCAGAAGGCCGGCAAGGAACAAGTGGAACCGGCGATGCAAGCCGCCCTCAGCGCCTTCAGGCACTGGAGCCACACGTCAATCGAAGAGCGCGCCAGCCTGCTATTCCACGTTGCCGATCTGCTGCGGGAACGCAAGTTCGAGTTTTGCGCGTGGCTGGTCTTTGAAGTCAGCAAGAACTGGGCGGAAGCAGATGCCGACATCGCCGAGACCATCGATTTCTGCGAATATTACAGCCGCGAAGCGCTACGCCTTGCGAAAGTCAAACCCGACGTACAAATGCCCGGTGAACACGATTCCCTTCTTTATATTCCGCTCGGAGTTGGGGCCGTAATTCCGCCATGGAATTTTCCCTGCGCGATCATGGCCGGTATGACTCTAGCGTCAGTCGTGTCCGGAAATACTGTGATTCTGAAACCATCGAGTGATTCGCCGACGATCGCGGCGAAATTCGTCGAACTGCTCGAAGAGGCTGGCATTCCCGATGGCGTCGTCAACTTCTGTCCCGGAGCCGGCGCTACCTTTGGCAATGCTGTGGTGGCCCATCCCAAGACGCGCTACATCGCCTTTACCGGCTCGCGCGAAGTTGGCCTCGATATTCACAAACGGGCCGCCGATGCCGTTCCCGGCCAGATCTGGATCAAGCGCACCGTCCTCGAAATGGGCGGCAAAGACGCGATCATCGTCGACGCCGACGGTGATTTTGACGCTGCCGTCGAGGGCGTTGCTCAGGCTGCATTCGGCTTCCAGGGACAGAAGTGTTCAGCTTGCTCCCGCGCCATTGTTGACGAGCGCATCTACGACAAGTTTCTAGACCAGCTCAAAGCTCGCGTGGAAAAGATCACGGTTGGCGATCCTGCCGAAAATGCTTACATGGGCGCGGTGATCAACGAAGGCTCCATGAAGTCGATTCTGGAGTACATCGAGTATGGCAAGAAGGACGGACGCCTGATTACGGGCGGCGGCCCGGCCAAGAACGCGGGCGAGGGCTATTTTATCCAGCCCACCGTGATCGCCGATATCAAGCCCAAGTCCAAGCTTGAGCAGGAAGAAATTTTTGGCCCGGTGCTGGCGGTAATTAAGTCGAAGAACTTCGAACATGCGCTCGAGATCGCGAACGACACCGAATTCGGCCTGACCGGCGCGGTGTACACCAGTTCGCAAGACAAGATCGATCGCGCCGTCCAAGAATTCCACGTCGGCAATCTGTATATCAATCGGAAATGCACCGGTGCAATGGTCGGAGCGCATCCCTTCGGCGGATTCAACATGTCGGGCACCGACTCAAAAGCCGGCGGCCCGGACTATCTGTACTTGTTTACGCAGGCGAAGTCAGTAGCGGAAAAGATCAGGTAGAATTTTCTGATTCCACCACCGGAGGCTTCGGCCTCCGGTCTTTTTTGCCGCACGATCCGGATAATTCTCTGGACAGGAACATTCGATGACCAATTGGCTCGCCGACAGGCTGGTCCGGTTACGCGTGCGCCGATTGATTCGACAGAAGCGGTATGAAGAAGCGCTAAAGCTGGTGAATTCCGCCGCGGGCGGGAACGCCCCTAATCCGTACGGGCTAGCTAACGCTGCATACTGTTATTTCGAACTGGAGCACTACGAAGAAGCTCTCGGGTTGCTCGACCGTGTCCTTCAGGCGAAACCGGACTACGCATGGGCCCATGCGTATGTGGGCCGTTGCCATCAAAAGCTAGGCCGTGATCAAGAGGCATTGGAATCGCTAAGCCGGGCAGTACGAATTGCCAGGACATCTCGTTCGAAACTGCCGGACCTTGGAACTTTGCTCGAGCACCTCGGGTACCTTCAGGCGCGATTAGGTGATCTGCAGAAGGCCGCGGAATCCTTCGAAGCAGTAATCAAAATAAGACCTAGCGTGCACGCGTACTGCAGCCTCGGATCGGTGTTAGGGAAACTCGGGAGATTTGAGGAAGCTCTCCGAGCCTACGAGGAAGCGGTCAAGCTCAACCCAAAAGACGCTGAGGCACATTATGGCGTGGGTTGGGCCCTTTGCAATCTAGGACGTCCCAAAGATGCAGTTGAACCTCTGAAAATAGCATTGCGGCTGGACCCGAAACACACGAAGGCTCTATGCAGCGCCGCTATGGCAGAACTGGAGCTAGGCAACTTCGCGGAGGCTCTGAGCTGTATGGAACAGGCCGTCTCGGTGAACCCGAGCGACGCCGAATCGCGCTTCGGTCTTGGTGTGGTTCTAGCGCGACTGCGACGGTTTCGAGAATCAACTGATGCGTACTTGGAGGCCATCCGGCTCAGACCTGATTACAGTCACGCCTACTTCAACCTGGGTGTCGCGTATGGGGAGCTTGGCAAGAAAGAGGAAGAACTTGAGGCGTATTGCAAGGCCATCGAACTCAATCCGGCGGATGGCAAAGCTTGGAGCAATTTGGGAGTGTCCTACTCTGGATTGGCGCGATACGATCTTGCCGTCGAAGCCTTTCGGCGAGCTCTTGAATTGCAACCGGGAGACCTCCGCATTTTCGTGAGCTTGGGTTACGTCTACGGCCAGCAACACCGGTACGACGAAGCCATTGAGACCTACCTGAAAGCTCGTTCGTTACTGCCGGAAATCCCCGACGCCAGTTGTCATATTGCCTGGTGCTACTACCAGGTTAAGCAATACGAAGAGGGTCTGCGCTGGGTAGAGAAAGCGCTCTCGGTGCAGCCCGACAACACCGACGCACTTGTGATGAAGGGAATCATCCGAGTAGCAATGGGACAATACGATTCAGCGTTGGTTTGCTACGGGCGAGCCGTTGAGGTTAACCCGCAAATGATGGAGGCCCACGCGAACATCGGGGACGCATACGTGGAGATGGGACGCTACGCCGATGCCGTGCCTTCGCTTCAGCGCGCCCTTGAGCTGCGACCCGACGAGCCAGAAGTTCACTACTTGCTGGCGTCGCCTACCTCCGGTTGGGCAATCTTGACGATGCTCGCGAACAGTGCCGAATATTGAAGCGGTTGGGAAGCAGCAAAGAGCAGGGACTTATATCACTATTATCCGAGTAACGAGACGCTCGGCAAGCCAATCAGGCGACCAGAAATGCTGTACCCTCGAAACCTACGACGGCACCGCCTGCCCCTGCTGCGGCGCGGCTGCAGCCGTGGCTGCGGCGGCTTCATTCAGAATCCGGTGATGAATGGTGAACAGCGCCAGCTCCAGCCGGTCGGACACGCCAATCTTGTCGTACACGTTGCGTAGATAGTTCTTGATCACCTGCTCGGTGGTTCCGAGCTGGGTGGCGATCTCTTTATTCTTGTAGCCTTGCACGATCAGTGCGACGATCCGCAATTCTTTCGCGGTCAAGCGATCGCGCACTCGCACGCCGACCATGTCGTTTTCGGTAAGCTCGCTGGGAACGGCAATATCTTGCACCCAAGTCTCGCCGCGAGCCACTTTGCGAACACAGTCGACCAACGCCGCGCTAGTCACGTTGCGGTAGATGACCCCGTGCGCGCCCGCTGCCATGTAGCGTTGCGTGCTTTCGCCAGTATCGGCCAGCACCACGACTCGGGTCTTAGCTTTGTTCGCCGCTTGCAGCACGGCCAGAAAGTCGCCATGGAATCCGCCAGCGATTACCAGAACGGCGGCGCGAAACTTGTCCAGCGCCATGAACATCTGTTCCTGGTTTTGCGCTTGCGCCACAATGCGCATCTCGTCTTCAACCGCCAGAACCTTGGCGATTCCCGCGCGGAAGATTGCCTGATTGTCGGCCAGAATCAATTTAAGCATCGCTTCAGCACCTCATTGCCAGTTCAACGACGTCAGTGACGACTTTATGGGTGGCGTACAAAATCGTACGAATCAATCACGCAGGCCACGCCTCGGGCCTCTGCGGGACTACTGCTGCCGCCGGTGGCAGGTTCGTCGGTGCGTACCACCCGTCCCTTGCATTGCACCGTAACGTTTTCCTTAGCCCCAGTAACTTCAGGCGGCAGGACGATCTCGAACTCCACGTTGGAGCCCACTTCCAGCGCCGCATCCGCCCGAATGTAAACTCCGGCGGCGCTCAGATTCCCGGTTACTCCACTCGATTGTTCGCCCTCGTCTGCCTTATGAATCTTGATCGGCAGTTCCAGGGGGAACCGTTTTCCCGTCCGCGCTTCGGACACAAGCCCTCCTAGTTCCTGGCCTTGCTTGCGTGCAAAAGCCAATTCCACAGTGGCGTCTCCTGACGAACTCCAGGGTTCTACTGATTTCTACTTATTCGCCCTTATATCACGGAAGACACTCCAGTCAAAGGCCTGAGTGACTAACGTAACATGGTAGAAACTAGGTTCCCCCTGGTCGATCGAGCCAGATTTCCGCCATCGATGGCCATCAAATCCGGTTTGTGGGTTTCCTTAAGAGAATCAAAATCAGTAAGATCAAGCCCGCTCAATCGGACGCCATCCCCTAAGGGTACGGCCAATGCGATCGATCTCATTCTTTGCTCGCTTATGTTTCTGGACCGTTTCGATGCTTGGAGCCCTATCTACCGCGCAGCAGGACAAACCCGCGCATCCTTTGCCTCCGCCGCAGCCAACACCGCTGGTCTCGCCTGAAGTACACGCAGACGGCGGCGTTACGTTCCGTTTTCGCGCACCGAATGCGGTGGATGTGAAGCTCGCGCTTGAGGGAGCGGAACCCGTGTCGATGCAGAAAGATGACCACGGTGTTTGGACCGTGACAACCGCTCCGCTAGCTCCGGACTTCTACGGGTATGTTTTTATCGCCGACGGCGTACGCCTGATTGATCCGGAAAATCCGCTGCTGAAACCGAATCTACTGGCTACGCAAAATCTGGTGCATGTTCCCGGACCCTCGTCGCTGCCCTGGGAGCTGAACGATGTGCCCCACGGCGTGATCCATCATCATTTTTACAGGTCCACGGTCGCCAGCGATGACCGCGATTATTATGTCTACACTCCGCCGGGCTACGAGCCGGGGAAGAAGAAGACTTATCCAGTGCTTTATCTGCTGCACGGCTTTAGTGACGACGCCAGTGCATGGACCACGGTCGGACTCGCGAATGTGATCCTTGACAATCTTATAGCTCGCGGGAAAGCGAAGCCGATGATCGTAGTCATGCCGCTGGGCTATGGGACGATGGAGTTCGTGCGGCTGGGATGGGACGCGTGGACACACACCGATATGCGGGATCGCAATTTCGAAAACTTCCGCGAGGCCTTGCTGACCGAGGTCATGCCGCGGGTCGAAGGTCAGTACCGGATCGCGAAACAGCGGAATGCACGGGCGATTGCCGGGTTATCCATGGGTGGCGCAGAATCTCTGCTCAGCGGTCTGAACAACCTCGATAAGTTTTCCTGGGTCGGCGCTTTCAGTTCGGGAGGGTTTTCCGAAGACTTTCAAAAAGATTTTCCAGCTCTCGACGCAAAAGCAAACCAGCAACTTCGTCTTCTCTGGATCGCATGCGGCACCGGGGATCAGCTGATCACGATGAACCGCAGTCTGCGGGAATGGCTCAACACCAAGGGAGTGAAGGCGACCGAGATCGAAACTCCGGGGATGCACACCTGGATGGTATGGCGTCGCAATCTGGCCGAGTTTGCGCCGCTGCTGTTCCGATAAACTAGTCATTGTTTTCAAGGAGCCGATCCCATGCCTGTTCCAGCCGGTACGTCGAAAAATCCTTCTCGTATTTGTTTGCTGAGTCTCGCTCTTACCGCGATATTCCTTTTTTCTGCGACGCCGGGCCGAGCTCAACAAACGGCCCCGAATCCCGCGTCGGCAGCGCCTCCCAAAGGAACCATTCCGCCCAAGGCAAATCCTGAAGCAGAGGTGGGGAAGGCCGTCGGCTCGCGTCCCCCTGAAGCCCCTGCAGTTCTGAAAGACCTTAATACCGCGCTGGAAAGTCTGGTCGCCAGGGTTTCACCCGCCGTAGTCCAGATTCTCGTCACGGGCTATGGACCGATCGAAGAAAGCAATCGCAGCCAGACTGCCCTGATCGCGCGCCAGCACGCAGTCGGCTCGGGCGTGATCGTGGATTCCGACGGCTACATCATGACTAATGCGCACGTGGTCGAGGGAGCGCACCGCATCCGTGTGGTGTTGCCCATGCCTTCGCTCGATTTCCCCCAGGTTGAGCCGGTCGGCAAGGAGCACGTCGTGGAGGCAAAGCTGATTGGCATTCACAAAGACTCGGATCTTGCGCTACTCAAGATTGATCAAAAGAATCTGCCTACGCTCGAATTGGGCAGCGCGCGCCGCATTCATCAAGGCCAGCTGGTCTTTGCCATCGGTAGTCCTGAAGGTTTGCAGAACTCGGTCACGATGGGCGTAGTGAGTGCGGTCGGACGGCAGCCTGATCCCGATCATCCCATGGTTTATATCCAGACGGACGCTCCTATCAATCCCGGAAACAGCGGCGGTCCCTTGATCGACATGGATGGCTATGTGCTTGGCATCAACACGCTGATTCTTTCAGAGGGCGGAGGCAGCGAGGGATTAGGGTTTGCAATTCCCGCCCGAATCGTGCGCTTTGTCTATCTGAGCTTGCGGAAGTATGGGCACGTGCATCGGGTCGAGATCGGAGCGGTCGCACAAAACATTACGCCGAGTTTGGCCGAAGGTCTCGGGCTTTCGCGCAGTTGGGGAGTGATTGTGGCAGACGTCACTCCCGGAGCATCGGCGGAAGCCGCGGGGTTGAAACTCGGGGACATTATCGTGAGTGCCGATGACCGGCCCATCGAAACACTGCCCGCCCTCACGGCCGCCTTGTATCTACATCCTCTAGACGAGGTAATGAAACTGGTTGTCCTGCGCGGCAGCGAAAAGAAAACTTTGTACGTTGCCGCGAGCGAGCATCGGGATCAGATGGACAAGCTCATCGACGCGGTCGATCCCGATAAAAGCTTGGTGCCGCGTTTGGGAATCCTGGCGGTTGATTTGAACGATCAGCTGCGCTCCGTCGTCGGTGATTTGCGTATTCCGAGTGGCGTGGTAGTAATCGCGCGCGCTGCGGACCTCATCGGTCCCGAGACCGGTCTGAAGTCGGGTGACCTGATCCATAGTGTGAATAAGACGCCAGTCGATTCTGTCGATTCACTTCGCGCCGCGCTGCGAGACCTCAAACCCAGCGCGCCGGTCGTGCTTCAGGTGGAGCGCGACGGCCAGTTGCAATGGTTGGCGTTCGAAATGGAATAGAGAAACCGTTCGTTGTCCGACTTGCGCCGCCATGCGTTGTAGTGTACAAGCTTGGCCATGAATCGACTTGTGCTCGGAATACTGTGCACCATCGCATTCGGCGTAATCGATGTGCTGATGACCATCTACGGAAACCATCCAGAGCGAACCACCGGCATGCTCTTGCAAGCCTTCTCCAGCCGCTTCGCGATCGGCTTGTTGGCCGCGAACGTGTCGTTACGTGTGCATCCCGCCGTCGCGGGCGCTATTATCGGTTTACTGATCAGCCTGCCGGATGCGTTTGCCCTCAAGGCTTACGCCGGAATCCTCGGAACTGGCCTGATCTTCGGCGCGATCGCTGGATGGGCTGCTCACGCCTGGGGAACTTAGATTTGTGAAGGACGCTCTCCGCAGACGGCCGCACTGCTGCTAGACTCGCAGCCAATGACTACATCCTACAACCAGATTGCGGGCCAAAGCGTGGAACGCCTTGCAGCTCTCAGCGATGGCGTATTTGCCGTCGCGATGACCCTGCTGGTCCTCGATCTCCGCGTCCCCGCCGCCGAGGCAGTCCACAGCGAGCACGATCTGTGGCGCGCGCTGGCCGCTCTCTCTCCGCGTCTCCTCATGTACTTGATGAGCTTCCTGACCCTGGGCATTTTCTGGGTCGGCCAACAGACTCAGCTCAACCACCTGACTCGCTCCGACCGAAGTCTTTCGTGGATTCACATCCTCTTCCTGTTCGCGGTTTCGATCACGCCCTTTTCGACCATGCTGCTGGCCGGGTTCATCGGCTACCGCTTGGCGTTGATCGCATACTGGCTGAACATTTTGTTTCTGGGATCAACCCTGTACCTAAGCTGGATGTGCGCGACAGAAAAAGGATTAGTGAAGAACGATCTGCCGCGTGAAGTACCAAATGCCATCAAAAGCCGCATCGTGATCGCGCAAGCGCTCTACGCTTTCGGCGCCTCGCTCTGCGTCATCAGCACTTATTGGAGCATCGGCTTCATCGTGCTCGTGCAACTGAACTACGCGATCGCACCGCGCCTACCTGGACGCTCGAAGTCCTGAAGGCTTCCTCCCGAACCGCTAGAACGCGCTGCCCCCACCTCCGCCGAAACCGCCGCCCGAAAACCCGCCACCGCCACCGCCGCCCCAGCCTGATCCTGTCGAACTCGAGCGCGGCGCAGAGATAAAGACTTGATGCATGTCCGTCGCCATGCTGTGCATCGAACTCGAAAAGAATATCGGATTAAAGCCGGTGCCTCCGTAAGGCGAGGCATACCAGCTTGGCGGATCTTTCACGATCCCGGCGAACGCCTGTGCCCAATGATGCTCGACGCCCAGCGCCATAGCATACGGCAGATATTTTTCGAATGTGTCTGGAGGCATGCGCTTAATCCGGTCGGCGTCAACGCGGTTCATGAACTCCTGAAACCCGAGGATCGCTACACACGTGCGTCCGCCCTGCACCGTCTTCGCCGTCATCTGCCGCGCAAACAGCCACCAGATAATCGCGGAAATAATTCCGCAACCGATCAGCAATCCGATCGAACTGAAAACCGGTTTGTTCCAGAGAAATTGCATCATCAGGAAAGGCGCAACAATCACTACGATGCCAAACACGCTGTAGCCATTCGCCGAGTCGGGATCGAGCAGGTACATCCCCTTGATCTTTAATGCAGACTTAATATCTTGCCGGATAACGGGAATCGCCGTGTAGAAGCGGTTTTTGAGACTGGACAGCCGCGTGTCCTCGCCGCCGGCAAAAACATTCTCCAGCATCACTTGCTCGTGCGGCGCAAGTCCGCTCCACTGATCGCGCGGCTTCAGCAGATGAAAAATGTAATCCTTATGATGAAACACGAGGCCCTTGTCATCCACTTCTTCGATCTTCACGAATCCCCGCACCGCCAAATCCACTAGCGTGGAGGTAATGTCGCGAGGGTGAACCTCGTCTCCGAGCAGCGTCCCGGTCTCAGCCGGAGTCATGCCCGCGGGCGGCTCATACATTGGAGCAACAGAAAGCCCGGGATCTGGATCGCGCCCCTTGTACCACCACAGCGTGAACATCACAGCAAGAGTCCAGAACGGCAGAAACACAATGGGATTGCTGCCCAAAAACCAGATAAACCGAGTGAACCCACCCGGCTCTGTCAGAATGCCCTTAGGAATAAAAACGTCTACAGTCATCCCGCCGCGCATGGGCAGCGGGTTATTCGTTTCGAATGAAACTTCTGAACCTTTGACGTCAGCGCTGGCGCCACGTTCCGCCGAGCCGTAAGCTCCGGTGAAAGCCTGCGCGCGCAGCGATCCGGCGGCAGAGTCCGGGAAGCTGACCAGCGCCGAAGCATGATCGATCGGCACCGGCCAATCATTGCCCGTCACATTCCAGTAAAACTCATCGTGATCTTCGAAGAAGCGCGTGCCGTTGCGAACCGTGTAATCGATCTCGACCGTGCGCGTGGCATCGACTGCGTCAGGAATGTAAATCTTCAGGTCGCGAAAGCCGTTCGAAGTGGACGACTCGTATTTCAGCTTGGCGCCATTGCCGTCGGTCACTCCAGTGACATTCAGAAGCAGAGTGTAGTTCGTTCCCCTCGCACCCGGATATTCGATTGGAATGAAGCGGTGAATACCATGCCACTCGCCATCAAAAGCCAGCGTAATGCGCTCACGCACCAAAGCCGAGCCGTCTGCATGAACCGAGATGGTGGCGTTGAAATCAGCCACGCGCCAGCTTCGCGCGAAGAGAGGTGTGGCGAGGACGAGAAACAGACAAATGCAAGCAGCAGCTCTGTAGAGACGCAGCTCGCCGCGTCTCAAACCGCCGGCTAACCCATTTGTCATTCCGAGGAGCGCAAGCGACGAGGAATCTCGGTTCTTCCCGTTAGAGCGAATTCTCATTTGGTTCTGTCCAAAATAACGCGCTCCTCCGAAACGAAGTAAGCAACTTTGCTGTGGTCGATGAAATTCGCTTCATCCTCGGTTGACGCTTTCCATTCGCGCGACTGACGCGCCGCCAGCAAAGCCTCTATATCGTCAAACCAAAGTTCAGCCATGCCGTTGTAATCGGGCTGTCGCGCATCCCCAGGGACAGTCAGCCGGCGGCTCTGCACCAATTTGCGCAGCTGAGGAATCCGCGCACCGATTGGGCCGTGAACATTTTCCCAGTAACGAAAGAACTCCTCGTCCGTCAACCCCGCCTTCTTGCTGATGCAATAAACAAGTTTGATCATGCTGGCCCAGGCTTAGAATTTCACCGCGACGGGTTCGCGATCCGCTTCGGCGACTTCGAAGAATTGCCGTGCCTGGAAACCAAACATCCCGGCCAAAATATTCGTAGGGAAGGATTGAATCTTGGTATTCAGATCCCGCACCACGGCGTTGTAATAACGGCGGGCGTTCTGAATGGTGTCCTCGGTCTGGCTCAGCGAACTCTGCAACTGAGTGAATTCTTCGGAAGCCTTCAGCTGCGGATAATTCTCGGCCACGGCGAACAAGCTCTTCAGCGCTCCCGTAAGCTGGTTCTCCGCGACGGCCTTATCAGCGGGTGAAGTCGCCTGCATCGCCTGCGATCGAAACTTCGCAATATTCTCAAACGTCCCCTTTTCATGCGTGGCATAACCTTTCACGGTCTCAACCAGATTTGGAATGAGGTCATGACGGCGTTTGAGCTGCACATCAATGTCGGACCAAGCCGAGTCACAGCGCACACGCAACTGCACGAGGCTGTTGTACATCCCAATCAGGACAACTGCGATCACCACCAGAACGCCTAAAATGATCAAGGCCATGAAGGTTTCCTTTCCCGCAGAAGTGGGAATCAAAGGGACGGTACCATAAGGGCGGAGCGGGTGCAATTAAACGCGACGCTGCTACGCAGCCAAAAACGTGATCGACGAGAATTCCGCGAGTTCGCGTCGTAGAATAGAGACGCCCATGTGCGCACTTCGAAGAAGGCCGTCAAAAACTCGCTTGCGGACGAGCCTTTCTTTACTGGCGTTGCTTCTCTGCGCCGGATTTGCTCGCGCCCAGACCTGTTTGACCGCCAGTGACATGGACGAGCCGGCGCGCTCCGCGCTGGTGACCACGGCGAAACGCTACTTCGACATGGTGACTCGGGGCGACTCCGCAACTCTGCGGCAGAATGCCATTGCCAGTCTTGCTTCCGATTTCTCCGGCATCGAAACGGCGGTGAAAGATAATCAAGCCAACTTTTCTGGAGTGCAGCCCACGGCGCGTTCTCCATTTCTGTTGAAGGTCGAAGGAACCGCTCCACTCGAACGTGCTGAGTTTCTTTGCGGTGTGTTTGGCAGGACCGGCCAGACTTCGGATAGCGCCGTATTTGTGATCCCAAACTTGCCTCCGGGAAACTACGCAGTCGTGATTTTGGATGTTTCCTCCGCCAAGCAGCCGGACACGGTGTCGTTCGTTCTGCAACAAGAAAGCAAGGACTGGAAAATTGGCGGCCTGTACGTCAAAGAAAGCCAAATCGCAGGCCATGACGCGAACTGGTTCGCCGACCGCGCTCGCGCCTTCAAGACTAAAGGCCAACATCGCAACGCCTGGTTCTACTACCTCGAAGCCCGCGATCTGGCGGTCCCGGTGCGGTTCATGTATACCCAGTTGACCGATAAGCTGGCCGACGAGTCAGAGACAGTGAAGCCCACCGACCTGCCCGCCAACGGCAGCACCGTGGAAGTCGCCGCCGCAGGAAAGACGTTTAGGCTGACTGCGCTATTTCCCCTCGCAGTGGGGCAGGATTTCGATCTGGTCGTGAAGTATCAGTCCGCGGATGTTTCAAATACAGCGCAAACCTTTCAGGACAACAGTGCAGTGATGAAAGCGCTGCTGGCGAAGTATCCAGAATTCCGCGATGCCTTCGATGGCATAGTAGCCCGCGCCGTCGAACCAAGCGGCCGCGACTACGGCTCGCTCCTGCCAATGAAAGACATTAAATAGCAGTTTCCCGCGACGCATAGGTAGACCCAGACGCCTCGTCCGGGCAGCCGAGAACGAAGCCAGGCGGGGTTTGCGTTAACCACCATTCAGCCTAAGATTCGATCCCGGATTGCTCGGCGAACGTACATTCCTTCGGATCTTTATCCTCGCGCAGACCGAGAAAAACCGGTGCCCGCAACTTCATCCCACCTTCGGTGGTTTCATGCGTCCACTCGGTAAACTTGATCTCCGCCACACGTTCCGGTTTTACCCAATGCACATGCGCTGCATCCACGTCGCCGTAGAACGGATTGCGATTTGTCTCCAACTCTTTCATCACTTGCCAGATTTCCTTCAGCATCGCCTGATTGAATCCCGTTCCCGCCTGCCCCACGTGAATCAGCCTGCCTTTTTTGTCATAAAGTCCGAGGACGATCGATCCAAAATATTGCCGGCTTCCCTCCGGGTCGGTGTAGCCGCCGACTACGCAGTCTATGGTTTGTGTAACCTTGATCTTGAGCCATTCCCGGCTGCGTCGTTCTTCGTAATGGCTCTCGCGTTTCTTCGCAATAATCCCCTCCAACCCTTTTTTCTTCGCAACTTCGAATAGCGCCAAACCCTGAGGAAAGTGATCGGAGTAACGGACCAGATCGTTGGAGGCAACGATTTGCGCGAGAGCTTGTTTGCGCTGCTCGAGCGCAACCTGCCGTAAGTCGTAGCCGTCGAGATAAAGCAGATCAAAAAGGTAATACACGATCTGCAGTTCGCGTCGCGCTCCAACGCGTCGCCCGCCTTTGCGAATGCCGGTGCGCTGTTGCATTAAGCTGAACGAAGCCCGGCCTTGCTCGTCGAGCGCGACGACTTCACCGTCGAGAACTGCATTCTTCGCCTTGATCAGCTTCGATAGTTCGTGCAGTTCGGGAAATTCTCCGGTGAGTTCGTTCTGATTCCGCGAAACCAACCGTACCTTGCCGTCTTGGAGAAATGAAACCGCACGATAACCGTCCCATTTGATTTCGAACAGCCATTCCGGATCATCGAAAGGCTCCTCGACCGACGTTGCCAGCATAGGATGAATAGCGGCCGGCATGGATTTCCGAATCGTACCCGGCAGATCTTTCACCGTAGAGGGTGGGTAACCGTTTTCAGACCTTCTCTCGCCGTTTTTTTTTACTTTGTGTTCCTTGGCGTCCTTTGTGGTTACTGTTTTTTTCTTATCCAGGTTGGCCAAGGTCCCTGCCAGCCACGGCGCTTTCACTTTCCCGCGCGACACCGGAGGGCTACTCGTCCACTGGGCCGAACCTGCGTCGCCCGTTATCTCAGCCATAGAACGTTTGCTGAGCACCGAACTGTCGTATTGCTCGATGTCATAACCCTCGACCGCGTATTCGTCGTGCTTCTTGATCAGCAGCCATTCCGTTCCCTTGCTTCCCGGCCTCCGCCCTTTGATATGGATCAATGCAAAGTCGCCCTTCAGCTTCTGCCCGTGCAGCCGGATCTTGAGATCTCCCTTCTCCAACATGGCAACCGCTTCGGCCTCAGGTCCCGGCACATATTTGCCATTCACCGGCTGCGGCGACAGTGGTTCCCATGTGCCCACGTCCCAAACCATCACGGTACCCGCGCCGTAGTTACCGTCCGGAATCGTGCCTTCGAAATCAAAATAAGAAACCGGATGATCTTCCACCTGCATCGCCAGTCGCTTGTCGCCGGGATCGAGCGACGGCCCCTTCGGTATCGCCCACGACTTGAGCACGCCCTCCATCTCTAGACGGAAATCGTAATGGAGCCGCGTAGCCCGATGCTTCTGGACCACGAAGCGGTGGCCGCTCTTCTTCTCCACCTTGGGCGGAGGCTCCGGCGTTTCTTCAAAGCGGCGTTTGCGTTTGTATTCTTCTAAAGCCATCGAGCTATTCTACTGAGAACCGAGAATGGTATCTGAGAACTGCTTCTAATATAACGGCCTTGTTCAGAATCTCGTGCATGATTTAAGGTTGCTGGCGGATTCCTCATCAATGAAACGCGAATACCCAGACGCGCCTTTAGTAGGCGTCGGCGCAATCATTATCGAGCAGGACAGCGTAGTCCTCGTAAAGCGTGGCCATCCCCCTTTGGCCGGAGAATGGTCGATTCCGGGGGGCGTGCTGGAGATGGGCGAAGCCCTTCGCCAAGCGGCGGCTCGCGAGGCCCTGGAGGAAACCGGCTTGACCGTCGAGGTCGGCGAGTTGCTCGGCGTGTATGATCGCATCCTCCGAGATGCGGACGAGCGCATTCACTACCATTACGTGCTCATCGATTTCCTCTGCCACAGAATTGCAGGAGAGCCCCAGGGAGCAGGCGACGCGGCCGAGGCTCGCTGGTTTACTCGCGGTGAGGTCGGCCAGCTTTCATTGGCGCAAGACACCGCCGACGTGATCAAGTTAGGTTTCGAAAAGTCCGGCAGTAGTCTCTGATTTAAGCCGTCAAGTACACTCGTACAATTCCGAAAGCGAGGCGACCATGTTCCACAAGATAGTCAACACGAGCAACGACTTTGCCATAGCGATTCTTCGGCTGACGTTTGGGCTGGTATTTGCCGCTCACGGCGCGCAAAAAATGCTGGGCTGGTTCGGCGGATACGGCTTCAGCGGCACCATGGGCTTCTTCACTCACCAGATGGGAATCCCCGCGCCCTTTGCCTTTCTCGCCATCTGCGCCGAATTCTTCGGCGGACTCGGCCTGATCGTCGGATTCCTGGGCCGCATCGCTGCCTTCGGCATCATCTGCAACATGCTCGTGGCCATCGTCATGGTGCATGCGCAAAATGGCTTGTTCATGAACTGGGCCGGCAATCAAAAAGGAGAAGGATTCGAGTATCACCTGCTGGCCATCGCCATCGGGCTGCTCATTCTATTCAAGGGATCGGGCGCGCTGTCGGTGGATCGAGTCCTGACCGAAGATCACCCGTAAAAGATGTCCGCAAAAACAGAACGGCCCGCGCTTGTTGAAGGCACGGGCCGCCCGGTGGACTGTTGGGATTGACCAAGAGGTGGTCACTCTAACGTGGCCTCTACGGCAACTCCCGGGTCTTAGCATGGAAGCCCCGGCGCGACCTGACGCCGGAACGAATCCAAACTCACCGGTTAGTGTGCGGACTGTAGCTGCTTAGCTCGAACGCCCAGCAGCCCCGCTTAGAGCAACCCGCTCTAAGTCTCAGCCACCTCACCTGGTCTTAGACTCCCACTACAGTTACTACAATCAGAACTTGTCATTCGACCACCTCCTTTCCGGTGTAATCTGAGATTAGTACAAAATCCCACGCCAGGTCAACCAGGAAGAATGCCTCTCGCAGTGGATTAACTTGGCTCCTTTATTTTCAGGCGTCATCCTGAAGGCCCGCGCTTTCACCAGCGGGCCGAAGCATCTCGCGCGGACATTTAAACTTCCATTCGTGACCCTCCCTGCCCGAGAAACCCACGCCTCGTTTGACCGCGTTTTCAACCCGCCTGTAAGATCAAATATTGTCGCTTTCAGCTTTCAGCTCTCAGCCGTCAGTTCTCAGCCCATCGAATTTCTTTGCATGCTGCAATAGATGCCTCGTTGGCTGATGGCTGAGTGCTCCCTGGAATTCATGGCCCACGATTTGCCCAAAGCGTACGAGCCGGGCGCGATTGAAACGCGCTGGGCGGACTACTGGATCAAGGAAAAACTGTTTTCTGTGCCCACGCCTCCGCCGGGAGAGACAGGTCCGGTGTTTACGCTGCTATTGCCGCCTCCGAATGTCACCGGACGGCTGCACATGGGGCACATGCTCAACCAGACGCAGATGGATATCGTGGTGCGCTGGCATCGCATGCGCGGGTTTCTGACGCTGTGGCTGCCCGGCACGGATCACGCTAGCATCGCGACCCAGATGATGGTAGAGCGCCAGCTTGCCAGCGAGGGTAAGAACCGCCGCGACATGGGCCGCGAAGCATTCCTCGATCGGGCCTGGGAATGGAAGCGGCATTACGGGGGCGCGATTCTGGACCAGATGAAACGCCTGGGAGCGTCCGTTGATTGGGATCGCGAATACTTCACCATGGACGAGAATCTCTCGCGCGCGGTGCGGGAGGTCTTCGTCCGGCTATATGAAGAAGGATTGATTTATCGCGGCAAGTACATCGTTAACTGGTGCCCGCGATGTGGAACGGCGATTTCTGATCTCGAAGTAAAGCACGAGGAGATTGCGGGCAAGTTGTATGAGATTCGTTATCCAGTGATCGGCATTAGCGACTTCATCACGGTGGCGACCACGCGTCCGGAGACCATGCTGGGCGATACTGCCGTCGCCGTGAATGCAGCGGACGCGCGCTACAAACATCTGCACGGGAAGAAAGTTTTGTTGCCGCTGATGAATCGGGAGATTCCGATTATCACCGATGACCTAGCCCAGCCGGAGTTCGGGACGGGCGCGGTAAAAGTAACTCCGGCGCACGATCCCAACGACTTTGAGGCGGGGCTTCGGCATAACTTGCCGCAGATTGAGGTCATCGACGATCAGGCTCGCATGAACGAAAATGCAGGACCGTATGCCGGGTTGGATCGGTATGAAGCGCGCAAGCGCGTGCTCGAAGACTTGCGCGAACGAGGATTCCTGGTTGGCGAAAAGGATTACACCATCGCGATTGGCAAGTGTGAACGCTGCGGTACGGTAGTCGAGCCGCGACTTTCGACGCAGTGGTTTGTGAAGATCGCACCCCTCGCCGAGCGCGCAATCGCGGCCGTCGAACGGGGTGAGATCGCAATTGTTCCGGAAAACTACAAGCAGATTTATCTGAATTGGATGCACAACATCTACGATTGGTGCATCTCGCGGCAGCTGTGGTGGGGACACCGGATTCCCGCGTGGCATTGCTCGTGCGGCGAAATTATTGTGGCTCGCGAGACGCCGAAAAGGTGTACGAAATGCGGAGGGTCCGACCTTAAGCAAGATGCCGACGTGCTGGACACGTGGTTCTCCTCGGGATTGTTGCCGTTCACAACCTTGGGCTGGCCAGAGAAAACCCGTGACCTCGAAGTCTTCTACCCCACCACTCTGCTGATCACGGCGTACGAGATCATATTCCTCTGGGTAGCCCGCATGATCATGTTTGGCTGTCATTTCATGGCGGGTCATCGGCAGGATCCGAAAATCAAACAGGCCAGCGGTTGGGGCGACAAGAAAGACGACAGTGTACCCTTCCGGCAAGTTTACATTCACGCCCTGGTGCGTGATGCCGAGCGGCAGAAAATGTCGAAGACCAAAGGGAACGTGATCGATCCGCTCGATATCATCCAGCGCTTTGGGACTGATGCCACGCGCTTCACGCTGGCGGCCATGGCGGCACCGGGGACGGATATCGCGTTTAACGAAAGTCGAACCGAAGGCTATCGCAACTTTGCCAACAAGATTTGGAACGCGGCGCGGTTTATGTTCATGAACATCGACCGTATCGTGCCGGGCCTTCGGCCCGGGGCCGGGTCCGAGACCCGGTTCCACACAGGAGTTGATGGATTTGAAGCACAAGCGCTCGAAGATCGATGGATAATCTCGCGCTTTAATCGTGTCACGAAAGCTGTGAACGAGGCGCTAGAGACCTATCGCTTCCACGAGGCCGCCAATCAGATTTACGACTTTTTCTGGGGCGAGTTCTGTGACTGGTACATCGAATTAATCAAGCCGCGATTGTTGGATGGAGCTGACCAACAGTCTGCCCGCATCGCGTGCGCTAATTTGCTTAGCATTTTTGAAGCTGCGCTGCGGCTGTTGCATCCGGTGATGCCGTTTATCACGGAAGAAATCTGGCATGCCGTTTACGATGGGAATCCGCCATTGCAGTCGATTGCTCTGGCGCCGTATCCGCAGGCAAACGCGAAGCAGTTGGACTTGATCGCCGAGACTGAGATGGCAATCCTGCAAGACCTGATCGTCAGCGTGCGGAATTTAAGGGCGGAGTTGAAGATCGATCAGAAGCAACGCGTGCCGGTTCAGATCTTCGTCGAAGACGGAGGGATTCGCAATCTGATTCAACAGAATCAAGGCTCCATGGAGCGTCTGGCTAACGTCGAGAGGATCGAGTTTGTCGAGAATTCGCTAGCGAAACTATCTGCCACACGTCACACAGCGCGTTTCGACGTGCATGTTATCTATGAGAGAAAGATTGATGTCGCCGCGGAGCGCGAGCGGTTGAAAAAAGAACTGGAGCAGATTGAGAAGGAGTATGCCAATGGCCAGCGGCAATTGGGTAACGAGCAGTTTTTGGCTAAAGCTCCGGCCAAAGTTGTGGAGGGAATTCGAAGGCGGGCGCAAGAGTTGGCCATCTTGCGGGAGAAAACCGAGAGTAAGTTGAACGAATTGCGATAAGGCTGAGACGGGCGAGGACGCCCGTCCTCCATCAATAAGCAATCATGGACTGGAATAGCCGACGCATTACCGCTGTGATCGAGAACGCGCTGCTCGAGGATCGGGCCACGCGCGATGCGACCAGCTACGCCTGCATTGACCCGAACCAGCGCGCCTCGGCCACAATTCTGGCCAAGCAGGACTGCATCCTCGCCGGCATCGGCTGTGTGTCGCGCATCCTGGATTGCTACGCGGCTTTGGACGGCGCGGTTACGTCGCATTACGAAGTCACAACTCACCCCGAAATATTCGACGGCATTCGCTTGCGTACGGGACAGTCGATCGCCGTGATCCGGCACAACGCACGAGTGATCCTTTCCTGTGAGCGCGTCATTCTGAATTTCATGCAGCGTTTGAGCGGGATTGCGACACTGACGCGCCAATTCGTCGATGCCGTTTCAGGTACTAAGGCGCGAATTCTGGACACGCGGAAGACCGTGCCGGGGTTGCGCATGCTCGATAAATATGCGGTACGTTGTGGAGGTGGACAGAACCATCGTCTCGATTTGTCGGACGGCGTGCTGATCAAGAACAATCACATCGCGTTGGCGGGTGGCATTGTGCCCGCGCTGGAACGCGCTCACAAGAACCGCCGAGGCGAGCAGATCATCGAGGTTGAGGTCCGCACGCTTGAAGAGTTGGAGCAGGCTCTTGAGCATGGCGGCGAAGCAATTCTGCTGGACAACATGTCGGTTGACACGGTAAAACGTGCAGTCGAGCGCTGCTCGCGTGAGGAACGCCGCATTCCGCTCGAAGTCTCGGGCGGAATCACACTGGAAAACGTCCGCGCTTACGCCGAAACGGGAGTGAATTTCATTTCAGTCGGTGCGCTCACCCACTCGGCGAAGGCAGCGGATATGAGCATGCGCTTAGCTCCGGTCTAGGTCCGACAATCCGTTCGAAGCCTTTCTGACGGAGTCCCTCTCTTGAAATCTGGTCGCCCGTTTGTTAGTCCGGTTGGAACGGACTCTTGTGTCCGGTCGAACCATCATGGAACTGCACTTCTGAGTAACCCTCGTGGCTTGGGCACGGTATAAAGTATTCGGAAACCGGAGGCCCTCCCCATGAGTCACCAGATCCGGCACACCGCCGTTGCAATCTTGATAGCACTGCTCTTTGCCAATAACTCCTCGGGAAGTGGTAGCGGGTTGCGAGCAACCGCTTCCTCGACGCCTGCAGGTGAATCCAGTTCTGCACAGAGTAGAAATTCTCGTCATTCTATGGCCGCATCCAGTACGCCAGCGACTTCGGTCAACGTCACGGTGGACGTTCTAAGCGACCGGCACGCGATCAGCCCATACGTTTACGGTGGGAGCTACCCCCAGGATGCGGCCACGATTACTGACAGCGGGCTGACCGTGGTTCGTTGGGGCGGCGACGCGACCTCGCGTTACAACTGGCAGACGTTCACCTACAATGCGGCCGCCGATTGGTATTTCGAGGATTTTGGCTACACCGAGATCGGGGACAGCGATTCGGTCAAGTACATCAAGGACGTGGAAGCAGCGGGAAGCAATCCACTCATGACCATGGTCATGCTGCCGTGGGTAGCTAAAACTTCGGGCTGGAGCTTCTCGGTGGCCAAGTACGGCGCGCAGTGCGGGGCAGATCCATACAACTCCGATGCCGGCGATGGTGTGCTGCCGGATTGTCAGACGAACCTAACAGGAAATGATCCCACCGACGCCGATGTTGAACTGAAAGACTCGCCGCAAAACGGAGATCCGCCAGGAACTGTGTATCGCGACCAGTGGGCGCCGGCTCTGGCGGCGGCGTTCGGCAGCGCGCCACATTTCTACGACATGGACAATGAGATCGACATCTGGGGCAGCACGCATCGCGATGTCCATCCCATCCCTTCAGCCTACGATGAGATGCGCGATACCTATCTTGCAGAAGCGGGCGCGCTCAAGGGTTGGGATGCGAGTGCCATTCGCTTCGGGCCTGTGAGTTGCTGCTGGTGGTTCTACTGGAATGGCGCGAACAATAATGACAAGGCTGCGCATGCGGGCGTGGACTTTTTGCCCTGGTGGCTGAACGAAGTTTATTGGCAGGATCAACTGGCCGACACGAGATCGGTGGACGTATTCGACATTCACGCTTATCCCGACGGACCAGATACGTCCGGTTATACCCAGGCGCAGAAGCAGGCGCTCTCGTTGCGCATCTATCGCGATTATTGGGATCCGAAATATGTGAGCGAATCGAGCACGATCAACCAGCAGTGGGCCACCTTTATCCAGCCGAAAAAGCGTACTCCATTCCGCATCCCGCGTATGCGGGCAATCCTCAACATGATTTACCCGGAAACTCCGTTGAGTTTCACGGAGTGGAGCGCGGCGTTCGCCGGTGAATCCGATTTCTCGACTGCGTTGGCTGACGCCGATGCCTACGGAATTCTGGGACGCGAACGCATGTATCTGGCTTCGCGGTGGGTTGCGCCCGTTCCGACGAACCCCAACTATCAGGCCTTGAAGCTGTACCGCAACTACGACGGACAGCACGACACTTTTGCGACGATCTCCGTCTCGGCTACGAATGACGGCAACCCGGACTTCTTTAGCAGTTATGCTGCGCTGAATTCGACGGGCACGACTCTGACTTTGTTAGTGATCAACAAGAGGCCTCAGGCCTCGGTTCAAACGCAATTCGCGGTGAACGGATTCACGCCGAAGCAGGTGACAACCTATACGCTTTCGCCCCAGTCGCCGACCAAGATTGTGGCGTCTTCTCCGCAGGCATGGACTACCTCAAGGAAATTCGCGCCTTACACCGCCACCCTCTTGGTTGTGACCGGTTCCATGTCTGCGATGCCGAGCGCGAACTGGGATCTGAATCCGGATACGATCATGGTGCCGGCCCGCGGAACGACTGTACTTCAGCCGAAGATTGTTTCCGGGTCAGGGACCGTAACGCTCGGTACTCCGCAGTCGGACAGCGGAATCACACTGGTGATTACACAGCCGAATCTCACCTCCACGCAAGACGGGAGCATCACCGTGACTGCGGGCACTGCTCCAGGCTTCTACCACTTTACCGTCCCGAGCACCGACAACGCAGGCGTTGCCCAAACCCAGAGCGGTTGGATCGTGGTAGGGAATCCGCCGGCGACGTTCACCAAAACCGGCAACCATCAGAAAGGACAGCCGGGCAGCCAACTGAATCTGTCTATCACGCTGCACCCCGGCAAGTCGGGCGGAAGCGCGGCTGGCGGGACTGTCTTGTTCACAACCGACGGCGGCTCTCTATCCAATCGAATTGTCGACACTGACTCTAATGGAAATGCTCCCGTGATACTCACGCTGCCTGCAAACTCGGGCACCGTACACGTTACCGCTGAGGGCCAGTTTGGACTTGGCCATCCGGAGGCTACTTTCACTGAAACAGTGGAATGAGGGATTAGACGGCGGCAGGCATTGATGTATTGTTCAGCCACATACTCGCGGCGTGATTGCTGTTTCTCGGCCTATCCCTCATAATTCCCGCATCAAGCAATCATCCCCAAAACGGAGGTCGCGGGCACGAGTAGCCTCGCCACAGAAGGCTGCGGCGCAAACTGACGTCCGGTTGGGACGCATTGTGCGTCTGCTTATCGATTACGCCACCGTCGTCGTGAGCGGAACAAAAATCGCCGCGGAGATCGGCACCAGCCGCTCGGAAGTCTGGCGTTTGGTTCAGCAGTTGCGCGATCTTGGAGTTGATATTGCTGGACATCCGTCGACCGGATATAGTCTGAAGTCCATGCCCGACCTGCTGCTGCCGGATGTGCTTGCCCCGCAACTGCACGGAACACTTTTCGGCAAACACATTCATCACTACTACAAGATCGCATCGACGAACACGGTTGCCTTGGAAGCTGCGAGCGCCGGCGCTCCCGAGGGCAGTGTCTTTCTGGCGGAGCAACAGACTGCTGGACGGGGCCGGGGAGCCAACCAGTGGTACTCTGCACGCTCGGTTGGAATTTATTGCTCGGCCCTGTTGCGTCCGGCGCTGTCGCCATCTGATGCGCTGGTTCTCACACTCGCTGCCGGACTGGCCGTACACTCTGCGATTCAGGAGATCAATTCGCGAGTGGTCCCGGACTTGAAGTGGCCCAACGATGTTTTGATCGATGGAAAGAAAGTGTGCGGCATCCTGACCGAGATGCACGCCGAGGTCACTCGGGTGCGGTATGTTGTGGTTGGTGTCGGGATCAATGTGAATCAATCGGGTTTTCCGGCGGATTTGCAGGCGATCGCCACTTCTTTGCGTTTGGCGACGGGTACGGAGTGGTCCCGCGTTGAAGTGTGCGTAGCTTTGTTAAGATCGCTCGACCGGGAATACCACGACTTGCTGGAGGACCCGGATGCAGCCGCTTCAATCCTGCACCGTTTTGAGCAGCGATCGTCGTCGGCCCGGGGAAAGCGGGTCGTCGTTGAGGATGCAGGCTTCGAAGGCGTGACGGAAGGTTTAGATTCGCGCGGTTTCCTGCAGGTTCGTACTGCGCAGGCTTTGCGTACCGTGTTGAGTGGCGTGGTGAGACCTTGTTAAAAGCGCGGCCTCTACCATCTGTCCAAGCTCGGCCTAAGGGACTCCCCCCGCAAAACCGCGGCGGCCTGGACGGGTCTGGAAGCCCCCACACGATTAAACTATATGCTCCTGGTTCTTGATGTCGGCAACACGAATACGGTGCTGGGTGTCTTCGCCAAGGTGGAAAAACTCGCTCCGGCCGCCGGTCGAAGTGTCGAAACAGAGTCGCCACGCTACGACTTGCTGGTGGCGAATTGGCGAGTCGCGACGGTCGCGACTCAAACGGTGGATGAGTACGGCGTTCTCTTCCGCAATCTCTTCGCGATGGGGAACCTCGAGGCGAAAGGCATTCACGGCATCGTGATTTCGTCGGTTGTGCCGCCGCTTGATTCCACGCTGGGGCAAGTCTGTGAACGGTACTTCACCACGAAACCACTTTTCATCGAACCCGGCGTAAAAACAGGGATGCCGGTGCACTACGACAATCCGGCTGAAGTTGGTGCCGACCGCATCGTGAACTCCGTTGCTGCGTTCGAAAAATATGGTGGCCCCTGCGTCATTGTGGATTTCGGAACCGCAACCACGTTCGATTGCGTCTCTCCGAAGGGAGAATACTTGGGGGGCGTCATCTCTCCCGGGATCGGAATCTCCGCCGACGCCCTGTTCGAGCGCACGGCACGGCTCACTCGCGTGGATATCCGCAAGCCAGCTCAGGTAATTGGCAGCAACACCGTTGGCAGCCTGCAATCTGGCCTCTACTATGGCTATCTTGGTTTGGTCGACGGAATCCTGGAATTGCTGGTTCAAGAATTGGGGAACGAAACTAAGGTAATCGCCACTGGCGGTCTGGCATCGCTCTTTGGCTCGGGCTCGAAACATATTAAGCAGGTCGATGAGTTCTTGACCTTGGAAGGGCTGCGCATAATCTGGGAACGAAACGTGACGACGAAGCCCGGTCGTGAGGGCGCACTGTCTAAGTCTTCTTCCGGAAGCAAAACACGCTCGCGCTGATCGTCGAGACAAACCCCTCGTGGAAAACTACTTCAACTACTTCACTGAAATCGAGGAACATTTTCAGCGGCGCTGGGGAGCTCCGCTACTGCTTTCGACACTCGATTGGATGCTGATGGAGACTTGGAAAGACGCAGGTATTCCATTAGAGGCGGTGCTTCGTGGCATTGACACGACTTTTGAACACCATGAGCGTAAGCCTTCGAGAAGGACCCGAAAGACAAATGGTCTAGGATTTTGCGTGCAAGAAGTGCTGACGGCCGCCGAGGAGATGAAAGAGGCGGCTGTGGGAGCGGCGCGCTCCGATTCACAGAGCCATCGCCCGAGCGGCTTTCAGAAGTCCGAAATCTCTGCCTTCCTACGACGTAATGCGGAGCAGCTCGAGGGCGCGAAGCTTCCAGAAGCAAAAGGGATCAATGCGACCCCGTTAGCCAGAGAGACCGCGAGCACATTGCGCGAGATCGCCGCCCAACTAGACGCAAACCAGGCTTTGCCTCGATTGGAAGATCTCGAACGCCGGCTCACGGTGGCGGAAGAGAAACTGTTTGCGGTTCTACTGGCGGCTACGCCGGACGAGCAGATCGTTAGCGTGCGCGCGGAGGCGGATCGGGAACTAGGGCCGTATCGCCGCAAAATGCCGTCAGCTCAAATCGAGCAATTGCAGAAGCAATATATCCACAAGCGTTTGTTGGAGAAATACGGGCTTCCGAGACTCAGCCTGTTTTATATGTGAAGCGAGCACTTGCGATCGTTCAGTTAACCTGTCGAAAATCGACCACGCAACGATCCTTACTGCAGGCGGAAGCGCTCGTTCATTAATCTCTGCAGGCGGGGCTTGTACAGAATGTCGTAGGCGAATTCCTTGTCGGGAAACATTGCCAGTGCGGCACGCTTGGCGCCGGCCGCCAACTCGGAGGCTTCTTCGACGGTGAGGTTAGGGTCCTGGCCAATCACCGACATCACCATGCTGATCATGATTTGCAGGCGCCGGATATTGCGCGCCTCCTGCTCTCTTTCGCTGCCAACTGTCGGCTGTCCCCGCCGTTCCAAACTACTCATGCGGCCCCCACATCACAATTAGATGTTTCCCAGTGCGAGCGCGTTGCGCCCGCCCCTTTGACACTATTGTCGTGGCAAGGCGTGCGGAGCGCAATGGCCTCATTGGTGTAGACCTTCGGTTACCATTAGAAGAAATCGGGCGCGGTGCGAAGCCACGAAACACGAATGTGCCCCCCAGACTGGCGTAGGCGAGTTAGAATCAGACACACGCGCTCCGGCAATACGCGCGGCGGATTGGTCCTGGCGGATCGATCCCGATCGGAGGTAATGATGGCAGATCCGACTTCATCTGGAAAAGAACGGCCGAATCCGAATGAGAAATTGGTGCGTGTGTTTGACACCGAACAGGAGTCAGAGGCTATGGTGGTGCGCGGCTTGCTCGAATCCGCGGGCATTGACTCTGACTTGACTTCTCTCGACGCGCAGCAGGACATTCTGCCGGGCGTGGGTGGTACCGTGATTCTTGTGCGTGAAGAAGATGCAGCCGAGGCACGGCGAATGATTGAGGAATATCGGCGAGCGCCTGACGAACTTGAGACTGCGGAGTTCGCCATCAACGAAGAGCCGCCAGCTGAGAGCTGACGGTTTTTCCGTCAAGGTAGAAAGTGACTGCCCCGTCCATATCTGTCCGGTAAGTCAAAACGTGCGCTGCCGCCAGTCGATCCAGCACTTCCTGCCGTGGATGCCCGTAAACATTGCGCGTGCCCACTGAGATGACCGCAAACCGTGGATGCACTGCGGCCAGCAATTCCGGAATCGTCGAAGTCGAACTTCCATGGTGGGCCACTTTTAGGAGGTCAGCCTGTGGGTTCTCCTGGGCAACCTGCTTTTCCGTCTTTTTCTCCGCGTCTCCCTCCAGTAGGGCGGACGTTGCCCCATAACTGATCTTGATAACTAGAGACTCGTCGTTCGGCCGGGAGGGATGCGCCTCAGCATCCCGTGGCGGCGCCAGTACGGCTAGTTTTGCGCCACCGATTTCAAGGTTGTCTCCGGCCTTGTGAAGAATGATGGGAATTTCCAGGGCTTTCGCTTCGCGCAGTAGCGTTTGCAACTCCGGGCTCGGTGAATCCACTCCCAGCCACAATTCGCGCGGATGAAAATTGGCCAGCACCGCCGCCATGCCTCCCATGTGGTCGGCGTGCGCGTGGGTCAGCGCCACGATGTCGAGTTGATGAAACCCACGCGACCACAAGTAGGGCGACACTACATCTTCGCCGATATCCAGTTCCGAGTGCATCCAAAAGGGTATCCCGCCGGCATCGACCAAGAGCGTGCGGCCCTGCGGGGAAACCAGAAGGATCGAATCGCCTTGGCCAACATCAATGGCGGTGAGTTCGAGCAGCCCTTGCCGCACCTGCGGATGCGGCGGCACAGCGCAGATCCAGAAGGCGCTGAGAGCCAGCGCTATCCACCCGGCTGCCACGAGCGACCAGCGACGGCGGCGACTCAACACCATTGCCAGAACCAGCGCACCGGTGCCCAACAGAATGACGCCGAGTTGCGGCGTGGGCACGCGAGTGTCAGCAATCCGCAAAGCGCCAAGCCATCGCACTGGTCCATTCATTGCGTGAAGAGCAACCGCAGCCATCAATGCTGGGAGCTTGGCCAGGGTGAGCGAGGCATAACTTGTGGTGATGGCCACGATAGCGGCGATCATAATGATTTCGGTGAGAGGTACCGCTAGTACGTTCGCGGGCAATGAGACTAGCGTCGCGCGATGAAAGTAGTAAGCCATGGGCAACGCGAATCCGGCCTGGAGAACCGTGGAAATCATCAGAAACTCACATCCCACAAGTAGCAGGCGCCCGGAACCTGACAGCATGATCAACGGAATGCGCTTTCCGAAAAAGCGCTGCAACCGTCCGTTAACCATCCTCAGGTCGAGCCGAACTTGCGCCAATGAGGGAGTCAGTGCCGCGTCATAACCTATGGAATTCAGACTTCTCAAAGCGCGAGACAGGGGCTGCGTTGTCCGCTCCAGAATAGGCGCGCTGATGCCTGCAATGACCAGCACGCACAGGAAGGTGAGCTGGAAGCTCGCTCCCAGCAGTGCTGTCGGATCGACAATCAGCAAGGCGAGAGCCGCTGCCCCGATGGTGTTGAGAATCGATTTTCGGCGATACAGCAGCCTTGTACTCAGATAGAGCGCGAGCATTAACGTGGCTCGCCACACCGGAGCGCCGACGTCGGTCAGAACGGCATATGCGACCGTGAGCAGTATTGTGATTGCGCTGGCGACGAGATCGCCCACCCGCATACGGCGCAGCAGCCAAAATATTACAAGTGCGAGAATGGCAACTTTCAATCCCGAGATCACCAGGATGTGGTATGTGCCGGTGCGCTGGAAGTCGGTCAAAGTTTCGCGCCCGAGAAATGAATTCTCTCCGATGAGAATGGCATCGAGCAATGCAGATTCATCCGGCTTCCAGAGGATATGGATTCTCCCAATCAGGCTTCTGCGGACGCGTGTCCGCCAAAGTTCGGCGCGGCTGCCTGCAAACCCTGGCAGGAGTTCAACCGTCTCCAGCTTGGTTGAGCCAATCGCCACGATTCCGTTGTCTGCTAGATATGCCGTGTAGTCGAATGCGCCTGGATTTCGGAAGTTGCGTGGTGGATAAAGTTTGGTGGGAAATCGCAAACGCTCTCCGTAACGGAACCAATGTATGGGCTGAGGGTCTGATGCTTCAGACTCGTTACTTACGTCCTCCTTATTCTCGTGGCCATAGAAGCTGACGCGAAGGCCGGAGTCGACGGTTACGGTCTCACTCCCCGTCTGTATGTGCTCTGTTCGCAGATCTAACCTTTGCTGCACATCGCCACGGCTCTTTTCCTGCAGAATTCCTTCCTTGACCACGTGGGCAGTGACGATTACTTCGCGGCCGTCCGCGAAGGCGAGAATATCGGCGTCGTGATTGGTTGGCATCCGAACTTGCATCGTCCATGCGCCCGCGACAAAAAGAGCCGCAAACCCAAGAGCAAAAGCGGCCTTCGCCCGAGAGCGAAGAAAAAACGCGGCCGATGCCGCGAAAACGATGGCTGCAATCAGCCACCACAGCGGCGGCCGCCAGATGTAAAAGCCGGTAACAATCCCGCTCGCATATGCGACGGAGGCCCAGAGCATAGGTTGCCGCGACAAAGGCTTTGTGGGGTTGGTTGAAGGCGCATTTGGCTGCGGGTTCACCAGTTCGCCCGAGGGAAGAAATCAAGAATTGGCCAACCGGCTTGGATATTGATCTTCAACGTGGTTGGGAGGAAAAGGCGCAGCACTTCCCGGTTGAAACTGCCTACCTAGAGAGATGAAAAACGCTCTCCAAGTGGTAGGTCTGGGGGAACAGATCGACCAGGTGTACCTGCTCTATGCGGTATCCGGCGCTGAGCAGGGCAGCCAGATCACGAGAGGCAGTCGCCGGATCGCAGGAGATGTAGGTCATCCGGTGCGCTCCCAATCCGACGAGGCTCTGGACCACACTTTCCCCCAGACCGCTCCGTGGCGGGTCCACCACCACGAGATCAGGCCGCGACTTACTGCCAGGGCTCCGCAAGAAATCAGCGGTAGTCGCTTGGACGGCCTTTACGTTCGAAGGAGAATTGTGCAGGAGATCAGCGTAGGAAGTCTGTGACGATTCAACCGCGATTACCTGTGCAAATCTTCGCGACAGCACGGTGGAGAAGAGCCCTACGCCGGCGTAGAGATCGAACGCCGTTTCGCCCGAATATCCTTCGGTGACGATCTTCGTCAACTCATTGATTAAATGGCGGTTAACCTGAAAGAAAGCTCCTGCGCTGACGCGGCAGGAGGCGCCGTTCGTATTGTAGGTTAGGTCTCTCACTCCCGACGCAGAAATTTGCTTCGGCTCGGCGGTGCCGATCGCGTTGGATAATTTTGACCTAAAAACCACAATGCCCGCGATTTCGGGCAGCCTGCTCGGCAAAGTTGCTGCCCATTCTCTTACTGGAGTGCTCGGGGTTCCCGGTTCGCAGGAAACCTCAATCAGGAGTTGAGTGTCATCTGCATTGGCGAAGAACTCGATCTCGTGGATTCCGTCCGGTACCGCGTGTTCGCGTCCCATCCGCCAAAAGGCGGCTATGGCGCGATTGATCAGTGGCGAACTGATCGGACATTCTTCGACCGGGAGCAGTTCATGCGACCCGAATCTGTAATATCCAAGCGCGAACTCCGGAGCGGTCTGAACCTGAAACCGGCTACGATTGCGGTAATTCCATGGCGGCGAAGCATGAATCTCCACATCTATTTCCAGCTCTACCTTGGCAATGCGGCGAAGATTTTCTTTCAGGATCGCCGCCTTGATCTCCAGTTGATGCTCGTAGCTGATGTGCTGGTAGTGGCAGCCGCCGCAGTGTAGGAAGTAACGACACTTTGGCTGTACTCGGTGTGACGAAGCTTGCAGAATCGTTTCCGCCTGGGCCCTGGCAAAACTGCGCTTCTGTTCGAGAAGCGAGGCTTCGATTCTTTCGCCCTCGATCACAAAGGGTACGAATACCGCTTTACCCGGACCGTGTTCGTCACCAGGCAGCCGTGCCAGTCCGTCGCCGCCATATACGAGTTTTTCGATGGTGAGTTGCAAGCGAAGATTCTATGCTATCGAGGCCGAAAATCAGGAAGGATCGCGCAGTCCCGATCTCCAACCGCAAGGAATCAGCAATGAATCCGCCCGTTTGACCCTACTAACCGCGTCGGACTAGACTGCGCTTTGCAGCGAGGTGTTCCATGAAACGATTTCTGCTCGTCTTCGTCGTGGTGGTTCTGGCAGCATTTGCCGCGGTGGCGGATGAAGGCAATCATCACGAAGACCTGACCACGGATCAGCTGGGCACGGTGCATTTCCCGGTATCGTGCGCGGCATCGGTACAGAAACCGTTCGAGCGTGGAGTCGCGCTACTGCACTCGTTCTGGTACGAGGAAGCGGAGAAAGAATTTGAGCAGATCGCGAAAGACGATCCGCACTGCGCGATGGCTCATTGGGGAATCGCCATGAGCATCTGGCATGAGCTCTGGAACCAGCCGGACGCAGCGACCATCGCGCGAGGTCATGCAGAGGTCAAGAGCGCAAGATCGCTGCATCCCAAGACCGATCGAGAGCGCGACTACATCACTGCGGTGGACGAGTTCTACCGCGGCAAGAGGCGCGACTATCACGATCGAGCCAACACTTATTCCCAGGCGATGGCAACAACCTACAACGATTATCGTGAAGATCGTGAGGCAGCCGCTTTCTATGCGCTATCTCTGCTCGCCTCTGAGCCGGACAACGACACAACCTTCGCCAATCGAAAGCAGGCGGCTGCGGTACTTGAAAAGCTTTTCGTGGTAGAGCCCGATCACCCTGGGGTGGCTCACTATTTAATTCACAGCTACGACAAACCTCAGTTGGCTCAGCTAGGACTGCCGGCGGCTCGACGTTATGCGAAAATCGCTCCGGCCGCTCCCCATGCGCTGCATATGCCGTCGCACATCTTTGTGCGCCTTGGCTTGTGGCAGGATGACATCGACTCTAACCTAGCTTCCATTGCGGCGACACGGAAAACCGCGGCCATGCATATGGGCGGCGAAGGTCACCAGTTCCATGCCATGGATTTCCTGGTCTACGCTTATCTGCAGTCCGGGCGCGAAGCCGATGCCCAAAAAGTGATCGAAGAAGTAAAGGCCATGCCCGCGAAAAAGGACGATATGTACGGGATGGATTTCGACCCGCGCACCAATGCGCTCGTGACCTTTTCCGCAAGATACGCGCTTGAGATGCATCACTGGAGCGATGCTGCTACCCTCGTGCCAGTTGCCGGGGCGGAAATCGGGGACAATTCGATTACCTACTGGGCGCGCGCGATCGGCGCGGCGCGGACCGGCAATCTGGCCGACGCGCGCAAAGACGTGGCTGCGATTGAAGCGATTCACGGCTCTTTGCTGAAGCAGAAAAAAACAGACTTTGCGGAGGCCGTCGAGCAGGATCGTCAAGAAGCCGCTGCTTGGGTGGCCCACGCCGAAGGTAATAATGACGAGGCCATTAAGGCGTTGCGGACCGTCGCGCAGAAAGAAGAAGCCGACGGCGACGAACCCTTGGCGATTCCCGCGCGCGAAATGCTGGCCGACATGCTGCTCGATATGAACCACCCGGAACAGGCTTTGGCGGAGTATGAGGCGGATCTGAAGTTCAATCCGAATCGCTTCAACGGCCTGTACGGTGCGGCGCGAGCAGCGGAGATGGTGGGCAAGGGTGAAAAGTCGAACACATATTATGCCCGCCTGGTGAAGGTATGCGATGGATCGAATTCGGTCCGTCCGGAACTCAGCCGGGCAAAGGCGCTACTGGCGCAGAAATAGTTCTCGCCCGTTGATCCGTTACTTTTTTTCGATCCTTTGCAAGCGAAAGAGCAGAGTCCCCCATCCTAATTTTGATCGCATCTGCACCCCCGTGTGGTTGGCGTCATCGGTGAACCACGCCCACACCGTGCCTTTGCCCTGCAAAGCGCCGGAAATTGCTTCTGCCTTGACCCGCACCGCCTGGAAGGTGCCAGCAGGTACTTTGATCTGTTCGCGGGCTTCTACGCGGGCCCTGACTTCGGTCGTTTTGTTTCCATCGTTGATCGGAAACGTATAGCTATTGCCGGGCTGCAGAGGCAACGACGCAAGATAGTAGAACCCGCTAACTACATCCGTAACGCAGCCCGGAAGGTCGTTTTCCACGTGCTTTTGTTCGCCCGTCTTCAGATTTTTTTCATCGAGCACGCTCTTGTTGCGAGAGTAATCAAAGCGCAGTTCGGTTTGCCGCGAGTGAGAGCCTTCCTCGGTATTTTTCGAAACCCGCAGCGAGCAAAACGTGCGGGGGTCGAAGAATGCCTCAAAATGGTCCTGCACCTTGTACAGGGCGTTCACCACGCCCGCCGAGTTCGCAATTGCGGTAACGTGCTCCTGGCCGCCATCGAGGGCCAGCGTCATCTCAGACGTTCCGGCATTGAACAGATGCCATTCGATGCCATACACATAGGTTTGCCCGTTCGGGAAAGCATAGTTCGGTGGCGGAGGAATAATTCGCGCCGCAGGCGCCGAGCTAATCGTCGGGAGCGGAGGTTGGCTGGGCTGCGCCGGGGGTTGAGTCTGGGCGTGCAATGAAGAAACGAAGAGTATTGCGAACAAACACCACGTCGGATTGGATCTTAAGAAAATATGCATTGTTAGTTAGATGAAGTATTCCAGCGTCCGGTCAGATACAGAGTGCCAGGCCGGAAATGTCGCGCAATTTTATTGGCTATAAAGCCGCTTAGCCATCAATGCTCCCATAATCAGTGCAGAGCCTAGTGTCGCATTGTACTCGCGATGCTTCCAGTACAGGTCCCAGGAAAATGATCCGCGACTGTTACCAAAGGAACTCAGCCGGAGCCAGAGCCGAGGCACTTGGCGGGCGTATTCGGCAAATTCAGCAAAATGCTCTCGCAGAAATGCCTCTTCTCCACGAATTACGGGCAAATAGATCGCCAGAAAAATCAGGATCAGCCCACCGCCGATCCACAGGTTTCGTGCACTAACGGCAAAACCAACAGCCAGAATCAGAGACCCAAGATAAAGCGGGTTCCGAGTATACGCGTAAGGCCCGGTGGTGGTGAGCTGCTCATTTTTCTGCACGTGACCGGACGCCAGCGCACGAATCACGAGTCCGGGAATGATCAGAGCAGCGCCGATCAGCATGGATGCTGCCGTGGGCATTGCGAGCCACAAATAGACGGCAGTGAAAGCGAAGCCCAGAGGTACGCGGATGCGGTGAGCGATTTTCGTCCAGGTCAGGCTAGCCACGGTCACTCCTTAGCAGTTTTCGCGCGGCCGTAACTACTTCATCGGCGCTGATCTCCAACATGCCGGGATCGGGTTGTGCGCTGCGGGCGTGCGTGGTCGGGCTGATAGGGCTGCGCAATACGATGCTGCGAGTTCCGAACGGCCCGTTGCGCGCCGGATTCGTGGGACCGAAGATTGCGACTACTGGCACACCAAGAGCCGCAGCCAAGTGCATGGGGCCAGTGTCGCCACCAACGAAAAGGCGCGCATGGCGCGTGAGCGCAATCAATTCCGTGAGTGAAGAGGCAATGCCTCTCGCCGCGCCCGCGCTGGCCGACTCCACAGCTCTCATCAGGGGCTCTTCGCCAGGCCCGAAATTGATGAGCGACGTCACACCCTCTTCCGCGAGTCGCTTGGCCGCTTCCCCGTATCGTTCCGCCGGCCACTGTTTTGCGCCCCAACCCGCTCCGGGATTAAGCATCGCGAAATCGCCGAGGCGTTGCAATCGTTCTTCGCATTGCTTTTCGATCACTTCGTCACACGGAAACTCTATTTTTGGCACCTCCAACGAATGGCACACCACCGCCTCCGCCAGCAACATATTTTGGTCCACGATGTGGCTGCCACGCGCAATCACCTGGCGTGTATAAAACATACTGGCCACATTTTCGCGCGGCTGCGCAAATCCGTATACCGTGGGCGCTGCAGACCAACGCGCCAGGATGGCGGATCGAACCGCGCCCTGGAAGTCAATTGCCACTTCGTATCGTTGAGCACGAAGTTCGCTGAACCCAGCCGCAATTTGTTCCCAAGTCTGCGCAGAAAACGGAGACCTGCGCCACATCTTCGTATTCACGGTGTGAACCCGATCGACCAGTGGCCTTCGCGGCGAACGCAGCCCCGAGCGGGGCTCGGGCAAAGTGCACAGCAATTCCGCCCACCGTTCCTCAACGATCCAACCAATGGTGGCCTCGGGGAACGCTCGTCGTAATGCCGTCACGGCAGGGAGTGTATGGATAATGTCGCCCATCGAACCTAGACGTACGATCAGCAATCTCCGAGGAGCGAGTGCAGGAGTATTTTTCGAAGGAGTTATGGCCGGCAATTGCATGCTCAGGAACGCCGCAGTCCGATCCGCGAACGGATGATCTCGGTTGCTGAATGATCTTTGGGATCGCCCACAATTTCCACTCGGCCGCCACATTCGGCGACCGCATCCCGCTCAGGGACAGTGTCGACGGTGTAGTCCGTTCCCTTCGCATGAACATTAGGTCGAACTTCACGGACCAAAGCTCGCACGTCGCGCTCGGGGAAAATTACGACTGCGTCCACATCGGCCAGTGCAGAAAGAATCTCAGCCCGTTCTTCAGCCGGCATCAGCGGACGGCCTTCTCCTTTCAACGCCCGTACGGATTCATCAGAGTTGATGGCCACGATCAATCGTCCACCGAGTTGCTTGGCCGCATGCAGGTAGCGCACGTGGCCGACGTGAAGCAGGTCGAAGCATCCATTGGCGAGAGTAATCGCCTCGCCCGCCTGCTTCCACGCGGCAGCGCGCTGCTGGAGTTCTTCGCGGCTAAGGATTTTCTTTGTCGACATTCAGTGGGCTCTTGTCGCTGGTGGCGATTGCTCGAGCGCATCGAGCAGCTCCTGCCGCGATACGGTTGCGGTCCCACGCTTCATCACTACGATTCCGCCTGCATAATTCGCCAGCTGCGCGGCCTCTTCCGTGCTGGCGCCCGCTGCAAAGGCGGCGGCGAAAGTAGCGATCACCGTGTCTCCCGCTCCGGTCACGTCCGCGACTTGATCCGAACCAAAAATCGGGATGTCCACCGGTTTGTGTTTGCCGGAGAATGCCGCCATGCCATCGCGACCGCGCGTGATCACGAGCGATTGCAACTTCATGCGAGACATTACTTGCTCGCCCGCCGAGCACAAGCGTGACCAATCGTTGCCGATCCGTAAACGCAACGCGGCTTCGACTTCAGGCTCATTGGGCGTGGCGGCGGCTGCACCGGAATATTCCAGCATTCGGTAACGTGAATCGAGGATTACGGGGACTCCATCGAGACGTCCTCGCTCGCGGATCGCGTTGAGGATCGCGGGACTCGCCGCGCCGTAGCCGTAGTCGGAGATGAGCAGCGCATCCGAGGCGCGCGCGTACTCTCGTGCAGCCAGCACAAGTTCGCGTTTCAAGTGACGGTTGGGCTCGGCCTCCGGCTCACGATCGACGCGCACCACCTGCTGCCGGGCGGTGTGGGCCATTCCAGCCAGGATGCGCGTTTTGGTCACAGTCATATAGCTTTTATCTTTCAAAATGCCGCTTAGCGGAATACGTTTATGACGAAAACCTTTCAGCAGCAAGCGTCCGACCTCATCATCGCCGACCACTCCGACCGGCAGGACGTTGACTCCCAAGTCCGCGAGATTGTTGATCGCATTGGCCCCGCCTCCCGGCACGACGGTTCGCTCACGATGCTTCAGAATCAGCACGGGCGCTTCTCGCGACACGCGCGAGATCTCGCCAAATACAAACTCATCAGCCACCAGGTCGCCGACCACAGTGACTGTTATTTTGGGGAACGAGTCGACGATCTTTTTTAGCTGTTCGGTCTCTTTGGGATGTTTGGTCATTTAGAAATCATGTTCCGCGGAATCAGACGCATGTTCTCAGGCACCGATTTTCTCACGCCTTGCTCGTCGCTCCGCAATCATCCGCAGCATGGTATCGACTGCGTCAGCCGCGTCCAGCAATTCCATTTTCACCGGAATCACCGCCAAAGGTTGCAGTGCGTCGAGATACCTGCCCAAGTTGATGGCGTCTTTTTCAGTGGTGACAAAGCCTTCTGCCTCGCTTTGCCCGCGCAGTTTCAGCAGATCGTGAATGTCCTGCTGAGTGTAGGCGTGGTGGTCGCGGAACAAAGCCTGTGCCCCAGGCTCGATACCTGCCGTGCGCAGTTGCAACAGGAAATTCTGTGGCCGTGCAATTCCGCAGAAAACCACTGGGTTTGCGGGAACATTGGTCAACGCAATCCCTCGGCGCACGCGCCATACCAGCTTGTTATCCAAAGGAAACGATTCCCGTGAAGCGCCGCTGCTCAGGACAACCGCGTCGGCGCGGGCCAACGAGGCCAGCGGCTCGCGCAGACGCCCCGCGGGAAGGAGCCGATCGCGCGCGTCTTCGGGAGTAACCATCACGATGTCGAAATCCCTCGCCAGGGCGCGATGCTGAAAGCCGTCGTCCAACAGATGAAGTTGTGGGCTGAAGCTTTTTTCTGCGAACCGGCCAGCCTCGTAGCGATCCTCGCCCACGATGACAGATACTTCCAGACGCCGAGAGAGCAGCAATGGCTCATCGCCGAAGTCTTGCGGCAAACCTCCGGGATCCACGAGCGCGACACCGCGCGTTTTTCGCCCATAGCCGCGGGAGAGTATATCGAACTTCACCCCGCGAGCCTTTAGCAATTCTCCTAGAACCAGAATAAACGGCGTTTTGCCCGATCCCCCAACTGATAGGTTGCCCACGCTTATCACTGGCCCTTGCAATTTGTTTGCGCGCGCAATGCCTCGGTCGTACAGCGTGTTGCGTGCCCGCACGCCTGCTCCGAAAATAGAGGACAGAGGGTTCATTGACTTCGCTCAGGGCTAACTCATCTCCACACGATCGCCGGCAGGCAACAGTTTTTCCAATGCTTGCAGAGTCCTCCGCGTCGCCCCCATTTGTGCCTGCAAAGTTTCTCCGGCGCGTCGGCCCAGTGCGATCCTTTCGGCTGGGTTCCATATGAGTTCCATGAGCACCAGCGGAAGTTCAGCCGGGCCGACCACGCGAACCGCGTCTCCACTTTGAAATAAGCTTACGATGTCGCGGAAATTCTCGGTGTGATTGCCAACGACGATGGGGACGCAGTGCAGAGCGGGCTCGATGATGTTGTGTCCCCCGCGAGGGACAAGGCTGCCGCCAACAAACGCGATGTCCGCCAGTGCATACAGGGCGGCGAGTTCGCCGATGGTATCGATCAGCAGCACTCCGCCGACAATCGGGTCGCCGCTCCAAAGAGAACGGCGCCAGAACCGGATTCCAAGTTGCTCCAGCAATTTGGCCACTTCGCCGAAACGCTCGGGATGGCGCGGTGCCAGAATCATCGCGGCTCGAGGATGGCTGGCCAGAACATTCACGAAAGCTTGAAGCAACATTGGTTCTTCGTCGTCGACCGTGCTTCCGCAAACAATCACCGGGCTGGTGTTGGCTTGCTGGAACGCCGCACGCAGGCTGGCGATGATCGGCGGTGCAGCCGGGGCGGGTACGTCGAACTTAAGATTCCCGGTTACATGAATACGCTCAGCGGGCGCGCCAATTTCCTCAAGTCGTCGAGCATCTTCGTCGGTCTGCGTGAGGAAAAGATCCACTTGTTGCAAAACTCTACCCAGCAAACGCCGAAGGCGCCGATATCCAGACAAAGAGCGGTCCGAGATGCGCGCGTTTACCACGGCAATCCGAGCGCCCCTGGCATGCGCCAGCCGCAGGAAGTTTGGCCAGAACTCAGTTTCCGCGATCACCATGAGGTCGGGTTGCAGCAATCGCAAGTAGGGCCGGATCGCGAAGGCAAAGTCGAGCGGGAAGTAAAAGACATTCTCCGCGCCGAAGCGAGTGCGAGCTAATTTCTGCCCCGTATCCGTAGTAGTCGAAATGACCACTCGATGCCGGGAAAATCGCTTTGTGAGTTCCAGTACCAAACCGTTAACAGCCAGAACCTCGCCCACTGACACTGCGTGAATCCAAATCGTGGGCCGCGTTGGCTGAGCCGACAACCGCCGCGGAATCCTTCCCAATCGCTCACCCAAACCGGCGCGGTACTTACCGTGACGTAACCTTTGCATCAGCCAATAAGGAAGGCTCACCAGCAGCCCCGCCGCCAGCAGCGCAGTGTAGATCAAATACATGCAAGAAGGAACATTCTACCTGCACACGCGCCACCCAAGGCACCACCGTTCACCAAGTGTGCATCCTATAATCGAAATGATGACGTGCACACGTCCAACTTTTTCTCGGCCGCTGATCGCGGTCTTCGTTCTGCTATTGTCATCAATCGTCTGCCTAGCTGCAAAGCACTTCGTCATGCCTGCCGCACAACCTGCGAAGACCTATCCCGCGCACGACGAGCATCCCAGCGAAGCGGTCACACTCGCGCTTGATCCTTACGATATGGCAGACAAGGCAAGCCTATTCTCGGTTCACTACGGCGAGATGGGTCTGATGCCGATGTTCCTGGTGATCACGAACGACGGCGATCAGCCAGTCTCGTTGGCGGGAATGAAGGCGGAACTCGTTACGTTCAATCAGACCAAGATTCCACCGGCCACGGAAGAGGACATTTACCGGCGCATTTCCCGGCCAGCGGGTAAGATTTCTCAGAATCCGCTGCCCTGGCCCAAGAAGGCGAACGGCAGCATGAGCAAGGACGCGATGGAGGAGGTTCAAAACGCCCAGTTTGCCGCCAAAGCGGTCGAACCGCATGGCACGCAGGCCGGCTTCATGTTCTTCGATGTGTCGGGAATTTCCACACCGCTCGCGGGCGCGCATTTTTATTTGACGGGCGTGCGCGATGCCAAGGGAAATGAATTGATGTTTTTCGATGTCGCGCTGGAGAAATACCTGAGCGCACCGTCCCAGCCCAAATAACCTCCAGATGAGATAAGCCCTCGGAACCCTTTATAATCGCAGGATATGGCCACCACGCCGGATATCTCCGTAGCGGCTCGCGCCAAGTATGAACCCGTGATTGGGCTGGAGGTACACGTCCAGCTTCTGACCGTGTCCAAGATCTTCTGCTCTTGTTCTACGCGCTTTGGCGCTCCTCCAAATACAAATGTTTGCCCGGTCTGCCTTGGTCTTCCGGGAGCTCTGCCGGTACTGAATCGCAAGGCAGTAGATTTTGCGGTGCTGGCGGCGATGGCGCTGGGCTGCCGCATCAACGAGACTTCCATTTTCGCGCGCAAGAACTATTTTTATCCCGATCTGCCCAAGGGCTATCAGATTTCGCAGTACGACAAGCCGCTGGCCGAGTTCGGCAAGATCGACATCGTCACTGCCGACGGGGCCAAGAAGATCGGCATCACCCGGCTGCACCTTGAAGAAGACGCGGGCAAGAGTTTGCACGAAGGTTTCGCGGATTCCGCCGAGACGACGGCCATCGACTTGAACCGCAGCGGAGTGCCGCTAATCGAAATCGTTAGCGAGCCGGATATCGCTTCGCCCGCCGAAGCGCACGAATACCTCACGCGCTTGAAAGAAATCATTCTGTACACGGGGGTGAGCGATTGCAATATGGAAGAGGGTTCGTTGCGCTGCGATGCGAACGTCAGCGTGCGTCCTCGCGGGCAGAAACGATTCGGCACGAAAACTGAGATCAAGAATGTAAATTCGTTCCGTTTTATTCGCGAAGCGCTGGAATTCGAAATTGAACGTCAGATTGGGGTTGTCGAGTCCGGCGGCAAGGTCACGCAAGAAACACGGCTCTACAATTCGGCAGAAGGCAAAACCTATGGCATGCGGTCGAAAGAACAGGCGCACGACTATCGCTATTTTCCCGAGCCTGATCTTTTACCACTTGTGGTCTATGAAAAGTGGCAGGCTGAAATTCGCAGAGCGCTGCCTGAGTTACCTGAAGCGCGACGCAAACGCATGGTCGCCGACTACGGAATCACCGAGTACGACGCACATGTGCTGACGGCTACAAAGTCATTTGCCGATCAATTCGAGGCGGCTGCGATGGCCGCTAAGAATCCGAAACGCGTGGCCAATCTGGTGCAGGGCGAGCTCATGGGGCGCCTGAAAGCGAAAGGCCTGGAAATTGAGCAGTCGCCGATTTCGATGAAAGGGGTGGCGCTGTCAGCGGATCTGGTAGAGAGCGGAGCGATCTCGGGGAAGATGCTGAAAGACCTCTACGACCGGTCTTTCGAGCTGGGGAAAGACTTCGGCGAAGTTTACGAGAAAGAAAAGCCGCAGCAGATCACTGATTCTTCCGCGATCGAAAAGTTCATCGACGAGATCGTCGCCGCCAATCCGAAGCAGGTCGAACAGTATCGAGCGGGTAAGAAGACAGTCATCGGCTTTTTTGTCGGGCAGGTGATGAAATCCTCAAAGGGGCAGGCGAACCCGCAAATGGTAAATGAGTTGCTGACAAGAAAGTTGGAGGGCTGACAAGCCTGTTCAAGAAAATTCTCATTGCGAACCGGGGAGAGATTGCGGTACGCGTGATCCGCGCCTGCCGCGAACTCGGGATCACTTCGGTTGCGGTTTATTCCGACGTTGATCGTGCTTCCCTGCATGTTCGCAAGGCGGACGAGGCCTACCACATCGGACCGGCCGCCGCCGCAGAGTCCTATTTGAGTTTCGGCAAGATCTTGGACGTTGCGAAACGAAGCGGCGCGGATGCGATCCATCCAGGATACGGATTTCTCTCCGAGAATGCGAAGTTTGCCCAGGCGTGTGGCGATGCGGGGGTGAAGTTCATTGGCCCTAGTCCGGCGTCCATGGAAATGATGGGATCCAAAACGCGGGCGCGGCAACAAATGGAAAAGGCCGGAGTCCCGTTCGTGCCGGGGACTTCAAGAGCGCTCGATTCAGCCGAGGAAGCCGAGCATGTGGCGGCGAAGATTGGCTATCCCGTGATGCTGAAAGCGGCGGCGGGTGGCGGCGGAAAGGGCATGCGTTTGGTGCATACGTCGGGAGAGCTGACATCCGCTCTGCAATCGGCACAAAGCGAAGCGGAGCGTGCATTTGGCGACCGTGAAGTGTACATCGAGAAGGCCATCGTTAATCCACGGCACATCGAAATGCAGATACTGGCGGACGAGCACGGCAACACGGTTTATCTCGGCGAGCGTGAGTGTTCCATCCAACGTCGGCATCAGAAGGTGCTTGAAGAGTCGCCGTCGCCGATCGTTGACCCGGACATGCGGCGGCGTATGGGTGAGGTCGCGGTCCGAGTGGCCAAGGCAGCGAAGTATACCAACGCAGGAACGGTAGAATTCCTGGTTGATCAGGGAAAGAATTTCTATTTCCTCGAAATGAACACGCGGCTCCAGGTGGAACATCCCGTGACCGAACTTATCACTGGGTTGGACCTTGTGCATTTGCAGATTCGGATCGCGGCCGGCGAGAAACTCCCATTTACACAAGAAGACTTTCGAATCCGTGGGCACGCCATTGAGTGCCGCATTTACGCGGAGGATCCCGACAACAATTATTTCCCCAGTCCAGGCAAGATCGCGCTGTTGCTATCGCCTTCGGGACCCGGAATTCGCCGCGATAGCGGCATGTACGAAGGCTGGACCGTGCCCATCGATTACGACCCGCTGCTAGCCAAGCTTATTGGATATGGAACTGACAGGACGCAGGCGATCTCACGCTTGACTCGCGCCCTGCATGAGTATTTTGTGGGCGGCATCAAGACCAACATCTCTCTGTTCCGCCGCATTCTGATCGATGCCGACTTTCGGGCTGGAAAAGTAGACACTGGCTACCTGGATCGATTGTTGAAGTCGGAGCCTCCTCACATCCGGCGCGAAGATGCGGAAGTCGCAGCCATCGCGGCCGGGATATTCGCAATCTTGGATCCGGAGTCAGCCGTCGCCGGCAATGGAAGCTTATCCACAACTGGGAGCACACCAGCCAATGGAATTGCTGCGTCGAGTTGGAAGCGAGCGGCAAGAGTAGAAGGGTTGGGTTGAGAAGAATCATTCCTGGCTTCTCCACGTCCAGTCGAACATCAACGCGGAGCGCTAATTTCTTATGGTCTACGACGTCGCCATCGACGGTAAACGCTACCGCCTCGAACTCGAGCGGGCAGAGGCAGGCTGGCGTTGCCGATTGAACGGTCGCGACATACAAATGGACGCGGTCCTGGCTCGGCGCGATGTGCTGTCGGTGCTGATCGGGGGAAAAGCCTACGAGATCAAACGCGAGCACACGGCGACGGACATGCATCTGTGGGTCGGCAGCGTCCGCTACCTCGCGGAATTGCATGATCCACGATCACTGCGCGGTCGTAGGGGTGGGGCCACGGACGAAAAAGGTCCGAGGAAACTGCTCGCACCGATGCCCGGCAAAGTTGTGCGCGTGCTGATTGGCGAGGGCCAGCCGGTCGAGGCGGGACAGAGCATCCTGGTCGTGGAAGCGATGAAGATGCAAAACGAAATCAAATCGCCAAAGAAAGGTACGGTACAAAAAATCGTGGCTGCCGAGGGTGCGAATGTGAATGCAGGGGACGTGTTAGCGATTGTGGAGTAGGGAAGCTCTTCGCTGTTAGCTCTTGGCTGTTAGCTACGCCCTCAAGAAATGGGAAGTTCCAATTGCCAAGTGCTTTTCAATTCGCGTTGCCATTGCCTTCGAGCACTCTCTGCGCGTAATAGTTTTCCACCTTAGCCTGATCGCGCAACACCTCGTAATAAGCTGCTTTTAGGAGTTGTTCCCGCCGGTCGCGAAGCTGCGACCGGATTGCCTCCTGCACGCGCGGGTCTGATAAGTCCCGTTGTCCTGCAGTTTCCTTGGTAATCAGTTTCACAATGCGGAAGCCGACTAACTGTTTGGTCATCGGATTCATGACGGTGATGACCGTGGTGTATTGGCCAGGTTTTAGCTTGATGACAGCATCACGAGTGACGGGGTCAGTATTCTTCAAGGACGATTCCGGCGTAAAGCCCAAGTCGCCGCCATTTCCCGAGGTCTCCGGATCTTCGGAATAGTTCATCGCGAGCGTGCCGAAGTCGTCGCCACTGTCCAGACGATTCACAAGCATTTGAATTTTCTTGCGCGCATCCGCTTCGTTTAGCGCTTTGTCGTTCTTGAGATTGTGAACTTGCGGATTGGGCACCGTAGTTACGAAAATCTGGGCCAGATGATACTGAGGCTCGACCAGGTTAAACTCCGCCTTATGCGCGTTATAGTAATTCGTGATGTCCTGATCGGAAACGTTGATCTTCGACGTCACTTCTTTGTTCAGAACCTTATCAACCGTAAGCGAGCGGCGCAGGTCACGCTTGAAGTCGTCGAGCGTTAGTTTTTTTTCTTTCATGCGAGCGTCGAATTCTTCCTTGGTGTAAGGCGACTTGATCTCGTTCAGCTTACGCTCGACTTCATCATCGGTGGCCAGGAGGCCTAGTTTTTCCGCACGCCGCATGAGGATTTCGTTATCAACCAGTTCGCGCAGAATGCTCAGGCGCAAGCTGGTAGCTTGTTCTCCCACGGGCCGCTGCTGCGAACCCGCGGTTTGATTCTCGAAGTACTTCTCGACATCGGCCCGGTAGATCTTGCGGCCATCGACCGTGGCGGCGACATCATCGCCCGCCAACTTGGTTCCACAGCCCACACAAAACGCAAGCAGTGCGAGGGCAGAAAGCGCTGTCACGACAAGACGAACTAGCGGGTTGGTTTTCAATGGATCCTCTCGACCTACTTGGTGGGTGGTTTTGGATCGCTGGCAGCGGTTGCTGGCGGGTGCGACGGAACCGGGACTCCCGCCCGCTGCAAAGCTGCGTCGATGGCTGCCCGCATCTCGCTGGCGGGAAGCGCTCCATCCATTTCCTGCCCATTCACGAACAAAGTCGGCGTGGCGCTTACGCCCACGTCCTCGGCCTCGTGCATTGAAGCCTTAATCGCGTCTTCATTCTGCGCCTTGACGCAGGCCTGAAGTTTGGTCTGGTCAAGGTTATGTTTTTGCCCCTGCTCAAGAGTCAATCGGTCCAGCGCAGCGAATTGCGCGTCGCGCCCCTTCTGCGAATTAACTTCGTGCTGGTTAGCGTGAATATAGTCAGCGAAGTCCCAATACGCGTCGTTGCTTTGGGCCGCCAAACAGTTCGCATTCACTGCGGCGTGGACCGCCCAGGGATGAATCTCCGTCAAAGGGTAATCCTTGTAGACAAATTGCACGCGGTCTCCATATTCCTTCAGCAGTTCGGGGAACAGCGTCTGGTGCATGCGCGAGCAGAACGGACACTGGAAATCGTCAAAGTTGACCACTACCACTTTCGCATCCTTGTTGCCACGCGTGGGCCGACCGTTGAGATCGATCTTCTTCATGGCCTCGACATACGGATCCTTGGTCAGGTCCAGCTTGGTCATTCGAGCCAGAGTTTTGCCGTCCTTGGAAAGAAGGAACTCATAAGTCTGCTTTTTCTGATCGCCATCCATGGTGATGGTCACGGCGTCATAATTCGCGAAGTCACTGGGCCGGGGCGGGCCAACTGTGATCTTCACACTCTCGGGAATGTTGTAAGTAACCCGCACTTGTCGCTCGATTTTCTGGATTAGGTCGGAGGGCAGCGGGGCTAGCGGGGCTAACTGCGCCGAACAGCCCATGCAAACGAGGACGAGAACAAGGATGGAACGTCGTAATAACGTCACTAAGAACCGCCTATCCATTGGGAATAACGGGATAAATAAGATTATCTCACACGGTGCGCAACGAAGGGGCTAGCCATGCGGGTTTTGCGGAGATTTCAATTGCGCGGGAGTATCCGCTGATCCAATCTTGCGGGAGAGTTGTTCAGCTGGCAATAAAGAGTTCATCGAGCCGGAGCGGAAGCCCTCAAGATCCAGAGTCACGAATTTAAAACCGAGAGTTTTGAAAATGCGCGTGAACTCGGCTGCCATGGTGGAACTAAGTGCACGTGCCAATTCGTCGCTGGCAATTTCGATGCGCACGATTTCGCCATGGTGACGTACGCGGAACTGCCGGAAGCCCAGCGCACGAATCGCATCTTCGCCTTGCTCCACCGTGCTCAGCGCCTCGCGCGTAACCGGCCGTCCATACTCGATGCGTGACGATAGGCAAGCCGAAGCCGGCTTATCCCAAACCCGTAGATTAGCATCGCGCGCTAGTTCTCGAATCTCCTGCTTGGTCAATCCGGCTTCGAGCAAAGGCGCGGCGACGTGGTGCTGGCTGGCAGCAATTTGTCCGGGGCGAAAGTCTCCTTGGTCATCCGTGTTGACCCCGTAAGCGATCGCATCGAATCCATGTGAGGTGCGAAAAGCTTCCATTATTGTGAACAGTTCATCCTTGCAATGAAAGCAGCGGGAGCCGTCGTTGCGCACGTATTCAGCACGGTCGAGTTCGCTGGTAGTGATGATTTCGAGCGGAATGCTTTGCTCGCGAGCAAAAGCGACGGCCTCGTCGAGATGGGTACGAGCTAGGCTGGGCGAATCGGCGATCACCGCGAGCATATCGCCGCCGAGTACTTGATGGCTGGCCCAGGCTAGGAATGCGGAATCAACGCCGCCGGAATAGGCTACGAGCGTTCGACCCAACTTACGAATCTTGGCGTCAAGCGCGTCGCGTTTGGATACGGTCGTGGCCGCCACCGGCATGCAGATATCCTAATACGCCAAGCCTTAGGGCGATAGCCCTGGTGCAGAATCACTTTTGCTGTAAAGCAGAATCTCGATTCCTGGGAAATCGCACTGCTCGACTGCCGGATAGAACTTGCCTAGCAACTTGGTGAGTTCGATCGACCTCGCATCCGGCAACCCTGACTGAGTCTCGGCGTAAGTTAGGACGAGCCAGGCACGTGGATGCCGGGGAAGCAGACTTTCAAGCTGCTTGTCGTCGGGCTTCTCGACGAAATCAAGAAATGTAAGCTGATCGCCGTGGTGCGGATAAAGAACAGCCGGAGCTGTTGGCGTAGTTCCGAGCACGGAATGATAAAACTCGTACGGCATCCTCCCCATAGGGACATGAAACAGCAGGGCATCCCCGGATTGGGCACGGTTTAGCAAGTAGCGAGTTGCGGCTCGCCAGTCGTCGCGTTGAATGTCCATGTCCTGTTTGTAAGATCCGATCGTCCCGCTGAAGGAAACAAAGAGAACAAGCAAAAGAGCAGGCGCCATCAGCACCGGGCGAAGGCGGGCAATTCCGCAAGCCACGAGGAGCAGAAGTGCAGGTAAACAGAAAATAAAATAGCGTGGGACAAACAATGGCTTGACCAACGACAGCGCCAAAGTAAGCGCGATTGGAAAAACCAGCCAGCACAGAAGAAAGCGGAGCCGCCAAGCATCCCAGGGAACGCGCCGCAATCTACGTGTACGCCAAACTGGGAGCAGCGCTGCCAGGCATGGCGCCACGCATGCAACGAGCAACCATGGGCCACCGTTTCCGGTCAGATGCAGCGCAAACACCCAAAGATCCTTCAGGCCGGGGCGTTGCACCCATCGCAATGGACCGGTACCCGTGGTGGCGACGAAAGCTAAAATCGGCGATGTTGAGAGTGCGATCCAGCGCCAGTCGTTTCTGGTCTGACGAGGGACCTGTCCTCGATCCAGCATTTTCAAAGAGGTCCAATGCGCAATCACCAGCAATAGCGAAAAGAACTGAGCATAGACAGCAAGCGTGCTGCTGACGATATAGGAAATTCGGTTGCGCCGCGACGGATCATCCTGGCATCTCAGGAAATACAAACTTGAAAGCAGGCAAAGAAGCACCATCAGCGAATAGCTGCGTGCGTCCTGCGAGTATTGGACGTGATAGGCATTTACGGCGAGCAATGCAGCCGCAATCAGACCAATTCGCGAGTCAAAGAGACGGCGCCCAAAGAGGTAGATGACCGGGATCGAGGCAACTGCGAAAAGAACTGAAAGAGTCCGAACGAAAAACTCACTTCCTCCAAAGTGCAGCCAGAAGTGAAGGAGAAGATAGTACAAAGACATGTTGGCTTCGCGCCGCCATAGAATGCGCGCAAAGTTATACCAGTCCAGGCGCGCGATGGCGACGCTTACTCCCTCGTCGAACCAGAAGGATTTCGTGGCTAGCGAATGGAATCGAAGGGCGGCAGCCACCCCAGTAATGACAGCAAGCAAACTCAGGTCCAGCGCCGATGTGCTCCCCCGTGGCGAGTGAGGGATAGAGGATTCTGTTGCCGTTTGGTCAGCCGCGCTGCTCGCAGTAGCGTCCACACTTTTCACAATTGAGGTCCATGGTATCGCGAAAAGCAGTCATAGCCTCACACCCCGACGAACTTAGAACAATCGTTCCGTCCGCCTAAGATTCCCCAGCGCGCCGAGATTCGCCAGCGCGAATGTGAAGCGATACTGGTTCTCATTTCGTACCTCGCCTAGCGCGAAGCGGCGGAATTCCAGGCTGATGCCACAGCAATCCCAGTTATAAGTGGTTTGCGCTGCCGCGTACTGCACAAATCCCAATTTCGCATCGAATCCAATATTGGTCGCGGCACTAAAACCCTGTTTGCCAGTGTGCCCGTAACCCAGCAAAAGCCGGAACTGATTGAACAGCTGCGGCCAAAAAAGAATATTCGGATCCGTGGTTGTGTTGAACATACAAGTCGCAACGGCGCATTCCCCAGGCGCTTGCAGATAGGCATCGCCGCCGCCCACGGTGAATGAACCGAGGCGGTAATTGGCCAGAATCGTACTCGCGTTGAGGCCGCCGCGTACGAAATCGTAGTCCACATCCCACTCGATATCGGTTCGGTCGCTGGTCTGAATACGCAGCCGGGATATGAGCGGTGAAAGGTGACGAGGCGCGGTCAGGAATGTTGTGCCGGTTAGGTCCGCCGTGCTGGTAAAGACATTGCTCTGTCCAGTAACGAGTGCCCCGCCAAAGGTGGGATCGATAAAGTACTTCTGGGCAAGTTCCCAAGTGACAACTTCCCTCACTTGCGGTTCAGTCTTGCAGGGCGCCTCGGCAACCTCACTCTGGCGTTCCCAGGGGATGCGGTTGGGAACAGGGGCTCCCCCGATAAACAGAGCGGGCATTGCAGGTTTTTCGCAGTCTTCCGCTCGGCCGGATGTTCGCTTCGTATAAAGGCGATTCACGACACCATATTCGACTTCATTCGTATTGGTGAGAATGTCGCGTTCGTCGAAGCGCAGAATGTTCGCGAAATTATTTACCCCCGTCACATAGCTGTAGACCACGCGGGGTTCAACCACGTGTTTCCACTTGCGTCCGATGAACTCGCGATTAAAGATGCGGCTGAGAGCAGGTGGCCGCACTTCGATCGAGCCTTCGACAGCCCACCGATTGATAGGATCCGATTCAGCCGCTCTCGTCCCAGTGCTGGAGGTTCCTAGTTGTTGCGTGTACTCGGTGTCTCGGAGCGAAAATTCCGGACGAAACGACCATCCGCCAAGCTTCAGCGGCAAAGATATGCTGGGCTCAAGATCAAAGCGTCCGACCAACGCAGCCGTGCTGAAACCAGGTTCGCTGCGGGAAAGCCCCTCGGCCGCAGCCTCATACGACCAGTAGAAAGGTGATGGGCCGAGTTGGCGATCAACACTCGACACTTCGAAGCTGGGAGCGTGAAGGATGGTGACGACGTCCCCGGCAGTCGTGCTCTCGAAGTCTTGGTAACGCTGCATGGAGGCATTGTAGGAAAAACCGTCTGTCGTATTGGAGAGAAACGCCTTTGACTTTACTTCGGAGTCGACTGCCTGCGCGAAGACGTCATTAAAAGCCAGGCGAAAAACGTACGAGCTGAGGTAATCGATGTTGGCGACTCCGCGAAAGTCGTGACTAAACTCCGCTTCGCCGGTCAAACGTACTTCTTCGCCGCCCTGGTTTACCGTCGGATTGCCGACGCCACGGTCGAGCACTTGGTAATAATTTAGATCGAGAAAAGAGGTGGCACTGGGCTGCGCCCGAAATTCAGCCTGCGGAGCCCATCCTCGGGCCGAGAAATACTCTGCCCCGATGTGTGCATCCATGCTTCGATTAATGGCCCAGAACAGCGATTCACCGAGGATCGTTCCTTTTACCGAGGAGGTCCCAATGTTAGGAATGAGAAATCCGGTCTGGCGCGGGAAACGTTGTGCGGGAAGCGTGGCGAACGGAAAATACAGAATCGGAATGCCCTTTAAGCCGAACAGGCTGTGATAGATCTTGGCCGTGCCCCCGACATCGACAACAACCTTGTTGGCATTGAATTGCCATCTAGGATGAGGCAACTCACACGTCGTTACCGTGCCGTCATAGACCATGTAATGATCCGGGCCTGTCTTCTCTACAACTTTGCCCGTGAAAAAAAAGGGATTGGAGGACGTCAGCATAAGCCGGTTTCCGCGAGTGCGGACGCCAATACTGCCGGTTACGTTCTCGAATCGCCCGCTTTCCGCGCGGACGTTGTAGGTTCCATGACTGGCCTCAATATGCTCGTCGTTGGGTCCGCCCTCCAGGACTACGTGGCCGTCCGCTGTGGAGTCGCCCGTGTCCGCGTTGTAAGTCACCTCGTCGCCATGAAGGATGTAGACGCCGTAATGAATCTCAGCTTTCCCGTGCAGCTTATAGATAGGTCCGATTTTCTCCTGCGAAATGGCGCTTATGGTCACATCTTCCTCTCTGGGCGCAGAGGGCGTGTTTGGCAGGTCTTGAGCTGCATTAGACGAACTAGCGGTGGAACGCAACTGGCTGGTAACTACGGAGGGCGCGAGTAGCAGATGACAAACGAACGCCGCCGTGATAAGGAATCGTGTGCGGGAAGTCATCGGAAAGCGCACGAACTCCCCGAGTGTGAAATTCACGCTGGGGTATCGTGAAGTTAGCACGGCGCTGGCCCGAGAGGCAAAGTTGGCATTCCGATATGCTCGAAGAAAGCTCTGGCTTCGTTCCGCTTATCGATCTTGTTTTGAGTTACTTATTTAGCGTTAGAAGACCGGTCCATCTGCTGGCCGCGCCGCGGGGCAATCCGTGGTTGTGCCCGGCGGTCCGCCCAGTTCGAGATCTCCAGACATGAAATCCAGATTTGAACCCGATGTCGATTCCGGCTTGAGGCTGCCTGCCTCGGCTCGGTTGATCGACCCTGAAGCATACGATGCCAGCGAACAGCGCTTTGCCGCCAGCGTTGAAGAAAAGTCTGCGCCTCCGCGGTTTGTGCTGGATGTTGCACAAGAATCATCGGGCAACTTGAAAGCCGGGGGTTTGCTCCAGGCTGGCGGTGGCGAGAAGGAACCGGGCCAGGAGCCCGACAAGCCGCCGACTTTTCTTGGCGAGTGTGGTATGGCGGTGACGGAAATCGGACTGGACACGGCCGCGCCGTCCCCTGCGCTTCAGACGGAACTTCTGGAACCGCCGGATTCCGGTTCATGGCGTAACGAAGTGTCGGCTCGCGTAAACGACTACCGGGCGCGAAGGCGTCCGCGCGTACCTCGTTATCCGTCCTTGCAGCTGAAGTTCGACCCTCCCGAGCCGTCGTGGACTGCTCAAGCGGCCACTAGTCAGCCCGCGCCCTCTGGTCGGCTGGCTGTTGCGATGCAGGATGCTCTCGGAGCTCAGGAAGAACAAGCGGCCCCGCTCAGGATTGCTGACGCGGAGGCAAAGGGCACGGCGGAAACCGGCGCAAGGATTCTTGAGTTTCCTCGCTCTGCCGCCCCTCCGCCAGTTTTCGACGAGCTCGCCGAGCCGGTGGTAGACCGCCCGCGCATCCTCGAAGTCCCAGAGCTTGTTCTTCCGCCACCAGCCCTCGGTGGCATATTGATGGAGCCGGTGGAAGAACCGGCGCAGGAACGGCGTCGCGGTTTCGAATTACCGCTGCAGACGGCTCCCATGTCAAGACGCCTCTTGGCGGGTGCCATCGACAGCCTGCTCGTAATCGCAGCATTCGCCGCTTTCGCGTACATCTTTTTCCGCATCACCGCGGTCGTACCATCCCTGCAACAAGCAGCAGGTATTTCTGTGTGTCTGATTGCTCTATTCTGGATCGCCTACCAATATTTTCTTCTCGTGTATGCAGGAACGACTCCGGGACTCAGACTGGCGCATCTGCAACTGAGCCGGTTTGATGGCACCGCGGTTCCCAAGAAAATTCGGCGTTGGCGTGTTCTTGCTTCCGCGCTGTCGGGATTGTCGTTGGCGTTAGGGTACGCCTGGTGCTTTCTCGACGAGGATCGGCTCTGCTGGCATGACCGCATCACTCGAACCTACATGGCGCCCAAACCGTCCAAACCGGAGAGCCCGTCGCCTGCCTAGGCCCTGGCGGGCAAGTCGCCATTGGAACTTCTTCTGCTCTGGTCACAGATTCCGCTCCCCTACTGTGCTAAATTCGTAGACTTACATTTTCCGGCATTCTTTTAAATGTCCTCATCCGTCCCCAACGTACGGCGTCCCGCGGTAAAGGTGTTCGTTGCCACCACGGTGATGCTGACCTTCATCTCGTTCTGGCGGGCGTCGGCCATCGTCCTTGCCGACCTTGCTTCTTCGGCTTATTACGCTGGCGGTGACGCCGAGAAGGTCATCGGCAAGAGCGCCCCGTGGTTCATTCTCGCGGTCATGCTGTTCAGTTACTGTGTGCGCGCTCTGTATATCGAATCCAGCAGCATGTTTGTTCGCGGAGGAGTGTACCGCGTGGTCAAGGAGGCCATGGGCGGTACCCTGGCCAAATTTTCGGTTTCGGCGTTGTTGTTCGACTACGTTCTCACTGGCCCCATCAGTGCCGTTTCGGCTGGCCAGTACCTCGCTGGCTTCATCGAAGATATCGGCAAGTACGTCCACCACCCTCTGGTTTTTTCCGAAGACCACTTTTCCGCCGGCTTCGCCATTTTGATCGTGGTGTATTTCTGGCGGAAAAACATCCAGGGTATGCATGAATCGAGCGAGAAGGCGCTGCAGATCATGATCGTCACCACCGTCATGGTCGTGATCCTCATCATCTGGTGCACCATCACCGTCTTCAGCGCGCCGATTCATTTGCCGCCAAACCCCTTACATCCGGGTGTAGTGAAGCTCAACAAAGAATCTCTAGGCTGGCTCGACGGGACGTGGATCAGTCATCTCACATGGATCATCCTTTTCGTCGGATTCGGACACTCAGTTTTGGCCATGAGCGGCGAGGAAACGCTCGCGCAGGTGAACCGCGAGATTGAGCACCCCAAGCTGAAAAACCTTGAAAAGACCGGCTTGGTCATTTTCATATACAGCCTGCTGTTTACCTCGCTGGTCTCGTTCTACGCCGTCATGATTATTCCCGATGGCGTACGGCACGACTACTTCGCCAACCTCATCGGCGGCATTGCGATGTACCTGGTCGGTCCCACGGTGTTGAAGCTCTTCTTCCACGCTTTCGTGGTGTTGGTCGGCGTATTGATTCTGGCGGGAGCACAAAATACCTCGATCGTCGGCGCGAACGGAGTCTTAAACCGCGTGGCCGAAGACGGGGTGCTCACCGACTGGTTCCAGAAGCCGCAAAGAAGATTCGGCACCAGCTATCGAATCATCAATTTAATTGTTGGGCTGCAGCTCCTGACCATCATTCTCAGCCGGGGCAACGTGTATGTGCTTGCTGGACTGTATGCCTTCGGCGTGATCTGGAGCTTCGCCCTGAAGTCGCTGGCAGTTCTGGTGTTGCGTTTCACTGAGCCGGAGAATCGGCAATGGAAGGTTCCCGGCAATTTTCATATCGGTAACACTGAAGTCCCACTGGGCCTGATCGCCATCTCTGCCGTATTGCTGATTACCGCGTTGGTAAATCTGTTCACGAAATCCGAAGCCACGATCGCAGGGGTCTCATTCAGCGCCGTTTTCTTCGCCATTTTTGCCTATTCTGAGCACCGAGTTGCAAAGGAGCGGCATGGCAAGCCGGAGAACCTGGATCAATTCCGGGTCTACGGAAATCAGGAACTCGGATCCGGAGCGCTGGGAGTGAGGCCGGGGAACATCCTCGTTGCCGTCCGCGATCCCAGAAATCTCTATTATCTGCGGGACGTCCTCCGCACCACCGACACCAATCGGCAAGACGTGGTCGTGATGACGGCCCGACTCTACCACCGCGAGCATTCCTTCAGCGGCAGCGCGGACGTCGAAGCCTCGCAGGTCTTCGATCATTACGAGCAGGAACTGTTCACCGCCGCCGTCGCGGTAGCGGAAAAAGATGGCAAGCCAGTTTCACTACTCGTAGTCCCCGCGACTGATGTCTTTGAGGCCATCGTAGTAACCGCGCAGCGCCTGGACGCGAGCCGGATTGTTTGCGGCCTCTCCAACAAACTCACCGCCGACGAGCAGGCCAAGCTCACGGGGGACGCTTGGGAACGCCTGCCTGAACCTAGACCGCGGCTGATCGTGGAGATTCACGAACCCAATGGGAAAGTCCACGAATACCCGCTCGGTCCCCACGCACCTCGCATGCGTACGCAGGATCTCGAACTGATGCACAAAGTGTGGCTCGATATTACTTCGGACCCCAAGTACTGCGGCGCTCACCACTATCACATCGTGGCGTTGGCCCTGGAAGAGTTGCGGCGCGAATTGAACAGCGACCAGCGGGCTGAAGTATTGGCAAAACTGCTGGATGAAATGCACCGAGACGAACTGCCGAAAGGTGAGACGAAACCTCCAGATTGCTGAAGATATCCCGAACGTTGTCATTCCCAATCGTTGTCATCGTGATGTACTTCCGGCTCTCCTGTTAACATCGTTTCGTGAACCCAAATTCTCCTGTCCGCGTGCGCTTTGCGCCTTCTCCCACCGGCCATCTGCACGTGGGGAATGCCCGCACTGCCTTGTTCAACTGGCTCTTCGCCCGACAAAAGCACGGCACGATGGTGCTACGCATCGAAGACACTGACGTCGAGCGCAGCGAGGCGCGCTTTGAAGACCAGCTCATCGCCGACCTCAAGTGGCTGGGGCTCGATTGGGATGAAGGTCCCGACGTCGGCGGTCCGTACGTTCCTTATCGTCAATCCGACCGGCTCGATCTCTACCGCGAACAGGTCGAGCGTCTGCTGAAGGAGCACAAAGCATATTTGTGTTTCTGCACTGAGGACGATTTGCAAAAAGAACGCGACCAGGCCATGGCTGAGGGTCGCCAACCGATTTATTCAGGCAAATGTCGCATGATTGATCCCCGCGATTCCGGGCGTCGTCGCACGGACGGCGAGGCTTGTGCTATCCGGTTGCGGATTCCCGAGCATCCCATTCGCTTTCACGACATTGTTCACGGAGATGTTGAGTTTTCCAACGAAGTCGTCAGCGACCCCATCATTCTGCGTTCCAATGGCATGCCGGTCTACAACTACGTGGTGGTGATTGATGACGCGCTCATGAAGATCACCCACGTGATTCGCGGAGACGATCATCTTTCCAATACGCCCAAGCAAGTGGCGCTGTACGAAGCGCTGGGCTGGCCGGTGCCAGAGTTTGCGCACTTGTCGACCATCCTTGGCGCCGACCGCGAACGTCTCTCGAAACGCCACGGCGCGACCTCGATCGCAAACTTTCGCGACATGGGCGTCTTGCCCGAAGCGCTGGTGAACTACCTTGCGCTGCTGGGCTGGGCGCCGAGCGGGGGCACGAGAGAAATTTTCAGTCTTAAGGAATTGACAAAAGAATTTTCCCTCGAACGGATCACGCCCTCGGCCGCTGTCTTCGATATGGAGAAGCTGTATTGGCTGAACCGGCAATACATCAAGACGTGGTCCCCAGACGATCTCATTGCTGTTGGGGTTTGGTTCTTCGCCAAGGCTGGGCTAGTTGAATCCAGCGATGCCGCGTGGCTGAGTTCCCATCGACTTCCAATTGTTCAGGTGAGCAACGATTTGCGAGATTGGTTGGGACAGATCGTGAGGCTGCTGGTGCCCTACGTGGATCGTCTAGAGCAACTTCCGGAGCGCGCCTCAGCGATTTTCAACTATGCCGCGAAAGCTGCGTTGGCCGCGCCGGACAATGCCGAAGTTCTCGCCTGGCCCAACACCAGTGCCGTCTTCGCCAGATTCACCGTCAAGATTATGGCAGACGAATCGGCCAGCACAGGCCACTTGACGCCGGAGCAGTTCAAAAAAGTTGTCAACGAAGTGAAGGCAGAAACCGGAGTCAAAGGCAAGGAATTGTTTCATCCCATTCGTATCGTCATCACTGGCTCGCATTCCGGGCCGGATTTCGACCGGTTGATCCCCATCCTGGAAGCCGGCAGCCATCTGCATTTGCCCAAGCACGTGCTTAGCGTGCGCGAGCGAGTCGAAGAATTCGGCAAGGTTGCTGTCTTATAGCCGCGAAAAGAAAACCCCGGCGTGCCACGCTGGGGTTCGGGTTCACTCACACTTACTTGGTGATGTTGGCATGGTCACTATGAGCGATGCCGCACCGATCACCATTTGCTCCGCAGCACGCGAGGGCGGCCTGCTCGGTAGTTTTGTCGGATTTCGAGCAGCAGGTTTTCCCGTCGGCAGCGCACTTTCCATTTGAGCAGCATGCGTCGGCTGTCTTGTCCCCTTTCATGCAGGACATGGCTTCCTTACCCTCTTTACCTTTGCAGCAGGCTTGATCGGACGTGGCAGTTCCCTCCTGGTGGCGAGCGCAGCACGATGCTGCCGCTTTGCCGTCCGCTTTGCAGCATGGACATTCTGCCTTAGTTGTAGCTTGCGCAGCGGCAGTCGAGGATTGGTCCGGATTGGCTTTCGATGATGTGGCGGTTTGAGCCCAGGAAGATGCAGCAAGGGCGAAGATAAAGATAATGGCGTTCAATCTGATTTTCATAACAAATCTCCTTTTCTAAATTGTGCAAACTTACCGCCGCCCGAGGATTGTCCCTTCGAACAGCATTGAGGTATCAACAACGGATAAACGGAGAGATGGAACGAATCAGTTCCGCAGAACCATACTTAGGCTGGGGTAAAGGCTGGAAACGTGGGTGCACGTAAAGTTCCGAGCAGGCAAAATGGACGCTTTCGCGCAATCGATTACAGAAACCGTCCTCGCGGCAATCACCCGCTCCGAGTTCACGGGCAGACTGGAAGGAAAAGCCGGAGCCTGAGAAAAGCAACAACGATGCTGCCCGCCGCACGGGTCTGCCAAGGGAGAAATCTCCGCCACGGGGTTGGATTTGAGGCCGGGGCAGCAACCGTGATGTGCGGTTCGGTGAACCGATAGCGCCTCGGCAGCGGCAGGCGAATGCATCCGTAGACTCGCGTCGGACCAGGCCGCAGCGTCCGCCCAGACAAGCAAGGAGCTTAACACCAGCCCGGCAATCCACTTGTTCCTCATGGTGAGACCAAGCACTACAAGTTAGCTTGTCAGGTTAGTTGGTGATGGTCAGTGACCCAGATCACACTACTGTGAAACTCATTGTTTCAGGATCGCCAGCAGAGCAAGCCGTAGATCGGGCTTCTGGAAGACATAGCCACTCGCCAACAGCTTGGCGGGTTCCACTCGTTGGCTGGCTAGCAGGAGCTCGTCGCCCATCTGCCCAAATACGAGGCGAGCCGCGAAAGCTGGCATCGGAAGAATCGCTGGGCGCGAAAGCACCGAAGCCAGCGTCCTGGTGAATTCCGCATTCGTCAATGGTCTCGGCGCTACTACATTGACCGGACCTCGCAGCGTCTCGGTCTTGATGACGTGCTGGACCGCGCCCACCAAGTCGTCGATATCAATCCAGCTCCACCACTGTCGCCCGTTTCCCATCTTTCCGCCGAGTCCTAGGCGAAAGGGTGGCAGCATCTTTTGCAACGCTCCGCCGGAAGGACTCAGCACCAAGCCAAACCGCATCTGTGCCGTACGGACTCCGGCCTTGGTAGCGGGTTCAGTGGCAGCTTCCCACTCGCGGCATACTTCAGGCAGAAATCCCTTACCCGAAGAACTGTCTTCGCGTAGGGTTTCTTCGCCGCGATCCCCGTAATATCCAATCGCCGAAGCCGAAATCAGCAACCGCGGCTGCTGTGACGCTTGGGCAAGAGCTTCGGCCAGACGTCGTGTGCCCTGCACTCGGCTTTCACGAATGCGACGTTTCTTGGTTTCAGTCCAACGGCCAACGATGGATTCGCCGGCAAGATGGACAACCGCATCGAAGCCGGAAAGTGACTCGGGCGCGAGAGGCCGCGCTGGATCCCATTGAATTTGATCTTTGCCCGATGCGGCGCCACGAACCAGGCAAGTGACGTCGTATCCTCTCGATTTGAGGGCGGGGATCAGCGCCGCGCCGATCAGTCCGGAAGAACCGCTGACTAGAATCCTGGCAGGCATGGAATCAACAACGGATCAACTCTATCAGTTCGCCGACGCCCAGAACAGACGCGGAGAGCCGCGTCCCTAGGGCTGTAGAGACGTTGCTTGCACCGTCGCGTTCCCCGGCTATAATCCATTATGGCGACGCTGCGCGAACAGATCGCGACCACCGCCCTCACGGTGACCAAGTTCCGGGAGTTGTTGCGCACCATGCGTGCCAACCGTCCCGGCGACGATCTGGAGTTGGTGCGCAGAGCCTACGAGTTCTCCCAGAAAAATCATGCGGGTCAGACCCGCGCCTCCGGCGAACCCTACCTCGTCCATCCCCTAAGCGTGGCGCAAGTCTTAGCGGAAATGAAGATGGACGCGGTCGCGATCTCTGCCGGCCTACTGCACGACTCGGTCGAGGACACCTCTGTCACCATCGTCGACATTCGCAAGGAGTTTGGCGAACAGGTGGCCCACATCGTCGAGGGCGTCACTAAAATCAGCCAGATTGACTTCGCCACGCGCGAGGAGCAGCAGGCCGAGAATCTGCGCAAGATGATGCTCGCCATGGTCGACGACATCCGGGTCGTCTTGATCAAGCTTGCCGATCGCTTGCACAACATGCGCACCCTCGAGCATCTCGCCCCGGAACGCCAGCAGAAGATAGCGAAGGAAACGCTTGAGATTTACGGTCCCATCGCCCACCGCCTCGGGATGGGTAAGATTCGCGGCGAACTCGAGGACCTCGGATTCCGTTATCTAGACCCGCTGACTCACCAGCAAGTGCACGACGCCGTCGAAGCTCGCCGAAAGCAGGGCGAGCAATTCCTGGCTCGGGTCGAACAGACTCTTCGCGACAAGCTGAAAGAAGCAGGAATCACGGCCGAAGTGGAAAGCCGCATCAAGCGCTTGTTCAGCATCCACAAGAAACTCGTGCGGCAGAAAATCAGCGTGGATCAGGTCTACGACCTCTACGCCATGCGTGTGATCACGAAGTCATTGCAGGATTGCTACGGCGTGCTGGGGATCGTGCACAACGTGTGGCGGCCCGTCCCTGGACGGATCAAGGACTTCATCGCTATGCCGCGGCCGAATTTTTATCAATCGCTTCACACCTCGGTGATTACCGAGGACGGCACGCCCTTTGAAGTGCAGATTCGGACCGAGGAAATGCACCGCATGGCGGAAGAAGGCATCGCGGCACATTGGAAGTACAAGGATGGCCCAGTCTCTGCCCAGGACGAGCAGAGGCTGGCCTGGCTGCGGCAAGTCGTCGAGTGGCAGCGCGATGTGTCTGATCCCACCGAGTTTCTTTCGACGCTCAAGATCGACCTGTATCCCGAAGAGGTTTACACGTTTACGCCGAAGGGGAAAGTGGTAGTGCTGCCGCGAGAATCCACGCCTATCGACTTTGCCTACTCTATTCACACCGAGGTGGGCCACAGTTGCGTGGGTGCAAAGGTCAACGGGCGCATGGTGCCGCTGCGTCACAAGCTGCACAGCGGCGATATCGTGGAGATCGTGACGCAGCCGGGACGCACGCCCAGCCGCGACTGGTTGGCCGTGGTCAAGTCTTCGCGCGCCCGCAACAAAATCAAGCACTGGCTCAACATTCATCAGCGCGAACGCGCCATCGAGATTGGGCGCAAGCTGATCGAAAAAGAAGCGCGCAAATACCGAGTCGCGTTGAAAGAGATCAAGGACGAGGAACTGCGCAAGATCGCCTCTGACTACGGCCTGGGACAGATCGACGATTTGATGGCCGGGATCGGCTACGGCAAGTATTCGGCACGCCAAATACTGGCTCGTTTGGCCCCGGCTTCCGCCGCGCCCGTCGCCGACAGTGAGTCCGGCGGCATTGCGAGCGTGGTGCGTCGAGTTTTCGGAGGAGACAGCGGCAACAATGCCATCCGCGTGAAAGGCCACGGCGACCTGCTCGTGTATCGCGCTCGATGTTGTAACCCGATTCGCGGCGAGGGCGTGGTCGGTTATGTCACTCGCGGCAAAGGCGTGGCCGTCCACGCCGTCAATTGCCCCAACGTGGTGAACCTGCTGTACGAGCCGGAGCGCCGTATCGATGTGGAATGGGCCCGCGACGAGGGAACGCCGAGTTCGTACCCGGTGAAGCTTACCGTCTTCTGCGACGACCGCTTCGGTATGTTGAAACAGATTACGGCTGTCATCAGCGACGCCAAAACCAACATCCGCGATATGCAGGTACGCAGCTCGAACGGGCAAGCTAACATCGATGTTATTCTCGACATCGCCGACCTGAAACATCTGGAGAACATCATCAACGGCGTGCGCAAGATTCCGGGCGTGCATGACGTGCAAAGACTGCAGAAGGTCTAGTCGTTGGTCGTTAGCCAAAGTCGAACTGAGAACCGGGAACTATCAACTGCCAACTGTTTTTTTTCTTGATGTCCCTCCTTTGGCCGATTGACATCATCAGCGCGCATCTGCGTTAATCAGCAGCGGCAACAGTAGTTGGAGGACGAATGCGAGATGTAATTTCTACCAAAGACGGCCCGCAGGCGATTGGGCCGTATTCGCAGGCGATCCGGGCGAACGGATTCGTCTTTGTTTCCGGACAGGTGGCGATTGATCCAGCCACGCAGCAGGTGATCAGCGGCGACGTTGCCATTCAGACTGATCGTGTGCTGAAAAACCTCTCCGCGATTTTGCAGGCTGCAGGAAGCGAGTTACCTAAAGTAGTACGCTCGACCGTGTTCCTGAAAAGCATGGGCGACTTCGCCGCCATGAATGAAGTTTATGGACGCTATTTCACTTCCACCCCGCCGGCCAGATCGACAGTGGAGGTGGCCCGTCTGCCGAAAGATGTCCTGGTCGAGATTGATGTAATTGCCTTGGCATAGGTTTGGCGGTTTCTTGAGCGACAATTTAGAATCCAACGTTCGACTTAATTGAAAATCAACCAAGGGAGAGAAAATTGATGCTGAAGAGTGTGTGCTTGATCGCAATTGTTGTGTTCTTAGCTGCAGCGGTTTTCGCGCAGAGCAGTAAGAAGCCTGACAACAGCTCGCCTACGAAGGTCACGGGAGACGGCACCAAGACCGCCGATGGCCTGCAATATTGGGACATCAAAGTGGGCACTGGCCCCACCGCAGCGGCGGGCCAGATCGCGAAGGTCCACTACACCGGATGGCTTACCAACGGCAAGAAGTTCGACAGCTCCCTGGACCGCGGCGAGCCCTTTACGGTGGAGCCCTTGGGCACCGCGCCGGTCATCCAGGGGTGGAATGAAGGCATCATCGGGATGAAGGTTGGAGGCAAGCGGCAGTTGCGAATCCCGCCTCAGCTCGGCTACGGAGCTCGCGGAACCCCGGGTGGCCCGATTCCTCCGAACGCGACGCTGATCTTCGACGTCCAACTGCTGGGCGTGCGCTAAGGCTTCAACCACAATGGACACGAGGGTTCACAAAGGAAATCTGCGGCGAAGATTTTCCTTTGTGAATCTTTGTGGTTGTCTAGTCTTACGCCTTGGCGACTTTGCCGCTGCGGAGGCAGGAAGTACAGACGCGCATGCGCTTGGCTCCGCCCTTCACCTTGGCGCGAACCGGACGCAGGTTGATGTTCCAGCGCCGACGGGACACGTTGTGGGCGTGGCTGATGGTATTTCCGAATTGCGGCCCTCGGCCGCAGATATCACAAACTTGTGCCATGACGACTCCAGACAGATTTAGAACTTGATGTGCAAAAGATAGATTTTACCGGACTTGGGGCGGTTTCGGCAACTTGAGACGGGGCGACGACACCCTTTCTCCAATAGTTTAGCGCTCCAGTATCCACTCCCCGACCGCGTTCAGCATCTCCGGCGTTTCCGGATCCCAGAGCGTGGTGTGTGGCACCTCCGGATAGATTTTGAAAGACTTGTCTGGCGAGGCCGAGAGCTTATCGAACGCGACGCATTCCCGGTGGCTCACTACTCGATCTTTGCCGCCTTTGATGAGCAGCGTAGGAGCGTGAACCCGAGGCGCAATTTTCCATCTCCACCCGAAGACGATGCGCTGCACATCAAGCAAATAGCCGAAGCTGACGTGCTTGTAAGCCAGCGGGTCCACGCGGCGTCGAGCGATGAACTCCGGGTCGCGCGAACTCTCTTCAAGACGCCTGCCTACAAGATTGATCACCGGCTCGCGGTGCGCGAGCGCAAAGTAAGGCATCAGGCTCAAACTCTCCAGGCTCAGGAACTGGCTGATGTCCAGATTCAGAGCCAGTGCTAGAAGGATCAAGCCAGCAAGCTCGCGGCTATTCCGTTTCGCGTAATTCAGGGCAAGGCCAGCCCCCATGCTGTCGCCCAGCAGAAAAATCCGCGCTGTGGGACGCTGCTGCTGTACGAAACGGATCATACATTCGACATCGGCTCCGACTTCCTCCGAAGTGCCCACAAATCCGCGGCACCCCTGGGACAGTCCGTGGCCTCGGGAGTCTAAGGCGTAGACGTCTGTGCCGTGCGGGTTCAGCGCGTCGGCGATGACCTTGTACGGCGCGCTGTGATATCCAATGCCGTGCAGCACAACAACCACGCGGCCGTTCCACGCCGTGCTGGCAGGCCAGTGCCGATAGAAGAGCCGAGTCTGGTCGACGGACGTAACGTATCCGTGCCGGTCGGGAATCTTGCCCGAGAGATGGGATACATCTTCGGCGCAACTGACCTCGGGCGGCATCGCCGCCTCTATCTGAGCAGAATCAAGCATTTTGGGATTACGAACGGAGGCAAACAGCGCGCTTCCGGATGTCGCTTTCGGGACCCTTTCGAGGTCGTTCCATCGCCACTACTTATTGATACCACGTCGCGAGTGTTTAGGTCACCCCTTTCCGGTTACTTTCGATACTTTTCTGGCACGCGGGCAGTCACAGAGGCCCTCCACGTCCCTAGAAAATGCTGCAGGCACGCTGTGCGATACTGAATTCATGACAGTCGCGGCGGACCCCAAGTCAGTGAAAGTGAATCTAAGCACCGGCACGGGTCTTGATATCGAGTGGAAGGATGGCCACCGGTCGCACTATTCCTTTCCGTTCCTGCGCGATGCCTGTCCTTGCGCCCTGTGCGACGAGCAGCGAGGCAAGACTCACCAGCAGCCGGGAGAGCCTCCGAAACTTGCGCCCGGGGCTTTGCCGATGTTCAAGCCTGCTGTCAAAGCGGTTTCGGCGGAAGGCGTGGGCAAGTACGCCATCAAGTTTCATTTCAACGATGACCACGAGTTGGGGATTTATTCGTGGCAGTTCTTGCGGGACTGGTGTCCGTGCGAGGAGTGCAAGGCGGCGCGCGCTGTCTGAGGCTGGTGCTGATCCAAAATGCAACGGCCCCGATTTCTCGGGGCCAAATAATTCTCGGGTACTTACAGCACCCTGCGACTCTTTCAGTTTAGACCCCGACCGTTCTCAGTCAAGTTACTCTTGTAGGGAAGCGATCCCTGCATTCGCTTCCCACAGAACCCGCGCCCAGAAAGACTGAGCGTGGAGTCGACGGGGTTCGAATCCGCATCTGCTACCGTCGCAGGGCCCTTTGTTCCCGTTACACCGCGGGCACGGTTAGAGTTTATTCACGTTCCGCGAGAATTATCACGGTTGGATGTCACAACGAACCGGCGTGCGGGTCAAAAGAGGAATCGCACCCAAGAATCCCTGTAAAATCTAAATGGCTGGCTTTGGAGCTTTTCCCGACTTTGTCTTTCCTCGACCAACTCAATCCGCAGCAGCGTGAAGCCGTTGAAACTACCGACGGGCCCGTGCTCATCCTGGCTGGCGCCGGGAGCGGGAAGACTCGCGTCATCACTTATCGCATCGCTTATTTGATCGAGAACCTCGGGGTGATGCCGGAATCCATTCTGGCCATGACGTTCACCAACAAGGCGGCATCGGAGATGGTGGAGCGTGTGGACAAGTTGGTCGGCGGGTTGTCGATCGCCAAGCCAGTGATCTCTACGTTTCATTCTTTTTGCGTGCGGGTGCTGCGGCGGGACATCGAGGCGCTTCGCATTCCTTCGAGTGTCCCGGGCGTGCCCCCGATCGGTCACACCAAAAGCTTTGTGATTTATGACGAAAATGACCAACAGCAGTTGGTCAAGTCGGTCATGCGGCGGCTCGGGATTGACGACAAGCAGACCACGCCACGCTCTGTGCTCGCCCATATTTCGTGGGCAAAGAATCACATGCTCGATCCGCAGGAAGTGTACTTGCAATCGGCCGATCCCAAGACCGAGCGTGTGGCGCAGATTTACGCTGAGTACAAAAAAGAACTGGCGAAGGCGAATGCACTCGATTTCGACGACCTGCTGCTCGAAACCGTGCGTTTGCTGAAAGCCGCCTCCGAGGTTCGCGAATACTACAATCGGCGGTTTCGATATATTCTGGTCGACGAGTATCAGGACACGAATCGTCCGCAGTATGAGCTCATGCGGCTGCTGGCGGGAACTCGGCACAACATTTGCGCAGTCGGTGACGAAGATCAGTCGATTTATTCGTGGCGCGGCGCGGACATTCGCAACATTCTGGAGTTTGAGAAAGATTTTCCCGAGGCCAAAATCATTCGGCTGGAGCAAAACTATCGTTCAACGCAGAACATTTTGCAGGCAGCGTCGGCGGTGGTCGCGAATAACCTCAAGCGCAAAGGGAAGAATCTGTGGACGTCGCGGCAGGGCGGAGCCAGGCTCGGCTATTACGAGGCCCCCGATGGCGAGAACGAAGCTCTATTCGCCGCGGACTACATTGCGAAATATTTGCGCGAGGCGGTGGACCAAGGCGAGAACGTGCGCGCGGCCGTGCTCTACCGTACCAACTCGCAGTCGCGGTTGTTTGAAGAGGCCATGCGCCGGTATCAGCTGAAATATCACGTGGTGGGTGGATTCTCGTTCTACGAGCGAGCCGAAATCAAAGACATGATTTCGTATTTGAAGGTCATCCATAACGTGGATGACTCGATTTCGCTGCTACGCGTGATCAACACGCCGGTGCGCGGGATTGGCAAGACGACGATCGAGACTTTGGAGCGGGTTGCTCTCGAGACTGGCGTTTCGCTGTGGGGCGCAATAAGCGAGGCCATCAAACGCCAGCTTTTGCCGCAGCGGGCGCTGGCGGCGCTCAAAAGTTTTAAACGTTTGATTGAAGATGGGCGCGCCATGTTGGCGGGCACCTATGTGGAGCGGTTGGAGGAGACGGCACTTGCCGAAGAAGATGTAGAGGTCTCGCCGGACGAATCGCAGGAGGACGCTGACATTTCCTTCGATCCCGACGAAGACGAGAACATCTCGTTTGACTTCGGACCTAGTGATCTCGACACTCCGGCTGCGACTTCTGACCAACACTTAGCGGGCGAGGGCCCCCGCTCCACACCGGCTACGGCGGACTCTGGCTTTCGCACTCCCGGTGAGGCAGCGAACACAGCCGAAATCCTGAAATTCCTCATCGATCGCACGGGTTACATCAAGCAACTCGAGGAGGAAGACACGCCCGAGGCTTATTCGCGGATCGAGAACCTGCGCGAACTGGTGAATGCGGCAATGGATTCGCGCGACCGGGGCGAGACGCTGGATCAGTTTCTCGATCATGCGGCGCTTGTGAGCGACGCGGACGCCTACGATGAGCGGGCGCAGATCACGCTGATGACTCTGCATGCCGCCAAAGGACTGGAGTTTTCGCTGGTATTTCTGTGCGGCTTGGAAGAAGGATTGTTTCCGCATTCGCGTACTTTTTTGCAGCCGGACGATATCGAGGAAGAACGACGGTTGTGCTATGTCGGCATGACCCGGGCGATGGATACTTTAGTCTTGACGCGGGCCGTGTATCGTCGGCGTTACGGAACGGATTTGCCGGAGGCCAGCGTCCCTTCGCGGTTCCTGGAAGAAGTTCCTGCAGGGTTGGTCGAAGAACTGGGTGGATCACGACGTAAGCGTGAGTCTTCGCGGACAAAAGTGTCCGCACCACACGAGCCTGAGCCGCAGGTGCACTACGCTTACGAAGACGAAGATCAGAGCAGCGCGAACTGGGCCGCACGTAACCCCCCGCAGGCTCCCGCCTATTCTGGACGCAGCTACAATTCGATTGACAACATTGCAGAGTTTTTCGCGTCGCGCGGGAAGAAATTCAGCGTCCCGAAAACGCTGGTGGAAGAGCCCAAGGGCAAGAAGGGTTTCAAGCCGGGGCAAAAGGTGCGGCATCCCAAATATGGGGAAGGGACGGTGTACCATCGAGAAGGTGAGGGTGAAGAAGCCAAGATTACGGTACAATTCCCTCGCTTCGGTTTGAAGAAGCTGGTGGAGAAGTATGCCCAATTAGAACGGGCGTGAATTACGTAGGGGCGGACGCCCTCGTCCGCCCAGCCGAGCAAGGCTCGGCAGCTAATCGCGAATCATTTAAGGAGAAATGAACAGCATTCATGGCAAACACAAAGAAGTTGACCAAGGAAGAACGTAAGAAAGTAAAACGCACGGCGCGCAAGAAGGTGAAAGCGGAAAAGCCGCTAAAGCCCCGTGAGTACGCCCGTGGCTCGAAGAAGCGCAAGGTGAAGAAGATGGTGCGCGGCGCGGCGAAGCGGTAAAAGGTAGCACTTGGCATTTGGCACTTGGTCTTTGGCCTCTAACGTTAGGGCCAAATACTAAGTGCTAATCGCTGAGTGTTGCAGTGCAGGAGACAATGCCTTTTGGCACAGACACCAATCACCACTAACCGCACGTCCGAAGGTAGCCCGCGAACCTCGGACAATCAGCTTTTCTGCTGCAAGTCGATTGACAAGCTGATCTCCGACTCGGAAGAGCCGGAGCGAAAGCTGAAAAAGACCTTGGGCCCGGTTTCGCTCACCGCCCTGGGAATCGGCGCGGTGATTGGGTCGGGCATTTTTACCGTCATCGGGACGGCCATTGGTGGGCAGAGCTTCGACACCTCTTCCATTCTCAACGCGCCTCTGCTCGATTTTCTGATCACGCATCATGCCACTCTGGGACGTCCCGGTGCTGGTCCAGCCCTTGCGCTGTCGCTGGTCTTGGTCGCCGTCGTCTGCGCCTTCACCGGACTTTGTTACGCCGAACTGGCGTCGATGATTCCAATCGCCGGCAGCGCCTACACCTACACCTACGCGACCATGGGCGAGCTGATCGCGTGGATCATTGGCTGGGACCTGATTCTGGAGTACGCCGTGAGCAACATGGCTGTCAGCGTGGGCTTCTCGGCGCACCTCGTGGGCATGTTTGATTGGTTCGGATTCCATCCCGCATTGCGTTGGATTTCGCCGGCCTACTTACCCGGAGGTCTCACCGATCTGAGGGGCAATGTGCTTTACACGCCGGGCCTGCACTTTGGCTTCAACTTCCCGGCGTTTCTCGTGGTCATGTTCTTAACGGTGATCCTCGTTCGGGGCATCCGCGAGTCCGCTGAAGCCAATAACGTGATGGTCATTCTCAAGATTGCGGCGATCCTTGCATTCGTCGTTGTCGGCTCAGAGTACGTGCATCCCAGCAACTGGCACCCGTTCGCGCCCAACGGATGGTCAGGCATTCTGACCGGCGGCTCGATCATTTTCTTCACCTACATTGGATTCGATTCGGTCTCAACCGCCGCAGAAGAGGCGCGTAATCCGCAGCGCGATTTACCGATTGGAATTATTGCCACGCTGGTGGTCTGCACCGTCCTCTACATTGGTGTTGCGGTTGTGCTTACTGGCATCGTGCCGTGGGCGTCGGTGCGTGACGATGCCGCTCCCGTGGTCAACGCGATGAAGTTGTTGACGGTGCAAACCGGTTCGCACACTCTGAGCTGGATTCACCTGGGAGTCCTCTTCGGCGCAATGATGGGCATGATTTCGTCGCTGCTGGTTTTTCAGCTTGGACAGGCGCGGGTTTGGTTTTCGATGTCGCGGGATGGTTTGCTGCCGCGGCTGTTCGGGCGTGTCCACCCGCGATTTCGGACTCCGGCAACAGCTACGTGGATCGCCGGTATCCTGGTTGGCGTTCCGGCAGGGTTTCTCGATATCGGCACGCTTTCTGATCTTTCGAACATCGGCACACTTTTCGCCTTCGTGCTGGTTTCGATCGGCGTCATCATCTTGCGCTATCGCGATCCCGGCCGGCATCGCGGATTCCGTGCTCCGGGCGGCATCGCGGCGCCAGTTTTGAGTGTGTTCTTCTGTATTCTGCTTATGTCTGGTCTGCCTATTCTGACGTGGCTACGATTCTTCGCCTGGCTCGCCATCGGCTTGAGCATCTATTACCTCTATAGCCGGCATCACAGTGAGTTCGCCGGAAAGCCGTAACCGGCCAATTGCGTGATGCAAATCTTCGTCAAGAGTGGTTCGCGTGGATGATGCGATCCACACTGGCTGTTGTATCGCTGGAGGTGGCCCCGCCGGCGTAATGTTGGGCTTCCTTCTTGCGCGCCAGGGCGTCGACGTTTTCGTACTCGAAAAACACGCGGACTTTCTGCGTGATTTCCGCGGCGACACGATCCATCCATCAACGCTCGAAATTATGTACGAACTCGGCATTCTGGACGAGTTCCTGAAACGTCCGCATCAGCAAGTGACCGAACTTGCTGGCCAGATCGGCGGGGAAACCATCACAATTGCGGATTTCACGCATCTGCCGACTCATTGCCACTTTCTGGCGTTGATGCCGCAATGGGATTTCCTGAACTTCATTACCGAGCAGGCCACCCGCTATCCCACATTTCATCTGCGGATGCAGGCCGAGGTGACTGATCTTGTTGAAGTGGACGGCACCGTAGCAGGCGTCCGCGCAAAGACACCGCGTGGCATTCTCGAAATTCGCGCTCCACTGACGGTCGGCGCGGACGGCCGGCACTCTGTGGTCCGCCAGCGTGCAGGCCTAAAAGTGAATGATCTTGGCGCTCCCATGGACGTTTTGTGGATGCGAATTAGCCGCCGTCCAACCGATCCGCAGCAGACTCTGGGTCATTTCGATCGTGGCAGGATTCTGGTTCTGATCAATCGCGAGGATTACTGGCAGTTTGCTTTCGTCATCCCGAAAGGTACGGTCAGTGAAATCAGGCGGCGCGGGCTGGAAGCGTTTCGGCAAGAAATTGCGCGTCTTGAGCCATTCTTACAAGACCGAGTTGAAGAGCTGCGCGATTGGAATGAGATCAGCCTTTTGACCGTCACTGTCGACCGGCTGGCACGATGGTCCCGGCCTGGACTTTTATGTATCGGTGATGCCGCGCATGCCATGTCACCGATTGGCGGCGTAGGAATCAACCTCGCAATTCAGGATGCGGTCGCGGCGGCAAACATACTAGGTCCCAAACTTCTGCACAATAATGTTACTGAAAGCCATCTTGAAGCGGTTCAACGACGCAGGACTTTCCCGACTCGAGCCACACAACGCCTTCAGATCCTCATTCAGAACAATGTGATCCGGCGGGTTCTAGGCAATGCCAAAACCTTTTCGCTTCCGTGGCCAATGAAACTTTTACGGTTTTGCCCAATTCTGAGACGGATTCCGGCACGGGCCATCGGCCTCGGTTTTCGTCCTGAGCACGTAAACCCTGGAGCGACGTAAAAGTGCCATTTGGATTTGAAGGGTTCGGAAAATCTGCGGTCCGGAATCTAGAATCCGAAGTGTGAACGTTTAGCCCAGTCACTTCGTTGCAACTCTCCCGCACCGGCCAGTGTCACGAAAAATGAACAAGAATACGACCGAGTCGTGACATCTTGCTTTCTTCGTTCTCCTACTCTGGCACAGTCACGCGGCGAGCCTCCGTTCAGCGCAGACGCCGTAATGGCGCGACACATTCTTCATGAGGCGAGGAGATGAGTTGTAAAATCATGTTTATGGCGTCTACTGCTTCGAGCGCCTTTATCGTTTCCCTGCCCAAAGCTGAGCTGCATCTGCATCTTGAAGGTTCGATCAGTCCCACCACATTGCTCGAATTGAAGAAGCGGCACGGGAAAAATGGCACTCTTACAGAGGTTGAGCAACTTTACCGGTATAAGGACTTCACTGGTTTTCTCATGGCATTCAAAGTTGTGACCGAAGAGTTGCAGACTTCCGAGGATTACGAGCTCATCACTTATCGACTGATGGAAAAACTCAAAGCGGAAAATGTGCTGCATGCGGAAGTCACCGTTTCGGTGGGCGTCTGTTTATGGCGTAAGCGGGATTTTAATTCGATCTTCTTGGGTCTCGAACGCGGACGCGAACGCGGGGAACGCGACTTTGGAATATCGTTGCTATGGATCTTTGATGCGGTCCGCCAGTTCGGCGCGGACAAAGCGCAGCAAGTGGCCGAATTAACGGCGCGTTATAGAGGTCCGAGCCTGGTCGGATTCGGCATCGGCGGCGACGAAAGGCAAGCTCCTCCCGAACTATTTCGCGATGTGTATGCCTACGCCGCTGCGAATGGCCTTCGGCTTACCGCGCACGCCGGCGAAACTGCCGGGCCGGGATCAGTTTGGGGCGCACTGAATCTCCCAGCCGAGCGGATCGGTCACGGGTTCACCGCCTCGCAAGATCCCGAACTGGTCGAGGCACTTTCCACCCGTCAGGTTCCGGTGGAGATTTGCATCACGAGCAACCTGCGCACTGGCGTGTGCCAGACCGTTGCTGAGCATCCAGTCCGCAATTATTTCGATCAAGGTGTGATGGTCACGCTCAATACGGACGATCCCGCGATGTTCGAGACTTCTCTGAGCCGGGAATATCAGCTGGCGCAAGATACCTTCGGCTTTACCGACGAGCACTTGCGCGAGCTAGCGCGCAATTCTTTTGAGGCATCATTTCTTCCCGCTGAAAAGAAGCTGGCCTTCCTGAATTTGTTTGACGCCGCTGCGGCGAGGTCGTGAACGTACTTTCGTGCGCAGTCAATGGAGCGACGGGCGTCCCCCCATCCAAGTCGAGCGCAGCTCGACAGGGCGTGGATGGAGGCCAGACAATACAACGCATGTCCACGATCTCGGGCGAAGACGATAATCCATCTCCAAAACGAATCCAGCTAAAGTTCAGCTGGATCCGGGGAACGTTTGCCGTTTGCCGCCTACCGGCCGACGCAGCGACACCAGACTGGGCATGGACTGGCCCTTTTGCCTCTGTGACTCGAACCGCTGACGAGTTGTCGATCGTGTGCTTAGCGGACAACCTTCCCCCAGGTGTCCACTCACAACATTACTGGATGTGCTTCAAGCTCGAAGGGCCGTTCGCTTTTTCTGAAGTCGGCATTTTGGCATCGTTCATCGATCCACTGGCAGAGAAGGGAATTCCCATCTTCGCCGTGTCCACCTACGACACCGACTATGTGCTGGTGAGCGAGGAATACGCCGGAATCACTTTGGCAGCTCTGAAGGATGCCGGGCACGAGTTGCTGACCTAGGCCAAACCCCGCAACCGGCGGAGTTTGTGCTTAATGACGGGCGAGGACGCCCGTCCTCCATTGTTTTGAATGTTCCGTTCGACCTCTAAAACCCTCCGATTGATGCTAGAAGAGCGAACTCGAGGGCTGCCTATGGTCTAATAGAACAATCGCAAACTTCATGCCTACCCGCCTTACAACTCTGCGCCGTCGCATGCTTGCACTCCACCGCAATCTTCGCGGGGCGAGCATGATTGCTCGCGCCTTCGTCTCGACCGATCATCCGCTGCTGGCGCATATTATTCCTGTCCGGCGCTGCAATCTGGCTTGCACTTACTGCAACGAGTTCGATGATTTCTCGAAA